>Ga0079992_128088_pt1 | contig 131927 bp, 137 predicted proteins | sample FaiFalFF_MnMetaG_3_FD_69197 | JGI IMG/M metagenome (GOLD analysis project Ga0079992, IMG submission 69197) | Freshwater microbial communities from Yellowstone National Park, Wyoming, USA - Fairy Falls B (FF_Mn_B) MetaG (SPADES assembly) (version 2) | ecosystem: Environmental > Aquatic >...
GGCCCGTAGCTCAAGGGCAGAGCGGCCGGCTCATAACCGGTTGGTTGGGGGTTCGAATCCCTCCGGGCCCACCAAATGGGCGAAACCGAATCTGAGGCCCCTTACTCTGCGCCCCATAACTGAACGGTCAACTTGACGATGGGGCGCAAGTCACAGGCCGGCTGGCCGGCCCTGCTCCTGGGCTTCCGGCTGCACCTGGAGGCCCAGGGCAGGCGGCCCAAGACGGTGGCCAACTACCTGCGGGACGTGGCCGCCTTCGCCCGCTCCTGCCCCTCTCCCCCAGCTCAGGTCACGCCCCAGGACATCGCCGCCTACCTGGCAGAAAGGAGGCAGCAGGTCTCGGCCAAGACGGTGCGGGAGCAGGCGCTGGCCCTGCGTCGCTTCTTCCGCTGGTGCGTCTCCGAGGGGGAGCTGAGGCGTGACCCCACCCAAGGGTTGCGGCTCCCCTCTTTCCGCACGCCGGTCATGCCCGCCTACACCCGCTCCGAGGTGCAGCGGCTGCTCATGGCCTGCGACCGGCGCCGCCTCTTGGGCCTGCGGGATTACGCCATGGTGGTGGTGCTGTTCGACAGCGGCGTGCGGGTTGGGGAGCTATGCTCCATGACCTGCGAGGGGTTGGACTGGGAGAGGGGGGTGGCCAGGGTGGTGGGCAAGACGGGCCCCCGGGAGGTGCCCCTGGGCAGGAACGCCCTGGAGGCCTTGCTGCGCTACATGAGGCGATGGGGCATCGAGGCGGGGCCGGTATGGCGAGGGGAGAGGGGGCCCCTGACGGAGAGCGGTGTCCTCCAGGCCATTAAGCGCCTCTGTTATCGCAGTGGGGTAGAGGCCAAGGGGGTGCATGCCTTCAGGAGGGCTGCGGCCATCGAGATGAAGCGGGCGGGCATGAACGACTCGGACATCTTAGAGATATTGGGATGGCACTCTCTCACCATGCTAAAACGTTACACTGCCCAGGAGGCCAGGACCCTCGCTTTCAGGGCTCACCAGCAATACTCGCCGGGTGATAGGCTGAAGTGGCCCTCGCTCCGGGTCCCCTAAGCCCAGGGCGAGGGGGCGACTATCGGGCCCAGAGCCGTAACTCTGTTCAATCCCGGCTTGGTTCGATTGGCGCCTTATCAAACCCTTCCCCTGGACGACCCTGCAAAACCGGAATGAGCCAAGTAGCCGTTCTAGCAGGCCAGGTCGAGCCAGTTGTGCACACCAGTGTTGACATCTGGACAGTTTTTGTGATATGCTGGCCTCGAGGAGGCCGGTGGTGGTGGCGGCACCATAGGCGCCGCCGCTAATCGAACCAGGCTGGGGTTGAAAAGGAGGTGAGCGCCGGTGAGCGCCCGCCTCCTTACTTTTTCAAGGAGGTGATATAGCCATGCGCTATGAGTTATTGACCGTTTCTGAAGCGGCAAGGGAGTTGGACGTTTGTGTGGTCACCCTCCGCCGCTGGGACAAGAGGGGGAAGCTCATGCCAGCCGTTCGGCTCCGACGGGGGGTGCGGCTCTACCATCGGGAGGATATTGAAAGGTTTAAGAGAATGGCCCGCCGCCCTGCTCTTCGGGGGGGCGAGGCGGCGGGCCACCACGAAGAGCACCAGCCTCAGCCAGGAGGAGCTGAGACCGATGCTCCGACACGATAATAATGCCCCCGGTGACCCTGGGCCAGGCGGCGGGGGCGCAGGCAGCGGAGGCGTTGGTGGGGCCTCCGCCCTCCAGCTTAGCCCAGCCCGCCCCCGCATCGCAAGCTGGCAGTCGCTTTTGTGCTCCCGCACCCGCTGCCCTTGCCATGCTACCGCCCGCAAGGGCGGCCCCGGAGTCATTCATTGTCCGAACCACGATGACGACCATCCCAGCCTCGGCGTGCTGCGAGGTGGGCTGGTGGGGCGCTGCTTCGCCGGCTGCCCGCGGCGGGAAGTCCTGCGCCGCCTGCGGGAGGTGGGGGCGCTGGACGGCGTCGCCCCTGTCGCCATCGTTTCGGGGGGGATAACAAAAAGTTTTTCTGACAACGGGAGGGGGCGGGAAAATTCGCCGTCCATCTCTCCCCCAGGCGACACATGGCGACATGGCGACACCCTCACCCTCTCCATCTTGGCCCAGGCGAAAGGACTCGATGAGGCTCTCCTGCGCTCCCTGGGCTGGGGCGAGCGGGGCGGGAGGGTGAGCATCCCCTACCTTGACGAGGCGGGGCAGGTGCTCTGTGTTCGTTATCGCGTCTCCCTCGACGGCCCCGTGAAGACCATCTCGCGCAAGGGCGACCGCGTGGCCTTCCTGGGCTTGCCCTGGCTACGAGAAGCGGCCCGGCAGGGCTACATCATCGTCTGCGAGGGCGAGACCGACTTCGTCAGCCTTTTCCAGGCCGGCGTCCCTGCCCTGGCCGTCCCGGGGGCGAACAGCTTCGGCGCGTGTCTTGAGCGTTCCCCCCACGTCCTGGAGCTGCTGCGGGGCACTAAGGTCTACGTCACCCGCGAGCCCGACCAAGGGGGCGAGGCCCTGGTGGAACAGGTCGCCCGCCACCTGCCCCACGCTCTGGTGGTGGAGATGCCCTGCGACCCGAAGGATTGGAACGGCCTCTGGCTGCAGGCGGGCAGGGACAAGGGCCGCTTCCTGGCCGAGGTAAAGCGGCTGCTGGCGCAGGCCAGGCCCGTCAGCCAGCTGGCCGAGGAGGAGGGGCGGCGGGGGGCGGACGCGCTCCTGGAGGAGGCGCGGGAGTTCCTCTTGCGGCCCGACATCGTCTCGGAGTTGACGCGGCTCACGGAAGGATTGGGGCACCAGGGCGACCACGAGAACGTCGCCGCCCTCCACTTGGCCTTGGCCACCGTCAGGCTGGGGCCAGTCTCCGTGCTCATCAAAGGGGGGGCGTCGTCGGGCAAGTCGGACTTGCTGGCGACGGTCCTGAAGCTCTGGCCGCCGGAGGTCTACGTGTTCCGCTCTGGTGCATCGGAGCGCTGGCTCGCCTACACCGACGAGGATTTTCGCCATCGCTTCATCGTGCTCGCCGAGGCCCGGGCCCTGGAGTCCGACTTCGGCGCTTATCTGGCCCGCACCTTGGTGAGCGAGGGGCGGCTCATTTACGAGACCGTCGAGAAGACCGCTCAGGGCCTTCGGGCGAGGCGTATTGAGAAGGAGGGGCCTACAGGCCTCATCGCCACCACCACCGCCTCGCTCCTGGACGAGGAGTTGGAGACGCGCTGCTGGACTATCGAAAGCCGCGAGGACGAAAGCTACCTGGTCGAGGCCGCCAGGGCCATAGCCCAGCGCCACAGCGCCCCCCGGGGGGAGCCGGAGGGGGTGGAGGCCGCCAGGAAGGCCTTGTTGTGGCTCTATCGCCACGGCCGCAACCAGGTGCGCGTCCCCTTCGCTGAGTGGTTAGCCGAGCGGATACCCCTCTCCAGGCCTCCCCACCTGCGCCTCTTCGACCGGCTGCTGCGCTGCATCGAGGCGTCGGCGTGGCTGCACCAGCTCCAGCGGCAGCTGGACGAAGAGGGGCGCATCGTCAGCACCATCGCCGACTACGCCATCGCCTGCCGCGTGATGGGGCGAGCATTCAAGGCGGGCGCGCGGGAGCTCACCGACAAGCAGGCAGAGGTGTTGGAGGCCCTCTCCCGCCTCTCGGCGGAGACTCAAGAGGGCTGGGTGCCCCTGCGGCAGGTGGCCCGCGAGCTGGGCAAGAGCCCGGGGACGGTGCGCAAACACTTGCAGGCCCTCGTCCGCAGGGGCTACGTCGCGACCATGGGTAAAGGTGGCCCCTTCAAGCCCGAGGCGGAGCCGCCGGAGGCGTCGCCCCTCCCCACGCCGGAGGAGCTGGCCGAGGCGTTCCCCCACCTGAGAGGCGTCGCCATGTCGCCTGGTGTCGCCCGGGAGGGGGATAAAAGCGCAATTTTTGAGGGGCGGGGCGGCGAGGCGAAAAATATTTTTGGGATACCCCTCGAAAATGGGGGCGACGATGGCGACACTGGCGACGCCCAGATACGGATGGGCGTCGCCAGTGAGGGCGACGATGGCGACGCCTCACCAAAAGCCGACGCCCCGTCGCCTGATGGTGGGGAGCATGTAGGGGGTGTAGAGGGGGAGAGGCAAAATCCCATATTTTTACCCCCCAACACTGGTGGCCCAGAAAACTTTTCCGAAAAACCCTCTACACCCTCTACAGATAACCCACGGGCGGCCTTCGAGGCGGATGAGCCCCCTCACCCCCCACAGCCCTGCCCTCGTTGCCAGCCGACGGGGGTGCCCGGTTATTACACCTGCGAGAGGAACCGGAAAGTGACGCTTCTGCGGGTAGGAATCGAAAGGGAACGGCATGTTTTGCGCTCCAGACAAGCGATATGCTTCAATTCCGGCCTCCTGCGGGCCATAGAGCCCGATTTTCTAGTGGTCTCCCTCACCGACAAGAGCTGGGGTTGGGCGACGCTGGCCACGGCCAAGAAGCTGGGTCACGAGGGGGAGTTTGGTGCCGAGAGGCAGCTGGCGGTGCCTCTTGCGGTCTTCGTCTGGGAGGCGGCCCAAGGGGGGCTTCCGGACAAAGAGGAGAAGGCTGATGACTGAGGAGCTAGAGTGCCCCAACTGTGGGCCGGCAAGGCAGCCTCTACTGGAGTGGTGGCCATGAGCTGCCTTGCCCCCCAGCTACCCAACGCCTCCCCCTTGTCCGCTAGAGGGGAGGCCTTGCCGCCACTGCCGCCCCTGTTGGGTAGTGCAGGGCCTCTTGGCGGGCTACAAGGGGAGGCAAGCCCCAATGAAGGCTGTGGTGGGGGTGGCCGTCTCTGGAGGTGAAGCGCAGTGAAGCCGCAACCCATAGGCCTTGTCCCCGCGGCCTCCCGCCGTCAGAGGGGGGCGCGGCGGCCATGGCGGGGTCCGCAGAGGGGCCATGACCCTCTAGAGATTCCCCGCCTGTCCGCCTGGAGATACGAGAGCCAGGATGGCCGCTTCTACGTGGTAGACGGGCAGGTCTTCCCGTCGGCCACCACCATTATCTCGTCGGCGGTGGGGAAGCCTGGCTTAGTAACTTGGGCGCGGAAAGTCGCCCTCGAGACGGTGCGGCGATTAGTGGCCAACGGGGCGGACTTGGAGGATGCGCTACAGGTGGCGGAGATGGAGGCGGAGCGGCTGCGTGATGAGGGCGCCCTGAGGGGGAGCCGCGTGCACACCGCCATCGCCAAGGCTTTGGCGGGGCAGGACTATGGCCCTGAGTGGCAGGGCTGGGTGCAGGCGGCGCAGGACTTCCTGGCCCGTTACAGCCTCGAGCCAAAAGCCGTTGAGGTGGTGTTAATCAGTCGGTGCTTTGGCTTCGGAGGCTCCGCTGACCTGATATGTCAGGCAGGCGATGGCAGCGTAGCGCTGGTTGATTGGAAAAGCGGCAGGCATCCCTTCTTGGCCGAGAGTGCCTTACAAGTGGGCGCCTATAGTCTGGCGTTCACAGAGCTGACGGGCCGCCCAGTGGCCCATGGCTACGTGGTGGCCTTGCGGGAGTCGGGCCGCTATGAGGTGCGGCAGGTCAACCTCCCCCTGGCCAAGGAGGCATTCCTTGCCTGCCTCACCCTGTGGAAGGCCCTGCGGGGTGAGCTCTATGAGTGAGCCCAGGTGGAAGAGGCATGAGAGGTTGATTGCCAGGGCCCTGGGAGGGGCGCGGCAGCCCAACACCGGCAAAAGGGGGCCTGATGTGGTGGCCCGCCGATGGGTTGTGGAGGTCAAGCTGCGTTCCCGCCTCCCCCTATGGCTGGAGCAGGGCCTCGCCCAGGCCGAGGCGGCGGCCAAGGAGACGGGCCTGAAGCCCTTGCTGGTGTTAGTGGTCTGTCGGGGCAGGGGGCGGCGGGCCAAGAGGCTGGCCATCCTGCCTTTGGAGGTCTTGTCGAATCTTGCAGGGTCGGAGGTGATTAGGGATGAAGGAGATGCTGCTAATCGATAGGGCCGTCGCAGAGTGTGAGTATTTGCGGGAGGCCTTAGACTACGCCCTGTCCAAGCTCAGGGAGCCACCGTGGGACTCGCCGGAGGCGGATGACGCCTTCCCCATGGCCTATGAGGCCGCCAAAGCGGTCGTTCTAGGGTTGGAGCGGCTGGATTCGCTCTTGAGCATCCTGGGCGAGTTGCGGCGCCTGTATCGGGTGGAGCGCCTCGAGCGGAGGGCTGAGGAACGCTAAGCGAAGGGTGGCAGTCGATGGCGGTTGATGCTAGATGCCAAGGCATCACAAAGCAGGGGCTTCCCTGCCGGGCCTGGGCCACCCGTAGCGGCTTCTGCCCCATCCATGCCCCTGAGTTGGTGGGAATCGTGGCGGAGGCGCGACGCAAGGGTGGCCATAACAGGGCCAACGCCAAGCGACTCAGGCGGCTCTTGGAGGAGTCAGCTCTTTGGCCGGTGTTCGAGGCGGCGATGGATGCCTTCGTCCGCCTAGAGCAAGGGGAGCTCTCGCCTCAAGTGGCGATGGCCGCCAGCCACCTTCTGAAGCTGGCGCTGGAGGCGGTGGCGACCGCTCATAAGCTGACGAAGGGGGAAGGGGCGCCCCCTCAGGCCCTGCCGTCCATCACAGTTGAGACGCAGGAGGAGCGTTGGGCTAGACTCGTGGCCCGGGCAACGCAGATTTATGAGGAGGCCACGGCCGCAGAGACCCCACTTGTGTTGAATGAGGAGGAAGAGCGGGAAGCCCAGCTTATCGCCCAGGCGGCAAGGGAGCTTGAGCGGGTATGGGCATCCCGGCCAAGACAACCCCTCTCTGCCCCTCCCACCGAGGCGCCCCATACTCCCAGCGTAGGGGTGCGGGCGGTGTTGCATGGACGGCCCTGAGTTCTGCTATCATGGGAGCAAAGACGCCCCGCCCCCCATGGGACCAGGGACGAGGACTGGCATGGCCCGGCAGGGCAGGGCATGGTGCGGCTCGGCTGGGCGGGGCATGGCAGGGCATGGTTGGGTGAGGCTTGGTATGGAGGGGGGTCTCAGGTGAGGCCCCCTTTAGTTTTGCAAGACCTTCTCCCAGAGCTTGTCGGCCTCCTCCAGGAGCTGGGGGAGCTTTCTTCTGGCTTGAGGGTGGCGTAGCGCATAGCGCATGTCCCGATAGCTGAACCCAAAAGCCCGCACCAAGCGGTAGTCGCCTACCAGGTGCCCCAAGACCGCCCGTTGCCAGCCCCTCTTGGGCCTATACTGCCTTAGCCACCCCACTTTGCGCTTTAGTGTATGTTACCTCACCGTCTCCTGCGGGGCCCATAGAGACCCGTGACCCGGAAGGCCCGGTTCAAGGCCCGATAGGTGGCCCGCCGTATCTGCCGGCGCACCAGGAAACGCAGGAGGTATGTGGGGCCACGGGAGGCGGCCCGCCAGAGCCAGTAGAGGCTGAGGATACGGTAAATCGTTCTCATGCCGCCCCGTCCTCTCTTACTCCTCGCATCCTATGCCGTCACGGTTTCGGTCAAACCTATGGGGGTCTGGTGGCTTCACGACGAAATTGCGATAGGGGATGTCACCGCAGTCCAGGTCGGGAGGTGGTGGCGGAATGCACACCGTCGGATATGACGGGTCGCAGCGCTGTTCCGACCCTCCGGGAGGTTGTGGTTGGCTGGGTCCTGTCGCCGGACTTGGGGTAGGGGTTGGCTGGGAAGCAACAGGTGCCGGCAAGGGTGCCTGGGTAGGGGTGGGCTGGGACGCAACAGAAGCCGGGGCCGGCGAGGGCGCCTGGGTAGGGGTGGGCTGGGAGGCAACAGGGGCCGGGGCCCAGAGACCCACTTGGGAGCTCCTGGCCTCCCTCTCCGCCGCCACGAAGGCCTGGCTACAGGCCACGTCGGGCGGATAGGTGGCTGCCTGAGCATACCCGGCCTTCACCAGCTCCAGGTTTACAAAGCGGTCGCCCGCCACCACGTAGCGCAGCAGCCGTCCGTAGCGGTCCGTCTCCGAGACATCCTTGTAGAGGAGTAAGCGCCCGTCTCCCAGCAGACGCCGGTTGGCGTCGGTGGCCTCCTGGTAATAAGGCTGGCCCTGCTCGGGGGTATTGACCCCAATGTAACGCACCGTGGCAGTGCGGCCATCGACTGAGACCTCGATGGTGTCGCCATCCACCACCCGCACCATGGTAGCAGCCTCGGGGGGATGGGCGGGGATGCACTCGGCACCGGCCGGCAATGTGTAGGATGGCGTAGGCGTGGGGAGCGCCGTGAACGTGGGAGCGGGTGATGGAGAGGAGGCCGGGGGCTGCTGGACCTGTTCCGAGGGCTCCCTACCACCGCCACCACCAACGGCACTGGCGATGACCACTAGCAGCACCAGGCCGATGACCCCCGTAGTAGCTGCTGCCGCCGCTATCTTGGCAGCCTGAGGCCATCGCTGCCGCTCCCACAGGGGCCACAGCACTAGCCATCTAGCTACCGTCCGCCACCAAAAAGATAACAGCCTCATCTCTGCCCCTCCTCCTGCTGGCCCTGCAAGCCCTTCCTCCTGCGGTAGGTCTCCCGCTGCCGCTCCCTGATGGTGGCCTTGTGGGCCTGGTAGTAGGCCTTATTGGCACAGGACCGGGAGCAATAGCGCCGGCGAGTCGTTCCCTCAAAGCGCCGCCCACAGAAAGCACAGGCCGCCTCTACCCGCCGTCTCCGTGCCGCCAGAAAGCGGGCCGCCTCGCTGATATCCTGTATCCCTTGCATGAACCCCCAACACCAAGGCTACCCATGTGGCACTGCCGGGTCAAGCGTATAGGCTGACACAACAAAAGTCGGAATCGGCATCACGAAATTCGATAGGGAATCGCCCCCCAGAGGGCTTGACAATCATCAGGCGTAGCGTTATTCCTGATACTAGAGACACAAGACAGGAGGTGGCAGCGATGACGGTGCAGCTGAGCGAGAGGACCCTACAGAAGGCCCGCTTCCTGGCCACGGATGGGCGGGTGGCGCAGGTAGGCGATGGGTGCTGGGCGGTGGAGGCCAGCACCCTCCACTTCGGCAGCTACCTGGTAACCAGGGCTCCCTGGGGCGGGTTGGAGTGTGAGTGCAAGGGTTATCACTACCGGCGCACCTGCAGCCATGTGAAAGCGGTGGCCATGGTGCTGGGGGAGGACCCCCTGAGCTACTTCGAGCGGGAGGAGGACGACCCGCATGTGTGCCGGGGCTGCGGTTGCTGGCTCAGCGACCCCAAGGGTCTGTGCTCCGCCTGCGCAACGCCCAGGCAGGAGGTGCCCAGCGACCCGTGGCAGAGGTTGCGGTAGCAAAGAAGGGGCCTTGGGAGGGGGCACCCCTCTCAAGGCCCCTGTCAAGCGAGGGGACAGGGACATGATGGCACAATGGAGGCCAAGGCACAAGGAGGTAACGGACATGGAGCGCAGGGAGCAGCTGGCGGAGGCGTATGAGCTGGCGGAACACTGCCGGTTCATCGCTGCGCAGATAGAGGGATGCCTAGGGAGGGCCCAGCGGCGGTTGCTGGGCATCCTCAGGGCGGTGAGCCAGAAGGTCCCCCACCAGGACTGGGCCATCTGGCTGCAGGGGAACCTGGAGCTGGTGGGCGACAGCCTTCTGGAGGCCGAGGACCATGTGCAGTCCCTCAGGCGCAAGGCCCAGGAGCTAGTGGAGACGCAAGAGGGATTGCTACGGGGTGAAGCGAGGGGGAGGTGACAAGGATGGCGAGGCTCAAGGTGCGGGTCACCAAGGTAGAGCCCAAGCAGGGGCGGGGTGGCACATATGCCATCGCCCACCTGGGAGGGGGACGGAAGGCCTACATCTGGGACAAGACCTTAGCTGAGGCCTTGGCGACCCCTGGCGTGTATGAGGTGGAGACGGAGGTGCGCCAGGGCTTCTTGCGCATCGTCGCCGCCCACCCTGTGGCCGCCAATGGCGAGGCCCAGGGACAAGGCCAGGCTCAGGGCCGTGAGGAGAGGCCCCAGGAGACCGCCACGCCCTCAGGGTCCACCCAGGAACGGCTGGAGGCCCTGCGGCTGGCGGTGGCCCTGGCGCCCCACTTCGGCTACACCGACGTGAGCCAACTGCTGACGGTGGCCGAGCGGATGGTGCGCTGGCTGCGAAGGGAGGGATAGCTATGGCCAGGGAAAGCGAAGGCCAAGGGCCCTACCGCTGCCCCTACTGCGGGGCGGAGCTGGACATGCCGCCCCCAGAGGAGTGGGAACGGTTCCGCCACCAGGGAGGGCCCTGCGGCGGCGTCCCTGAGTGGCACGAGGGGCCGGTCGAGGAGGAGGACTGATTTCGCAAAACAGCTCTTTTGCGAAGATGGGCAGCGCACCTTAACAAATGAATAGAACATCTGTCGCCTAGACCCCAAGGGGAGGCCGTGGCATCATGGCACCGCCTGGGGGAGGCAGTGCCTGGCACCATTTTGGCACCATTTGTTGGCGTCAGGGCCAGGGGCAGTCTCGGCCATCCTGGGGCGATGGCGGCGGCCTGGAGGCAGTCAGGGCGGCTGAGGTGTGTGGCCCTACACGCTCACCACGGCGTCGGCGGAGAGGACCACGTCGTTGAGGGTGGCGGCACCCACCACCTCTGCCCCTTCGATGAAGTCGCCCCGGTCCAGCCCCAAAAGCATGCACGATTGCTCGCAGACCATGAACCGCACGCCGGCCTGGCGCGCTTGGTCCATCACCTCCTTAAGGGTGGGGAAGGCGCCCACCTGGATCTTCTCCGCCTCCCCCTTCTTAAAGGCGGTGATGCCCTTGATGAAGGCGTAGATGATGGGCTCCTGCCCCATGGCAGCAGCGGTAGTGGCCAGCACGAAGGGCGCATATAGCCGCTCCGGTGTGTCCGTCCCACTGGTGAGCAGATAAACGATCTTCTTCCTCTCGGCCATGGCCCTAACCCCCCTTGCGTATCAAGACCCTCAGCTGCCCATCGTCCTTGCGGACCGCCAACACCCGGTGGCCAGCCCACTTGGCCCAGGCCTGCAGGTCGGGCTCCGCTGCCGGGTCGGTGGCCAGCACCTCCATCACCTGCCCCGACTCCAGCTCCTCTATCTCCTGCCGTGCCCGTAGCACGGGCCCCGGACAATACTGACCCCTTACGTCCACCACCTTCGCTACCTGCACCTCCATGAGCCCCTCCTGACGCCCCAGATTATCGCATTTGTCGACTGTGTTTGTCAACTTGGTCGACGGGCGATGAGGCTGGCGATGGCCCTGGGACGGGGGCCATAGTGGACCAGCCCCTCGCGGTAGAGGAGGGGCTCCAGGTGGGGGAAGAGGGAGGGGAGCTCGCCGGGATGGAGGAGGTAGTGGGGGTTACGGGGGCCCCATCCCAGAGTCAGCTGCACGGTGGTGAAGGTCTCGAAGAAGAGGAGGCCGCCGGGGCGGAGGGCCCCCTCCAGCAGGGGGCACAGCTCCCGCTCGAGGAAGTAGAAGTCCAGGACAACATCGAAGGCCTCTTGTGGGATGGGGTAGGTGGTGATGTCGGCGCAGATGGCCGTGATGGGAAGGCCACGGCGTGCAGCCTCCCGGCGGCACATCTCCACGGCCACGGGAGATATGTCGACGCCTATCACCTCCAGGCCGCGGGCGGCCAAGAAGAGGGCATGGCGCCCGGCCCCCATGGCCACGTCCAGGGCGCGGCCCACCGTCGGCAGGAGGTGGGCATTCTCCACCAACAGAGGGGATGGCTCCCGAGGGGAGGCTTCCCTGAGGTAGCGTTGGTCCCAATGGCGGAGTATGTCCTGGCTCGCCTCCACCGCCATCCATGATGGCAGCCCAGGATGGGGCCGGGCAAGGCCATGGCCCCCCGGTTGGCCATAGCTTACACTGAAAGATGGTCGTGGCGGATGTAGAGAGGTGCCATGGGCAGGCCCTTTGGGGCCCGCGGGAGGTGGGGTTGGCCGTAGCCGCCCTGGTGGTGATGGCCGTGGCCCTGCTGATCCCAGCAGCCATCGCTGCTGCCCTCCTGGCCCAAGGGGAGGAGCTGACGAAGGATGTGGGGGCCATGGCGGCGCTGCTGGGGGCTAACGTGGCGGTGGAGGCCCTTATCCTGGCGGTGCCCCTTTGGTGGGTGATGGGGCGGCAGGGCACCTTGGCTGACTTGGGCTGGCGTTGGCCTCGCCGTGGGGGGCTGTGGACCCCTCTGGCCACCTTGGTGGGCGCCTACCTAGTCCTGGGGATCTATGCGGGGGCCCTTGAGGCAGCAGGTCTGGAGAGGCTTCTGCCCAAGTCATCCTTCCCGAAGGTGGCCTTCCAGGAGCCATCCCTGGCAGCCCTGGTGGGGCTGATGGCCCTGGGGCTGGCCCCCTTGGCGGAGGAGACCTTCTTCCGCGGGTTCGTGTTCCAAGGGCTGCGACGTCGCTGGGGCCTATGGTGGTCGGCCCTGGCCTCTGGGGCTCTCTTCGGCCTTATGCATCTGCAGGTGGGGGCCATGATCCCCTTCTCGGCCATTGGGGTGGTGTTCGCCCTGGCCTATGCCTACTCAGGTTCCATCTTGCCCAGCGTGGCTGCCCACTTGGCCTTCAACTCCGTGAGCTTTGGGATCATGCTGGCCACCGTCTGATGGGGCGCATCGAAGGGTGTTTCCGCCGCTTGCGCGAGGGCGGGGAGCTGGGGCTCATCGCCTATCTCACGGTGGGCTATCCCACGCTGGAGGCCACCTTGCGCCTGGTGCCGGCCGTGCTGGCAGGGGGGGCCCACATGGTGGAGCTGGGCATCCCCTTCTCCGATCCCTTAGCCGACGGGGCCACCATCCAAAGGGCCACCCAGGTGGCCCTAGCCCAGGGCATCCGGCCCCGCACCTGCCTGGAGGTGGTCCGACGCTTGCGCGCGCAAGGGGTGGAAGCCCCCCTGGTGCTCATGACCTACTTCAACCCCCTACTGGCCCTGGGGGTAGAGCCCTTCCTACGCCAGGCGCGGGAGGCGGGGGCCGATGGCATCATCGTAGTGGACCTGCCCTGGGAGGAAGGAGAGGAGGTGCGACAGGCCTGCCAGGCCCTAGGCCTGGACCTCATACCCCTAGTAGCTCCCACCACCGACGACCAGAGGCTGGCCCGCATAGGGCGGGAGGCCCAGGGGTTCATATACTGCGTCAGCGTCACGGGCGTGACAGGGGCCCGCGACGAGCTCCCGCCGGACTTGCCCCAGCTCCTCAAGAGGGTGCGGGCCCACACCCCATTGCCTATAGCCGTAGGATTTGGTATATCTAAACGCAAACACCTCGAGGCGGTGCGCCCTCTAGCCGATGCCGTGGTCATCGGCAGCGCCATCATAGAGAGGCTAGAAGGGGCGGAGCCTGAGGAAGCAGTGGAGAGGGTCAGGAGCTATGTGGAGGTGGTCACCGGCCGTCGGGCCCAGGGCCCCCCAGATGGCTAGGGGCCGGCCCCTGGCCGGGTCGTTTGCCTGAGCTTCGGCAGGGCGGGCCCGCCCAGGCCAGAAGGGGGTCGCGGCATGCTGTGCCGAGGCATCCGGGGAGCGATCACAGTGGCTGCCAACACCCGTGAGGCCATTCTGGAGGCCACCCGTGAGCTCCTGACGGCCATGGTGGAGGCCAACCAGATCCGCGTGGAGGACATCGCCTCGGCCATCTTCACCACCACCCCCGATCTGACGGCGGAGTTCCCGGCCGTGGCTGCCCGGGAGATGGGGTGGTCCCACGTGGCCCTCCTCTGTAGCCATGAGATGAGCGTGCCCGGCTCCTTACCCATGTGCCTGCGGGTGCTTCTGCACGTCAACACCGACAGGCGACCGGAGGAGATCGTCCACGTCTACCTGCGCGGAGCCCGCGTCCTGCGGCCGGAGTTCGGGGCCTAATGGCCCCTACCAGAGAGCACAAAGCCCAAGGAGGTCGAAGCCATGATCGTCGTCATGAGGATGGACGCCACTGAGGCACAAATAGAGGCCGTCTCGGCCAAGATCCGGGAACTGGGGTTCCGCGACCGCCCCATCAGAGGGGTGGAGAGGACGGTGGTGTGCGTCCTGGGCCAGGTCTACCCGGAGATGATGGACGAGCTAGCGGTCATGGAAGGCGTGGAGACCGTCCTGCGGGTGAGCAAGCCATACAAGCTGGCCAGCCGGGAGGTCCACCCCATGGACACGGTGGTGAGGGTGGGAGACCTTAAGATCGGCTCCGGCTGGGTGGTGGTTATGGCCGGCCAGTGCTCGGTGGACACCGAGGAGTACACCATGGCCACGGCCCGAGCAGTCAAGGAGGCGGGGGCCCACGTCCTGCGGGGCGGCGCCTTCAAGCCCCGGACCAGCCCCCACACCTTCGAGGGCCACGGCAAGCACGGGCTGGAGCTCCTGGCCAAGGCCCGCGCCGAGACAGGCCTGCCCATCATCACCGAGGTGCTGGACCCTCGCGATGTAGAGCTGGTGGCCGAGACGGCCGATATCCTCCAGATCGGCTCCCGCAACGGCCAGAACTTCGCCCTCCTCAAAGAGGTGGGGCGCACCGACAAGCCCGTCCTCCTCAAAAGGGGGATGTGGGCCACGGTGGAGGAGTGGCTCCTGGCCGCCGAGCACATCATGAGCCAGGGAAACCACAACGTCATCCTGTGCGAGCGGGGGATCCGCACCTTTGAGACGGCCACCCGCTTCACCTTCGATATCAACGCCATCCCCCTGGTGAAGCGGGAGAGCCACCTGCCCGTCATCGCCGACCCCAGCCACGGGACAGGACGCTGGTACCTGGTGGAGCCAATAGCCATGGCGGCCATCGCCGCCGGCGCCGATGGTCTCCTCATCGAGGTGCACGTCAGCCCCGACCACGCCCTCTCTGATGGCGCCCAGTCCCTAACACCCCAGAACTTCGCCCGCCTGATGGAGAGGCTGCGCGTCCTGTGCGAGGCCATGGGCCGCCCCCTCCATCCGCCGGTGGCCCAGGCGGCCACCCGAGGCGACGGCCAGTCTCCCTGAGGGCATGGTGGAGCTCCAGATAGAGGGGTTCCGCGGCCCCATATCCCTGCTGGTGGCCCAGGTGGAGGAGGGCCGCATCGACCCCCTCAGCCTCTCCCTGGCGGAGGTGGCCACCAACTGGTGGGAGGAGGCCAAGGCAGCCAAGGCCGGCCCGCAGGATATAGCAGACTTTATGGTGGCCATGGCCCGCCTCCTGCAGCTAAAGGCCCAAGCCCTCCTGCCCGGCCACCACCAGCCCCCGCCTCAGCAGGACGAGGAGGAGAAGGCCTTAGAGCAGTGGCCCTTCCTACAGCAGGCGGCGGCCATCCTGCGGGCCTGGGAGGCGGAGGGGCGGAGGACATATCCCCGTCCTGCCAGGCTCCTGCCCCCATCCTCAGGCCTCAAGGGGGTGACCATGGACCAACTGGCCCGTCTGGTGCAGGAGGCCCTGCAGGCCCGCCCCGGCGATGGCCTCCCCCTAGTGCCCCAACAGGAGGCTATGCGCCTGGAGGAGACCATCTCCCGCCTGCGGCAAACCCTCTCCTTGCGGGGTGGGCCTATGCCCTTCCGGGAGCTGCTGGCGACCTGCACCACCAGGAGGGAAGTCATCGTCCTCTTCCTGGCCCTACTGGAGCTCATCAAGAGGGGGGAGGCGTGGGCAGAGCAGGAGGCCCCCTTCGCTGAGATAGTCATCGTGCCTGCATGAGGGCGGGCCTGTCCTCCCCCCTCGCTGGCTGATAGACTTATCCTTGGCATGGACAAGCGTCAGAGGGTGATGGCCGCCTTGCGGGGCCAGCCCGTGGACCGGGTGCCGGTGGCCGCCTGGGGCCACGATTACGTGCGGGAGTGGTCAGCCCAAGGACTGGCAGAGGCCACCTTGGAGGCCTACCAGCGCTACGACTGGGACTTCATCAAGCTGAATCCCCGGGCCACCTACTACGCTGAGGCGTGGGGGGCCCGCTACGAACCTCACCCCGCAGGCGAAGAAGGGCCACGTTTGGTGGAGCCCGTCATCCGCCGCCCAGAGGAGCTGGCGGGCATCTCACCTGTGGACCCCTCAGGAGGTCCCTTCGGTCAGCAGCTGGATGCCTTGGCCATGGTGGTGCGGGCCGTGGACGGGGAGGCACCCGTTATCCAGACCGTCTTCTCCCCCCTGGCAGTCCTCTCCCAGCTGGCGGGAGGGATAGAGGAGACCAAGAGGCTCATGGCCGCCGCTCCCACGGCCGTAGAGGACGCCCTCCAGGCCATCGCCATTACCCTAGCACAGTATGCCCAGCTGTGCCTGGAGGCAGGGGCCGATGGCATCTTCCTGGCCACTTTGGCCTGGGGGAGTCGGCGCCACATCTCGCCGGTGGAGTATGCCCAGTGGGCCCGCCCCTACGACCTCACGGTGCTTGCAGCGGTGGCCCATGCCCCCTTCAACGTGCTACACGTGTGCCGCGATCACAACCTGCTGGCCTGGCTTTTGGACTATCCGGTGGCCTGCTTCCACTGGGCAGCCCACGACCCCTCCAACCCATCGCTGGCGGAGGTGCTGGCCCGCACGGGCCGCGCCGTCTCGGGAGGGGTGGCCCAGGACGGCTCCCTCCTCCAGGGACCACCCCAGAGGGTGCAGGAGGAGGCCCGGCAGGCCATAGCCGCTACAGGGGGCCGGCGCTTTCTTCTGGCGCCTGGTTGCTCCATCTCCCCCAAGACACCAGCCGAGAACCTCCTGGCCTTGCGGCGGGCAGCGGAGGTGATGACGTGATGACACAGGCCCGCCAGGAGCTGACCCAGATGGCCCCCGGAAGGCCCACCGCCGTGACCTTGGGCAAGTTCGATGGCGTGCACCGGGGGCACCAGCACCTCATCGCCCGGTTGGTGCAGAGGGCGCAGGAAGAGGGGCTGGCCTCGGTGGTGGTGGTCCTCCATCCCCATCCCGCCGTCGTCCTGCAGCCTGGGACGCCCATCACCTACCTGTGCACTCTGGAGGAGAGGCTGCGGCGTCTGCAGGCCCTGGGGCCGGAGCGGGTGGGCGTTCTCACCTTCACCCATGATGTGGCCTCCCTGTCGGCGCGGGAGTTTGTGGCCCTGCTGCGCCAGACTCTAGACATGCGCCTGATGGTAATGGGCCCAGATACGGCCCTAGGCAAGGCCCGGGAAGGGGACGTGCAAACCCTCGCCTCCCTAGGGCGGGAGATGGGGTTTCAGGTGGAGGTGGTGCCCATCTTGGAGGAGGGGGGCCAGAAGGTGGGTTCCTCGGCAGTACGGCAGGCCCTGGCCCGCGGCGACATGGAGAGGGTGGCCCACCTGCTAGGTCGACCCTACGTCCTGCAGGGGCCCGTGGTGCGGGGCGACGGCCGCGGACGGGAGCTGGGCTTCCCCACGGCCAACATCGCCGTCCCTGCCGACCTGGCCCTCCCTCCCTACGGCATCTATGTCACCAGGGCCTACGTAGGGGAGGTAGGGCTGCCAGCCTGCACCAGCATCGGCATCCGCCCCACCTTCGCCGGGCGGGAGATGGTCGTCGAGACATACATCCTGGACTTCGATGGCGACCTCTACGGTAAAGAGCTCCGCATAGAGCTCCTGCACCGATTGCGAGACGAGGAGAAGTTCCCCACCGTGGAGGCCCTTGTGGAAGCCATGCACCACGATGTCCTTCAGGCCAGGGAGTATTTCGCTCGTCATGGCTGAGGTGCGCATACCTGATGAACGGGAGCTGCGACGCCTCCTGCAGCGAGGAGTGGCGGAGGTGATCCCGGAGGAGGAGCTCCGGGAGGCGCTCCTTGCCGGCCGGCCCCTCCGTCTCAAGATGGGGTTCGACCCCACCAGGCCGGTGGTCACCCTTGGGTGGGCCGTGGGCCTGCGCAAGCTCAGGCAGTTCCAGGACCTGGGGCACACGGTGGTCCTCATCATTGGCGACGTGACGGCCCAAATAGGCGACCCATCAGGCCAATCGGAGACCCGCCCCATGCTCTCGCCCCAGGAGGTGGAGGAGAACGCCCAGGCGGTGCTAGACAAGTTCTTCCTCATACTGGACCGGGAGCGCACAGAGGTGAGGCGGCAGAGCGAGTGGTTTTCCTCCTTCCCTCTGGGCGATATGGTGCGCCTAGCAGCCAAGGTCACCGTGGCCCAGATGCTGCAGCGGGAGGACTTCGCCATCCGCTACGCCGCTGGCAGGCCCATAGCCCTGCATGAGTTCATCTATCCCCTCCTTCAGGCATATGATTCGGTGGCCGTGGCCGCCGACGTGGAGTTCGGGGGCACCGACCAGAAGTTCAACATCCTGCTGGGGCGGGAGATCCAGCCCCACTACGGTCAGCGGCCCCAGTGCGTCTTCCTCATGCCCCTGCTGGTGGGGCTGGACGGTCAGCGCAAGATGAGCCAGTCCCTGGGCAACTACATCGCCATCGATGCCCCACCCTACGACATGTATGGTAAACTCATGTCCCTACCAGACCACCTCATCGTCCAGTACCTGGAGCTGCTGACAGACGTCCCCGAGGAGGAGGTGGCAGCTGTGGCCCAGGGACTGGCGGACCGCTCCTTGCACCCCATGGAGGCCAAGATGCGTATGGCGCGGGAGGTGGTGGCCCAGTTCTGGGGCCGGGAGGCCGCTTCCGCCGCCGAGGAGGAGTTTGTAAGCGTCTTCCGCCGCCACGAGGCCCCCTCAGCAGCGGCCCCAGTAGCCGTGCCCCTGTCGGCCACCGGCCAGGCCCAGGTGGACATGGTCTCCCTCCTGGTGCAGGCGGGAGTGGTGACAAGCCGCTCCCAAGCCCGTCGCCTTATAAGCCAGGGGGCGGTGGACGTGGACGGCACCACCCTGCAGGGTCCCCTGGCCGTAGTGCGGGAGGGCTCCATCGTGAAGGTGGGCAAGTACCGCTTCCTGCGCATCGTGGATGCCGGTAGGCAGTAGATGGACAGCGCGGTGGGCATCGACATCATCGAGATCGAGCGGGTGCAGCAGGCCCTGGACCGCTTCGGCGAGCGTTTCCTGCGGCGGGTCTTCACCCCCATGGAGGTGGCCCTCTTCCGAAGCCGCCCCCACGAGCTGGCCGCCAGGTTCGCTGCCAAGGAGGCGGTGATGAAGGCCTTGGGCACTGGCGCCCGGGGGGTAGCCTGGCGGGAGATCGAGGTGCTGCCCAACCGTCGCGGCAAACCCCTGGTCTATCTGCATGGGCGGGCGCGGGAGAGGGCCCAGGCCATGGGCCTGCAGGGCTTGGATGTCAGCATGGCCCACTCTCGTCGCTATGCCGTGGCCGTGGCCGTGGCCCACGTCCGGGCCGACGATGCTGGCCATCGGGAGAGGTGGCGCCTCCACCTGGGCGCCATCCTCAGGGAAAGGGGGCTTCTGCCGTGAAGTTGGTCACTGTCGCCGAGATGCGGGAGGCAGAGGCCAGGTCTGGCGTACCCATCCCCCAGCTCATGGAGAACGCCGGCCTAGCTGTGGCCCAGGAGGTCTGGCTCCTTCTGGGAGAGGTGATGGAGCGGCGGGTTCTGGTGCTGGTGGGCCCCGGCAACAACGGCGGCGATGGGCTGGTGGCCGCCCGCCACCTTCACGACTGGGGGGCCAAGGTCCACGTCTACCTCCTGGCCCCCAGACGTGAGGATGACCCCGTCTTTGCCGAGGTGGTGAAGAGACAGGTGCCCATCACCTTGGCCCAGGACGATGCCCAGGAGGGGTTCAGTTCCCTTGAGGAGGCTCTAAGCCAGACAGAGGTGATCATCGATGCCATCCTGGGCACCGGCCGCGCCCGTCCCATCGAGGGGGAATGGGCGGAGGTGCTGGACCGCCTGGCCAAGGCCCGCCGCCGCCCCTTGGCTCCACGCCTCATCGCCGTCGACCTCCCCACGGGGGTGGACGCCGATACGGGGGCTGCCGACCCTCACGCCGTGGCCGCGGACGTCACGGTGACCTTCCAGTGGAGCAAGGTGGGCCTCCACCAACTCCCTGGCTCACAGCTGGCGGGACGGGTGGAGGTGGTGGACATCGGCATCCCCGCTTCCCTGGAGGAAGGCCTCTCCACCGAGCTGATGGACCGGCGTTGGGCCCAGTCCCTCCTACCCCAACGCCCGCCAGGGGCCCATAAGGGCACCTTCGGCCGCGTCCTAGTGGTGGGGGGCTCTCCGCATTACATCGGGGCCCCACGGCTGGCGGCCATGGGCGCCTTAAGGGTAGGTGCTGGCCTTGTCACCATCGCCTGTGGCCAATCCGTCCAGCCCCTGGTGGCAGCGGGCATCAGTGAGCCCACCTTCCTGCCCCTGCCAGAACACGATGGCCAGGTCTCCGCACACGCTGTCTCCCCAGTGCTGGAAGCTGTGGGCCAAGGGTGCCAGGCCCTAGTGGTGGGCCCAGGCATGGGCCGCGGGGGATACGTGCAAGGGTTCCTAGGCGAGCTCCTCCACACCCTGCGAGCCCACCACCTGACCCTGGTGCTGGATGCCGACGGCCTCAACAACCTGGCCTCCCTACAGGACTGGCCCAAGCGGCTGCCCGAGAACACCATCCTCACCCCCCACCCGGGGGAGATGTCCCGCCTTTGCGGCCTCCCAGTGGAGGAGGTCCAGGCCGATAGGGTGAGAGTGGCCCGCCATTACGCCTGCCGCTGGGGAGCGGTGGTGGTGCTGAAGGGAGCCCATACAGTAGTGGCCATGCCTCAGGGGCTGGTGCGTATAAGCCCCTTCGTCAATCCGGGCCTGGCCTCCGGCGGCACAGGCGACGTGCTGGCCGGCGCCATCGGGGGGCTGGCGGCCCAAGGCCTTAACCCATGGGATGCCGCCAGCTTGGGCGTATATCTCCACGGCCTGGCGGGCGAGCTGGTCCGCGAGGAGTTGGGGGAAGCGGGGGTGGTAGCCAGCGACCTCCTCCTCGCCCTGCCTAGGGCTATCAAATCCCTTCGCGTCTGAGGGAGTGGTGAAGACCAAGGTAGGGATAAGGGGACGCCGTTGGCAGATGCGGGGGCCAGCGCCTCCGGGGGCCCTCATGGGGCTCCCCTGCCCCCCGCTGGTGCGCCATCTCCTCTGGTGGAGAGGGGTGCGTTCGCTAAGGCAGGCCCACGCCTTCCTAGGAGAGGAGCCAGAGGAGCACAGCCCTTGGTCGTTGCCTGACCTAGAGAGGGCAGTGGTAAAGCTCCGCCGGGCTATCGAAGGCGGGGAGCTCATCGCCGTGTTCGGGGACTTCGATGTAGACGGGGTGACGGCCGCCGCCCTCCTGAGCCAGGCCCTCCAGGAGTTGGGAGGTCAGGTCGTCACCTATATACCGGACCGCTTCCGCGAGGGCTATGGCCTGAACCTGGAGGCGGTCTCCCAGCTGCGAAGACGCGGGGCCAGCCTCCTCCTGGCTGCCGACTGTGGCACCACCGCCCTGGCAGAGGTGGCCGCGGCGCGCCGCCTGGGCTTGGAGGTGGTGGTGCTGGACCACCACACCATCACCTCTGCCCTGCCTGAGGGAGCGGAGGTGGTCAACCCCAAACGCCCTGACTCCTGCTATCCCCACCCGGACCTGGCATCGGTAGGGCTGGCCTATAAGCTGGCCCAGGCCCTCCACGAGGCCCTTGGGCGTCCCTTCCCCGCCCGCCGCTATCTGGACCTGGTGGCTTTGGGCACCGTTACCGATCTAGTACCCCTGGTGGGCGAGAACCGCTGGCTGGTGCGGGAGGGGTTGAAGGCGTTGCAGCACACCTCCCGCCCCGGCCTCCACTACCTGATGGAGGAGGCAGGGCTCAGGGGTAGGGCGGTGGACGTGTGGGCTATCGGCTGGGTGCTGGGGCCCAGGCTCAACGCCGCCGGCCGCCTCGCCCACGCAAGCCAGGCCCTCCGCCTCCTCCTAACTCCGGACGAGGCGGAGGCTCGGGCCCTGGCCCAGGAGCTATGCCGTCTCAACCAGGAGAGGCAAAGGCTTACCGATGCCGCCCTAGCCCTGGCATATGAGCTGCTTGGAGAGGGGCCGCAGGAGCCCATAGTTCTGGTGGGGCACCAGGACATCTCCCTGGGGGTGGTGGGGCTGGTGGCCAGCAGACTGTGCGACGAGCTATACCGCCCCGCCTTCGTCTACGCCCAGGGCCAGGAGCTGGTGCGGGCCAGCGGTCGCAGCATCCCCGAGGTGGACTTGGCCTCCCTCCTGCGTTCATGTGGAGGCCTGTTCGTCAAGTTCGGAGGGCACAGGCAGGCCGCCGGCTTCACCGCTCTCTCCTCCCGCCTTCCGGAGATAAGGGAGGCCCTGTTGGAGGGGGCCAGCAAGGCCCTTGCGGGCGTAACCCTCGCTCCCGTTTTGCACATCGATGCCCATCTCCCGCTGCGGTCCTTAAGGGGAGACGTGCTGCCCTGGCTGCAAAAGCTGGCTCCCCACGGCCCCGGCAATCCGGAGCCCATCTTCTTGACGCAGCGGGTGGAGGTGGTACAGGCCCGGCCGGCGGGCCCCGGGGGACGCCATCTGCGGCTCAAGCTCAAGGACGGGGACGTGGTCTGGCCTGCCCTGGCCCAAAGCCTTGGCAGCTACGCTCCCTCGCCTGGCCAGCGGGTAGACGTGGTCTACTCCCTCGCCCCAGCTATGGAGGGACAGGGGGCGCTGGAGCTGCGGGTCCACGATATGGCCCCTTGCTAGGTTACAATGGGGCCGTGAGGCTCACACGGATCCAGCTGCACAACTTCCGCAACTTTCATCATCTGGACATATCCTTCCCTCCAGGGCCCTCCCTCGTGGTGGGTGACAACGCCCAGGGGAAGACCAACCTGCTGGAGGCCATCTACCTCCTCTCTGCCCTACGGCCCTTCCGTGCGGAGACCGAGGCCCAGCTCATCCATCGGGAGGCCATAGCGTCCGGGCTGAGCATGGCCCGAGTGACCGGGGAGGTGATGCGGGCCCAGGGCCCTTTGCGCCTGGAGGTGGTGGTGGGCATGCGTCAAAACGCCCTGGGAGGGCATGTCACCAAAGTGGTCAAGGTCAACGGGGTAGCCCGTCGTGCTCAGGAAGCGGTGGGCCTCTTCTCGGTGGTCCCCTTCTCGGTCCAGGACCTGGAGCTCATCTCCGGCTCCCCCGCCCTGCGCCGGCGCTATCTGGACTCTCTATTGGGGCGTATCGATGCCCGCTACCTGATGGCCCGACAGCGGCTGGAGAAGGTGCTCCTGCAGCGCAACCACCTCCTGCGCCGATTGCGGGAGAGGGCAGCCCACCCGGACGAGCTGGACTTCTGGGACGAGACCTTGGCCCAGGAGGCAGCCTACATCGTCTGGGCACGGGCACAGGCGGTGCAGGCCCTCAGCCCCCTCGCGGCCGCCGCCCATGAAATCCTCGGTGACGGGGAGGAGATCTCCATAGTCTATCTCCCGAGGCTGGGGCCTGAAGCCACCGATGCCCTGTCCCATGGGCCCGAGGCCCTGGCCCAGGCTTTCCTCCTAGACCTGCGGCGTATGCGCCCACAGGAGGTGGCGGCGGGCATGACCCTTCTGGGGCCCCAGCGGGACGACCTCCGCCTCCTCCTGGAGGGGATGGAGGCCGCTGGATATGCATCCCGCGCCCAAGAGAGGACCCTGGCCCTCTCCCTACGCCTGGCCGAGGCCCATTATCTCCACCAGGTGCGGGGAGACCCCCCCGTCCTCCTGCTGGATGACGTCATGTCCGAGCTGGACGCCCGGCGTCGGCGCCGATTGTTGGAGCCCCTACTGCAGCATGAGCAAGTCATCCTCACGGGGACGGAGGCCGAGGCCTTCCCCAGGGACCTAGTGGCCACTGCCTCCCTATACACGGTGACCCAAGGCGTAGTGACCCCCGTCTCCAGGGCCTCCACCCCCGAGCCCTGAATCCCCTAAGAGGGGTGTGCGCCGGCCTGGTGGCAGGATGACCCATAGGGCCTGGGGCACGGCCTCCAGCCTGACGGGGGTGATGTCCAGGGGGTCCCCATCCACATGGCAGGGAGTGGGCTCCGACCACTCCACCTCCACAGCCCTAGCCTGCAAATACACCACCATGGGCGAATGGAGGTGGCGGCGGAAGGCCACCCGCAGGGCGTGCAGAACGGTATCGGTCGCCCCCCTCCCTAGGAAGACACAGACGTCCAGCATGGCATCGTCCAGGCGAGCGCGGGGGGTCACCTCCACCAGGCCAGCATAGTTGCGGACGTTGCCTACCACCAGCATGAGGGCACACCCCCTCACCTCTTGGCCATCGGCCCTCATGATCACGTGGCGGCCCCGCCAGGCCAGGGTCTCCCTTAGGGCAGCCAGGGCGTAGGCACCAGCCCCCGTCCACCGCTTGAGGGACAGGTTGACGGTGCGGGTCACCTGGGCGTCCAGGCCCATGCCCGCCATGAGGAGGAAGTAATGGCCATCAGCCCGGCCCACGTCCACCAGCCGCCTCTGGCCCTCTAGGGCCAACGCCACCGCCCTCTCCAGGCGCAGGGGGATCCCGAGCTGGCGCGCCCAGACGTTGACAGTCCCTATGGGGACGAAGGCCAGGGCCGTGGGGGTGCCCACCAGGCCACAAGCCGCCTCTCGCAGGGTGCCATCGCCCCCGCATGCGAATACGACCTCCATCCCCTCCCGTGCTGCCTCCCGCGCTAAAGCGGTGGCGTGATGGGGGCCTTGGGTCTCCTCCCACACCAGGCGCCAGCCTGCCCTCTGCAGGGGGCGAGCTGCCTCCTGCAGCCGACGCCACCCCGGGAAATGGTGGGCCACCGGGTTGACGATGAATAAGGCCCGACGATCGCCCACGACTCCCTATGGCCTGAGGCCAGCATCCCTTATAACATCTCTTCTTGGCACATGTCATCCTTCCAGCGAGGTGCAAGGATGGAATCGCAGGTGGGCATCAAGCGGTTCGACCACGTCTGCTGGGCCGTCTGGAAGATAGAGGACGTCCTCCCTTTCCTCACCCAGCTCCTGGGCTGTAAGGAGGTGGACCGCTTCCGCAACGAGGAGGCAGGTTACGCCGGGGTAGTCCTGGCCGTCCCCGGTAGCGACACCTGCATCGAGGTGTTGGAGCCCATTGCCGATGACTCCTTCCTGGCCCGGTTCCTAAGAAAAAGGGGCCCGGGCATCCACCACCTCACCTTCGAGGTAAAGGACGTGGAGAAGGCGGCCGAGGCCGTGCGAAGCTTTGGCATCGAGCCCTGGGGCGGGGTGCGCCGCAACCATGGCTGGGTGGAGACCTTTGTTCACCCCAAGGACTCTGGGGGCGTGCTCATCCAGTTCTACCAGGAGGAGGACCATACCCACGAGGGCCAGGACGGGCAAGGCTCAGCGCCCTAGCCCACCCCCCGAGGGAGGGCTCAGGGCCTTCCCCCGGGGCCAGCCCCTTCCCCTTCCCTCGTCAGAGGGGTGAGGGGGCTTGCCCGTCCACCCCTGGGCACAGGGGCGCGCACCGCCTCCAACTCCTCCTCCGGCCCCAGAAGGATGAGGCGGTCACCTTCGGCCAGGACGGTCTGGGGAGAAGGTGCTACCAGGACCTGCCCATCGCCCCGCTGCAGCCCCAGGGGCAAGACACCACGACAGGGGGCCAGGGCCTCGGCCAAGGTGCGGCCACTCAGCCCCGATGAAGGGGTGACCTCCAGCTCAGCCACCACCTGGGCGCCGGCACGGGAGGGGAGGACCTCCATGAACTCGGCCAGGAGGGGCTGGATGGCGGCCAGGGCCATGCGCCTGCCGGCCAGGTTGTAAGGGGAGATGACGCGGTCGGCGCCGGCGCGGCGCATGACCGCCTCGCCGTCCGGGCGGCCCGCCCGCGCCACCACCAGAAGGTCTGGCCGCAGGGCCTTGGCAGCCAGGACGATGAAGGTGTTGCCGCTGTCGGAATCAGCAGCGGCCAGAAGGCCCCGCGCCCGTTCTATGCCCGCCTGCAGCAGGACATCGTCGCGGGTTGCGTCCCCCTCCACCACCAAGTAGCCGCGGCGGCGGGCACGCTCGATGGCCTCCGGGTTGCTCTCCACCACCACAAAGGGGAGGCGGTGCGCTGCGAACTCTCGGCCTATGGCCTCCCCCACACGCCCGAAGCCGCAGAGGATGAAGTGATCGCGCAACTTCTCCAGCTCACTCCGCATGGCCCTCCACCCCAGGAACGATGCTAGCTCCCCCTCCACCACCACCTGTACCAAGCTCAGCAGGGCGTAGAATAGGATCCCCACCCCCGCCAGGGCTATGGCCAGGGTAAGAAGACGGCCCCCCGTGCTCAAGGGGTGGACCTCCCGGAAGCCCACGGTGGTGACGGTGATGACCGTCATATAAAGGGCATCCAGGAAGCTCCAGCCCTCCAACACCATGTAGCCAGCCACCCCGGCCACCATCACCATCAGGGCCAGGGCGATGGCCAGAGCCAAACGCCGCAGGGGAGAGGGGAGGCCCACAGCTCAGGAGCCCAAAATGCGTCGGCGCTTCTGGGCGACGTAATCCACCAAGATGTACTGGCCCAGCTTGTCGGGGGTGGTGTAGAACACCCGCCCCTTGTTCATCTTGGCGATCTGGTTGACGAACTCCTTCAGGTAATAGTTGCGGTCCAGCATGAAGGTGTTGATGATGATGCCTTTCTGGGTGCAGCGCTTCACCTCTTGCAAGGTCTTGCGAATGGTGATGGGGCTGGGCGGGTAGGAGAAGTAGGCCCGCCCCCGCTCCAAATGGGCGGTGGGCTCCCCATCGGAGATCATGATGATCTGACGGGTGGCCGTCCCGTGCCTCGCCAAGAGCTTCTGGGCCAGGATGAGGGCGTGGTGCATGTTGGTCCCCAGCACCGTCTCGTCCCATCGCACGTAGGGGAGCTCCTCCGGCTTCAGCTCGCGGGCATAGGCGGAGAACCCCAGGATGTAGAGGGAGTCCTTGGGAAAGCGGGTCTTGATGAGGTTGTAGAGGGCCAAGGCCACCTTCTTGGCCGCCTGGAAGGAACCCCGCAGGGCCATGGACCAAGACATGTCCAGCATGATGACAGTGGCGGTAGTGGAGAGGTGCTCCGTAGCATAGACCTGGAAGTCCTCCTTGCGCAGCCGCACAGGGGTTTGCGGCCCCTCCCGCAGGATGGCGTTGAAGAGGGTCTCCTCCAGGTGTAGGTGGAAGGGGTCGCCGAACTCATAGGCCTTGGTATAGTCCAGCCGCTCTGGGCCCGGCCCCCGGCGGCGAGTGGGGTGCTGGCCGGAGGCCGACTTCTTGATCTGGGCATAGATCTCGGCCAGGGCCTGCTGGCCGATGCGCCTGATGGCCTTGGGTGTCAGCTCCCACTCGCGGCCCTTGCGGCGTATATAGCCAGCCCTCTCCAGGATCTCCAGCATCTCCTTCAGTTGGCGGAAGGCCTGGTAGGCCTCCTCCCCCAGAAGCTCCCGCAGCTTCTGCTCGTCCACCTCGTCCAGGGAGCCCCCGTAGCGCAACCTCTCCAACTGGGACTCCAGCTGGTCCAGGCCCTGTAGGTTTTCCATGAGGCGCAGGGCCTGCAGGAGGTCCACCTCCTCCTGGCCGTGGAAAGGGTAGTGATGGAGGTCATGAGAGGGCTGGAGGATCTCCAGGTTGATGGCCAGCTCCTGGAGCTGGCGCAGGAGCTCAGGGTCAGCCACCTTCTCCATGAGGAGATCCTCCAGCTGGCGGCGCATATCGGGGGGCAGGCTCTCCAGGAGGCCCTGCATGGCGGCCATGCTCTGGCGCATCCGCTGGATGAGCTCGTCCAGGGTCTTGGGGGGATGAGGCCCCAGGAGGTCGCCATACTGCTCAAGGAAGGACTGGTAATCGGGCTCGCCCCCGGCCATCTTCTCCGAGAGGAGTTGGTTGAGATGCCGCAACATCTCCTTGAGCCGCTGCAGCTCCTGGGGGCCCAGGCCTTGCAGCTGCTGATAGATGTCCTTGAAGAAGCTCTCCAGGACGGCCTTACGCAGCATCTCCATGAGCTCCTGGAACTTGGCCCCCGCCTCAGGGTCCATGAACTCGTAGTCCTGGAGGGCCTTGATGCGCCCCCCAACGTCCGGGGGCAGGTTCTGGAGGAAGTTCATCTTGCGCTGGACGATGTTCTGAAGGGCCTGGGCCATCTCGGGGTCGGCCTGCTCCCGGCCCTCCCCCAGGGCCTCCTGGAAGGGGGATAGGGGGCCCTGCTGGCCCTGCAGCAAGCTGCGGGCCTCTTGCAGACGACGCTGCAGGGTCTCCCTCTCCATCTCCAAGATCTCCTGGAGGCGGCGCTCGATGTCCTGCATGACGGAGCCCAGGTTGTACCGGTCCAGGAGCTGACGGCGGTGTTGACGCAGGCGCTGCAATAGATCCCGCAGCCCCTGAATATGGAAGCCCTGAGGGGTACGCAGGCCCCGCTGCAGCAGGTTACGCAGGGCATGCTCCAGGTCACCGAAGCTTAGGAGGTCATCGGTGATGGCCGAGAGGAGCTCATCGGGATCAAGAGGAGGGATTTCCTGGCTCCCGTCCCACTCCGAATAACGATAGATCCACATCCCCTCACCGCCTCTTCTAGGAGCGGTAGCGGGCCCTCCCTGCTAACCGCTCCTTGTTGAGCCTTTTGGACAGGTGCAGCCCCTCCAGGGCCAGCTCAATGGCTGAGGCCAGGAGCTGGGGGGGCTGGGTGCACTCCAGCTTGGCGGCCACCTCCCCCAGGGGCGGCACCCGAGAGGCCAGCTCCTGGTAGACCTCCGCCGGGGCCAGGTCAGATACCTCGGCTACAAACCCGCGGCGGAAGTGGGCTACCACCTCTTCCAGCTCCGAGAGGGCCAGATAGCGGTTGAAGACGGCCAGCACCGCCCCTTGCAACAGGCGCTCCACCACCTGCTCTTCCCTCCCCTCCTCCACCACCTCGAACTCCAGCTTTCCTATGAGGGAAGGGACGATGTACGGGAGGTCGGAGATGCGGGGCGCTGCCGCCTCCTCGTCCAATATGATGGCCCGCCTGAGAGCGTTGGCCAGGAGGCTTTCATAGCTGGCGATGCTGGCCCGCACCGAGACCCCTGAACGCTGGTTGACATCTGGACTGCGGCGGGCCAAGCGCACCACCTCGGCCACTATCTCCTTCATGAACTGGGGCACCAGGACGGGCCGCTCATCCTCACCCTCGAAGCGGGCCCTCTCCTGTTCCATGATGGCTATCTCGTCTTCGATGGTGCGCGGGTAGTGGGTGCGGATCTGGGCACCATAGCGGTCCTTGAGGGGGGTGATGATGCGCCCGCGGTTGGTGTAGTCCTCAGGGTTGGCGGAGGCCACCAGGAGGACGTCCAGGGGGAGGCGGATGCGGTATCCCCGTATCTGGACGTCCCGCTCCTGCATGATGTTGAATAGGCCCACCTGAATGCGCTCGGCAAGGTCGGGCAGCTCGTTGATGCAGAAGATGCCGCGGTTGTGACGGGGTATGAGGCCGTAGTGGATGGTGAGCTCGTCGGCCAGATAGCGACCCTCGGCCACCTTTATGGGGTCCACCTCCCCGATGAGGTCGGCGATGGTGATATCTGGGGTGGCCAGCTTCTCCCCGTAGCGGCGGTCCCGGTCTATCCACTCGATCTCCACCCCATCGCCCTCCTGGGCCACCCATTCGCGGCACCGCCGGCACAGGGGCTTATAGGGGTTGTCGTTGATCTCGCAGCCGGCGATGATGGGGATCTCCTCGTCCAAGAGGTTCACCAGGGAGCGGATGAGGCGGCTCTTGGCCTGCCCCCTCTCCCCTAGGAAGATGATGTCCTGACCGGCCAGGATGGCGTTCTGGAGCTGGGGGATGACCGTCTCCTCATAGCCGATGATGCCAGGAAAGAGGCGCTCCCCACGCCGCATCTTGGCCATGAGGTTGCGGCGCATCTCGGCCTTGACAGGCACCACCTTGTATCCGATGGCTTTGAGCTCACCTATGGTGCGCGGTTTCCTTCCCACTCTTTGCTCACTGCCTCCCCTCCATGGGCTGTTCTCTCATTATACCCTCTGCTAGCCGTAGGGCCTAGCTGGGGGTGGCCTCTATGGGGTTGCCCTGGCATACTGGTGCGTGATGTCGGGGTTGGAGGACCGCCTGCTGGAAGTGGCCCGCACCATATACGAGGCCATGGGCTGGCCAGGGGTGGTGCTGCTCATGGCCGTGGAGAGCGCCTGTATCCCCTTCCCGAGCGAGATCATCATGCCCCTAGCCGGCTGGTTCCTAATCAGGGACAGGGGACTGGGGGCCGAGTGGCTCCTGTGGGCGGCCTGGTGGGGCGCGGTGGGCAACCTCCTAGGGTCCTGGGCCGCCTATGGCCTGGGGCGCTGGGTGGGGCGCCCCCTCCTGGAGAGATACGGTCGCTATCTCCTTATCGACCGGCGTGAGCTGGCCATGGCCGATGCCTTCTTCGCGCGCTATGGAGAGGGGGCGGCCTTCTTCTCCCGCCTACTGCCGGTGGTGAGGACCTTCATCAGCCTGCCGGCGGGGACGGCCCGGGTGTCCTTATGGCGGTTCTCCATCCTCACCTTGGCCGGGTCATACATATGGTCCCTGGGGCTGGCCGGTGCTGGATATGCCTTGGGCCAGCACTGGGAGCGGATCACCTCTTGGTTGCGCCCGGTATCGGTGCCTTTGGCGGTGGCCCTGGCTCTAGCTGTCCTCTGGTACTATGGACGGCGGCTGTGGGTGCTTTGGGGAGCCCGCACGCCGGCGGAGGAGTGAGTATGCGGGGCCTTTGGGGCAGGTTGAAGGCTGTCAGGCGCAACCACGCCCTGGAACACGCCACCATCGCCCTCCTCATAGCCCAGATGGGGCGTCCCCTCAAGTTGGTAGGGAGAGCAAGCGCCGACGGCTTCTACCTCCTAGGCAACGTGGCCGAGGGGGAGGTGCTGGCAGCAGCCAGGGAGGCTCTCTCCCGCCTGCGGCGGGGGGAGGACCACCTGGCCATCTCCCCCATGTGCGGCACCAATTTGGTGACAGCTGGGGTGATGACGGGCCTTGCCGCCTTCGCCATCTTGCGACGGGGGGCCAAGTGGAGATGGCTGCCGGAGGTGGTGACAGCCTGCACCTTGGCGGTGGCCCTCTCCCAGCCCCTGGGCCGCTGGCTCCAACGCCATCTCACCGTATCGCTGGAGCTGGAGGGGATGGAGGTGATGGGGGTGCGAAAGGTGGGGCCGGCCCTCCCTCTCTACAAGGTGTACACTTCCACCGGGGATGAGCCCCTCCAGGCTCCCTGATGGGCCCTGTCCGAGGGGTGCCCGCCCCACACCCTAGTGCCGGGCTCTGGCGGACCCCCCTCTCTATACGTAGAAAGTCTCGGCGATGGCCTGGCCGTAGGCAGCCACCTTCTCAGGCGGCAGGCCGCCGATGGGAGGCACCAGGGTCACTGAGTCCACCATCTCCAGCACTGGGGCCAGGCGGCGGCGCACCTCGTCGGCATCGCCACAGATGACGAAGGTCTGGGCCATCTCATCGGTCACCTCTCGGGCGCCCGCTGCGTAGTTGCCCTGCTTGACCCACTGCTGACAGCGCTGGGCCTCGGCCTGGAAGCCATGGGCAGCGAAGTAGGGCTCGTATTGCTGGATGCCGGCGTAAAAGGCCACCGTGGCCTTTGCGTCCTCCACAGCCTCGCGACGGTCCGGGTTGACGATGACCCAGAACCAAGCGTTGAAGTGGATGTCGGAGCGCTGGCGCCCAGACTTCCGCAGCCCCTCCTCCAGGGCCTGCATAGCTTGGTTGCGGGCCCACTGGATGGACCAGATGGGGTGACCGATGACCCCATCGGCCACCTCTGCTGCTAGTCGTATTAGGGGCTGCCTCACGGCAGCGATCCAAATGGGGATATGAGTGCGCACGGGCTGGGCCAGGGGCTGGAACTCCGTCCAGTCGTGGGTGTGGTACTTGCCTTGGAAGGACTTGAGCTCCCCGGTATGGCTTTTCTCCACCACCAGGCGGATGATCTGGATGACCTCCCGCAAATGCTCTACGGGGCGCCCATAGGGCATGCCGAAGAAGCCCTCGCTCCAGCTGCGCACGCTGGGCCCCAGGCCCAGCACGAAGCGACCGCCAGAGATGCGGTCCATGTCCATGGCCGCCATGGCCGTCTCAAAGGGGCTGCGGACAAAGGCCAGGGCGATGCCGCTGGCCAGGGTAATCTTCTCGGTGACGGCGGCGCAGGCCCCCAAGGCCACCCATGGCGGGCCGTAGACCTGAGGTGCCCATATTCCCCCCAGGCCCAGGGACTCCATGGCCTTGGCCTGGGCCACTAGCACCTCCCCAGGCATGTTGCCGCTTACAAAACCCCAGAAACGCGAGTTGTCCTTGGCCATCGCTCCCTCCTTACAGGCGCTGGGACAAGGCAATTATACGGGTCAGGAGGCCAGGATGGCCAGGGCGGGGCGAGAAAAATCAGTAGAGGATGGCGGCCCCTTTCTTCCCACCCTCGTCCCGTCCCATCTGGAACCTCATCTCCTTGTGCTAAGTGCTAACCGGCCCACTATCATCTGGTTGAGCGGGGAAAACGGCCCGGCATGGCGGCTCCAGCTGGTGATGCACGACGTGGCCATGGGGGTAGACCTGGCCTCCTGGCAGGGCCAGTGCGTAGGTCGGCCGTATTCGGACTGGCGCTCCTCCTGGACTTGGCCCTGGGAGAACCCCCCAATCCCCTTCACCCCACCGCCTGGATGGGGAGGGCCGCCGCTCTCCTGGAGCCCATGGGCCGAAGGTTAGGGTCACGGGGCCAGTTGGCCTTCGGGGCGACTGTGGCGGCTTTGCTCCCCACCGCTGTCGCGCTCATGGCCAGGTCCGTCCTGAGCTGGGCAGCCCGTATCCCCTGGCTGGGCCTGCTGGCTGAGGTGGTGCTGCTCAAGAGCGCTTTCTCCGTCCGTGCCCTCGCCACGGAGGGGCTAGCGCTGCGACGGCTGCTGGAAGCAGGAGACCTGCAGGGGGCGCGCAGGCGGGCCCAGGCCCTGGTAAGCCGCGACACATCTTCCTTGGGCCCTGCGCACCTAGTCTCCGCCGGGTTGGAGTCGTTGGCCGAGAACACCACCGACGCCTTCTTAGCCCCCTGGCTTTACTATGCGCTGGCAGGGACACCTGGGGCCCTGGCCTACCGCGCCGTAAACACCCTCGATGCCATGTGGGGATACCATGGCCAATACGAACACTTGGGCAAGGCAGCGGCCCGCCTGGACGACCTGGCCAACCTAGCACCGGCCCGTCTGGCGGCCGTGCTATTAGCCCTGGCCTCGGGAAGGCCCATAGCGGCCCTAGCGACGGCCGTGGCCCAGCATCGCCGCACTGAGAGCCCCAATGCCGGCTGGACCATGGCCGCCCTGGCCGGCGCCCTGGACGTAGAATTGGAGAAGGTGGGGCATTACCGGTTGGGCAGGCCAGGGCGGCCCCTGACGCCCTCCCGGCTCCAGGAAGGGGTGTCCATCACCCTACGCACCGCCGCGTTGGGCGCCATCCTAACGATAGGCCTGATGCTGGCCAAGGGAGAGGGGCGCCGTTAATGGCTCCCCCTTCCCCTGCCTGAAGCGGAGGGTCGCAGGCATGAACGATCATGGCGGGCTACGCGCCGAGGAGGCCTTATCCCTGGGCCTTGACCCCGGGGCCGTCCTCGACCTGAGCCAGAACCTGGCCCCTCTGCCGCCCCCACCATCGGTAAGACAGGCCATAGCCAGCTGCGACTACCGCCAGTACCCCGACCCCACCTACCATCGCCTACGCCAGGCCCTGGGCCAACGCCATGGCCTGGAACCAGAATGGGTGCTCCCCGGCAATGGTGCCAGCGAGCTCCTCTTTTTGGCCTGTCGCGCCCTCTTAGCTCCGGAGGATAGGGTAGTAGTCCTTACTCCCACCTTCAGCGAGTACGAGCGGGCAGCCCGCGCCAGCGCTGCCCAGGTGGTCCATTTTTGGGCCAAGCCAGAAGATGGCTTCCGCTGGCCGTTAAAAAACGTGTGCAGAGAGCTAAAGGCCCTGCGTCCGGCCATGGTGTTCCTATGCTGTCCTAACAATCCCACTGGCCTCTACCTGGCCAAGGAGGAGGTGGAGCTAATAGTCTCTGCAATGGGCGAAGGGGTGCTGGTCCTGGACGAATCCTTCGTGGACTTTGTGGAGGGGGCCTGGGACTCCCTGGAGCTAGCGAAGGAGGCCAAGGTGCTGGTGATCCGTTCCCTGACCAAGGTCTTCGCTCTTGCTGGGGTCCGCCTAGGCTACGCCTTGGGCCGCCCTGAACTATTGCAGAGACTACGGGTCCACCAGCCCCCTTGGAGCGTCAACGCCTTTGCCGAGGCGGCGGGGGTAGCCTGTGCAAGCGAGGAGGGACATGTGAGAACCGTACGCCGCCTGGTGACCGAGGCGAGGATTGCCATGGTGGCAGGGCTACGGGCTCTGGGCCTGACGGTTATAGAGGGAGCGGCCAACTTCCTGTTGGTGGAGGTGGGAGATGCACCGACCTTTCGCAGATGTCTGCTAGCTAGAGGGGTGTGCGTGCGCGACTGCACATCTTTTGCGCTGCCGTGCTATGTGCGCATGGCAGTGCCCCACCCGCAGCAGATACCACTGGTCATAGAGGCCTTCGCCCAAGCCATCCAGGAGATAGGCAGGGCGTGATAGGCCTCTACCTAGGTCAAGAAGCGCCTCTGGGGCGGCAGCTGCAACAACCGTAACGCTCCCCTCTCTTCTCACGTTATCCTTATGGGAGGCGGTAAGAAAGGGATAGCAGGGGCTAGGGGCTCCTTTGGAGGTGGGCCATGGGGAGCACTGCTGTAAAGGAGTTGGGCATAACGAGGTGGCGTGTGGCAGCATTGGCCATAGCTATCTTGATGGCCTTGGGCCTCTTGAGCGGCACCTATGCGCTGGAGCGAAGCCTCCCTGCCGGCATCGTCCGGCTCCTGGAGCACCGGGAGAACGGGGGAGGCCAACAAAACGGCAACGACCATGACAGTAGCGTCTCCCAGACGGCCAGAGAAAACCACGGCCAACGGGTGGCCGATACGGCCAGGGACAACCACGGGCAAGAGGTGGCACAGACGGCCAGGGACAACCATGGCCAACAGGTTGCTCAGGTGGCCAGGGAAAACCATGGCCAACAGGTTTCCCAGGTGGCCAGGGAAAACCATGGCCAACAGGTTTCCCAGGTGGCCAGAGAAAACCACGGCCAGCAGGTGGTTCAGACGGCCAAGGAAAACCATGGCCAAGAGGTGAGCAAGACGGCCCAGAACAACCACGGGCAACAGGTTTCCGATACGGCCAGGGACAACCACGGGCAGCGGGTCTCCGCCATCGCCAAGAGCAAGGCCGACTAGCCGGAGAACGTGGGAAGGCGTTAACAGGGGGAGCGTAGCCTGCCCGGGGCAGCCGGTGGGCACAGTAGCTATCTGCCCTCGCTCTACCGCCAGGGGAAGACCGAGTATCGGTGGGCACCCGTGGTCGTGATAGCATAGGAGCCGATGAGGGCCCGGCTGCTGATGGTCCAGGGCACCATGTCCCACGTGGGCAAGAGCGTGCTGGTAGCCGCCCTCTGTCGCATCTTCCTTCACGACGGCCTGCGGGTAGCGCCTTTCAAAGCCCAGAACATGGCCCTCAACTCCTACGTCACTCCGGACGGCCTGGAGATAGGGAGGGCCCAGGCCGTCCAGGCCGAGGCAGCTGGCCTCGAGCCTCAGGTGGAGATGAACCCAGTGCTCCTTAAGCCTGAGGCCGACCACCGTAGCCAGGTGGTGGTCATGGGCCGCCCTATCGGCTCCTACACCGCCGCCGAGTACCATCGCCTGAAGCCGTCCCTGCTGCCGGTAGTGCTCGATGCGCTGGAGCGGCTGCGCGCCCGCTTCGACGTAGTGGTCATGGAGGGGGCGGGCAGCCCCGCTGAGGTAAACCTGCGGGACCATGACATCGTAAACATGGGGCTAGCGAGGAGGGTGGGGGCGCCCGTCCTGCTGGTGGGCGACATCGACCGGGGCGGCGTCTTCGCCCAGCTGGTGGGCACCCTGGAGCTGTTGGAGCCACAGGAGCGGGCGCTGGTAAAGGGTCTGGTCATCAACAAGTTTCGCGGCGATAAGGCCCTCCTCGCTCCCGGGCTGCGCTTCCTGGAGGAGCGGACGGGCCTGCCTGTGGCCGGCGTCGTCCCCTATGACCCGGAGCTATCGCTGCCGGAGGAGGACTCGGTTGCCTTGGAAAGGGTGCCACGGCGGGCCCAGGGGGTCCTGGATGTGGCAGCTGTGCGCCTGCCCCGCATCGCCAACTTCGACGACCTGGACCCCCTGAGGCGCGAGGCGGGGGTGGCCTTGCGCTTCGTGTCCAGTGGGGAGGAGCTGGGCCGGCCAGACATGATCGTCATCCCTGGCACCAAGACCACCGTCTCCGACCTGGAGCACCTATGGTCTACGGGCCTAGCCGATGCCATCCGTAAGGCCGCGGCTGCTGGCTCAGCGGTGGTGGGTATATGCGGCGGCTTCCAGATGCTGGGACAGGTGGTGCTAGACCCCCAGGGGGTGGAGAGCAGGCACACCAAGGCCCGCGGGTTGGGACTTCTGCCAGTGGTAACCACCTTCCGCCCATGGAAGACTACCCACCGTATAAGAGCTCAGGTGGTGACAGATCAGGGGCTGCTGCAAGGGTGCCGGGGGATGGTGGTGCACGGATACGAGATCCACATGGGGGAGTCCCGCGGCCGAGCGGAGGCCCCCTTCCTCCTCCTGTCCCGCTCAGGCCAACAGTGCCACATTCCCGATGGTGCTCTTGGTGCAAACGGGTGGGTCCTGGGCACCTACATTCATGGCCTGTTCCACAACGCCCCCCTGAGGAGGCAGATGCTCGCCAACGTGGCGCGGCGCAAGGGAGTGTCCCTGCCACCGCCCCATGAGGTGGAGCCGGACCCATACGACAGGTGGGCAGCACTGGTGCGGGAACACCTGGACATGAGGCTGCTCTACAGCATCCTGGGACTCGAGAGCCCCGGATGAGGATGCCAACGCCTTCCCCGTGTCTTTCCCTCCTGCCAAGGCCTGGGACCACCCAGGCTACATATCTTCCCTGCAGCCACCTAACCTCCGATCACCGTGGCCTCGCCAGGGGAGCTCCCCGATGCTCTCGCCCCGGCACCCGCCTCTCCCGCAGCACCTATGGGGGGTTCCCACACCGGCGACCACTTCTGCTAATATCGCCCATCTGTAACGAAACTGTAACGAGAACGTAACTTTTTCGAAATCTCATGTTCTCTACCCAGGTGCAATTTTTCATTAGCTCCTTCTGTGCCCCGGGAGGGTGCAATGCCTCCCCAGATGGACAGTGGCGATACCGCGTGGGTGCTAGTCTCGGCCGCCCTGGTATTGCTCATGACGCCGGGGCTGGCCTTCTTCTACGGCGGCCTGGTGCGGGAGAAGAACGTTATCGCCACCATGATGCAGAGCTTCATCATCATCGCCCTAGTAAGCGTCATCTGGGTGTTATGGGGTTACTCCCTGGCCTTTGGACCGGACCACGGCGGCTTTATTGGCGACCTGTCTTGGTTCGGTCTGCGCAACGTGGGCGGCGAACCTGCCCCCTACGCCCCCACGGTGCCTCACCTGGCCTACATGGCCTTTCAGATGATGTTCGCTATTATCACACCGGCGCTCATCACCGGCGCCTTCGCCGAGCGGGCCAAGTTTGGCGCCGTCGTGGCCTTTGTGGTCCTGTGGCTGACCATCGTCTATGCGCCGGTGGCCCACTGGGTATGGGCCCAGAACGGGTGGTTGGGCACCCTGGGGGGGCTGGGGGCCTACGACTTCGCTGGTGGCACCGTCGTCCACATCAACTCAGGTCTGGCTGCCCTGGCGGCGGCCTTGGCCTTCGGCAAGCGGTTGGGGCTGGGCCGGATGCCCATGGAGCCCCACAACGTCCCCTATGTGGTGCTGGGGGCCGCCCTGCTGTGGTTCGGTTGGTTCGGCTTCAACGCCGGTAGCGCCGTGGCGGCGGGGGCCTCCGCTGCCAACGCCTTCGTGGTGACCAACACCGCCGCCGCTGCCGCCGCCCTGGCCTGGACGGTCATGAGCTGGCTCTACCAGGGTGTGCCCAGCGTGACGGGGGCGGCTACAGGAGCGGTGGCGGGACTGGTGGCCATCACCCCCGCCTCGGGTTTCGTGGGGGCCTGGGACGCCGCCGATGGCTACATCAACATCCTGCCTGCCATTATCATCGGCGCCGGGGCGGGCGTCATCTGCTACGGGGCGGCCCGCCTCAAGCACTGGCTAGACGTGGACGACTCCCTGGACGTGTGGGCGGTGCACGGCATGGGCGGCACCTGGGGCGCCCTGGCCACAGGCATCTTCGCCACCTCGCTGGTGACCCAGACGCCAGGCTTCCAGGGGGGCATCGGGGGAGCCATCGATGGGCGGCCGGAGCAGATACTGGCCCAGCTGGCCGGCATCGGCGCCACTTGGGGCTACTCCTTTGTCATGACCTTCCTCATCCTCAAGGCCCTGGACGCCCTCATAGGGCTCAGGGTAAGCCCGCGGGAGGAGCTAGTGGGTGTGGATCTGGCCCAGCACGGCGAGCGGGCCTACGCCAGGTGATAGAGCTATGAAGAAGGTGGAGGCCATTATCCGACCAGAGAAGTTGGGTGATGTGAAGGACGCCCTGGACCGGCTGGGCATCCTAGGCCTCAACTTCGTGGAGGTGCGTGGTCGTGGCCGCCAGCGTGGTCAGACCTACTGGCGTGGGGCCGCCTCCTACCTGGCCGACACACTGCCCAAGCTGAAGCTGGAGGTAGTGGTGAGGGATGAGGATGTGGAGCGGGTGGTGGACGCCATAATCAAGGCCGCCTGGACTGGCGACGTGGGCGACGGCAAGATCTTCATCCTGCCAGTGGAGGAAGTCATCCGCGTGCGCACAGGGGAGAGGGGAGAGGATGCCATTTGAAGTGCGCACCCGCAAGAACCTGGACTGGCATGAGGGGGACGAGTCCTCCCCCCGCTACTTCCTGGAGGTAGACCTGAGCCCGGTGCTGCCCGGCAGCGGCCGGGTGGCCCGCCTCCCCGTGTGGTGGCGTCGTAACCGCGGCCACCCTATCCTCAAGGAGGTCTACTGGGTGGAGGTGGCGGGTATGCGGGTGGAGAAGGGAAACCTGGCTGCCCTGGAGGCGGCGGTGCCCCAGGCGATAGCAGCGTTCCTACAGCACGGCACCCTCCCTTATTACTTCGTCACCACCCCTCAGGGCAACTTCCCCGTCTACCTGGTGCGCGGGCGGCTCCTCTTGAAGACCGATACGGCCACCTTCGGGGCCGAGGACGTGGGCGAGCTGTGGCACCGCCTGGCCGAGCACCTGCTGGCCGCGCGGCGCATCGAGGCCCTGGAGGAGATAGAGGTCTGCCTGCTATTGTGGAAAGACCTCCAGCTCTATCCCACAGCACTGCTGTTGCGGGACGGTCGTGTGCTGGTGCCTATCTTCTTTAGTCTCCATGATGCCTCCCTGCAACTCATCTACGACGTCATCGGCCAGCCCTCGCGTTTCCTATCGGCAGAGGAGGTGTTCGCCCTGCGGCGGGAGCTAGCTCATGACCTGGCCGCCCGCCGGGCCATCCCCCACGTGGGCGCCCTGAAGATGGACCGGCTAAGGGACCAGGTCTGGCAAGCGCTGGAGGAGGTCGTCCGCCTCACCCCTTACATCTTGGTCTGCCACCACGAAGACCAGCGTCTAGAGTTCCCGGTCTACGAGGCCCAGGGGGAGTTCTTCGCCCTTCAGCAGGCAAGCTACCGCCGCCTCATCTTCTCCCCTGACCTAGACGAGCTCATGCGCCTGGTGCGCGATGACCTGGTGGCAAGAGGGAAGGCTAGTGGCGCCTCCCTCGTGGCCGTGGAGCAGAGGCGGAGGTGACACCGTGAGAGAGAGGGGAAATCTCTTAACCTATGCCCTATGGGGACTGGCCTGGCTCCTCTTCTGGCCAGTGCTGCTGGTGGTGGCAGCCGCCCGTTATACCAAAGTGGGCCCCAACGAGGTCCTCATTGTGGCCGGAAGGCGCCGCACCGTCACCGACCCCGAGGGGCGGACGCGCACCCTGGGCTACCGGATGGTCTGGGGCGGGGGCACGGTGGTGTGGCCCATCGTGGAGCAGGCACGCCGCCTCTCCCTAGAGCTGATGAGCCTGGAGGTGCGCACCCCAGAGGTCTACACCGTCCACGGTGTGCCCGTGGCAGTGGATGGCGTAGCCCACGTCAAGGTGAAGGGTGAGGAGGGGGCCATCGCCCGTGCCGCCGAACACTTCCTCTCCCGCCCTCAGGAGGAGGTGATGCGCACCGCCTTGCAGGTGGTAGAGGGGCATATGCGCTCCGTCATGGGCACCATATCCATCGAGGAGCTCTACACCAAGCGCCGGGAGTTCGCGGAGAAGGTTAAGTCCTTGGCCAGCCAGGACCTAGAGCGCATGGGCCTGGAGATCGTCTCCCTGACGGTGCGCAACATCGCCGACCCCCGCGGCTACCTGGAGGCCCTGGGCCGCCCCCGCACCGCCCAGGTCAAGCGCGATGCCATCATCGGCGAGGCCCAGGCCGACGAGGAGGCTAAGACTTTCCGCTACCAGGCGGACATGAAGATTGAGGAGGCCCGCCGTGACTACGAGCTGAAGCGGGCAGAGGTGGAGGCGGCCATCGCCCAACGCCGCGCCGAGGCCGACCTCGCCTACGACCTGCAGCGCTACAAGACGGCCCAGCTGGTCAAGCGGGAGGAGGTGCAGCTGGACATACTAGAGAAGGAGCTGCGCACCGAGCTGGAGGAGAAGGAGATCCTGCGCAAGGAGAAAGAGCTCCTGGCCTCCGTCATCAAGCCAGCTGAGGCCGAACGCCAGCGCATCCAGGAGCTGGCCGAGGCCGAGCGCTACCGCCGCCAGACGGAGGCCCAAGGCGAGGCTGCAAGGGTGCGGGCCGTGGGGATGGCCGAGGCCGAGATCATCCGCCAGAAGGGGCAGGCCGAGGCCGAGACCATGGAGCGCAAGGCCGAGGCCTGGGCTCGCTATAACCAGGCCGCCGTCACCGAGATGCTGGTCAATATCCTGCCCCGCCTGGCCGAAGCGGTGGCCCAGCCCCTCTCCCGCACCGAACGCATAGTCATCGTCTCGGGCGGGGCCGACGGCGCCGCCGGCGCCAGCCGCATCACCCGCGACGTGGCCGAGGTCATCGCCCAGCTCCCGCCCATTATCGAAGCCCTCACCGGCGTGCGCCTGGAAGAGCTGGTGCGAGGTGTCCCTGGCCTTAAGGAGTCCCAGCGGCAGGCTGAGGCCCAGGGGAGCCAGCCGGCCTAAGGAGGTGGAGAGAGGTGGAGAGGAGGCCCAAGACACCAGCAGAGGTCATCGCCCTCTGCCGTGAGCGCGGTATCCAGATCGTGGACCTGAAGTTCACCGACCTTCCCGGCACCCTACAGCACTTCTCCATACCGGCCAAGGCCCTGGACGAGGGAGTGTTTCGAGAGGGCATCGGCTTCGACGGCTCCTCCATCCGCGGCTTCCAACACATTCACGAGTCGGACATGCTGCTGGTGCCCGACCCAGCCACCGCCTTCGTGGATCCCATTTATAAGGTGCCCACCCTCTCCATCATCTGCGATGTGCGTGACCCTGTGACGGGGGAGCGCTACTGGCGCGACCCCCGCCACGTGGCCCAGAAGGCAGAGGCATACCTGCAGGAGTCGGGCATCGCTGACACGGCCTACTTTGGCCCCGAGGTGGAGTTCTTCATCTTCGATAGCGTGCGGTATGACCAGAATGAGCACTGTGGCTACTACTTCATCGACTCGGAGGAGGGGTCCTGGAACTCGGGGCGGGAGGGTAAGAACCTGGGCCACCGCCCTCGCTACAAAGAGGGCTACTTCCCCGCCCCGCCTACCGACACCCTCCAGGACCTGCGCTCCATCGCCATCCTCAAGATGATGGAGGCAGGCATTGACATCGAGGTGCATCACCATGAGGTGGCCACCGCTGGCCAGGGCGAGATCGACATGCGCTACCAGACCCTGACCCGCATGGCCGACCAGGTGATGCTCTACAAGTACATCCTGCGCAACGTGGCCCGCGAGCATGATAAGACGGTGACGTTCATGCCTAAGCCCCTCTTCGGCGATAACGGCTCAGGCATGCACGTCCACGTGAGCCTGTGGAAGAACGGCCAGAACCTGTTCTATGACCCTGAGGGATATGCTCAGCTGAGCCTGCTGGGCATGTACTTTATCGGCGGGCTGCTGCGGCATGCCCCCGCCCTGTGCGCTCTTGTCGCACCTACCACCAACTCCTACCGGCGGTTGGTGCCAGGCTTTGAGGCGCCGGTAAACCTCGTCTACTCCCAACGCAACCGCTCGGCAGCGGTGCGCATACCCGTATATTCCCGTAGCGCAGGGGCCAAAAGAATCGAGTTCCGCACTCCGGACCCCTCCTGTAACCCCTACCTCGCCTTTGCCGCCATCCTCATGGCTGGTCTGTACGGCATCATCAACGAGTTGGACCCCGGTGATCCATTGGACACCGATGTCTATGAGCTGCCGCCGGCAGAGCTGGCTCGGCTGCGGACGGTGCCTGGCAGCCTGGACGAGGCGCTGCGGGAGCTGGAGGCCGACCACGAGTTCCTGCTGCGGGGCGGGGTTTTCACCTCAGACCTGTTGGGGACGTGGCTGGAGTACAAAAGGCGACGCGAGGTGGACCCCATACGGCTGCGCCCCCATCCCTACGAGTTCTACCTTTACTACGACATATAGGGGTAACACTACACCTTGTGGATCGGCACGCGGCCGCTGCCGCCCCATCCCCCAGCCTTAAGGGGGTCATGGCTAAGGGCTCGCCTCTCCATCCCGGAGGGGCACCACCACCCGCACCTCGGTGCCCTGTCCGGGGGAGGAATGGATCTCCAGCTGCCCTCCCAGGAGATGGGCCCGCTCCCGCATGGAGAGTATGCCCAGATGGCCATGGCGGCCATTCTCTTCACTCCATTGGATGCCACGGCCGAAGTCCCGCACTGAGAGGTGCAACGCCTGGCCCGCGCGCCACAGCCTTACCTCTATGCGCCCGGTGCCCGAGTGCTTGACAGCATTGTTGATGGCCTCCTGGGCGATCCTTAAAAGGGCCGATTCCCGGGGATAGGCCATGCGCCATTCCCCACAGCTCACCTCCAGGTGGGTCTCGATGCCCCAGTTGTCCCGCACCGCCTGCAGAATGGAGGCCAAGGCCTTGGGAAGACCGCCTTCTTTCAGCTCCTGAGGGCTCAGGTGGGAGATGATGTAACGCGCCTCCTGCAAGGCCCGCTGCAGATTTTGAAGGGCCCGCTCCAGGTGGGCGTCAGGACGGCGGTGGCACCGAGCATGCGTCTCCAAGAATGCTAAGGCCGCCGCCATGGACTGGATGGGCCCGTCGTGGAAGTCGTACCCCACGCGGCGTCTTTCCTCGTCTTGGGCTGCCAGCAGGCGCAAAAGGGCCTCGTCCCTCTCGGCCTCCGCCTGGCGCCGAGCCGTAACGTCCTGGGCTGTGATGACCCATCCTTCCGCCCCCTGGCCCCCCTGCACCGGCACCACCATGGCCTCCGTTACCAGCCAGCGGCCATCGCATGTCCGTATCCTGACCTCCAACTTATGCCGACGGGCCAAGGCCTTAGAGCTCAGGACACGATAGAGGCGGTGCCAGTCCTGGGGGTGGACGAACTCCCGGACATGGCGGCCCAAGACATCGCGGCGTCTCCAGCCGCTTAGCTCCTCCACCGCCGGGTTCACCTCCACCACACTGCCTGTGCCGTCCACGAAGACCACCATGTCCTGCACGTGGTCCAAAAGAAGGCGCATCTCCTGCTCCGACCTTTCAGCCCTCTGACGTGCCGCCTCCTTTTCCTGGGCCTCTCGCTCCAGCTGCTGCCGCAGGGTCCGCTCCTTCTCCAGCTGCCGTCTGAGGGCCCCGCTCATGGCGGAGACGGCCCCCGAGACCACCAGGAAGGAGATGGGGCGTATGAGCCCCTCCAGCCCCTGGGAGAAGGCCTGGATGTTCAAAAAACCATGGTGGCTTGGCACCAGCCCGGCCACCACCGCCAAGACCACAGCCGCAGGCAAGGGCAAGGAGAAGGCGGCCATCGCCAGCACAGGGTAGTAGAGGTTGACGTAGACGTTGGGCAGGCCCCCCGTGGCGTCCACCATAATGCCCACTTCGAAGATGCCGATGAGGCTGGCAACGAAGATGACGAGCCCCGTACGAACGTCCACCCAAGAAGGGGAACGCCACCAGGCTATGGCCTTCCCAGGCCCCCAGGGCCTCGCCCTACCCGCCGGTGCCACGTCCAATATCTGTTCCATCTAATCTGCTCCACCTAATCGGGAGACGCCTATGGCCATCAGGATGTTTCACATGGCCATACAGGCCTTTTTTCGTCCCCCCTTTTGGCTACGCTCTGAGTGCATCTGGCTAGCAACGGTAGAGGAGCCAGGGGCAACTCCTAAGTGGACATGGGGTGGTTGCGGTGCCTAGGGACGGCGGCGGTGGTGGCGGCCTTGGCCTTTGCTTGGGCCAGGGCCCACCCCCTGGGAGGGGTAGCTGACCAGTGGGGGCGCCCGCTACTGGTGGAGCGTGTCCACTTCGTCCTGCACGATGGTGACCCCTCCCTGCTAGAGGCCGTGCACCTCCGCCTTTCCCTCCCCGTGGACCCCCAATGGCAGGTCCAGGTGCGCTTGGGAGCCGGGCCCTGGCACCTCTGCCGTGCCCAGGAGCAGGAGGCCCTGTGTCCTCTCAGCCCACCCTTGCCCTTAATGGTCGTCAACAAGATCGAGGTGCGGGCTGTGCCTCGACCTCAGGCCTGAGCGAACTGGCGTGCCAGCTCGGCACAGGTGTCCAGGTATGGGAGCACCTCCTGGGCGGAGCCTGGTCGCAGCCAGAATATACACCGCTCCACACCCAGGCGGGCCAGCTCCTCCAGGACCTGGGGGCGGGCGGAGACGCCGAAGGCGGTGACGGGGATAGGGCCCCGCCCAGCCTCCTGGGCCAGGGACTGCAGTTCCCTTATACGCTCGCCCAGCCTCTCCTCCCGGGAGATGATAGGCATCCAGCCATCACCCCACTCCACCACCCTTCGCAGGACTTGGCGGCCATGTCCGCCCACCCAGATGGGGGGGTGGGGCTTCTGCACCGGCTTGGGCCAAGACCAGATGCGCTCAAACCGCACGAACCGCCCCTGGAACTCCGCCTCCTCCTGCGTCCATATGGCCTTCATGGCCAGGATGCTCTCCCGCAAGACCTGCCAACGGTGGCGGGGATGGACGCCATGGTGCTCCATCTCCTCCTCGTTCCAACCTGCCCCCACCCCGAAGATGAAGCGGCCTCCTGATACCAGGTCTAAAGTGGCCACTCGCTTGGCCAGGGAGATGGGGTGATGCTGGGGCACCAGGCAAACGCCCGTGCCCACCTTGAGCTCCTTGGTGACAGCGGCCGCCACAGCGGCGGCCACAAAGGGGTCGAGGGTGTGACGATACTCCTCGGGCAGCTCTCCTCCCCCAGGCCAAGGGGTACGGCGAGAGGTGGGGATGTGGGTATGCTCGGGAAACAGAAGCCACTCGAAACCCCGTTCCTCTGCCGCCCGCGCCAACTCCGCCGGCCCGATGGAGTAATCGGTGACGAACATGAAGACGCCAAACTTCATCCTCCAACCTCCAAAGGCGTGTTACTTTACTGGAAACTTTAGCAGGAGGTGACCTGGGCTGTCTACGGCGTCCCTATCTGGTAGCTGGAGAAGGTCTCCCACAGCCTTATGGCCGCCGGCCCCAACAGGACCAGCATCATGGCAGGGAAGATGAGGAACACCAGGGGGAAGACCATCTTCACCGGCGCCTGCTGAGCCATGGCCTCCGCTCGCTGACGCCTCTGCATGCGGAGGTAATCGGCTTGGACACGCAGGGTGTTGGCGATGCCAACCCCCAGCTGCTCTGCCTGGACGATGGCCGTGAGGAAGGTGTTGAGCTCGTCCACCCCACACCGTCGCCCCATATCAATCAGCGCCTCCTGGCGAGCCCGGCCTAGGGAGATCTCATGCAACGTCTTACGCACCTCTTGGGCCAGCGGCCCAGGCTGCCTCTCGGCCACGCGTGCCATGGCCGCCTCCAGCCCCAATCCCGCCTCCACACTGATGGCCACGAGGTCGCAGAAGTCGGGCAGGGCGCGGAGGATGAGGCGCTGACGTCTGGTGGCCCGCCCTTGCAGCCAGAGGATGGGCCCTACCACGCCTGGGACGAGGGCCAGCAGGGCTATGACGGGCACCACCATAAGCGGCAGCCCAGCGAGCATCGCCACCACTGTTAACATCAGGGGGGCGGCCAGCGCGCCCATGACCCACTGGACTAAGAAGGAGGCAGGCGATAGGTTGAGCCCTGCCCGCTCCAACGAGCGGCCCAGATCCCGCACTATCTGGTCCGGCATGATGGAGCCCAGCCGCCTCTCCAGCCAGCCCAGCATGGGCACCAGTAACCTCCGGGCCAGGGACGCCACCTCATCCTTATGCCGAGAGGTCGCCGCCTGGGGTTTCACCCGCTGGGCGAGGCTTTGCCCCCCCATCCCAAGGAGGCCCATGGCCCCAAAGGCCACCGCCATCCCGACTAGGACCGCCGCCAGCGCCTCCACCCCTCACACCTCCACCCTCAAGATCCTGCGGATGGCCATGACACCCAGGACCTCCATGACCGCCGCTGTCACCAGCAGGGCACGCCCCACCATGGTGGTAAAGAGAAGACCGCCATAGCTAGGGTTAATGGCCATGAGGACCATGACAAGGAAAACAGGCAAGGAACCAATGACGACGGCCGAGAGGCGCTGCTGGCTGGTCAGGGCCTTTATCTCCCCCCTGATCCTGGCCCGCTCCCGCATGGTCCTCTCCACCGTGGTGAGGAGATCGGCCAGATTGCCCCCCACTTGCCTTTGTATGACGATGGCGTTGATGACCAGCTCCAGGTCGCCGCTACCCACCCGATGGGCGGTGGCCATGAGGGCTGCATCGATGTTGGCGCCCATCTGGATCTCCCGCACGGTCCGGGCCAGCTCCCAGGCCAGGGGGTCCTCCACCCGCTTGGAGACGAAGTCCATGGCCTGGAGAAAGCTATAGCCGCTGCGCAGGGCGTTGGCTATGAGGGGGAGGGCTTCTAGGAGCTGTGTCTCTATCTTGGCCAGGCGGCGGCCCTTCACGTGGCGAACCACCATCATAGGAAGGCGGTACCCTAAGATGGCCAAGGGCAGCATGACCCACCAAGGGGCGCTGAAGATGAGGGCCATAAGGGCCATGACCAGCGCCAGCGCCCACCGCAGGACCACGAACTCCCCGGGCCGCAGAGGTATGCCAGCCCTCTCCAGCTCCAGGGCCAGCCCTTTTCCAGCCTCACCCCACCAGAGGCGGGGGAGCCCCTCCCGGGGCCGCAGGAGCATGGCCCGCCTCCTGGGGGTGCGCCGCGAAGGCGGCTGGGCTACGGGAGGGGCCTTGAGCCGCCAGAGCAGCTGGCCACGGGCCGCCACCATCTGGTGGATGCCCAGTAGGCCCACCGTCACTGCTAGCCCCACAAGGGCCGCTGCCAAAACGGTCACGTCCATGCCCTCTCCAGAAAGAGCTCAGCCGGTAGCTGGATGCCCGCCAGCTCCAACTTGTGGGAGAAGGTGGGGCGGATGCCGGTGGGCCGCAGCTGCCCTACCACCCGCCCTTGCCCATCGATGCCCTCCTGCTGGAAGACGAAGATGTCCTGCAAGGTGACGACGTTCCCCTCCATGCCCACCACTTCCGTCACCTGCGTGATCCTACGTACCCCGTCCACGAAGCGGGCCACCTGCACGATGAGGTCCAGGGCGGAGGCGATCTGCTCCCGGATGGCCCGCTGGGGTAGGTCGAACCCGGCCATGAGCACCATGTTCTCTAAGCGGGCTAGGGCGTCCCGTGGGGAATTGGCGTGGATGGTGGAGAGGGAGCCCTCATGGCCCGTGTTCATGGCGTTGAGCATGTCGAAGGCCTCGGGACCCCGCACCTCGCCGATGATGATACGGTCGGGCCGCATGCGCAGGGCGTTGCGCAGCAGATCCCGCTGGGTCACCTCCCCCTTTCCCTCGATGCTGGGGGGGCGAGCTTCCAGGCTTACTACGTGGGGCTGTTGTAGCTTTAGCTCGATGGGGTCCTCAATGGTGATGATGCGCTCCCGATGCGGTATGTAGGCGGATAGGGCGTTGAGGAGGGTGGTCTTACCGGTGCCCGTGCCCCCCGATATGAGGATGTTGAGGCGTGCCTTCACACACGCCCCCAGGAAGTCGGCCACTTCCCTGGTGATGGTGCCAGCGGCCACCAGGTCCTCCATGGTCATCTTGTCGGCCCGGAAGCGCCGGATGGTGACCACCGGGCTCTTAGGGGCCAAGGGGGGTATGATGACGTTGACCCGCGAGCCGTCGCGCAGGCGGGCGTCCACCATGGGTGAGGCCTCGTCCACCCGCCTCCCTAGGGGGCCCAGGATGCGCTGCACCACCCGCATGATGTGCTCGTGGTCCTGGAACCTGACGTTGGAGCGGTAGATGATCCCCTCCCGCTCGAAATAGACCTCGTCGGGGGCGTTGACCATGATCTCGGAGATGCTAGGGTCGCGCATGAGCTGCTCCAGGGGGCCCAGGCCCAGCATCTCGTCGATGACCCTCTGGATGACGACATCTTGGGCCAGCCCTACGATGTGGGGGAAATGGCGTGAGAGGAGGGCGGAGGCCGCCTCCGCCACCGCCTGGCGGGCCTCCTCCTCGGACATGCGCGTCAGGCGGTGCATGTCCACCTCCTCCAGCAGCATACGGTGAATGCGCAGGGCCACCTCCTCCTGCTCTGGGGTGACCTTGGCCATCCCCACAGGGGATACCAGCGCCTGGGGCTCCTGACGCCGCCCTGGGGGAGGCTGTAAGTCAGGACTGCGCCGTGGGAGCCTGCTTGCCTGCCACACCATGGCTCATCACCTGGCGGCCACCGCCTGGCGGCGGAAAAGCCTGGCCAGCATCCCTTGACGGGGGGCCGAGGGCTGGCCGGCCACGTGGAAGGCCATAGCGGTGATGGCCACAGCCGCCCGCGACCTGGGCTTGCGGGTCACCAGCGGCCTCCCCTCCCGCAGGGAGCGCATCACCTCCTTGTCGAAGGGAATGCGCCAGGCGGGCCGGATGCCCAGGACGCTACGCACCTCGCTATCGCTGACCTTAGCCGCCACCGCGTGGTTGAGCACCAGGACCACCTTCTCCTGGGGGTAGGACCAGTCCCTGAGCATCTCCAGCACCGTCAAGGCCTCCTTCAGACCGGTGACATCTGGGCTCGTCACCAGGAGAGCCAGGGTGGAGAGTTCCAGAGCCCGGGCGATGAAATCGTTGAAACCGGCGGGCGTATCCACCACCACGAAGTCGTAACTCTGGGCCAGGGCATGTAGGATGGCCCCCACGTGGTCTGGGGTGAGGGGGTACCACTCGCCACGCCATTCGGGAGCGGGCAGGATGTCCACCCCGCTATCGTGGGTCACCATGCATTGGCGCACCTGCTCCAGGTCCGGCGTATGGCCGTTCTGGGCCAGGTCCACGATGCTGCGCTCCGCTGACAGGCCCAGCACAGTGGCCACGTTGCCGAACCGCACGTCCAGGTCCACCAGGGCCACAGAGGAGTAAAGCCGCTGGGCCATGGCCACAGCCAGGTTGGTGGCGATGGTGGTCTTGCCCACACCTCCCTTAGGACCAAAGACGGTGATGACCGACCCGAAGGGGGTGAAGCCCTGGGCAGCCCGCTCTCGACGCCTCTCCTGCAGGTCTATCAAGGTATGGATGGCGCGCACTAGTTCCTCTCGCCCCGTTGGGTAGGGGAGGAAGTCCCGCACCCCCAGGACCATGGCCTGCCTCACTAGCTCCGGCGACCTGTGGGGCGAGTAGGCCAGGATGGGGATCCCCGGGGCCATGTCGACGATGGCCTCCACCATCTGCAGAGCCCTGGGCAGAGGCTCCACCACAGCCATGACGATGACATCGGGGCTTAGCTCTGAGCAGATGGTGCGGGCCTCAGCGCCGTAACGGGCGGTGCCCACCACCGCCACCCCCGAGAGGGCCAAGGCCTTGCGCACCTCCTCCCGCCTGTGAGGATCAGGGTCGATGATGATTACTTGCGGGCTGCGGGCCATGGTCGTCCACCTCCCATTGGGCCAGGCTGATTATGGCCATTAGCTCAGGCGGAAGGGGCACGTTGCTAGGAAGGGGTGATATCGCTCTCTTATCCTTTTCACTAAAGGGCCGCAGGGCCAGGTGGATCTTCCCCATATCGTCGGCCAGGGAGACAGCCAACGCCTGCGGCGGGTCCAGGGCCAGGGTCACCGTCTTGGCCTTGGGCTGGGGCGTCCCTCCGCCGGGGCCCACCTGGTCGTCCTCTGGCAGGATGGCGGCCTCTGAGGGAGTCTCCTGGCCCACGGCCAGCACCTGCACGTTCTGGGCCACCAGCAGGGAGACGAACTGCTTGTTGCCCTGCGGGTCCTTTAACTCGAACACGCCCACCACGTCCACGAAGTCCCCTGGCAGGACGAGCCCTCCCACCGCCGTGGCCTCCTCCACCTCTACGGCCACCGCTCGCTTGCCCACCGGGATCATCACCGAGAGGGGCGCCGCCCGGGACTTGGCTTCCCAGTTCGTCCCCACCAGCTTCCTTTCCGTTATCTGCTCGTTGGCGGCGATGGAGAAGCGGGCCACCTTGCCCACCACGTCTTCCACCCTGGGGAAGACCCCTGGGACCACCGCCTCCGTCGGCACCATGACCGTCTTCACGTCCTCGGCAGCGATGCGCTTCCCCGCCTCAATGGCTTGGGCGGCTACCACCACCGGCACCCGTTCCACCCTCCCCTCCCCGGCGCTGTCGCCGGCAGCCTGCCTGAGGACGATGTACACCAGCAGGGCGGAGGTCAGGCCCAGGGCTACAGCCAGGGCCAGGGCCGCCTTGCCGCCTCGCGCTGACATTGCCTGGCTACCCAGCATGGCACCTCCTCACTGCACAAGGCGCAACACCCGGATGCCCACGTTGGGGTTGAAAGGCCCCAACCGGGACTCTGGGTCTTGCAGGGAGGCCACGGCCTTGGCCAGCCTAGCCATGACCTGGCATTCGTTCCCCCTCAGGCACTGAAAATCCTCTAGGAAAGCCAGGGCGAGGCCCACCACCCTCACCCGGATGCGGCCCCCCAGGTCCGTATCCTCCACCAGAGGGATGGCCACCACCCGTTTGCTCCCTTCCTTCCCCAGCCAGGGGTTGCACTGAGGCGATAGGTGCAAGGTGTCCCCACTCTCCACGCTGAAGGCTTCGTCCCACTCATCACATTCCCTGATGGTCTCGCTGAGGCGCCTTTGGAGCCCCTGCTGGGTGGGCCCCACCATGTTGCCTGGCTCGGTGTCGTATTCCACCTGGAGCTCCACCACCGCCCCCTCCTCGATGTTGCGGCGGTAGGCAGTGGAACCTCGGCCTTCGATGGCCAGGGGCCCAAAGTTCCCCTGCTCTGGGTTGCGGGCGTCATACTTCAGGATGACCAGGTCGCCGTTGCCGGCCGCCTCGTAGACGCTCCTTTTGAGCATCCAGGGCATGACGTTGCTGAGGCGGCGGGGGGAGTTTATAGCTGCCGTCGCCCTGGCCCTGACATCTACCCCTAGAAGGCCCAGTACTCTTCCCAGCATGAAGGGGGCATTGGGGTGGGCTACCGATACGGTGATAGTGGTGGCATCGGTGCTAACGTTGATGGCCTCCACCACCCATCCACGGGACTCCACGCCATTGCGGACGGCATAGGCGTTGGCCACTCCCACGGCGGTTTCGGGTGATCTGGGCAACTCCATGACGCCGGCCAGGGCAGAGGCGTCGGCGGCGTTCTGAAGGGCCCTCTTTTCCCACATGAAGAAGCCCACATCGATGGCCAGGGCGGCGAAGCCGAGAAGGGCAGCCAGGCCCAGGGCCACGACCACCAGCACCTGGCCCTCTTCTTCTCTCATGAGCCTGGACAGCCACCGCATGGCCTTACTCCAGCCTCATGGTGGCTCTGGCGCCACATCCCAGGTGGGCGATGCCCGAGAGCCCCGGCACCAGGAAGTTATAACGGCACGGAAGGGCCACCTCCACGGAGGCCCCGGGGTACCGACCCTCGGGAAAGGCCACCTGCACAGCCCCTAGCTGGGCATTCACCACCGCGCCCGCCCTCTCCAACACCCGCTGGGCGATGAGCCCCTCAGCGTTGGGCTCGGCCCAGACGATGGTGCCCAAGCGGGCCCCCTCCCGCACGGCGTTGGCCACCTGTATGCGGGCGTTGAGCCCTAGGCCGAAGTCGATGATGGCAAACAGGATAAGGGCGAGCAGGGGCAATGCCAGGGCCAATTCCACCAGCGCCTGCCCCCGCTCACCCTTGGCGCCCCTGGGCATTGTCCTCACCCCAGGGCCTTATCTGGCAGCGGTGGCCAGGGCGCTAGCCGCGTAGAGCGCCCACTACCCGTTCGAACACGCCCGTCAGGCCCAGGGCTAGGGCGGTGAGCGCTCCGATGAGAGCTATGGCCACCAGGGCCAGGATAAGGCCGTACTCCGTCAGTGCCTGCCCTTCCTCGTCACGAGGAAGCAGCATGGACACCCAGTGCGTCAGATGGTGGACAAGAACCGTAAGCATGCTACCTCACCTCCTTGGCTTAGAGACCTTGTGCTGCGACCTCCTTCTCAACGTCTGGATGTGGCGGAGGCTCCCACCCCCTTTGACGTCTCCCTACTGGGAGACGTAGGGAGAGAGGGGAGTGTTACAAGCGGGGGCGGTAGGCCGGCAGGCCTAGGGCCACCAAGAACATGGGCTCCGTGCCTGCCGCGCGAGGGGAGAAGAAGGAGGTCACTTCGTCATCGTAGAAGGTGAGGCCGGTGGCACCACGCTTGAGGGCATATGCTGCCAGGTATGCCCGCCCGCCGCCGATACCCGCCTCCAGCTGCGCCGCCCGGTAGCCTCGGTCCCCCAGCTCCTCCAGGACGTGGTCCAGCGGTGAGAGGAAGAAGACATCGACGCTGGCATCGGCCCCTAAGGGCTGCTCTAAGGCCAAGAAGCCAGCCCGCTCTCGGAAGTCCCCCTCCTTCAGCAACTCCAGGGCGTGTTCCTCCCGATGGTACATATATGCCCCTGGCGGGATGCCCTCCACGGCGTTGACTATCAAGAAGAGACGGTTGAGGGCTAGGCCTTCGCCCACGGTGACGTCCGATGGCACAGGCGAGCTAGCACATGCCAGGACGGCCGCCAGCTCCTCGAGGGCCAGGGGACGGCGGGCGAACCGCCTGGTGGAGCCTCGCCTGAGGATGACGTCCTCTATGGCGTCGCTCTGTCGAGGGGGAGATGGGGGGAGGGGGAAGAGGCGCCCCTCCACCTTCGGTGTGGGAAGGGGCGAGAGGCCACGGCGCCAGAGGGCCGCCTGGCGCCCATCGGCCAGGGAGGAGGCCTTGTGCACCGCAGCGATCTCCGGATAGTGAACCTCGTGTCTGGAGAGGGGGACCGTCTCCAGGTGCAAGGCTGGCACATGAGCAGGGGGCGGTCCAGTGGGGCCATCCTGCCCCAGGGCTACCAGGGCTACCACGGCCTCCCTCTGCCCGTCCAGGCCTAACAGGTGGTTGATAGCATCGTCGGCGAACCCCAGTATTACCCGCGCTGAGATATGGTGAGCCCGCGCCATGGCCAGCATGTTGGCCAAGATGGTCCCGCTATCCCAGAAGGCGTGGCGGTAGGCGCGGGCCCGGTACTTCCAGGCGTTGCGCCAAAAGGTGCTGGCTAGGAGGGCCACCACTGATGCCCTGGCCAGGGAGAGCTCGTGGCCGGCGGCCTCCACCACCACCCCTCGGTAGTCCCCACGACGGAGCTGGCGCAGGGAGAAATCGTGGGGGCCGAAGTGGTATACGCCCGCCTCCAGGCCCTCCAGGTCCCCGCACGCCAGATAGATGTCGATGTGATAGAGGGCGCCGGTGCAGGCCGCCGCCCGGAAGTATATCTCGCCCCCCGGGTAACGCATACGCTTGGTGATGCCCGCCGAGAAGAAAAGGATGCTGGCAAGGGTCGCCAAGGTGGGCCGTCCGGGCCCCGGCCAAGGTGGGGAGCCCACCACCTCCAGGGCAGGGGCGCCAGTTCGGGGGAGGTCCCTGGGCAAAGGTATGGGCTCCAGCCCCTTATAGAGCTTGAAGGGTATGGGCTGGTTGGCCCAGTCCAGCCCGTGAGGGCCTAGCCGCACCTTCCAATAGGAGTGCTTGGTGAGCTGGTGGTAGCGGCGGGCCGCTTCCCCCCTCATGGCTGGGAGAGCTGACGGGCCAGGTCTTGAGGAGAGGTGACGGGTTCACGGCAGACGAAGTGGCGGCACACGTAGGCCGTGGGCTCGCCGCCAAGGGCCGTCTTGCCCTCCAGGAGGGGGATGCCCGTGCCCGCCTCCTCAGGCGACATCCCCACCACCACCCGATGAGGCTGGAAGTGGGAATACAATACGTCCAGCATGGCCTGGGTGCGGGGGTCGTGGCGTTGTCCCACCACCGCCACCTCCTGCACATCGGCCAGGGAGAGGTCCAGGGCACAGAGCCACTGGCCGGCCATGGCCGGGGCCCGTACCATTAGCTCTCGCATCCCTCGCAGGGCCTGGATGGCTATGTTGCGCAGCTCTTCCTCCCCCACTATGGCCGACAGACGCAAGAGCACATAGGTGGCCATGGAGGAGCCGGAGGGGGTGGCGCCGTCCAACACCTCTCGCGGTCGTGTTATGGGGGGATGGTGCAAGGGACCGGTGTCGTAGAACACACCCTCCTGGGGCTCCCAGAACATGGATACCATCTGGCGGGCCAGGGCTACCGCCTCCCTTAGCCAGCCCACGTCGAAGGTGGCCTCGTGCAGTAAGAGGAGGCCATGGACCAGGCAGGCGTAGTCCTCCAGATAAGCGGGCACCTTGGCCTGCCCATCCTTGTAGGAGTGCATAAGCTGGCCATCGCAGAGCAAGTGTGCCAAGAGGAAGCGGGCACACTCCACCGCTGCCTCCCTGTAACGGGGCTCCTTAAGGACGCACGATGCCTCGGACAGGGCGGCAAGGGCCAGGCCATTCCAGCCGGTCAGCACCTTCTCGTCCCGCTCTGGCCTTGGCCTCCTCTCTCTGATGGCGAGGAGGCGGGCCCTCGCCTCCTCCAGCATGCCGCCGACCACGGAGGCTTCCAGCCCCATCTCCTGGGCCACTTCCTCTAGGGAGCGGGCTAGGTAGAGGACGTTGCGCCCTTCGAAGTTGCCCTCGGGGGTGAGCCCGTAGCGAAGGGCGAAGGCCCTTCCCACTTGGGGCCCCAACGCCTCCATCACCTCGTCATATGTCCAGGTGTAGAAGCGGCCCTCTTGGCCTTCGCTGTCGGCATCCTGGGAGCTATAGAAGGCGCCCTGGGGGTGGCGCATCTCGCGCAGGAGGTAGTCCAAGGTAGAGCGCACCACCTGCGCCCATCCCTCCTGGCCAGTGAGCTGGAAGGCATGGAGGTAAAGGGAGGCCAAGAGGGCGTTGTCGTAAAGCATCTTCTCGAAGTGGGGCACCAGCCAGAGGCGATCCACAGAATAGCGGTGGAATCCGCCCCCCAAGTGGTCGTGGATGCCGCCGCTGGCCATGGCCTGCAGCGTCCTAGTGACCATCTCCAGGGCCTGAGGTTGGCCGGTGCGCAGGTGGTAGCGCAGAAGGAACTCCCAGGCCATGACCTGCGGGAACTTGGGAGCCGGGCCAATCCCGCCGAACTGGGCATCATACTGGGCCTCAAGACCCCGAAAGGCCTCGTCCAGCACCTGGGGGGTAAGGAGGTCAGGAGGGGAGCGCAGGGCCATAACGCGACGTATGTAGGTGGCCATCTGAGCGGCCTGCTGCCTCACCTCCTGCCGACGGCTGCGGTAGGCCTCGGCCACCGCTAGGAGCACTTTGGGGAACCCGGGCAGGCCGTGGCGGTCCTGGGGCGGGAAATAGGTGCCGCCGAAGAAGGGCTCTCCATCGGGGGTCAAGAAGACGGTGAGGGGCCAGCCGCCGCTGCCTGTCATAGCCTGCACCGCCTGCATATAAATGGCGTCTACATCTGGCCTCTCCTCCCGGTCCACCTTCACGTTGACGAAGTTCTCGTTCATGATGCGGGCGATCTCGGGGTCCTGGAAGGACTCCCGCTCCATGACATGACACCAGTGGCAGGCGGAGTAGCCGATGCTTAGGAGGATGGGCTTGTCCTCCTCCTTGGCCCTCCGGAAGGCCTCTTCCCCCCAGGGGTACCAGTCCACGGGGTTGTGGGCGTGCTGGCGCAAATAGGGGCTGGTCTCATGGATGAGGCGGTTGGGCACCCCTTAACCCTCCCCTGGCGCCGAAGGGAGGTGGAGGAAATCACACATCACCTGCCGCAGCTGCTGCCGGTGTAGCGGGTTGCCCATGTTGAGGCCATAATGGGCGATGAGGCGCATGGACATCTCCCGCCACTCCTGCCAGCACTGGGCGCATACATGCTCCCAAACGAGGCGACCGTAGTGCCCGCCCATGGGCGGGGCCTCCAGGGCCTGGGCCTGCCTTCCACAGCGGGCACATCCCACCTCCGCCATACTCCCCCCTCGTAGACCGAACCTTTCCAAAGAAGCTTACCTGAGGCCATAGGGGGCGTCAAGGGAGGAGACGCGGCAGACCGCCCCACCAGAAGGGGGCGCCCAGCGCGCTCCTGGCATTGGGCACCTCCCTCCATGAAGGCCCTCTCTGGCGCTTGACAAGGGGAGAGACATCCATATAATGCGCCTGTCAGCACTTAACAGCCTAAAAGGGAGGAGTGTCGGGATGGCTAACGATGGGACGGAGCGGGGCTACTGGTCCCATGTTCTTGGGCGTCGAGTGAGCCGGCGCCGCCTCTTGCAGTTGGGGAGCATGGGCATGGCCAGCGCCCTGGCCGCTACTTATGTGGCGTGCCGGGAGGAGAAGGTGCCGAGCCCAGGGCCCCCTGCCCCTACAACGCCTGCCCCTGAAGGTGTGAGCCAACTTCTGCATAATTACCGCACCAGATTCCATTACAGCAAGTTGCGGGATCTGCCTGGCCAGAAGGAGGGGCCCAAGTATGGAGGCATCTTCCGCTTCTCCCACTACCAAGGGTTCACCGGCGCCTGGGACATCACCGGCCCAGAGGCCGACGCCCTGGCCAGCTTCGCTCCCAACCACTTCAACGGCCTGGTGGCTTTCCGAATAGACGATTTCTCCAACGCCCACAATCTGTACGAAGAGACGATAGGCGACTTGGCCGAGAAGTGGGAGATGCCCGACAATCTGACCATCGTCTTCCACCTGCGGCGAGGGGTCAAGTTCCACAACATCCCTCCCGTCAACGGGCGGGAGCTGACCTCCCAGGACGTCAAGGCGAGTTTCGAGGTCTTTAAGACCGCCGTGGCCCAGTCGGCCATGCTGGCGGACGTGGACCGCCTGGAGACGCCTGACCCCTACACGGTAGTGGTGAAGTTCGCCCGCCCGGCCGCTTACTTCCTGCAGAGCCTTAAGTACCCTGTCTTCCTCATCTTCGCCCCTGAGGCCTACCAGCGGAAGGAGGTCTTCGCCAAGACACCCATCGGCACTGGCCCCTTCATCCTGGAAAAGTGGGATCCCCCCAACGTCTATAGCGCTAAGAAGAACCCTGAGTACTTCGGTAAGGACCCTCGCACGGGCAACAGGCTCCCATACGTGGACGGTTTCGAAGCCCCCATCCTCAATCTCAACGTCCCCCTGGAGGAGGCGGCCTTCCGGGATGGGCGCATCCATACTATCTGGGTCCACACCAGGAAGGCCTTCGATACCATGATGGGCACCTTCCCCGACAACGTGGGCCAGGTGACGACGCCGCCGCCGGGATACCAGCCCTACATCACCATCAAGCTGGACAAGCCCCCCTTCAACGACCAGAGGGTCCGGGCTGCCCTGCAGCACCTCATCGACATTCAGGCCATCATCGAGGGGGTGGCAGAGGGGCTGGCGGACCCCGGCCTGGCCCACGATTATAGCTTCTTTGGGCGGGAGTTCCCCTGGACTCTGCCGGACCTGGTGCGGATGGGAGCTAACATGGAATATGACCCGCGGAAGGCACGCCAGCTGCTCTCAGCCGCTGGGTATGAGAGGGGGCTGGGGCGGCCCATCAAGTTCATGTTCGGCACCGGCGACCCTCTCCAGGCGGAGGTTTTTAGAGCGGTGGCCAACTTCTGGCGGCAGGCGGGGCTGGAGGTGGTCACCGACGAGGTGCCCATCACCGACATCGCCCGCTTTAATGCTGCCTTCTTCGGCAAGCAGTGGGGAGATATCGATGTGATGGGCTTCGGCTTCGCCGGCCCTGGGGTGGACGAGGATCAGTACTGCTACGGCCCCCTCAACTCCAAAAGCCTGCGCAACTTCTTCTGGGTCAACGACCCCACCCTCGACGAGCTGACGGAGAGGCAGCGGCGCCTCTTCGATCTGGAGGCAAGGCGCAAGGTGGTATTGGACATCATAAAGAGGGAGCTGGAGCAATCCTACCGCCTCTGGCTCATCATGCCTTACAAGTTGGCGGTGCGGCGCGGGTTCGTGTTCAACGTGGTGGACACCATCCACGCATGGCATAACATCGGATGGGGCTCCCGCGGCAACCAGTACGTCTGGTTCAGCAGGCCAGGATAGCTGGCAAGGGGCAGGTCGTGACGGGCTATATACTGCGAAGAGGAGCGGCATCCGTCCTGGTGCTCTTGCTGATCACCGTCATTACTTTCCTCCTGGTCCACCTGCAGAAGGGGGATGTCCTCACCGTCAAGCTCAGGCAGCGACTGCCTGAGGAGCAGGTGCAGGCCCTGCGGGCGGAGCTGGGGCTGGACCGTCCCTTGTGGGAGCAGTATGGGGACTGGCTTTGGGGGGTCCTTCGGGGCAACCTGGGGCGCTCCTTCTTCCGGGAGCGGCAGCCGGTGTGGGAGCGCATCCAGGCCGCCCTCCCTGTGACCTTGGAGTTGGTGAGCATGGCCTTGGCCATATCGGTGATAACAGGGGTGCCCATAGGGGTTGTGTCGGCCATTCGCCGTAACTCCGTGCTGGACCAGTTGGGGAGATTTCTGGCAGTTATAGGGCTGGCAGTCCCCGTGTTTTGGCTGGGGACGGTGGTCTTGGTCTATGGAGGGATATGGTTCCAGTATTCACCGCCCCTCACCTTTACCTATTTTTGGGACGACCCCCTCAAGAACCTGGAGACCATGTGGCTGCCGGCCTTGGTGCTGGGCTACAACCTCTCGGCTATTACCATGCGCATCACCCGCTCCACGGTGCTAGAGGTGATGCGCCAAGACTATGTCCGGACAGCGTGGGCCAAGGGGCTGCAGGAGCGATTGGTGGTGACACGGCATGTGCTGAGCAACTCCCTTATACCGGTCATCACCATCATTGGGAATCAGTTCGTCTTTATCATGGGGGCCACGGTCATTGTGGAATACTTGTTCCACCTGCCGGGCATTGGGTTCGTAGCCTTGGAGTCCATCACCACCCGCGATTATAACCTGGTGCAGGCCACGGTATTGGTGGTGGGGGCCATGGTGGTGGCCGCCAACTTCCTAGTGGACCTGATATATGCGCGGCTCGATCCGCGCGTGCGTCTGGGGGCCTCTGCAGGGGCCTGAGGAGGAGAGATGGCTAAGGAGGAACCTCAGGTAGCAGTGCCCATAGCCTTTTACCCTCCCTGGACTCGCCTGGGGATAGCGGGGTGGCTCTGGCGGCAGATCCGGCGCGAGCCCCTGACGGCCCTATCACTGGCCGTGCTGGCGACCATAGTGGTCATGGCTATCTTCGCCCCCTGGATCGCCACCCACGACCCGTTGGCCACCGACCTGCGAGCGCGGCTGGAGGGTCCCTCCTTCCACCACTTCTTCGGCACCGATGCCATTGGGCGGGATGTATTCAGCCGGGTGGTGTATGGGGCCAGGGTCTCCTTATTGGTGGGGGTCACCACCACCCTCGCCACCACCGTGTTAGGCACACTGGTGGGCATCGTCAGCGGCTACCTGGGCGGGGTGGTGGACCAGGTCCTGCAGCGATTGATGGACGGCATCCAGGCCATTCCCGCCCTCATCTTCCTGATGCTCGTGGCGGCCATCTGGCAGCAGGGGATGTTGAGCGTGGTGGTGGTGCTGGCCATCCTCATCGCCCCCTATGTGGCGAGGCTGGTGAGGGGAGTGGTCTTGAGCCTGCGGGAGGAGCAGTTCGTGATGGCGGCCAGAGCCATGGGCGCCAACCCATTGCGCATCATGCTGGTGCACATCTTGCCTAACGTTATGGCCCCGGTCATCGTGGTGGCGTCCATCGTGGTGGGCGGGGCCATCCTGGTGGAGGGGGCCCTGAGCTTCCTGGGCTTGGGCATCCCTGCCGATGACCCCCTGTGGAAGACCTCATGGGGGGCTATGCTCAAGCCAGAGAACCTCCAGTACATGCAGCGGGCACCTCATCTGGCCCTCTTCCCGGGGGCTGCCCTGGCCCTGACCGTCCTGGCCTTTAACATCTTGGGAGACAGCCTGCGGGATAGGCTGGACCCCAGACTGCGGGGGGCCCTGTACTAGGCATCTGGGGAGGGCTTAGCCCATGGTACCCCCGGTGGGACTCGAACCCACGGTCTCCGGCTCCGGAGGCCGGCGCTCTATCCTACTGAGCTACGGGGGCACCCTCCGGAAGCCATTCTAGGCCCTGGAGGGCAGGCCCTTCAAGACCGACCTTAGCCCAGCACGCGCTGCCTGTATTGGAGGGCTTCCGCTAGGTGAGCAGCAGCGATGCCCTCGGCCCCTGAGAGGTCGGCGATGGTGCGGGCCACCTTCAGCACACGATGGAAGGCACGGGCCGAGAGGGCCAGCCGCTCCACGGCCATGCCCAGCAGCTGGCGGGCCCCCTCATCCAGGACCCCTTGGCAGAACTCCCGCACCTCCACAGGCCCCATCTCCGCGTTGCAGGTGATGGGGCGGCCCTGAAAGCGGCGACGCTGCACCTCTCGCGCCCTCTCCACCCGCTCCCGCACCTGGGCCGATGACTCGGCCACGGGGCCATCGGACATGAGCTTCTCCCGGTCTAGTCGCGGCACGTCCACAAAGATATCGATGCGGTCCAGAAGGGGGCCGGAGATGCGCCGCTGATAGCGGGCCACCACTGCCTCGGGGCAGGTGCACTGGCGACGGTAGTCGCCGTAATAGCCGCAGGGGCAAGGGTTCATGGCCGCCACCAGCATGAAGCTGGCGGGAAAGGTGATGGTGCCCTGGGCCCGGCTCACCGTCACCCGCCGCTCCTCCAAGGGCTGACGGATGGCCTCCAGCACCGAGTGGGGGAACTCGGGCAGCTCGTCCAGGAAGAGGACGCCGCGATGGGCTAACGTCACCTCCCCAGGGCGGGGCACCCTCCCTCCCCCCACCAGCCCGGCATGGGAGATGGTGTGGTGGGGGGAGCGGAAGGGGCGCTGGCGCACCAGGGGCCTATCGGGAGGGAGGAGGCCGGCCACGGAGTATATCTTGGTTACCTCCAGCGCCTCCTCGGGGGTCATGGCCGGCAAGATGCTGGGGAGGGCGCGGGCCAAAAGGGTCTTGCCTGCCCCCGGCGGCCCCACCATGAGGACGTTATGGCCACCAGCGGCAGCCACCTCCAGGGCTCGCTTGACATGCTCCTGGCCGCGGATATGGGCCATGTCCACCCAGCCCCACTCCACCACCTCATGCTCCCCATCGGAACGGCTCTGGAAGGGCGGGATAAGCTCCTCTCCTGCCAGGTGCTTGGCCAGGGCAGCCAGGGAGGACACAGGCACCACCTCCACGCCGTCCAGCAGGCTCGCCTCCCTGGCATCAGCCTCGGGCACATAGACGGTGCGAACGCCCCTTTCCCGGGCCAAGGCGACCATGGGCAGGATACCATGGGCATGCCGCACTTGGCCCTCCAGCGACAGCTCCCCCAACACCAGGCTATTAGAGACGTCGGCCATGACCTGGCCAGAGGCCAAAAGGATGCCCAGGGCGATGGGGAGGTCATATGCAGGGCCCTCCTTGCGTAGGTCGGCAGGGGCCAGGTTCACAGTGATGCGTCGCTGTGGGAACTGGAAGCCCGAGTTGCGAATGGCCGCCCGCACCCGCTCTCGCGCCTCCTGCACAGCTGTATCGGGCAGGCCGACAATGGTGAAGGAGGGCAGGCCCTGGCTGATATCCACCTCTACCTCCACCATCACGCCATCCAGCCCTACCAAGGCGCAGGTGTTCACCTTGGCCAGCATAAGTTTCACCCCCGCATCACCGTGGATGGCCTCTAAGGGCCTGTGATCGGGCATAGAACCCCATAACCCCGGATGCCACGATGATGCACAAAGGGAAAAAGCCTTGTCAACCCTTTATGGGCGGTTAAAGCTGAGAAAAAGACCATCCAACTAACAGAAGCCGCCTACGGGCTATCTGGCCTTGGCCATATTTTCCTTACTTAAAGGCCCCTATCCGCTATGTAAGCGCAGAGGTCAGCCACCCTGCAGGCGTAGCCCCACTCGTTGTCGTACCAGGCCACCACCTTTACCAGGCGGCCGATGGCCATGGTGGAGAGACCGTCCACGATGGCGCTGTGGGGGTCGCCCTTGAAGTCCACGCTTACCAGGGGCTCCTCAGTGTAAGCCAGGATGCCCCGTAGGGCCTCGGCGGCCGCCTCCTGGAAGGCGGCGTTGACTTCCTCCACCTTCGCCTCGCGCGACAGGGTGCCTACGAAATCGCACACCGACACGGTGGGGGTAGGGACGCGAAAGGCCATGCCGTCCAGCCGTCCCTTTAGCTGGGGGATGACGACGGTAACAGCCCGCGCAGCGCCGGTGGTGGTGGGAACGATGTTGAGGGCCGCTGCCCGCGCTCGCCGCAGGTCGCGGTGCACCGTATCCAGGATCACCTGGTCGTTGGTATAGGCATGGATGGTGGTCATGAAGCCCTCTTCCACCCCAAAGGCGTCGTGCAGCACCTTCACCACGGGGGCAATGCAGTTGGTGGTGCAGGAGGCGTTGGAGATGATATGGTGACGGGCGGGGTCGTAGTCCCCTTGATTGACCCCCAACACTATGGTCACATCCTCGTTCTTGGCGGGGGCGGTGATGACCACCTTCTTGGCCCCTGCCTGCAGATGGCCAGCCGCCAGGGTGGCATCGGTGAAGCGGCCAGTGGCCTCCACCACGATGTCCACCCCCAGGTCCCCCCACGGTAGGCGGGCGGGCTCCCGCTGGGCAAACACCTTTATCTCGTCCCCTCCTACCACGATGGCATCCTGGGTGACCTGCACCTCCTCAGGATAACGGCCATAGTTGCTATCGTACTTGAGGAGGTGAGCATTGGTATGGGGGTCGGCAAGGTCGTTGATGGCCACTACCTTCAGCTTCTGCGGGTAGGACTCGCGGATGGCCCGCAAAACCTGGCGGCCGATGCGACCAAACCCATTAATGCCCACACGTACGGTCATGGCCCTTCCTCTCCCCACAGGTCTTTAAAATCTAAGATACCACAGGGGAGCCCGGCGCCGAAACCGTGGGGCCATCACCGGACGGGGGTGGACCAGTCGGCCCCCACCTCCTCCAGGGTGAAGCGCAGCTCATCAGGGTCGTCAGGGTTGTACTTCTCGGATATGTGGTACATGAGGATGGCCACCTCGTTGGTGAAGTTGCGCCAGCCGTGGAGGACTCCTGGGGGGATGCGGAGGACCTTGCCATCGTACTCCGAGAGGACAACGAAGGTCCAGCGGTAGGTGCCGTCGCCGTTGGGGATGGCCAGCCCCACCTTGAGGGCCCCCTTGATGACGAACCATTCGTCGTACTGACGGCGGTGGGCATGCCAGGCGGTGATGACCCCTGGATAGCAATAGGTGATGTTGATATCGCCGGTGACGGTGCCGAAGATGTCGCAATAGCGCCGGCCGCGGTCGTCGTCGTAGCGGCGGGCCACATCCCGCACCTCAGCGAATCCCTCCACTGCCTTCAGGTGCAGCAGGTTGCCGATGGCCTCCATCCTTATTTCACCTCCCCTTGGTCACTGGTGAGATGGCGGCGCTCCTGCAGATAGGCGGCTAGGGCCTCCCGCCACGGGCGCAAAAGGCCATAGCCTTCCTCCCGCAGGCGGGCATTTTCCAGCACCGAAAAAGCCGGACGGCGGGCGCGTGCGGGGAAGAAGTCGGAGGTAACGGGGTGCACCTTCACCTCCATCCCCGCCAGCTGGAAGATGGCACAGGCGAACTCATACCAGGAGCAGTACCCAGCGTTGGTGACGTGGAAGGTGCCCTGGGCCTCCGTCCGCAGCAGCTGCCAGATCTTCTCGGCTAGGTCCAAGGTGTAAGTGGGGGAGAGGACCTGGTCGGTCACCACGTGCACCTCCCCCCGCTCCTGCCCCAGGCGGAGCATGGTCTCCACGAAGTTACCCCCCTTGACACTCGATCCCCTGAGGCCAAAGAGGCCCGATGTGCGGACGATGATATGGTGCGGGGTCTCGGCGCGCAGGAGCATCTCCCCAGCCGCCTTGGAGGCCCCGTAGACATTGATGGGGGAAGGAGGATCGTCCTCGCGGTAGGGGATCCCTTTCTCGCCACCGAACACGTAGTCGGTGCTGATGTGCACCAGGAGGGCCCCCACCTGGCGGCAGGCCCGCGCCAGGGCGCGTACGGCCACAGCATTGACGGCGAAGGCCTGGAGGGGTTCCTCCTCACAGGCCTCCACTCGGTGGAAGGCGGCCGTGTTCACTACCGCCCAGGGCCGAAGGCGGCGCAGCGTGTGGGCCACCTCCTCCTCCTGGCATATGTCTAGCTCCTGATGGGTGAGAGGGATAAACGGGACCCCGGCCAGCTTCAGGCGGCGGCAGAGGTCAGAGCCCAGCTGGCCCGCTGCCCCCAACACCACCACCGGGGCATCCTGCGCCATGGCAACCTTGGCCCATAGTATGACTGGCGTATCATATAGGTCAAGGGAGGGGGCGCACTCATGGACAGCAGCGTAGCCATCGTCTCCAGCGACGAGGCCTTCGCCTCCCTACTGGAGGGCGGCCTGGCCCAGGAGGGGTTCCGGGCCTTCGTCCTCTCTCCGGCACAGGAGGCAGTGGCTGAAGCCCTGGCTCAAGGGGTAGAGGCCATAGTCCTGGACGTGCCCTCCTTAGGGGAGGCGGACCTCGCCCACTTCCTTCGCTCCCTGCCACGGGGCAGAGAGGCGGTGGTGATCCTCGTCTCGCCCGAGCACCTGTCCACTCTCGACCCCTCCCTGGATGTGGACGACTTCGCCCTAAGGGGGGCGGGGACGGCGGAGGTGGCCGCCCGCCTGCGGATAGCCCTATGGCGCCGCGGCGCCCGCGATAGCCCCCGCATCCTCAGGCGGGGGGAGCTGGTTATCGACCTGGCCGGCTACCGGGTCTTTGTGGAGGGGCGGCCCGTGCAACTCACCTACAGGGAGTACGAGCTCCTGCGCTTTTTGGCCTCCCACCCCGGGCGGGTCTTCACCCGTGAGGAGCTGGTCAACAAAGTGTGGGGATACGAATTCTATGGTGGGACGCGCACGGTGGATGTCCACGTGCGGCGCCTGCGGGCCAAGATCGAGTCCCCCCACCGCACCTTCATCGAGACGGTACGCAACGTGGGGTACCGCTTTCGCCCCTCTTGAGGATGTAACGGGAAGGTAACCTTTCGGTAACGCGTCCGTAATCTCAAGGCCTCCCTCCCTTGCTAAATTCCAAGGCAAAACCGAGGAAGGAGGGCGGCCATGCCTATGTTGCAGATCGATACCGGCGATACCGCCTGGCTGCTAGTGGCCTCGGCCCTGGTGCTCCTTATGACGCCAGGACTGGCCTTCTTCTATGGAGGGCTGGTGCGGGGCAAGAACGTCCTTTCCACCATCATGCACAGCTTCATCATTATGGCCGTGGTGAGCCTGGTGTGGGTGTTGTGGGGATATTCCCTGGCCTTTGGGCCTGACCACGGCGGGTTCATCGGGGACCTCTCTTGGTTCGGGATGCGCCTGGTGGGAGGGGAGCCCAACCCCGATTACGCCGCCACCATCCCCCACCAGCTATACATGATCTTCCAGATGATGTTCGCCATCATCACCCCTGCCCTCATCACCGGCGCCTTCGCTGAGAGGGCCAAGTTCAGCACCTTCCTGGTCTTTGTGGTGTTGTGGGTGACCTTGGTGTATGCACCCGTGGCCCACTGGGTGTGGGGCAAGAACGGGTGGCTGGGGACCAACGGCGGCCTGGGGGCCTATGACTTCGCCGGGGGAACAGTGGTGCACATCAACTCGGGGGTGGCTGCCCTGGCTGCAGCCATAATATTTGGCCGGCGCTTGGGATATGGCCGAGAGCCCATGGAGCCTCACAACATACCCTTTGTGGTGCTGGGGGCTGGGCTCCTGTGGTTCGGGTGGTTTGGGTTCAACGCCGGTAGCGCCCTCATTGCTGGCGCCCCAGCGGTCAACGCCTTTCTCCAGACCAATACGGCGGCGGCGGCAGGGGCCTTGGCCTGGGCCTTAGCCTCTTGGGCCATCCTGGGGCGGCCCAGCGTGGTGGGGGCGGCCTCAGGAGCGGTGGCCGGCCTGGTGGCCATCACCCCTGCTGCCGGCTTTGTAGGCATCTGGCCTGACACGGCCGATGGCTACCTCAACATCGTGCCAGCCATCGTCATCGGCGGGGTGGCAGGACTCCTCTGCTTTGGGGCCACCCGCCTGCGGGGCGCCATAGGCCTGGACGATGCCCTAGACGTGTGGGCAGTGCACGGTGTGGGCGGCACATGGGGCGCCTTGGCCACAGGCCTCTTCGCCACCTCCGCTATCACCACCATCGCCGGCTTCCGCGGGGTGGGTGGGGCCATCGATGGCCGCCCCGAGCAGCTGCTGGCCCAGCTGGCAGGGGTGGCCGCCACCTGGGCCTATTCCTTTGTCGTCACCTTCGCTATCCTCAAGGCCCTGGATCTGGCTCTGGGGGTGCGGGTCAGCGAAGAGGAGGAAGTGGTAGGCCTGGACGTGAGTCAACATGGGGAGCGGGCCTACGTCCTGGAGGGGGTCGGCCTGGCAGTGTCCCCGCCGGAGGCCCCGGCCCCCGCACCCCAGCCCCAGCTGGGAGAGGCGCCTGGCCCCGCCAGTGCCTCATAATAGGTGTTAGGCCGATCTTGAGGAGGTATGCGCGATGCACAAGGTGGAGGCCATCATCCGCCCTGAGAAGCTCAACGATGTCAAGAACGCCCTGGCCCAGGCCGGCTTCGTGGGGCTAAACGTGGTCCATGTCACTGGCCGCGGCGTCCAGAAGGGCATCGTCCACATAGGGCGTGGGGGCCAGACCTACGAGGTGGACATGCTCCCTAAGGTGAAGCTGGAGGTAGTGGTGCGCGATGAGGACGTGGAGAAGGTCATCGACATCATCGTCCAGGCCGCCCGCACTGGTCACATTGGCGATGGCAAGATCTTCGTCATCCCGGTGGCGGAAGCGGTGCGTGTGCGCACCGGCGAGCGGGGCGAGACAGCTATCTAGGTGTAACATAAACGTAACACCCACCCACACCCTTTAACTATCGCCCGCCTTTATAATGCCACGTTGAAGGAGGGAGAACATGGTGTTAAAGCCCGATGAGATCAAACGTTTGCAAGAGGCGGTGGAGAGGGTGCAGGAGCTCATCCGTCGCCACAACATCCAGATCGTAGACCTTAGGTTCAACGACCTGCCGGGCCTCTGGCAGCACTTCTCCATGCCCGTCTCCGAGCTGACGGAGATGGACGACATCGTCACTAGCATCTGGGTGGACGGCGTGGGGTTCGATGGCTCGTCCATACGCGGCTTCCAGAAGATCCAGGAATCGGACATGATCCTGGTGCCGGACCCCACCACTGCCCGCCTGGACCCCATGTGCCAGCACCCCACCCTGGCCATCATTTGCGATGTCTACGACCCCCTCACCAGGGAGCCATACACACGCGACCCACGATACATCGCCAAGAAGGCGGAGCAGTACTTGCGCCGCTCAGGCATCGCCGACGTCTCCTTCTGGGGCCCGGAATGTGAGTTCTTCATCTTCGACGATGTACGCTTCGACCAGGGGGAGCACTTCGGCTTCTATTACGTGGACTCCTTGGAGGGGGAGTGGAACTCGGGGCGGGAGGAGAAGCCCAACCTGGGCTATAAGCCCCGCTTCAAGGAGGGTTACTTCCCCGTCCCTCCCCACGACTCGCTGCAGGACATCCGCAGCGAGATCATCCTCACCATGATCAACATCGGCATACCCGTGGAGGTGCACCACCACGAGGTAGCCACGGGCGGCCAGTGCGAGATCGACATGAAGTTCGACTCCTTAGTGAACATGGCCGATAAGGTCATGTGGTACAAGTACCTGGTGAAGAACATCGCCCGCAAGCACAATAAGGTGGCCACCTTCATGCCCAAACCCTTGTTCGGCGATAACGGCTCTGGCATGCACACCCACCAGAGCCTATGGAAGAACGGCGAGAACCTCTTTTACGACGCCGAGGGATACGCCATGATCTCCCAGCTGTGTCGCTATTACATCGGTGGCCTGCTGAAGCACTCGCGGGCCCTCATGGCCTTCTGCGCCCCCACCACCAACTCCTACAAGCGCCTCACCCCTGGCTATGAGGCCCCGGTGAACCTGGTGTATTCCGCCCGCAATCGTTCGGCGGCCGTGCGTATCCCCGTCTATTCTCCCAACCCCAAGAGCAAGCGTATCGAGTACCGGCCCCCTGATGGCTCCTGCAACCCCTACCTGGCCTTCGCCGCCATGCTCATGGCCGGCATCGATGGCATCGAGAACGAGATCGACCCGGGGCCCCCCTTGGACAAGAACACCTATGAGCTCTCCCCGGAGGAGGAGGCAGCTATACCCAAGGTGCCCGCGTCCCTAGAGGAGGCGCTGCGCGCCCTGGAAGAGGACCACGAGTTCCTCCTCAAGGGAGGGGTCTTCACCAGCGACGTCCTGGAGACATGGGTGGAGTACAAGCGGCTGGAGATCGACCAGATCCGCCTGCGGCCCCACCCGTGGGAGTTCCACCTGTACTTTGATGTCTGAGGGTGGGCAAAGGGGGGCCTAAGTAGGCCCCCCTTTGCTATTATGTCTATGGTGGGGATGATGGATGCCAGGGAGGCCAAGGAACACGTGCTGGAGATGGCCCGCCAGCACGATGTCAAGTTTGTGCGCCTCTGGTTCTCCGACATCCTGGGCCAGCTCAAGAGCATCAACATCACCGTGGAGGAGCTGCCGGAGGCTCTGGAGGACGGGGTCAACTTCGATGGCTCATCCATAGAGGGCTTCGCCAGAGCCGATGAGTCGGACATGATCGCTATGCCCGACCCCACCACCTTCGCCATCCTCCCCTGGCGCCCTCAGCAGAAGCGGGTGGCCCGCATGTTCTGCGACATCCTCCTGCCCTCCGGCGAGCCCTTTGAGGGGGACCCACGCTTCGTTCTCAAGCGTAACCTGCAACGGGCGGCCCAGTTGGGCTACACCTTCTATGTGGGGCCAGAGTTGGAGTTCTTCTATTTCCAGAGCGCCGACGCCCCCCAGGCCCTGGACCGAGGCGGCTACTTCGATATGACGCCCCTGGACGAGGCCACCGAGCTGCGCCGCGACACTGTCCTCATGCTGGAGGAGATGGGCATCGCTGTGGAGCATAGCCATCACGAGGGGGCCCCTAGCCAGCACGAGATCGACCTCCACTACGCCGACGCCCTCACCATGGCGGACGCCGTCATGACTGCTCGTCTGGTGATAAAGGAGGTGGCCCTCCGCCACGGCGTCTACGCCACTTTCATGCCCAAACCCCTTTCCGACTTCAATGGCTCAGGCATGCATGTAAACCAGTCCCTCTTCCGGGGGGAGCGCAACGCCTTCTACGATCCTCACGCTCCCCAGCACCTCTCGGCGGTAGCTAGGGCCTACATCGCCGGCCTCCTGCGCCACGCCCCTGAGATCTCCTTAGTCACCAACCAATGGGTCAACTCGTATAAGCGGCTGGTCCCTGGCCTGGGGCCCTTGGGGTTCGAGGCCCCTGCCTACGTCTCCTGGTCCTTCCGCAACCGGGCCGACCTCATCCGGGTGCCGGAGGTGCGGCCGGGGCGGGAACAAGCCGTGCGCATTGAGTACCGGGCCCCCGACGCCGCCTGCAACCCCTACCTGGCCTTCGCCGCCATGCTGGCCGCTGGCCTGGAGGGCATCGAGAAGGAGTATCCTTGCCCACCCCCCGCCGAAAAGAGCGTCTACCAGATGGATGAGGGGGAGCGGCAGGCCCTGGGCATCACCCGCTTGCCCGAGTCCCTGTGGGAGGCCATCCAATGGGCTGAGTCCTCCCAGCTCCTGCGCCGCTGCTTGGGCGACCACGTCTTCACCAAGCTCATCGAGAACAAGAGGATGGAGTGGGCCGATTACCGACGCCAGGTCACCGATTACGAGATCAGGCGTTACCTGCCCATCCTCTGAGCCGCCCTTGCCTTTGAGGGAGCGCATCCGCCTTATCATGTCCCTGTGCTAAGATGATGCTAGTGCTTCTGACCGTGTCTCGGGAGGTGGCGAAGGATGGCCTTCGGTTCAGGCCAGAGCAAGCTGGAGAGCGGCAAGGGGCATCCCACCACCGTCCTGGTGGTGGACGACCATCCTGTGGTGCGGGAGGGGCTCAAGGCCCTCATCTCCCATCGGGACATCCGCGTCATCGGCGAGGCAGCCACCGGACGGCAGGCGGTGGAGGAGGCCCGCCGCCTGCGCCCAGACGTGGTGCTCATGGACATCCGTCTGCCAGACATGGACGGGCTGACGGCTACCGAGCAGATAAAGAAGGAGCTGCCCCGCACCACCGTCATCATCGTCACCAGCTATGACGACCCCCAGTACATCCAGAGGGCCCTTTTGGCAGGGGCCTCCGGCTACCTCCTGAAGGGGATGCCCAGGGAGGCCTACATCGAGGCCATCAGGGTGGTGCGAGCTGGCGCCTCCATCTTCCACGCCTCCGTCGTCCCCCAGCTCATGGCTGCGGTGGCAGCCACCCCCGACCCTGTTGCCCAGCAGATGGTGGCCTCCCTCAGCGAGCGGGAGCGGGAGGTGTTGGCCCTCCTAGCCCAGGGGCTCACTAACAAGGAGATCGCTGAGCGCATCCACTACAGCGTGGGCACCGTCAAGAACTTGGTGGCCACCATCATCGAGAAGCTCAACGTGTCCGACCGCACCCAGGCAGCGGTAGTGGCTGCCCGCGCCGGCCTCCTCAGCGTCGATAGAGAAACCTAATGTACACCATAGGTGCATTTTGGCTAAAGGGCCCTTGGCCAACTCTCATAGGAGGGGCATGACCATATTCCAGGGCCCCTTGGCCACCTGACACTGCCTGCGCCACCCCAGCACCCCTAGGATGGTACTCAGGGGTGATGGTGGTGGCTCGTGTCATGGTAAAGGGCTCTGAGAAGATGGCAAGGGTAGCCTCCGACCAGGAGCTAGAGGGTTGGTTTCGGCTCTTCTACCCGCGCGTCTATAGCTACGTCCTCGCCCGAACGGGCGACCAGGATGTGGCGCAAGACCTGACGGCCGAGGCCTTCGCCCGTGCGTGGGAGTCGTGGGGCCAGTTGGAGCACCAGGAGGCGCGGGCCAGCTGGCTGTGGGCCATCGCCCGCAACCTGGTGGCCAGCTACTTTCGCCAGGCCCATCGCCGGGCCAAAGGTGAGCACAGGCTGGGCACCATATTGGAACCGCCCATGGACGACCCAGAGGAGGCGGTGCTAGCTTCGGACGACAAGAGGAGCCTGCAAGAGGCGCTGGCTGGTCTCTCAGAGCGGGAGCAGGAGGTCCTGCGTCTGCGCTTCGAGGCGGACCTGGACAGCAGGCAGGTGGGGGATCTTCTGGGCCTCAGCGATGTTCACGTGCGGGTCATCCTTCACCGTGCCCTGGGCAAGCTGCGAAGGGCCATGACGGGCATGGCCGCCGCCTAAGGACGCACGGCCAGGGCCGCTGGCGCCCCCTGGTATACCAGCGAGACAGCTTCCTGGGCAGCGTTGAACAGGGGCTGGGGCCCCAGCCCCACTACGAAGATGGCCACCACCAGCACCGCCACCAGCCCATACTCCAGCCATGGCACCCGAAAGCGTCCTCCCTCGGCCGGCTCCACCACATACATCTGCCGCATGACCATCAGATAGTAATAGAGGGAGACGAAGCTGGCGAAGACAGCCACCGCCGCCAGCCATACCATCCCCTCCTCGGCGATGGCCTGGAAGAGGACGAACTTGGTGACAAACCCGGCAAACAGGGGCATGCCCGCCAAGGAGAAAAGGGAGATGGAGAAGGTCAGGGCCAGGAAGGGCGCCCGCTCCGCCATCCCCCGATACCCATAGATGTCCTCCTCCCCCGTCCAGTTGTAATAGACGATGGCACAGGCGAAGGCCGCCAGGTTGCTTATGACATATCCGGCAAGGTGCAGCACCACCGCGCTAGCAGCGTCCATCCGCTCCGGCGAAAGGGCGGCGATGCCCGCCAGCAGATACCCCACCTGGCCGATGCTGGAGTAGGCCAATAGCCTCTTGACATTGCGCTGGTGCAGAGCCACCAGGTTGCCCAGCAACATGGTGACGGTGGCCAGAGCCGCCAAGAGGGGGCGCCAATCCTCGTGCAGGGGGAGGAAGGCCTGGACCATCACCTTGAGGAAGAGGGCAAAGCCCGCCGCCTTAGAGATAGCCGAGATAAAGGCCGTCACCGGCATGGGCGCTCCCTCGTAGGCATCAGGCGCCCACATATGGAAGGGGACGGCCGAGACCTTGAACCCCAGCCCCGCCACCACCAGCACCAGCCCAAGGAGGGCCAGGCCCCGCAGGCCCGTGAGATCGCCCGCCAGGGCCTCCGCTATATCCCCATACTGGGTGGTCCGGGCCAGGGCATACACCAGCCCCAGCCCGTACAAGAACATGGCCGAGGAGAAGGCCCCCAAGAGCATGTACTTAAGGCCCCCCTCGTTGGACCGCAGCTCCATCTTGGCGAAGGAGGTCAGCACATACAGGCTGAACGACAAGAGCTCCAACGATATGTAGGCCGTAAGAAGCTCCCGCGCTGCCGCCATGTAGGTGGCGCCGATGACGGCCACCAGCACCAGCCCATAATATTCCCCAGGATGCCGCAGATGCGCCTCCACATACCGGGCGGACATGAGACATACCGCCACAGCGATAAGACCAAAGGTCACCCGGAAGAAGGTGGTGTAGCTATCGATGTCCAAAAGGCCCCCGAAGTTGGCCCGATCACCTAGCCAGATGAGGGAGGTGGCGGTGGCGGCCAGGGCCCCCAGGGCCGATAGGTAGCCCAGCCAGGAGGCCCTCACCCTACCCCATAAGCCCACCGTCACTACCAGCGCCGCCCACCCAGCCAGCACATACTCAGGGGCCAGGAGAGACCAGTCCCATCTCATGGCGCGCCCCCGGGAAGCCTCCCCACCGAGGAGGCGATACGTTCCATAAAGGGGAAGGGCCACATCCCCACCAGAGCCAGAAAGAACACCAACACCGCCCCCGCAAACTGCTCGCCTATCCGCATCTCCTTCAGGTGCTCCCAACGCTCGTTGAAGGGGCCGAAGTAGGCGCGGGCCAACATGCGGAGTATGTAGGTGGCGGTGATGGCCGCCGCCAGGATGCCTAGGGCCCCCGCCCAGTGGTAGCCAGATCTGAACACCCCGATGAAGATGAGGGCCTCGGCCACAAACCCTGCCAAGCCCGGAAGCCCCAACGATGAGAGGCCAGCGACTGCCCAATAGGCCGTGTGCCTAGGCATCTTGCGCGCAAGGCCCCCGAAGACGGTCATGTCCCGCACATGGGCCTGGTCGTAGATGGCCCCCACCATGGCGAACATTAGGGCCGTCATCACCCCATGGGCGAACATCTGCAGGACGGCCCCGTTGATGCCGATTTGGTGGAGGCTTGCCAGCCCCATCATCACGTATCCCATGTGGCTCACGCTGGAGTACCCCACCATATACTTGAGGTCCGTCTGCGCCAGGGCAGACACTGCCCCATATAGGGCACCGATAACCCCCAGGGTCATGAGGACCGGCGACCAGAACTGGGCCCCTTCGGGCAGGAGGAACATCCCCACCTTAAGGATGCCCAGGGCCCCTAGCTTCATGAGCACCCCAGCGTGCAGCATGCTCACCGCCGTGGGGGCGGCCACGTGCCCATCGGGGGACCAGGTGTGGAAGGGCCATAGGCCCCCCAGCACCCCAAACCCCAGCATGAAGAAGGGGAAGAAGGCCTTCTGGAATGTCTCCCCGTAGGTGACCGACCCCAGGACGGGCAGGTCGAAGGTCCCCACCCCTGCCTCCACAAACACCCCGAAGATGCCAATGAAGATGAGGACGCTCCCCGCCACCAGGTAGAGCACCAGCTTCAGCGCCCCATATTCCTTGGTGCGCACGAAGGTGCCGAAATCGGTGCTGGAACCCCAAATGGCGATGAGGAAGTACATGGGCAGCACCGCCACCTCATACCAGAAGAAGAACCAGAACAAGTCCAGGGAGGAGAAGACGCCAAATACCCCTGATACGAGGAGGAACAACAGCACAAAATAGTCCCGCGCCCGGTACTGGATGTTCCAGGAGATGAAGACCCCGGTGAAGATGACGATGCCCGTGAGCAGCAGCAGGGGGGCGGCGATGCCGTCCACCCCCAGGTGGAAGCTTATGCCCCGGTCGCCCAAGAAGGCCACATTGCGCAGCCAGTCCAGCGTCAGCTCGAACCGGTACCCCCCGTCCTCGAAGTGGTAGCCAATGAACACCACCAGGGAGAGGACGAAGAGGGCGGTGCCGGAGAGGAGGGAGACCCCCCGCACCAGGTCCTCATGCCTCAGCTGCCACCGACCCACCTGGGGATGCCACCAGGAGGGCAAGGCCATGAGGATCAAGCACGTCCCTATAGGTATGGCTATTAGGGAGAAGACCACCCACTCCATGGCTACATCCGCGTCACCAAGACCACCGCCCCTATTACGACAGCCCCACCGGCGATGGCCAGGGCGTAGTTGGGCATCTTACCTGTCTGCACCTGCCGCATGATCCAGCCCCACAAGGCGGCGAGCCCCGCCGAACCGTCCACCCCCGTGTCATTCACCACCACCCGGTCGAACCAGGCCACCATAGCCCCTGTGGCCAAGACGATACGGTTGACGACCCATTGGTATAGGTCGTCGATGTAGTATTTGTTCCAAAGGAGCTGGTAAAGGGGATGGAGCCGCTGGGCCATAAGTTGGGCTGGTCGCGCCTCCCCTGACCACACCAGGCCAGCCACCAGCAGGCAGGCCACCACTAGGGCTGAGGAGCCCGCCGCCTCCCCCACTGATATCTCGAAGGGGTGTGGCTCGTGGAGGTAGACAAACTTGCCCACCCCTCCCGGCAGGGCCAGCGCCTCCCCCACCTGGTCAAAGGCCCAGAACCCCGTCACCACCGCCCCCAGGGCCAGCAGCAGAACGGGCGCTAGCATCGCTGGCGGCGCCTCATGGGCGTGCTCATAGGCATGGGGATCCCTTGGCTTCCCCAGGAAGGTGAGGATGTAAAGCCTGGCCATGTAAAGGGCGGTCAGGGCCACGCTGACCCAGAGCACGACGCTCACCGCCACGCCCTGGCCCTCACGGGCGGCCACCAGGATCTCGTCCTTGGCCCAGAAGCCCGATAAGGGGAAAAGGCCAGCCATGGCCAATGTCCCCACCCCAAAGGCCAGGGCCGTCAGGGGCATCTTGGCGCGTAGCCCACCCAGCTCGTCCACTGTGCCGCGGTCGGTGGCGTGCAGGACGTTGCCCGCTGACAGGAAGAGGAGGGCCTTGAAGAAGCCGTGCACGAAGAGATAGAACATGGCCGCCGTCACGCTGCGGGAGCCCAGGGCCACCATCATCAGGCCCAGGCTGTTGATGGTGGAGTAGGCGATGACCCTCTTGACATCCCGCACCACCAAAGCCACGGTGGCCGAAAGCATCACTGTAGCGAGGCCTATGGCCGTCACTACCTGCAGGGCCACTGGGTCGGCCGCCTCGAACAGGGGCATGGTGCGGGCCACCAGATAGACCCCCGCCACCACCATGGTGGCGGCATGAATGAGGGCCGAGACGGGGGTGGGTCCCTCCATGGCGTCGGGCAACCAAACATGCAGAGGGAACTGGGCCGATTTGCCCACCGCCCCCGCAAACAACATCAGCACCGCCAGCGTCAGGTATTCCGACGAGTAGCCGCCGGCGCTGGCCAGCCGGAAGATCTCCCGTAGGTCGAAGGTCCCCGCCTCCCGCCACAGGAGGACGATGCCGATGAGGAATCCCACATCACCGATGCGGGTGGTGATGAAGGCCTTCTTGGCCGCCTCCGCCGCCGAGCGCCTCTCGTGCCAGAAGCCGATGAGGAGGTAGGAGCAGAACCCCACCGCTTCCCAGGCGCCGTACAGGAGCAGCAGGTTATCGGCCAGCACCAGGGTCATCATGGAGGCCGCGAAGAGGCTCATGGCGGCGAAGAACCACCCGTACCGCGGATCTCCCTGCATGTAGCCCGTGGAGTAGATGAAGATGAGGGAGCCCACATAGGTGACCACCGCCAGCATCACCGCCGCCAGGTTGTCGAAGAAAAATCCCAGCCGCACCTGGAAGGTGTCGAACTTGAGCCAGTCGATGCCTGAGGCCACCCCTTGGAACCCTTCTTCACCTAGGGCCTGCACCAGGTCGGCCAGCATAAGGGAGAAGAGGACAGCCGCCGCCACCATGGCCCCCACGGCTAGGAAGTCGCCACGCCGCGGCAAGTAGCGCCCCACCAGCAGCAGGACGACGAAGGCGCCAAAGGGGAGGGCAGGGAGGACCCAGGCGTGCTCCATGCCTACCATCGCAGGGTGTCCACCTCGTCCACGTTGGCTGTGGCCCGGTTACGGAACAGGCGCAGGGCGATGGCCAGGGCCAGCCCCACCTCCGCTGCCGCCACCGTGATGACGAACAGGGCAAAGATGAGGCCCCGGAACTCCTGGGGCGACAGGTAGACGGCGAAGGCCACCAGGTTGATGTTGACCCCCTGCAGCATCAGCTCCACCGACATGAGGATGAGGACCACATTGCGCCGCGAGAGGACTCCATACACCCCTAGGGAGAAGAGGAGGGCCCCCAGGAGGAGGAAGTGCTGGATGGGGATCATTCCTCCTCCTCCGGCCGGGCCAGGACGATGGCCCCTAGCAGGGCCACCAACAGCACCAGGGAAGCCACTTCAAAGGGCACCGACCAACGCTGAAACAGCACCTTCCCTAGCTCGCGCACCGGCACCAGGGTGATCTCCTCGGTGGCCCCTAGCGCCCCCCAGTCGGTGAGGAGGATGGCCGTGGCCAGCAGGCCGAATAGGGAGGCGGCCACCGCCAAACCTAACGACTGCTGCGGGGCCACTGGCGTCGTGGGCGCATCCCGGACCCGTGTCAACATGATAACGAAGAGCAGGAGGATGGTCACCGCTGCCCCATAGATGAGGACCTGCACCAGGGCCAGGAACTCGGCCGATAACAGGAGGAAGAGGCCAGCCACCCCCAGGAGGGCCACGATAAGAAAGAGGGCGGCATAGACCACGTTGCGGGCCAACACCACCCCCAGGCCTCCCAGGCCTGTCACCACCGCCACTAAGTAAAAGAGCCCTTCCTCGTAGCTCATCCCCTTCCCTGTGCCGGCGCCGACCCCTAGCCCATGTTAGCGCCGCCCCCGCTTTAGCTCTACCCCTCCTCGCTGGCGGCCACCGCTTCCTTCTCCCGCTCCTCCTTGGGCCGCCAGCCGCTGTGGGCCATGCCCATGGGGGTGCGGAAGGGGTTCTTAAGGCGCCCCGATTTGGAAGCCGCCAAGAGGGCCTCCAGGTCCATCACCAGGTCTTGCCGGTCGTAGCGGGACATCTCCACGCTGCGCCAGGTGTTGTCCATGACGATGGCGTCGAAGTTGCACACTTCCACGCAGATGTTGCACCGCATGCACCGCCCATAGTCGATGTAGAAGCGATCCACGATCTTCTTGCGCGGGCTTTTGCCCTCGGCGTACTTGGGGTTGTCCTTCATGGTCACCGTCATACAGTCGGTGGGGCAGTAGCGGGCACAGACCTGGCAGCCGGTGCAGAAGGGTTCGTCATTCTGGAAGTCCCACAGGAGCACAGGAAAGCCGCGGGCCCTCTGGGGCAGCTCCTTCTTCTGGGTGGGGTACTGCACGGTGACTGGCCGCCTGGCGGCCGCGGCCATGGCTGTCATGAGGGACCTTATGACGCCGAGCATACCTCATACCCCCATTCTCTGGGCCGCTGCCAGGGGGCGGCGCACTGGCCGCCGCACGGCCCTGTAAGTGAGATAGGCGGCCACCACCATCCCCCCTCCCGAGAGGAGGCCCAGGACGGGATCTGGCCACCCGTATACCAAAGCCAAGCCGTTGACCACGATCTGGTAGAAGGCCAGGGGAAGGAGCACCTGCCAGGAATAGGCCATCAGCTGGTCGATGCGCAGCCTGGGCAGGGCGGCCCGCACCCAGAAGAAGAACAGGATGAAGAGGAAGGTTTTCAGCAACACCAGGGGTACCTGCAGGGCGGGCCCCACCTCATTGCCCAAGGGCCAGTTCCAGCCGCCAAGGAACACCAGGGAGGCAAGGACGGAGAGGAGGACCAGGTTGACGTACTCGGCCATCATGAACATGGCCCACCGCATGCCCGAGTACTCCACCAGGGGGCCCCCCACCACCTCCGACTCCGCCACGGGGATATCGAACGGTTGACGGTACAGCTCGGCCACGGCGGCCACCGTGAAGATGAAGAAGGCCAGGGGCTGCCAGGCGATGTAGGGAACGCGGCCTTGGCCCTCCACTATCTCCACCAGGTTGAGGGAGCCCCGCCCGCCATCGGCGTGGGCCACCATGGCCACGGCCACCGCCGCCATGACCAACGGGATCTCGTAGCTTATGAGCTGGGCAGCCGAGCGCATGGCCCCCAGGATGGCATACTTGTTATCCGATCCCCAGCCCGCCATGAGGAAGCCCACAATGGAGAGGGTGGAGACGGCTAGGATGAAGAAGAGGGCCAGCCCCAGGTTGCGCACCCACAGGTCATCGGTGACGGGCAGGGCCACCAAGGCCACCACCGTGGGCACCACCACCACATAGGGGGCCAGCTCAAAGACCCACCGGTCGGCGGTGGCCGGCCGCACGTCCTCCTTAGTCAGTAGCTTTATGGTATCAGCTATGGCCTGGAGGGTGCCGTAGGGCCCCACCCGCATGGGCCCAAGGCGGTTCTGCACCCGCCCGATGACCTTCCGCTCCAGGTAGTTGAGGACGATGACCGCCAGGGGTATGCCCGTGGCCACCACCAGCAGCCGCAGGAAGGCGTCTAGCCACGGGTTCCCGCCGATCATCGGTCCACCTCACACAATACGATGTCTATGGAGCCGAGGATGATGATGGCATCGGCCACGTAGTTGCCCACCACCAAGTTCTTGAGGGCGGAGAGGTTGCAGAAGGCGGCGGAGCGGATCTTGAGGCGCCACGGTTTGTCCCCCCCCTTGGACACTAAGTAGACGCCGTACTCGCCACGGGGGGACTCGGTGCGAGAGTATACCTCGCCGGGTGGGACGCGGATGGTGCGCTTGAGCCCCTCGGCCATGACGGGCCCTTGCTTGGGCATCTGGCGTAAGGCCTGCTCCACGATACGCAGCGACTGGCGCATCTCTTCCATGCGCACCAGGTAGCGGTCATAGACGTCGCCTTGGGTTCCCGTGGGGATGTCGAAGTCGAAGCGGTCGTAGATGGAGTAGGGCTCGGCCCGCCGCAGGTCGTGCTTCACACCACAGGCCCGCAGCATGGGGCCCGAGAAGCCCCAGTTGATGGCCTCCTCTGGGGTGACGGGGGAGAGGCCGCGGCAACGAGCAAGGAAGACCTCGTTGTCGGTCATGAGGGCGTCTAGCTCCTCCACCCCCCGTCGCACATGCTGGACGACGTAGCGGCACTGCTCCTCGAAGTCATGGGGGACGTCCCAGGCCACACCCCCCGGACGGAAGTAGTTGTACATCATGCGCTCGCCGGTGACGGCCTCGAAGAAGTCCTGGATGACCTCCCGCTCCCGGAAGGCGTACATGAAGGGGGTGCCGAAGAAGCCCACGTCGGTGCCGAAGGCCCCCATGAACATGAGGTGGCTGGCCACCCGGTTCAGCTCTCCCAGGATGACGCGGATGTACTCCGCCCTCTCGGGCACCTGCAGCCCCATGAGCTTCTCCACCGCTAGGCAATAGGTCCACTCGGCGTTGAACTGGGCCAGGTACTCGGTGCGATCCTGGTAGCCGATGGCCTGGCGGTAGTCGCAGTTCTCGGAGAGCTTCTCCGCCCCCCGGTGCATGTAGCCGATGACGGGGTCACAGTCCACCACCTTCTCCCCGTCCACAGTTAGGATCATGCGGAAGACGCCGTGGGTGGCAGGGTGCTGGGGCCCCACGTTGATGTGGAGGTCGATGGTCTCCAGCTCGTGCTCCTGCTGCAAGGCCATGATGTTATCCACCTTCCTGCTCCAGGCGACGCAGGGCCTCCTGGACGTACTTGCGCTCCTCCTCGCCGGTGAGGCCCTTGGCCCTGGCCTCCTCCCGCGCCCGTTTGATGACCTCCGCCTTCTTCTGGGCCAGGGCTATCTTCTTGGCCCGCTCGTCTTCCTCGGCGCGGGCCCCAGGCGGGGCAGCGGCGGCCACCAGCGCCTCCTCCCGCTCTAGGAAGTCCTCCTGCCACTCCTCGATCTCGGCCAGGGGATGGCTCTTGCGCAGGGGGTGGTAGCCCAGCCCTTCCTCCAGCAGGAGGGGGCGCAGGTCGGGGTGGCCATCGAAGACGATGCCGAACATCTCGTGCGTCTCCCGCTCGTGCCAGTTGGCCGCCTGCCAGAGGTGAGTCATGGTGGGGACGTGGGGGTCTTCCAGGGGCACGGGGACCTTGACGGCCAGGGTGTGGCCGTGACGGAAGGAACGCAGATGGTAGACCACTTCCAGCTGGTCGATGTGGTCCACCCCAGATAAGCAACGCAGGTAGTCGAAGGCCAGGTCGGGGTGTTCCTTGAGGGTCTGCATGAGATGAGGGAGGTCCTCTCGCCTCACCACGATGGCCGGGTCATTGGGCGTGGCGACAAATTCCCACGGCACCTGGGGGAGGATGGCCCGCAGGCGCTCCACCACCGGCGCCTGGCCCGCGTCCTGGGGCATGGCACCCTCGGCCATAGCTACCTGCCTACCTGGCCCCGCTCCTCCATGATCTTCTTCTGGAGGGCCAAGATGGCGTCCATGAGGGCCTCCGGCCGCGGCGGACACCCGGGCACGTAGACGTCTACGGGGATGATCTTGTCCACCCCTTGAAGGACACGGTCATAACGGCTGTAGGGGCCGCCATTGGTGGCGCAGGCGCCCATGGAGATGACCCATTTGGGGTGGGGCATCTGCTCATACAGGAGTTTGACGGCCGGGGCCATCTTCTTGGTGACGGTGCCCGAGACGATAAGCACGTCCGCCTGCCTGGGGGAGGGCCAGGGCAAGACGCCGAAGCGGTCCAAGTCGTGACGGGCCATGAAGGTGGCGATCATCTCGATGGCACAGCAGGCTAGGCCGAAGGTGAGGGGCCAGAGGGAGCCCTTGCGCCCCCAGGCGATGAGCCAGTCGGCCGGCGCCTGGATGACGCCCGGGAGGAGCTGGCGGTAGGGCGCCTTGCCCCGGCCCACGTCCACAGCGGGCCGCAGCTCCTTCACCTGTTGCCGCAGCTCCTCAGGGACCACGTCTGAGATGGCGTGGGCCGGGTCATCCCTTATCTGGTGTGGTCGCATGGGGCGCTCCCCTGGCATGGTATCCTCACCTCCACTGCAGCACGCCCTTGCGCCAAGCGTAATAGAGGCCGAAGCCTAGCACTAGGATGAAAAGGACCATCTCGTAAAGGGCCATCTCCCCTACGTCCAAAAAGCTCAGGGCCCAGGGGAAGAGGAAGACGGCCTCGATGTCGAACACCAGGAACAGGATGGCAAATAGGTAATAGCGGAAGTGGATCTGGAAACGCCCCCGCCCGATGGGGAGCATGCCGCACTCGTAGGTGAGCCCTTTGGGGCGGGTGGCCTGGCGGGGGGCAAGGATGTGGTTGGCTAATAGGGCCAGGCCCACCATGAGGAAGCCCAGGACGGTGGCTACGATGACCGCTGCGTACTGTTGCCACAGATCTTGAGCCACGCTCAGCTCCTCAGCCTATCCCATTGTTCCCGTTACCACAAGGCATGGTAACATCAGCTCCCGCCCTGGTCAATAAAAAAAGGCGGGGCTTTTCAAATTACCCCAGTTCCTGGAGCCGCTCCTGCAGGGCCTGCAGGCGCTGACGGGCTTGAGATAGCCTCCCCTCCTCCCTGGCCACCACCTCCTGGGGGGCGCGGGCGCGGAAGTCGGGGTTGGCCAGCCGCTCCTGCAGTTGGGCCACCTCTTGCTCTGTCTCTTGGAGTTGGCGCTGCAGGCGCTGTCGCTCCTGGTCCAGGTCTAGGAGGCCAGCCAGGGGCAGGGACACCTGGGCCCCATCCACCAGGGCTATGGCCGCTTGGCGGCGGGGCATCTGGGCCGGATCAGCCACCAGGTGAAGGGGGTGAGTGCGAGCCAGGGCGGCCACCACCGGCAGGAGGGGGCGAAGGGAGTGGTCCTGGGGGGTGGCCACGTAGGCCTCCACCGCCCGCCCCGGCTCCACACGCCAACGTGCCCTTAGGTTGCGAATGGCCCGCACCACCTCCACAGCTAGGGAGGCCTGGGCCTCCGCCTCAGGATCGATCCAGGCGCGGGAGGCCTTGGGCCAGGGGGCGACGATGAGGGCATCGGTCTCCGCCCACCCCAGGAAGGGACGCAGATGCTGCCAGGCGGCCTCGGTGACGAAGGGCATGATGGGGTGCAAGAGGCGCAGGCTCATGTCCAGCACATAGGCCAGAACCGGTAGGGGGGAGGAGTCGCCGGCCCGCAGGCGCACCTTGGCCATCTCTAGGTACCAGTCGCAGAACTCGCCCCAGAAGAACTCCTGCAAGCGGCGTCCTGCCTCCCCTATCTGGAACCTGCCCAGCAGCCCCTCCACCTGGGCGATGGTGCGGTGAAGACGGGACATGATCCACCGATCCTCGGGGGGCAGGCGACGACGCCTCCGCACCCTGGGGGCCTCCACCTGCTGTCCCTCGGCCAGATGCTCCCCCAAGGCCTGAACCACGAAGCGGGTGGCGTTCCAGATCTTGTTGGCGAAGTTGCGCCCCCCTTCCAGCTTCTCCTGGGAGAGCTTGAGGTCGTTGCCCGGGGCGGCGCCGGTGGCCAGGACATAGCGCAGGGCATCGCACCCGTAGCGGTCTATGACCTCCAGGGGGTCCACCACGTTGCCTAGGCTCTTGGTCATCTTGCGGCCTTGGGGGTCGCGCACTAGGCCGTGCAGATAGACGTAGCGGAAGGGGATAAGGCCGGTGTTGTACAGGCCCATCATGATCATGCGCGCCACCCAGAAGAAGAGGATGTCGTACCCCGTCTCCAGGACGGTGGTGGGGTAGAAGCGACGGAAGTCCTCCGTATCGTCAGGCCAGCCCAGCACCGAGTGGGGCCAGAGGGCGGAGGAGAACCAGGTGTCCAAGACATCTTCGTCCTGCTCCAGGCTCTGGGAGCCACAATAGGGGCAGGAGGTGGGGTCCTGCATGGGGTCCTCCTTGGGAGGGACCACCTCCCTACCGCACCCCTGGCAGTACCAGGCGGGTATGCGGTGCCCCCACCAAAGCTGGCGGGATATGCACCAGTCCCGGATGTTCTCCATCCAGTGGAGGTAGACCTTGGTGAAGCGGCGGGGCACGATACGTATCTTGCCCTCCTTTACAACGCGGATGGCGGGCTGGGCCAGGGGCTTGGTGCGCACAAACCATTGCTTGCTCATGATGGGCTCGATGACGGTGCCGCACCGCTGGCAGTGGCCCACGGCGTGGCGGTGGGGCTCCACCTTCTCCAATAGGCCCTGGGCCTCTAGGTCCCGCACCATGGCCTCTCGGGCCTGGAAGCGGTCTAGGCCGCGGTAGGGGCCGGCAGCGTCGTTCATGGTGCCATCGGGACCGATGGCCACGATGGCCGGCAACTGGTGCCGCTCGCCGATCTCCAGGTCGAGGGGGTCGTGGCCGGGAGTGATCTTGAGGGCGCCGGTGCCGAAGTGGGGGTCCACGGCCTCGTCGGCGATAATGGGCACCTCCCGCCCCACGCCGGGGACGAGGGCGCGACGGCCTATGAGATGCCGCCACCGCTCTACCTGGGGGTGGACGGCCACCGCCACATCGGCCACGATGGTCTCGGGGCGGGTGGTGGCCACCACGATGAACTCGCCCGTGGTGCGCCCCTCCTCCACCACCGGATACCGCACGTACCAGAGGTGGCCCTCCAGCTCCCGGTGCTCCACCTCTAGGTCGGAGAGGGCCGTCTGGCAGCGGGGGCACCAGTGGATGATACGCTCCCCACGGTATATGAGGCCATCGTGGTATAGGCGGACGAAGGTGGTGCGCACGGCCTTGGCCGGGCCTTCGTCCAGGGTGAACCGCTCCCGTTCCCAGTCGCAGGAGGCACCTAGCCGGCGGTGCTGGAAGGAGATGATCTCCCGGGTCTTGTTCACCCAATCCCAGGCCCGGGCCAGGAATCCCTCCCGCCCCAAATGATGGCGGGTTAGGCCCTCCTTGGCTATCTCCCGCTCCACCACGTTCTGGGTGGCAATGCCGGCATGGTCCACCCCCGGCACCCACAGGGTGGGCTCGCCCCTCATGCGATGCCAGCGGATGAGGGCATCCTCCAGGGTGGCAGTGAGAGCATGGCCCATGTGTAGGGCTCCCGTTACGTTGGGAGGGGGCATGACGATGCAGAAGGGCTGACGGCCGGGGACGTGGCGAGGGCGAAAATATCCCCTCGTCTCCCACATCTGATATATGGGCCCTTCGTAGCGTTGCGGCTCGTAGGCTTTGGGGATGTCAACCCGCTTGGACATGCTCGCCTTGGCTTCGGGGCCTAGCATCGGGAGGCACTTGGATCTTAAACCGGCCCGCTCATAAGGTCAATGCGACGGGGCCTTACCCCTGGCTTTCAGTCCTCGCGGGGGCGCCAGCGGGTGCCCTGGGGGGTATCCTCCAGGACGATGCCTAGCTGGGCCAGGCGGGAGCGGATGGCATCGGCCAGGTGGTAGAGCTGGCGGGCGCGCAGCTCCTGCCTCACTTGGATGAGGAGCTCGATGAAGGGGACGGCGTCCAGGGCCACAGGGGCTACTTCCCGTAGGGTGAGGCCCAAGACGCCCGCCAGCTCCCTGAGGGTGGCCTGGGCAGCCGTCACATCCCTGCCCTCCTCGCGGGCACGGTTTATCTCCCGCGCCAGGTCAAAGAGGGTGGCCAGGGCCTGCGGAGTGGAGAGGTCATCGTCCATGGCCTCCAGGAAGCGGGCCCGAAATGGTGAAGGGTCGAGAGGCGATCCCTCCCCTTCCCCCTCTAAGGAGACGGCGGTGCGCAGCCGCTGAGCGCCGGCCTTGGCCGCCTGTAAGGCCTCCTCGGAGTAGGTGAGGGGGCTCCGATAATGGGAGCCCAGGACGAAGATGCGGATGGCATCCGGCCCATAGCGCTCCAGGGCCTCATCAATGGGCACCAGGTTGCCCAGGTGCCTGGTCATCTTCTCGGGGCTGGTGGGCAGGCGCATCAGACCGTGGTGGACCCAAAAGCGGGCAAAGGGCTTTTGGCCGGTATAGGCTTCGCTCTGGGCGATCTCGTTCTCGTGGTGGGGGAAGATGAGGTCCTGCCCGCCCCCGTGGATGTCCAGGGGCTGGCCCAGGTACTTGAGGGACATGGCAGAACACTCGATGTGCCAGCCCGGGCGACCAGGGCCGAAGGGGCTCTCCCACGATGGCTCCCCCTCCTTGGCCCCCTTCCAAAGAGCGAAATCGGCAGGGTGCTCCTTCCCCTCGCCAGGCTCCACCCGGGCGCCGGCCAGGAGGGAGTCTAGGGAGCGGCCAGAGAGCTTCCCATAATCGGGGAAGCGTAGGACGCGGAAGTAGACGTCGCCCCCTACTTGGTAGGCGTAGCCCTTCCTGAGGAGCTCCTGAATCATGTCCACCATGGCGGGTATCTCCTCGGTGGCCCGAGGGTAATGATGGGCGTGCAGAACGTTGAGGGCGTCCATCTGGCGGAAGAAGAGCTGAATGTGTTCCTGCGCTAGGTCGTAGATGGTGCGCCCCAGGGCCCGCGCCCGCAGGATGATGTTGTCCTCCACATCGGTGAAGTTCTGGACATGACGCACGCGATAGCCCCGGAACTCCATGTAGCGCCGTAGGACATCGAAGATGATGTAGCTCATGGCGTGCCCCAGATGGCAAGGGGCGTAGAGGTTGGGGCCGCATACATACATGCGGACCTCCCCCCCGACGGGTACGAACTCCTCTATGCGGCGGCTGAGGGTATTGTATAGCCTCATGGCCCCTATCTTAGGATGCCTAGGAGGGGAGCCTATGGCAACGCCCTAGGCCCGCCATTGGCTGGGGGCGGAGGAGAGCCGCTCCTCCAGGGCCTGCAGCCGCTCCTCCAGCCGGTCCAGCCGCTCGGCCAGGGAGCGCAGGGCGTCCCATTCCGGGTCGGGGAGGCGGAGGACGGTATCGTTGCCCGGGTCGTGGTAGGCCACCACGTGGCCGGGGACGCCCACCACGGTGGCATTGGGGGGCACGTTGGAGACCACCACCGATCCGGCCCCGATCTTGGCGTTGTCGCCGATGGTGACGGCGCCGATGATCTTGGCCCCTGCCCCCACTACCACGTTGTTGCCCAGGGTGGGGTGGCGCTTGGTGCGCTTGGTGCTGGTGCCCCCCAGGGTTACGCCTTGATACAGGTGGCAGTTGTCGCCTATCTCCGCCGTCTCGCCGATGACCACCCCCATTCCATGGTCGATGAACAGCCCCTCCCCGATCTTGGCGCCGGGGTGGATCTCAATGCCAGTGAGGAAACGGGAGATGTGGGAGACGATGCGGGCCAAAAGGCGCATACGCCGCTTGTACAGGAAATGAGCCAGGCGATGGAACTGACGGGCGTGGAAGCCAGGGTAGCAAAGGATGACCTCTAAGGCGCTGGTGGCCGCCGGGTCCCGCTCTAGGGCGGCCTGGATGTCCCGCTTGATGCTCTCCCAAAGGCCCATGGTCACGCCTCCTCCAGTAGGGCAATGGCTAAGGCAGCCATCCCTTCACCGTGGCCTAGGGAGCCCAGGCCCTCGGGGCTCTTGGCCTTAAGGTTGACCTTCCCCTCCTCCAGGCCGAGGGCAGCGGCGATACGCTCTCGCATGGCCTGGAGGTGAGGGGCCAGGTGAGGCTCTTGGGCCACCACCACGGCATCCAGTTGAGCGGGCCGCAACCCCTTTGCCCTCACCATGTGTAACACCTGGCCCAGGAGGTGAAGGCTATCGGCCCCCTCGTAGGCGGGGTCGTGAAGGGGGAAATGGTGGCCGAGATCTTGCAGACCAGCGGCCCCCAGGAGGGCATCCATGATGGCGTGTAGGAGCACGTCGGCGTCGCTATGGCCAGCCAGGCCCCTCGGCCAAGGCACCTCCACCCCTCCCACCTTAAGGGGCCTTCCTTCCTGGAACCTGTGTATATCATAGCCCAAGCCTATGCGGTATGTCATGGCACCACCTCGCCAGTGGTGAGGAGGGCACGGGCTAGGGCTAGGTCGTAGGCAGTGGTGACCTTGATGTTGGAGGGGGAACCGGGGAAGAGGCGCACAGGATGGCCCAGGGCCTCCACCAGGGAGGCATCGTCGGTGGCCTCAGCCCCCGCCTGAAGATAGGCCTCCATGAGGAGTTCATAGCGGAAGGCCTGAGGGGTCTGGACTAGGCGCAGGCGGGAGCGGTCTAGGGTGCGGGCCACCAGGTCGCCGTGGGCCTCCTTGACGGTGTCGGTGGGGGTCAGGGCAGGGACGGCGGCCCCTGTATCCTGTGCTGCCTCCAGGGCGGCGGCAATGAGCTCCTGGGTGAGGAAGGGGCGGGCGCCATCGTGCACCAGCACCCAGCGCACTCCCTTTAGGCGCTGCAGGCCCAAGCGCACCGAGTCCTGCCTCCTCTCCCCACCCGGGCATATCTCCTGGACCTTGTGCACGCCAAGGGCCTGCACCAGCTCCCGTGCGCGGCCCAGATTGTGGGACGCCACCACCAGGACGACCACATCCACCAAGGGGGAGCGCTCCAGGGCCAGGAGGGGCCAGGCGATGAGGGGTTTCTCCCCCAGGGACAGGAAGACCTTGTCCACTCCCCCCATGCGGACACCTCGGCCGGCGGCGGCCACCACCGCCCCTACAGGGCCATAGGGGCCGCCCATGTTATTCGGCCCTCCTGGGCTGGGCGAAGATGAGGCGCCCGGCCACCGTCTGCAGGACGCGAGTGACGGTGACCACCAGGCGCTCGTTAAGATAGCGGCGCCCCCCCTCCACCACCACCATGGTGCCATCGTCCAGGAAGCCCACGCCCTGGTCGGCCTCCTTGCCCTCCTGGACTATGTGCACCTCCATCTCTTCACCCGGCAGGATGACCACCTTGACGGCGTTGGCCAGCTGGTTGATGTTGAGGACCTTTATCCCCTCCACCTCGGCGATGCGGTTGAGGTTGAAGTCGTTGGTGAGGATGGGGGCGGAGAGCTTCTTGGCAAGGCGGACGAGCTTGGCATCTACGTCCGATATGTCAGGGAAGTCCTCATCGAGGATGCGCACAGCCACATGCCCCTCCCTCCGCAGACGGCCCAGGACATCCAGGCCGCGGCGGCCGCGGTTGCGGCGCAAGGCATCGGGGGAGTCGGCGATGCGCCGTAGCTCGTCCAGGACGAAACGGGGCACGACCAGGGCCCCCGGGAGGAAGCCTGTGCTGGCCAGGTCGGCTATCCGCCCATCGATGATAGCGCTGGTGTCCACCAATATCTCGCGCGGCGGCCAAAAGCGGCCAGGGAAGTAACGGGCCAGAAGGGAGGCGAACTCCTCCTCCCGGCTCACTAGGGCAGCCACCCCCAGGATGCCCAGCACGAAGCTCACTAGCAAGGGGGCCAGGAAGCCAGCCACCCCCGGCAGGGCCACCAGCCAGGGGGAGAGGAGGGCAGAGGCCAAAAGCCCACACACGAGCCCCACGATGCCCAGCACCAGCTGCAGGGGCCTTATCTGGCGTATCCACTCCTGGAAGAGCTGTAAAGGCTTGAGGGCGAGAAGGGGGGTAAAAAGGGCCCCAAAAAGGGCGAACCCCACCGGGGGAACCGCCCAGAACAGGATGAAGGGCAGCCCTTCCCGCCCCTCGGCCAGGGCTTGCCCCGAGCGCAGGCCGACGAAGCCCAAGACGAGGGCGCCTAGGATGCGCATGACGGTGGAGATAAAGGCCTGTCCCTTCACACCGCTCCGTCTCACCAGAAGGGTGGGCCCTGACCTCAGTATATAGCGGGGCGCCCCGGCAGCCCAGGCCCATTTGGGCCCTATAGCTGCTGCATGGCCATGCGTTCCACCCGAACCTGGGGGAGAGCCCCGGGCGGCTGGGCGGTGGCGATGCGTCGCACCACTTCCACCACCTGCTCCACCTCTTGGGGGGTGTTGAAGCAATGGAGTGATAGCCGGGTAGCCCGCAGGGAGGGTACGGTGCGGGCCACTACCCGCCCCCATTGCCAAAGGAGGGCGGTCACCACCTCCGCCTCAACTCCTGCTAGGCGGAAGGAGAGGAGGCCCGTCTGGGGCTCCTGGGGCCCCACCAGGGACACGCCGGGGACGGCCGCAAGGCCACGGGCAGCATGGCGGGCCAAAGATCGTACGTGGGTAGCCACCTCCTCCAACCCCAAGGAGCGGGCAAACCCTAAGGCGGCCAGGAACCCTGCCCATAGGGGCACGCTGCGGGTGGTGAGCTCGAACTTGGCGATGTCGTCGCTGGCGGGCTGGAGGCGATGGGGGAGGGCGTAGCGGTGGGCGGCCCTGTGGGCCACCCAAGGGGGCTCCAGATGCGGCACCAGCTCGCGGCGTATGTAGAGGACGCCGGTGCCGGCGGGGCCCAGGAGCCATTTGTGGCCAGGGAAGGCCAAGAAGTCGCACCCCATCTCCCGCACGTTCACTGGCATCTGGCCCACCGACTGGGCGGCATCCACCAGCACCAGGGCACCACGGCGATGGGCCTCCTCCGCTATCTGGGGCAGGGGCAGGAGCTGGCCCGTGCCGTAGGCCACATGGCTTATGGCCACGAGACGGGTGCGGGGGCCCATGGCCCGCCGGAACGCCTCAAGGATGCGCTCCCCATCGTCGCTGGGGTCTATGTGCACCGGCCGCAGCCTGACGCGCCGCCGTCGGCGTGCGTAGAGGAGGGGGACAGCCAGGGACGGATGCTCCAGGTCGGTGGTGCATACCTCATCGCCGGGGCGAAGGCGCAGGCCCCAGATGACAGCGTTTAGGCCAGCGGTGGTGTTCTCCTGCAGGGATATCTCCTGGGGATGGGCGCCGATAAGCGCGGCCGCCTCCTCACGCGCCTGCGCCAGCACGTTGAGCCGCCACTCCATGGTGGCGGGGTCGGTGGGGGAGGCGGCCTCCCGCGCCATGGCTTCCTGTACCGCCGCCACCACTTGCCTTGGGGAAGGGCCCTGCCAGCCGGTGTTCATATAGATGACGCCCGCCAGGCCGGGGAAGCCCTGCCGCACGGTGAAGGGGTCCACAGGCACAGCCGAGGCCTAAGAGGCGCCTTGCCCTATCCCCATGAGGGCGTTGAGCTTCTTCATCAGACGGGATTTGCCACGGGCCGCGTTGTTGGGGTGTAGGACCCCCTTCTTGACCGCTCTATCGAGGGCGCTGATAGCCTGGCGCACCGCCTCCTGCGCCGCCTCCAGATCCCCGGAGGAGATGGCCGCCTCCGCCCTCTTGACCATGGTCTTGGTAAACGACTTGACAGCCCGGTTGCGGAGCCGCCGCTTCAGGGCCTGGCGATGGGCCTTAGCTGCTGACTTGGTGGCCAAACCGACCCCTCCTCGTCCAGCTATCATAATGGGTGGCCCAGGGCTATGTCTACAGAGAGGGTGAGAAGGGGCCTCCTCCTCTTCCTGGCGCGCGCCCTGGGGGAAGAGGAGGTGAAAGCGGCCTTAGGCGGAGACCCCCGCTGCCCCTCCCTTCGCCTGGACGGGGAAGCGCTGGGACGACTGCGCCGGCTGGCTGGAGCCAGGCTGGAACACCTGCGGAGATGGTTGGTGGCGGAGGCAGCGGCCAGCGACGACGTGCATGACCTATCATCCGCCCTGCGTTACTTGAGGGAGCGCCTGCAGGACCTCTCGCCTGTGCTCACGCCAGAGGACATAGGAAAGCTGTGGGAGGAGCTAGAAGGGGAGGCGCAGGCATGGCTCCTTCGGTTTGACCGTGAGGAGGGCGGTGACTAGACTTATCGCCGGAGGCGATAAAGCTCGTTCAGGCGGGGCCAGCGTCCCAGCCGATATCCGTCGGTGCCACAGGCCATGGGGACCATTTTTGAGCCCGTCGATGCCAAGGTGAGATTCCCCAGGCTGGAGGAGGAGATCCTCCGGTTCTGGCGGGAGCATGACATCTTCCGCAAGAGCGTAGAGCAGCGGCCAGCCGACCGCCAGTTCACCTTTTACGAGGGGCCTCCCTACGCCAACGCTAGCCCCGGCATTCATCACGTCCTGGCACGGGTGTTCAAGGATGTGATAGTCCGTTTCCGCACCATGCAGGGATACCGCGTGCCCAGGCGGGCGGGCTGGGACACCCACGGCCTGCCGGCGGAGCTGGAGGTGGAAAAGCAACTGGGCATCACCACCAAGACGGACATCGAGGAAAAGGTGGGCATAGCTGAGTTCAACCGCCTCTGCCGCGAGAACGTCATGCGCTATCTGCAGGAGTGGGAGGCCCTCACGGAGCGCATCGCCTTCTGGCTGGACATGGAGAAGGCCTATGTCACCTACCGCAACGAGTACATCGAGTCGTGCTGGTGGGTGCTGAAGCAGCTGTGGGACAGGGGCCTCATCTACCGCGACTACCGTACCACGCCCCATTGCCCCCGCTGCGACACCACCCTCTCCGACCATGAGGTAGCCCAGGGCTACCGGGAGGACACCCCCGACCCTTCCATCTGGGTCAAGTTCCCCCTGCGGGAGGAGGGGAGGCGACGGTTAGCCCATCTCATCGGCGAGGGGAAGGCCATATACCTCGTGGCCTGGACCACCACCCCCTGGACCCTGCCCGGCAACACGGCCCTGGCCGTGCACCCGGACGCCCAGTACGCCTTGGCCCAAGTGGGGGAGGATGTGCTGGTGATGGCCTCCTCCCTCCTGCCTCTGACGGTAGAGGAGTTCCAGATCTTGGCCACTGTGAGCGGCCAGGAGCTGGTGGGCCTGCGGTATGAGCCCCTGTTCGATGCCGTTGCTTGGGGGACAACCCCTATGTGGTTCGACCCGGCCCAAGGGGGCAAGCTTGTGCCGGCGCCCCCCACAGGGGTGGAGAAGGCGTACACGGTGGTGGCCGCCGACTTCGTCTCCCTGGAGGAGGGGACGGGCATCGTCCACATCGCCCCTGCCTTTGGTGGGGAAGACTTCCAGCTGGGGAGGCAGGAAGGTCTCCTCTACCTCCAGCCGGTGAATACCCGGGGCCAGTTCGTCGGGGGCCCCTATGGTGGGAAGTTCGTCAAGGACGCCGATGAGGCCATCATGGAAGAGCTGCAGCGGCGGGGCCTTCTGCTGCGGCGGGATGTGGTGCTGCACACCTATCCCTTCTGCTGGCGGTGCGGCACCCCCCTCATCTACTACGCCAAGCCCAGCTGGTACATCCGCACCACGGCCAAGAAGGAGCGGTTGGTGGAGCTGAACCGCCAGATCAACTGGTACCCCTCCCATATCCGCGAGGGGCGGTTTGGGCGTTGGCTGGAGAACAATGTGGACTGGGCCATATCCCGCGAGCGGTTCTGGGGTATCCCCCTCCCCTTCTGGGAGTGCGGGGCCTGCGGTCAGCAGGTCTGCATCGGCTCGGTGGAAGAGCTGCGGCAAAGGGCTGTGGACCAAGAGGCGGCAAAGGCCCTGCCCGATCTACACCGCCCCTATGTGGACGCCATAAGGCTGCGGTGCCCCAGCTGCGGCGGGGCCATGTCCCGCGTGCCGGAGGTGGCTGACGTCTGGTTCGATTCCGGGTCCATGCCCTATGCCCAGTGGCACTATCCCTTCGAGAACCAGGAGGAGTTCCAACGCTCCTTCCCCGCTGACTTCATCTGCGAGGGCATCGACCAGACGCGGGGCTGGTTCTATACCTTGCACGCCCTCTCCACCCTCCTGTTCGACTCCGTGTGCTTCCGCAACTGCCTGTGCTTGGAGCTCATCCTGGACGAGAAGGGCGAGAAGATGAGCAAATCGCGGGGCAACGTGGTGGAGCCCTGGCCGGTCATCGAGGCCCACGGGGCGGATGCCATGCGCTGGTATATGTTCACCAGCTCGCCACCCTGGGTGCCGCGGCGCTTCTCCCCCGCTCTGGTGGCCGAGTCCCTACGCCGCTTCCTGCTCACCCTTTGGAACACCTACGTGTTCTTCGTTACCTACGCCAACTTGGACGGCTTCCACCCTAAGCGGTCGCCCTCAGGGCGCCCCAGCGTGCTGGACCGTTGGATCATCTCTGAGTTGCACCAGCTGGTGGCCCAGGTGACCCGCGAGCTGGAGTCCTACAACCCCACCGACGCCGGCAGGGCCATCCAGGAGTTCGTGGACGACCTTTCCAACTGGTATGTGCGGAGGAGTCGGCGCCGCTTCTGGAAGTCGGAAAACGACGAAGACAAGCTGGTGGCCTACCATACCTTGTACACCTGCCTGGTGACGTTATGTAAGCTGCTGGCCCCCTTCACCCCCTTTGTGGCCGAGGCCATGTACCAGAACCTGGTGCGGCGGGTGGACCCAGAGGCGCCGGAGAGCGTACATCTTTGCGATTGGCCCCAGGCCGATCCCGCTCAGGTGGACGAGGGCCTCATGGCCGATATGCGCCTGGCCATGCGCATCACCAGCCTTGGGCGGGCCGCCCGCAGCAAGGCAGGCATCAAGGTGCGCCAGCCCCTCTCCCGCTTGGTGGTGAGGACACGCCATGCGGTGGAGAGGGAAGCCCTGCAGACCCTCGCCTCCCTTATCCTGGAGGAGCTGAACGTTAAGGAGCTACGCCTAGCAGAGGGAGAGGAGGAGCTGCAAGGGCTGACGGTGGCCAGCGACGACGCTGGCTATGCTGTGGGGGTGGACACCGTTATCACTCCTGAGCTGGCCCAGGAGGGGCTGGCTAGGGAGCTGGTCCACCGCATACAGAACATGCGCAAGGCGGCGGGGCTGGAGATCGCCGACCGCATCATCGTCTACTACCAGGGGTGGGAGGGGCTGCGGGAGGTGCTGGCCCGCCACGGCGATTACGTGCGCCAGGAGACCCTTTCGGTGGAGGTGGTGGAGGGGCCTCCACCCGCCGGGGCCTACCAGGAGGAGCAGAAGCTAGACGGCCATCAGGTGGTGCTGGCCGTGCGGCGGGTGAGGTGAGGATGCGGCAGGAGGGACCGCCCCATCCCCGGTGGAAGGCTCCACATGTGGGAGAGGTGCTGAGGCAGGCGCGCAGCCACCGCAACGTCTCTCTGGAGGAGGTGGCCCAGGCTACCCGCATCCCCATCAAGTACCTTCTGGCGCTGGAGGAGGGGGATATGTCCCGTCTGCCCTCGCCATCGTATGCCAGGGGGTTCGTCCGCACCTACGCCAGCTACCTGGGCCTGGACCCTGGGGAGGTCTTGGCCCTCCTGCCCAGAGACGAGGAGGAACCAAGGCTGCGCCCAATGACGAGGGTCAGGCCGGCGCCAGGGATCTCCCGCCAGGCCATGGGCCTGCTGGCGGTGACGGGGTCCCTGGTGCTAGCCCTCGTCCTGACCCTGACGGTGGCTTGGGAGGGGAAGGGGCTGGCCCGTTGGGCCATGAGGCCTGGAGGTGTGGTGCCTCCCCTGGAGGGGAGGGAGCTGGTGGCGGCCATCTCTTCCCTGGAGGAGGGCGGTTTCCGCTTCCTGGTGGTGGATATGTCGCCCGAGGGGCAGGGCGAGGCGCGAGTGGTAGGCCAGGCCCCTCCAGCCTGGACGATGGCGAAAAAGGAGCTGCCAGTGGTGCTGGTGGTGAGCAGGTGAGGGTGAGCCTGGGGCCCTGGGGGTGGCTAGGGGCCGGTTTGGGAGTGGCTGCGGGGTTGGTGGGCTACGGCGCCTGGCGATGGGTTCACCCCACACGCCTGCCCTGGCCACCACGTCCACGGGGGATGCCCACGGAGTTCGCCAGTCTGGATGGCACCCGCCTCCGCGGCCTGTGGCTGGGGGATGGCCCTGGCCCCACGGTCGTCCTCTGCCACGGGTACTTCCGCAGCCTGGCCGAGCCCTATGGGGTGGCCCTCGCCCTATGGGATGCCGGCTACCGCGTCCTTCTCTTCGACTTCCGCGCCTGTGGACGCAGCGATGGCTACTTTACCACCCTGGGCGCCCGGGAGGTGCTGGACGTGCTGGCAGCAGTGGAGGAGGCCCGAAGCCGGGGAGGGAGGCCCGTGGCCCTGCTGGGCATCTCCATGGGGGCAGCTGCAGCTATCTTGGCTGCCGCCCGCCACCCCTGTGTGGCGGCGGTGGTGGCCGACTCCCCCTACGCTGACCTGGCCGACCTGATGGCCCACCGTCTGCGAGTTGACATCCCCCTCGCACCTTTGCGCCCCTTGGCCCGGGCCAGCTGGCGCCTGGGGGAGCTGCTGGCAGCTTTCCGGGCCCGCGAGGTGAGGCCCGCTGATTGGGTGGGATACATCGCCCCTAGGCCCCTGTTGCTCATTTACGGGGAGCATGACTCCTTCGTGCCGCCCCATCAGCGGGAGGAGATGTTCCAGCGGGCAGGGGAGCCCAAGGAGATGTGGATAGCCCCGGGAAGCGACCACGCCATGGCCCGCTGGGACCATCCCCAGGAGTACCTGCAGAGGGTGTTGGGCTTCCTGAGAGGGGCCTTGGCGCCTTAGGGCGGGAAGGCCCCTAATCCGTGACTTGGATCACCTCGATGCGGTAGTCCACCAGCTCCATGTCCAGACGCTGGTGCTGTATATGGTCTACCACCGCCGATAGGATCTGATGGACGTGACGCTGGGAGGGGGCGATGCAAGAAATGCCTAGGCAGACCATCTGCCAAAGGTCGTGGTCGTCCACCTCGGCCACGGCGATGTTGAAGCGATGTCGGAGGCGATCAGTTAGGGAGCGGACGGCCTGCCTTTTGCCCTTGAGGGAGTGGTTCTCAGGCAGTCGTAGCCAGACCCGGCATAGGCCCACCGTCATGACATCACCCCCGTCGCTGCGGGGGCCCATGGCCCATGTTGCCCTCGCTGGATGGGGAAGTCAAGGGGGGGAGGTCCTCGGGGCGCTCCAGGCCGAAGTGTTCCAGGAACTTGATGGTGGTCCCATAAAGGGGAGGACGGCCAGGGCCCGGCGCCCTTCCCACCTCTGCGATGAGGCCACGGGCCTTGAGGGTGGCCAGGGCCCGCTGACAGTCGACGCCCCGGATGGCCTCTATCTGGGCCCTGGTGATGGGCTGACGATAGGCGATGATGGCTAGGGTCTCCAGGGCACCACGGGGCAGCCGGTCGCGACGGTGCCGCCCCAGGAAACGCTCCACATAGGGGGACACCTCGGGGGCCGTCACCAGACGGACGCGGTCCCCCTGACGCTGCAGCCGAAGGCCCCGCCCCTTTAGGACGCGGGCCAGGTGCTGGAGGGCCTCCTCCACCTGGGCCGGGGAGGCCTCCAGGGTGGCGGCTAGTTGCCCCACCCGGACGGGGGCCTCGGCCACGAAGAGGAGGGCCTCCAGCGCAACAGCCAGGCTAGATAGCTCCCACCCCATGGCCCCCCAGGCCATATTAGGTGGGGGCGCCCTCAGGGGCTAGCGGGCCCGCGCGAAGGAGCAGAGGACGCAGGCCACCATCCCCTCCCCCACCACCAGCGGCCCACCACACCAGGGACAACGCGGCCGCGGGAACAGAGGTAGCCGCATCTGCATCGCCACCGCCCCCGCCATGCCTCTCCCTCCTTCAGAACCTTTGTTCCCACGATAGAACAAACATTCTGGAAAGTCAAGTGCCACCCCGCCGTTGACGTCTATGGAACAAATGTTCTAGCATCGGCCGTGTGAGGTTTATGGAAGGGGGTGAGGCGATTGGGCGAGGAGGAGTTGGCGGAGGTGAGGGCGGAGCTGGAGGCGCTGCAGGCTCAGGTGGCGGACGCCGAGGCGCGGGCCGCCCATTATCGGGAGGAGCGGGACCGTGCCCAGGCCGCCCTGCGGGAGGCTCAGTCTCGCCTGGCCCAGCTGGAGGAGGAGGTCTTGTCCTTGGGCAGGGAGGTGGAGGCGCTGCGAGGGCGGCTGCGGGAGGCCGTGCTGCGATATCGGGAGGCACGGCTAGCCGCCTCCCCCCATGTTCCTCCGGAGCTGGTGTCTGGGGAGAGCATCGAGGAGGTGGACGAGCGGTTCCGGGAGGCGGAGCGCATCGTCTCCCAGCTGCGGCGACGGCTGGAGGAGGAGGCGCAGTCCCGCCCTTTCCCTCTAGGGGCACCGCCACGCCGCCCCCCTGACCTCTCGGCCCTCAGTCCGCTGGAGAAGATCCGTCGCGGCCTAAGGAGGCTCTAGAAGGAGGAGGTGAAGCGTTATGGCTTTGACCCTGGCCGAAGCGGCCAAGCTCTCCAACGATATGCTCCTGGTGGGGGTCATCGAGACCATCGTCAAGGAGTCCCCCATCCTTCAGGTACTCCCTTTCATCGAGATCGTGGGCAATGGCCTCACCTATAACCAGGAGGCCACCGCCCCGGCTGCCGCCTTCTACGACGTGGGCGACGTCTGGACCGAGTCCACCCCCACCTTCGAGCAGAAGACGGCCCAGCTGAAGATCCTGGGCGGTGACGCCGACATCGATAACTTCCTTCTGGCCACCAGGTCCAACATCCAGGACCTGGAGGCGGCCATCGTGCAGCTGAAGGCCAAGGCTGTGCGCCAGCTCTTTGAGGACACCTTCATCAATGGCGACTCCGCTGCCAACGCCAAGGCCTTCGATGGCATCGACAAGCTGTGCGACCCTTCCCAGACCATCTCCATGGGGCCCAACGGGGGCACCCTCACCTTGGAGAAGCTGGACGAGCTCATCGACCTCATCAAGGGGGGAAAGCCAGACATGCTCCTCATGAGCCGGCGCACCCGCCGCACCCTCAACCGCCTGGCCCGCCAGTCGGGCGCCTTCCTGGAGGCAGACCGCAACGAATTCGGGCAGATGGTCCAGTTCTACGATGGCATCCCCATCGGCATCTGCGACTACATCTCCGATAGCCAGACGGTGGGGACCGCCAACGACTGCTCCACCATCTACGCCCTCCAGTTCGGCGAGGGAGGGGTAGCGGGGCTCACCGCCCCCGGCGGCCTGCAGGTGGAGCGGGTGGGCAGCCTGGAGAGCAAGGACGCCACCCGTATCCGCATCAAGTGGTACGCAGCCATCGCTCTGTTTAACAAGGTCAAGCTGGCCAAGCTGGTAGGCGTCCGGCCATAACGGATGCGAGGTGACGCCATGCCCGATGTGCGCATCGATTCCCGTGGGGTGCCCAAGGCCCCGGTGTATGAGGTGACACCCCCCGTCCTCCACCGGGGCCCCCTCACCGCCCCCGACACCACCGATCCGACGGGGCCCGAGGCGGGGGTGGACTGTGCAGGCTACCGCGTGGTGCGGTTCGACATCGACACCAGCGGCAGCGCAGCCCTCACCGCCCTGGAGGTGCAGCTCTTGGTGTGGAACCCCACCGCCGGTCGGTATTTCGGGGGTGCCCGCCGCCGCTTCGAGGCCCAGGATCTGCAGGCCAATCCCAGCCCCAGCCTGGAGGCGGAGGTGCGGGGAGCCACCGTCTTTCTCAAGGTGGTGGACGCCCAGGCCAACGCCCTCTCCCTACGCATCTATGCTTCCCTGAGCTGAGGAGGGGACGACATGAACCTACCGGAGATGCGGGCCCGCCTGCGCCGCGACCTACACGATGAGGCCCCAGGCCAACAGCGCTGGACGGATGCCGAGCTGGACCGCCACCTCCAGCGGGCGGTGCGGGAGGCGAGCTTGGCCATTCCCAGGGAGGCGGTGGCCGAGCTGGCCGCCCCAGGTGGCCGCCAACTGGACATCTCCTCCCTGGCCGACCTAGTGAGGGTAGAGGCCGTGGAGTACCCCGTGGGGCTCTTCCCACCATCCCTGGTCCCCTTCTCCCTCTGGGGCTCCTCCCTCACCATCCTGGGAGACGTCTTCCCCAGGCCTGGCGAGCAGGTGCGCATCTATTACGGCGCCCTCCACCGTCTGGAGGAGTCCCACTCCACCCTGCCCCAGGCCCTGGAGGAGCTGGTGCTGCTGGGGGCGGCAGCATATGCCGCCCTGGAGTGGGCAGGCTACGCCGCCGACCGCATCAACGTGGGCGGGGAGGAGGTGTGGCAGCGGTTCCTCACCTGGGGCCGAGAGATGCTCTCCCAGTTCCGACAGGGCCTACAGGCCCACAGCCGCCGTTCGCCACGGGCCCACCGATTGCAGGGTGGCACGCCATAGGAGGCCTCTTATGCGCCCCCTCCATCGAGCGTTACTGGAGGCCCAGAACCGGGGGGCGGGCACGCCCTTCTTGCCCATCGTGTTCCGGAGACGGGAGGGCGGTGTGGAGAGGCTGCGCTTCACTCGCTGGTACCAAGGGAGCGAGCCCGCCGGACCCCATGCCATAGCCTCCCCTGAAGATGGCTCGCTGGTGAGGGCCCGCATCGCCGGGGGCCAGCTCCTCTACCAGAGGGTGACGTCCCCAAATCCCACCAGCGATTTCTCCTCTTGGACGGCTTTGGGGCCCGCTCACCGCGCCGTGGCCCTGGCGGCCAAAGGCCACCGCCTCCTCCTGGCCTATATCCAGAACGACGCCGTCCTAGTACGGGAGAGCAGCGACTACGGCGCCACCCTATCGGCGCCATCGGTGGTGGTCCCTGCACCCACGGGCGCCATGCACCTGGCTGCAGCCCTTGGGGCGGAGGCAGAGGCAGCTATATTCCTGGCCACCTCCTCACAGGTGTCGGTGGTGAGAAAGAGCGGCGGCACTTGGGGCTCGCCTGCAGCATGGCCCCACTCCCTGGCCTCCATCAGCGGCCTGGCCGCGCACCATCAGGGGGACTACAACCTGGTGGTGACGGGGGCCGATAGCGCAGGACGGGCCGCAGTATGGGCCTTGGCCTATGGGGACGGATATCGCTGGCCTAAGGGGACGTGGTCGCCCATGTGGGTAGTCCAGGTGGCCCACGCTGGCTCGCAGGTCTCCTTCTCCTCCCCTTCTTTGGTCCTGGGCCAGGTGTATCGCCTCTGCTTCCTCGAGAGCTTCCAAGGAGTGGTCCCCTACTCCCGCGTTCACCTTACCCACATGCCCTTGGCCGCCGAGTTTTCCGATGCCTTGTGGCGGGAGCCTCTGCCCACCGATGTGGGCGAGGCCATAGCCCTGGCCATCGGCCCGGGGAGCGCCTGGCTTTCCACCCCCAGTGGCCTGTGGAACGCCCCCCTGCCTGGCCCGTCCCTGGAGGCCCAGGGTCGCCTCCTGGCCATGGAGGTGCAGGAGGAGCCCTTCGGGGGGCACATGCGTCTCCTCCTGGACGACAGCGCGGGGCTTCTGCGGACAGCCGGCCTGGTGGAGCCAGGGGTGGAGGTGGAGGTGGGCATCGGCTATCAGACGGCTGCCGGGCCCCTGGCGTCGCCCTTGCCCTGCCACTGGGTGGAGGAGGTGGTGCACCGCTGGGAGGGAGGAAGGGCCTTGCTGGAGGTGTTGGCCCGCCCCTTCTGGTGGCTGGTGGAGACCTTCCGTGCCCGCCGCCAGTACGCCTGGGCAGAAGGAGAGGCCAACATCTTCGGCCTCCTGGCCACCATCCTGGGGAGGGCGGGCGTCCCCTTCTCTGCCCTCAGCTATTCGGGGGAGGCTGTGAACCTGCGCCCCGCCTTCGCCCTCCACCCTGGGCAGTCGGCCCTGCAAGCGGTGCGCCGCCTCTTGGCCATGGTGCCAGATGTGCTGGTGCCGGTGGGGCCATACGCCCTTCTGAAGGAGCCCCAGCTCCAGGAGCCGTCCGTCTATAGCTATGGGGATGGCCACCCCATCGTGCGGGCATGGAGGCGCCTTGAGCCGCCCCCGGCCAACCGGGTCCAGGTGTTCGGGAAGGGGGTGTTCCAGGAGGGCTTCCTTTGGGAGAGCGTGGGCCAGGTGGGCGACCGGCTGGCCCAGGTGCGGGCCCCCGAGCTCCCCACCGCTACCGACGTCCAAGGGCGTCTGGAGGCCGAGCTGGGCCGCCTGCGTCGGACGCCCATGGCCCTCCTGGAGACCCCTCCCAACTGCGGCCTCGAGCTATACGACGTGGTGGAGGTGGTAGAAACCCCAGCCTTACCCCCAGGCAGGTACAGGGTGATGGCGATAAGGACCGTCTTTAACGCGCGGCGGGGCCAATATAGGCAGACCATCTCCCTGGCCCCGCCCTGAGGAGGTGGTAGCATGCAGGCCCTTTGGGGCACCGTGCGCGCCTTCAACGCCACCTACTACACGGCTACCGTGCAGGTGGACGGCTCCTTGAGCGTGTGGCTGGAGGGGGTGCCGGTGGCCAGGGGCATCCCAGCGGCCGAGGTGGTGCCCGGACGTCGCTGTCTTGTCATTCTGGCGGAGCCCACCAACCCCCGCGATGGGGTTCTGGTGGCTGTCTTTCAGCCATAGATGGGGGTGGTAGCATGGACCGCCGCAGGACCCTCCGTCCTCGCATACCATCATCGGCCCGCCCGCCAAAGGGGAAGCCTCCATCGCCTATCCCCAGCAAGAGGCGGTTGGAGCTGGCCTGGCAAAGACTGGTGCGGGCAGGGGCGGAGGTGGCGGCCGTCTTCTGGGATGAGTAGGTGGCTAGCGACCAGTGGCCTCCCTCTCCAGACGCTGCCGCCACCGCTCAAAGGTGCGCAGCCACTCCTCCAGCTGTTCCTTCATCTCCAGGAGCTGGTCCACCTTGTTGCGGACGATCTCGTACTGGCGCTGGACCACCTCCGTAGCTCGGCGCAGTTGCTCCAACTTGACGGTGGGGGGCGCATCAGGGCGGTATTGGGCCTTCAGCTGGCGCAGGGTGTCTTGGGCGTCCACCATCTCCTTGATCTCCGCCAGACTGACGCCCAGAAGCTGTTGTAGCTTCTTTATCTGTCTTACCCGCCAGACGTCGTCCTCAGTGTAGAGACGAAAACCGCTCTCCAGACGGGCCGGTGGCTTTAGGAGGCCCTTCTCCTCGTAAAAACGGAGGGTCCGCTGGCTGACACCAGCACGCTCCGCCACCTCGCCTATCTGGAGGTAGGCGTCCTTGGCACGAGCCATCGAACCCATATCCCTTCCCTGCTGATGCCCTATTGTAGGGGCTATCTTACCCTGCCGTCAATGTAAGCCCCTTATCTGCCCCCTCTAGGGAGAGGCCAGGCTTGGGATAGCCTCCCGTGGCCCCGCTCCAGGTGACAGATCCTTAGATCCCGCTACTACCCTTTTGCCAGGGGACAAGTACAGGTGACAGTGGGAGGTTGGACATCCTCGGCTCCCGCCTTAAGCTGGCAGGGGCCAGAGGAGGTGAAGAATATGTTGCGTCTCCTGGGCGAAGGGTGGGGAGTGGCACCCACGAGGGGCGCAAGCACCCTCCAGGTGCTCCATTACGCCCCGGGCCTAGCCTACAGCGGCGACCTAGAGCCTTCAACCCTCACCATCAACTACACTACCAAGCCAACGACGCCCAACTACTCTGCCTCCCTCACCATCCCAGCTCCCCCTGAGGGGATAAGGGTGCTCAGGGCGGGCATACGCCTACAGCTAAACATCGTATCCAGCAACACGTACGCCCATTATGCGGTGGAAGTCAACGGTGTGGAGGTGATGAATTCCCAGACCTCCTATGGCCAGACCTCCTATGTGCGCGCGGGGGCAGATGTGCTCCCCCCGGTGCTCGCCCTAGGCAGCCCCAACCAGGTAAGGCTCTACCTCTGGGCCGACCCCACCGGCGGCGCCTTCACGCTGGACGCCGTGGAATGCTGGATGGGGGTGGGGTCCACCCGCTATGTGATCCAAGGGGGGACGCTGCTGGCCGAGGTGTCGGGGCTGGCCTCGGTGGTGGCCGTGGTCAACAGAGTAGGCCAATATACGCCCCATTTTCGCTTCGGCCCCCCGATGGACCACCAGCTCTACTGGCTGAAAGTAGACAGCACCGGCTCGGCGGGCCTGCCCGCCGTCTTGGCGGACCAAGGGATTCTTATCACCCTGTACACGGATTCCGACCGCGACCTGGCCTACATAGATAAGGTGTGGGTGTTGCATATGGCCTGAGGGATGTGGGGCATCGGGAGGCTTCCTCTATAATTGGAAGGTGGGTTGCCCAGAATACTGATAGTAGAGGACGAGCCTACCCTGGCCCAGGCCCTCCGCTACAACCTGGAGCGGGAGGGCTACCGCGTGACCCTAGCCTCCCAGGGCCAGGAGGCTCTGGATGCCTTCCATCTTCGTCATCCCGACCTGGTCATCCTGGACCTCATCCTGCCGGATATGGACGGGCTGGAGGTATGCCGCGCTCTCCGCCGCCACTCCTCCGTGCCCATCCTCATCCTCACAGCCAGAGGGGAGGAGACGGACCGGGTGGTGGGGCTGGAGCTGGGGGCCGATGATTACATGGTGAAGCCCTTCTCCATGCGGGAGCTGGTGGCGCGGGTGCGGGCCCTGTTGCGCCGCGCCCAGAGCTCCCCACCAGATGAGGTGCTGGTATCCTCCGACCTGCGGCTGGACCTGCGCCGTCGTGAGGCCTACCGCGGTGGCATGCCCCTCCCTCTGCGCCCCAAGGAGTTCGACCTTCTGGCATTCTTCATGCGCCACCGCGGTCGCGCCCTCAGCCGGGAGGAGATATTGACCCATGTCTGGGGGATGGACGTCGCCGTGGACACCCGCACCGTGGACGTCCACGTCCGCTGGCTGAGGGAGAAGGTGGAAAAGGTGCCCAGCAAGCCCACCCGCATCATCACCGTCCGTGGCCTCGGCTACAGGTTCGAGGGATGAGGCCCCTGACATGGCGGCAGTGCTGGTGGCGGCCTTAGTAGCCGCGGTCATCGCCCTCTATTTGGCGATGGTGGAGGAAGTAGGCCCTCTAGGCATCCTCCTCCTTCTGGCTGGGATGGGGGCTGTTTTTCTCATCCAGCTGCGGACCCGCCGTGGGCCAACGCAGGAGCCCGCAGCCAAGGACTTGACCTCCTGCCAGCGCCTCGCCCAAGCCCTGGAGGCAGCCCCCGTGCCTTTGATCGTCCTAGACAGGGAGGGGAGGGTGGAGACCCTCAATGCCGCCGCCCTTGCCCTATTAAGGCAGGAGCTGGTGGGCCAGCCCCTCGCCTGGGCCCTACCCCAGGAGACGGTGCTGGACGCCATCCGCCGGGTGCGGCGTGGCCAGGGCGAGGTCCGCGCCCCAGCCACCGGCCCCGCCGGCCAGCCCCTGGAGCTGTACGCCGTCCCCCTGGATGCTGGCGGGGCCCTGGTGGCCCTTTTGGACCTGACGGAGGCCCACCGCCTGGACCAGATGCGCCGCGACCTCGTGGCCAACGTGTCCCACCAGCTGCGCACCCCCATCGCAGCCATCAAGGCCTCCCTGGAGACCCTCCAACAGGCCATGAGCCGACCCCGCATCCGCGCCTCCTTCCTAGAGAGCGCCCTGCAGGAGACCGAACGGCTGGAGAGGCTGGTGGAGGAGCTTCTGGAGCTCTCGCGGCTGGAGAGCGGGACCGGGATCTCCCCCCAACAGGGTGTGGACGTGGGCCAGATGGTCAAGGTGGCCACGGAGAGGGCCCAGCCCAGAGCCCAGCAAGCGGGCCTCCGCCTGGAGCTGGAGGTGGCAGAGCCCCTGCCCCCCCTGTGGGCCGACCCGGAGCGGCTAGAGCGGGCGTTGCTGGAACTACTGGACAACGCCATCAAGTTCACCCCAAGGGGCGGCAGGATACTGGTCTCCGCTCGCCCCACGGAGGAGGGCGTCCTCATCAGCGTCAGCGACACGGGCCCCGGCATCCCGGACGAAGAGAGGCCTTACATATTCCACCGCTTCTACCGCGGCGCGGCTGGCCGCCGTCTGCCGGGGGCAGGCCTGGGCCTGGCCATCGTCAAGCACGTGGTGGAGGCCCACGGGGGGCGGGTATGGGTGGAAGGGGGAGAGGCCCAGGGAGCCACCTTTCACATCCTACTGCCCTCCTTCCCCTTCCCATCCCCGCAGGTCTAACATCGTGGATGGGAAGGGTCTCCATGGGAGACAGCGAGGCTCAGGTGAGGCCGGGCGAGGCACGGTCATCTCCTCCCCCCCTCGACCTCTTTGGGCGCCTCTTTCGTTACGTAGCCCCAGATGCTACAGAGCTGGTGCTGGTGCGCCATGGCGAGGCCGCCCCTCCCTCCTCACAGGACGCCAACTACGACCCTCCCCTATCCGAGAGAGGGCGCCACCAAGCTCACCTCCTGGCCAAAAGGTTGGCCCAAGTGCCCATACACGCCCTCTACGCCTCCCCCCTGCGGCGGGCCCAGGAGACGGCCGCCGTCGTCTCCGACGCCATCGGCCTCCCGGTGGTCACCGTGCCCGACCTGCGGGAGGTGGACATCGATTTAGGCCAGCTGAGGGCCGCCTATGGACAGGCCGAGCGTGAGGCGGTCATCCAGGACATGGCCCGTAAGCTTTTGACCCAAGCGCGCTGGGACATCCTCCCCGGATTCGAGCCTTCCCACAGCTTCCGCCTCCGCGTCCGCCGCGCCCTGGGCCACATCGTATCCCGTCATCCGGGCCAGAGGGTGGTGGTGGTCTGCCACGGCGGCGTCATCAACATGTACCTGAGCATCGTCCTGGACATCCCACACGACATCTTCTTCCTGCCCGAACACACCTCCCTCACCGTGGTGCGCACCAGCGGCCAGCGAGCGGTGGTGCAGGTGGTAGGGGATCATGCCCACCTGTTGGATGATGGCCTGGAACCTTTTACGGCCTTTTAACACGCCTTTACACCCCTTTAAAGCTCGCCTGGCACGCTGGGCCTTGAAGAAAGACAAAAGGAGGTGAACTATGCGACCAAGGTTACTATGGGCCCTCGTGGCCGTGGCATCCCTTCTGGCCGCTTGCGCCCAAGCAGAGGAGCAGACCACCCAAGCACCGCCCACGGCAGCGGCCACCACCCCAACGCCCAAGCTCACGGGCAACGTGGTCGTCGATGGCTCCAGCACCGTATTCCCAATCTCCGAGGGGGTCGCGGAGGAGTTCAGTAAGGTCCAGCCAGGGGTGAAGGTGGTGGTGGGCATCTCCGGCACCGGCGGCGGCTTCAAGAAGTTCTGCAACGGCGAGACGGACATCTCTGACGCCTCCCGCCCCATCACGCCCTCGGAGGTGGAGGCGTGCGCCAAGAACGGCATCCAGTTCATCGAGCTGCCGGTGGCCTTCGATGCCCTCTCGGTGGTGGTGCACCCCTCCAACAACTGGGTAAGCTGTATCAAGGTGGAAGAGCTGAAGAAGATATGGGAGCCAGCAGCCCAGGGGGTCATCACCCGCTGGAACCAAGTGAACCCCTCGTGGCCTGACCGCCCCCTGCGGCTATACGGCGCAGGCACCGACTCGGGCACCTTCGACTACTTCACCGGGGCCATCGTGGGCAAGGAGCGCGCCAGCCGCGGCGACTACACTGCCAGCGAGGACGACAACGTCCTGGTGCAAGGCGTGGCCGGCGACCCCAACGCCCTGGGCTACTTCGGCCTGGCCTACTACCTGGAGAACAAGAGCCGTCTGAAGGCCCTGGCCATCGATAACGGCAAAGGGTGCGTGGAGCCCACCGTAGAGAACGTCAACAACGGCAAATACCAGCCCCTCTCTCGGCCCCTGTTCATCTACGTCAACGCCAAGTCCGCCGAGAGGCCGGAGGTGCAGGCCTTCGTAGACTTCTACCTGCAGAACGCCAAGAAGATAGTCCCGCAGGTGGGCTACGTCCCCCTGCCGGACGAGGCCTACCGGCTGGCCACCCAGCGCTGGCAGGCGCGCAAGACTGGCACCCTGTTCCACGGTGTGGAGCCCGGCCTGCGCATTGAGGACATCCTAGCCAGGGAGAGGTGAGACAGTGACCCTGGGACAGCGAGGTCTGGGCCAGAGGCGGCTGTTGCGGATGCGTGAGGCGCCCGTCCTCGCCGTCCTCTTCTTATGCGCCTTGGCCTCTGTCCTCACCACCGTAGGCATCGTGGTAGTGCTGTTGGAGGAGGCGGTGGGCTTCTTCCGCCAGGTCTCCATCGTGGAGTTCCTAACGGAGAGGCAATGGACGCCCCTGTTCGTGGAGAAGCATTTTGGCGTGCTGCCGCTGCTATCGGCCACCTTCCTTATCGCCCTACTGGCACTGGCGGTGGCGGTGCCCGTGGGGCTAGGGGCGGCCATCTATCTCAGCGAATATGCCTCCGCCCGGGTGCGGGGGGTGCTCAAGCCGGTCCTGGAGGTTCTGGCCGGTATCCCCACGGTGGTGTATGGTTACTTCGCCCTCACCTTTATCGCCCCTCAGATCCTGCAGCCCTTGGGCCAGGAGACCGTCTTCAGCGCCCTCTCGGCAGCCCTGGCCATGTCCATCATGCTGCTGCCCCTCGTCTCATCCCTGTCGGAGGACGCCATGCGGGCGGTGCCCGCCTCCCTGCGGGAGGCGGGCTACGCATTAGGCAGCAGCCGCCTCGAGGTGGCGGTGCGGGTGGTGCTTCCGGCAGCCCTCTCAGGTGTGATGGCGGCAGTGCTGCTGGCCTTGGCGCGGGCCGTAGGTGAGACCATGATCGTCACTATCGCCGCTGGCAACATGCCCAACCTCTCTTGGAACCCCTTGGAAGCCATGCAGGCCCTTCCAGCCTACATCGTGCAGGTGAGCCTGGGCGACACGCCCGCTGGCACTCTGGAGTACAAGACCATCTTCGCCGTGGGCCTGACCCTGTTTGCCTGCACGCTGGTGCTCAACGTAGCCGCCCAATGGCTCATGGCCCGCTTCCGGGAGGTGTACGAGTGACGGACCTGGTCCTTACCCAGACAGCCCTGCGGCGACGCCATCTGATGCGGCGGATAGTGGCCGCAGTGGCTGAGGCGCTATTGCGGATGGCAGCCATGGTGGGCATCGCTGCTCTGGTGTTGCTCCTGGCGGTGGTGACCCGGGACGGGTTCCACCGCCTTTCTTGGGACTTCATCACCAGCTTCCCCTCCCGTTTCCCAGAGCAGGCGGGCATCCGGGCGGCCCTCCTGGGCTCCATGTGGGTCATGGGGCTCACAACCGTCATTGCCGTGCCCCTGGGGATAGGAGCGGCCATCTATCTGGAGGAGTTCGCCCCCCGCAACTGGCTCACCAGGATCATCGAGACCAACATCAACAACCTGGCGGGGGTACCGTCCATCGTCTATGGGCTGCTGGGGCTGGCCCTATTTGTGCGGGCCATGGAGTTGGGCCGCAGCATATTGGCCGGAGCCCTGACGCTGGCGTTGGTGGTGCTGCCCATCATCATCATCTCGGCGCGTGAGGGGCTGCGCACGGTGCCTCCCAGCATCCGCGAGGCGGCCATGGCTCTGGGGGCCACCCGCTGGCAGACGGTGTGGCACCAGGTGCTGCCGGCCGCCCTGGCGCCCATGATGACGGGGGTCATCCTCGCCCTGTCGCGGGCCATCGGCGAGACGGCCCCCCTTATCACCATCGGTGCCCTACTCTTCGTCCCCTTCGACCCGCGGGGGCCCTTGGACTCCTTCACGGTGCTTCCCATCCAGATCTTCAACTGGGTGTCTAGGCCCCAGCCGGCCTTCCATGAAGCGGCCGCAGCTGGCATCATCGTCTTGCTAACGGTGTTGTTGAGCATGAACGCCATCGCCATCGCCATCCGCTATTGGGCGGAAAGGAGGCGTCAATGGTGAGCCAGGACAACCCCAGGCCCTCCAGCCCTATACAGGTGCCCGCTCCCCATGTAACGACGGGTCCCCAAAAGCCCTCCACTGAGGAGCCCATCCTGGAGGTGGAGGGGCTCAACGCCTGGTATGGCCACTTCCATGCCCTGAAAGATATAAATCTGCGCATCCCACGCCGGCGCATCACCGCCATCATCGGCCCCTCGGGCTGTGGCAAGAGCACCCTCATCAGGTGCCTCAATCGCATGCACGAGCTGGTGCCAGGGGCCAGAGTGGAGGGGAAGGTCCTCTTCGAGGGGCAGGACATCTACGACCCCCAGGTGGACCCGGTGGAGGTGCGGACGCGCATCGGCATGGTGTTCCAGAAGCCCAACCCCTTCCCCAAATCGGTCTTTGAGAACGTGGCCTTCGGCCTACGTATCCACGGATACCGGGGCAACTTACGGCAGGCGGTGGAGCGCAGCCTGAGGGCCGCCGCCCTCTGGGACGAGGTGAAGGACAAGCTACACCAAAACGCCCTAAGGCTCTCAGGGGGCCAGCAGCAGCGTTTGTGCATCGCCCGCGCCATCGCCGTCGAGCCAGAGGTCATCCTTATGGACGAGCCCTGCTCCGCCCTGGACCCCATCGCCACCCTGAAGATCGAGGACCTCATGCGGGAGCTGACACAGCGCTATACCATCGTCATCGTCACCCACAACATGCAGCAGGCGGCCCGCGTGTCCGACTATACGGCCGTGATGATGATGGACGAGGACCGCGCGGGACGGATCATCGAGTTCGGCCCCACCCGCGAGGTGTTCACCAACCCCAGGGACCCGCGCACGGAGGCCTATATCACCGGCCGCATCGGCTGAGCGCCTTGGTCACAACCCGTTAAGGGGCGCTCAAGGGCCTCGACCGTATGTGCCCATAAGCTCGGCCCAGGCCAGCACATGCCCCTCCATGGCCTTCAGCACCTGGGCCTTGTTAGCACCGGGGGGAAGGTCCAAGGGGGCATGCAAGGCATAGAGGCGGAAGTAGTAGCGGTGGGCGGGGCCGCGGGGTGGGCACGGGCCCCCATACCCGAGGCGGCCGAAGTCGTTCCGGCCTTGCAGCATCCCCTGGGATAAGCGGCCTTCCTTAGCAAGGCCCTCGGGGAGGGAGGTGAGCTGGCCAGGGATGTTGTAGAGGACCCAGTGGGTGAAGGTGCCCATGGGGGCATCGGGGTCGTCCACGATGAGGACAAAGGCGGCCGCTTGCGGTGCCCCCTCCCAGGCCAGGGGTGGGGACACGTCCTCCCCATCGCAGGTATAGCGCTGGGGGATGGGCTGGCCTTGGGCGAAGGCGGGGCTGCGCAGGGTGAAGGTGGGAAGGTTGCTGACGTCTAGCACCCTCTCCTCCTCCCCCCCGGCACAGGCCACCAGAAAGAGCAGGACCAAAAGGAATGCCCAGAGCTTGAGGCCCACTGCACACCCATTATACCCGGACCTCCTCAGGAGGCCATGAGGTAACCCCCCGAGCCATGGCGGAGGAAAGCGCCTGGCGGAGCTGAGCCAGCTTGCGCAGTCCCTTGCGAGTGTCTGAGGCCACCCGCGCCGGATCACAATACCGCAGCCGCCTCTTGAACAGCCAGTAGGTGAACTCCCGCCACTCGTCCACGTCCACCCACTCCGAATGAAGGATCCCCCTCTCCTCCCGGAAACATCTGAGCAGGTGGGCCCTGGTGGCCCCATAGATGCGCAGACATGCCTCGTCATCGGCGTTGCCGTTCTGCCAGACGTTGGCCATCTGCTCCTTCACCACCTCGTCGTGCACTGCCAGCTGGATGGCCTCCTCCACTAGGACGCCATAGACGAAGTTGAGATGGGCGCGGTACTTGGCGGCGCCTATGAGGCGGCGGAACTCGTCCTCGTCCATGGGGGAGGGCAGGCAGCCCCGAAAGAGGAGGGCTTCCAACTCATCCTGAGGCACCAGATCGGCGATCTCCAGGCAGAGGCGCTCAGCCAGAAGGAGCCAGTCGAAGGCCTCGCCGCCCACGAGGTAGCGGTAGGTGCGGCCGGCCACCTCCTCTTCGGGCAGGCGCCAGCGGGCGATGGCCTCCAAGAGGGCCACATGCCAGGGCTTTTGGCCCGTCTGGATGGCCCGACGCATCTCCTGCACAATGGTGCGGGCCTCCACCAAGGGGTCATCGGCGCTCTGAACCATGGGCCACCTTCCTTCAGGCCACCCGCCCACAGCACTTCTTGTACTTGCGACCGCTGCCACAGGGGCAAGGGTCGTTGCGGCCCACCTTGCCACCCGTCCTCGCCCCCACAGCCTGGGCCTCGCCGCCCGGGCCCCGCTCCCGCAGGTTGCGAGGGCGGGCGGGGGCCAAAGGCACCAGGGTCTCGCGGAAGATGCGTCGCACCACCAGGGAGCGAATGTGGTGAGTGAGCTGCTCCCACATGTCGTGGGCCTCCCTGCGGAAGACAGTGAGGGGGTCCTGCCCGCCGTAGCCCTGTAACCCCACCCCCTGGCGCATCTCCTCCAGGGCGGTCAGGTGGTCCACCCACAGGCGGTCGATGGTGGAGAGCATCACCAGGCGCTCCAGAAGGCGCATCTTCTCATGCCCCAGCTCCTGCTCCTTCTCCTCCAGGAGCTGGCGGGCATGGGAGAGGATGGCTTCCCGCAGCTCCTCCCGCCCCATCTCCTCCACCTGCTGAGGGGAAAGGGGTGGAGGCGTAAGGCAGATGTCCGCCAGGGCACGCAGGAGGGCCTTCGGATCTGATGCACCATCCTGGTAATAGCTGTCCAGGAGCTCGTCTATCTCCTGGCAGACCATCTCCCAGATGTTGGCGCGGAGGTCGGCCCCCTCCAGGATCTTGCGTCGCTCCCGGTAGATGAGCTCACGGTGGGTGTTCATCACGTCGTCGTACTGGACTACATACTTGCGGATGTCGAAGTTGTGGGCCTCTACCTTGGTCTGGGCCTGCTCGATGGCCTTGGAGACCATGGCGCTCTCCAGAGGGGTATCCTCGTCCATGCCCAAGCGAGCCAGGAGGCCCTTGACCCACTCAGGGGCGAAGCGGCGCATGATGTCGTCGTCGAAGGAGACGAAGAAACGGGAGGAGCCGGGATCGCCTTGGCGGCCGGAGCGGCCCCGCAGCTGGTTGTCGATGCGGCGGGCCTCGTGGCGCTCGGTGCCGATGACATGGAGGCCACCGACGGAGACCACCAGCTCATGCTCCTCCTGCCAGAGGCGCCGGGCCTCTTCCCGCAGCCTGGCCTGCTCGTCCTCAGGCAAGGCCACCAGGTTGAGGCCCCGCTCCCGTGCCAGCCGCTCTGCCAAGAGGTCGGGGTTGCCCCCAAGGATAATGTCCACGCCGCGGCCGGCCATGTTGGTGGCGATGGTGACGGCCCCATAGCGGCCGGCCTGGGCGATGATGAGGGCCTCCCGCTCATGGTGCTTGGCGTTGAGCACCTGGGGCTCCCGCAGGGGGCATGTCTGGTGATAACGGGAGCACTGGGGGTTGCGGCACACGGCCATGCGCCGCACCATCTCCGCCAGGCGCTCCGAGTTCTCGATGGAGACGGTGCCCACCAGCACCGGCCGGCCCTGGGCATGCATCTCCTCTATCTCCCGCACCACCGCCCGCCACTTGCCAGAGGAGGTGCGGTAGACCACATCCGGGTAGTCGATGCGGATCATGGGCTTATGAGTGGGGATGACTACCACATCGAGGCCATAGATGGTGCGGAACTCCTCCCGTTCCGTCCAGGCGGTGCCCGTCATCCCCGCCAGCTTCTCATACATGCGGAAGTAGTTCTGGATGGTGATGGTGGCGTAGGTGACGGACTCCCTCTGGATCCTGACCCCCTCCTTGGCCTCCACGGCCTGATGGAGGCCATCGGACCAGCGGCGGCCATACATGAGGCGGCCGGTGAACTCGTCCACGATGATGACCTCGCCGTCCTTCACCACATAATCGCGGTCCCGCTGGTAGAGGACGTGGGCCTTGAGGGCAGCGTCCAGGAAGCGGGTGAGGCGGTAGTGCTGAGGGTCATAGAGGTTGGATATGCCCAGGGCCCTCTCCACCTTGGTGATGCCCTCATCGGTGAGGGCCACGGTGCGGTGCTTGTGGTCCACCGTGTAGTCCTCTCCCTCCCGCAGCCGGGAGACGATGCGGGCGAAGGTGCGGTAGATCTCCTCCGTCTCCTCGGCCGGCCCGGATATGATGAGGGGGGTGCGGGCCTCGTCGATGAGGATGTTGTCCACCTCGTCCACGATGGCGTAGTGGTGGGGGTGGTCCAGACGCTGCACCACCTGGGAGAGGTCCACAGCCATGTTGTCCCGGAGATAGTCGAAGCCGAACTCGTTGTTGGTGCCGTAGGTGATATCGCACAGGTAAGCCTCGCGCCTAGTGATGGGCTCCAGGTAGCGGAGGCTGGGGTTGTCCAGATTGGCGTGGGGGTTGTAGCGGTAGGCGGCCTCATGCTGGAGGACGCCTACGCTGAGGCCTAGGGAGTGGTATATGGGGCCCATCCACTGCACATCCCTCTTGGCCAGGTAGTCGTTCTGGGTCACCAGGTGGCACCCCTTCCCCTCCAGGGCGTTGAGGTAGAGGGGGAGGGTGGCCACCAGCGTCTTGCCCTCGCCTGTCTTCATCTCAGCGATCTTGCCCTGGTGAAGGACGATACCACCCATGATCTGGACGTCGAAATGACGCATGCCCAGGCGGCGCTTGGCTACCTCCCGCACCACGGCGAAGGCTTCGGGCAGGAGCTGGTCTAGGGTCTCGCCTTCCCTGAGGCGGGCGCGGAACTCGTCAGTCTTGGCCCGCAGCTCAGCATCGGTGAGGGCCTCCACTTGGGGCTCCAGGCGGTTGATGGCCTCCACCAGGGGCCGCAGCTTGCGCAGCTCCCGCTCGTTCTCATCGCCGATGATCCGCTTGAGGGCCTTTAACATCTTCCCCACCTCAATGCTCGTCGAAGAGGGCCCCCACCGACTGGCCGGTATGGATGCGGCGGATGGCCTCCCCCAGCAGGGGGGCCACCGATAGGACGGTGATCTTGGGCAGCATCTTGTGTGGGGGGATGGGGATGGTATCGGTGACCACCAGCTCCTTCAGGGGGCTCTGCTCGATACGCTGGACGGCGGGGCCGGAGAGGACGGGGTGGGTGCAGCAGGCATAGACCTCCTTGGCGCCGTGACGGAGGACTATGTCCACGGTGGCCACCAGGGTGCCGGCGGTGTCCACCTCATCATCCACGATGAGGGCCACCCTCCCCTTTACCTCGCCAATGATGTTGACTGCCTCCACCTGCTCCTGGTTGCCCAGGCGGCGCTTCTCCACGATGGCTAGGGGGACATCCAGGCGGTCGGCCACGCGCCGCGCCCTTTTGGCGTCGCCCACGTCGGTGGCCACCACCGTCACCTCCTCGAGGCGAGGCCCAAACCTATCGCGGAAGTAGCGGGCTAGGATGGAGAGGGCCGTTAGCTCGTCCACCGGTATGTTGAAGAAGCCTTGGATCTGGCCAGCGTGTAGGTCGATGGTCAAAAGCCTATCGGCCCCCGCCACCTCCAGGAAGTTGGCGATGAGGCGGGCGGTGATGGGGACCCGCGGCTGGTCCTTCTTATCGCTGCGGCCGTAGGCGTAGTAGGGCACCACGGCCGTGATGCGGCCGGCGGAGGCCCTCTTGGCGGCGTCGATCATCACCAAGAGCTCCATGATGCGCGTGTTGACTGGGGAGACGAAAGGCTGCACCAAAAAGACGTCGCGGGAGCGTATGTTCTCCAGATAGCGCACGAAGATGTTCTCGTTGCTGAACTCAAAAACGTCCACCTGGCCCAGGGGTATCTCCAGATAGCGGCAGATGGCCTGGGCCAGATCGGGATGGGCCCGCCCGCTGAACACCCGCAGCTCAGTATACATACGGCTCCCCTGCCCTACAAAAGGGGACCTCCTCCTACATCAATATAACACATGCCCCTCCTAGCAGCCGTGGCCGGCCATCCCCTGCCCACCAGACCATCCCCTCCCAGCTGCACTCCTTGACGGCTAGTTCATTCTGCATATAATTGCAGTTAGGCATATGGGCATCATTCCTTTGGAGGCGAAGGGCATGGGTTGTGAGAGCGAGACAATGAAAGTTTTGCGACGGGCGGGGCAGAAGGTGACGCCCCAGCGCATCATGGTCCTCTCCGCCCTTCGCCACGCCGGCGGCCACAAGACGGCCGCCGAGCTGTTGGCGGAGGTGCGCCGTCAGTACCCCTTCGTGGACATCTCCACCATCTACCGCACCCTGGCGGCGGCCAAGGACTTGCGGCTGGTGGCAGAGGTGCGCATGGGGGGAGGGGAGGTGGAGTACGAGTGGGTGGGGCAGGACCGCCACCACCACCTCATCTGTCGTCGTTGTGGGGAGGTGAGCCGCATCGACGACGCTTACCTAGGGGGGCTGGCCGCCGCCCTGTTGGAGGACTACGGCTTCCGCGCCGACCTGGACCACTTCGCCATCTTTGGTCTCTGCCGGCGATGCGGGGAGGAGGGGTCATGAGGTGGGCTTTAGCGCTCACGGCCTCTGTGCTAATTTTGGCCGCCTGCACCTCCGGTCAGGAGGGGGGCCAGGCGGCCATAAAGGTGGTTACCAGCGTCTCCCCCATCACCAGCATTGTGGAGAACATCGCTTGTGACCGGGCCCAGGTGGTGGGGGTGATACCGGAGGGGGAGGACTCCCACACCTACGAGCCCCCCACATCGGTGGCCAAGGAGCTAGCCAGTGCCACCCTCATCATCCTCAACGGCCTCTACCTGGAGGAACCCCTCCTGGAGATGGCCCAGGCCAACAAGAGACCTGACGCCGAGATCGTTCTCTTGGCCGACAACGCCATAACCCCTGCCCAGTGGAAGTTCGACTTCAGCTTCCCCAGGGAGCAAGGGAAGCCCAACCCTCACCTTTGGCCCAGCACTCGCTTGGCCATGGAGTACGCCCGTTTGGCGAAGGAGGCCCTCATCAGGCACGACCCCGATGGGGCCCCCATATACGAGGCCAACTACCAGGCCTTCCTACAACGCCTCCAAGCCCTGGACCGGGCCACCCAGGAGGCGGTGGCCACCGTTCCTCCCCAGCGCCGCAAGCTGCTCACCTACCACGACTCCTGGGCCTATTGGGCCGATGATTACGGCTTCCAGGTGATAGGCGCCATCCAGCCATCCGACTTCAAAGAGCCATCGGCCCAGGAGGTAGCCAGCCTCATCAACCAGATCAAAGCAGAAGGGGTGCCGGCCATCTTCGGCTCGGAGGTCTTCCCCAGCAAGGTGATGGAGCAGATAGCCCGCGAGACGGGGGCCCGCTACGTCACCGACCTGCGGGACGACGACCTGCCGGAGAAACCAGGCCACCGCCTCCACTCCTATATAGGCATGATGGTGGAGAACGTGCGGGCCATAGTCTCCGCCCTGGGGGGCGACCCTACACCCCTGCAGAACGTGGACCCTTCCCTGGTGTGTCCTCAGGGGAGCCGGGCCCGCTACTACTGAGGCAAGCCATGCTACATCCATACCCTCACCAGCGCATGGGCCCCGGCCCCCTGGTCCAGATAAGGGAGCTCACCTGCGGCTACGGCGGCCCCCCAGCCCTCATGGATGTGGACCTAGAGATATGGCCAGGGGAGTTCGTGGGCCTCCTGGGGCCCAGCGGCGCTGGCAAGACCACCCTTTTGCGGGCCATCCTGGGGTCCGTCCAGATCTATCGGGGCCAGGTGCTGGTGGAGGGCCAGCCGGTGGGGAGACGTCGGATCCCTGTGGGGTATGTCCCCCAGCTGGAGACAGTGGACTGGAACTTCCCCATCACCGTGGAGGAGGTGGCGCTCTTGGGTTTGGCCTCTTCCCCATGGCCTTGGCCCATGCCACGGGAGCGGCAGCGGGCGCACGCCGTCCTGGAGCGGCTGGGCATCGCCCACCTGGCCAAGCGCCAGATCCGAGCCCTATCCGGCGGTCAGCAACAGCGCGCCTTCCTGGCGCGGGCCCTGGTAGCCAATCCCCGCCTTCTCCTCCTGGACGAGCCCACCGCTGGGGTGGATATTAAGACCCGCGACGACATCCTCCACCTGCTACACGAGCTGAACCACGAGGGGACCACCATCGTCCTCACCACCCATGAGATCAACGCCGTGGCCGCCCACCTGCCGCGCATCGTATGCCTCAACCGCCAAGTGGTGGCCGATGGCCCGCCATCCCAGGTCCTGACCCCCAAGACCCTGAGGGAGACCTACGGGGCAGAGATGGTGGTGGTGGAGCACCAAGGGCTGGTCCTGGTGGCCGAGCGGCCTCACGGCTACTATCAGGAGCACGTGAGCCCAAAGGGGGAGCCTGGTGCTTGAGCCCTTCCAGTACCAGTTCTTTGTGCGGGGTGTAATAGTGGCCTCCTTGGTGGGGGCCTTGTGCGGCCTCATGGGCACCTATGTGGTGCTGAGGCGCATGAGCTACATCGGCCACGGCCTATCCCATGCCATGTTGGGGGGCGCAGTGGTGAGCTACGTCATGGCCTTCAACTTCTACCTAGGGGCGGGCATCTGGGGGTTTCTTTCGGCACTCCTCATTAACGCCCTGGCCCGCCGGCGCAGGGCCGTGGGCGCCGATGCCGTCATCGGCCTCGTTACCACCGCCAGCTTCGCCCTAGGGGTGGCCATCATCAGCCGTTATCGCACCTTCACCCGCAACTTTGAGGCCGCCCTCTTGGGCAACCTGTTGGGGGTGAGCCCCCAGGACGTGTGGGTGGTGGCAGCTATGACGGGGCTGGCCCTGGCCTTCGTCCTCCTCACTTACCGGAGGCTCCTCTTCCTCACTTTCGACCCAGAGGTGGCCGCCTATTATGGCGTGCCCACGGGCTGGCTGGATGCCCTTTTCTCCATCGCCTTGGCGGGGACGGTGGTGGTATCTATGCAGGTGATAGGGGTCACCATGCTGGTGGGGGTGCTCATCATTCCGGCGGCCACCGCCCGCCTGCTGACGGACCGCTTTCACCTCATGCTGGGCCTCGCCATCATCCTGGGGATGGTAAGCGGCCTAGTGGGCATCTATGCCAGCTACTTCCTGGACGTATCGTCAGGGGCCAACGTGGTGCTGGTGGCCACTGCCCTCTTCGCTCTGGCCTACGTCTGGTCGGCCCTCCGCCATCGCCTGGGCGTCATCCAGGGTCTGCAGGCCCTGGACTAGCCCTCAGCCGCGTCTTCGCGGGTGCCTCTGTTTTGTCGCGAAATGTGAATGGTCAGCCCAAAGCTGGGCTGGTGTGGACGAGGGCGGCTGCGTCTGCTCCTGTCAGGCCGCCAGCGGCCTATAATGGAACCAGTCATGCTGGCCCATGAGACCCGTCAGGTGCTGGAAGCGGCCCGTCAGGCCTGGGCCAAGGGCCAGCGAGTGGCCCTAGCCACCGTGGTGCGCGTCCTCGGCTCCGCCTACCGCCGTGAAGGAGCCAAGATGTTGGCCCACGAGGACGGTTCCGCCACCTGCATGATCTCCGGCGGCTGCCTGGAGCCCGAGATCGTGGAGATGGCCAAGGGGGTTATGCGCCAGGGAAGGCCTGTCCGCACTCGTTACCAGCTGGACGAGGACGTCATGTGGGGCCTGGGGCTGGGATGCGGAGGGACGGTGGAGGTCCTCATCGAGCCCCTCGAGCAGGGGAGTCTCCCCCACCGTTTCTTGGAGCTCCAGGCCCAGGGAGAGGAAGGGGTCCTGGCCACGGCCTTGGCGGGGGGCGAGGGCCACCTCTTAGTCTTGCCCCATGGCACCGCCCAAGGCGCTCTCATGCCCCAACACGTGCAGGAGAGGGTGGTGGCCGCGGCTACCCACCTGCTGCAGGAGGCGGCCCCCAAAGCGGGCACGGTGCAGGTGGAGGGGGTGGAGGTATTCCTAGATGTGAGCGTCCCCCCACCTGAGCTGGTGGTGTTCGGGGCGGGACACGATGCCATCCCCCTGGTGGCCCTGGCTCAGCAGGTGGGGTTCCGAGTGACGCTGGTGGACCCTCGCCCAGCCTATGCCACCCAAGAACGTTTCCCAGGTGCGCGCATCGTCTTGGCCCATCCCCATGCGCTGCGACAGCGCCTCTCCCTCTCACCCCGCTCCTATGTGGTGATCATGAACCACCACGTGGAGCGGGACAGGGAGGCCCTGGAGCTCTCCCTGGCCTCCCCTGCGCCCTACATCGGCCTCCTGGGCCCCCGCTCCCGCTTCCAGCGCATCGTCCAGGGGCTGGAGCTGGGGCCCCAGGACTTGGAGCGGGTGCACACCCCCGTGGGCCTAGACCTGGGAGGCGAGGCCCCTGAGGAGGTAGCGGTGAGCATCATGGCCGAGGTGATGGCCACCTGGCGGGGGGCCTCAGGGCGACCTCTGCGGGAGAAGGAGGGGCCCATACACCAGCGCCTGCAGCCCATGAGCTAGGGCCTTGGCGGGAAGGGGCGGGCCAGGCGAGCCCCCTCCTCCAGCTCCTCCTCGATGCGTAGGAGGCGGTTATACTTGGCCGTTCGCTCCCCTCTGGCTGGGGCCCCGGCCTTGATCTGGCCAGCCCCGGTGGCCACCGCCAGGTCCGCTATGGTGGTGTCCTCCGTCTCCCCCGAGCGATGGGAGATGACGCACCTGTAGCCGGCCCCCTTGGCCACCTCTATGGCCTGTAAAGTCTCGGTGAGGGTGCCGATCTGGTTGGGCTTGATGAGGACGGCGTTGGCCACTCCCATCTGGATGCCCCTACGGATGCGCATCACATTGGTGACGAATAGGTCATCCCCCACTAGCTGAACGCGGGAGCCCAGGCGCTGCGTCAGGAGGGCCCATCCTTCCCAGTCGTCCTGGGCCAGCCCATCCTCGATGCTCACGATGGGGTACCGTGCGCACCAGTCCTCCCACATGGCCACCATGTCCTCCGAGGTGAGGGCTCTTTCCTCCCGCGCCAGGTGGTAAAGGCCGTGGCGATGGAGCTCGCTGGCAGCAGCATCGAGGGCCAGGGCCACCTCCTCCCCAGGGCGGCGGCCAGCCGCCTCCACGGCCTTCAGCACCAGGAATAGGGCCTCCTCATTGCGCGCCAGAGGCGGGGCAAAGCCGCCCTCATCGCCCACCCCCACCGAGAGGCCCCGCTCCTCTAGGAGCCGCCCCAGAGCGTGGTATACCTCCGCTCCCCACCGCAGGGCATCGGCGAAGGTGGGGGCGCCCACGGGCACCACCATGAACTCCTGCAGGTCCACCCCGCCACGGGCGTGGCGGCCGCCGTTGAGGATGTTGAACAAGGGCATGGGCAGGGTCATTTCCCCCTCCCCTCCTAGATAGCGATAGAGAGGGAGGCCCCGGGCGGCAGCAGCGGCGTGCGCCACCGCCAAGGAGACCCCTAGCACAGCGTTGGCTCCTAGGCGCCCCTTATTGGGGGTGCCATCCAGCTCCATCAATAAGCGGTCGATCCCCTCCTGGTCCTGAGCCCACCTGCCCACCACGGCCGGCGCGATGATGCGGTGGACGTGCTCCATCGCCCGCAGCACTCCCTTGCCAAAATAGCGGTGGGGGTCGCCATCGCGCAGCTCCAGGGCCTCGTGGGCGCCGGTGGAGGCGCCGGCGGGGACGATGGCCCGACCGCGCGCCCCTCCCTCAAGGCCCACCTCCACCTCCAGCGTGGGGTGACCCCGGGAGTCTAACACCTCCCGTGCCCTCACCCAGGCGATGCGCGTCTCCGAGGCCGACGCCATATGCCTCTAGCTACCGCCCCCCTGGGAGGCCCGTCGCTCCTCGGCCAGCCGCAGGGCCAGCTCCACCGCCTCGCGGGGGTCTTGGACCCGCACGATGCCCGTGGGGTTGTGCATGCCGTATCGGAACTCCCAGGTGTCCAGGCCCACGATGGGGATCCCATATATCAGGGCATAGGCGATCTCGGAGAGGGTGCCATAAGCGCCATCGATGGCGATGACTGCCTCTCCCGAGAGCACCACCATGGAGTTACGGGCGTAACCCAAGCCCGTGTAGATGGGGAACTCCACCCAGGGGTTGGGTGGGCTCTCCTGGGCGTTGTGGCCAGGGAGGATGCCAATGGTGTGACCCCCCGCCTGGCGGGCGCCGCGGCACACTCCCTCCATGACCCCTGAGCCGCCGCCACATACCACCACGGCGCCACGACGGGCCAGCTCTCGGCCCACCTCCTCGGCCAGGCGCACCGCCTCCGGGGACGCATTCTCCCCTCCTATGACCGATATCATCCGCGCCATAGATCTCCCCGCCCCCTGCTATTTTGGGGGGCAAGCCCTATCTTATCACAGGCCAGGGGGCCTAGGCGCGGGGATGCGCCTTCTGATACACCTCCCGCAGGTGGTCACGCGTCAGGTGTGTGTATATCTGGGTGGTGGCGATGGAGGCGTGGCCCAAGAGCTCCTGCAGGTCCCGCAGGGGCATCCCCCCCCGCAGCATGTGGGTGGCGAAGCTGTGGCGCAGGACATGGGGCGTCACCCGCCTACCCAGCCCTGCCTCTTGAGCATAGCGGGACAGGATGAGCCAGAGCCCCTGCCGGGTGAGCCTCTCGCCGCGCCGGTTGAGGAACAAGGCTTTCTCGTCCTTGTCCCGCGCCAAGAGGGGGCGGCCCTCCTCCAGGTAGGTGCGCAACGCCTCTGCCGCCTGCTCATGGATGGGGATGGCCCTCTCCTTCCCCCCCTTGCCCCGACACCGCACGAAGGGCGAAGGACCCAGGTGCACGTCCCCCACGTCCAGCGAAACCAGCTCGGTGACACGCATGCCAGTGGCATATAGCAGCTCCAGCATGGCCTGGTCCCGCTTGGCCTCGGGCGTCTGCCTTTTGGCCGGCTGCTCCAGCAGCTCGTCCACCTCACTGGGGGAGATGGCCCGTGGCAGGGCCTTGTGAACCCGCGGCGATGCCAGGGCCTCCCCCACGTTACGGGCCACCATCCCCTCCGCCGCCAGGAAGGAGAAGAAGGAACGCACCGCCGCCACCTTGCGCGCCACCGAGCTCTCGCAATAGCCCCGCCTCCGGAGCTCCAACACGAACTCCTGCAGGAGGCGGCGGTTCACCTCCGACCAGGAGATCCCCTTCCCAGCCCTGGACCCAATGAAGTCCACGAGCTGCTGGAGGTCGTTGCGGTAGGCCCCCACCGTGTTGGCCGAGGCCCCCTTCTCCACCTCCAGGTACTCCAGGAACCTCACCACCCCATCGACCAGCCCCGGGCTGGCCCTCGTGCTGACGGGCATCGTCTACCACCTCCCGACCGCTATGTTAGCCTCATGTTAATGCATACGCTCATTACACCATCCTAAGAGGCGAGGAGAGATATTTTCCACAAATTTTCCACATCAGCCGTTAGGCCCGTGACAGGACTTATCCTTCACCCTTATAGGCCTCCTCAGGGGGCCAGGCCTCCGGCCCTATTAGTGGAACGAACCGACAGGGCCCTAGGTCACGCCTTTTCCACCCTTTTTTCACCTTCTCCACCAGCACCAACTCCTGGAGGTCGCGTCCTCCCACGGGTATGACCATGCGGCCGCGGGGGGCCAGCTGGTCCAGCAACGACTGGGGGACGCGGGGGGCAGCGGCCGTGACGATGATGGCATCATAGGGGGCCTCGTCGGGCCAGCCCAAGACGTCGGGGCGGGCCACATAGACCCGCACGTTGTGGTAGCCCAGCTCCCGCAGCCGTTGGGCCGCCTTGTGGGCAAGCTCCGGCACCCGCTCCACGCTCACCACCTCGCGGGCCAGGAGGGAGAGGAGGGCTGCTTGGTACCCCGAGCCGGTGCCCACCTCCAACACCCTCTCCTGCCCTCGCAGGGCGAGGGCGGACGTCATGATGGCCACTATGAGGGGCTGGGAGATGGTCTGCCCGTGGCCGATGGGCAGGGGGCGGTTCTCATAGGCGTGGGAGGCCAGTTCCGGGGGCACGAACCTCTCGCGTGGCACTTGGGAGATGGCCCACAGCACCCGTTCGTCCTTCACCTCCTGCCGCAGCTCAGCCAGGAGGAGATCCCGTGTCCATTGCATCCCCTCGGGGGCCAGTTCCCACCTCACCTCTGCCTCCCGAGGCCAGTATACGCCCCACAACCCCCGTCGCCTTCTACAATACCTCCTGGAGATGGCCCGCTACTGGATCGGCACCAGCGGCTGGCACTACGCCCACTGGCTGGGCCTCTTCTATCCCGAGGACCTGCCTCCTTCTCGCTGGCTACAACATTACGTGGGCCACTTCCCCACGGTGGAGCTCAACAACCCCTTCTATCGGCAGCCTCGTCCCCAGGCCTGGGACCTGTGGCGCAACAACGCCCCGCCGGGGTTCCTGTTCGCCGTAAAGGCCCACCGCTTTATCACCCACATCAAGAGGCTGCGGGAGGTGAAGGAGCCCCTGCAGCGCTTCCTGGAGGGAGCCATGCGATTAGGGGATCGCCTGGGCCCCATCCTCTATCAGTTGCCACCTTCCTTCCGCCGCACCCCCGAGAACCAGGAGCGTCTGCACCACTTTCTGGCCCTTCTGCCCCCTCAGCTGCGCCATGCCGTGGAGTTCCGCCACTCCTCCTGGATGTGCGAGGAGGCCTTGGCCATTCTGAGGGACCATGGCGTGGCCTTCTGCTGCTTCGATTCGCCAGGTCTGACGACGCCCCTGGTGGCCACCGCCCCCTTCGCCTACATGCGCTTCCACGGCGCCGAGGCCCTGTACGCCAGCAACTACCCCGATGCCGTGCTGGAGGAATGGGCACGCCGCCTTATGGCCCTGGGGCAGGGCCTGACGGACCTGTTCATCTACTTCAACAACGATGCCTACGGGTATGCCGTGACCAACGCCCGCACCCTGGCCGAGATGCTCACCGCCATGGGCGCCCAAGTGGCAGCCCCAGGAAGGCGAAAATGGTGATAGCCTTGAGCAAGTGAAAATGGTAACATATGGCCGGAGGTGGCCCCATGCGCCTGGACATTACCAAGCTGCCTGTAGACTGGCTAGTGACTGCTATACTGGCGGTGGCTGTAGCCGCTACTTTCTTCACAGCCTTCAGCCTCACCGTATCCGAGGGTGGAGAGGAGGCCGCCGGCCCCGCCCCGGCCACCACCCCTGCCCCCGGAGGTACGGTGGTGGAGATAAGGGCCATCCCCACCCTCAAGTTCGACCGGGACACCCTGGAGATCCCCGCCAATGTGGACGTCACCATCCGTTTCATCAACGAGGACACGGGCGTTCCCCACAACGTCGCCGCCTACAAGACCAAGGAGGCCAAAGAGGCCCTGGCCGTGGGTGAGCTGTGCACCGCGCCCTGTGAGAACACCATCACCGTCAACGTGCCGCCAGGCAAGTACTTCTTCCGGTGCGATATCCACCCCGTCCAGATGAAGGGGGACCTGGTTGCCCGCTAGGGAGCGACGCCCTACTTAGGGGGTGCCAAAAGAGACCTCGAGGGGGGCGGTCTGGACCTCAGAGCTGTTCCAGCAGCTTGCGGGCCAGGGAGCGGGTGAAGCCGGGGGTGGCCGCTATATCGTCCAGGGTGGCCTCTTTTATGGCCTGCAGGGAACCGAACTTGCGCAGAAGGGCCCTCTTGCGCTTGGGCCCAATGCCAGGGATGGCATCCAAGGCCGACTCCAGCCCCTTCTTCTCCCTCAGACGCCGGTGGTAGGTGATGGCGAAGCGATGGGCCTCGTCGCGGATGCGCTGCACCAAGTATAGGGCCTGGGACTGGCGGGGCAGGACGATAGGCTCGCTCATGTCCACCACATATAGCTCCTCATGCCGCTTGGCCAGGCCAGCCAGAGGTATGTGGCCCAGTCCCAAGTCCCGCAGCACGTCGTGGGCCGCCGAGACCTGTCCCTTGCCGCCATCCACCATCACCAGATCGGGCAGCTTACCGAAGGACTCGTCTTCAGAGGCCTGACGGACGCGGCGGAAGCGACGTCTCAGCACCTCCTGGAGCATGGCATAATCGTTGGGCCCACTCACACCCTGGATACGGAAGCGGCGGTACTCCTGGGGGCGGGGGCGCCCCTCCCAGAACACTACCATAGATCCCACAGCGTAACTCCCATGGATGTTGGAGATGTCGTAGCACTCGATGCGCTGCGGTGGTGATGGCAGGCCCAGGTGCTCGGCCAGGTCCTGCAGGGCATGGCGGAGGTTGTCCCGGTCCAGCAGGGCCCGTAAGCGCATGGCCTGTAAGGCCTCCTTGGCGTTCTCGTTGGCCCTATGCACCAGGGCCTCCTCCTGGCCCCCTTTGGGTACCACCACGGCCACAGGGCCTCCCCGCCGCTGCGATAGCCAACCCTCCAGCACCTCTTGCTCCTGGATGGGCAGGGGTAGGAAGACCAGCTCCGGCACGTAGGGTGCTGCCTCATAGAACTGGGCGAGGAAGCCCTGTAGTATGGTCCCCTCATCCTCTCCCTCGACCCCCACCAGGGCAAAGGAGTCCTGCTCCACCACGTTGCCGCGGCGGACGAAGAAGACATACACGCAGGCCTCCCTCTCCTCCCGCGCCAGGCCGAAGACGTCGATGTCCACCACCCGGCCTAGGTCCACCGCCTGGCTCTGGGGAGCGGTGCGCTGGATGGCGCGGATCTGGTCGCGCAGACGGGCCGCCCGCTCGAACTCCAGGGCCTCGGCCGCCTCCTCCATCTGGCGCCACAGCTCGTCTATTACCTCCTCGGTGCGTCCCTCCAGGAACTTGATGGTCTGCTCCACCACCCGATGGTACTCCTGAGGGGTGCAGAGGCCGGCGCAAGGGCCCAGGCAACGGTGGATGTAGTAGTCCAGGCAGGGGCGGGGGTCGGTGCCGGTGATGGTCTTGGTGCAGGAGCGCCAGGGGAAGAGCTTCTTGAGGAGGTCAAGGGTCTTGCGCACAGAGCCAGCGCTGGCATAGGGGCCAAAGTAGCGGGCGCCATCGGGCAGGACGCGCCGGGCGATCTCCACCCGTGGCCAGGGATCGGCCAGGTCGATGCGCAGATAGGGGTAGTGCTTGTCGTCCTTGAGGCGGACGTTGAAGGGGGGCTGGTGACGTTTGATAAGGCTGGCCTCCAGCACCAGGGCCTCGGCGGCGCTTCCCACCACTATGTAATCTATGTCGGCCACTTTGGAGACCAGGTTGCGCACCTTCTCCTCCAGGCTGCGGGCCGAGCCAAAGTAAGAGCGGACGCGCTGGCGCAGGCTAGTGGCCTTGCCCACATACAGCACCTTCCCCTGGGCGTCGCGAAAGATGTAGACGCCGGGGCGTTCGGGAAGAGCACGCACCTGCTCCAGCAGCCTTTCCCGCCTCTGGTCCATGCCAGCCATCATCTTACCATGAGGTCACCCTTGCCAGATGACGGGTTATAGTGTCATCATGGAGTTGCCGGTGGGTCCCGGCGCTCGGGGCAGGGTAGCTCAGCGGTAGAGCGGCGGCTTCATAAGCCGTGCGTCGTGGGTTCGAATCCCACCCCTGCCACCACCAGCCCAGATACGGCCCTGGCCTTCCCAGATAGGGCCCCGGCCTTCCTTAACGGCCCCTAAAAGTGCTGTCAAAAGTGCTGTCAACCCAGCGCCTCCTCCCCCAGGCGGTGCCATGATGCCACAGCCTGCCCCTCACCGTCTAGGCAACGGATGTTCTATGCGGTGGACTTCGCAAAAGGTTGGTTTTGCGAAGGGGTCTAGTGCGTAGGGCCCAACTCCCCGGACTCTTCCTCCTCTGCATTCTTGGCGCAACCTCTGCCAAGGGTCGCTTCCCTCGACCACCTCCCTGAGCGCTGCACAGACCCTTGGGCGTGGGCAGGAAGGCCTCCCACCGACAGACGTAAGGGTGTCAGCCGCGTTCTTACATCCTTGCGTCTCAGGCTCGAGGCGGGCTTCTCTCTCCCCCAAGGTCAGGCGCACGGCTCCTCACTACCCACTTAACATCCTAGAGCCAATCCTTAAAAAGCCTCCAAGGCCCCCTTGACGACGGGCGCCCCAGGTGACTAGCCTTTAACCAGTAACCAGCCCGCCGCCCCGGGCGGGCGGGCCGTCGGTGGAGGGGAGGTCATGATGGGGGCGCTTCAGAGGGCGCATCCCTCCAAGGCGCCGTTGGCAGCCTGATGGGGGGTGGCCGCTATGGCCGCTGGCGGCCCACCCGAGGGCAGCAGTGCTCCCCTCGTCTTTCATCAGGACCCCGCCAAAGGTGAGCCCGCGGGCCTCTCCCTGGTCATCTGCGAGCGCCTGGATGAGGCCTGTCTGCAAGCGGTGCGGCGGCTATACCTACAGGGCCGGGTGGTAATAGTCCTCTACAGCGAGGGGGGAGCCCTGGCCGAGGCCCAGGCCCTGGACGCCGGCGCCGACGACTGCATCCGGCTGGACGCCCCCCTCACCCGCCTGTGGGCCAGGGCCAGGGCCGCCCTCGACCGGGCCCTGCGCCTGGGCCTGGCCGACGGCGCCTCGCCCCTGCCCCTGGACCCCCTCACCTGCCGCGTCCGCCTGGGCGAGCGTGAGGTCCAGCTCAGCCCCCTGGAGTTCAGGCTGCTGGCGCGCCTGGCCCGCCAGCCCGGCCGTCCCGTGCCCTACCGCGAGCTGGCCGCCCACCTCTACAACGACGACTCCCCTCCCTCCCAGCTGGCCGTGCGCCAACTGGCCTACCGGCTGCGCCGCCGCCTGCGCCCCCACGCCGACATCGTGGCCGTCATGGGCCACGGCTACCTCCTGCGCCTCCCCTAGCCGCTCCCGCCGCCAGCCAGGGGCGCGTTAGCGTCGTTACGCGGTCGTTACCACTTGTTATCGTCTTGTTATGTAGATAACGGCCGGCCCACTTGACCCCTTACCCGGGGGCTGGGTATATGGGTCTAAAGATAGGGCTGTGGCGACAGTGGTGGTGGCTGACCCGGACGATGGGGAGCGGGAGGCGATGGCGCAGGCGCTGGCCGAGGCCGGCTACCAGGTGCTGGCGGTGCGGGACGGCGAGGAGGCCCTGCGAGCGGTGAGGGAGCGCCCCGCCGCCCTCCTGGTGGTGGCCGAGGAGACGGGCCCCTGGCCGCCCCGGGAGCTGCTGCGCCGCCTGCGCGCCGCCACCGCCGCCCCCATCGTGGTGGTGGGCGACGAGCGGCGGCTGGGGGAGGTGGAGGCCCTGCGCCTGGGGGCCGACTACTACGACCACCGGCCGGTGCTGGCGCCCCTGCTCCTGGCGCGGGTCCGCTCCCTGCTGCGCCGCTGGCGGCCCCCCGAGGGCCGCCGGGGCCGGGCCAGGGGCAGCTAGCTTGGCCGGCACGGCCCGCAGGAGAGGCCGAGAAGGTGATGAGATGACGAGGGACAGTCCGAGGGGGAGGGAGCAGGGAGTTCAGGAAGCTTGGCCATGAGCAGTGGCCGAGGGGCTCTCCCTTTCGGCCTCTGTTGTTGCCCACGGGGCCTCGGCAAGGTTCCACAGGAGGGAATGTCAAACAGGAGGGAATTATGAAGAAGCTATGGCGAACGGTGGCAGCGTTGGCAGGGATGGCGCTGTTGCTGGCCCTGGTCACGAGCAGGGGGACCCTGGCTGACGTCCAGACGGACAGGGACGACTACGCTCCCGGCGAGACGGTAACCATCACCGGCGACGGCATGGCGCCCGGGGAAACGGTGGTCGTGGAGGTGTACTACCCCGACGGCACGCTGGCGCAGCAGCACGAGGTGGTGGCCGACGAAAACGGCAACTTCACCGATACCTTCGTCCTGCCAGGGCCGGAGGCGCCGGTATACGGAACGTATGCGGTAGTGGCTACGGGGCGGACTTCGGGTAAGGTGTTCAGGACGACGTTCACGGACGGCAACGTGAAGGTATTCGCTAGGCCACCCGGAGTTACATTCACCCTGACCTGGACCACGTACGACACTAGCAACTGTACTGGTCCCGCCAAAGGGACGGGTACGGACATCGTAGACTCCACTTCCGGGAAGACCTTCGGCGTAGGCAACACTGAGTCCATCAAGCTGGAGGCCGCGCCCACTTCTCATCAGGGCGGCGCCTTTATCAATTGGACCAGCAGCGATCCGTTCACCGGGACTAACCCCATCTGCGTCCGGGGCTTCACGGCCGGCGGCTCCCGCAACTACTATGCTAACTACAGCACGGCAACGCCGACGTCAACCATCACCACGAAGGTCCACGACGCAAACCACAACGACATCACCGGCTCCAGCGTTCCGCTCGGGTCTGTGGTCCACGACAAGGCCACGGTCGAGACGACGGTGAACCCCATCCCGGCGGGCAGCACCGTCACCTTCCAGTTCTTCACGAACGGCGAGTGTTCTGGCGACCCGTACAGTGTGGAGAACGTGGCGCTGACGGGGGGCTCGACCTCCGAGTCGGTGGAGTCGAGCGCCACAGCGCCGCTGCCGGCGGGGAGCTACTCCTACAAAGCCAAGTTCAACAGCGGCAACACCAGCCAGGTCCCCGACGCCGACAGCGACTGCGAGCCGTTCACGGTGGAGAAGGGCACCCCCACGGTGACAACCGAGCTGCACACGGCCGATGAGAGCGTGGTGGCCAGTGGCGGCTCGGTGCCCCTGGGCACGTCCATGCACGACAAGGCCACGGTGAGCGGCATCGCCGCCTTCACCCCCACGGGCACCGTGACCTTCACCTTCTACAACAACGGGAGCTGCGAGGGCGACGGCACAGATGCGGGCACGGTCGCGCTTGTGGCGGGCGTAGCCCATCCGTCAACCGCTTTCGGGCCGCTGGCGGCGGGGAGCTACTCCTTCAAGGCCCACTACAACGGCGACGACAACTACAACGAGGCCGACAGCGACTGCGAGCCGTTCACGGTGCTGAAAGCTACCCCGACGGTAACGACCGCCATCCACCTGATGCCCGAGCACGTGGTTGTAACGAGCGTGACGATGGGGGCGACCATTCATGACGACGCGACCGTCACCGGCATTGCCGCCTTCACACCTACAGGCACCGTCACCTTCACACTGTACCGCAGCAACAACTGCACCGGCGACGTGGTCCAGACTAGTACGGTGGCGCTATCCGGGTCTGGGGCGTCCGCCACTGCGGAGTCGAGCCCGGACTACCTGACGACCGCGGCTGACATACCCGCCCTTTCCTTCAAGGCCCACTACAACGGCGACGACAACTACAACGAGGCCGCGAGCGACTGCGAGCCGCTGACGGTGCTGTCCTCCATCATCGCCTTCTACTACGAGGTTATCTCCGGGCCCGACGCTGATAGCAACCCGGGCACCTTCAACTGCACCCTGCCCGCGTCGGCGAAAGGCGCTTCCACTCCCTGCCCGTCCGGTACAACAGCGGCCTCCATCACCAAGGGCGCCACCAACACCTACAGACTGCACGTGGTAGTGGCCAACTACACCGGCGTGCCTATCAGGGAGAAGGTCCAGGGCGGGCTCACGGCGGCGCCCGGTGCACAGTATTCCAATCTCCACGTCACCTGTGGCAAGGCCAAAATCAACGTCAGCAAGTCCCGCGGTGGCGACGGCAACGTGGTCGTTTGGGACAGCGTGGGAAACGGGAAGACGAACAATCCCGGCTTCACAATGAATCCGGGCGACGTTTGCGAGCTGACGGTGGACATCACCGTGAAGTTCTCGGGCACCGGCCTCCAGCCCCTCACCAGCTCCTGGTCAGAGTTCCAGTGTCTCCTGGACGGCCCCAACGCCGGCTTCTGCGAGAAGTCGCCCTACACCAACAGCCTGATGGTCGTCGTGAGCTAACCGGCGGCGCGGGACCTGGGCATCAGCAGGGCGGGGCCACGAGGGCCCCGCCCTGGCTTTTGGGGGCTTCGCTGCGCCCTCTCTCGCTGCCAGCGGGAGGGGCCGGGCGGGCGGAGGCGGCGCCGCCCCAGGAGGCGTGAGCCATGTGGCGGGCCCTCTTTCTCCTCGCCCTGGCGGCGGCCGTCCTGAGCGCTGTCACCGCCTCGGCGGCCCTGCTTTAGGTCAACAGCGGTGCCCTCCAGGTCTTCGTCCTACCTGCCAACATCCCGGTGCCCATCCCCCAGGAGTGCAAAGACGCGGGCATGAGCTTCACCTGGAGCCAGGTCATCACCGGCACCGCTGGGAACGACACCTTGCACGGCACGGACGGCCCCGACCTCATCCTGGGCGGCGACGGCGACGACACCATCATTGGCGGCAGTGGCGACGACTGCATCGTTGGCGGCCCTGGCAACGACACCCTGCGTGGGGGTGGGGGCAACGACGTGATTCTGGGCGGCGAGGGCAACGACATCATCGAGGGCCAGGGCGGCAACGACGGCCTCTACGGCGGCCCCGGCAACGACGACATCGATGGTGGCGGGGCTGACGACTACATCAACGGCGGCGACGGCCAAGACGGGTGCCGGGGTGGCGGCGGCAACGACACCATCGTAGCGTGCGAGACCATCGTGCGGGGTTAGAGTTGCCACTGCCCGTATGGGCACCGGCGCCGCAAGATGCTGACAGGCCCGCCCCAGAGGGTCATACTACGAGGGTCTTAAGGCGCCCGCAGGCTGAGGGATGCGATGGGAGGACAAGCCATGGTGCGGAAGCTGCTCGTTGCTGTAATAGCCGCCGTGCTGGTAGGGCTTCTCGCCCTGGGGGGCGAGGCCAGGGCCCAGCCGCCCACCCTCGAGGTGCGGGAGGTGAGGGGCGAGCCGGTGGTGGTGAATGGCCAGGAGCTCAGGCTATGGGTGTTCGTGCACCCAGCCCCCAAGGCCCAGAGCCCCGCCTACTGCATCGACGGCGACCAGAAGGGCAGGGTGCCCGCCTTTGCAAGGGCAAATCCCAATGGCCTCGCCTTCAACATCAACCCGTCCACCATCCCTTCCTATCTGGACGCCAGCCAGGTCATCGCCGCCATCAAGGCCTCTTTCGCCGCCTGGGACACTGCTGGTGGAACAAGCCAATACTTCACGGTGAACGACACCGATGGGGCTGCCGGTCCCGCTCCCGACGGCAACAACACGGTGGGCTGGATGCCCATGGGGCCTGGGGTGTTGGCCGCCACCTGGGTCTGGACGGACATCAACCGCGTCGTCCAGCAGGCCGACATCTTCTTCAACCGCGGTTACACCTGGGGCGTCTTTGAAACCTGCAACGCCCAGCAGGCCTTCGAGGTGGGCAACGTGGGGACGCATGAGGTGGGGCATACGGTAGAGCTGGACCACCTGCGCGACCCCAAGGGTTACGCCACCATGTATCCCTATGCCTCAAGCGGGGAGGTGCGCAAACGCACCCCGACCACGGGCGACATAAAAGGCTACACGGCAGCGGGGGGATACTAGCGCCTGCGCCTCCTGCCCTTACCCGCAGGCACTGGCCGAAGCCCTTGGCCCGAGAGCCAGCGGCCTAGACTGCCTGTGGCCCCGGTGCGGTTGCTAGGGGCCTGCGGTTGCGAGCCCCGCAGCCCGCCTGCGGTGAGCGCTGGGGCCTTCCTCGTTCTTTCCTCATCCAAAAGGCAGGGCCCCCAGCCTTGTGGGCAGGGGCCCT
>Ga0079992_130652_pt1 | contig 131774 bp, 123 predicted proteins | sample FaiFalFF_MnMetaG_3_FD_69197 | JGI IMG/M metagenome (GOLD analysis project Ga0079992, IMG submission 69197) | Freshwater microbial communities from Yellowstone National Park, Wyoming, USA - Fairy Falls B (FF_Mn_B) MetaG (SPADES assembly) (version 2) | ecosystem: Environmental > Aquatic >...
AGCAGGGACAGCGCTATCGCGTGTTCCTCTGGCAAGGCGAGCCTGTCGTGGTGGAGGATATAACGGATCAGGTGGAGTAAGGTTAGGATTGCCGATTGCTGAAACAACGCGCGGCTGCAGCAGGGCACGGAAACCGTGCCCCTACCCCCCGTACGGGCGCGGCTGCAGCAGGGCACGGAAACCGTGCCCCTACCCCCCGTACGGGCGCGGTCCCCGCGCCCTGATGCCCCCATCCCCCGCGCCCTGAAATCCCAACGCAATCCCCCGCGCTCCGATTGCTAACGCGGCACGTCATGCCATAGGAATCTGGCACCCTCCCCCGAATGACATCATTTAGGAGGGCAGAACCGTGCGATTCGATCCCGAACGCCATCATCGCCGCTCCATACGGCGAAAAGGACACGACTACCGACAAGGCGTCTACTTTGTGACGATTACTGCTGCGGCGCGCCAGCCGCTTTTCGGGGAAGTACGCAACGGCGTCGTGTGGCTCAGCGCAGCAGGCGCGCTGATTGCCGATGTCTGGATGCACCTTCCTATCCATTTCCCCAGCGTGCGCTTGGATGCGTTCGTCGTGATGCCCGACCACTTTCACGGGATTCTCGTACTGGGCGAGGTCGATTGGTGGGAGAGCATCACAGGCGCGTCGCGCACGCCCTTCGTGTTAACGCCCCCGATGCGCTACCCACCTTTCTGGGAGCAGATGCTTGCTGCCGAAGCGCGTGCAAGGGGCGTGCCCGAATGCCTGCTGCCAGCACCCACCGCAATAGTCGCGCCGCCTGTAGGGGCGCGGTCCCCGCGCCCTGAAATCCTAAACCCTGAAATCTCAAACCCTGAAATCCTAAACCCTGAAATCTCAAACCCTGAAATCTCAAACCCTGAAATCTCAAACCCTGAAACCCCAAACCATGAAAATAGCCCAGGAAACCCCCTCGGCTCTATGCACGGCGCGGTCGGTTTTACGCACGGTGCGGTTGGTTTTACGCACGGCGCGGCAACCGCGCCCCTACCCCACGAAACGCGCTCACGCCTCCAAAACCCAACGCTCGGACAGATCATCGCCTACTTCAAGTACCAGACCACCAAGCGCTACAACCTGCCCCAAGCGCAACCAGGCGCAACCCTCTGGCACACCAACTACTACGAGCGACGCCTCGCCACCTGCGACGCGCTCAGCGCCGCCCGAGCCTACATCCTCACCAATCCCGCCCGCGCGGGGTAAAATCCCTCCGTAGGAGCAATCCGTATGCACGCGCACGACCCACTGCCCGAAATCGTGAACCTCACGGAAGCAGAACAAGCCGCAGGAATGCCCCTGCGCACCCCCGACGCCCTCCGCCAAGCAGGCTACCGCCTCGTAAAAGCACGCGACAGCGACCGCCACTTCCTCGCACGACCCGACGACCTGCAGCCCCTGCTCGTCAGGCTCGGCGACATCGCCGAAGTGCGGCGCGGATTCACCACAGGCGCGAACGAATTCTTCTACCTCGAGCCTGTCGGCACAACCGTCGCCGAACTGTTCCGCGCAGGCGCCCAGCAGCCCAGCCAACCAACCGTGCGGGTGCGCAACAGCACAGGCTGGCAAGGCGAGCTGGAGACCGCCTGGCTGCGCCCTGTCATCAAGTCGCCCCGCGAGCTGAAAACCCTGCGCGTGCGCCTCGAAGACCTGCGCTACCTCGTCTTCATGCCCCCCGACGATGTGCGCCAACGCCTGCACGATACCGCCTACATCCAGCAACGCTACCCAAAGGCATACGCCTACATCCAGTGGGGTGAACGGCGGGGGTATCAGCACAATCCCACCTGTGCAGCAAGGGAGGTGTGGTGGGTACTTAACGCAAACAAGAGCAACATCAAGATACCCATGTTCTTCAGGGAACGCTTCTTTTTCGTCTTTTCCGATGCCTTCTGCGACGCGCAGCTGTACGATGTCATTCTGAAGGATGACATGGTCATACCTGAAGCAGTAGTGGTTTCCCTTCTATGCAATACTGTATTTTTACTGCAAGCAGAAACGGGGGGCAGACACTACGGTGGAGGTGGAGGACCACTGAAGTTTCAAGTCTACGAAGCTAAGCAGAGCTTGATTCCCAACCCTGCCGCCTTCACCGCTGCCCAGCGCGACCGTTTGCTGGAGGCGTTCGAGCGAATGGCGCAGCGCGAGGTGCGCAGCATCTTTGAGGAGCTGGGCTACCCCAAGCCGAATCGGGACTACAGCAATATCGACCCCGCCGCGCTGACGCTGGCGCAGGTGCAGCGCGCCTCGCCCGACCGATTCGAGCTGGACGCTGTCGTCTTCGAGGTGCTGGGTCTCAGCGATGCGGAGCGACTAACGGTCTACCGCGCGGTGGTGGAGTTGGTGCGCAACCGCTTGGTGAAGGCAAGGAGTGTCTGAGATGCGCTACGACCCTGAGCGACATCACCGTCGTTCCATCCGTCTGAGGGGCTACGATTACCGCGCGGTGGGGGCGTATTTTATCACGATTGTGGTGCAGGATCGGGCGTGCCTGTTCGGTGAGGTCGTGGAGGGAGCGATGTGCCTCAACGACGCGGGACGGATGGTGGAACGCTGGTGGCTGGAACTGAATCGCCGATTTCCCCATGTGTCCACCGACGCCTATGTGGTGATGCCGAACCATTTTCACGGGATTGTGGTCATCCATTCGCGCCCACCCGACACGACGACCACCCCCGATTCAACGGGCGCACACGGTGGCGGCGCACATGGCGGGGACGCGCATGATGGGGGCGCACACGATGGCGGCATCCCCGATGTAGGGGCAGACCTGCGTGTCTGCCCCGATTCAGGGGGCGCACACGATGTAGGGGCAGACCTGCGTGTCTGCCCCTACCCAACGGATACCCCCAATCCAACGGATACCCCCAATCCCCATCCAACGGATGCATACGGTGGGGGCACACACGGTGTAGGGGCAGACCTGCGTGTCTGCCCCGATTCAGGGGGCGCACACACAGGTGCGCCCCTACCGACGATTGTGCAATGGTTCAAAACCATGACCACCAACGAATACATCCGTATGGTAAAACACGCGGGATGGACGCCGTTTCAGGGACGCCTGTGGCAGCGCAACTATTACGAACACATCATCCGCAACGAACGCGCCCTTGAACGCATCCGCGATTACATCCTGACGAATCCCCTGCACTGGCACCTCGACCGAGAAAATACCCACGCCATCGGAATCAATTCCCTGGAGGAGGAATGGTTCGGTTGAGGAAGACCCTCCCATCAGCACAATCCGTAAGTAGGTCGCCAAAGTGTATAATAACCTCACCATGACCTACGGCGTGCCCGACCTGGTCGATAACCAATTCACGACTCAGACGACGCTGGGCGAGTTGCTGGCGATGCAGCTGTGTCAAGCCGACGCGCCGTGCCTCTGGGTCGCCACCGCCTATTTCAATTTGGACGGGCTGGAGAAGCTCGGCGACGCGCTGGACAAGGTGCAGGAGCTGCGCCTGCTGATTGGCACGGAGCCTGACCAAGAGTTCCTGCTGACGCAGCGGCTCTGGCGCGAGCTGGAGCGGAACCTTGCGCGGATTAGCCCCCACGCGCAGCAGATGCTGGAGCGATGGAGCGCGTTCCTACGGCAAGACACGGTGCAGGTGCGCCGCTATGTGCCGCGCGAGCGCGGACGCGTGCTGCACGGCAAGGCGTACCTGCTGCTGGGCGTCCCCCAGTTCGGCGACTTGGGCGTAATCGGCTCCTCCAACTTCACGGGCGCAGGCTTGACCGCCAACTTGGAGCTGAACGCCATCTTGAAGCAGCAGAGCGCAACCGACGCATTGAAACGCTGGTACGAGGCGGTCTGGGCAGAGAGCGAGGATTACAAAGAGGAGCTGCTGCGCCTGCTGACCGAGTTCACCGACGCGCTGCAGCCGTGCGAGGTCTACTTCAAGGTGCTGTATGAGGCATACCGCGACCGTCTCGCTTCCGAGCCGATGGGCGGCGATGGCAAACCCTCGCCGATTCTGCTGGCGGATTTCCAGCGCGACGGCTACCGCGCTGCGCGCGAGATTCTGGACACCTATCAGGGCGTGCTGATTGCCGACTCGGTCGGGCTGGGGAAGACCTTCCTCGCGCTGCGCCTCTTGGACGACTACGCCTATCAACGCCGCCAGACCGCGCTGGTCATCTGCCCCGCCGCGCTGCGCGACACCATCTGGAAACCTTTGCTGGAGCAGCACGCTATCCCCCACCGAATCGAGAGCATGGAGCAAGTCAGCCAGAGCGATACTCCCATAGACGAATACGCCCAGTACCCGATTATCGTGGTGGACGAGTCGCATAACTTCCGTAATCCGGGTTCCAACCGCTGGCGCAACCTGTTCGAGATTGCCCGCCGCGCCAGTGAGCGGTTCCCCGACGAGTTCCGCCTGATTCTGCTCACCGCCACGCCCGTCAACAACTCGGTGTACGATTTGTACCATCAGGTGCGACTGATTACGCGCGACGACAAGGGCTACTTCCAAGCGGCGGGCATCGACAATCTGGAGAGCTACTTTCGCAAAGCGGACGAGCAGCGCGAGACGCTGTACGAGCTGCTGGAGGCGATTGGTGTGCGGCGCAGTCGGCTGTTTATTCGCAAACACTATCCCGACGCCCAGATCGACGGCAAGCGCCTCCACTTCCCCGAACGGCGCATCCACAGCGTGCGCTACAACCTGCAAGCGGTCTATGGCGGCGCACTCTACAAGCAGATTGCCAACGCCATCGAGAACCTGCACCTCGCACCCTATCAACTCGATTCCTATCGGCGTGAAGTGGCATCGCAGCAGCGCAACCTATTCTGGCAAGATTGGCAGGAGCTGGCACTGGTGCTGCGCCAAGAAGGGCTAACGGACGAACAGATTAGCCAGATTCGCAAGCGGCTCGGCGAGCAGAGCGGGTTGGCAGGGCTGATGCGCGTGCTGTACCTCAAGCGGCTGGAATCGTCGGTGGAAGCCTTGCGCAACTCCCTGCGCCACCAGCTGGAGTTCCAAGAGCGATTTCTGGAAACGCTGCGACAAGGCAGACTGCTCACCAGCAGCGACTACCGCCGCATGCGGATGCTGGAAGAGGAAGACGAAATCGCCGAGGGGAACTGGGACGAGTTTTTGGAGTCGCTCCAGCCCGTTGACCCGCAAGCGTATGACATGAATCTCATTGAGCAAGCCGTCCAAGCCGATGTGGGCACACTGACGCAGTTGCTTGGCGACCTGAACCGCCTGACCCCTGCGGATGACGACAAGCTCCAGACGCTGTTGGCGTGGTTTCAGGACGAGGGCGCGGGCAAGAAGGTGCTGCTCTTCTCCTACTATCAGGACACGGCGCGCTATGTGTACGAGCACCTGCGCCAGCAGCTGCCAAGCCGAGAGATTGCGCTCATCACGGGCGGGATGCCCGCCGAGCAGCGGCGCGACGCCGTGCGCCGATTCGCCCCGCGCGCCAATCGCTATACGCTCCAGCCCCACGAGCGCGAAATCGAGATTCTGGTCGCCACCGACGCGCTCAGCGAAGGGCAGAACCTGCAAGACGCCAGCGTCATCGTGAACTACGATCTGCACTGGAACCCTGTGCGCATGGTGCAGCGCATCGGGCGCATCGACCGCATCGGCTCGGAACACGACACCATCGAGGTCTACAACTTCATCCCTGAAGACGCGCTGGAGAGCCTGCTCGGCTTGATGGGGCGACTGTTCGAGAAGCTGCATGCGATTAACCGCACGGTGGGGCTGGACGCCTCTGTGCTGGGCGAGGCGCCGAACCCGATGGACTTCAACACGCTGCAGCGCATCGCTGCCGAAGACGCGCAGGTGCTGGACGAGCTGGAGAGCGCGAGCGAGCTGACCATCGGCGAGTTCCTGCTGGAGGACCTGCTGCGCTTCCTGCAGCAGCTGGGCGAGGAGCGATTAGGGCGCATCCCGCTGGGACGCGGCACCGCCAAGCGCGCCGCCACGCCCGACCAGCGCGGCTTCTTCGCTGCCTTCCGCCACACCCGCACCGAGCAGCAATACTGGCTGTTTGAGCGCGCCGATGGCACGCGCACGCTGCGCCGACTGGAAGCCATCCGTCCCGCGCGGGCGACCTGCGACGAGATGCCTGCGCCGCTGCCCCCCGCCGAGCAGACCGAGCAGAAACTGACCGCCCTGCGCGATTACCTGGTGCAACAGCTCAACCGCCAAGCCCACCGCCCGCAGGAGTTGCCGACCGTGCAGAAGCAGATTGTGCGCTATCTGCACGCGCAGCCCAGCGCGTCCCTGCGCAACGAACTGCTCGCCTACTTCCGCCAGCCGCTGCCCGAAACCGACCTGCGCGAGTTGCGCGACCTGTGGCGCAGGACGCAGTCGCAAGAGTCGCGCCGCGTGATGGAAGCACTCAAAGCCTTCGCCGATGCGCACCCCGCTATCCAAACCAGCGCGCCACGGCTGGAACCCACAAAACCAGAAGATTTAGAGTGCATCGCGTGGATGTGGGTATTATAATCCTATGTTTCAGACAGCGCAGCAGGCGCACGCATGGCTGAAGGAGCAGGGCTACCCTGTGGTGGAGCCGTTGGTGTTCAGCGACCCACCCCTGCCCAAAGGCGCAGCGGAGCATATCGACGAGTGGGCGCTGCTGGCGAAGCTGGACGACGGGGCGGGTCTGCCTGTGCATCTCTACTGGCTGCGCGCCGTGCCCCAAGCGAACCTCAACCACCTCAAGTATGTCGCGCAAGCGTACGGACACAAGTACCCTCAGATTCGTCCGCTTATCGTGGCGTGCTACCGACGCCACCATCAGTGGCACTGCGTACTGGTGTGCCCGAACTACGAGCAGCCGCGCAATCAATGGGGACGTGCCCTGCACGCGGATATCGACTCCGACACAGAAGCGACCGCCCTGCTCCGCTACGACCCTGCCGTGCCTGGGGAGAAGCACTGGCAGCGCATCTACACTGCCCTGCGAGGTGAACCGATGAACGAGCGCGTGAAGCAAGTTTTAGAGAGCTGCATCGCCGAACTGGAGAGCATCCTCAATGAGATGAACGCGAGTATCAAGCGCGCGATAGATGAGGTGGACTACGCACGCAGCCAGCAGCTGATTCAAGAGGCGGAGGCAGTGAAGCGGGTGATTGAGCAGGTGGCTCGAATCAAGGATGGTTCTCCGTTAGACCCTACGAGCATGCCTGCGCGCCCCCCTGTGTCCCGCACTGTTAGACACAAAAGAGTCGTCGGTGCGTTCCCCCAGAAAGCATACCAAGTTCCTATTTTAGAAGCGCTGGTGGAATTGGGGGGGCAAGCGCCTGTCAGCAAGGTGTTGGAACGGGTTTATGAAAAGGTCAGGCATAACCTGACCCCCCAAGATTTGCAGACACTCCCGTCAGGTGAAGATGTGCGTTGGAGGAATGCCGCAATGTGGGCACGCAATAAGCTCAAGGATCAAGGACTAATTGCTGCCAACTCGCCAAGAGGGATTTGGGAAATCACTGACGCGGGGCGTCGCTATCTGGAGTCGCTGAAGAGGGAGCAAGGCGTGCAGTAGCAAGGAAAGGCGCGAAGCCACAATCGCAGCGCGAGACGACATGCGAGCGATCATCTTCGGCATAGTAGTTCTGCTCGGCTGTGCGCTTTGCACGGCGCAGCAGGTATACCTGTTTGGCACAGGTATCCCCGAACGGGATGCTGCGCTCGCTGACGCGCTCCGTGCGCACGGGCTGCAGGTCATGCTCGGCGTGCCCTACCAAGCCTTTGACGGCAGCCAGAACCTCAGCCCGTTTCAAGTTGCGGTCTTGGCAGGCTCGGGTTACCAAGACGACATGCCCCTCGCGGGACAGCAAGTGCTGCTCGATTGGGTGGCAAGCGGGCGTGGGCTGGTGACGCTCGAATGGAGCATCTGGGCGGTGGAGAGCTGGAACCGTTTCCTGATACTGCGTCAGCTGTTCCCCGCCACCTATAAGGGGAGTACGCTCTATCGAACGGCTATCCAGTATCAGCTGCAGGTACATGATGCCGTTCTGGGTAGGGGTCTGGGCACTCGGCTCGCACTGGGTGAAGGGCATGAGGCGTACCTGCAGCCCAAGCGCGGCGCCACGCTCTACTATTCCAGCGACTACCCACGCCCAAGCGCGGCAGGAGTGGTGGGGTGGCAGTATGGGGATGGGCGCGTGATGAGCTTGTCAGTGGCTCCCGGCTATGCCTTGAACCCCCTTCCCCAGAATCCCACCTTCCGCCAGCTGCTGACCAACGCCGTGCAGTGGGCAGCGAATCGCCCCTGCTCCCCCTCTGGCGGCGATGTGGACGGGAATGGTTGCGTGGATGATGCCGATTTACTAACGGTGCTGTTCGAGTTTGGGGCGACAGGCGCCACCGCTGCCGATGTGAATTGCGATAGCGTGGTGGACGATGCCGACCTGTTGGAGGTGCTGTTCGCCTTCGGAAGCGGGTGCTAAGTGTTGGGGGCGCAGTTGGCGGTAATACCAAATGGCGCGAGCAAAGTTCATGCATTGCCCCCCCTCCTTCAGGTTCCCCCCGCTTCGCGAGGGGAACCGTGTGGGGGGTGGTTCGCCCTGCTGCGGGAGGGGAACCGTGTGGGGGGGCGCCCTGCTGCGGGAGGGGAACTGTGCATGGGGTTGGTTCGCTCTGCTGCGGGAGGGGAACTGTGCATGGGGTTGGTTCTCCCCGCTTTGCGAGGGGAACCGCGCATGGCGTACTCGTGCGGTTCCCCCTGCCGGCAGGGGGAACCTACAGGAGGGGGTGAGGGGGGATTCGATAACTTGAGGATGCGTGAAGCAGGAGAGATGGCTCCCCGGTCGAATCGAAAGCCCGGAGGGATGACCTTTTCGCATGGCACGGACGCTGACACGGATACGCCTGCACGGTTTCAAGACCTTTGCCCAGCGCGTGGAGATCGAGCTGACCCACCCTCTCGTGGCGGTGGTCGGTCCCAACGGGTGCGGCAAAAGCAACCTCGTCGACGCCATCATCTGGGCGTTGGGCGAGGTGAGCATCCGCTCGCTGCGCGCCGCCACACCCAGCGAGATCCTCTTCAACGGCTCCAGCACCGAGAAGCCGCTCGGCATGGCGGAGGTCGCGCTCTGGTTCGATAACGAATCGCGCTGGCTGCCCCTCGATGCCGACGAGGTGCAAATCACCCGACGCCTCTATCGCTCGGGTGAATGGGAATGCTGGATTAATCGCACGCCTGCGCGCCTGCGCGATGTGGCGGACCTGTTTGCCGGTACAGGGCTGGGGCGTGGGGGCTATGCCATCGTGGGGCAGGGCGAGATCGAAGCGTTTCTGAACGCCGACCCCGAAGAGCGTCGCCGCTGGCTGGAGGAGTTGGCGGGCATCGCCTTCTACCGCAACCGACGACGCGACACCCTGCGCGACCTGGAGGCAACCCGCCTCCATCTGCAGCGCGTCGGCGATGTGCTGCGCGAGCTGGAACGCCAGCGCGAGCCGCTGCGCGAGCAAGCCGAACGCGCTCGCACCTACCGTGAACTGCAGCAGCAGCTCCGCGCGATGGAACGCCAACTGCTGCGGCACGATTGCGCCCAACTGCGCCACCAACTCTATCGGCTCCGCACCGAACAGCAGCAGATGCACCAGCAGATGGGCGAGACTCGTCAGGCGGCGGAACACACCGAAGCCGAAGCGGATGCCGAGCGGAAGCAGGTTGCCCGCCTCGATGCCGAGATAGAGACGCTTCGCACCATCCTGCAAGCCCAGCTGAGCGCGGAGGAGCGCGCCCAAGGCGACCTGAAAGCCTTCCACGAGCGCGAACGCACCCTACAAGAGCTGTCCCAGACGCTGGAGGAGGAGATGGCGATGCTCCGCGAGCGCGAGCAGCATCACCTCCGCGCCCTCCAACTGCTTCAAGCACGACTGCAGACCGCACGCGCCGCCCGACAGCGCGCCCTGCCACGCCTCCAAGCGGCGCAGGAGACGCTCCAGCAGCATGAGCAAGCACGCCAAACGGTGGACGCCCGCTATCACGCCGCGCTGCAAACGCACGCCCAGCATGAGCAGATGCGACGCGAGCGGCTCACGCTCCTCACCCGCTTGCAAGAACTGAACGAGTCGGAACCCGCCCTCCAAGCGCAACAGCAAGCCGCACACGACGCCCTGCAGCACGCCATCCAGCATGAGCAAGCCGCCCGCGCCGAAGTGGAGCAGGCACAAGCAGCGTTCGCGCAGCTGGAGGAGCAACTTGCCACCGCGCAATCCCAGCAGGCGGCACGCCAGTCGCTACTTGCCAAGTTCACCGCCCAGGTGCAAGCCCTCACCGCGAGTCTGCAAGCGGGCGAGGGGGCATCGCCCGCCGTCCAACGCCTGCTACAAGCCGTTCAGCGTGGCGAACTGCAAGGCGAGTATTACCCCGTCGGCACTATCCTGACCGTTCCCGATGAACTCCAGCAGGCGATGGAAGCCGCGTTGGGTGGCAGTCTCAACGACATCATCACGCCTACGGAAGCAGAAGCACGCGCCGCCATCGAATGGCTCAAACGCAACCGTGCGGGACGGCTCACCTTCCTGCCTCTGGACATCCTGAACCCGTCGGTTAGAATCCCCCCTCACCCCAGCCCTCTCCCCCCTTCTCAAGGGGAGAGAGGGTGCAGGGAGTGGGGGGATTCAACGCCAGAGAGGGATGGGGTGAGAGGGGATTCAAGTCAGAGAAACAGTTCCGATGGTATCATCGGATGGGCGTCGGAACTCGTGCAATACGACCCGCGCTTCGAAAAAGCGGTTCACTACCTACTAAGACGCACCCTCGTTGTGGACACCCTCGAAAACGCCGTTCGGCTACTGAAGCAGCATCCCGTGCGCATGGTCACGCTGGAGGGCGAGCTGGTGCAGCCAACTGGCACCATGACAGGGGGCAGGTACGGCATCGAGCGGAGCAACCTGCTGACGCTCAAACGCCAGTTAGACGACGCCCGCGCCGCCCTGCAACAGCTCCAACACGAACATGAGACCCATGAAGCAGAACACATCGCCCTGTTGCAGCAGCACCAGCAGGCGCGATTGCACCTCGAACAGCGGCGGCAGCTGCTGCACCAAGCCACGCAACAGCGACTCAGCGCCGAAGCCGAGCAGGCAAAAGCGCACCACGCACTCGCGCGGATCCGCCAAGAGCGTGAAACCCTCCTCCAACAACTGAACCAGCTCGAAACGCAGCTTGCCGAGCAGCCCACACCCGACCTGAACGCGCTTCAGACTGAGCGTGACCAAATCCACCACGCTTACGCCAACGCCTTGCAAACGCTCACCAACCTGCGGGCAGAGTATGAGCGATTGCAGCACGAAGAGGAGGAGACGACGGCACGCCTGCAGAGCGAGCAGCAGCAACTGGAACAGATTCGGCAGCGGCTGCAAAGCCTCGAACAGCGGCGGCAAGCCATCTCGCAAGAGCGCGCGCAGATTCAAGAGGCGCGTGCCCGGCGCCAGCAGGAGCGTGAAACGCTGCTGACCCAGATGGCGGAGACCCAAGCACGCTTGGAACAGCTGCAGGCAAGGCGTCAGCACCATCTTCAGCGTAGCCTCGAGTTGGCGGGGCAAGCGCGCCAACTGCGCCAGCAGCTGGGTCAGCAGAGCGAGCGCGAGCGTGCCCTCGAACTGCAAATAGCCCGCATCGAGGTGCGCCTCGCGGAGCTGCAGGAACATTGGCAACGGCTCTTTCCCGATGAGCCGCTGTTTGCCCCCCCTCCTACAGGTTCCCCCCACGAGTGGGGGGAACCGAACAGTGGTTCTGCAGGTTCCCCACGCGGGCAGGAGGAACCGAACAGCGGTTCTCCCTATGGACAGGGGGAACCGCACGGCGGGGGTACGGAGTCGGTTCCCTCGCGCAGCGCCATCGAAAAACTTCGGCGCACGCTGCAGGCGATGGGTGAGGTCAACCTGGGCGCTGCCGACGAATATGCCCGCCTCACCGAACGCATCGAGACCCTCACCCAGCAGCGCGACGACTTGCTCCAGACCGCCCGCGAACTGGAGCGCGCCTTGCACGATATCGATCGGCACGCCCGCCAGCGATTCGAGGAGACCTACGAGGCGGCGCGGGCTGCCTTCCGTGAGCGGTTCCAGCAGCTTTTTGAAGGCGGGCATGCCGACCTGATATTGACCGATGCACGCGACCCATTGAGCGCAGGGGTGCTTATCGAAGCCCAGCCACCCGGCAAGCGACGCCAACGCTTGGAACTGCTCTCAGGGGGTGAACGCGCCCTAACCGCCGCGGCGCTCCTGCTCGCCTTTATGGCGGTCAAACCCAGCCCGCTCTGTGTGCTGGACGAGGTGGACGCGGCGCTCGATGGGCGCAATGTGCAAAGGTTCGCCGATCACCTCCAACAAATGGCGCAAAACACCCAGGTGATTATCGTCACGCACAACCCCATCACAACGGCAGTCGCGAAGCAGTGGGTGGGCATCTCGATGACGGGTGGGGTCTCGCGCGTGGTGCCCTATGTGCCGCGCCTGCCTGCAGCCGATTCGGACGGTCTGGACACTCGTCGCGCGGTCGCCCATCTCCAGAGCCAACCGACACATGACCCTATTAGTCCGCCGATCAGCCAGCCGCCCAGCACATCCGACGGGTAGTGAACGCCCACATAGATGCGCGATAGCCCCACCAGCAGCGGCAGCCAGAGCAGACCAAGTGCCACGCGCCAGCCGCCCAGCATCCCACCCAGCGCGGTCAACGCTGCCATATTCGCCGCATGCGCTGACGGGAAGGATGGCGAGCTAAGCCGCCCTACTAACGGCTCGATGGGCAGCACCACGCAGGGACGCAGCCGCCCCACCCAGCCTTTCAGCACATCGCACAGCTCGTTGCTCACGATGAGGGTCGGGATGAGCAATAAGGCGAACACGCGCCCGCGCCCACCGCGCCACACCAGACCCAGCCAAAGCAACAAGATGGCCACCCGCATCCACCACCATTTGTTGCCCTCCGAGAAAAAGAGCATCAATGGTGTTAGCCAATCGGCGCGCATCTCCTCGAACACCCAGTAAAACAACCGCCGATCCCACTCGCTGAACAGGCTCATCCAGGATAGCATACCTGCTTACCTATTCAGGGGGTATCATGCGAGAAGCGTGATGGAGGTTCGCTGGCGGGAGGCGCCGTTTTGGCAGCTGGAGTATCGGCGCGTCGACGGGGGGATACTCAGGCTTTCCATGTGGTGGCACGCGCTGCTGGGCGCGCTGGCAGCGGTTCTCCTGGGGCTGTTCGGGCTGGCATTCAAGCATGGCTTCGCCTCCATCTATCTGTCGCTCGCCGCGCTGATTGTGGCGCACCTCATCGCGCGTGCCCACCAGGATCGGCAGTTGCCGAACCCCTCGTTCCTGCGCGACTTGCAGACGGGGCATCTGGAGCAGTTTCGCATGCTGGACCTTGCGCCGCACGCGCTGTTGTTCCAGCGGGGGCTGCCTGCCCTGTTTTATCGCCTCCAAAGCCACATACTCTGGCTGCCACTCTATGCGGCGTGGGGAGCGTGGGTGGGGATGCCGCTGGTCGAAAGCGGCTTGCTCTGGCTGCTGTTCGCCTTCGCCGACCCCTTAGTCCTTATCTTACTGGGCTTTTATCTGACCGTCTCCCTGATAGACTTTGCGGAGGGGGTGATGTTGGCGCTGCTGGTGTTCGGGTATGGCTCGCTGCGCGATGCGGATCGGGCGCGGCTGGGTGCGCTAAGCGGCTGGGTCTTTGCCCTGATGATTGGGCTGGCTATTGTGATGCGCTTGCTGATGCCGATGGGGTGGATGTATCCCCTGCCGGATTTGGGGCGGTTCACGCTGGTATGGCTGGCGGTGGAGGGCTTGCGCTGGGAGCGGCGTGCCCGCTGGCTGAACATGCCCTCTGGACTGTGGCGCTATGGCTGGCTCCTGCCCGCCACCGCCTTGCTGCTGATGGCATTCCCCCTCTCAAGGGAATGGATGCTTGCGTGGAATCCCGTGCAGCAGGTGCAGGGCTATGCGGTGCTGGTGTATTGGCTGTCGGGCTGGATGAGCCTGCTGCTGTTGACGCTGGTGCGTGGGCGCGACCCCGTTCAGCAGCGATGGAGCGTGCATCTGGGCGAGGTCGCGCTGCTGCGTGGGCTGAGTGTGGCGGTGGTGTGGGGAGTGGCTCACTGGCAGGGTGTCGGGTTTTCGTGGGGGGCGTTTTGGGCGTTATGGCTGCTGCTGACGCTTGCCGATGTGCCGTTGGGGAGTTTCGCACGGGTATTACTGCAGCGCGGCGCGTGTATGCGCGTGCCCCTCGGTTGGCTGATGGTGCTGGGACTGTTGCCCCTGCTCTGGTTTCTGTTAGCGCCTGATCGCTATGCCTCGCTGGGGGTGTTGAATCCGCTGGTTGCGCTGGTGGCGTTGACGCCGTTATGGCGGCAGTTTGTTGCCCTGCCGCCTCCGCCCCTGTGGATCCTGATGTTGCTCCCATTACTGTGGCGGGGGCTGATACTGACGGTAGCGTGGCTGATGGTGATGCGTCCCGCTTTCCTGACCACGCGCCGTGCGGCGCCCCAGTTCTTCTCCTGGCTGCTTGCACCACTACTACTCTATCCGCTTTATGACCGCATGCAGCAACGGATAGTGACCAATCCGGTGACACGCTTTTTCCTCTCGGAGCGGCGATGGGATGCCGCACTGCCGATGGCGGTGCTGGGCTGGTTGTTGGGGCTGAGTCTCTCGAGTGGGACCGTGGGGGGGTTGGCATTCGCGCACGTACCCGTTGTGCTGATGGCGCTTTGGTGGAGCGGGTATCGGCTGGCGAGCCAGAGGCTGCAGCGATTGGTGGAGACAGGGGAGTTGCGCCAATGGTTCCTGACGGGGCTTGCGCCCAACACGCTTTACTGGGGGTTGGTGCAAAGCGTGTGGAGCTGGCAAATTCGATTGATTATCGCGCTCTATGGTTGTGGCATGCTGGGGGTATGGGTTCGGGAGCTGTTCAAGACGGTCATCGGAACGCCTTCACCCGTGGTGTCGCCGTTGCTCATCGTGTTGATGGGGAGCTTCTTCTCCACGCTGATGGTGGGGGTGTGGCTGCTCTTGCTCGGTTCCATGCTGTTTCTGGCGGCGCCGGTGGCGATTCAGGACACACTGACCGCCTTGAGTCGGCGCGAGCGACCCTCGCTGGCACGACCAGCGGTGCTGTCGCTGCTCTATAGTGGCTGTACCGTGATGGGGTGCTTTTTTGCGCCTCTGCTGTTGGTGAGTCTGCCCCTCTATTCGTCTCGGAGCGAGCGAATTTTGCGTCAGTTGAATCGCGCGCCCGATGAGTATCTGCAACGCCTCCCCGCGCTGATTCGATAGGAAGGCAACCCCTCACCGTCGCAGGGAGTAGGGGCGAACGACCGTTCGCCCCTACTGATGTCTGCCATTTCGAGCAGGCGTGAATACACCACGCAGGCTCCCGAACATCCCAAAGCCCACCAAAAAAACGGACCCCCAAAACCCACGAAACCACCCCAAAACCCACCCAAACCCTCACAACCGAAACGCACACAACCAACTCAACACCACATCCCAACACCACCCCCCACCACCATTTTTCAACGCCTCAGCCCCCCACACTCCACAACCCCATAACCCGCCGTTTATTCCCCCACCCAACAACCCACACCGCACGCGCCACAACCCATCCCGAAATGTCCACCGCACACGCGCCCGACCCACCCAGGCGCCACTCTCACGATGCACAGGCGCTAACCCAACCAACGCCGCTATCGCCCTGTGCGACACACACCCCAACTCGGGCAACTCGGACACAATCCCATGCCAAGAAGTCGGTTGGTTAGGCATTTCCCAGCCCTGCTCGGTCGGGTAAGGGGCAATCGGGAGCGTGTCTTTGCTCCCATCAATCCCAACAGAAAGCCCCGTCTGTTGCTGCGTGTATGGCATCGTTTGTCTCCTCTTGGGATAGGGTATCGTTTCGTTGCGAACCGTGCCCTGTGTTTGCACCTTCCTGGTGTTGCGGGCTTTGTTGCCTTGCAAGGGTTCGGGCTATGGTTCATGTGGGCGTCGGGCGTTTGCTCCTGACGGGCTTGTTGTTCCAAGGGGGTTGACGCTCCGAGGCCCGTTGCACTTGGCGGGGAACCCCCTCCCCGAGTGGCTGGTCTCGGGGAGGGGTGGTCGTGGTCGGCAGGATAAAAGCCTTACGGGATAAATTATACCCGAAGCTAATCCAGCGATGCCTCCAGGAAGCTCTTGATGTCCTCCTCGCTCATTGTCGGCTCGCCCGGCGCCACATTGTTCAGCTTGCCCTCCAGCATCCAGCGCTCCAGCTGATCCACCAAGTCGAACAGGTGATCGAACGAGTCGACGATAAACAGCAGCGGCTGATAGTGGTGTATCTCGAAGTGCTGGTTGATGACCCATTCCAGCTGGATGGGATAGCGTTGCACTTCGGGCGATTCAACGGCGTGTGCGATTTCACCGTAGGAGCTGAGTAGCCCACTGCCATACACTTTCAGCTCGCCGTTTTTGCCGCGCATCAACCCGAACTCGATGGTGAACCAGAAGAAGCGTGCCAACGCACGGAAGATGCTTATCAATCGCTGGACTTGTAGCTGTTCGTCTTTGATCTCGCGCACGATTCGGGCGGCGGTATGGGCAGCCTCACCGAAGCGCACCAGTGTATCGGCAAAGCGCGGGTCGGTGTGCATCGGCACATGCCCCGCAATATCGTGAAAGATGTCGGGTTCGGGAATGTAGTCCAGCGAGTTGATGTCGCGCACGGTGATGGTGGTGGGGAACTCACGATGGCGCAGGCAATCGAAAAAGATATAGGCGGGCACATAGCCCGTCACCGCTTTCGCCTTGAAGCCCGTGAGCGGCGCGAGGAAGCGATTCACATCCTCCAGACGGGGCACCTGGTTCGGGTCGAGGCAGAGTTTGGAGATGCCCTCAAGGAACTTGTCGGTGGCATACCGTTGCCAGCGTTCCTGCATGCGGGCGTAGAGCCGTCGCCAAGCTTCGTGGTTCTCCTCCGAGTAGAGTTCGTAGGGCTGCTCGATGTAGAGTTCGCCCTTGCTCCGCGCCACCTCAATAAAGGGGGCTTTGGTGGTCGTGAGACCCATGCCCGGATAGAATCGGGTTTCAGTTTGCGCCATTGCCTTCACCTCCGTCGGCTATAAGGATACCTCATCCGCCCAGTTCGATCCACTGCACTGTGCGAGTGGGCAATTCGATGATGGCACAGCTCGGTTTGCCCGTGAGCCAGCCGCACACCTCGCCGGGGTTCAGCACCAGGCATTCGCCTATGGTGCGTAGGTCGCGCTGGTGCGTGTGCCCATAGAGGACTACATCATATAGCCCGCTTCGGGCGAACGCCTCCACTGGCTCCGGCTCATGCACCATCGCCAGTCGGCAACCTTCCAGCTCCAGGAAGAGGGGCTGCACCTGCACCTGCCCAATCTCGGCAAGGCGACGGGCAAGCCCCAGCCGCTCCCCATCGTTATTGCCGAAAACACCCAGCAAACGACAGGGCAGACGCGCCAGCTCGTTCACCACAAAGGGCGCCACATAGTCGCCCGCATGCAGCACCAACTCCACCTGATGCGCATTCAGCGCGTCCACCGCCCGACGCAAATAGGTCAGATGGTCATGACTATCCGCCAGAACACCAATCCGCATCGTGAAGATTCTACCGCACAAACCCCGTCTGACCTGTCCGACTCGTCTTACCGCGCCAAAACACGCCCCAGCCACCGCATCATGGCGTCTTTATAGTTTTTTAGCAGGAACAGCGAGGCGCGCAACGCCAGTCCCATCGGGATCAAGGGGCGCAGATAGAGTGGGGTCTTGCGAGCATAATGTTTTTTGTAAAACTTATACATACTCTGGTGGAAAGTGATAATCATCTTGTTCGCCACCAGGTCGGTGCTGCGCCCGATGGCGTGGATAATCACCGCTTCAGGATAATAAAGCACCTTCCAACCCGCCTGCCACGCCCGATAGCAGAGGTCCACATCCTCCACATAGATAAAGAACTGCTCGTCGAAGCCGCCCAACTGCATGAAGCCCTCACGCCGCACCAGCATCGCCGCGCCCGATACCCAATCCACCTCGCGAACGGAGTTGTGATCCCAGTCCAGCATCAGATAGTCGCGGGTGTAGCGATTTTGCGGAAACAGGCGTCCCAGCGGGGTGTTGCGAAAAATCGCCGCCACCGGATTGGGGAAACGCCGACAGGAGTATTGCAGGCTCCCATCAGGGTTGAGCAGCTTGGGACCCACGATACCCGCTTCGGGGTGCGAATCGGCGAATTGAACCAAGCGGGTGAGCGCGCCCGGCGTCACCACTGTGTCGGGGTTGAGAATAAGCAGGTAGCGTCCGCGTGCGTGGCGGGCAAGCTGATTATGCCCCTTCGCAAAGCCCAAATTGCACTCACTCACCAGCAGGCGAACGGCGGGAAACTCCTTTTCTATCATCTGCACACTGCCATCTTGAGAGGCATTATCCAGCACCAACACTTCGAACGGGCAGGTTGGCGCATGCTCAAAAATGGAGCGCAACGATGGGCGCAGATAGTCGCGCGCATTCCAATTCACAATCTGAATCGTAAGCACAATCTCGTCGGGTTCCATCTATTCTAAGAGTACCCGATGGCGGTATAATGAGAGCCGAGTTGGGGCGAGAATCCCGACCCGTCCTGATTGTCTGACCTGTCCGAGTATAATTGCAGTGGAGGCACGAGGAAGATGAGCGAGCAAAAGCGACGGAGCGGTGCGTTTTTAATCGAGTCCCCACAGGCGGGCAATACCTTCACGCCCGAAGATTTCGATCAGGAGGCGCGGCTTATTGGCAGAGCCGCTGAGGAGTTTGTGCGGAATGAGGTGTTGCCGCGTTTGCCTGAAATCGAGCAGGCGCAAGAGGGCTTGATGCGGGAGCTGGACCGCAAAATGGGTGAGTTGGGCTTCACAGCGGCGGAAGTGCCCACCCATTATGGCGGTTTGGACCTGCCCAAGACCACCGTTGCGCTGTTGGTGGAGAAGCTTGGTGCGGAGCCTGCCACCTGCCTGACCCTGCAAGCCCACGCGGGGTTAGCCATTCTGCCCCTTGTGCTGGAAGGCACGCCCTCGCAGAAGGCACGCTACCTGCCCAAACTGGCTTCGGGCGAGTGGTGCGGCTCGTTCTGCCTAAGCGAGCCTGCCAGTGGCTCCGACGCGCTGGCGATGCGCACCCGCGCCGTGCCCACCGAGGGCGGCTACCTCCTCACGGGCGAGAAGATGTGGGTCACCAACGCAGGCTTCGCCGACCTGTTCACCGTGTTTGCTAAGCTGGACGGCGTGCAGTTCACCGCCTTTCTGGTGGAGCGCACCTTCCCCGGCGTGAATCTGGGTCGGGAGGAGCATAAAATCGGGTTGCATGGCTCCAGCACGCGCCGCGTCGCTTTCGATCAGGTGTTTGTGCCTGCCGAGAACCTGCTGGGCGAGGTGGGGAAGGCACACTATATCGCCCTGAACACGCTCAATTTGGGTCGCTACAAGATGGCAGCCAGCGCGCTGGGCACGGGCAAATACGCGCTGGAGGTCGCCACGCGCTATGCGCAGGAGCGGCACCAGTTCGGTCAGCCCATCGCCAACTTCGGGCTGATACGCCAGAAGCTCGCCGACATGACGGCGCGCCTCTTCGCCCTCGAAAGCATGCTCTACCGCACCGGCGCCCTGATGCAGGAGTGGTTCGACCCCATCCACCACCTGCCACCTGACCACCCTGAGCTGCACCTGCATTACCGCGCGGCGGCGTCGGAATATGCAGGCGAGTGCGCCTTGCTCAAGTTCTACGGCACGGAGGTGCAGTATTTCTGCGCGGACGAAGGGCTTCAGATTCACGGCGGCTATGGCTATACCGAGGACTTTCCCATCGCGAAGATTTTCCGCGAGTCGCGCGTGCCGCGCATCTACGAGGGCACAAACGAGATTAATCGGCTGAACCTGACGCAACACCTGATTCGCCAGATGCAGCGGGCAGGTCTGCCCTTGATCGAGGAGGCACGACGCCGCGCAACGCGACCAGTGGAGCAGCTGCCTGATTCGCCTCGTGAGACGCTTACGGCTTTGGTGGAGCAGTTCCGTCAGGCGACCCTGTTCGCGTTCCAGCTGGCTTGGGAAGCCTATGGCGAGCATTTACGCGAGCAGCGCCAAGAGGTCGCCGCCGCCATTGCCGATATGACCGCCGTTTTGTACGGGCTGGATAGCGTGGTGGCACGCTTGCCCAAATTAGCGGGGAGCGCAGCGGAAGCAGGGGAGCTAAGCGCACTCCTACTGGCACGGGAAGGCGCATTTGCCCTGCGCGAGAAGCTCGATTTGGTGCTGAACGCGCTGGGGGCATCCGCTGAAGCCTTTCGCTTGGCGGAGCGAATGTTGAGCCTCCCGCGCTTCAACGCCGTTGCCGCGCGCAACCGCTTGGCGGAGTTGGTGCTTCAGCGCGGTGGGTATCCCTTCTGAAGAGGGGGCTGGGGTATAGTATAAGCAGGGTGATGACCCTTGCAAGGTGCAGCGCAAATGCGGCTGGTCTATGACCATGAAAAGCTCAGGGAGTTCTGCAGCCGGTGGCAGATTGCGGAACTGGGGCTTTTTGGTTCAGTGTTGACAGAACGGTTCCATCCAGAGAGTGACATAGATGTGCTGGTGACATTCTTGCCCGAAGCACACCCGACCCTGTTGGACTTGGCAAGGATGGAAGCCGAGCTGTCCGAAATTTTTGGGCGAGCAGTTGATCTGGTGGAAAAAACAGCACTCATACAAAGTCGCAATCCAATCCGTAGGCAAGCCATCCTAAACTCGGTAGAGGTACTTTATGCGCACCGATGAGGCATATCTTTATGACATGCTTAACGCCGCCCGTGATGCGCTGGCATTTGTTCAAGGGATGACCTTTGAACAATTCCAAGCAAGTCTCCTGCATCAAATGGCAGTCCTGAAAGCGATAGAAATTATTGGAGAAGCAGCCTCTCGTCTCTCACCTGCTTTTCAAGAAGCGAATCCCCACATCCCATGGCGGGATATTATTGGGATGCGCCATCGACTTGTTCATGGTTATTTTGAGGTGGACTATCGGCGAGTTTGGGATACTCTTCAGCGTGATGTGCCCCAGCTGATTGTCCATCTGGAGGCACTCCTTCAAAAGGAGCAGCCGGGGTAGGATGCTCCCATAGCCTCGTATATTTACAAGTTTTTACTCTTCTCTGAAACCTTTGGCACGCTCGTTGCTACTAACTACGGCAGCGGGGCGCGATTAGACGCGCTCCAGCATCGCAAAGGAGGTACGATGATGAAGCGAAACCTGTATGTGGTTCTTGCGGCACTGACGATTGGAGCGAGCGCGTTTGCGCAATACAACCTGACGGTCATCACCAGCAGTGGGGTGCTGGCACCACCGACTACAACGGTGTCCGTGCCGACCGTCGTCGTCTCGAACCCGCTGCCCCAAATCACCTTCCTGACAGGGTCAAGCACGCCCCCTATCTTTGTTGGGGATGGCACGGGGTTCACCAACGGTAGCTTCACGGGTGTGTACCAGATTACACCTACCTCATCCAGCTCGCCCGCGCTGACGGGGTTCAACTTCGTCATCAGCGGTGCAGTGATGGGCAACGCCCAGATTGCCTGGATCAAAAAGGTGGTGGACAATGACACCAACAGCATCCTCTACCTGCAGAGCGGGGTCATCAATGGTTCAGGCTACGGCGGTAGCGACGGTCCATTCACCATCTTGCTGCCTTCCACCCTTAGCACGCCCTCCAATAATGTAACGGTGTACGAGACCTTCGCACTCTTCACCGACGGTCAGCCCACTTCGTTGGCAGCCCTGGCATTCGTGGAGCAGGACTGGGTGCCGGAGCCTGCCAGCCTGTTGGCACTCGGTGCCGGATTAGGTGGGCTGCTGCTGCGCCGTCGCCGCAAGTAAGCCACCAGGTGTGACGGCAAGGGTGTCGTCGCACCCTCTCTTCCATGCGCAAACGCCGCTGGGGGCTGGGTCGGTTCCCAGCCCCTTTCTATTTCGGCTCCACGGCAGCAGGGAAAAAGAGCCGCATCACGAATCCTGCCTGTTGGAGGTGAGATGATGGAACCAACTGCGATTGAGGCGTTGTTGCAGGAGCAGCGGGTCTTCCCGCCCCCCGAAGCGTTTGCGCGTCAGGCAAATATGAATGACCCTTCTATTTATGAGGAAGCCGCGCGTGATTATGAGGCGTTCTGGGCAAAATGGGCAGGGGAACTGCTCGACTGGTACGAGAGGTGGCACACCATCCTGGAATGGAACCCGCCTTATGCAAAATGGTTTGTGGGCGGCAAGCTGAACGCCTGCTATAACTGCGTCGATCGCCATGTCAAAACCTGGCGGCGGAATAAGGCAGCGATTATTTGGGAAGGTGAACCGGGTGAAGAGCGGGTGCTGACCTATGGCGACCTCCATCGGGAGGTGCAGAAGTTCGCCAATGGGCTGAAGTCGTTGGGCGTGCGCAAGGGAGACCGCGTCTGCATCTATATGCCGATGACACCGGAGGTGGTGATTGCCATGCTGGCGTGCGCCCGGATTGGCGCGCCCCATTCGGTGGTGTTCGGGGGGTTCAGCGCGGAAAGCCTTGCCGACCGCATCAACGACGCGCAGGCGAAGGTGCTGGTCACCGCCGACGGCGGTTGGCGACGCGGGGCGATTGTGCCGCTCAAGCGTAACGCCGACGAAGCCCTGCGCCACTGCCCCTCCGTTCAAAAAGTGGTGGTGTTCCAGCGCATCGGCGGCGACTACACGGTGCCGATGCAAGAAGGGCGCGACCTCTGGTGGCATGAGCTGATGGCGAACGCCCCCCTCACCTGCGAGCCAGAACCGCTGGACAGCGAGCACCTGCTCTATCTGCTCTACACCTCCGGCTCGACAGGCAAGCCCAAAGGCATCATGCACACCACAGGGGGCTACCTCACAGGCGTCACCCTCACCACCAAGTGGGTCTTCGATCTCAAAGACGAGGATGTCTACTGGTGCACCGCCGATGTGGGTTGGGTCACGGGGCATAGCTACATCGTCTATGGTCCGCTGGCGAACGGCGCGACCTGTGTGATGTATGAAGGCGCGCCCGACTATCCCGACCGCGATCGGTTCTGGGCGATTGTGGAGAAATATCGGGTGACCATTCTCTATACCGCGCCGACCGCCATTCGCGCCTTTATGAAATGGGGCGAGTCCTATCCCCAGCGGCATGACCTAAGCAGCCTGCGCCTGCTGGGCACTGTGGGCGAGCCGATTAACCCCGAAGCGTGGATGTGGTATCACGAGCATATCGGCGGCGGACGCTGCCCGATTGTCGACACCTGGTGGCAGACCGAGACAGGCATGATCCTCATCACGCCCCTACCGGGCATCACCGCCACGAAGCCCGGCTCCGCCACCCGACCATTTCCGGGTGTGTTCGCCGATATTCTGGATGAACAGGGCAACCCCGTGCCGACAGGAAAAGGGGGCTACCTCGTTATCACACGCCCCTGGCCTGCCATGACGCGCGGACTCTACGGGGATCCCGAGCGATTCATGCAAATCTACTGGAGCAAATATCCGGGCATCTACCTGACGGGTGACGGCGCCAAGCGCGACGAGGACGGCTACTTCTGGCTGCTGGGGCGCGTGGACGATGTGATCAATGTGGCAGGGCACCGACTCAGCACGATGGAGATCGAAAGCGCGCTGGTGGACCATCCTGCCGTCGCTGAGGCAGCCGTCATCGGCAAGCATCACGAGATTAAGGGGCAGGCGGTGGCGGCGTTCGTCATCATCAAAGAGGGCTACCAAGCGGATGAACGATTGCGCGAGGAACTCAAGCAACATGTGGCGAACAAAATCGGTGCAATTGCCCGCCCCGATGACATCATCTTCACAGCGGACCTGCCCAAAACACGCAGCGGCAAAATCATGCGTCGACTGCTGCGGGATGTGGCAGAAGGGCGTGCACTGGGCGACACCACCACACTCGCTGACCCTGCCGTCGTGCAGGCTCTAAAGGAGAAATACGAGGGTCAGGAGGAGTAGGAAAGCAATTGCCACACTCCCAAAGAGCAAAGTAGGGGTGCGGTTCCCGCACCCCCTCACGCTTGCCCCTTACCCGACCGAGCAAGGCTGGGAAATGCCTAACCAACCGACTTCTTGGCAGACGCTTGCGGCGAGGCTGCAGAAGCAGCCTGTTCAGCGGGTGCTGCTGGAGAGTTCGGGGGGTTATGAGAAAGGCGTGGCGCACGCGCGGCAGCAAGCGGGCTTGCCAGTGGTGATTGTGCCCACCCAGCGTGCCCGCCACTTTGCCAAGAGTATGCGGGGCGACCTGAAGACCGACCGCGTAGATGCCCAACTGCTGGCGTACTTTGCCTACTGCTATCCCGACCCCGAAGCCACCGCGGTGCCCGAAGCGCAGGCGCAACGGCGCGCATTGGGGGCGCGCCGGGAGCAGTGAGTGCCGATGCTGGAGGCATCGAAGAAGCGGCGGCAGGTGGCGCCTGAAACGGTGCGAGCGTCGTTGGAGCGGCTCATCGCGGTGCTGGAGGCGGAGATTGCCCAGATAGAGGCGGCGGTTGCGGCGTTTTGACCCCATTTTCGGACACCCTCGGAGGTTGGCAGCATGCGCACTCAACGCTTGCCCTTCTCACGCAGCAGGGCATCTATCCAACGCAAATCCTCCTCGCTGAACGGCGGCGGTGGCGGGTCGCCACGATAATCCACTCGCAGCTCATACGCCCCATCCTCATAACACTGTGCCACCACCGCTTGCAAATCCAAGCGCGCGGGCTTATCCTCCCCTGCCAACGGAATCGGTATCACGGGCAGCCGCTCCCGAACCGTGCGCGGATACAGGTAATAGCGCGTCCGATCGTCCCCGCAATTCACGCTTATCAGGTAGTGCCAGCCCTGCGGGAGCTTCGCTTGCAACAACTTCGTCGGCGGCGCAAGCGTATATTCCCCACCGCGCAACAGATCAATCTCCACCAGATGCACCTCGCTTTGCAGAATTTCCTCCTGCTTGCGCAGATACAGCTCGCGCCCTTTGGAATGCGCCTCTTTGTTGGAGGGGCTTAGCACCTCAATCACCGTCACAAGGCGCATATTGTTTTCGCGGTCGTAGATATGCACCATGCCTTCGGTATGGGGGATTTCGTCAAGCTGGAGAACGACGGGGGTATCGCACTGGGGTTCGAGAACGGCGACACTCTCTTTGTGGGCATACTGGCGCCGAAGGATGGCGACATCGGGCACGATTTCGCGCTCGACAAACTCCAGGTAGAAGCGTTCCTCGATGCTGGCGACATAGCGCGGGCGCAGCTGCGGCTGCAGCGCGTTGCGGATGTAAGTGATGAGACTATGATGCAGATCGCCCCACAGGGAGCGGTCCTCCAGATAGGGGTCCATGCCGGGAAACGGGCTTGCCATGCTCTCACCTGAGGCAATTATACCCACCCTTGCGATTTGCACCCCTATTGCAGGGAGCATGCTGTGTTTGGCGGGCTTCAAGGGCGCGATGGGAGGGAGGGCGATCTGAGCGTGAGCCAGATGCCGCTCATAATCAACCCTGCGCCGTACCACACGGTCGGGTGCAGCGGTTCGTGCAGCAGAAAGTGCCCGATGAGGGCAGCAGCGGGCGTCTGTGCCAGGATCGACACACCCATCCCGCCGATGGGCGCACGCTCCATCAGATAGAACCAGACCGAGAAGGCGAAGATGGTGCAGACCCCTATCAGATAGGCGAGCGCCCAACCCTGCGCCACCGTCAGTTCGGCAGGCGGTGGTCCCACCACCAGGGAAGCAATCAAGGTCAGCGACAGCCCAGCGAACAGCGACTCGATCCACAGCACCGCCACACCGGAATAGCGCACCGCCAGCGACTTCGCCAGCACCACATCGATGCTCTCGATCACCACGCCCATTAGCACCAGCAAATTGCCGAGCGTCGCACCCGAAAATTCGCGCAGCAGAAGCCCCTTGTTCACCATCACCCACGCGCCCAGCAACCCGATGCCGATGCCCAGCGACTTGCTTAGCGGAAACGGCTCCTTGAGCCACCAGCGTGCCAGCAGCGCGTAAAAGATAGGCGAGGTGGACACCAAAATGGTGGCTTCGGTTGCCGTGCTGAGTTTCGCGCCCCAGAAATAGCAGATGTAGGTGCTGGAGACCCCCAGCGCGCCTATCCCCGCTGCCAAAGCGAAATCGCGCCAACGATTCGGGAAACGGTTCGCCACCGCGCGTCGGAACGCCGGCAGAAGCAGCAGCAGTCCCAGCCCCAGCGCCGTGCCCACAAAGCGAAACGCAGCCACCCACTCGGCACGATGGGTCTCCATCACCACACGCGCAGCGGGATAGGCGCCTGCCCACAGCACATTCAGCCCAATCAGCACCAGGAAAAGCCCCGTGCCCGCACTCCCCACCTGTGGCGCAGATGCTCGGCTCAATATCGGGAAGTATACCCCCTTCTCACTGATCCCAGCCCAGATGCCCGTTAATCGAGACGGTGTAGACCGCTTGACCCGTCACCAAGCGGTAAATCGCCAAGGGCGTGTCCACGGCGAATTCGGCTAAAATCACGCCAATCGCCACCGCTCGCAACTTCTCGTAGCCCGGCAGACCCCAGTAGCGATTCACGAAGAGCTTCACCATCAGCACCACCATCAGCCCGAACCAGATATAGTCGATGCCGAAGTTCATGGAGAGCGCGTAGCCCGCTGGATGAATGGGGAAGCCCGGCACCCGATAGCGAATGAAATCGAGCAGCAGCACGAAGCAGAACGCCCCTGTGAAAAACGCCATCGCCGTCACATTCGGCGGATAGCGATTGTCTGCCAACTGCGTGATGACACCCGCCATGCCGCCTGCCCAGTCCGGTGCGCCATCCCGATAGAAGCGATTCACGCTGAACAACTCGCCCAAAAAGATGCCCGCTATCACCGCCAGCGCAATCACGAAAAACAGCCCGCGCTGATTGAGCCGCGCAATCTCGCCCATCTTCATCGATTCCAGTTGATAGGGCATCGGGTGCGTGCGGTGCAGGCGATTCATAAAGTGAAAAGTGGTCATCAGGCGCGCGATGGTCGACTCCGACAGGTTCTGCGTGCCCGTGAAGGCAATCATCAGCTGATGGGGTCCCATAAACGCCATCTCGTGGATAGGCGCGCCCAACTGTGCCCGCAACCGCGTTACAATCACACTGAACGCCATATAGAGTGCCACATAGATGGTCACCAGCCACCAGGGCAGCCCGACCGCCACGCCCAGCCCGATAAGCAGCCCCAGACTGACAATTAGCCCGATAAAAGCCCAGCGTGCCGAGATGGCATAGCCCGCATCGGGATTGAACCCCGTTCGAATCTCATTCCAGATTTCACGCAGGTAGCCCCGCGACGCCCACACCACGCTCACGAACAGCCCCAGAAACGCGCCCCACGACTGCTCGCTGAAATAGGGTGGCTGCGGCACCAGATAACCCCCACCGAACACCCCCTGCTCATACCCCATCGCAGCCGTGATGACCTGCATCCCCTTGCGCACAAAGTAGAACAGAATGCACGAAAAAAGCAAATCGTTCGGCACAAAGACCCCAATCGCCGACATATAGGGGAATAGCCCAACAGGGATCCAGCCCACTTGGTTCCATGGGGGGCTGTGGAAATACTCGTTCAAGCGCGCCAGAAAGCGCACCTTAATCGGGGGAATCCACGGATAAAAGAAGTTGAGCGCGTTCAGCGTGTCGATGGCTGCCATCACAGCAAAGCCGCCCCAGAGATAGCGGCTGCGCCACAAGGGCGCCTGCGGCTGACAAAGCAACATCGGCACCTGTAGAATGGGGAACGCCAACCGTTCCTGCTGCGTCCACAGACGACGCATCAGCGCATTGATGCAGAGCATCGCCAACGCCGCCGAGCCGAACAGCCCCATCCAACCCAGAAAAATGGGCAGCCACAGCGGCAACTTCGTCAGCGTATAGCCCAACCACTGCCCGCCTTGAGCGTAATCTTGGAGCGATTCCCCGCTTTTGAAGAAGAGCCAGCTCGCCACATGGGGCAGCACACGCGTCTTGTAAGCGTTATTCTGGTCGGCATACAGCCCGAACGCGTGCCACAGCGGCGCCACCACCGCCATCCACTCGGCGGACATCGCCGTGCCCACAAAAAGGATACTAAAAAGCACCACCAGATCGGGCGTCTTCAGGAACCAGCAACGGGTGAGCCACCGCCCGATAGCGTTCAACAGCGCCACCGCCATCAGCGCCGCCACGGGCGGAATAATCAGCGAGAAAATCACGCTCACCACGCTTTCCACCGCCCAGTAGGTGGTGAACGGCAGCAAACCGAACCCAATCAGCAGCGCACGAAGCCGAATTGGGTTCGATGCCTCAGAGTGCGGAGCCGCGCTCGATCCAGCTGAAACCTCTTCCAATCTGGGCTGCGTTTGCATCGATAGAATTTTCTATTCGACGGGCAGCTTGAGCGTCCTGCTCAGTTGTCAGGCAAACCCAGAATGGTTCGGCGGGCGCATACCGCCGTCTGGTATACTGCCGCCGGAGGTGTGCGACAGAGCGATGCGACGGCTGGATACGGTCTGCTTGCTGCGTCCCGAAGAGGTGCCGCCCTCTCATGAGAGCCTGCGTGTGATAAGCGTGTTCAATCCGGGTGTGGCACAGGTGGGGGATGCGGTATGGCTGCTGGTGCGTGTTGCCGAAACCCCGCGTGCGGTGCGCCCCGGCTTCGTCGGGCTGCCACGCTATGAGCCGGGCGCAATCGAACCCGTGATCGACTGGCTGCCCGAAGAGGCGGTGGAAGCCCTCGACCCGCGTGTGGTGCGTCTGCGCGCAACGGGACATATCCGCCTCACCTTCGTGTCGCACCTGCGCCTGGTGCAACTCGATTCGTCGGGCAAGCGCGTGCAACACATCGCCCCAACCCCCACCATGCGTCCCGAGACCGCTTGGGAGACCTACGGCGTGGAGGACCCGCGCATCACACCCCTTGAGGGACGCTTCTATTTCACCTATGTTGCCGTTTCACGCCATGGGGCATGCACTGCGCTCGCTTCCACCACCGATTTCCACACCATCACCCGTCACGGCATCATCTTCCCGCCAGAAAACAAGGATGTGCTGCTGTTTCCGGAGCGCATAGCAGGTGAGTATGTGGCGCTGCATCGTCCGAATCCGAACACCCACTTCCACGCGCCTGAGATGTGGATTGCCTATTCGCCTGACCTGATACGCTGGGGTCGCCATCAGCCCCTCTATGGCGGCGGTCGTGAGTGGGAGAGCGATCGGATAGGCGGCAGCGTGCCCCCCATTCGCGTCCCCGAAGGTTGGCTCGAAATCTATCACGCCACGCGCCGCGTGCCCGGTCAGGTAGGTATCTACACAGCCGCTGCCATGTTGCTCCACCCAGAGCAGCCAGCGCGTGTGCTGAAGCTCAGCCCGAATCCGATTCTGGTGCCGGAGGCGGATTTTGAGCGCGAGGGTTTCGTGCCGAATGTCATCTTTCCCACAGGTGCCGTCGTGCGGGGAGACACCCTGCTGATTTACTACGGTGCAGCGGATACCTGCACAGGCGTAGCGGAACTCGCCCTGCACGAGGTGCTGCGCTTTTAGCGAAACGCCGTCGGGTACAATCCCTTTATAGGGAGATAGAATGGCAACCATCACGCGCGAGCAAGTATTGGAGACGCTTCGGAACATCGTTGACCCCGACCTGCACCGTGATATTGTGTCGCTGGGGTTTGTGAAGGATGTGGCGATTTGCGACGGCGCGGTGAAGGTGGTCATCGAGCTGACCACTCCTGCATGCCCTGTGCGGGATCAGATGAAAGCCCAGGCGGAGACGCTCTTGCGTGCGTTGCCGGGCGTGACCACCGTGAATGTGGAGATGACGGCTCAGGTGCGCCAGCGCACGATGGCACCGGAGGACATCCTGCCCGGTGTCAAGCATATCGTGGCGATTGCCAGTGGCAAGGGAGGGGTGGGCAAGTCGACGGTGGCGGTGAATCTGGCGGTTGCGTTGGCGGAAGCGGGCGCCCGCGTGGGCTTGCTCGATGCCGATGTGTATGGACCCAGCCTCCCCAAAATGCTGGGCTGTCAGCATGAGAAGCCGCTGGTCGAATCGCAACAGATCATTCCCATTCGTCGCTACGGGCTGTCGATTATGTCGCTGGGGTTCCTGCTGGAGGAGGAGCAAGCGGCGATGTGGCGCGGTCCGATTGTGGCGGGCACGGTGCGCCAGCTCTTTGTGGATGTGCGCTGGGGCGAGCTGGACTATCTGATTGTGGATTTGCCGCCGGGCACAGGCGATGCTCCGATGACCACCGCGCAGCTGGTTCCGCTAACCGGTGTGGTGATTGTGATGACGCCGCAGGAGGTCGCTGGCAGCATTGCGGGCAAGTCGGCGGCGCTGTTTCGTCGGCTGAACGCGCCCATTTTGGGCGTGGTGGAGAACATGGGCGAATTTGTCTGCCCACACTGTGGCGAGCGCACTCTTATCTTCCCTGGACCGGGTGCGCGTCGCTTCGCCGAAAAACTGGGCGTGCCCTTCCTGGGTAGCATCCCGCTTGACCCTGTGATCAGCCTCGCCAGCGACGAAGGCAAACCGGCGATTCTCGCCGCGCCCGAATCGGCGCAGGCGCGCGCCTTCCGCGAAATCGCTCGCCAACTGGCTGCCCAGATTAGCACCCTCTACTTCTTCTCGCAAGCAGAAACCCCATAGGGTATCCTTTTTGTCAGCATGGCAGAGGTGACGCGAACCTTGGTCTTTGTGAAGCCCGATGGTGTGCAGCGCGGGCTGGTGGGCGAGATTATCGCACGATTCGAACGGCGGGGCATCCGCATCGTGGGGCTGAAAATGGTGCAGCCGACGCGCGAACTGGCGGAACGCCATTACGCTGTCCATCGCGATAAGCCCTTCTTCGAAAGCGTGGTGAACTTCATTACCTCGGGACCTGTCGTGGCGATGGTGTTGGAATGCCCGAATGCCGTCGAGACGGTGCGCCAGATGATGGGCGCCACCAACCCGTTGAACGCAGCACCCGGCACCATTCGGGGCGATTTCGGATTGGATATCGAGCGCAACATCATTCACGGCTCTTCCGACCCCGAAGCCGCAGCATACGAGATTGCCCTCTGGTTCAGACCCGAAGAGTTGTTATGAGATGAACCCCCTCACCGACCCAGCAGTTCCGCCACGCGCTGCCATGGCGGATTCTGATGCGCTATCTGATCCAGCGTGACGCTCTGCAGCGCTTGCTCGGCATCCTCCCGTAACGCTTGCCAGAGATGATGGGCAGCGCACGGAGTCTCGGCACGACAGGGGGCGCGATGGTCCAGCAAGCAGTGGTGTTTCTCGATGGGACCTTCGATAGCTATTAGGATATCATAGAAGCTAATCTGGTCAGGGGGACGGGTCAGGGAGAAACCGCGTTGCACGCCCCGATGGGGTCGCACGATTCCCGCTCGTGAGAGCAGATCGAAAATCGTGTAGAGGAAGTGGACGGAGATGCCCGTCTCCTCCGCCAGCTCTTTGACCGTGACCACGGCGCCCGCTCCACGCTGCGTCAGGTGCGCCAGCGCCCGAATCGCATATTCCGTCCTTGCACCGAAATCCAGCAACCTTATCATCGCTGTTCACCTCACTGAGTTAACTCACTCTATAATACCCCAAACGGGGCACTCGATGCAAGTCTATCCAATATGCCCGTTCGGTGGGAGAGGGGGCAGGGCAGACGCACAGGTCTGCCCCTACCTGAGGCAGACACACAGGTCTGCCCCTACCTGAGCAAAACTTCGATGGCTTTGTCGAGCTGGCGGTCGCGTCCTGCTGCCAAGTCGTCGGGCATATCTTCCACGCGATAGTCGGGCTGGGCGCCGTTGCCTTCCAGGTTGATGCCTTTGTCGATGGTGTACCAGCCGCGTCCGGGTGTGCTAACGCGGCTGCCATCCATCAAAGTGCGCTGCCCCGTGCTGATGACGCCGCCCGCGGTCGGCATGCCGATGAGTGGACCGCGCTTGAGCGTTTTGATGGCGTGGGCGAAAATCTCGGCGTTGCTGAAGCTCGCCTCGTTGCACAGCACCGCAATCGGCTTCGTCCATTCGGGCAGTGGGAGGCGGTCGTGTGGATAGCCCGGCTTGCCACCGCGCCCGATGGTGTAGGCATGGCGTGGCACATGCAGGATTGCCAGCAGGTAATCAGCGGTGCGCCCACCCCCGTTGAAGCGCACATCGATGATTAATGCCTGCTTGCCATAAGCGGCGGCATAGAGGTCGCGAATGAACTCCCGCAGGCTCTGCTCGCCCATCGCCTGAATATGCACATAGCCCAGCTTGCCGCCGCTCTTTTGCTCCACATAGTGGCGGTTGCGCTGCACCCAATCGCGATAGCGCGCCGTGTTGTAGTCGCTGATAGAGAGAGGGCGTAAAGAAACGGTGCGCTCTGTGCCGTCAGGCTGGCGCACCCGCAGTTCGACCCGCTCGCCCACCTTGCCTTCCAGGAGCTGCCACACATTGGTAGTAGGCGTGATGGGCTGCCCATCGATTGCCATGACGCGCTCTCCGGGCTGCAGGTTCACATCCCTGCGCGCTGCGGGCGTGCCGGGCACGACCCGCTCAATCAGCAAGCCGTCGCCATCCCGACGATTGCTCCAGATAACCCCCAGCATGCCAGTGGGGCGACCGCTCTCCGCCTCCTCGCGTGGCAAGCTGAAGCTCACATGGGACGAACGCAGCTCGCCTAACATCATATAGACCAACGCCGTGAAATCGCGGTCCGTTTGCGCGTAGGGCAGATAGGGACGATATTTGGTGCGTATCGCGTTCCAGTTGACGCCGTGAAAGTTGGGGTCATAGAAGGTTTCATTAAGCGTGCGCCAGACGGCATCCAGTCGCCAAGCGCGTTCCGCATCGGTTTGAATGCGGATTTTCACTTCGGTGTTAGTGGTTTGGGGCGAGCCACCTGTAGCGGGAATGCGCTGGAGCCGTCCCCGACTGAGAAAAGAGAGCGTTTTGCCATCGCTGCTCCAAGTGATTTGGCTTGGCGCCAGTCCACCTGTGGTGAGCCGCTTCTCGTCCGTGCCATCCCACTTGATGGTATAGAGGTCGGATTGCCCCTGATAGGCGGTGCGATAGGCGATGCGGTCGGCATCGGGCGCAATTACCGCCTCCTGCACCCCTTCGGCATAGCGCGTCACGGGGCGAATGCGCAGATGGATGTCGTCAAAATCGATGCGCACAGGAGTGTCCGACTTCTGGTCGGGTTTTTCCTCCTTCTTGGGCGCGTCGTAGCGGGCATCTTCCTCGTCGTCGCGGTCAGCGCGGGTCTTCTCGTCATCCTCTTTGCGCAGGTAGACAAAGTAGATGTTGGGCGTGTCGGTATCACGCTCGGAGAGGAACACGAGCGCGCGCCCATCGGCAGACCAGGAGGGCGCGCTGTCGTTGCGCGGATGGCGTGTGATGTTCACTGGCTCACCACCCTCCACCGATACAATCCAGATGTCGGCGTTGTAGTTCTCATCCTCCTGTTCATAGGCAATCCAGCGACTATCGGGCGACCAGACGAAATCGCCCAAGTTCCAGCCTTTGACCAGCACGCGCTCTTGGCGGGTTTCCACATCCAGCACCACCAGGTCGCCCGTGCCGCGGCGGAAGGCGAGCTTTTTGCCATCGGGCGCGAAGCGGGGCGACGACTCGTCGGTCTCGGTCTGCGTTAACCATTCACGCTTGAGTTTGTTGGTGCGACGCAGGCGCGGCTCGTTGGGGTCGTCCGAGGTTACGAGGCAGAGGTCGGTCTGCCCATTTCGTTCGGCGGCGAACACGAGGGCTTTGCTATCGGGCGACCAGCTCAGCCCCGATTCGGGCTCCACGGTTTCCGTGAGGTTGCGTGTGATGCCGCCATCGGGGAAGCGCGTGACGAAGACTTCGCCCCGCACCACAAAAGCGACCTCCTTGCCGTTGGGCGCGATGGCATACTCCGTGATGTTGCCCGTGAAGGTGCGCACCTCTTCGGGGGTGCCGCGCTGATCCGCCGCGGGCAGTGTGAGGGAGAGAGGCTCCATCCTGCCGCTGGGCAACTCCAGTCGCCAGATGTCCATGCCCTGCTCGAAGACAATCACGCGCCCATTCGCGCTGATTTGCGGGAATCGCACACCATCCTCTCGGAAACGGGTCAACTGGCGTACGCGCCGTGTGGACAGCTCCATCGCATAAAGGTTATAAGTGCCGTCGCGCTCTGAGACGAAGAAGAGCGTGCGCCCATCGGATGCCCACATCGGGAAGGTGTCGGGTGTGTCGGTATCGGTCAGGCGGGTGAAGCGGTTCGTTTCGAGATGGTGCAGCCAGAGGTCGCCCGTTGCGCTGCCGCGATAGCCTTTGCGCCACCAAGCACTGTCGCGCCGCACAAACGCTACCTGCTTGCCATCGGGCGAGAGCGCGGCGGGTGTGCCCTCCACATCGTGCAGCCGATAGGGTGTGCCGCCCTTGAGCGGCGCCACATAGGGCACAGAGCGCACGCCATACGGCTCCCAATCGCGCTGCGACTCGAAAATCACCGCTTCGCTATCGGGTGTCCAGCCCAGCGTCCGATCCCGTCCCGAAAACCAAGTGAGCCGCTGAACCCGACCCGTGTCCAGATACAGCACGAACACATCATCGTTGCCATAGCGGTCGGAGGTGAAGGCGATTTTCTTCCCATCGGGCGACCAGACAGGCGCGAAGTCGTAGCCTTCATGCACGGTGAGCCGTTGCGCCTGACCGCCCGTGAGGGGCGCCAGCCATAAATCGCCCTGATAGGAGAACACTAACTGCGTGCCATCGGGTGATGGCGCCGGGTAGCGGGCAAACTTCACTACCACCTGCGCATAGAGAGGAATGATAGCCGCCACAAACCATCCGATCAACCAGCCGTTGCGAACGCATCTCATACCTCTTCTCTTTCGCACCACCCACCAAAGCTCCTTCACGAAGTGGCAACCAGTGCTAAGAAATCGGCGGCACTAACAATGGCGATGCCTTGATAGCTGCCCAGCTGCAACAGGTGGCGTCGGTCGCCCGTGACGATATGGGTTGCGCCCCCCACCACGGCACACTCCAATACCTTGTGGTCATCAGGGTCCGATACAACACCAGTCAGGGTGTTTGTGATGCGAACCAAACGCGAGAAAAGCAGAATCTCCTTGATAGCTTTGGCAATATCGTCCTCTGACATTTTGCGCTTCAAACGGAGTATTGCCTCCAGTTCGGTTAAAATTTCTTGACAGGTTACTGACTCCACCAGACCTTTGCGTGCCAATAAAAGACATTGGTGGGCTGACCCACGCCAGCCCAAGCCAGAGAACAGGATGTTGGTATCAAAAACGGCTATTGGTCGCACATTCGATACTCGTGAACGAGGTCATCTATCAAGGCTTCACGCTCTTGTTCTGTCATCGAGTCCCAGTCCAGCCCCCGTTCAGCACTCAGGCGGCGCAGTTGCTCTTCGCCTTCCGCTAAGATGCGCTGCCACCAGGCATCACGCGCGGCGTTCAAAATTTGCAGCACAGCCCGTTGTCGCTCTGGAGGCAGCTGCATAACCAACTGCGCAATTTCCTCATCCGACAGCTCCAGCTTCGGCATAGGGTCTCACCGGAGTTGATTGTACCCTATCCTTAGCGGGCGATGACCTCGTAGGTGCGAAAGTCGGAGGTCATCGGGGACTGTTCGCCACGCGCCTTCGCCTCGCGAATATCCTCAAAGCCACGCTTGTGCCCGTCCAAAAACTCAGGCGACTGAACCCATGCGCGAAAATGCGCCTCGCTCTCCCAGTGGCTAACCACCAGATAGGGGTCGCCTTCACGCAGCGGGCGCAGCACATACATCCCGCGAAAACCCGGCATCCGATCAATCGCACGCGCACGGGTGCGAAACAGATGCTCGAATCGTTCCCGATATTCGGGCGTGCAGGTGATATAGTTAATCGCCACGAAGCCACCCTCTGGCGCCACAATGGCGCAGGCGTCCTGCAAAACCTCACTTGTCTTGATGTCCATGTCCATCGCCTCCATTCTTTGTAGATTATACCCTTAGCATGGCTAAGAAATCAAGGGGTTTCAGCTAACGCGAAGGGAAGGGGTATACTTACTTTGTCGTCATACGGGGTCAAGCACGATGTCGGTGATTGCAAGCCACATTAACCCAAATGACTCGGAATTCCGAGAGAATCGCGCTTACTACGAGGAGTTGCTGAAGCGATATCGGGAAGCGTTGGAGTGGGCGCGTGCGGGGGGCGGGGCGGAAGCGCTCGCTAAACACCGCGCCCGCAATAAACTCACGGCACGCGAGCGTATCGACGCCCTCATCGACCCGAACACACCCTTCTTGGAGCTTGCACCCCTCGCCGCCTACGGCATGTATAACAACGAAGCCCCGTGTGCGGGCATCGTGTGTGGCGTCGGCGTGATTCACGGCAAGGAATGCATGATTATCGCGAATGACGCCACTGTGAAGGGCGGTACCTACTTCCCCATCACGGTCAAGAAGCACCTGCGCGCACAAGAGATTGCGATGGAGAATCGGCTGCCCTGCATTTATCTGGTCGATTCAGGTGGGGCGTTCCTGCCGTTGCAAGCGGAGGTGTTTCCCGACCGTGACCATTTCGGGCGCATTTTCTACAATCAGGCGCGGATGTCGGCGATGGGCATCCCGCAAATTGCGATTGTAATGGGGTCCTGCACGGCGGGTGGCGCCTATGTGCCCGCGATGAGCGACCAGACCATCATCGTGAAGGGGCAAGGCACCATTTTTCTGGGCGGTCCCCCACTGGTGAAAGCCGCCACAGGCGAGGTGGTCAGCGCAGAGGAGCTGGGTGGTGCCGAGGTGCATACGCGCCTCTCGGGGGTGGCAGACTACTTCGCAGACGACGACCTGCACGCTATCCAGATCGCGCGCGAGATTGTGGCGAATCTGAACCTGCGCAAGGAGATACCCGCCGATTTGCAGCCGCCGGAGGAGCCGCTCTATGACCCTGCCGAAATCTACGGGATTATCCCGCGCGACCTGCGTCAGCCGTTCGAGGTGCGCGAGGTGATTGCCCGCATCGTGGATGGCAGTCGCTTGCTGGAGTTCAAGGCGCGTTATGGCACGACGCTGGTGTGCGGCTTCGCCCATATTCACGGCTTCCCCGTCGGCATTATCGCCAATAACGGCATCCTGTTCTCGGAGAGCGCGCTCAAAGGCGCCCACTTCATCGAGCTGTGCTGCCAGCGACGCATCCCATTGGTGTTCTTGCAGAACATCACGGGCTTTATGGTGGGCAAGCGATATGAGAATGAGGGGATTGCCAAGCATGGGGCGAAGATGGTGATGGCAGTGGCGAACGCGGAAGTGCCCCGCTTCACCGTCATCATCGGCAGCTCCTATGGCGCGGGCAATTACGCCATGTGTGGACGCGCCTATCAGCCGCGCTGGCTCTGGATGTACCCGAACGCTCGCATCGCCGTGATGGGAGGCGAGCAAGCCGCGAATGTGCTACTCACGGTGAAGTTAGACCAGTTGGCAGCCAAGGGGCAAACAATGAGCGAAGAGGAGCAGGAAGCCTTCAAACGCCCCATTCTGGAGAAGTACGCGGAAGAGAGCAGTGCGTTCTATAGCACGGCACGCCTCTGGGACGACGGCATTATTGACCCGGTGGACACTCGCACGGTGCTGGCGCTCGCGCTCTCCATCGCGTATAATGCCCCTATTCCCGACACGAAGTTCGGCGTCTTTCGGATGTGAAGGTTATGCGAAGAGACGGGTTCACCCTCATCGAGCTACTGGTGGTGATAGCGATTATAGCGGTGCTTGCGGCGTTGTTGTTCCCGGTGTTGAGTCGGGCACGAGAGAAAGCGCGCCAAAGCCAGTGTCTCAACAACTTACGCCAGCTGGGGACCGCATTCGCCCTCTATCGCGCCGATTTCGACGGGCGCAACCCTGGCATGGGCGACGGAACCTACTGCCCCGGCAGGATTGATCCGCGATTCTATCCCCACTGGATTGGCGGTCTCTTCAGCACAGCCGAGGGGCACTGGGTGCCTTGCTATTGGGTCATCTATCCGCCGCTGGACCCGAACGCGCCGGTGGGCGAACGCTGGCGCGAGACGGGTGTGAAGCAAGGCGCCCTCTACCCCTATGTGCGCAACGAGGCGGTCTACATCTGCCCAACAGACCGCCGCGGGCAGGAAAAGGGACTGAGCTATTCACTCAACTATGTGGCTGGCTTCATCCCAGAAGCGGTGGTGGCACGCCCAGCACAGTTCGCCGAACTGGTCGATGAGCAGGCGACGCTGAACGATGGGGATTTGACCGCCTTCGATGCCGCCGGGCGGTACTTTAACTGCCCTACGATTGCCCATTTCAACGGTGCGAACCTCACATTTTTTGATGGGCATGCACGCTGGCTGAAGGCAACACACACGGTCGAGCGCGTGCGCGAGTGCCAATATACGGTGCCAGCCCACTACTTCTGCCCGATGATCCCTTTTCCCGACGCAGGCGGCTACACGCCCAACTGCGCCCAAGAATAGACGCTTGGCAGCGCAAGGATCGGAGTCAGAATGCAAAGTCATAGGGGGCATGGTTTCAAACCCCATACCCCCCGCGATTTGAGGGGCGCGAACTTCCGCTTAGGATGCCTTGGCCTTGCGAGGCTTGCGGACATCCTTCAGACCGAAGCGGAACTTGGCAAACGCCTCTTCGATTTTGCCCTCCATAATCAGTCGGGCAAACTCTTTCGCGCCCTCCACCTTCTTCTGATTCGGCTTGCGCCTCCGTAGAGCCTTCACTGCTTCTGCCATGTCGATCTCACCTGCCTTGAACGCTTTAAGGATACCCTCAATGTACGCAGTTCGTTCATCTGCCATCTTCGATTGCACCTCCCTAAAAAGGGTAGCAAGATTATACCATATGCATGACAGCCATGTCAAGTGGTATAGAGGCTGTTCGAAAAATCGTGCCTGCTGCGTGGTTTTGAGGCAGTTTTAGCAGGGCACGGGAACCGCGCCCCTACCGGTACGGGTGCAGTTCCCGCACCCTGATTGTCGAACGCCATCGAGCCAAGTTGGGTTCACTCGCCGCTAAGCGCAGCCTGAAGGCGGCGCAACGCGCGCGCCTCCAACGCGCCTTCCACCCACGCATAGAGCGTCGGCAGCACAATCAGCGTGAGCAGCGTGCTGGTAATCAGCCCGCCAATCACGACGGTCGCCAGCGGGCGTTGTACCTCTGCTCCCATTCCATGTGAGGTCGCCATCGGCAGGAAGCCGAAACTCGCTACCGCCGCGGTCATCAGCACGGGTCGCATCCGCCGCCGCGCGCCTATGAGAACCGCCTCGCGACAGAGCGTCCCGTGCTGGCGCAACTGGTTGATTGCGGTGATCATCACCAGCCCGTTCAGCACGGCAATCCCGCCCAGCGCGATGAAGCCGACGCCTGCCGACATCGAAAAGGGCATCCCACGCACCCACAGCGCGAGTATCCCGCCCGTGAGCGCGAAGGGGATGGCGGTGAAGACCATCAGCGCGTAGCGCAGGTTGCCCAGCGCCAGCACCAGCAGCAGCAGGATTGCGCTGAAGGTCGCAGGCACGACGACGCTGAGCCGCGCCCGCCCCGACACCAGATGCTCATACGCGCCGCCGTACTCAATCCAGTAGCCGACGGGCAGGTTCAGGCGCGCGATGCGTCGGTGCGCCTCTTCCGCCATCGTGCCCAAGTCGCGTCCGCGCGCGTTCGCCAGCACCAGCACGCGCCGTTGCCCGTTCTCGCGATTGATGCGCACAGGTCCCTCGACCACCTCGATGCGCGCCACCTGGCTCAGCGGCACGCGCCCGCCCGACGCGGTCGGCAGCAGCAGTCGCCCTATCGCTTCGGGTGCGTCGCGGTAGGCAGGCGCGAAACGCAACGCGACCTCCACCTTCTGGTTGCCCTGCACGACGGTGGTGGCGACCTTGCCCGCGAAGGCGGCTTCAATCGCGTCCATCACATCTTGCGCGTGCAGTCCGTAGCGCGCGGCGCGTTCCCGATCGAGCGTTATCTGCAACTGGGGCAGCCCCTCCAGCGTTTCCATCGAGACATCCGCCGCGCCAGGGATCTTGCGCAACTCCGCCGCAATCAGACCGCCGATGCGGTTCAGCTCCGCCAAGTCGGGTCCGAACACCTTGACTGCGAAGTCGGCGCGCACGCCTAGCCCTTCGATCATCTCGTCCATGCGCATCTTGATGGGCTGGGTGAAGCTGACCGACAGTCCGGGCATCAGCGCGACCGTCTGGGCGATTTGCTCCACCAGCGCCTCTTTCGTGCGGGCGCGCGTCCACTGCTCAGGCGGGTGCAGTTCAATCATGATGTCCACCTGATTGTTGAGCATCGGGTCGGTCGCGGCTTCGGGGCGTCCGATTCGGGTGAAGATGTGTGCGATTTCGTCGGGGAACTGCTCGCGTAGGCGTTGTTCGAGCCGACCCGACAAGCGCACTACCTCCTCCAGCGAGGTGTCGGGCGGGTAGAAGCCCGAGATTGCGATGTTGCCCTCGTTGAGTTCGGGCACGAACACGCTGCCCAGCCGCGGGAAGAGGCTGAAGCACGCCGCCACGAACAGCACGGCGACGCCGACGGTGAACGCACGCCGCTCCAGATGCCATTCCAGCACACGCCCGTACAGGCGCGCCAGCCGCTCCAGCAAGCGGTTCTCGCGCTCCACCTGCGGCTTGAGGAACTGCGCACACAAGGCGGGCACGACGGTAAGCGACAAAAGTACTGCACCCAGCAACGCGAAGATGACCGTCAGCCCCATCGGGCGGAACATCTTGCCCTCCACGCCCGAAAGCGTCAGAATCGGGATGTACGCGCCGATGATGATTAACACTCCAAACAGCGCGGGGCGAATGACCTCTACCGTGCTGTCGTGGACGAGCCGCTCCATCTCTTCGCGGGTCAGCGGCGCGGTCGCCTCGTGCACCACCTCCGAGATGCGGCGAATCGTGTTCTCCACGATAATCACCGCGCCATCTACGAGTAGCCCAAAGTCGATCGCGCCCAGACTCATCAGGTTCGCCGACACATCGAACAGGCGCATCCCCAGCACGGCAACCATCATCGAGAGCGGGATGACGCTGCTGACGATCAGCCCCGCGCGCAGTTGCAGCAGGAACAGGAACAGCATCACGATCACCAACAGACCGCCCTCGGTGAGGTTGCGCAGCACGGTGCGCAGCGTGCCGTTGACCAGTTTCGAGCGGTCTAAGTGGGCGATGAGTTTCGTGCCTGCGGGCAGCGATTTCTCTATGGCGAGCAGTTTGTCTTTGACGCGCTGCACGACGATGCGCCCGTTCTCGCCGATGAGTAGCAGGCTGAGGATGTAGACCTGTTCGCCCTCGCCGTTTTGGGTGAGTGCGCCGTAGCGCACGGCGGGCGCCTCGCGCACGGCAGCGACCTGTGCGAGCGTGATAGGTGTCCCGTCGCGTACGGCAAGCACAATCCGTCGCAGGTCGTCCAGCCCGGTGATTTGCCCCACGCCGCGCACCATCGCCTGCTGACCCCCACGCAAAATGTACGCGCCGCCCGCGTTCTGGTTGCTGGTCTCTAATGCCTCCATCACATCGCGCAAGGTCAGCCCGTACGATTCGAGCCGCTTGGGGTCAATCTCCACGAGGTACTGGCGCGTTTCACCGCCCCAGCGCGTCACTTCCGCCAGCCCGGGCACGGTCAACAGCTGTGGGCGCACCACCCAGTCTGCCAGCGTGGCGCGCTCCATCAGGCTCAGATTCGGGTTGCGTAGCTCGATATGCGCCAGCTCGCCCAGCCCTGTGCTGACGGGACCCATCTCCGCGCGCACGCCCGGGGGCAACTCGCTCTGAATCGCCTGAAGACGCTCGCTGACGAGCTGGCGTGCAAAGTAGAGATCGACGGAGTCTTCGAACACCACCGTGACTTGCGACAGCCCGAACATTGAAGTGGAGCGCATCTCCTTGAGGTAGGGGATGCCTGCCAGCCACAGTTCGATGGGGAAGGTGACTTGTCGCTCCACCTCTTGCGCCGCCAAGCCAGGCGCGAGCGCGTTGATGACCACCTGTTTGTTGGTGATGTCGGGCACGGCGTCGATGGGCAGTTGCAGCGCCTGGTAAATCGCCGCGCCTACCAGAAACAGCGTCAGGATGAGCACGACGGCGCGGTTGCGCACCGAGAAGCGAATGAGGCTTTCCAGCATCACTCCTCACCTCCCCCAAACAGCGCGCCTGTGAGCAGTGAGGCGTTGCGCGTGACGACGCGCTCGCCAGGCTGCACCCCGCTACGCACCACAACCGAGTTATTGACGGTTTGCCCCAGTTGCACGGGGCGCAGGGCGAACTCGCCGTCGCGCCCTGTGGCGACGAACAGATACGGTTTGCCTTCCAGCGTCTGCACCGCCTCTGCGGGGACAATCAGCGCGTTGCGCTCCAACACAATCGGTAGCTCCGCCTGTAGGAAGACGCCGGGCTTGAGCTTCGGGTCGGGGTTGCTCACCGTGCAGCGCACCTTGACGACGCGGCTGTTGGCATCCGCTTCGGGCATGATGAGCTGGACGGTCGCTTCGAAGACCCGTCCGGGCACGCTGTCGGTTGTGAAGCGCAGTTTCTGCCCGACGCGCACATAGGGCAGGTCTTCGGAGTAGAGGTCGAAGGTCGCCCACACCGCGTCGGTGTTCACGATACGGAACATCGGCTTGTCGGGCGTGACGGTTTCGCCGACGGTGACTTGGAGGTCGGCGATGCGTCCGTCGAAGGGCGCGGTGATGACCAGTTTGTGTCCGCCGTCAGGCTTTCCGCCGAGCAAGCGCAGTTCATCGAGGGCGGCTTCGAGGGCGAGTTGCGCCTGTTGGTAGGCGGCTTCGGCGTCGGCAACCTCCTTGCTGGCGAGGTACTGCCCGCGGAAGATTTGTTCGGCGCGTTCCGCCTGCTGCTGAGCGATTGTATAGGCTTCTCGAGCGGCGTTCAGACGCGCTTCGGCGGACTGGAGCGCAGCGCGTGCGGACTGGAGCTGCGCCTGCGCAATCTCCACATCTGCTTGCGCCTGCTGCGCGTTGGCGCGAATGGCTTCATACTCCTGCTGGGCGATGAGCTGGGCTTGGAGAAGCCGTTCCGCGCGTGCCAGTTGCGCGTTCGCCTGCTGCAGGGCGGTGTTCGCCTTCGCGAGTTGGGACTGGGCGGCTTGCACGGCGTTTTGCGCGTTGCGGTGTTCGGCTTCGGCAGCGCGGAGTTCGGCGCGTGCGGACGCCAAGCGCGTGCGCGCCTCCTCCAACGCGGGGTTGCTGTACGCGCCGAGTTGCGCCAGCCGTTTGCGCCGCTCCAGCTCGGCGCGGGCGAACGCCAGCTGCCGCTTCGCTTGCGCATAGGCGACCTCCGCGCGGTGAATCTCCTCGCTGTCCAGCACCGCCAGCACTTGACCGCGCCGCACGCGGTCGCCCACATGGGCGCGAATCTCCAGCACGCGCCCCGTCACACGCGAGTTCAGGTTCACAAGGTTCTCTGGCATCGGTTCCACCTGCCCGAACAGGCGTAGAACGCGCGTCAGGTCGCGCGGGCGGAGCGTCTCGATGCCCAGCTCCGCTAACTGCAGGCTTTCGGGCGGGAGGGTGATGGTTTCGGGGATACGCGCCGCATCGTCAGGCGTCGCCTCTTCGGGCGTGGGGCGATTGAGCCACCACAGCACCCCGACACCGAGCGCGATGATGACGGCACCCGTGAGCCACTGCGTCCATTTGCGTGCCCCTGTAGGCATCGTTTCGCTGCTCATTGGAACACCTCCAAGTAGGGAGCGAACTCCCCGCGTAGCCGCCGCAGTTCGATTTCGGCGAGTTTGAGTTCCATCGCCGCCATGAGCGTCTCTTCGCGCACTTGGCACGCGGTGCGTTGCGCTTCCAAGAGTTGGAGAATGCTAATCTGCCCCACTTCCAGCCCTGTTTGGGTCGCTTGTACGAGTTGTTCGGCTTGGGGCATGATGCGTTGTTGGTAGGCTTCGGCGCGGGCGCGCGCCTGTTCGTATCGCTGTTGGGCAGCGGCGCGCTCGCCTTCGTAGCGCACGCGCGCGGCAAGGAGTCGCTGTTGCTGCGCCTCAGCGCGCTGCTGCTGGGCGCGCAGTTGCTGCTGTCGTGCGCCGTAGTCCAGAAACGGCAGACTGACGCTCAACCCGAACGCGGGGCGCGTGCGGGCGTCGCGGAACCGCTCGATTCGCACCTGCACGCCGAGGTCAGGTATCCCTTCCACGCGAATCTGCTGGGCTTGCGCCTGCGCCGCCTGCAATCGCGCCTGCTCGATACGCACTGCGAGCGGTGTGTCGGGCGATAGGCTTGGCGTCGGCGTGGCGCGCGTGTCCGCCGTTGCCACCTCGTCGGGAGAGACGCCTCCTAACGCCGCACGCAGCCGTTCGAGTGCGGCAGCGGCTTCCGCTTGGCGCAACGCGGCATGCTGGCGCACGCGCTCGCGTTCGATGTCCGCTTGAATCAGGTCTATCCCTGCGAGTGCGCCCACTTCCACTTGCAGCCGTATCTTCTCGCGCGTTTGCTCGGCAAGTTGCAGCGCCTCCTGTGCCACCGCTGCGATTTGAGCGCGATAGGCGTACTCGTGATAGGCGGCGAGCGCGTCGGCAAGCAGGTCGTTGAGTTCCAACTCGGCTTGCGCACGCACGAGCGCATACTCGGCGCGGGCAATCCGAGCGCGCGCCTGCCGTGCGCCGTTCAGTTCCAGCGGCTGCTGGAGCAGGAACTGCTCGCCGACGCCGCCTGTCGTCAATTCAGGCGATAGCAGCACAATCGGCGCGTGCGGGAGGTTTGCGCCCCGCTCCAATCGGCGCGCGCTCTCCAGCTCCAGGCGCAGCGCGCGCACTTGCGGATGACGCGCCAACACCGTCGCGAGGACTTGCGACTCCACATCGGGCTGTGCGCCCGTAAGCGAGATAACACCAACACCAGTGATAAGCCATAAGATTCGCTTCATAATGCCTCCTACTGAAAGTTGCACAGCGTTTTAAGAAGCGTGAATCGCTTCGAGAGCAGCTGTCGCGAAACCGCTCTGAAGGCTATGCAGGGTTTCAGGCAGTAGGAGGCGCGCGGAGTAGGGGGTGAGCGCAGAATGCGCTGGATGGTGGGGGCGCTTTATCGCGGGGAATGCGCAGGTAGACGCTTCGCGCGGGGGCGAGGCTGTGCAGTTCGTGAAGGAGCAGCGGCTTGCCCCAGTGGAGCGGCGCATCGGAGATGCTGCGGGTTGGCAAGGGCGCCGTGAGCGTGACGAACAGGCAATCGCACGGGCGTTTGTCCCAAACGGGCGCGCCAGAGTGCTTAGGGGCTTCGGGCAATCGCAGCGCGAAGGAGACATCCTCGCTGCAGACGCGCAGCCAGAAGCAGCCACTGCGCACTTGGCCGTGGCAGACCCAATAACCCAAACCCCCGCTGTTGAGCAGGGCAACCAGCAGCATCACCCACCACTGGACGCGCCTTATTGCCACACCTATAGTATACTCCCATCCAAGCCGAATGTTATACTCCACCTCAGAGGGGTATAATCGTGGGGCGATGGCTGACCGGGCGACATTACTGCTGGAGATTGGCTGTGAAGAGATGCCAGCAGCCTTTATGCGCGATACCTTAGCGCAGCTGAGGACGCGCTTGGAAGAAACTTTGCGTGAAGCGCGTCTCGCTTTCAACTCCATTAGTACCTACGGCACGCCCCGCCGCCTGATTGCGCTGGCGCACGCGGTCGCATTGCGTCAAACGCCTGAGGAGCGTGTGGTGCGCGGTCCTGCACGGCGTGCCTGCTTCGATGCCGAGGGCAAGCCGACACAAGCACTGCTGGGGTTTGCTCGCGCACACAATGTGGCACCCGAGCAGGTGCAGTTTATGGAGACACCGCAGGGCGAGTATGCCTTCGTGCAACTGCGCGACGAGGGGCAGTTAGCGGTCACGGTGCTTGCCGAACAGCTGCCCGCACTCATCCGCCAGATGACCTTCCCCAAAACGCTGCGCTGGGGCACCCATAAGATGCGATTCGGACGCCCTATCCGCTGGATAGTCGCCATGCTGGGTGAACAGGTTATCGAGTTCGAACTGGACGGCATCCGGTCGGGACGACACAGCCGCGGGCATCGATTTAAATCGCCCCAGCCTTTCAAGGTGCATACGCCCGAAACCTTCCTACACCAGCTGCGCGAAGCATGGGTGATGGCAGACCCCGAAGAGCGCAAAGCCGTGATTCGTGAGGAAGCCATCCGACTTGCCCACGAGATTGGCGCTCAGCCCCTGCTGAGCGATGACCTGCTGGAGGAGAACACCTTTCTGGTGGAGTATCCCCATCTGCTGCGCGGCGAGTTCCCAGAGACGTTCCTGCGCTTGCCCGCGCCCGTGCTTATCTCCGCGATGAAAAAGCACGAAAAATTTTTCCCGCTGGCTCGTGCGGACGGCAAACTGCTGCCGGGCTTTATCTCGGTTTATAATAATGGCAATCCCGACTATGTGCGCGAAGGCAACGAGTGGGTGCTGATTGCCCGCTTCAACGATGCGAGCTTCTTTTTCGAGGAAGATTTGAAGCAACCGCTGGAGGCGTTTGTGCAAGGGCTGGGACGGATGCTCTTCCAGCAGAAGTTGGGCACTTTGCTGGACAAAACGCATCGCCTGCAGCGGCTGGCGGAGCGGTTGGCACGCGCGCTGGACTGGGATCAGCCGACTCGTGCATGTCTCCTGCGCGCCGCATGGCTGTGCAAGGCAGATTTGGCAACCCAGATGGTGATGGAGTTCCCCGATTTGCAGGGAATTATCGGCGAGGAATATGCTCTTCGGTCCGGTGAGTCGCCCTGTGTGGCACGCGCGATTGCTGAGCATTACCAGCCCCGCACCGCCGATGATGAGCTGCCCCGCACGCCCGTCGGACGCGCCCTCGCCCTCTTGGACCGAGTCGACACTCTCGTGGGTTATGTGGGGCTGGGCTATCTGCCGAAAGGCTCGTCCGACCCGTTTGGATTGCGGCGCGCCGCCGCGGGCGTGGTCGAAATCTTGGCGGAGGAACCCGATTACCCGACCCTCGCCGAGCTGGTTCAGGTCGCCCACGACGAATACCGCGCGGCGGGCATCACCCTCAAACCCCTGATGGCGGTGCAAGCCGACCTGCGCACCCTGTTCTATAGCCGAATCGAGGCACTCCTGGAGGAGCAGGGCATCCGCTACGACCTCATCCGCGCCGTGCTGGGAGGCGGCTGGGACGATTCGGTGTATGGCTTCGTGCAACGGGCGCGACTCTTGCAGCAGCACGCTTCCGAACCCGCCTTCCACGCCCTAACCCAGACCGCCACACGCCCCGCTAACATCATCGCTGCCGCACGCAAAAAGAACATCACCGCCATCGCCAGCCTGAACGAGGTGGACCCAACGCTGTTTGAGCATGAGGTCGAGTCCCGCCTCTACACCGTGCTGCAGTCGCTGACCCCTCAGTGCGAGGCACTCTCCTATCAGCATGCTTACGACCAGATATACGCTCTCCTGCAGCAGCTGGAGGAACCTGTGAACCGCCTGTTCGACCATGTGATGGTGATGACGGACGATGAGACGCTGCGTCGCAACCGCCTGAATCTGCTGGCGTGCGCCCATCGGCTCTATCTCGCCTTAGCAGATTTTACGCAGGTTGTCGAATCCTAAGCAGGTCGCTGGGAGGTGGATTTGCAGTGCAAAGGCAAAAAATCTTTTCTGCACTGGGTTGCGCAGGGTTATGCCTTTTGATTCTCGGTATTGGCATATTCGTAGGCGTTGCTCTAAACATAGTGGCTGACTGGCTTTGGCTTCCGAAATGGGTGGGTTGGGCTGCACGCTTTATCGGCATCTTTGTAGCAATAAGAGGCATGGTGTATCTACTGGAGCAGTATGCTCACCGTCAGAAACAGGATACCCTTGAAGAACAGGCATCTACCGATTTTGCGCAGATATGGTCGAGCCTGAGCCGTCCACAGCGATTCGCCTACTGGTACTGCATTGTGGGAGTGGGTTTGCTTGTCATAGTTGGAATGCTGCTCACCATGCTGGTTATGCATAGGTTCGCCCCGATTATCCAACGCGCTATTTATCAGCACCCAACAGATGTGTTCTTTATCCCTGTCGATCCGTGGGCATCAGGTTTGATTGGAATTTTTCTTGGCATACTTATTTCGGGATTATTTTCCGATTCATTTGTGAGGTGGCTGGCGGGTGAACATTGGGATGCTATCAAGCCTCTTATATACTATCCACTTGGAGAATCGCTATCGCTCAAGTTGAACCGATACTTTCTCTGGGGCATAGGAATACTGTTCGTTGTGCAGTTCTTGACAATTGATTGTTATACACGCATAACACCTGAAGGGTTTTACTTTAACCGATTTTGGAGTCTTACGGAGAAGTTCTATCCCATTTCAGAGGTTGAGGTGGTCGGTTATATTACACAATATAAGCACAGAGTAACAGGTCAGATTCGATTTAAAGAAGATCCGTATTATGAAATTCGATTTCGAGATGGTTTTACCTTTAGTTCTGCGCAGACAGCGTTCAGAAATAGTGCCGAAACTGTGAAGCTGATTCGCTGGCTTCAGCAAAAGCACCCTGTGCCCGTGCGGGAAGTCACACTGGGTGTTGATTGGGAATAGCAGCGGCTTTAGTGGCATAAATCCCCCATAGCAGGCTCATCCCGCATTTGTGCCCCAAAGCTCTTATGGAGTATAATACGAGGCGATGGTCGGCTATTAAACGATATCGCGCCTTCGTTTAATAACGGGGCGCCTTATTTAACTCCGTTGAATAACGAGACTCGCCGCTAATCTCCTTCTTTTCACCCGCTCCCCACCTCCAATTTGTGCGATCGATTGAAACGGCTCATGACGCGCTCGATAGGTTCTATCAGCCAAGCCTCGCAGGCATCGGCGGCAATCTCCAGCATCTGACGCATCAAGGGCTTCTCCGACTCCTCAAAGGGCGACAGCACATAGTCGGCAGGGTCTATGCCTTCGGGAGGCGTCCCGATGCCGATGCGCAGGCGTGGGAACTCCTCCGTGCCTATCGCCTCGATGATAGAGCGCACCCCATTATGCCCGCCCGATGAGCCACGCGGACGCAAGCGTAGCGTGCCTAACGGCAAAGCAAGGTCGTCATACACAATCAGCATCTGTTGCGGAGAGAGGCGATAGGCTTTGAGCAGCGCGCGCACGGCTTCACCGCTCCGGTTCATATAAGTCATGGGCTGTGCCAACAGGACGGGGACGCCGTGGAGGGTACCCTGCCCGTAGCGTGCGTTATAGCGATGGCGGTTCAACCTCAGGTTATGGCGGCGGGCAAGCAGGCTCACCACCCAGAAACCCACATTATGGCGCGTGCCGGCATACTCCTCGCCAGGGTTCCCCAGTCCGATAATCGCTCGCACGCGCCAGATTGTACCTCGTCAGACGCGCATCGGCTCAAAAATGCTCAGACCCGCTCGATTCCAGTCTTCCAGGAAGCGTTGCAGCCCGATATCGGTCAGCGGGTGGTGGAACAGCTGCTCCAGCACCTTGAAGGGCATCGTGGCGATATGCGCGCCCAGTCGCATCGCTTCCACCACATGCATCGGGTGGCGAATGCTGGCGACCAGCACCTCGCTGCGAAAGCCGTAATTTTCGACCATTTGCACCGCGTCTTCGATGGTGCGCATGCCTTCGCTGGCGACATCATCCACGCGCCCGACGAAGATACTGATGAAGGCGGCACCTGCCTTTGCCGCCAGAAGCGCCTGCGCCGGTGAGAAGACAAGCGTCATATTGACGCGGATGCCTTCTTGGGTGAGTATGCGGGTCGCCTGAACGCCAGCAGGAGTCATGGGGATTTTGACCACGATATTAGGCGCCCACGAGGCGATTTCACGCGCTTCGCGCAGTATCTGATCCGTGGTCGTGCCCACTACCTCTGCACTGATGGCGCCATGGGGCACGAGGCGGCATATCTCCAGCACCGTCTCTTTAAAGCCACGCCCGGCGCGTGCAATCAATGAGGGATTGGTCGTGACCCCATCGATAATGCCCCATTCCGCCGCCTGTCGAACCTCTTCGACCTCTCCTGTGTCTACAAAGAGTTTCATGGTGTGCCCTTTTGGCTGCGGGGGGTGGATTCGAACCACCACTACCAGATCCAGAGTCTGGCGTCCTGCCGTTAGACGACCCCGCAGCGTGCCGTTCGATTATACCCGATACCACCCATGTCAAGTCCAGAAGGCGGGTATTCTCATGGGGCGATGGAGACGATAGGGCTGGGTGTCGTTGGATGTGGCGGGTTTGGGCTGTTTGCACTGCAACATTTTACGCAGGTGGAGGGCGTGCGCCTCGTGGCGATGGCCGGCACGCACCGCCCTCAAGCCATCGCTTGTGCCCGACGCTTCGGCATTCCCGACCCCATCGAGGTGGAACAGCTCGTCGCAATGCCCGAAGTGGATATCGTCTATATTGCCACACCGCCTTTTCTCCACTACCCCCAGGCAAAGCTGGCACTCGAAGCGGGCAAGCATGTGATTGTGGAGAAGCCGCTCGCCATCCAATTGGAACATGCTCAGGAGCTGATGGAACTGGCACAGCGCCATAACCGATTGCTCGTCACGAACCTTATGCAGCGATATAACCCCCTGTTCGACATCATCAAGCGGCTGATCGAGGAGAAGCCACTGGGCGAGCTGCTACACGCCTATTTTGAAAACTATGCGACCGATGAGGGTCTCCCACCTGAACACTGGTTCTGGGATGTCGCAAAAAGCGGCGGCATCTTTATCGAACATGGCGTCCACTTTTTTGACCTGTTCGAGGGCTGGCTGGGTGAAGGCGAGGTGGTCGCCGCCCAGCGTGCGTTGCGACCTGAAAGCGGTGTGGAGGAGCAGGTGCAGTGTACCGTGCGCTATGGACAACATGTGCTGGTGAACTTTTATCATGGCTTCCATCAGGTGGCACGCATGGATCGGCAAGAGATGCGGTTCGTGTTCGAGTTAGGTGATGTGACGCTTTATGAGTGGATTCCGACGCGCGTGCGTCTGCATGCGGTGGTGGATGAAGCGCAGACACGCGCCCTGTGTGAGATGTTCCCGCGTGCCCTGCTGGATGTCACCGCCGTTTATGGGGGCAAAGAGCGGCAAGCACGCTCCCGCTTCCGCGAGCGCGACCTCTACCAGATGATTGAACTACGCTGGGGGCTGGAGGATTTGAAAATGCACAACTACGGGCGATTGTTGCGGGCGATGCTGCGGGATCAGCTCGCTTATCTCCGCGACCCGTCGCACCCGCGCCGCTTGACCGAGTGGAACGGCTACCGCTCACTGGCGATGGCAGTCGCCGCCACGCGCATCGCTCAACCCCCGCTTCCACACACTTCCTATGCCCCCCTCCTTTAGGTTCCCCCCGCTTCGCGAGGGGAACCGTGCATGGCGCACTCGTTCGGTTCCCTCTACTTGCAAGGGGAACCGGTCGGCTTACTCGCGAGCTGTTAGGAGAATGCTCCCATCCTGAAGCTGCACCTCGATCTGCCCCAGACGCCACAGCTCCAGCATGGCGAGAAAGTAGACCAGCAGTTCTAAAACGGTGCGCGCCGAACCTGCAACCGCCTCAAACCGTTGCGGCGCGCCTGCCCGACGCAAGGCATGCCGAATCTGCACCATGCAGGCTTGAATCGAAAAGTAGCGCCGTTCGGGAATCGCATCGGGCATCGGTTCGACACGCTGCAGCAGTCGTCGCAGTGCCAGCCACAGCTGATCGGTTAGCCCCGCCCCCCACGGGAGCAACGAGTCGAACCCATGAAGTGGGTCTCCCTGATGCTCAAGAGCGGAAGCGTCGGGTTCCGCCGCGCGGAAAAAGTGCTGCGCCTGAATCGCCTCCCGCTCGCGTAGGAACTCCACCACGGGCACATAGCGTGTGGGCAGCTCCAAAGCAACTGGCTCCTCCAGAGTCTCTGGCTCGGGGTCGGGTTCTGCCATCAGCAGCCGTTCCGCCTTACGCTCCATGAGGTAAGCCAGTACCGCCAGTGCGTCCGCTGCCTCGTCCAGATCGCCCACCGATTGCCAATACGCATAGCATGCCTGCGCGATAGGCGCGAGCGCGACCTCCAGCACATCGAGTCGCTGCCGCCGAATCAAGGTGATGAGCCAGCCGAGCGTGCCGGAACCTATGGGCAACTCCAGCGGCACGCGCGGCGGCGACCACTCGGGTGAACCGATATAAAAACGCCGCATCCCCACCCCTTATCATACCCTCACGCCAATAGAAGAGGGTAGCCACATGAATCGGTGGAGCCGCTACGCCGGGCTGAAGGGCAGCCACCATCGGGCTGCCCTTACTTGGCGCGCTCTTGCAACCCTACATTAATTTCCAGTTCACCTAAGTCGGTTATCAAGGGGATTACTAAAGTGGGGATTTCCAGGGTGCTGATGCGGACGCTGGTGCCCCGAATGATGCTGGGGGGCGACAGATGGCACTGATAGCCGGTGCTGGCGAGTTTGGTCAGTGCGTTCCCCGAAATCATGTTGCCCAGCTCGGCTATTGCGCTGGCTGCCAGCTCATCGAAGGTGCGAATCGTGGTGCCCAGCATCTGGGAGGCGATTTTGTCGGCAGTGAAGACCGACATGCCGTAGATAATCATGCCTTCCAGCTGCCCCGTGACACCCAGCACGATATTGCACTGTTGCGAAGTGAAGATGCCCTTGCGGGCGTTCAGCTGTCCGCGCTGGGGGGTGATGCCCAGCATCATTTGGCAGACCTCGATTGCCGCCGTCACAAATGGACTGATGTATTCGACTTTCATGAGGTGTCCCTCCTTATGCTGCCTTTTGCACGGCTTCCACGATACGCTCCGGTTGGAACGGCTTCACGATGAAGTCCTTTGCGCCGTGCTGAATCGCCTCCAGCACAATCTGCTTCTGCCCCATCGCCGTACACATCACCACATAGGCGTTGGGATCCTTGGATCGAATAGCTTTGAGCGCGGCGAGTCCGTCCATCTCCGGCATTGTGATGTCCATAAACACCACATCGGGCTTCAGTTTCTCGTAGAGTTCGACCGCTTCGCGTCCATTCGAAGCCTCGCCAACCACCTCGAACCCGTTCTGGGTGAGGATGTTCTTGAGCGTCACGCGCATAAAGAGCGCGTCGTCCGTAATCAGGATGCGTTTCGCCATCGTTGCACCTCCTGCAAAATGTTTTTCTCGTGGGACGAGCCATCCCCTAAGTTATGAGCGATTGGAGAAGCCGATTCGGGCTTGCGATAGTAGAAGGCATAGGGGTTCTCGTAGCCGATTTGCTGATAGTTGAAGATGCGCTCGGTGTTGCCCAAGAAGAGATAGCCACCGGGTTTGAGCGCGTTGTAAAACTCTCGGAAGATGCGCTCTTTGGCGTCTTCCGAGAAATAGATGACCACATTGCGGCAAGCGATGAGGTCGAACCCCTGCGGGTAGGGGTCTGCGAGTAGGTTGTGCCGTTCGAATCGCAGGTATCGCTGCAGGATGGGATCCGCCTCGTAGAGGGTGCGCCCGTTCTCAGTGAAGGCACGAAAGTAGCGTTCGCGATAGGTGGGCGGCACGCTCCGCATGTCGTTCTCTTGAAAGATGCCGCGCTGCGCCCGTGTCAACATCTCTTGATCGATGTCGGTGCCCAGAATCTGGTGGGGGCGACGCGGCGCCAGCTCATGCAGCAGAATCGCCAAGCTGTATGCCTCCGCTCCGTAGGAACAGCCCGCACTCCAAAGCCGCAAACTGAAACTGCGCTGCAGCAGCAACGGCAGAACCTCCCGCTCCAGAATCTGGAACTGCTCCGGGTTGCGGAACAGCTCCGACACATTAATGGCGAGTCGGTCGATGAAGGCACGCAGGCGCGCCTCGTCTTGCAGCAGATGCTGGAGGTAGTCCGTGAAGCGTTGGAAGCCCGCACGCTCCACCATCGTCCAGATTCGGCGATAGGTCTGGTCGAATTTGTACTGGTTCAGGTCAAGCCCTGTGCGCTGATACAGCTGCTGCTTGAACCGTTCGAAATCGTTCAGCAGCTCAGGCGTTCGAGGCACATTTACGCCACCTGGGAAGTTTTGCATAGATGGAGCACCTCCTCGTAAAGGGCATTTGCCATCTGTTCGATAGGCACGACCCGATGCACGCAGCCTGTTTGGATGGCGGCGCGGGGCATGCCGAACACGACACAGGAGCTTTCGTCTTCGGCGAGGATGCGTGCCCCTTTCGCATGGAGCATACGCACCCCCATCGCGCCATCGCTCCCCATGCCCGTCAGAATGGCGACGACCACCTTGCCTCGGTAATGCTCGGCGATGGAGAGCAGGGTGATGTCCACTGCGGGGCGCACGCCATGCAGGGGCGGTTCCTGCGAGAGATGGAGCCGTCCATCCGGCTGGAGACGCAGATGCACACCGCCGGGCGCGAGATAGGCGACACCGGGCTGGAGCCGGTCGCCTTCCTGCGCCTCCCGCACATGCAGGTGCGAAAGCCGATCCAGTCGCTCGGCGAAGGAGCGGGTGAAGCCCTCCGGCATGTGCTGAATGATGAGCATCGGCGCCACCAGTTCCTGCGGTAGCTGGCTGATGAGGGTACTGAGGGCGCGTGGTCCACCAGTGGACGCACCGATGACGACGAGAGGCGCATCGCCGCGTTCCCGATGGGGCAGCCCTGAAGGCTTGCTCCCGCCATCTTGGGGGGTTGGGAGCCGTTGCCCTTGCGTGAGCGTGAGTCGATGGCGCGGCACCCGCGCCGCCGCCTTCACCTTCTCGATAATCTGGGAAGAGACCTTGTAGAGGTCCAGCGAGACCGCTCCCGAAGGTTTCGGCACGAAATCGACAGCGCCCCGCTCCAGACAGCGCAAGGTGATTTCGGCGCCCTCTTGGGTCAGGCTGCTGACCATCACCACCGGCGTCGGCTGCTCCGCCATCAACCGCTCCAGCATGGTGATGCCGTCCATCACGGGCATCTCCACATCGAGCGTGATGACATCGGGCTTGAGCTGTCGTGCCTGTTCCAACCCCTCCTGCCCATCCCGCGCCGTGCCGACCACCTCCAGCTCCGGGTCGCGCGACAGCAAGTCGCTCATCATCCGGCGCATAAAGAGCGAGTCATCCACCACCAGCACTCGGATTTTGCTCATCGTTGCCTCCTCTTAGCTGGCTTTTGCCAATTTCATCATTGCCATCGCCAAGTTGTGGACCACCGGCGCTTGCCCCACCGCGCGTAGGGTAAGTTGTCCTGTTGCCAAGTCCAGTTCGAACGACCGCCCGTGATGCCCACCTGTGTCCTCAAAGATAATGGGGATGCGGTGCGCCTCAAGCAGCCGATGGAGTTTTTCCACATTCCGCCCGCCGATTTGCAACGAGCGTTGCCGGTTCTGGAACAGTTCGGCGCCGCCAATCAGCACGGCTTTCAGGCGGCTGAGGGCATAGGTGGGTGTGCCCAGCTCCTTCAGAAGCGCGGGAATGGCGGTGGTAGCATACTTGCCGGGCATCTCGTCCGATTCGCCGCCCGGCGGCTCTGGCAGCATCACATGCGCCAGTGCCCCGCTCTCGGTGGCAGGATCGTACAGCACCACGCCCACGCAGGAGCCTAACCCGATGCAACCCAACACCCCCTCACCGTGGGCGACTTTAATCTCGCCCATCCCCGCCAACAGCACATCCGACTTGCCTAACGACATCGACAAACCTCCTCTCGATAGGGGAGACACCTTTGCTAAATGCCCAGCGCATCGAAGAGCCGCTGGAGATTCCCCGTGTCAGGCAGGAAGAAAAAGAAGCCTTCGAACTGCTGCTCGGGGATGCGGAAGCGGGTTTCGATGGCGAGCAGTTCGCGCTGCCCATAGAGTGCCTCCACCATCAGGCTACTCATGAGTGCGGCTGCCATATCGGCGGCGAAAGCGGGTGGCTCCATATGCAGCTCGAAGCCCGTCATCTGGGAAATGGCGTTCAGGAAGCTGCCCAGCATAATGTTAGCCACCTCGCGAATCACCGATTCGTGCAGCTCGTTCAAATCGCTCAGCTCTGCAGGAGCGGTTCCGATGAGTGCCTGCCAAAGCACCTCGGCGCTCTGCCATGGGAACAGAAAGGCGGCTTCACCCGACCAATCACCCTCAACGCGGGCAACTGCGCCCACACTCAGGCACTCTTCCGAAGGGCAGATGAGGTGAAGTTGTGTGGTGGTCAATTCCATCACTTCAGGCACTTCGAGTGTGAAGCGGATGTTGGTCATCTCGGAAAGTGCCGTCACCGCGCCACCCAGCCCGATATTGCCAATCTCCCGCAGGGCATCCTGCCGAAATGCGCTTAGTTCGGTCAGCATGGTTGCACACCGTCCTGTGAAGGGGTTGTGCCATGCGCCTCGGGTGAGACAGTAGGCAAGAATACGGGTTTACCCTTGTGGGTGGATAGTCTCCCCATGCCGATTAGTGAGAACGAGTGGGTATACTACTGCCGACGGAGGTTCTGATGGGCACTCGAACACGAGCGAAAAAAGTGGCGGTGTTCTCTAAGGAGGAGCGTGAGGAACTGCTGGAGCTGTATCGCCAGATGGTGCTGATTCGCCACTTCGAGCAGCACTGCGATAAAGCCTACCGTCAGGACAAAATCGGTGGCTATCTGCACCTCTACATTGGCGAGGAGGCGGTCGCGGTTGGCTTCATCTCCCAACTGCAACCGAACGATCGGGTGTTGGGGCACTATCGCGACCACGGTTATGTGCTGGCGCTTGGGAGCGACCCGCGCAAAGTGATGGCGGAGCTGTACGGCAAGGTGACAGGGCTGTGCCGCGGCAAGGGTGGCTCGATGCACTTCTACGACAAGGCGCACAACTTTCTGGGTGGCTACGCGATTGTGGGCGGCGTGATTGGCATCGCCACGGGCGTCGCCTTCAGCCAGAAATATCTCAACACAGGCGGTATCACGCTCTGCTTCTTCGGCGACGGCGCAATGAACGCCGGGCTGCTGCACGAATGCTTCAATATGGCAGGCTTGTGGAAACTGCCCGTCATCTATATCGTGGAGAACAACAAATATGCGATGGGCACACCCGTGGAGCTTCACTCAGCGGTGACGAACCTGGCGGAACGCGCCTCGGTCTATGGATTCCCCTCCACGCGCATCGATGGGATGGATGTGTTGAAGGTACGCGAGGCGGCACGCGAGATTATTGCCCATGTGCGTACCCATCAGGAACCCTATTTCGTGGAAGCCATCACCTACCGCTATGTGGGGCACGGCGCCGCCGACATCACCGACCCTGGCTCTTACCGCACGCGTGAGGAGATCGAAGAGTGGCGCAAACGCGACCCCATCGCCAACCTGCAGCGCTACCTCGTCAAGAACGGCATCAGCACCGAAGCGGAACTGGAAGCCATCGACCAACAGGCGCAGCGCATCGTCGAAGAGGCAGCCCAATTCGCCGACGAGAGCCAAGACCCACCGTTGGACGAGCTATGGCAGCATGTGTTCACAGAGTGACGCGCTTAGGGTATGCTTAACTTCGCGATGGAAACGGCGATTCGGCTACGCACAACGGTTCTCAAGGGACATCGGATCGAAATTGCGCACCCTCAACTTCCCGAGGGCGCTCCTGTTGAGTTAATTGTGCTTGTGGGAGAGCGAGTTGGTGCCCGCAAAACGCTTTACCAGCGATTTCTGGAGAACCCTGCTGATCGCTCGCCCCAGGCATTTGCGACATGGGAAGAGTACGAGCATCAACTGCGTGAGGAGCGCGATCAATGGGATGGTTAAACCTGCCTGAGGGAGCCAGAGTATATCTTGATGCTAACATATTAATCTATATTGTGGAGAAGCATCCTCAATTTGCTGGATGCATTCAGCCTATGCTGGAGGCGAGTCATCGGCGGCAAATTATACTCATGACCAGCCATCTAAGCGTGCTGGAGTGCCTTGTACTTCCCACACGCTTGCGTCATGCACAGCTTGTAGAGGCTTATCGTGAGCATCTCTTCGAGTCCGATCTTGTGCTACTACCCATTACTCTTGATGTGATTCAGGAAGCCGTCAATCTTAGAGCGCAGCATGAGGGGCTAAAAACCCCAGATGCCATTCACCTCGCAACTGCTCTGCTACTTAATGCAGATTTGGTGATCACAAACGACATCGATTGGCAAAAGGCTTTACCACAAAAGGTGGTGTTGCTGAATCAGCTACAGGGAGGTTAAGGATGGCTGTTAAACTGTTTCGGGAGGCACTGCGGGAGGCGTTAATAGAGGAGATGGATCGGGACGAACGGGTGTTCCTGATAGGTGAGGACATCGGACGCTATCAGGGCACCTTTCGCGTGACAGAAGGACTGTTCCAGAAATACGGACCCCATCGCGTGTGGGATACCCCCATCTCGGAGCCGGGCTTTATCGCCATCGCGATTGGCGCGGCGATGGAGGGGCTACGCCCCGTGGTGGAGGTGATGACCTGGAGCTTTGCCTTCCTGGCGATGGATCAAATCGTGAATCACGCTGCCAAAATCCTCTACAAGTCGGGCGGCGCGTGCCCAGTGCCTCTGGTGATTCGTGGTCCGGCAGGTCCGGGCAAGCAACTGGCGGCGCAGCACTCGCATAGTTTCGAGCTGTGGATGGCGCATTCGCCCGGCTTGAAGGTGGTGCTACCTTCCACTCCCGCTGACGCCAAAGGGCTGTTGAAGACCGCCATTCGGGATAACAATCCCGTGATGTTCATCGAGCATCCCCAGCTTTACCTCACGCGTGGCGAGGTGCCCGATGGTGAGTACACCATCCCCTTCGGTGTGGCGGACATCAAGCGTGTCGGGCGTGATGTGTCGATCATCACCTACTCGCGTGGAGTGCTGCTGGCACAGCAAGCAGCGGAACGCCTGCAGCAGGAGGGTATCGAGGTGGAAATTGTCGATCTGCGCACGCTGGTGCCCTGCGACTGGGAGACCGTGTTCAACTCGGTGCGCAAGACACATCGCGCGATTGCGCTGCACGATGACTGGCGCTACGCGGGCTTTGGCGCGGAGATTGCGGCGCAAATCCAAGAGCATGCGTTCGATTGGCTGGATGCGCCCGTGCTGCGGGTGGCAGGCGCGGATGTGCCGATGCCCTACAATAAACATCTGGAACGCGCCGCTTATCCCCAGGTGGACGATGTGGTCGCAGCCGTGAAACAGATTGTCGCCTGAAGTTGCAGGAGGGATGGCGATGCAGACGATTATCATGCCGAAGATGGGCGACGCGATGGAGGAAGGGACACTGGTGCGCTGGCTCAAGCAAGAAGGCGAGCCAGTGAAAGAGGGCGAACCCATAGCCGAAATTGCCACCGATAAGGCGACCATCGAGTTGGAGGCGCCTGCATCGGGTATCCTGCGTGGCATTCGCGTGCTGGAGGGAGCGACGGTTCCCATCAACACTCCCCTTGCCTATATCCTGACGGAGGGTGAAACCTTACCCGAGGAGTCGAAGCGCGATGGTGCCACACCCACCCCTGCTGCCGCACCCCAAGTGGTTGCACCTCCCAGCGAAGTGAAGGCTGCCTATGCCCCCGCCGCTGAGGAGCGCATCAAAGCCTCGCCTCTGGCACGCAAAATCGCTCAAGAGCATGGCATCGACCTGCGCCTGCTTCAGGGCACCGGTCCACAGGGTCGCATCGTGGAGCGCGATGTGCTGGCTTATCTGGAGAAGATGCGTCCGCCTGCTCCTGCGCCCGTTGCGGCGCCTCCTGTGCCTCCTACGCCTGCACCAGCTGGAGCCGCGCGCACCGAGCCGCTGAACCGCCTGCGCCAAATCACGGCTCAGCGCACCACCGAAGCCAAGCAGACCATCCCTCACTTCTACCTCACGATGGAGATCGACATGGAGGAGGCACTGGCTCTCCGTGCAAAACTCAACAGCATGGAGGAAAGTTTCCGCATCAGCGTGAACGACATGATTGTCAAGGCGTGCGCCGTCGCGCTGGAGAAGCACCCCATCGTGAATGCCTCTTATCGCGAGGGGCAGCTGGTCTATCCCGACGGCATCCATATTGGGATTGCCGTTGCATCAGAGGAGGGCTTGCTGGTGGCAGTGGTACGCCACTGCGAGGGCAAATCGCTGCGACGCATCGCCCAAGAGGCGCAAACACTGGTGCAAAAAGCGCGTGAGGGCAAGCTGCTACCCGACGAGATGACGGGCAACACCTTCACCGTGTCTAACCTCGGCATGTTCGATATCGACGAGTTCAGCGCTATCATCAACCCGCCCGCCAGCGCCATTCTGGCAGTGGGCGCAGTCAAAAAAGTGCCCGTGGTGCTGGAGGATGGCTCGATACAGCCGCGTGCCCGCATGAAGGTCACCCTCTCATGCGACCATCGCGTGTTGGATGGTGCAACGGGCGCTCGCTTCCTGCAAGAACTCAAGCGCGTGCTGGAAAACCCAGTGCTGATGATGTATTGAAAGGGTTGTTTGGGATAGGGTATCCTCAAGGCAGTTGTGGAAAGGTTACCGACAGGGATGCCCGATTCTTCTGATGATGCTCCACAAGGGGATGTGGCTTCCCCGTTGCGCAGGCTGGGCAGGACCTTTCAGGCGATGCAGTACCCCGTCTTTCGGCGGTACTGGATCGGGGCGTTTTTGTCGTTTGTTGGTTCTTGGATCCAAAATGTTGCCCAAAGCTGGCTGGTCTACGAGCTGACCCGTTCCGAGTTTCTGCTGGGCGTCGTGGGCTTTGTGCAGGGCTTACCGATGCTGCTTTTGGCGCCGCTGGGCGGCGTGATTTCTGACCGCTGGAATCGTCGCACGATTCTGCTCATCACGCAGAGTAGCTTCGCGCTCAGCGCGCTGCTGCTGGCTATCCTGACCTACACGGGCTTGATTCGGTACGAGTTTATTCTGGCGCTGGTGCTGCTGAACGGGCTGGTGCTGTCGGTCGATCTGCCGACGCGCCAGTCGCTGATTGCCCACTTGGTGGAGAAGCGAGATTTGGCGAACGGCATCGCGCTGAACGCCGCTGCGTTTCACACCGCTCGCATCCTGGGACCCGCTGTGGGCGGACTGTTGTTGGAATGGGTGGGACCTGCGCCTTGCTTTTTGGTGAACGCCATCAGTTTTAGCGCGATTCTCCTGGCATTATGGACCATCCGTGTCCAGTCAAGCTCCGACGATGCGCCCACCGCGGGGTTGCTCGAATCGTTGCGAGAGGGCGTACAGTTCCTGAAGGCGAGACGGGGGTTGTTCGCCCTCTGGCTCAATGTGATGATGCTGAGCCTGTTCGGGCTATCCTATCTGGTGCTGCTGCCGGTGTTTGCAGCGGAGGTGCTGAAAATCGGCAAGGTAGGACTGGGACAGCTCTACACTGCGGCAGGGATTGGCTCGTTGGTGGGGCTTTTGCTGGTGGCGCGCCTATCGGGTGAGGTCTCGCGCGGTGTGCTGGTACTGGTCGCAGCGCACGGCTTCGCCTTGAGCCTCATGGGTTTTTCCCAGTTGACTCATCCCCTGATGGCGAAGGTTATGCTGGCGCTGGCGGGGATGTTCGGCGTGATGCAGCTGGTCTCTACCAACGCTGCGCTGCAAATCGCCGCACCGGACCATCTGCGCGGGCGCGTGGTCTCACTCCATACATGGGCTATTAATGCACCTGCACCCTTCGCCGCGTTGCTGATTGGCAAGTTAGCGCAACTGCTTGGCGCACCGACAGCGGTCTTGATAGGGGCATGCGTCTGTGCAGGATTTGCGCTGATTCTTATACTTATCAAGGAGGTGCGGCAAGTTTGACTACTCCTCCCATTCGAACAGCAGCTGATCGATCCAGAGCTGCCCGTTAGCACCTGCGCCCGGAATAAGAATGCGCACAAAGAGGTCACCCTCGTAGGAAATATAGTGCGCCGGATTACCCGGCAGCGTGACCACCACCGTTTCGTAGCGACCGCTGGGTGGGGTGGCGTTGAGCACTGTGTCAAAATTGCCGTAGGGATAGCTGCCAGTAGCGAAATTATAGAGTTGCACCTGTTCGGTGATGTTGGGTGGGAGGTTCTGCCCCAAGCGTCGATAGGTGAAGCGCAGCGTGCCACGCACGCGGTTTTTATCCAGCCCCCGCACCAAGAGATAAAGCACCATGTCGCCGTTATCGTCGCGTGCATCGGCGATAAGGGGTCGCCCATCGGCGGAACGCAGCTCCTCGAAGCCTCCCGTAACGGCAGCCCCCACCGTGTAGCCCTTAATCTGGCGGTCGGTCGGCGCGGCGCCGCGCCGACGCGGATGGTAGGCATATTCCAACCAGATGCGATTGCTGGGCACACCACGCACGATGACCTGCAGCCAACCGGGGCGTGTGCCAGGCGGAACCCACACCACTAACTTGCCATCAGTCCACTCCAGCACCTGAAGCTGTTGGTTGTTCAACATCACGCGTCCCCACAAGGGGTTCCAGCCGAAGTAGCGTCCGCCGATTGTCACGCGCCCACCCTCGTAAGGGAGGCGGTGGGGGCTGATCCAGTGGATAACAGGCTGAATCGAGTTCCAGAGAGCGAAGCCATCGGACAGCAGCGTTACCTCGCGCAGGTAGCGCAGGGCGCGATCGGCGTTCACGATACCGTAGTTCACATACATGCCCACGCTCGGGTCGGGAATCGGCTCAGCGGAGTACTCCAACGCCTCCCGAATGGTTTCGATGCGGGCGTTGGGGAGCCATGACCAGAGGAGTGCGGCAACGCCCGCAGCGTTCGGCGCCGCTGCCGAAGTGCCCGCGAAGGAGTCGGTATAGCCACCGCCACGCGTCGTGGCATAGATACCCACACCGGGTGCCGCCACATCCACCCAGCTGCCCAGGTTCGAGAAACCTGCCTTGCGGTCAGAGGAGTTGCTGGCTGCCACGCCCACTGCCCGATCATAGCCCGCAGGATAGAGTGGCAACGGCTCGTTGTAGTTTCCCGCAGCCACTACCAGCAACGAGCCCAGTTTCCACGCGTAGTCGGTGGCGGCACGCAGAGCGGGGGTCAGATCATCGCTAAAATAACTGATGCTCTGCACCTTTGCCCCCATCCGCGCCGCATAGATAACCGCTGGGGCGAACATCGAATCGTAGCTGTAGCCGTTCGATAGCCCAATCTTGACGCACATGATGCGGCAGTGGAATGCCACCCCTGCCATCTGCAGGTTGTTGTCGCCCGCCGCCGCCACGATACCGGCACACGCCGTGCCGTGCCCATGGTCATCCATCGGGTCGGGGTCGTTGTAGGCAAAATCATAGCCCAGATAGTCGTCCACCAGCCCATTTGCGTCATCGTCGATGCCGTTATGGGGTACCTCACCCGTGTTCACCCAGAGATTGGGTGCAAGCTCCGGATGATTGTAATCCACGCCGGTGTCCAGCACCGCCACGACCACCTGCGGATTGCCGCGTGTCCAGTCCCAAGCGTTTGGGAGCTGCATGCGTGCCAAATTCCACTGAGAGGGGAACAGCGGGTCGTTCGGCTCGTATGCCAAGCGGTAGGCGCGGTCAGGATAGGCTTCGCTTGCCCAACCCTTTTGCCGTAGCCATTCGATGCTCTCGTCGACTTGCCCCCAAGGCACTCGAAGCACGGTGTAGCCGATTTCGGGTAGGTCGCGCAGAATGGTGAAGCCCGCCTGTTCCGCCGCTGTGCGTGCCGAGTCGCTGGTGAATCGCACGATTATCCGATCGGGAGCTGCCAGCACGCGGCTCTGACGAGTGAGAATAGGCTGCTCAGATAGACCCGTGAGGTGAGAGAGCATCAGGCTAAGAATGAGCGTCAACATCATAGAGGTATTATACACCATCCAGACACCCATGTGGCTGTTTGAAAATCAGGCTGTGGAAACCGCACCCGTGTTAAAGCATCTCAAACCGCGTAGCAGGAGCGATTTGGTTAGGCAAGCCCTATCTGCTGGAGAACTTCCCGCAGGGGTGGTCGCTGCCACAGCCAACCCACCTCCAACCAGAAACCCTCCAACACACGACTGCGATACACCCCCTCCGAACCGCTGAACACCGTCCGATATAGCCCCCCCTCGTCCCGCTGGAAAAACTCCGCATAGCCACGGTCCGGATCCAACACCCAATATTCCGACACGCCCGCTGCCTCATACTCCGCGTACTTCACATGGCGGTCGGTCTGGCGACTGGCAGGGCTAACGATTTCCACAATCAAATCGGGCGCGCCGTCAAAGTATTGCTCGGCGAAGCGTCCGGGGTTGGTGTTCAGGATGACCACGATATCGGGTTCGCGTGCGACCTCCTTGCCCTCAGGCAACGGCAACTTCACCAGCAGTGGTGGATGGTGAACTTCACCCAACTGGTGGTATTCCACCCACACGCTCAATAGCGTATATACGAATCGGCTCAATTTTTGGTGAGTCACAGACACTGGCATTTTTGGGATAGCCTCCCCGTTGACCCATTCGGCGTGGGTGTCGTCATACTGCTGCAGGAACGCCTCAAAAGTGAGAGGTTCCTTCGGCTCCGCGCGCGCTTCCACATAGGTCGCCTGTTCCATAACGCATCACCCTGCAGACAGGATTATACCCCATCCCAGCCGCAGGAAAAATGTCGCTGAAGTATAATAAGATTGTGGAGGGGCAACCATGGTGACAGAACTGGAAGAGATGGTAGAGTTTGCGGAAAATCCAGAACCGCGCTGCGCATGTGTGCTGCTGCTGGATACCTCTGGATCGATGGCGGGCGAAAAAATCGACGCACTGAACGAGGGCATTCGCACTTTCAAGGAGGAACTGCAAGGCGACCCGCTGGCTTCCCGCCGTGTGGAAGTTGCCATCGTCACTTTCGATAGCCAAGTGCAGGTCGTGCAGGACTTCGTGACCGTGGATGCCTTCGAGCCACCCCTGCTGCATGCGAGTGGTCAGACTGCGATGGGCACAGGTATCCTGCGCGCCCTGGAGCTGGTGCGCGAGCGCAAGGCGGTCTACAAGCGCAACGGCATCGCCTACTACCGCCCGTGGATTTTTATGATTACCGATGGCGAGCCGACCGAGCCAGACCACATCGTGCAGCACGCTGCCCAGCAGGTACGCCGTGAAGAGGAAAACAAGGGCGTCGCCTTCTTCGCTGTCGGCGTCGATAAGGCGAATATGGCGACGCTGGCGGAGATTTCGGTGCGCCAGCCCCTCAAGCTGCGTGGTCTGGCGTTCCGCGAGCTGTTCGTGTGGCTCTCCGCCAGTATGCAGCGCGTGTCAGGCTCCAAGCCGGGCGACCAAGTGCCGTTGCCCCCTACGGGCTGGAGCGAAATCTGAGTGAGGCGTCGCGGATGGAGCGCGTGGAGTGGCGTGTTCTTGCCGCCTCGGTGCAGGGGAGCATGCACGAGCGTCTGGAGCTGCCTTGCCAAGACGCCTTTGCCGATGCGACGACGCCATCGGGCGCGCTGATTGTCGCCGTGGCGGACGGCGCAGGTTCAGCCCGCTATGCCCAACAAGGCGCCCAGTGCGCCGTGCAGGCGATGGTGGAATTCCTGCGCAACCTGCCGAGCGACCCCCTGACAAATGGCGGGCTGGACGAGTGGCGCGCGCTTGCCACGCAAGCCATCGAGTCGGTGCAGCGCGCCCTCGCGGAGCAAGCGGCGCAGCACGAGGCGACCGTCTCCGACTTCGCCACCACCCTGATTGGCGTCGTGGCGACGCCCCATGCGGTCGCCTCCGTGCAGATTGGCGACGGTGCGGTCGTCCTTGAAGACGCTCAAGGGCAGCTCCACCTGCTCACCCACACCCGCGTCGGCGAGTATCTCAACGAGACGGTTTTCCTCACCAGCGAGGGGGCACTGTCGCACGCCCGATTCGAACGCTGGGAAGGGGCAGCGGCGCACTTGGCGATTTTCACGGACGGGCTGGAGCTGCTCGCGCTCCAGCTGCCCGACGCCACGCCCTACCCGCCCTTTTTCCAGCCCCTGTTCCGATTCGTGGACTCGCCCGAAGCAAGCGCAGCGCAACTGGAAGCCTTTTTGCGTTCGGAGCGCGTGCGCGCCCGAACAGACGACGACCTGACCCTCGTGCTAATCGGCAGGAAAGGTGAGACGCCGTGCGAGTGAGAACCGAGCGTACAGGTAAAATTTTCGATCTGCACGAGCCGTTTCGCAGTGGCGGGGAAGGCGCGATTTACGAAGTGCCGCACTACCCGAACCTGGTGGCGAAAGTGTACCATGCCCAAAGACGCACACCCGAACGCATCGCGAAACTCCAGATTATGGTCGCCCACCCGCCCGTCAACCCCACCGAACACCTGAACCACCCCTCCATCGCTTGGCCGACCGAGCTACTGCGCGATACCGCGACCAATCAACTTGTTGGCTTCGTGATGCCGCGCGTGCGGCAGATGCTACCGCTCAGTGAGGTGTATAATCCGCGTGCGCGCCGTCGACAGCTGCCCCTGTTTAACTACCGCTACTTGGTGCGCACAGCGCGCAACCTCTGCGCGGCGGTTCAGGCGGTTCACCAAGCGGGCTATGTGATTGGCGACCTGAACGAGTCGAATGTGTTGGTGTCCGACCAGGCGTTGGTGACCTTGGTGGATGCCGACTCGTTTCAGGTGCGCGACCCGCAGAGGGGCGTGGTGTATCGCAGTTTGGTGGGCAAGCCCGAATACACGCCACCTGAGCTGCAAGGTTGCTCCTTTGCCGATGTGGATCGCCAGCCTGAGCATGACGCTTTTGCGCTGGCGGTGCTGATTTTCAGGTTGCTGATGGAGGGGTTCCATCCGTTTGACGGGGTGTATCGTGGTCGTGGCGAGCCGCCGGAGATGGGCGCGCGTATTCGGAATGGCTACTTTCCGTATGCGCGCGGTCGCACGGGGATTGAGCCGTCGCCGCTTGCGCCCCCGTTTGAGATGCTGCATCCCGACCTTCAAGCGTTGTTTGTGCGTTGTTTTGCGGAGGGGCATCGCAATCGGCGCGTTCGCCCGCGGGTGGAGGATTGGCTGGCGGCGCTGGAGGGTGCGGAGGATGCCCTGCAACAGTGTGGTCGGAACGAGCAGCATTACTACTGGGGTCATCTTGCGGGTTGTCCGTGGTGTGCGCGTCAGCAAGCGCTGGGTGGGCGTGACCCGTTTCCGTCGCGGGCGTCGGTGTCGTCGGGTTCGCATTTGGGTGTTTCTGGGCGTCAGCAGCCTCTCCCGTCTGCTTCCGCCACGACACCCGCGCCTACTCCTGTCCATTTGGGGCGCGTGGCGGATGGTTTGGAAGTGCGCACGCTCACGGGGCACACGGGGACGGTCTTCAGCGTGTCGTTTTCGCCGGATGGGAGCTTGCTGGCGTCGGGGAGTGTGGATAAGACCATCAAGTTGTGGCGTGTGTCGGATGGTTCGTTGGTGCGCACCCTCACGGGGCACACAAATTGGGTCGACAGCGTGTCGTTTTCGCCGGATGGGCGTTTGCTGGCGTCGGGGAGTGAGGATAACACCATCAAGTTGTGGCAGGTAAGGTAGGTGGGGGCAGCTGGTAAGGGTACATCACTTGGGTTCACTTGCACAGCAGATACCTATTGCGGCAGCGTTTTTGTACCTGCGGTTTGTACCCTTACCAGGGCGGGGACAGGGGTATCATAAGGGCGATGGCGGAGAATGGTTGGCGAATCTCGTTGCACGGCGGGCACAGCGGGGAGTTCTGCGAGCATGCGTCAGGCTCCCTGCGCTCGATTCTGGAGGCGGCACAGCGCGCGGGCTACCGCGTGTTCGGTGTCAGCGAGCATATGCCGCGCGTCGAACCGCGCTACCTCTATGCCACCGAACGGCAGAAAGGCTGGACGGTGCAGACGCTCGAATCGCTTTTTGAGCGGTATGCCGTCGCCGTGCGGGAGCTGGCACAGGCGTTCGAGGGGCAGCTGACCGTGTTGTGCGGTTTCGAGATCGAGGTGGTGCCGCCCGACCGCTGGGTGCAGCTGGTGGAGCGATACCGCCCCCATTTCGACTACATCGTTGGCTCGGTGCATTTCGTGCGGGATGCGGGCATCGACAGCGACCCTGACGATGCCGACACGCGCCGCGCCCTCACCGAATGTGGCGGCATAGAGAATCTCGCGATAGAGTATTATCGCGCGGTGGCGGAGATGGTGCAGGCGGTGCAGCCGGAGGTGGTGGCGCATTTCGATTTGGTGCGCTTGTTGGCGCATCGGCTGGGTCAGCCGCAAGCGGTGGAGACGCCGCGCGTGCGGGAGGCGGCGCTCCGCGCGCTGGAGGCGGTGCGCGCGGCGGGGTCGCTGCTGGAGGTGAACACGGCGGGCATTCGCAAGGGGTTGGGCACGCCCTACCCCGCCGCGTGGATTGTGCAGGAAGCAGCGCAGAGGGGTATCCCCTTCTGCTTCAGCGACGACAGCCACCGCCCCGAACAGGTCGGATTCGGACTGGAAGCGGCACGCCAGCACCTGCTGCAAAACGGCGTTCAGCAGGTGCATTTCCTCACGCGGCGCGACGGGACTATCCAGCGAGCCGTTGCAAATCTGTGAGCAGGTTGGCATAGCGCTGGAAGTAGTCGTGTTCGGGGTCGTATTGCTCCAGCGTGTCGGCGACGATGAGGGGCACGCGTAGCCATCGCGCCATCGATGCGGCAAGCCCCTCCGATGTGCTGCTCAACACGCACGCGACGGGCACACGCCGTGCCTGCTCCATCAGTCGGCGCAGTCGCAACAGGCTTGGCGGATGTGCCTCGTCGGGCAACAGGCTGCCCAGCGACTGCATGCCCAGCCGACGGGTGAGCGGGCGATAGGCGTCGTGCTGCGCCAGATAGTATTGCCCCTGCAGCTTCGGGCGGAGCGCGTCGCGCCGCACCTCCAACTGGCGAAACAGCAGCTGCATCTTTCGCCACGCCATGCCCACCCCGCGATGCCGCAACCCGTCCTCCGAAGCCCAGCGCATGATGAGGGCGCAGCAGGCGCGTGCCTGCTCCAGATCGAGCCAGAGGTGGGGGTCATCGGGCGGGGGCTGCAGATGCGCCGCGAATGGCATGATAGGCGGGCATCGCTTACCCAGTGCGCGCTCCAGCGCGGGCAGATAGCCTTCCAGCGTGCCCCCTATCGCCAGGATGCGACGGGCACGCGCCGCCTCGCGCACCATGCGCACATTCAGCATCACCTCGTGGGCGTCCATTCCACGCGGCTGCAGCAGCACCGCAGGCAGCTCCAGCTGCTTCAGCCAATCATAGATAACGCCTATCGTCGCTGCGTACATGGTTTCACGAAGCCCCCACCCCAACCCTCCCCGCACGCAGGGAGAGATTTAGGTTCCCATCATCTTGCGCAGCACCATCGGCAGGATGCCGCCGTGTCGGTAGTAGTCTACCTCAATCGGCGTGTCCACGCGGGCAAGCACTTGGAAAACGCGCTCGGTGCCGTCGGGGCGAACCGCACGGACGGTGAGCCATTTGCGCGGAGTCAGTGTGGCGATGCCTTCGATGTGGAACACCTCCTCGCCTGTCAAGCCCAGCGTCTGCACATTCTCGCCAGGCGCGAACTGCAGCGGCAGCACGCCCATCCCGACGAGGTTGCCGCGATGGATGCGCTCGAAGCTTTCGGCGATAACCGCACGCACACCCAGCAGCGCGGTGCCTTTGGCTGCCCAATCGCGGGAGCTGCCCGACCCGTACTCCTTGCCCGCCAGCACAATCAGGGGGATGCCACGCGCCCGATAGCGTTCGCATGCCTCGAAGATGGTGGTGCGCTCGCCCGTGAGCCAGTCGATGGTGTAGCCGCCCTCCACGCCGGGCAGCAGCAGGTTCTTGATGCGGATGTTGGCGAAGGTGCCGCGTATCATCACCTCGTGGTTGCCGCGCCGCGAGCCGTAGGTGTTGAAATCGCGCGGGTCAACCCCCTTGCTGATGAGATACTGCCCTGCGGGACTCTCCACTGGGATACTGCCTGCTGGCGAGATGTGGTCGGTCGTGATGCTGTCGCCGAAGATAGCCAGCACGCGCGCCTCGTGAATATCCTGCAGGGGTGGTGGCGTGTCGGGCATCCCGTCGAAGTAGGGCGGGCGCTGGATATAGGTGCTGTTGGGGTCCCACTGATACACTTGGCTTTGCGGGATGGGCAGGGCGCGCCAGCGCTCGTCGCCCTCAAAGACGCTGGCGTAGCGGTGCTTGAACATCTCGGAGCGTACCGAGCGTGCGATGGTCTCGCGCACCTCCTGCGGGCTGGGCCAAATATCGCGCAGGTAGACGGGCTGCCCGTTCGGGTCGTGCCCAATCGGCTCGTGGTAGAGGTCGATGTCGATTCGTCCCGCCAGTGCGTAGGCGACGACGAGCGGGGGCGAGGCGAGGTAGTTTGCTCTGACCAGCGGATTGATGCGTGCCTCAAAGTTGCGGTTGCCCGACAGCACGGCTGCCACCACGAGGTCGCCCTCGCGAACGGCTTTTGCGACAGGTTCGGGCAGCGGTCCGCTGTTGCCGATGCAGGTGGTGCAGCCGTAGCCGACCACATGGAAACGCAACGCTTCCAGATAGGGCAGCAGCCCCGACGCCTCCAGATAATCGGTCACCACGCGGCTGCCGGGCGCAAGGCTGGTTTTGACGGTCGGCTTGACGGTCAGCCCGCGCTCCACCGCCTTTTTCGCCAGTAGCCCCGCTGCAATCATCACCGCCGGGTTGGAGGTGTTGGTGCAGCTGGTAATCGCGGCGATGACCACATCGCCATGATGGAGCAGCACTTCCTCGTCATCGAGCAGCACGGGTACGCCTGCATGCCCACGCTCGGCGGGTGTCGCCTCCGCGGGCGATTCGGTTGCCCAACGGTCATTACTCGGCTCGGTCAACCCGAAGCCGCCCTCGCGAATGGGCGTGTAGAGCAGCTTGAGGAAGCTCGGCTTGACCTCACGCAGCGGGACACGGTCGTGCGGTCGCTTCGGACCTGCGAGGCTCGGTTCCACCGTGCTGAGGTCCAGCTCCAGCAGGTCGGAATATACGGGGTCGGGCGTCTCGTCGGTGCGGAACAGGGCGTTCTCCTTGCAGTAGGCTTCCACGAGGCGCACGAGGCTCTCGTGCCGACCGGTGAAGCGCAGATAGTCCAGCGTGCGCTGGTCGACAGGGAAGAAGCCCATCGTGGCGCCATATTCGGGCGCCATGTTGGCAATCGTGGCGCGGTCCTCCACCGTGAGGCTGCTCAAGCCCGGTCCGAAAAACTCGACGAACTTGTCCACCACGCCCTTTTTGCGCAGCAGCTGAGTGACGGTCAGCACGAGGTCGGTCGCGGTGGCGCCTTCAGGCAGCTGCCCTGTGAGGCGGACGCCCACCACTTGCGGGATGAGCATATAGTAGGGCTGCCCCAGCATGACTGCCTCCGCCTCGATACCGCCCACACCCCACCCTAAGATGCCCAGCGCGTTAATCATGGTGGTGTGGCTATCGGTGCCGACCAGCGAGTCGGGGAACGCCCACATCTCGCCGTTCACCTGCTTCGTCTGCACCACGCGCCCCAGATACTCCAGATTCACCTGATGCACGATGCCGGTGCCGGGCGGCACCACGCGGAAGTTATCGAACGCTTGCTGCGCCCAACGCAGCAGCATATATCGCTCCCGATTGCGTTCGAACTCCTTCTCCACATTGAGCATGAAGGCGTACTCGGTGCCGAAATAGTCCACTTGCACCGAGTGGTCAATCACCAGGTCGGCGGGCACGACGGGGTTGATTTTCTGGGGGTCGCCGCCACGCGCTTGAATGGCGTCGCGCATCGCCACCAGATCGACCACGCATGGCACACCTGTGAAATCTTGCAGGATCACGCGCGCGGGCATGAGGGGGATTTCGCGCAGTTCAGGCTGCGGCTGCCAGTTCGCCAGCGCATAAATGACCGCGTCCGCCTCCTCGCCTAAAAGGGTGCTGCCTTCGGGCAGCTCGCGGAGTCGCAGCATGTTCTCCAGCAACACCCGAATCGAAAAGGGCAGCCGCTCGATGGTGCCGATGCCTTGCCGCTGAAGCTCTAACAGGCTGAAAAATGTATAAGTCTGTCCCTCCACATTAAGCGTCCGCTTTGTGGTCATCGCCTTGTTCCTCCAACCCTATTGTACCCTGTGAGGGTATAATCGACATGCGATGCAAAAGGTGAAGCCATCCAACCTACTGAAGCCGCTTGTTGAGGAGCTGAATGGCGAGTTGTTCCGTGCCTGGCGGCAAGCTATGCAAGCGGCACAGAGCCGCATCGAGCAGGAGAAGGCGCATGCCCTTCGGCAGCTCACTCCCGAACAATCGCTCCGTCTCTACCACGCTCTGTGGGAGCGCTCTCGACACTTGTTCGATTACACGAAGCCTTCCCCGCTGGTGCAGCGTGTGCAGGCTGTATTCCGTCGCTATTTGGAGGCACAGCAAGGTGAACCCTCTCGATCAGGGTAAGCCATGCACCAAGTAGGTGCTATGTTCGCTTCCGTCTGGCAGGCGCAGGCGCAGGCGGAAATCGGGTTCGACCTGCAAGGCGGTGGCGAGGGGCTGGTCGGGTAAATCCAGCACACAATAGAGGCGTCCGGGCGTGACATCCCGCGATTGCCACAGTGCATAGAGGGCTGCCATATCGCTCGGCACCCCATTAGCAGTTAGCTGCTTGAGGCGCGTCCCTATTCGTTCGATGAGTGGGGCGCGCAGATGGCCTATCTCCATCGGCGGGGCGGGTTCCAACGCTTGCCAGACCGAGATGGCATGTTCGCGCAACGGCTCTGGAAAGCTGCGTTGGGTCAGATTAACCCCAACACCCACGACGGCAACCGAGTCGGCAATCTCCACCAGCACGCCACCCAGTTTTCGCCCCTGTGCCATCAGGTCGTTCGGGTATTTGAGCTGCACTTGCAGCGGTGCAAAGGTTGCCTCGAGCGATTCAGCGGTTGCAATCGCCGCCATCACGCCGAGCAGACCAGGTGGCTCTGGCAGGGGCACATCCCAGAGAACAAGCGAGACCAGCAGGCTGGCGCCCGGTTCGTCGTACCATTGGCTGCCGCGTCGCCCCCGCCCCGCCGTTTGGTGGTCAGCACAGATGGCATCCCACTCGCGCCGATTTTGCAGCACCCACTCGATGGCGACCCGCTGGGTGCTATCCACCTCCTCCACAAACAAAATCCGCATCGGCAAGGATTCTACCGACTACGCTAGCATCTCTTAATCTTCCCAGTTTTTCTTCAGGCGAGGCAGTTCTTTGCAGAAGAAATCGGTGAAGCCAAGCACGCTCGTCTCTTCTGGAAACCGTTTCTGCTTGATTGCGTCGCGCACCACGAGGTAGACATTCTGCTCGTTGAGTCGCTGCACCTTCTCGGCGGTGATGTCCTTCCGCGCCTCCGATTCGGTTTGCGTACTCATCAGGTACACCGTTAGCCCGCGTGTGGCGAGCAGTTCCTCGAACACCTGCTTGTGCCGCTCGCGCAGGGTGCGCTTGATGGACAGCACGGTGCAGCGCCGCCGATCTGTCTGCCACATCGCAAAGCTGGGAAATAGGAAGTCTACCGTGCCGTTAAGCGTGCATTGACACTCGAATAAGTCCTGATAACCCAGCTGGTTCAAGATGAACTCCACATGATACTGCGCGCTGCCGCCCGCGCGGGTCTTTCGACTCTGCGCAAAGGACTCCATAAGTAGCTTGTAGAACTGCGACAGGCGTTTGGAGACGGCGATAAGCGTTTCGCGCGTCTCCGAATCGCGCTGCTCCAACAATCGCTGTAATTCATCAAATAGCTGTTGCAGTGTGGGATACTTGCCGCGTCGTTGCTCATCAGCTTTCAGGAATATCTCGACCGCGCTGTCGATAATCTCACGCTCCAGTTCCAAGTAAATTTCGTACTCAAAATCGAGCAGTCTACACAAATATTCGTTCACATTCTCGCAGTTAACAGATCCAAGTTCCTCCTGAATTTGCTTTTGCGCCCGCTCTGCCAACACCTTGCCAGAGAGTTTCTCCGCCCGTAGCCAACTGGCGAAGCCGCTCCTTCCAAATATCTCCTTGCGCAGTTGCTCGTCGATGCTCATCGTTGTTTCTGCAACACCACGATATGCTCTTCGGTCATCGTCGGCGCGAGTTCACCCGGCTTGTTCGAAGGGCTGTTGCGCAGGGGCATCCGCTTGTTCGGGATGTTGCGGTGGTGCGTCGTGATATGCGCCCATCCAAAGCAGGCGGCAATCTCAATTAGGATACGGTCGGTGGGGATGCGCACGCCCTTCACGGTGCGATTGCCGACCACAAAGCAGCCATAGCCCCCAGGCTTGACCACACGGCTGATTTCGGGGAAGCACTGCGCGAAGTCGTCATAAAACTGCTTGACCTGCGCGGCGCGTTTGTGGCTGGCTTGTCCAATCGCTTCCAGCGTGCTTTCTAAACTCGGCGCGTTGTAGTGTATCTTGGTGGGGGCAATTGTACCGCCCAGCGCGCGCCTGTCTATGGACTTGGCTGTGTCATCATCGTAGCCCAGCCACTGGAGTACCAATCGCGAGAACTGCCCGTAGGCGACGGTCGTTTGCGAATCGCCATACGGCGGGGAGGTCACTACAATGTCCACCGCGCCTGTGGTCAGGGGGATACCGTCGCGCACATCGCGTTCATACACCTGAGCATGCGTGCGCGGGTCACGCTCGTTCAGGAACTCTTCCAATCCACGCAGATTGCGCCCCAGCCGTTCCCAGAAAGTGGTAAACACCCGTGGGGTATAGGTGTGCAACTCCGATTCGGGGATGCGGTACAGTTTGTATTCGCCACGCCGCGTGTTGGAACTCTCGCGAACGGTTGCCGCAAACGCCACCCAGAAAAAGTCGCGTGTTTCGACAGGGATCACGCTTTCGATGGCATAGCGAAGCAGTGCTAAGTCGCGTTGGGCTTCTGGCTTAAACCAGTAGTCGATATTGTAGAATTGTGGTGCAGGCACTTCCATACCCCGCTTGAGCAGGTCGTCCACAAAATGGCGCAACTTGCGCGACTGCTTATACACGCTTGGCAAATCATAGTCTGTCGTCTTCGCGCGCGCCAATAGCGTAGCAAACGGGTTCAGATCGATGCCGATTGCGTTCAAACCTGCCAAACGCGCCTCCACCAGTGAGGTTCCCGAACCGCAGAAGGGGTCTAACAGGAGTCGTGCGCCCGCACCGTAGGTTCGAATCAGCCGACGCGCCACTTGGGGAATCATCATCGCTGGATAGATGTGGTAGCAGTGGGTATGCGTCTTGGTATCGGCAGCGGCGTAATCCCAGTCCTCGCCGTCAGCGTCCATCAGTCCCAAGTGCAGGCGCATCTGCTCGCGAACCCTATCCGTTGTAGTGAGGTGCGTCTGGCTCCGCTCCATATTGAGTATCATTATACCCCATTTGATGAAGGTATGCCGATGATGGGGGTCACCAGCCATACCGTTCGGGACCCCAGTCGCGGAAGACCAGCTCCTGCTTGAGCAGCACCAGCTTGCGGCTGGGGATGTCCTCATAGACCACGATGCCCGCTCCCACACAGCTATACGCACCTATTTTCACACCCGGCATCGTGATGACATTCACCCCTGTGCGCGAGAAGTCGCCGAAGTAGGTGCCGTTCGCGCCGAATTCGGGTCGCTCGCGCCGCCCTCGGACGGTGTGGAGCGTATCCCCGTCGTCGAAGCGCAGGGTGCCGCAGACCGTCGCGGCACCAATATCGACGCGCTGCCCCACCACGCCCATAATCTCGCAGTAGTGAAACAGGAAGGAGCCGTCCAGCATCACACCCTGCATCTCGGCATCGTGTCCCACGATGCAGCCGTTGCCGATAACGGTCGAACCAGTGATGAGGCAGTAGTCGCTGATGCGGGTGCGCGCGCCAATTGCGAGATTGCCCCGCAGGATGGCGCCGTTTAAAATGCGGCTGTTGCGCCCGATAAAGGTGTTGCCTCCAATCACCACGCGCTTGCCAATCATGGCGCCCTCTTCCACCACGATGCGCCCGTGAATCTCCGCCGAGTCGTCGATCTGCACCTCTTTGCCGATGCGGTCGCCCTCTAACGCCTGCGCTTCGTAATCGAGCCAGCGTTCATTCGCCTCCCAGATGTGCCACGGCTTGTCCATGTCCACCAGAAAGCCAATCGGCTCGATGCAAGGGATGTCATGCCCGCGTTCGATGAGCATCTGCAGGCATTGGGCGAGTTCGGCTTCGACGGGCGGCATACCCCCAACTGGCACGCTGGTCATCAGACCCGGATGGGCGTTCAGCACAGGCGCAATATGGGGGCTGAAGGCATATAAGCCACCGAGCCGATGCGTGGTGTCGGCACTATGTCCCTCCACTTGCAGCAAGCGTCCTTCACGCACATAGGCGCCCAGCCAGTCGCGTGGGTCATGTTCGGGCAGATAGGGTTGAGCGACTGCCGCCGCGATAGCTCCCGTGCGATGAAAGGTGTCTATCAGATGACGCAGCGTGTCGGCGGGTGTGGCGATGTCGCCATAGGCGACCAGGAACGGCTCCTCACCTATGAGGGGAAGTGCGCTCAAGAGGGCGTTGGCGGTGCCGGTGGGGGGGTTCTGGCGAATGAAGGCAATAGGTAGCTCCAGCCCGTCCAGAGCAGCCCGCACCGACGCCTCAAACGCACCCACCACCACAATCAGCCGTTCGATGCCACACGCCTGCAGGCTCTCAGCGAGGCGACGCACATTCGGGCGATTCATAACAGGGATTGCCGCCTTGTTGCGCACCTCGTTGTAGGGCCAGAACCGTTTGCCCTCACCCGCAGCCAGAATGACAGCCGTTTTCATAGGGCGACCCCTTTAGCGCAAGCCGATGACCGACTGGTTTTCGCGGGCAGCCTCCAGGGCGCGCACCCGCTCCTGCAGGTTTTCCAAGTTCGCTTGCAGGCTCAAGTGATGCTCAACGGTGGTGCGACGCAGCTCTTCCATCTCGTTGCGCAGGGTTTGCAGCTGTTGGAGGAGCGTCTCACTGCCTGTTCCGAGCTGCTTCATCTTCTGACGATGCTCCAGCACAGTGTTTATCAGTCCGATGAACCATACGGGGATGAAAATTATTGAGGCTGTGCCGAGCAATCCAATAGCAATCCAGCGTGCCACTTCTGCCAGTTCACCCATCGCTTTGTCCCCCTGTTAGAGAGTGCGGAGCTGGGCGCGTTCGTCGAGTTGCTGCTCCAGCGTGCGCACCCGCTCCTGCAGGTTCTCCAGGTTCATCTGGAGGCTCATATCGTACTCGGTGGCAGTGTGGCGCAGCTCGGCAATCTCGCGGCGTAGCGCCTCGATCTGCGCCACAATCTCCTGATTGACCGTCGTGCGCCGTTCCATCTCCAAACGCGCCATCTCCTTGCGGTGCTTCAACACCATCGCCGTCACCGGGATGACGATGGCGGGTGCAAAAATACAAATCACCATAGCCAGTTCTATCAGTTCGCCTAACATGGTTCCGTCCCCTCATGATTTTATACCCCATTTTTGGATGCGGAAACACCGGCAACAAGGCAGACCTGTTAAAAACGGGTGATGTAGTGAATGTGTTCGCAAGATACCCTTTTCACCGCGCCTCTACTCGCTCTTGTTTGCGTCCAACAACCGAATTTTCGAACACCCTCCCCCCAACCCCTTGACAAAGCCGTCATCGTTGGGGTATAATAGCAAATGGCAATCGGAGCCGATGCATAAGCAAAAAGTTGGAGGCAAACCATGTTCGGTAAGACGATAATCGGGATAGCGCAAACCCCCACCCACCGCTCCAACTTAGGGGGGGGGGGTGGTTATTTTTGCTCTGCTAATCAGCGTGATTAGCCTACCTGTTTTAGCACAACACGACCCACAAACTAGCAGCGATCCTGTCCAAGAGGCGCCTTCTAATGATGTTGTGCAGCTCAAACTATCCCCGGGACGTATTCGCAACTGGAGCGCGCAAACCCAAATGAACGCCTCTGTACCTTCAGGTGCACCCCCGCTCCATATTGCTATCGGTTTGGGAGAGGTTTATACTGTGCCCTCGGGGGCAAGCCGAACTTTTTCATATCCCAACACTGCTTGGGTCTGCTTTGCATCGACTCAGGATGGGGGCGGTTCAATCCGTTATAACGCCTCGTCCATGACCAACTTACAAATGCGCTACTTTGCTTACATTCCCGAAGAGATTAGACAATTCTATCAGGTGTCGCTGAACCGTTCACTGGATTATCTCTCATTTGTGGAGCAATGGCTGGAAGCCTATGTTCGTGTTCCTTGGGATGACTTTAGCGGTACTTGGCGTTGGAACTTGAATCTGAGCTTGCAGTCCACAGGTTGTCATCAATCCAGTTCGGGCTGTAGAGATGTGAGTGTTGACCTCACACGGAACATCAGTGGAGTTGGTGATGCTTATTTGTGGGCTCCTCGTGATGCCCGAGGCAATCTGATTGCCGCTCGCGCGGTACGACAGAGCAGGCTCAACTTTAGTTTCAACCATGATCACCAATCAGGGGAACAGAGCGTGGCGGTTCAAAACCGCTATGGAAGTGCCACGGCGACTGCAGGGCTTATTTCAGATAACTATCCGTTGGGGGCATCCACGCTTGAAACTTATGCAAACTATAATACAGGTGTTATCATGATAGATAAGTTGAGGTTCTTACAATCGATCGATCCTTTGGGTTTCCCTGAGTTAGGAGAGAACGAATTCGTTTTCAAAGAACAGAGTGGGCAGGTACGGTTGGAAATACCTTTTGGCTGTCGGGTGATTTATAATCCTCCAGCGTTCTTGCTGTTTCATCCTTTCTGGGATGCGTTACACTGGTATGCGCGGCGGATGCAAGTAAACACGAGCTTTAGTTTCACACATACAGCTGAGGCGGTTTGGGGTTATGCCAACCTGACGAACGAGCTGTTTATCGCATTTCGTGCTCCAGGTAGCACGGGACTCCTATATCAAGCGAACTCGTTGCCTGAATGGGATCAGTTTGGTCGGCATACTGTATCGCTGCGGTTTGTGCCGACTTTTTCCGATAATTTTAGCCCATTTGACATGGGTCGTGCTGAATTTGAAATATTCTTCCCTGCCACCGGCACATGCCATCCAAGTACCCTCACAGATCCCTACACAGGTCAGCGCGTACCGAACTGGTTCTATTACTACTGGCGTGTGGTGGGTAGACCGAACGATGTGTTTTTCACGACGCACAATCCCTATCCAGGATCAGAAGCAAATCCCGATGGCTACTACGATCCGGCAACTAACCGAATCTTTATTCGCAATAAGGCGGAAAACTATACAGAAGAATCACTGCTCTTGTTTCAGATGGGAGTTAATGAGTGTAACCATCAGCTGATGCCGATGATTGTTTATGCGGATAGACTTCGAGTGCGTGGTATCCACGCCTTTTTGCAGACACTTTACCACGAGCGTGGGCATCAGTGGACTTACACTACCTATTTTCGCTCATGTCAGATTCCGAATGCCTTCTTCACTATTGCTGGTTTGCATGGACGCTCGCGTGATCAAGATGGTGACAGCCTTGACGATGAATGGGAGGCTCTGAATAAGCTATGTCCTTATGCTAAGGACACTACAGGATTGTTCTCTGACCATCCCGTTTACAGAGCATTAGGTGGTGATGCGGAGGTTGTCGCTGAGATCTATGCCTACACCCATCTGTTGCAAGTGCAAAATATCTGGCGACACGATTGGTCTGACAAGGGGCTGCAAAAAGGTAATCCATTGGAACGCTTCCTCTCCTTCCCCTGGACCTATGACAGCACAGGCAGAAACACGCCTGCCAACTCTAACCTACTAAAACTAACCGATCTACCGCGCCCATACGGTTGCCAGTAAATCATATACAGGAGGTTGATGATGATGATGCAGAAGACACAGAGGCTAAAATGGTGGATAGGCGCTGTCGTGTTGCTGGGCAACTGGCTACTGCTAAATGCGCAGACCGACATTCGCGCTTCTCAAGCCAGCACACAACCAACCCAGTATACCTCCCAAGCCCTCCTTTTTGCCAAGCAGGTGGACGAGTTGGATCCCAACGAGGTTCATAATCGGTACAAAATCTTTTTAGTGCTGCGCTGTCGGGATGTGCCTGTGGAGCAGCGCAAAGCGTTGGCGTTGCGCATTCTTAAAGGCGACTATCCCAACAAGCCCAACTTTCAGTGGATAGGGGGTCAAGAAGGCTTATTTGCAGCCGCGCTAACAGTGTTGTCTCATCTGTCGATTGATGACGCCTCGCTCTTACCGTTTCTGGAGGAGTACCTGCTGAAGCTGGAGCAGATAGCGCGCGCCCAGTCGGATGAGGAGCTTCCTGCCGATTTACGGCGGCTGAAGGAGCGTGTCCCACCGTCTGGGATGTGGACACGTGCGCTGCTGATACACCTCAAAGCGGTTCAGGCAGTACCTGAGGTGAAATCGGCAGCCGACTTAGAGAAGCGACTGGATGTAATGCTCAAAGAGGCAGCCATGACTCGTCAAGAGTTGAAACAACTGCTTGAGGAGTTTGATGAAAAGCTGCGTCGTTCCAGACTTATTGGGATTTCGCCGCGGGCTGGTCTCGCCTACAGGCTGGTGGTGGAGTATAGCCGGACACTATTCCACTATGCCAAGCGGGGAATGGATGTGGAATCGATTGCGAAAAGCGTGGACATCAGCGCTTTCGCTGAGGCAGTTCGCTTAGGTCAAGAGGCTGCTGATCTACCGAAGCTCATCGATGCCATCTTGAAAAACCGTATATATGACCAAAGTCGCGGACAGTTACTGGTGGATGAAGGAGTCTCTGTGGTGCCGCTAATTATTCAGAAGTTGACCTGGGCAAAAGAACATCCGAAAGAGGTAGCGGATACAGGGATGGGTATCAATGTTCTTTTGGATGTGTTGGCGACCTTGATAGGGAGGGAGGCTCTTCCCTATGTTGAGCAGTTCAGACCCAGTCAAGGAGAATGGACTTGTAACTTCACGAATCGCACAAAGGATTGGATTGAGCGTGGATATGTGTTTGGGTTCGATCCATTCTTGTAGACGGAGGTGGGCAGCCCGCCACCGCGACTCAAAGGACGCGTCTCTACTTGGTTTACATCCTACTTTAGGGGGCATCTACGCCGATGAGACGCAGGCTATCGTCCAACGCCTCTAAAGTTTACATCCTACTTTAGGGGGCATCTACTTGAGGTTGCTGAGAGTACTAATCGGAATTGTAGATCGTAGGCTGTGGTGGTGCTGATGCACAGGAATCCTTTGCTTACTACGCTTTGCTGCGGGCGTAAACCCTCTGGCGACGGGATTGGTCTGACAAGGGATTGCAAAAGGGCAATCCTATAGAGCGCTTTGGCGCGTTTCCTTGGAAATACGCCAGCACAAGCGGGAACTCTTCTACCTATTCCGACCTACTAACAGGATGGAACCCATAAGATGGAGGTGACAAACATGCGAACTATCGCTTTTGGGCTGACACTGGGTATCGGATTGATAAGCATCGGTTGTCTGATAGCGCAGCCAATGGCGACTGAAGCGGACAAGAACATCACCAAGCAACCTTCATGGATGCTTCAGCTTGATATTGATAAACTCAATCCAACAAACCCTTCAGATAGACCTAAAATTCTTCTTTTGCTGCGTTGTGAAGACATACCACGAGCTAAGCGCATCGAGAATGCTCTACGCTATGTTCGAGGTGAATACGCCTTTGCACCACGCGGTGATTTATCTTGGGATGAGCGGAGGATGCACGGGCAGATAATTCAGCAGGCGGTTCACATTTTGGCACGCCTAAATTATGTGGATGCTATTCCTCTACTGGAGCAGAAGCTGCAGTTTTGGCAAATCGCTTCTCGGCAAGGATGGGAGAGTCCACCGGATGTGCCTATTCTTGACCTTGGGCATGTGCGCACTGCGCTGGCGAGGCTGAAGGCAGTGCGTGACATTCCTGAGGTGAAAACCTCGGCTGATTTGATTGAGCAACTGAGACGGATGCTGCAATATGCCGGCTTCAACGGATCATTAGAGGACTGGAACCGTGAACTGGAGAAGGAGCTTGATCTAACTTACAATTCAGCAGATATTGGACCCGGTCCTCACCAATGGCTTTTGAGAGCATACATGGCGATGCTGATGGAAGCTAGTTGGAGGGGGCTGGATATAGAGCCTGCCGCGCGCGTTATTCAGCTTAATCCCGAGAAACACAAGCCTGCCAAGGAGGAGTTTGACGCTGTGATTCAGTTATCGAAGGTGCCTCGTGATCGGCTGGCGCAGTGGATTGTGGACGATGCGATGAATTGGCAGGTATTTGCTGGTGCCCAGGCGATAAAAGCGCAGGTACTGGTCGACTTGGGGGTATCGGTGTTGCCGTTAGTCTGGTCAAAGCTGGAATGGGCAGCACGCCACCGCGAATCAAAGGACGCGACTCCACTTGGTGACAAGTCGACAGCTTGCAGCCAAATCAAGGACACCGGGATGGGACTGGTTGCGCTGCTGGAGGTGCTGGTGACACTCGGTGGTGAACAGGCGTTGCCTTTGATAGAGCCGTTTACCCAAGATGAGAACAAATGGGTGCGCCATTATGCCTGTCGTGCGAAGGAATACATCCAGCAAGGGAAGGTGTTCCTATTTGCTCCCTACTTTTAGGTAGGAGTGAGCAGGGCCTGCCAGGCATAGAGGGACGCCAATAGGGTTGCTGGTGGTAGGCTGTAAGGGCTGATGAGCAGCAACACCCGCCTATCGCCTGTTGTTGCTTTTGTTGGGTGCATAAATTTCTCCATGCTGTATCCATGCATTTCCCACTCGGTGTGGATATTTACATACCCTATTTCGGTTGGCAGGAGCGAGGGATAAGGAGGTAGAATTGTATAAGTAGGTGGTGCAGTGCAATGGCGACCGCGAGTAGGGGATGGGTGCTGATAGCCCTCGTGGGCGGCTGGCTGGTCGGTTGGTCGCAGCCGGTCGAGCTGGTGGTGCAGCCGCTTTTCGGAAGCAGTCCGAGCCTGAACGGCGCCTTGCCGCTTCGAATCGAGTTGCGCAATCGGAGCGGGAACATGCAGGGCGTTGTCAGCGTGGTGCAGAACGATTTCCAGCGCCAGCGCGAATACCTTTACCCAATTGAGCTACCCGCGGGCGCACGCAAGCAGCTTATCGCCTGTCCGATACTCACGGGCTATAGTACCGATGTGGTGGTGCGATTCGTGGCGCGGGGGGTGTCGGTGGAGACGCGTCCGAATCTCACGCCACGCGGGGAGGAGGATAGCCTCGTGGTGGGCATCGGCGATGCGATAGGGGGATTGCAGTTCCTGCGCACGCTCAAAACGCGCCCGCGCTTTCGGGTGGGTTATACCTACACCTATGGTTCGCCATCCGGTTCGAAAGGCACCTATGAGGTGGCTTACTGCCGTCCGGAGCTGTTCCCGCCGACGGCGATTGCCTGCAGCGGTGTGAGCGTCATGGTGCTGGGTGCGGGCGCGGAGCGGATGAGCGGCGAGCAGTGGCAGGCGTTGCTGGACTGGGTGAGGCTGGGTGGCACGCTGATTGTGCCAGGGGGTGCGGGCGCGCTCTATCTGCAGCACCCCGCTTTGCGTCCGCTGCTGCCTGTGCGAGTGCAAGGGCTGGGTGAGCTGCCCTCTCTCGCTGCAATTGGCACTTTCGCTGGGCAGGAAGCCCCACTTGGCAAAGCCACCGTGACGATGAGCCAGCCTGCGCCGGGCGGCGAAGTGCTGCTGCAGCAGGGTGGAGTGCCGCTCCTTGCCCGGCGCCCCTATGGGCTGGGAGCGGTGCTGTTTATGGCGTTCAGCCCGTGGGATCAACCGATGCGCGGCTATAACGGCAACCCTGCCTTCTGGCAGAAGCTGCTCGAATATGTGCCCGACCTACCCCCCAGCTACTATATCACCACCCTCTTCCAGTTTCAGACAGGATCTCCACCTGCGACGGGATGGGGTTGGAGCCCATCCATGCCTGCAGCATCCGCTGAATTTCAGGTGCGCTTACCCGAAACGGAGCTGATTCTGGGCTTATTGCTCGTCTATTTCGTGCTGGTGGTGCCGGTCAACTACTTTGTGTTGCGTCGATTGCGCCTGCTGGATTGGGCGTGGCTTACCGCGCCGTTGATTGCGGTGCTTTTCGTGTTGCTGCTGGGGCGACTAGCAGGCGACCTGTATCGCAAGCCGCTTTCAGGCAACATTAAAACAACTCTGCTCCTCGATGCGGGCAGCCCAAATGGCTATGCCATCAACAGCATCCTCTTCTTCTTCCCGCGCGCGGGTCTGTTTGATTTGCGCTTTGAGAACAGCGAGATGGTGGAAGCGGGTGTGCAAGAGGAGCGGTTTAGCGCGATGGGCACCCCCACGCGCGTTAGCACGATTGAGCGCGAGCCGAAATTGGTACAGGGTTATCGTGTGCGCAGTTTGAGCCTGCAGTGGTTCCGCTACACCCGTCCCGTGTCGCTCTCGGGCACGGTGGTGCCGAATCTGCGGGCGCGATGGCGCGGCAACTCGGTGCATATCACGGGCACGCTTCACAGCACGCTGCCCTACGACCTGCGCTCCGTACAGCTGATGCTGGGTGAGGATGCCGTTTTGCTGGGCGACCTACCTGCCAGGGGCGTGCTGCGCGTGGACGCGACCCTCTGGTTCCGACCTGCGCCGCGTCGCCCCGCGCGTCCGCAGGTCTATCCGCCCGGTTACTATGTGCCGCCTGAAGAGTTCATTACGCCCTCTGTGCAAAGCCTCGCCCAGCAGTGGAGCCGACGCTGGGGTACACAGCCGCCCTCGATGCTGCTGGTGGCAAAGGCGAATGAGCCTGTAATGGCACCTGAATTACGCGGCACCTTCCAAAGCAAAGCGGAAATCACCTATCTTATCACTGTCTCGCCCCTCTCTCTTCCCCCAGGTTTCGGTAAGCGGTGAGGTGCGTCCAGAATGAGGCAAGAGAACCCCGTGTTTTGGTATCATCTGCTGGGTCAGTCGCGCTATCGCTGGCGCAAACAGCGTGCCATGACCATCATCGCCAGCGTGCTGATAGGTCTCCTCTATCTCTACCTGCTCCAGCAAACGCTGGAATATGAGGTTGAACCCATTTTCATCCAGCTTTTGGGCTTGCTGCTCATCTGCCTGCTCATCCCGTTGGGCAGCTATTCGCTCTTCTCGGCAGAATATGAGAAGGCAACTTGGGAATCGCTGGCGATAACGCCCCTGACGGTCGACCAGATAGTGTTCGGCAAGTGGTTCAGTCGGGTGCTGGGGGTGCTGGTCGTGGTGCTGATTATGACTCCTCTCTCCTTTGTGGCGTGGTTGAAGAGCTTTCGGGTGGAAGCGGGCTTGCTCGGCTGGCTCGGCTCGCAGTGGATGTTGCTGAGCTGGGGGGTGCTGCTGGTGAGTTTGGGGATGTGGCTCTCGTTTCGCGTGCGCCATAGCATCGCCAGCGCTGCGTTGCTCTACGGGATTCAGGTATTCGTGCTGTTGTTCCTACCTCTGCTGGTGTATACGCTGTTTAGTCTGGCAGTCACGGGCACCTACCTCGAGGACCCCTTCCGGTATCGCTTGCCCAGCGAGCCGTCGTGGGGCGATAGGCTATGGTTCTGGCTGAGCCTGCCCTTCGACTGGCGCTGCGTCTTCTGGCTGAACCCCTATTTGTCGATGGAACCGATTCTCACAACCTATTCCAGCGAGCAGGCTCGGCTGCTGCGGGAGCTGGGCTTCGGCTGGGGTCAGGGCTTGTATTACGGGTTCTTTTCGTGGCTGCTCTACTGGTTTACTCGTCAGGGTGTGCGGCGCCACTGGCGTAAATAGTTCCGTCTGAACTGGAGGAGGCAAAAAGCATGTTGGAGGTCAAATCGCTGCGGAAAGAGTTCGGCAATCTGGTGGCGGTAAAGGATATTAGCTTCCAGCTGGCACCGGGTGATGTGTTTGGCTTCATCGGACCGAACGGCGCGGGCAAGACGACCACGATTAAGATGCTCGCCACGCTGCTGGAGCCGACCGCCGGCACCGCCACGCTGAACGGCATCGACATCGTGCGCTATCCGGAGGAGGTGCGTCCCCTGCTGGGCTATATGCCCGACTTCTTCGGGCTGTACGAAGGCATCACCGTCACGGAGTATCTGGAGTTCTTCGCCGCAGCCTATCGCATCCCGCGCTCGCAACGCGCCCAGATTATCCAGAATGTGCTGGAGCTGACCGACCTGACCGTCAAAAAGGACGCCTATGTGGAGACGCTCTCGCGCGGGATGCAGCAGCGGCTCTGCTTGGCGAAGAGCCTCGTGCATGACCCGCAACTCTTGCTGCTGGACGAGCCGGCGTCGGGTTTAGACCCGCGCGCCCGAATCGAGATCAAGGAGCTTATCCGTGAGTTGGGCGCGATGGGCAAAATCGTGCTGGTCTCCTCGCACATCCTGCCCGAACTCGCCGACTTCTGCAACAAGATTGGCATTATCGAAAAGGGCGAGCTGCTGGTGTGGGGACCGGTGGACGAGATTATCGCGCGGTTGCAGCCGGCACGGGTGCTGCAGATTCGCGTGCTGGACGACCCGGAGCCGCTGGCGAACTATCTGGAGAGCATACCCCACATCTCCCAGCTTGCGCTGCAGAACGGCTGTGTGGAGGTGCATTTCACGGGTGGGCTGGAGGAGCAAGCGGAGCTGCTGGCACAGCTAATCCGCGACGGCTTCCGCGTCGTGTCGCTCACCGAAACCTCACTGGACCTGGAAGATGTCTTCATGCAAATCACACGCGGCGAAGTGAGCTAGGGTAAAATGGAAGCGATGAGCGTGATCGATTTCGAGACCTATGTGCGTCGGCAGCGGACCGCCTCTTTGCAAGAGGTAGACCCCGAGGTGTATGCCCTTATCCAAAAAGAGACGGCGCGTCAGGAAGAGAATCTGGAGCTGATTGCCTCCGAGAACATCACCAGCCGCGCGGTGCGTGAGGCGGTCGGCTCCGTGATGACCGATAAATATGCCGAGGGCTACCCGGGCAAACGCTACTACGGTGGCTGCGAGTATTACGACGAGGTGGAACGGCTCGCTATCGAACGGGCAAAGCAGCTCTTTGGCGCGGAGCATGCCAATGTGCAGCCCCATTCGGGCGCGAACGCCAATATGGCGGTCTATTTCGCGGTGCTGCAGCCCGGCGATACCTATATGGCACTTGACTTGGCGCAGGGCGGGCATCTGACCCATGGCAGCCCCGTGAACTTTTCGGGCATCCTCTACAAGGTGGTGCATTACGGCGTGCGACGCGATACCGAGACCATCGATTATGACCAGCTGCGTGAGCTGGCGCGTGCCCATCGCCCGAAACTCATCGTGGGCGGTGCCACGGTCTATCCGCGCGAAATCGACTGGGCAGTCCTGCGCGCGATTGCCGATGAGGTGGGCGCGTACCTGATGGCGGATATTGCCCATCCCGCCGGGCTCATCGCAGCGGGCGAATATCCCTCGCCTATCCCCTACGCCGATTTCGTCACCACCACCACGCACAAAACCCTGCGTGGACCGCGCGGCGGCATGATTTTGTGCCGCGCCGAACATGCTGCCCTCATCGACAAGACGGTCTTTCCCGGTCTGCAGGGCGGTCCCCTCATGCACCAGATTGCGGGCAAAGCCGTCTGCTTCCACGAGGCGCTCCAGCCGGAGTTCAAGCTCTACCAGCAGCAGGTGAAAGCCAACGCACGGGCATTAGCGGACGCGCTCCAAGCCGAAGGGTTCCGACTGGTCGCCGGCGGCACCGACAGCCACCTGATGCTCATCGACCTGACCTCACTCGGCATGACGGGCAAACTGGCGCAACAGGTGCTGGACTCGGTCAATATCACCACGAACAAAAACATGATCCCCTATGACACGCAGAAACCGTTCGTGACCAGCGGTATCCGAGTGGGCACGCCGGCGGTGACCACACGCGGGATGCGCGAGCCGCAGATGGCGATTATCGCGAACCTCATCGCCCGCGCTCTGCGCCATTACGAGAGCGAGCTCGAGCTGGAGCGCGTGCGGCGCGAGGTGCGCGAACTCACGGCACAGTTCCCTGTGCATTTTTCCATAACCCAGTGACATTTGACCCACAAATCCCCCTTCTTGTTGTCTGGTTTTGGGTTTATGAAGAAACGAGTGTGCCCAATACCTGTTTGTGGATGGTTGGTTGCGGGGGTTGGGTTGTGGGGGTTTGGTGGATGGGGAGGAATTTTCGAACACCCTCCTCCACCTCTTGACAAATGTCCCTGAAATGTGGTATAATGGATTGTGATGCGGAGAGTAGAACTCTGCCGCACGGAAACGAAATCATCTGTTGACGCAGCGTAGTCGCTGCGGAGCTGCCAGCAGGGAACTTGGCTCAGAAAGGAGCGACCTGCAGGGCAAGCAGGGTACAACCTAACCATAGGAGGAGCGATGATGAAACGAGACAATCTGTTTCGGGTAAGCGCGCAGATATGCGCGGCAGTTGCACTGACTAACCGCTTGATGTTAGCGGTTTTCGTGTCGATCGTTGTGGCTGGGCAAACTGTCAGTTTCGCTCAGCTCGATTACGGCTTGTACTACGGAGATCGTGACCTTGGTCGTGGTGCGATGTATGTCGACCCGAACAATTGGACGCTTCTTGCCCAGTTTACTCATGAATTTCCTAATGGAGGTCCTGGGGGAGCAATGTGCTACGGGATTGCCTTCTCGCCTGACGGTAGAACCGCGTGGGTTGGAAGCCACTTAGATGGTATCATATACGAGTACGACGCTGCAACAGGCAGACAAATCAGCTCTGTCCAGTCTCCTGTTCCGTTCCCTCGCAAGATGGCGACCGCGCCTTCTGGAACGAACCAGTATTACCTCTATGTGGCATCCTACGGGGGACTTTACGCCTACGGACCTTTACCCAGCGCCAATCCCTCATGGACACACTTTGCGGACATTAGAGGAGACGCCGTTCGATATAGCCGTGAAGGTAACGCGCATTACCTCTATGCTACCAGTATCAGTGACAGTGGCGTTGTCAAGCTTGCGGTCTCGGGTGCAAACGTCACACAAGTCTGGGTGTCCAATCTGGGCAGTACGCCGTTGGATGTGGATATTGCACCTGCTGTGAATGAGGTACTGGTTGCGTTTTACGGCGGCACAATCAAGCGACTACGTGCCTCGGACGGTGCTGTCCTGAGCCCCGATTTTATTGGGAGTCCACTGGGTGGCATTGAATATGTTGGGATTGCCGTCGCCCCCATTCCGGGACGGACTCTCGTTTATATCCTCGGATATTGGCCCTACTTTTACACCTATGAACGACAACCAGACGGTAGCGGCGCTCCTGCCGCCTGGCCCATGCAGCCCGTTTACCTAACAGGTCGCAAAACAGGCTACGCAATAGTAATCGGGCCGAGGTGGAATCCTATAGTTCGCTGTCCAGAGGATATCACTGGCGACGGCGTGGTTGATGATGCCGACCTACTGCGGGTCCTGTTCGCCTTCGGCACCTCTTGCCAATAATCACAAGTCTGGGCTTGCATGGCGCTTTATGGCGCCATGCAAGCTGGTCTATTATTCGCGTGCCTCGCCCCTCGATGCATGGAAAGCAGGTGGGTTTGGTATCCGTCGGCGTTAACCCAAGTATGGTCGCCCGATGGTAGAATTTGGGTTTGCGCAACCCTTGTATCCGTTGAGTAGTGTCAGGGAAGTTTCGCCCGTCATTACCACACTACAGACTCAGGGGTGCCTTCTCGCCTGCCCCGCTCACCGATACCTTTGGTGACTGGGTTAACGGCAATCGGTAGGTGTATGATTGGAACGGGGCGGGGGCTATCGGAAGGAGTTGATGGAGGCAGGGACATGACCCAACGCTTCAGCAACACCACAAACCTACTCGGGTATACTCGGCATGATGCAGGGAGCCGATACAGCACAGGCAGTGGAGCCTGTCGTAATTGGCAAACCGCTCACCATCGAAGCGGTGGTGCGCGTGGCACGCGACGGTGCGCCCGTGCAGCTGAGCGAGGCGGCACGCCAGCGGGTGCGCCACAGCCGACGCTATGTGGAGCATCTGCTCGCCGAGAACCGCGTCGTGTACGGCGTGACCACAGGGCTGGGCAAACTGGTGCATCAGCGCATCAGCGCGCACGAGACTCGTGCCCTCCAGCGCAACCTGCTGCTCTCTCACGCGATGGGCGTGGGTGAACCGTTCCCCACCGAGATTGTGCGGGCGATGATGCTGCTGCGTGCCCAGAGCCTCGCGTTGGGGTACAGCGGTGTGCGTGAAGAGGTCATCGAGCGGCTCATCGAGATGCTGAATCGGCGTGTGCATCCTGTTGTGCCTTCCCAAGGCTCGGTGGGCGCCAGCGGCGATTTAGCTCCTCTGGCACATATGAGCCTGCCCTTAATCGGGGAGGGTGAGGCGGAGTATGAGGGGCGTGTGCTGCCGGGCGGGGAGGCGATGCGCGCCGCAGGGCTGGAACCGCTGGTGCTGGAGGCGAAAGAGGGGCTGGCACTCATCAACGGCACGCAGGCGATGACCGCCATCGGCGCGCTCCTGATTGAGGATGCCCTGCAGCTTTGCACCCTCGCCGATATCGCGGGCGCGATGAGCCTCGAAGCGCTCAAGGGCAGCCTGCGCCCCTTTGATCCTAAAGTTGTCCAAGTGCGACCGCATCCGGGCGCCGCGCTGGTCGCTGAAAACATCCGCAAACTGGGCGCCAACAGCCCTATCCATAAGTCGCACGAATTCTGCGAGAAGGTGCAAGACGCTTATTCCCTACGCTGCATCCCCCAGGTACACGGTGCCACACGCGACGCGCTCGCCCATGTGCGCGCGGTCATCGAGCGCGAAATCAACAGCGTCACCGATAATCCGTTGGTCTTCCCCGACGAGGATGAGGTCATCTCGGCGGGCAATTTCCACGGGCAGCCCATCGCGCTGGCGATGGACTATGCCAAAATCGCGATTGCCGAACTTGCCAACATCAGCGAGCGCCGCATCGAATATATGCTCGACCCCGACCTATCGGGGTTGCCCGCTTTTTTGGCGAAACAGAGCGGTCTCCATTCGGGGCTGATGCTCTCCCAATACACGGCTGCCAGCCTCGTGTCGGAAAATAAGGTGCTGGCACATCCGGCTTCGGTCGATTCAATCCCTACCAGCGCCAATCAAGAGGACCATGTGTCGATGGGGGCAACAGCAGCCCGCCAAGCGCGCATGATTTTGGAGAATGCCCGCTGGGTGATAGCAATCGAACTGGTGAACGCAGCGCAGGCGTTGGAGTTCCATAAACCGCTGGAACCCGGACCGGGGGTGCAAGCCGCGCTGCAAGCCATCCGCACGGTCGTGCCGCCACTGGAAGCCGACCGTATCCTCACCCCCGATGTGCAAGCGGTTCGCCAGCTGATGCTTTCCGGCGCGCTACGCCGGGCTGTCGAAGCAGTTGTGGGTCCCCTGCACTAATGCCCCCGCTGAACGCCACCTGCCCCCACGGGGTACACTATAACCGAAACGCGGGCGAGTCAGGAGAGTCTTAAATCATTAGTGTGGCAGGAAGCGAGTGTAAGCGTGCGCTGGATGGAGGATGATGCGGCGGAGTTCGAGGCGCTGGTCGTGGCGTACGAGCGGCGCATCTATAATCTGCTCCTGCGGATGGTGCATGACCCGGAGGACGCTGCCGACCTGACCCAGGAGACCTTCTACCGCGCCTTCCGTGCCTTCGACCGGTTTCGCGGCGATTCGCAACCCTACACATGGCTTTATCGAATCGCGGTCAATCTGGCGCACGACCATCTGGAGAAACGCAACCGCATTCGGCGACGCGAAATCGAGATGGCATCGCTCGAAACGGACGAGCAGGGCGAGCCGACCGGCTGGGAACCCGTCGATCCGGGCGCCTCGCCCGAACAAATCTTGCTGGAACAGGAACTGACCGAGCTGGTACGAAAACTCATCCAGCAGATGCCACCCGATTATCGCGAGATTATTCTGCTGCGCGAATACGAAGAGCTTTCCTATGAGGAAATCGCCGAGGTGCTGGGCATCACTTTAGAAGCGGTGCGCAGTCGGCTGGCACGCGCCCGCAACTGGCTGCGTATCCGACTTGCACCCTATATCAAGCAGGAGGGATCGGAATGAAGGTCATGCGATGCGTGGGAGTGATTGTCTTACTGGCGATGCTGCCGAATCTGATACTGGCGCAGACAAGGCGTGTCGAATCGGTGACGATTCGCGGCTTGCGCCATTTGTCGGAAACGGCGTTGCTGACCGCCTTACAACTCAAGCAGGGCGAGGTCTATAGCGAGGCGAGCTTGGAGCGCGATCGGCAAACCCTGCAGGCAATGGGGCTGTTTGCCGAGGTGCGACCCAGCGTGGAGCAGAGCGAGACGGGCGTGCGCATCTTCTTCGATGTGGTCGAAAACCCGCTCATCAAAGAGGTGCGCATCACAGGCAACACCGTGCTGACGACCGAGCAGTTGCTGCAGGTGCTACGCAACAAGCCCGGCAATGTGTTCAACCTCAATTTTGCCCGCCCGGATACGAACGCTTTGCAGGAAGCCTATCTCAAAGCGGGCTATATCGCCCTTATCGAGGGCTACATCCCACCTGACTACGAGACAGGCGTGCTGAAAATTATGCTCAGCGAGCTGCGCGTGGGGCAAATCAAGGTGGAGGGCAACACCAAGACTCGCACAGCGGTCATCCTGCGCGAGCTGCGCACCAAGCCGGGCGACATCTTCTATCTGCCCCGCTGGCAGCGCGACCTGAACCGCCTTTATAACCTAGGTTTTTTCGAACAGATTATCCCCGAAGAGGAGCCGGGCAATCCGGGCGAACTGAACATCACACTGCGTGTGAAGGAGCGCCCGACGGGACGGCTCAATGTGGGCTTCGCCGTTGATCCGCGCCAACGCATTATCGGACTTGCCGAGGTATACGAGACCAACTTCCGCGGGCGCGGGCAAACCCTCGGGCTGAACTTCCAAAGCACGGGCGGACGCAACGGCAACAGCATCGAGTTCCTCTTCACGGAACCCTATCTGGATAAACGCCGCACCAGCCTCTCCCTCTCCCTCTATGACAAGCTGGTCTATCGATTCACCTCCAGCTTTTTCGGCGGTGCGGTGGACCCCAACCTGGAGGAGCGCTACGACGAGCGGCGGCGGGGCATCACGCTCTCGGTCGGGCGACCCTATGGCGACTTCTTCAACGCCATTCTGGGCTTTCGCACCGAGGATGTGCGCACGAACCGCGTGGCAACTGATGAGAGCGGCGGCTTCATTCGCCAAGACGGCTCCCTGCTTAGCTTCACGATAAAAGGTGTCTACAACACCCGCGATTTCGACCTGGATCCGGCGATGGGGCAGTACCTGTCGCTGACGCTGGAGCCGGGCACCACCAACATCCGAAGCGCCGAGCAGCGGTTCCTCGATGAGGGCGTGGTGCGGCTGGGTCGCTCCAGCTTCCTGCGCACCTCGCTGGACTATCGCTTCTACTTCAGCCCACAGGGGCGACGCAGCACCCCCGATGACCGCCGCCATGTGTTCGCCCTCCGCGCCTACTACGGCTTCGTCACGGGCAACATCCCCTTCTTTGAGCAGATGTTTATCGGGGGCGCCGAAACGCTACGGGGCTACCCAGAAGACCGATTCTGGGGCAAACACGCCGCGTTGCTCAGCCTTGAGTACCGCATCCCCGTGGAGAAAGCGTTCACCGCTGTGCTGTTTGTCGATATGGGGCACGCTTGGGGTGGCTATCCCACCGTGAACAACTTCACCCAGAGCCGCAGCTTCAGCCCCCAAGTCGGCTACGGCATCGGCATCCGCGTGCGCACCCCGCTGGGACCCTTGCGCATCGACTACGGTATCGGCAAGGATGGCGGACGCACCCATTTCAGCGTCGGACAGGTGTTCTAAACCCTACGGAGAGGTTAAAAGACCGCCCCAAACGGGTATACTGTGGCTACAGGGAGGTAATGAACATGCGAACCTTAGCAGGGATTTTGGCTGTTGCAACACTGTTCACTCTGGCATTCGCCCAGAGCGTCGGCGTTGTTGACTACGAACGCATCGTGAACGAAGCCCAGCTCACCCAAGAGAGCGTGCGCGAGCTACAAGCCCTTCAGCAACGCTATCAACAAGCGTTCCAGAGCCTGCAAGAGAACCTCATCCTCACGGATGAGGAGCGCCAAGAGTTTGCCAACCTACTCATGCAACCGAACTTGAACGATCAGCAAAAGCAGCGGCTGGAAGCCCTCAAAACCACTGCACGCCAGCGGGCTGACGAGCTGCAAGCGCTCCGCCAGAAAGCAAACCCAACCGAGACCGAAAAGGCTGCCCTCGAACGCTTCACGCAGATGGAAGCACGCAGCCGCGAAGCCATCCAACTGCTGGGACAGCAATGGAGTCAGGAGTTTAACCAGCAGGCTGAAACGCGACGCTCGCAAGTGCAAAAACGCATCCGGGAAGTGATTGCGCAGGTGGCAAAAGAGAAAAAGATTCAGGTGGTGTTCTCAGCGGAAACGGTGCTTTATTGCGAGAACGACCTGACCGATGAGGTGATTAAGCGATTAAACGCCAAGAAATAGCGCTGGTCAGTCTACTTGCGCTGTTGCTGGGGGCGTGCCAATCGCGTCGTGCGGAGCCGGTGTCCATCGACTTCGGGCGTGTGATGGCGTGCCTCCCCGCCCTCACTTCCCCTACCGCGCTCTCGCCCACCCCACCTGCTCTATCCCGAGCGCCCGCTGCTGCAGCCTACCTGCCGTCAATTGCGGCGCCCGCCACTCCCGACACCCTCCATCGGCGACGCGAACAGGCTCGCACCGCCATCCAGAAACAGCAGGATGCGGTGCGCGAGCGACTGCTCCAGATGCGATTAGAACCTCTTCCCGCCTTGGAGCCGCGATGGCGTGCGGAACTCCAAGCCGAATATGACCTCAGTGCCCTCCGCACCGAATGGAGTGCCCAGTGGCGCGAGGCGTTCGAACAGCACGGCAGGCAGCGCTTCACCTTGCTGGCAGAAATGGCACGCCTATCGCCCGATTCGGAGCGGTTCCAATCCCTACAACAGCAGCTGAGTGAACTCGACGCGCGCTGGCAGCAGCAGGAGCAGGCACTGCACGCCCAGTTGGAGGCACGGCTCCAGCGCGTCGAACAAGAGATCGAGGTGCGCCTCCGCGCCAGACGACGCGACTTCATCCGCCAAGTGGAGCAAGAGGTTGACCAGTTGATGCGCCAGCTGCCCGATTTGAGCGCGCGCTATCTGCCTACGCAGCAGTCGCGGCGCGCACCCGCCGAAAAGATGGCGATTCCCGCTCTCTCCCTCAAGCTCCAAAGTATAGATTTAAGCCCAAAAGCTGAACATCGCCGCCAGCTTATACGCCAGCAAACGGAGCGCATCCTGCGCCAGATTGCCCAAGAGTGGGCGCAGCTGCGGGGCTACCGACTGTCCGATTCGCCCCGTGCCCGCGACGCAACGGACGAATTCCTGCAAGATTGCGGGGTTGCACCACTGCGATGACAAGGGGGTATACTATAAGCGGAGATGATGCTGATGCGGAAATTGCGAATCGTGATTGCGGATGATGAGCCGATTATCCTGCTCGACCTGCGCCAGATGCTGGAAGAGCTGGGCTATTCGGTCGTCGCCGAAGCCAGCACCGGCACGCAGGCGGTCGAAATGGTGCGTAAATTCAAGCCCGATCTGGCGATTCTCGATGTGAAGATGCCTGAAATGGACGGCATCGAGGCAGCACGCATCCTGCATGAGGAGAAGCTGGCACCCGTGCTGCTCCTGACCGCCTATAGCGATACCGACCTCATCCAGCGTGCCAAACAGGCGGGCGTCTACGGCTATCTGGTCAAACCTTTTAAACAGGCGGACCTCACCCCCGCCATCGAAATCGCGCTCTCACGCTATTACGATGCGCGCGAACTGGAGCATCAAGTGCAGGACCTCAAGGAGACACTGGAAGCGCGCAAGCTCATCGAACGCGCCAAAGGCATCCTGATGGACACCTACGGGCTGCGTGAACAGGAAGCCTATCGCCGCATCCAAGTGCAGAGCATGAACACGCGCAAAAGCATGCGCGAAATCGCCGAGGCGATTATCATCGCCCATACTATCCAGCAGACGCCGGAACGATGAAACTTTCGGTCATCACCGACGAGATCGACACCGATCTGGAGCGTGCCCTGCAGGTCGTGCGAGAGTTTCCCATCGAGCAGGTGGAGCTACGCACCCTGTGGGGCAGCAATCTCGCTGAAGCGGACGACACCACCCTGATGCGGGCACGCCAGCAACTGAAACAGGCGGGATTAGGTGTCTGTTCCCTTGCGACGCCCGTCTTCAAAACCGATTTGTTCGGCACAAGCGAGCAGGGGGCACTGCATGGGGCATCGGCTGCGCCGCTGGAACACCACTTCGCCCTGCTGGAGCGTTGCCTGCAGCTGGCACACTTTTTTGAGGCGCCCCTGCTGCGCATCTTTGCCTTCTGGCGGGCAGGCGAGCTAACCTCGGAGCGCGAAGACCAGATTGTGGCTATCCTGGAGCGTGTGTTGCCCCAAGCAGAGCGTGCCAACATCCTGCTGGCGCTGGAGAACGAACATAGCTGCCAGGTAGGCACGGGTGCGGAACTGGCGCGTATCCTGAGGCGAATTCGCTCGCCCTATCTGCGTGCCGTGTGGGACCCGGGCAACGCCTTTGTGCTGGGTGAGAACGCCCACGAAGGGTATGCTGCTATCCAGCCGTGGGTGGTGCATATCCACCTCAAGGACGGCGTCCGTGAGTCGGATGGCAGCGTGCGCTGGGTGATAGTGGGTGAGGGCGAGGTTGGCTACCCGCAGCACCTCGAACAGATTGCGCAAAGCGGCTATCGGGGCTTCCTCTCGCTGGAAACGCACGCACGGGTAGAAGGGCTGAGCCAAGCGGAGGTCTCCCGACGCTGCCTGCAACGGCTCCAGCACTGGCTTGAACAGAACACTTTGAGGATAGGAGGGCATCATGGCAGGTATATCGGTTAGAACTTTTCGGAATTTGTTGCGGAACAAGGCGCTGCGCACCTTTGGCTTCATTATTGCAGGGCTGGTTGCACTCAGCATGGTCATCTTCTTCGCCTATGTACCCCCGATGGGACTCAAGCCGGTTTCGCCGTCGGGCAACCCAGCAGGGGGAGCCGAGGTGCTGCGCGTGGGCAACCATCGCGTCACGGAAGCGGAATTGGAGCAGTACCTGAAGTTCACCCAACGCGCACCCGATGCCGACTCACTGGGGCTTGGCATGCAGCTCAGCCAGCGCTATCAGGCGTTGCGCATGCTGGGCGAGCAGCTCAGCTTTGTGAGCCTGCTGGAAAAATCGGGCTTCCGCGCCTCCAACGCCGACATCGAACAGATTAAGGAGCAGTATCTCCAGCAGGAGCTGGACATGCTCAAGGCGCAACTTCTGCCCAAAGGCAAAGGCTCCGACCGCGACCTTGACCGCGCTCTCCGAGAGCGCGGACGCTCGCTGGAACAGGTCAAGCAAGAGCTTCTGGCGAATGTGCCCGAACTGCTCTTCACCATCGAAGCCACCCAGTCTAAGTATCTCAAGAGCCTGCGCGAGAAATATAACCCGACCGATGAGCAGCTCCGCCTGATGTTCGAAAATCTCTACCCTGCCCGCATCTTCATCTCCCAAGAGAAGCACAAGGAGCAGGCGGCAACACGCGCCCAGCAAGCCTATGAGCAGCTCAAAGCGGGCAAACCGTTCGCCGAAGTGGTCAAAGCCTTCTCGGATGACCCGAAACCGCTCGTCGATCGGGGCGGCAGCCTGACGGGCAGCGACTACTACACTATCCAAGACCAGCTCAGCGGCTACCTGCGCCCCGAAGATGTGAGCGGCGTGCTGACCCTCAAACCCGGCGCCTTCACCCCACCGCTCAAGGATAAGGAGGGGCGCGGCTTCTACATCTTCACCATCACCAAACGCGAGCAGGAGCTGCCCAACGACTTCGAGAAGGAAAAGGCGAAATACCGCGACCAGTTCGTCAACATGCGCCTCCAGCGCGAGCTGTTCCGAGAACGCACCAAAGCGTTATCCGAGTTCAAGATGCAAATCAAGGACCCGCTGATGGCGCAATATGAGAAGTGGATAGGCGTCTTTGCCAAGCCACCCCACGAGCAGGAGAAGGAGCTGCTCCAAATCGATAAGTCGCTCACCCCGCTGATTGCCACGCCTTCGCCCACCACCCGCCTGGCGCAATGGCTGCAGGTACAGGTGCTGGCACAGCTGCGTGGGCTGGCGAAAAAGACCGATGAGAAAAAGGCGAAGGAGTACACCGAGCGGCTGCTGACCGCCCTCACGCGCTTCTTTAACGACGGCGGCGAAGATGTTTCGCTGCGCCTCATGCGTGCCGAACTGCTGATCGAACTGGGACAGAAACAGCAAGCCCTCGACGACCTGCAGATTGCGCAAGGGCTGCTCTGGCGACCCTATGACTTTCCACAACTGGATCGGATAGCCGCCCTCTACGAGAAGGCGGGACGCAAAGACCTTGCCCAGCAGACCACTCAGCTGGCACGCCAGCGACAGCAACAGTACGAAGCGATGCGCAAAGCGCAAGAAGAGGCGATGCGACGCCAGCTGGAACAGTTCCGCAAACAGCAAGAGGAGGAGCAGAAGAAACAGGCAGCGGAACAGAAGCCAACCGAGCAGAAGTCGGCACAGCAAACAGCCGAGTCAGCCCAGCCGAAAGCCGCTCAACCGAAGCCCGGCACCACCGAACAGAAAGCCACCCAGCCAAACCCTGCCAACCAACCCAATTCCCGACCACCCTCCCAAACCCCTTGACAAACACGCCAAAAGGAAATCCCCCCACTCCCTACACCCTTTCCCCCTTGTGAAGGGGACAAGGGGCGGGGTGAGGGGGATTCAACCCACGCAAAGATCGGTATGTCTCACCCCCTCCTGTAGGTTCCCCCTGCAGGCAGGGGGAACCGAACGAGTGCGCCATGCACGGTTTCCCTCACGCAGTGGGGAGAACCAAATCCCTGCGCGGTTCCCCTCGCAAAGCGGAGGGAACCTGGCAGGGGGAACCTAACCGCTTGGGTTCCCCCCACGCAGTGGGGGGAACCTGTAGGAGGGGGGCAAAAACGGCATTCTCGAACACCCTCACTGCCCTTCATGACAATCGCCCCAAAATGGTGTATAATAGGAATAGCAGTGGGGACAGCCCATGCCCAAATCCAAACAGAGGTGAGCAAATGATGAAAGGGCAAACGCATCGAGGAACGATAGGCGTAATCGCATGCCTGTACGCGCTCATCTTGCTGACTGGCAAGGGATGGGCGCAGGGCACTTGGACTTGGCAGCAACAGTGCGACAGCAACGAGTGGAGAACAATCTGCTACACCGATGCCGGGTGTGGCCGCGACCAGAACGGTAACCCCATCCACCGCTATTTCAACAACTGGGGGCTTTCGCAGTGCGGGGTGAGTCCGGGCTTGCCTGGACCAGGTTCTGTCTGCATTTTCCCTGCTGGCGCCAACGCGCTGCTAAACAGCAATGTTAACATCCTCAGTGTTGGCATCAGCGACGGTGCGATATTCAGCTGGCAAAGCGGTACTCTCACCCTTCGTAATCCGAGCGACAACAGCGCAGGCACGCTTACGAACGCGGGCTTGTTGCGGATGGCAAACAACGTTAGTCGTTATCTATCGGGCGTGTTGGTCAACACGGGCACGCTGGTTCACGAGGATGGACCGACCTACTTCAACGGGGCGAGTTTGCAAAACAGCGGCACAGCGGAGGTGCGCTTAGGTGGTTGGTACAGCAACACAGGCACCAACAGCCTTGTGAACACCGGCACGCTGCGCAAGGTCTCGCCCGACCCGAACAACCCAACCTCGTTCACCATCACCGTCAACACGACCAATAGCGGGCTGATAGAGGTGCAAAACGGCACGCTGAGCGTCTCCAACCTGACCCAAACCGCAGGCGAGGCGCGGATCCGCCGTGGGGCGACTCTGAGCGTGGTGAGCAACCCGCTGGCGATGCAGGGCGGCAAGCTCACGGGCGCGGGGCAACTGAGCGGCGCGCTCAACAACACGGCGGGCACAATCGCACCCGGCATCGATGACCCCGACCAGCCCGACCTGAACCCGCTCGGCATCCTGACCATCAACGGCAACCTGACGCTGGGCAACGACGCCATCTTTGAGGTGGAGCTGGCGGGCACAGACAACTCCGACCCTGCCAACCCGCAGTATGACCGCGTGGTGATTAGCGGCTCTAATCGCACGGTTCAAGTGAACGGCACGCTGCGCGTGAAAGCGCGCGATGGGTACACGCCTGTGACGGGGGATACCTTCGACATCTTGGTACGCTCTGGCTCCTGGAACCGCACGGGTGCGTTCCACACGGTGGAGGTAGACCCCGACACGCTGCCGTGCATAGCGTTTGAGGTGCAGTATCTGTCTGACCGTGTGCGGTTGATAGCGCGCCTGACGACTGATCCTGATGTGAACGGCGACGGCTGTGTGGACGACGCCGACCTGCTGGCGGTGCTGTTCGCATTTGGTCAGACGGGCAGCAACTTAGCGGAGGACATCATCTGCGACGGGGTTGTGGACGATGCGGACCTGCTGAGCGTGCTGTTTGCGTTCGGCAGTGGGTGTTGAGCAGGTTCCTAACGACATTCCCACACGGCTTCGTAGAGGGGCGCGAGGGGCTGGGGGATGAGCGGCATAGGCGGCATGCCCACCAGTGGGCTTAGGTCCGCTTGCCAGCCTGCCAGCTGACGACGCACATGCTCGTGGTAGAGCGCGAGCGCGGCTTGCTGAAACGGGTCGCCTGTGATTCGCGCCCGCACAAAGGCAGAATCGAGCAGATAGAGCGCTATCAGCGCGTCGGCAAGCGGCTCCACCAGCGATTGCGGCGGCTCCTGCCATTCCGCCAACGCAGTGAGCGACTTGCCCGTGAGGTGGCGCAGCAAAGCCAGCGTCGCCTCCACAGAGGGCGAATCGACCGCAATCGCCGCGCGCCCCTCCGCTGTGGGGGTCCATAGCCCGCGCCGATGCAGATAGAGCAGCCGCTCCACGAGGTTCAGCCGATTAATCTCGTTCGTGCCCTCATAGATGCGGTTCACCCGCGCATCCCGATAGAGCCGGGCAATCGGATACTCCTCCGAGAAGCCGTAGCCGCCGTGAATCTGCAGGGCATCATCGATGACCTGATGGAGCATCTCGGTGGAAGCAACCTTGATGAGGGCGCACTCGGCGGCGAAGCTGGCTGCTGCATAGCGCCAGCGGCTTTGAGGGTCGCCTTCCGGCAGGCTGAAGGCGTTTTCCAAATCGCCCGCCAGCCGATAGAGCGCGCTTTCGCACACAAAGAGCCCCATGCGTCCCCAAGCCAGCTTGCGCCAGACGAGATCGAACGCCGCGATGGGGCGTCCGAACTGCTTGCGTTCGTGGGCATATTCGTAGCCGATGCGCCATGCCTCTTTGCCCAGCCCGACCGCTGCTGCCCCGATTTTGAACCGCCCCAGATTGAGCGTGTAGAGGGCGACATAGGCACCCTGCCCCTCATCACCCAGCCGATTGTCGGCAGGCACCGGCACTTCGTCCAGCACGATGCGGCAAGTGGAGGAGCCGTGCAGCCCCAGCTTATGCTCCTCGCGCTCCACCTGAAAGCCCGGCGACGCACGCTCCACCAGGAACGCCGTGAAGCGTGTGCCCTCCACCTTCGCGAAGGTCACAAACAGGTCGGCGAAGCCCGCGTTAGTAATCCAGATTTTGTTGCCTGTGAGGTAGTAGGTCGTGCCCGCGCGTCGGGCGCGTGTGCGTCCCGCCAGGGCGTCGGAGCCCGCTTCTGGCTCGGTCAGGGCATAAGCCCCGATTAGCTCCCCGCGAGTGAGGCGTGGCAAGTAGCGTTCGGCTTGCTCCGGCGTGCCGAATAGAAGCAACGGCAGGCTACCCACGCTGGTATGCACCGCATGTGAGACGGCAAATGAGGGCTGCAGGGCGGTCTTCTCCGTGATAAGCGCGGAGGTGGTCTTGGGCAATCCCAGCCCGCCATATTCAGGCGGCACATCGAGTCCCAGCAAGCCGAGCTGTGCCGCTTGCTCCAGCAGGTGGCGCATAAGAGCTTTCTCACCCGATTCGAGGCGCGGCACCAGCGGCATCACCTGCTCCCGCACGAACCGCTCGGTGGTCTCCGCCATCAGGCGGTCTTCGGCGGTAAACTGCTCCGGGATAAAAATCGTCTCCGGTGTTCGCTCCAGAAATGCGCCGCTTCGCGCTCGTTGCTCCCTTGCTTGACCCATCTCGGTTTTTTTTCAGGGGTTCGTTGCCTCCCGTGCCATCGACTCGCGCTCCTGCTCGCTCAGGTGGAGTTGCACTTCGGCATCGGCGAGCTGCACCACCGTATGCTCATTGCCCGCCCGCAGCGCCTCCAGCAGTGCGTCGATGGTCTCGGGCGTGAGCCGTCGGCAGTAAATGTCGCCCACTTGCATCACAGGTGCGTCGCCGCAGTTGTTCAGGCACTCCACCTCAGTGAGGGTGAACAGCCCGTCGGGTGTGGTCTCGCCCAACTGGATGCCGAGTTTCTGCTGGAGGTATTCGAGGATTCGGTACGCGCCGCAGAGCATGCAGCTCAGGTTGGTGCAGACCTCCAGCATATATTTGCCCACGGGCTGCTTGTTATACATCGTGTAGAAGGTCGCCACGCCCTCTACTTCGGCGTAGGAGCGTCCGAGCCGATAGGCGACCTCGGCGATGGCTTCCGGGGGCAGATAGCCCCCATATTCGCGCTGGGCAATCCAGAGCGCGGGCAACATCGCCGATTTGCGGTCGGGATAGTGCCGCAGAATGGTCTCCAGCTCCTTAATGGCGCGCTCCGAGAAGCGCAGGGACAGCTCCTCCGGTCGCGGAGGGCGTGCGCGTGCCGTCATCCGAATCGCTTGAGTCTCCATCGGCTCCTATTGTACCCCGATGGCGTCTGGGTGGGTGCCGTCAAACAGGTGGGCGGTGAACAGATACTGATGTGCCCAGCCGCTCAGCTCGCCAAAGGTGCTGTGGAACCAATCCACCACCTCGCGATAGGTGCGTGCGGTCAACGACTTGCCGCGCAGGTGGGGCAGCAGCCATGCCTGCACCGCTTGCCACAGGTGTGTGTCGATAGGCACGGCGAGTGGGTTATCTAACCCGAAAAGCAGCACGCAGTCGGCGATTTTCATGCCCACGCCGGGCAGCTGGCATAATGCGTGCTTCGCCTCTTCATAGGGTAGCTGGCGCAGGCTCATCAGCCAGCCTTGCCCACGCTCCAACAGGGCGCGCGCCGCTGCCGTTAGGAGGCGGGCACGGTAGCCGAACCCCAACGCCTGCAACGCCTCCACGGGCAGCTTCGCCAGCACGGCTGCGCTCGGAAATGCCCGCCAAATGCGTCCGCCCCACTCCGCTATCGGCTCACCATAATGCTCGCACAACCGCTCAATCATGCGGGTGATGCGAGGGATGTTGTTGGCGGGCGTGCAGAGGAAGGAGAAGAGACACTCTTCGGCATCCAGCCAGCGCATCAGGCGCAAGCCGCGCCAGCGCGCCACCCATTCCGCCCAGAGCGGATGCCGACGAACCAGCCGTGCCTGAACCTGCTTCAGGTCCACTTCCATGCGGAACAGGTGCTGGAAGGTGGGCAGAGGCGGGTGTCCATCGGGCGCCAGGAGCCGCCAACGCACGCCCGAAGGCCAAACGACCAACATGCGCTGACCTGCTATGCCCACCCACGCACCCTCTTGCACAGGCTCCCAACGGAACACCTGCCCGCTGCGCACACACAGCGGCAGGTCCAGCTCGCCCAGCGGTAGGGAGACCCGCTCACCAAGTATCGGTCTTGCCGGTGTCGTCACGCTGGATGGGTGCGCCGAGCCAGGAGAAGGGATAGTTCGGGTCTTCCAGCTCTAACGCCGCTTTGGTCACCTGCAGCGGGCGGAAGGTGTCCATCATCACCGCCAGCTCCTCGGTGCGGGTTGCGCCGAGGCTCGCCTCCACTACGCCCGGCTGCGGTCCGTGCGGGATGCCCGATGGGTGCAGCGTGATGGAGCCTTCCTCGATGCCGCGCCGACTGCTGAACTTTTTGTTCACATAATACAGCACCTCGTCGCTGTCCAGATTGCTATGATTGTAGGGCACGGGGATTGCCAGCGGGTGATAGTCCAGCATGCGCGGGCAGAAGGAGCAGACCACGAAGTTCGGTCCCTCAAAGGTCTGATGCACCGGGGGTGGCTGGTGGATGCGCCCCGTGATAGGCTCGAAGTCGTGGATATTGAACGCCCACGGATAGACATAGCCGTCCCAGCCGACCACATCGAAGGGATGATGCTCGTAGTGATAGGCGTAGACGCGCCCACGCTTGTGAATCCGCACTTCGAAGTCGCCGATGTCGGTGCGGGTTTCTAACTCTTCCGGTGGGCGAATATCCCGCTCGCAGTACGGCGCGTGCTCAAGCAGTTGTCCGTACTCGTTGCGGTAGCGTTTGGGAGTCTCGATCTGCCCGCCACGCGCCTCGATCCAGACGAGCCGTGCCGGCAGCGCATCCAGCACCATGCGCCAAATGGTGCCGTGCGGAATGACCAGATAATCCCCTTCCCGGAAGCGCAGATGCCCGAACTGTGTTTCGAGTCGCCCGCTGCCCTCATGCACGAAGATGAGGTCGTCGCCATCGGCATTTTTGTAGAAGTAGGTCATCTGCTCGATGGGGCGGCAGAACGAAAAGATCACATCGTCGTTGAACATCAGCTCGATGCGCCCGGTGACGGGGTCGCCCTGGGGGGGCACCTCTTGCGTGCGGAAATGGCGATGCTGCAGAATCGGTTCATCCAACGGCTCGATGGTGCGCGTGTAGCACAGATGGAACTCTTTGACCCGCGTAGGCGGATAGTAGTGATACAGGATCGACTGGATGCCGGAGAAGCCCTCCGTGCCCAGCACCTCCTCTGCATAGAGTCCGCCATCTGGTCGGCGGAACTGGATATGCCGCTTCGGCGGCACCTGTCCCATGCGTACATACCACGGCATTGTGGATACCTCCCTTGTTCGTGATGGTATCGATTATAGCACATCGGCTCCCCATTTTGCCCCCACCTCACCTTCTGATCGGTGATGAGGCAAGGCTTGTGTTATGTATCAGCGAGGATAGCTTCCACCTGCTCCGCAAGCTCGGGAACCTTGTTGGATACTCGGACATCGACCGCCTCCCGAAGGATAGATGCCCGCAACTCGGGACGCAGGGCGTCTATCAACACCAAGTCTACGCGTCGCTGTAGGACGCGCTGTAAGTAAAACTTGAGTTCCATGTAGTTGTCGAAGGTGACCCCCTCCGGCTCGAACTCGACCAGAATATCGACATCGCTGCGTTGGCGCGCCGTGCCGCGGGCGTGCGAGCCGAACACTGCCAGCCGCGCCACGCGAAACCGTCGGCGCAGAGTGTCGCGGCGAAGCGTGAGTTGCTCGCGAATCGTCGCCAGCGTCGGACTCGTGAGGCTCATCGCGAGAAGTATACCCTGTTTCCTCGCGCCATCGCTTTTTCGAGTACGAGGGCGGTTCCCGCACCCCGATTCTCGAACACCCTCAGGTAAAATAACCCCGCTATGGCGCACGAATTGCCGAAAACTTACGACCCGCATCAGGTAGAGGAGCGGCGGTATCAGTGGTGGCTGGAGCGGGGCGATTTCGAAGCGACCATTGCCGACGACGGTCGCCCCCGCTACTGTATCACCATTCCGCCACCGAACATCACCGGCTCGCTGCACATGGGGCACGCGCTCAACAATGCGGTTCAGGATGCGCTGCTGCGCTGGAAGCGAATGCAGGGCTACAATGTGCTGTGCGTGCCGGGCACCGACCACGCGGGCATCGCCACCCAGAATGTGGTGGAGCGCGAACTGCGTAAGGAGGGCTTGACACGCCATCAACTCGGGCGCGAGCGGTTCCTGGAGCGCGTCTGGCAATGGCGTGAACAGTATGGCAACACCATCCTGCTCCAGTTCCGCCGACTCGGCTGCTCCTACGACTGGCGCTATACCCGCTTCACGCTGGATCCCCAGTATGCCGATGCGGTGCTGGAGGTGTTCGTGCGCTGGTGGCGGGACGGGCATCTGTATATTGGGGAGCGGGTGATTAACTGGTGCCCGCGCTGTCAGACCGCACTTTCCGATATCGAGCTGGAGCGCACGGAGGAGCCGGGCAAGCTGTATCACATCCGCTATCCCTTCGCAGACGAAGAGGGCTATGTAGTGGTCGCCACCACGCGCCCGGAGACGATGCTGGGCGATGTGGCGGTGGCGGTCAACCCGCAGGACACCCGCTACCAGGGGCTGGTCGGCAAGATGCTGCGTCTGCCTTTGGTGGAGCGGCGTATCCCCCTGATTGCCGACCCCTACCCCGATCCCGCCTTTGGCACAGGCGCCGTGAAGGTCACGCCTGCGCACGACCCGAACGATTTCGAAATCGGGCAGCGCCATAACCTGCCCCGCCCCCTCATCATGGCAAAAGATGGCACCATCGACACGGAGACGCTGCGCGCCGAGCTGAACGCCCACGACAACCCCTACCTGCAAGCCTATCACGGCAAGGACCGCTTCGAGGTGCGCTCGATGATGGTGCAGCACCTGCAGGAGGCGGGGTATCTGGAGCGGGTGGAGGATTACACGGTGCCGCTTTCACGCTGCGAGCGATGCCACACGATTATCGAGCCGCTGCTGAGCGAGCAGTGGTTCTGCCGCATGGAGTCGATTGCCCAGCCCGCTATCGAGGCGGTGCGTCAGGGCAGGGTGCGCTTCCTCCCAGAGCGCTATACCGAGATGTACCTGAACTGGATGGAGAACATCCGCGACTGGTGCATCTCGCGTCAGATTTGGTGGGGGCATCAGATTCCTGCCTGGTACTGCATCGATTGCCATCCAGAGAACTTCCAACCGCTGCCCCCGTCGGACCAGTCCGACTTGCAGGCTGCTTGGCGTCTTTTGCGGCGGGAAAGCCCGATTGTGCAGAAAACCCCACCGGAACGATGCCCGCGCTGTGGCGGCACGCGCCTGATCCGCGACCCCGATGTGCTGGACACATGGTTCTCGTCCGCCATCTGGCCGCAGACCGTGCTGGGCTGGCCCAACGAGACGGCGGAGCTGCGCCTGTTTTATCCCACCAGCACCCTCGTGACGGCGCAGGAGATTCTCTACCTTTGGGTCGCCCGAATGATTATGACGGGGCTTTACTTTATGGGGGATGTGCCCTTCTATGAGGTCTACATCCATGCCACCGTGCTGAACAAAGAGGGCAAGCGCATGTCGAAGTCGCTGGGCACGGGCATCGACCCCTTGGAGCTTATCGAAAAGTACGGAGCCGACGCGCTGCGCTGGTCGCTACTCCAGCAGGCAGGCATGCAGCAATCGATTCGCTTTTATGAGGAGCGGGTGGTGAATGCCCGCAACTTCGCGAACAAGGTGTGGAACGCGGCGCGCTTCGTGTTGATGAACCTCGATTCGCCGCTCCGCGTTAATCACCCCCCGACGCCCCACGATACGCTCGACCGCTGGGTGCTAAGCCGCCTGCAGCGCACGATTGAGACGGTGCATCGGGCGCTGGGGCAATACTGCTTTGACGAGGGCGCGAACGCGCTTTATGAATTCATCTGGGGCGAGGTGTGCGACTGGTATATCGAGGCGGTCAAACCACGCTTGCAACAGCCTGCCCTGCGTGCGCAGACCCAAGCGATGCTGGTGTATCTGTTCGATCAGATTCTGCGCCTGCTCCATCCCTATATGCCTCATCTGACGGAAGAGATATGGCAAGCCATCGGCGCGACACCGGAGCAGCCCGCACTGATTCGGGCGCCTTTCCCCCAAACCGACGCCTCGCTTCTGGACCCTGCTGCCGAAGCGGAGATGGCGGAAGTGTTCGAGGTCATTCGCGCGATTCGCAACCTGCGTGCGGAGGTCAAAATCACGCCCGGCGCCGAAATTCCCTGCGTGTGGCTGAACCCCATCGCGCCGGAAGGCAGTGCGCGCTTGCTGCCGCATCAGGCGATGATAGCGCATCTCGCCTGGTGCCGCGAAGTGCGCTGGGGCATCCCCACCGCCCGTGCCCTGATGAACCCAACAAGCCGCACGGAGGTCTACCTCCCCATCGAGGGCATCATCGACATCGAACGCGAGCGGGAGCGACTGCAGCGGGAAATAGCGAAGGCGGAAGAGGAACTGCGGCGTGTGCAGGCACGACTGCGCAATCCCCAGTTTCTGGAACGCGCCCGACCAGAAGTGGTGCAGGAGACCCGCCAGCAGGAACAGGAGCTGATGGAGCGCTATACCCGCCTCAAAACCCGCCTCGAACAGCTCCAGTAAACACGATTCGCCAAGGCATGGATGTAACCTCCAGGAGCCTGATTTGCTCATCTTAATGAGGTGAAACCGCTATGAGCCTTTTACAGGAGAAGGATCGACAAGCGTTGCAGAAGCGATTGGCAGAACTGCCGAACACGGTCAAGTTGGTCGTGTTCACGACGCGCCAGCAGCCGGAAACCAGCGAGCTGCTTTCGCAGATTGCGCAGGAAGTTGTGGCAGCCTCTGGCGGGAAGGTGGTGATGGAACAGCATAGCATGGAGGGTGAACCGGAGGTGGCTGCCCAATACAACATCCAGCATGCGCCCGCGGTTGTCGTGCGCACCGAAGAGAAGGACTACGGCATCCGCTACACGGGTATCCCGGCTGGTTTCGAGTTTGCCTCGCTGATAGGCGCGATCGAGGATGTGGGGAAAGGTGACCCCGCCCTTGCACCCGATAGCCGCCTCATGCTGGCGAATCTGAGGCGCCCCGTGCATATCCGCGTGTTTGTGACCTACGGTTGCCCCTACTGTCCCGCCGCTGTGCGCCTTGCCTATAAATTGGCGATGGCCAGCGACCTCATCACCGCAGAGGGCATCAGCAGTGAGGAATTTCCCGAACTGGCAAACCAGTTTCAGGTGATGGCGGTGCCGAAGATAGTGATTAATGACCAATATAGTTTTGAGGGTGCTTTGCCCGAGCCGCAGTTCGTGGCACAGGTGTTGCGCGGGGCATCCAGCGGGTTGATTATCGTCCCTTGATTCGGGTAATCTCTTTATAGGATGGCACAGCCAGCAAAGGGCACGATTCGCAAGCAGGTGCAGCTGCCGCTCTCGGTTGCTTTTCGCATCAGTTTGCTAAACATCCGAGTGCGGTTTCTGCGCTCGCTGATTACGGCAGCAGGCGTGATGCTGGGTATCGCGCTGTTTACTGCCGTGCGCACGGCTAATCTCTACGCCCCACCCCTTGACCCAACTGACCCCGTTGCGCTGGAGACCGCCACGCGCCAGACATGGCTGGTGGTGATGAGCCTTCTCTTGTCCGCCGTGGGCATTGCGAACTCCATGCTGATGGCGGTGGCGGAACGGTTCCGTGAGATTGGCACGATGAAATGTCTGGGCGCGCTCGATTCGTTCATCGTGAAGCTCTTTTTCATCGAGGCGGGGTTGATGGGCATCGTGGCATCACTGGTCGGCTTTGTGGTCGGTTGGGGGTTGGTCTCCCTGATTAATCTGTTTCGGCTGGGTGGGGCGATTTTCACAGCGGTCAGCCCCCTTGCATGGGGGGTGCTGCTGATGCAGGCGATGGGCATTGGCGTGGTGCTGACCGTCATCGCGACCATCCTGCCCGCCTATCGCGCAGCCAAAATGCCCCCTGCTGCCGCACTGCGCGTCGAGGTTTAAACTGCCAAAAACCGTATCTTTAGCAGGTACAGTTCCTCCCACGACTATGGAATAACCCCTCCAGTAGGGGAGAAGCCCGGACTCAACCGCCGCCCAAACCGTGCAAGCCGGCATAAAGCCTTCTCCCCTGCCAATCCGAAAATGAGGAGGATGGAGGGATACATCGATGATGCGCAAACTGATGAACCGACGCCGTGAACGAGGTTTCACCCTCGTGGAGATTATGATTGTGGTGCTGATTATCGGCATCCTGCTCGCGATTGCCGTGCCGAACTTCATGAGCGCACGCGAGCGCTCACGCGCGAACGCCTGCCGCTCAAACCTGCGCCAGATTCAGGCGGCTAAAGAGCAGTGGGCAATGGCGAACAACCAGGGACCGACCGCCACACCGACGCAGGCAGACCTCTCGCCCACCTTTATCCAGACATGGCCAACCTGCCCATCAGGCGGGACCTACACGATTGGCAACATGAGCACCAATCCGACCTGCAGCATCGGTGGCGACCACAGCCTGTAATCGCCCACAAGCGTCTTCGCTCCTAATAGCGAAATGCCCCATTCCGATTTGGGATGGGGCTTTTCGCTTTAAAGGCAGGCGCGAGTTAAAAGGGCAGACACGGAGGTCTGCCCCCTACAGCGGGATGAAGCTCATATCGGGCGTGATTCGGCGGGTGAAGGCAGCCAGTAGGCGTGCTGCGTTCTCCACATCGTCTAATGCCAACAGCTCGCACGGTGTATGCATATAACGCAACGGCACCGAGACCAGCCCCGTCGCCATCCCGGCACGGCTGATTTGCATCGCGTTGGCATCAGTGCCCGTGCCGCCACCAATTGCCTCGATCTGATAGGGGATACCCTCCTCCTGTGCGGTCTGCACCAGCAGTTCAAACACGCGCGGGTTGATGTTCGCGCCGCGGCAGATGACGGGTCCCTTGCCCGGAATCACCTCGCCGACGCGCTTTTTGTCCACGCCCGGATAGTCGGAGGCGTGGGTTACATCGACGGCGATGCCGACTTGGGGGTCGATGCCATACGCGCTGGTGCGAGCGCCACGCAGCCCGATTTCCTCCTGCACGGTGGCGACGGCAAACACAGCCGCCGTGGGGCGGTTCTCGCTCAACAGGCGCAACGCTTCCGCCACGACGAAGGCGCCCATCTTATTGTCGAAGCCGCGTGCAGTGGCGAAGCCGTTCATCAGGGGAGTGAACTCCGCCGCAATGGTGATGGGGTCGCCAATGCGCACCCGCTCCTCTGCCGCCGCTTTACTGCCTGCGCCAATATCGACCCACAGATCGTGCAGCTTGGGCACCTTGTTGCGCTCGTCCTCTTCCAGAAGATGAATAGGTTTGCGTCCAATCACGCCCGGAATGGCGCCTGAGGCGGTATGCACATAGACGCGCTGCCCGACCGGGATGACCGCATCGTGACCGCCGATGGGTCCAAAATAGAGGAAGCCCTCCTCGGAGATGTAGCGCACGATGAAGCCGATCTCATCCATATGCCCGGCGAACATCACGCGCGGCTTGCCCGACGGGTTCAGCGCGGCGATCACATTGCCCATCACATCGGTCGTGACCTCGTCGGCGAACTCGCGTGTGTAGCGACGATAGACCTCTGCCGCCCGATACTCATAGCCCGACGGCGACGGCGTGTTGACAATCGCCTTGAAAAACTCCAACGACTCGACTCTCATGGTTTCCCTCCTATACGCGGCACAAGATTTGCCATTTCCAACGCGCTGAGCGCGGCTTCAGAGCCTTTGTTGCCCAGCTTGCCGCCCGCGCGTTCGAGGGCTTGCTCGAAGGTGGCTTCTGTCAAGATGCCCAGGGTAATTGGCACGCCCGTCTCCAGCATCAGCTGCATCAGCGCGCTACAGACCGCTGCGCTGATATGGTGGGCGTGGCTGGTTTCGCCCTGCAGAATGGCGCCCAGGCAGATGACGGCATCGTACTGACCCGAACGGGCGCATCGAGCCGCGGTGACAGGTATCTCCCAGCTGCCTGGCACGCGATAAATATCGATGGCATCGTCCGCTGCACCGTGTCGGCGCAGCACACCAAGCGCACCCTCCAGCAAGCGGTCGGTAATCAGCTCATTATAGCGGCTGACCACCAGAGCGAAGCGTCGCCCTCCCGCTTGCAAACCGCCCTCGTAAACCGACATTCTGCATAACTATACCCCACAAGTGTCGGGAGCTGGATGTAGAGATGTAGAAAGGAAGCAAGAGGGTATGGATGGGTTGGGATGTTGAGCGATGACCGCTCCCCAACAAGGTTTGAATCGGCTATAATAGAGCCATGCGAAAGCGCGAGGGATTCACGCTCATCGAGCTGCTGGTGGTGATAGCGATTATCGCCATTTTAGCCGCGATTCTGTTCCCGGTGTTCGCGCAAGCGCGTGAACGGGCGCGTCAGACCGCCTGCCTATCGAACGCGCGCCAGCTCGCGATGGCGGTTCAGACCTACCTGCAGGATTACGGGGAGGCGTTCCCACCCTCGACCAACTATGATGTCCCTATCGAGGTGCCAGAGCGCATCTGGACACGCTTGATTCAGCCCTATGTGAAGGATGTGAATATCTTCACTTGTCCCAGTGCATCGCGCACGGGCTTTCCGAGCGACTGGTCGCAGCGCGGAGTTGGTTCCATCGGCTACACCACGATTACCGCCTATGACCCGCTGCAAGTGGAGGGCTTTGCCACACCTGCTCTGCTGCCCCAAATGGACGAACCTGCCCGCACCCCGCTTTTTGGCGACACGGCGAGCGGTCCCACCGCCGAGAAGTACCGCGGCTATGTGTTCGATCCCTATAATGGTGAACCGAATCCGCGCGACCCGCGCTTGGGCACACCCTTAGTGGCAGACCGTGACCTGGTGCGCGAACTCAATCACCTGCCCCCTGCACGCCTGAAGCCGCTCTATGCCCGCCATTTCGCCACAGGGAACAATCGTGGGCTGGCGACGCTGATTTTTGCCGATGGTCATGCCAAAGGTTATTCCGCCGCCTCGATTCTGGCGCAAGACCGCGGGGCAAATCTCATCTGGCGGTTCCGCTAACGGCGGTGGCAGCCGGCATCGGGTATAATACAAACCGCCTGTGGTGCAAAGGAAGGCACCGAATGCCGATAATTCGAGCGAATATCGCTGCCAGGATGGCAGGACGGGCGACAGAGAGGAATAGGTCATGGCACGAAAATTGCTGCAAGCCGAAACGAAACCGTTTCGATGGGAGGGAGCAGAATGAGGTGGCTACTGATAGGCAGCACCCTTGCAATAGCAGGGGCACTTTTTGCACAGCGAGTTGAAGGACCTTATCGCCTTCAGCCCGAAGATGTGTTGACCATACGCATCGACCCGGGCAACATCCTCCATGAGACCCAGATTGGGCGCGACGGTTTGATTTCGCTCCCCTATATTGGCGCGATGCGCGCCTCAGGTTTGACCATCACAGAACTGGAGCAGCGTATTGCCGACCGCTTCATCCAGCTGGACATCATCCGCAAGCCGATTGTGTCGGTCTCCATCCGCTATCTGCATCGCCCGAAGGTCTCGGTGACGGGGATGGTGAATCGCCCTGGCAGCTACGAGTTCAAAGATGGCGATCGGGTACTGGACGCGCTCTCCTTAGCGGGCAACTATATCCCGGAGCGTGCTAAGCTCGAGGAGGCATGGTTGCAACGCCTCGATGGCGAAGTCATCCAACTCAACCTGCGGCGGCTGCTGGAACAGGGCGACCTAAGCTTGAATTACCCGCTGCAGGATGGTGATACCATCTTCATTCCCGAAGATACCCAGAATCGCTACTTTGTGGGAGGCGAGGTGAAGCGCCCGGGACTCTACACATGGCGACCAGGGCTGACCGTGCTGGATGCATTGGGACAAGCGGCATGGGAGACTGAACGCGGTACCCTCAGCCGTACCTTTATCATTCGTCAGAAGCCTGATGGCTCCACCGAACGCATCCAGGTCGATATGATCAAACTGCTTCGACAAGCCGATATGTCGCAAAATGTTGCGCTCCAACCGGGTGATGTGGTGTTTGTCTCCGAGACGCGTACGCCCGACTGGGACAAGATCTATCGAGCGCTTTCACTGGTCTGGCTGGCACGCAATTTGGGCGTTCTCCGCTCACTGTGGCGACCTTAACGAGGGAGGTCTACGCTGATGACACTATGGCAAGTAGTTAAAATTCTAAAACGGCGCTGGTGGCTTATTGGTCTCGTCACGGGTGTGGTGACAGGCGCGGTCTTTGCCTATTATTGGGCGCAACCACGCGAATTCGAAGGCTTCATGACCGTCGCCGAGTTTCGCTCCATCATCGCCAACCGTACCGTCATCTATCCCGATCCCTACACTTTGCAGGTAGACCTCATTACGCGCCTGCAGAATGTGGCGAATGTGATTGGCAGCTACACCGTGCTGTATAGCACATGGCGCGAGCTGAAAGACAGCGGGCAGTGGGAACCAGCGGAAGAGATTAAACGAGTCTACCCCCTGAACGAGCAGGACTACGCAGGCGTCATCGATTTGGTGAATCGGTTGGAGATTAAGCCGATTCCTAACACGGAATATCTGCGCGTGACCCTGCGCGTGCAAGGGGATATTGACAAAGCACCAAGACAAGCCCAATACGCGATGGAGGTGCTGCTGCGCAAGTTTCAGGAGCATTATCAGGCACTGAACGCCCAGACCGCACGCCCGTCCCGCGAGTTCGTGCAGGCACAGTATGAAGAAGCCCAGCGCGAATATGAACGCGCCTCCCGCCAACTCAGTGAGTATCTCAATCAGAACAAAGATGTTATCCAAGCGGATAACCAGACCAACATCCTGCTACAGAACATTGCGGCGCGGGAAACCCAGCTGTTCGATGCAGAACGCATCCAGAAAGAGGCTTACGCCCGTATGGCGCAACTCAGCCAGCAACTGAAACAGGAAGCGAGCCGCCCCGGCGGCGGTCCCTATAAAGAGCTGAGCCGAGTGGTGCGATACAATCCCATCCTGCAACAGCTCCAATCCAGCCTTGCTCAAGCTGAGAACGAACTGAGTGGTTTACAACTTCAAGGCTTCGGTGAGAACCATCCTGATGTCCAGCGACTGCGTGGGCGGATCGAGGAGCTAAAAGCCCAGATTCGCAAAGAGCAGCGCACGATTTTAGACGCGCAATCCACAGGGGTCAATACCCTGTATGAAGCGCTGCAGCGCGACTATCTGCAAGCCATCGTGGATGCTCAGACCGCCGATAAGCGCGTGGCGCAGCTGCGTACCCAACTCCAGCAATTACGCGACCGCTTGAACGGATTACCGGATCGCCAGCGCACCTATGAGCAACTGCGCCTCAATGTGCAGCTTGCCCAAGCCAAAGTGCAGCTGATGAAAGCGAAGCTGGATGAGGCGTTGGCGCGCGAAGCGGAGACCCAAACCGCTGGGCAAATCAAGCTCATCGATGCCCCCAGTGCCCAGCCTGTCGATAAGCGGCTCCCACTGCGTGTGGCACTTGCCTTCGCGCTGAGCCTTATCCTCTCGACTGGGCTGGTGCTGCTGTTGGGGCAGGTCGATCAGGGTATCTACACGCCCTCGCAAGCCGAGGCCCTTTTTGGCATCCCAGTGGTGGCAGCCTTGCCGCGCATGCGCCGTGCGCTGCTCTCGCGCGACCGCACCGAGCAGACCCCGCTCAGCGCCTCCTATCAGCTGCTGTCCACCAGCCTCATGGACGCCAACGGGCGGCTCAATGGTCCCGCCGTTGCCATTACGGGAGCGGACCCCGATGTGGGACGCAGCACCATCGCTTATAATCTGGCGATGACTCTGGCACGAGATGGCGCGCGGGTGGTGCTGATGGATGCCGACATGCGCCAACCCTCGCTCCACCGCCTGCTGCGTGCGGACGCCAGCCACCCCGGACTGAGCGAACTCCTGCAAGGGCAAATCAGTCTCGAACAAGCGGTTCAGCAAACACCGATTGAAGGGCTGGTGTTCATCGGAGCGGGGATGTCGCCAGAAAACCCCGTGCGCCTGCTGCGCTCCCCGCAGTTCCAAGAGCTGCTCCATACGCTGGCGAAAGTAGCAGACTTCATCGTGGTGGATACGCCCGCAGGTGCTACCTTCGCCGACGGCACCATCATTGGGCTGGCAACCGGCAATGTGCTGATTGTGCATGCAGCGGGCAACGCCATCAACGAGTCGACGCGCGAGATGCTCGCTCGCTTCAAGCAGGCAGGTATCAACATGGTGGGTGTGGTGCTCAACAAGGTGCGTCTCGACGACAGCACGGTCTATCAGCACTTCCAGCGTGCCTACCGTCGCGCCCTTGAGACGCGCAACGGGCTGGCTGGACGCGCCGCTCTGCCTCCAAGCAGCCGAAGTGAGGAGGCTGAATCGGAACAGACAGCACCACGCGACTAAGGACAGCCCACTGGCTGCCCTATCCATCCCCGCCCATTTGGCGGGGACAACGCTTTAGGGAAAGGAGCTTTGCCATGCTAACGAGCCGACCGACCGCAACGACGGAGATGTCGGTGGAAGAGGCGGCGCCACGAGCGCCCGCCCTTTCACCCTTTGCCGAATATGTGCCCGATGTGCGCATCCCCTACTACTGGGCGAAGCGCACTCTGGATATCCTCATTTCTGCAACTGCCCTTATCTTGCTGGCACCCCTCATGCTGCTCATCGCACTGCTCATCCGCCTCGAATCGCCAGGACCTGTGTTCTTCCGCCAAATCCGATTGGGACGCTACGGCAAGCCCTTTATCATGTATAAATTCCGCTCCATGCGCTGTAATGCCCAGGAACTGCAGCCGCTCTTGATGCACATGAACGAGAAGCAAGGGGGTGCGTTCAAAATTCGGCATGACCCCCGCATGACACGCATCGGGCGGTTCCTGCGCAAATACAGTTTGGACGAGCTACCCCAGCTGTTCAATGTGCTAAAAGGCGACCTGAGCTTGGTGGGACCGCGCGCAATGGCACCCTATGATGTGAACCGCTTCGATGATGTGAGCTACTATCGTCGGTTCGCCGTGCCGCAAGGCTGCACGGGACTTTGGCAGGTCAGTGGACGCAGCAATCTCACCTTCGAAGAGTGGATGCGCCTCGACCTCTATTATGTGGACAATATCTCCTTCTGGCTCGATCTCAAAATTCTGCTCAAGACGATTCCCGCGATTTTAAAGGGTGATGGCGCGTACTGAACGAGTTTTTCTGGTAACGGGGGGAGCAGGCTTCATCGGCTCGCACTTGGTGCGGTTCCTGCTGATGCGCGGTCAGGTGCGCGTGTTGGACGACTTCTCGTCGGGCACATTAGACAATCTCACAGAAGTCTTACCCCATATCGAGCTTCTTCGCGGGAGCGTGACGGACGCCGCGCTGGTTCAAAAGGCGGTGGAGGGCTGCGAAGTGGTGTTTCACCTGGCAGCGCAGGTTTCTGTGCCCCTCTCATTGGAACAGCCTGTGGAGACCTTTGAGGTGAACCTGTATGGCACGCAACTGCTGCTGGAGGCGGCGCGTCAGGCAGGTGTGCGCCGCTTCGTGTTCGCCTCCTCCGCCGCCGTTTATGGGGACGCTCCCCGCCTGCCTAAACGCGAAACGATGCTACCACGCCCCATCTCACCCTATGCCTGGAGCAAATGGTATGGCGAACTGCTTTGCCGAGACTATTGGCGAGTGTATGGCGTGCCCACCGTGAGCCTGCGCTTCTTTAATGTGTATGGACCTCGACAGAACCCATGCTCGCAATATGCTGCCGTCATCCCCCGTTGGATTACCGCTGCCTTGACCGACCGCAAGCCGATTGTGTATGGCGATGGCAAGCAGACGCGCGATTTCGTTTATATTGAGGACCTGTTGCAAGGGCTGTGGTTGGCAGCGGAGCATCCAGAGGCAGTCGGGCGCGTGTTCAACCTCGCCAGCGGGCGTGCCTATTCTCTGCTGGAGCTGTTGCAAGCAATCGAAGAGGCGGTAGGCTCCCCTCTTGAGCCGCAATTCACCTCACCCCGACCCGGTGATATCCGACACTCCTTTGCCGATATTCGCGCCGCGCGTGGAATATTAGGTTATGAGCCGCGCATCTCGTTGCAGGAAGGTATTCGGCGCACGCTGAATGCTTATCGGGAGGCGATGAACCGAGTATGAAGGTGGGACTCTCGCAGGAACAGGCGTCGGGCATGCAGGAGCAAGCCAGCGTGGAGCGTCAAGGACGCGGGCTTGATGTGGGAATTGCCCTGCTGCAAGCGATGCGCCCGCACCAGTGGATTAAAAACACACTGGTATTCGCTGCGCTGCTGTTCACGGTACGTTTCACCCAGTGGGAGCTGGTAGGGTTGAGCGTACTGGGATTCACGGCACTCTGCATGGTCGCCAGCGCGCTTTATCTGCTGAACGATTTGCGCGACAGGGAGCATGATCGCCATCATCCGACCAAGTCGCAGCGTCCGATTGCCTCGGGACGCCTACCTGTGCCGGTCGCTTGGGCAGCTGCAACGGTTTTACTTGCAGGTGGGCTGGGTTTGGCGTTTAACCTGCGCCCTGCGTTCGGCTGGGTCGTGTTGGTGTATGGACTCCAAACCATGCTCTACACGCTCTATCTCAAACAGTTCCCGATTTTGGATGTGTCGGTGATTGCATTAGGCTTTCTGCTGCGCGCTGTATCGGGCGCGGTGCTTATCGATGTTTCCATCTCGCCATGGTTGATTATTTGCACCTTTTTCCTTGCGCTCTTTCTCGGTTTTGCTAAGCGTCGCCATGAACTGGTGGCACTGGGCGCAGAGGCGATTAACCATCGCAGCGCGCTGGGAGAATACTCCACCACCCTGCTGGAGCACCTGCTGACGATGTGCATGGTGTTCGCCATCCAGTCTTACGCTATCTATGTGATTCTGTCGGAGACTGCCCAGCATCATCCCGGGCTCTGGTATACTTTGCCTGTAGTGACTTACGGGCTGTTCCGATACTTTTACCTGGTTCACCGCTACGATGCGGGCGGTAGTCCAGAGCGGCTTATTGTGGGCGACCGACATATCGCTCTTTCGGTGCTGGTGTGGCTCGGAATCGTGATTTGGGTCATGTTGAGGAGCTGAACGATGCTACCGCACACGCGAACATTGGTTAGCAGCCTGCCACTGGGCATGCGGCAGTTCCTAAAATTCTGCGCCGTGGGGGCGGTGAATACTGCGCTCGACTGGGGGCTTGCACTGTTGCTGACCTATCGCACGCCCCTGCCGCGCGTGTTGGGGAGCTGGCTCGCCCATGTTGCCAACGGGTTCGGTCTGGCACTGCGTCCCGAGGCGGCAGCGGTCTTTGTGACCAAAGTGATTTCATCGGGCACCGCCACCTGCAACAGCTTCATCTGGAACCGTCGCTGGACTTTCCGTGTGCGCGGCAAGCAGGAGCGCATGAGTCAATTCGCCCGCTTCGTGACGGTGAACCTTATCGGCATGCTGCTCAATTCGACCATCACCACGCTGATTGTCCGCCCGTTCCTGCCGCCGCCCCCACAGAAGCCTCATCCGTTGCTCTTCATGGGCGCCCAGGCGATTGCCACGCTAATCGTGCTGTTCTGGAACTTTTTCGCCAATAAATATTGGACATTTCGCAATGTATCCTCGTAGCAGGAGGTGGACACGATGCTGGATCAATTTCTGATGGAAGTTAAGCGTTTGCCCCGCCCTCATCCGATTTTGGCGGGCTTCGTGATTGCCTATATAGCCGCGCTGCTCTTTGCTTACCGTGAGGTGATCGAGTGGTACTGGTTGCCGCGCTGGGGCGACCCGCAAGGCTACTACTCCTACGCTTATCTCGTCCCCCCACTGGCAATCGTGATGATTTGGATGCGGCGGGAGCAGCTGCTGCAACTGCAGGCACGACCCTCGTGGTGGGGCATCCCGCTCCTGTTGTGGGGCATTGCGCTCCACCTGCTGGGCCATTGGGGCTGGTCCAGCTGGCTCTCCAGCATGGGGTTCCCGCTGTTTTTGATCGGGGGTAGCTTGATGCTCTTTGGCACCCGAATCACGCGCGTACTGCTCTATCCACTGCTGTTCCTCTACCTGATGATGCCGATGCCCTCGGTGGTGTTCGACGAAATCACCAATCCCATCAAGATTTGGTCTACCGAGGTGGCGTTGGCGATTCTGTCACCCTTTTACAATATTCTGCGCACCTCGCAGGCAACTTTCATCATGCCCTCCGGCTACGAACTCCATGTGGGTGTGGAGTGCAGCGGTTTCAAGGTCACGATTGCGTTGCTGACCTTTATCCTTTTCTTCTTCACGCTGGTCGACCTACCTCTCTGGAAAAAGCTGGTGCTACCTGCGGCGCTGGTTCCCACTGCGATTCTCTCGAACGGGATTCGCATCGCGCTGATAGCGATTTTTGGTCATCATTTTGGAAAGGAAGCGGGTAAGATAGCCCATGAAGGGTTCGAGCTGACGCTGCCTTGGCTGGGCACGGTGAATATCCCGACCACGGGCGCGTTGGAGATTCTGATTCCCTTCGTGACGCTCTTCTTGATAGCGAGGTGGCTCGGATGGAAGAGATAAAAGCGCAGGAAGACCTGCAGCCACTGGAGCAAGCGGCGATGCCCGACTCGCCCGGGCTGTCGGATGGGGCGCAGTTGCTCGCTGGTGCCGATTCGGCACCAGCGCACACGCCATCGGCGGATTGGAAACGGTTCCGCGTGCCGATGGCGGTACTGACCGTGCTGATGATAGGCGTGCTGCTTGCCATCCAGTATATGCCTCGCGTGGCTGCCAGACCGGGTGAGAAAACGCTCCACCGCGTGCCCGCTCAGATAGGAGAATGGCACCTGATTCAGGAATATGAAATGTCCGCTGAGGCGGCAAACGAGTTGAAACCCGACGAATATATCGCCCGCATCTATGTCAACAGTAATGGGGAGGAAGTCGATTTCACCATCTTGGCTGGCTCCCACACGGGCGCGTTCCACAACCCGCAGGTCTGCTTCCGCGTGCAAAACTGGGAGTTCGCCGATAATCGCGAGGTCGTGCTGGAAGTGCCCGAGCGGAAGCAGCCCACTCACGCGCAGATGGTGCAGAAGCAGCTTATTCACGCGCGGATGGTGCATCTGATCAACCTGCGAGACCCCAAGCGCAAGGCGGTCGGCATCTACTTTTACTCCACGCCGCTGGGCTACCGTTCCGACACCTCCAGTGCCCGCATCTTCCTGCTGGTGGCACGCGTGGCGGGCATGCATCAGCGCGCCTACTTCGTACGCTTCCTAAAGCCGAGCACAGGCCATTATGAGCGGGATGCGGACACGCTCAAGCAGTTTGCCGAGCAGGCGCTCGCTGCAATCCGCCAGACCAACCCTGAGGTCGTACCTTGATGGAAACGCCTCGACTGGACGAGACACTCCTGCTTCAAGCGGAAGAGGTGGCTTCTGAGGTAGTGGGCGAATTTCGCCTGCAGCCGATGAGCTTCGAGATTTACCGGGGCGAGTGCGTCGCCCTGTTCGGACCCACGGGGAGCGGCAAAAGCCTGCTGCTGGCACTGATTGCGGGCGCGATCGAGTTGGAGTCGGGCACTTTGGTCTGTGCCGATTTTGCCTACACGCCAGAGTTGCCTACTGGGCGTGCTGCCCTCACGATGACGCCTGCTAAATGGATGAAGCGCCACGCCTCCACATGGGCACGCGCGGTCTACCTGTTGGAGCTGTTGGGCTTGGGCGAGCGATTGGATACCCCCATTGCCGAGCTTTCGTCGGGCGAACGCGCCATGCTACAGGTCAGTGGCGCACTGTCCCAGCGGGCAGGTCTCTACCTGCTGGATGACCCCTTCGACAAAGCCGATTTCGAGCGGGCGCGCCACCTCTGGATGGAGCTGGAAGACCGTTGCCGTTTCGGGGCGGCGGTGCTTTTCAGCACACGCGACCCCGCTATCGCGCGCCACGCCGACCGCGTGCTGATGCTCCATCGTGGGCACATGATTGCCTTCGACACGCCCGACAATTTGCTGCGCGGTCTGAACGCGACCCGATTGGAGATAGAGACCATCGACCCGCAACCTGTTCTCGACACACTGGGTGCGGTGGAGTTGCGCATCGTGGAGCAGAGCGATGGCTACCGATTGAGCCTCGCGGCGGACGATGCCTTGGCACTGCGCCTGCTCCAAGAGGGCTATGGCACAGTGCGTAGCATCTACATTCGCGAGCCGACCCTTGCCGATGCCTGGCAATATTTCGCCCTGCGCGCTCGCCACAAAAGAGGGTTGGGGTAAGAAGGTTCCACGCCGATTGCGCCACGCTGCAGGAGGAATCACCAAAAGCGTGAATCAGAGAAAGGGGCGATTCCTATGCGACCATGCTTGATTGCGGGCAATTGGAAGATGAACCTCGTTCCGGCAGAGGGTGCGGCTCTTGCCACGACCTTGCGGCAGCGGATTGGCACCCGCTTAAATGCGGAAGTGGTGCTGTGCCCCTCGTTTGTTGCGCTGCCGGCGGTGGCGGACGCGCTGCGTGGCAGCGATTTGAAACTGGGAGCGCAGACCGTTTTTTGGAGCGATTCGGGCGCCTACACAGGGCAAATTTCCCCCCCAATGCTGGTAGCGGTCGGCTGTGAATATGTGATTTTAGGGCACTCGGAGACGCGCGGGCGGTTCGGCAAACCCGATCCCAACCTGACCGAGCAGCACCTGCGCTACTTTGGGGAGAACGAAGCGACGCTCAACCTGAAACTCCGCGCCGTGCTGCCCCACGGCTTGAAGCCTATCCTCTGCGTGGGGGAGACGCTCGCCGAACGCCAACAGAGCCAAACCGAAACGGTCATCCGCCAGCAGTTAGAGGGAGCGTTGCAGGGCATCGAAGCCGATGAACTCTATGAGCTGGTCGTTGCCTACGAGCCAGTGTGGGCAATCGGCACAGGACAAGTGTGCGATGCGCGCGAAGCGAATCGCGTCTGCGGGTTCATTCGCCAGCTGCTGTGCGAGATGTACGAGCCAGAACTGGGCGAGTATGTGCGCATCCTGTACGGTGGCAGCGTGACGGCAGCGAATGCCCATGGCTTGCTGCACCAGCCTGAGATCGATGGGGTGCTGGTCGGCGGCGCGAGCCTCGACGCCGACGAGTTCGTCCAAATCACCTACTGTGCCCCCCAGTAAACTTGGGTCGCCCACTCCTTCAAGCAGACCCCGAACAGGGGGTATAATAGCCGTTGCATGGCTTTGCGGCGGTTGCGCAGATTGAATTGGGCGAAGCGGCTGGAAGGTGATGCCCTCTGGAATCAGGCGTTGACCCATCGCTCTTACACGGAGGGCGAGTTAAGCACCAGCAACGAGCGTCTGGAATTTCTGGGCGATGCGGTGCTGGGGCTGGTCATTGCCGAGCATCTGTTCCAGCTTTTCCCGGAGTGGGATCAGGGTCAGTTGTCCAAGGCGCGGGCGAGTCTGGTGCGGGAGAGTGTGCTGTGTGAGGCGGCACGCCGCGCGGGGCTGCCACCGCTGCTGCGACTTAGCCCCGCCGAAGAGGCGTCGGGTGGGCGTGAGCGACCCTCCATATTGAGCGATGCCTTCGAAGCGGTCGTGGCGGCGCTCTACCTGCGCAAAGGCTACAAGAGCGCACGCCGCTTCATCCTCCAGCACCTCCAACCCGAACTGGAGAGCCTTGCCCAAGGTAAAATTCCCGTGCCCGACTATAAGTCGCAGCTGCAGGAGCGCACGCAGGCGTGGTGGCGCATCACACCCGTGTATGAAGTGGTCGAGGAGTATGGCACACCGCACCATAAGACCTTTGTGGTGGAGGTGCGTCTGCGCGAGAGAACCATCGGGCGCGGAAGTGGCTCCAGCAAGAAGCAAGCCGAACAGCGCGCCGCCGCCGAAGCCCTGCACTATATCGAGCAGAACAGGAGGCAATTGGATGAAGCCCTACGCTGAAATTGGAGTGTTCGGTGGCTCAGGATTCTATTCCTTTCTGGATAAGGTGGAAGAGGTAAAGGTGGACACGCCTTACGGCGCGCCCAGCGACCTGATTGCGATTGGCGAAATAGCGGGTCGGCGGGTCGCTTTCCTGCCCCGCCATGGACGCCAGCACAGCATCCCGCCCCATCGGATTAACTACCGCGCCAATCTGTGGGCGATGAAGGAGTTGGGCGTAACGCGCATCATCAGCCCCTGTGCCGCGGGCAGCCTTCAAGCCCATGTCAAGCCGGGCGATTTCGTGGTCGCCGACCAGTATGTGGATCGCACCCATGGGCGAGCCGACACCTTCTACGAGGGTCCCACCGTGCATCATGTCTCACCCGCCGACCCCTACTGCCCCGTGCTGCGCCAGATAGCCATCGAGGAGATTCGAAGCCGCGGCATCCCTGTGCATGAGCGCGGTACGATTGTGGTCATCAACGGTCCGCGCTTCTCCACCAAAGCGGAGAGCCGCTGGTTCACCTCGATGGGCTGGGAAGTCATCAACATGACCCAGTATCCCGAGGCGTATCTGGCGCGGGAGCTGGCGATGTGCGTGGTGAACATCTCACTGATTACCGACTATGACAGCGGGCTGGTGGCGGAGGGCGAGGTCGCACCCGTTACCGCCGAGGAGGTGATGCAGGTGTTCCATCGGAACGCCGCGCGTATCCGCGAGGTGATTTTCGGCATGATTGCCAAAATCCCGACGGAACGCCACTGCCCATGCCCCCATGTGCTGGAGCATGCACGCGTGATTGTTTAACCTGTCCGACCTGTCTGACTTGTCTGACTTGTCTGACCAGCTTGACACATAAGAGGTGAGAGCAAAATGCGGATGCGTGAACGGGAGTTGCGGCAGCGTCGTCATCGGCGGCTCAAGCGGCTCAAGGCGCGCCGACGCGCCGCCATCAAAGCCGCCCAAAGCCAGAAACGCGAGTAGGGGCAGACCGATGTGCCTGCCCTGTTTAGACGATGCGGCGCTCCACTATCGCCACAGGGTCAAAAGTGCGCAGTCGCCAGCCGATGGTGCCCAGCGCAAAGAGCAGCACCATCAGCGGCACAGGCAGTGTGTAGCGGTAGGCGATGGGGTCCAGCGGCTCCAGATAGAGTCCGCGCGGCTCCATAATTGCCCACTTCGCCCAACTGAGCGCCCCCAGTGCAATCAGCACACCCAGCCCCCAGCCCAGCAGCACCACCAGAATCGTCTCCCACGAGACCCGCAGCAGCAAGCTGCGCCGCGTGTAGCCTATCGCCTGCAACAACCCGAACTCCACCAGCCGCTGCTGAAAATAGATGTTCGCCAGCAAGCCCGTCATCGTCGCCAACATCAGCGACACCAGCACCACCACAACGCCCGTGATAAAGTAGAGATTTTTGAATGCGCGGTGCGTCTCCTCTTGCAGCTCGGCATAGGTCCAGACCCGTGCCTGTTTGCCGCGTAGCGTTTGCCGCAACCAGCGATCCAACTTCGGTTGCTGACGCACATCGCGTGCCAGCACGAGCAGGTTGCGCAACGGCGGGAAAAAGTGGGTGCGCGTGAACGACTCGGTGGTCACCGCCAGCCATGTGTCGCCTTGCAGCACGCCCACCACCCGTACAGGCACAGGCGCATACTGGTCGGGCACCAAAGGCGACAGCACCACATCGCCCAGCTGAAGCTTCTTATTGCGCATCAGCGGTTCCGAGAGCGCCACTTCGGGTGCGCCAGGGGCAGGATAGCGACCTTCGCCCAGTTTCAGCCCACATCGCGCCACCAATCGCTCCATCTTGTCAGGGGGCAGCCCGAAAATCACAAAAGGCATCTTGCCCACGATGGTCTCCGCATTCATGAAGCAGACAATCGTCTCATAGACTTCACCCACACCGGGTGCCTGCTCCACCAACTGGCGCAGTTCGGGCTTCAACTGCTCCCCACCGCGTGGCGTGACCGCGGCAAAATAGCGGTTGTAATCATAGATTTTGAGGATTGTGCGGTCGATGGAATTCAGCAGGGCAACCACGCACGCAATGGTCAGCACTGCCAGTGCTAACACCAGCGTAAGGGGCAAGCTGCGCCCCGGATTGCGCCACAGAAAGAGCAGAGGCGAGAGTGGATGATGCTTCATGCTATAGCGACGGTCTCATTCCTCAATTTCTACGCCCAACTCACGCAGTTTCTGTGCCAACCGCTCGGCACGCTGACGCTCCTGCTCTAACAACCGCGCCGCCTCCTCATACGCCGCTGCCGCCTCCTCATACGCCGCCACCACCTCCTCATACGAACGAAAACGCCGCCCATCCGGACCCGTCAACACCAACTCCCCACCTTCCACATCAAAACGAACCCCCAACAGGGGACTCACCCACCCGCGCATCGACTCCACAGGACGCAAATGACCCGACTCATCCCGAATATAGCCCTGCAACTCCCCACTGTCGGGGTCATAAATGTAAAACTCCTGCACCCCAAACCGCTCGTAAAACAGGGTCTTGCTCACCCATTCACCCGGCGTGTTGCCCGGCGACGCTACCTCAAACACCACCTGCGGCGCCACCCCGCCCTCCTCCCACTGCTTGTACGAATCCCGATCGCCTTTCGGTCTGCCAAACACCACCATCACATCGGGCGCGACGCGTGTCTTGTTGTCGCCCTCGATGGGATACCAGAAGAGGTCGCCCGCCACGAACACATCGGGTCGGTCGCGAAACAGGGCGGCTAAGCCGCCTTGGATCGTGACGATCCAGCGGTACTGGCGCGTGTTTTGTGCCATCGGTTCCCCGTCCGTGCTGGGGTAATCGATTTTCGGTTTTGTGGATGTTTCCTGTTTTGTTTCGGTTGTTGGTTGGGCGGTCATCTGGCTCATCCGCTCACCTCCAAAGGTAGTATACCATGCAGGAATGGCACTGCCAGGGGCGTATCATGATGGGTGGTGGGGGCATTTTGGCGTGTCTGCCCCTGACATTGAGCAGCCGTGCAGGATAATCGTTGGCTGAGCGTGCAAGTGGTGGCGTCCCCAGAGGTGTGGGATGCGGTGGCGACGGTGCTGATTGAGCATGGCTGCACGGGTGTGGAGCTGCGTGAGGCGCCTCCGCGGGTGGTCGGCTACTTGCCGGAGGCACAGGCAGAGCGGCTCAAACCCCTGCAGGAACGGCTCAACACCTTCCCCCAGTTCGGCTTGCCCGCCATTCTGGGGTTTCAGGTGGAGCCAGTGCTGGCGCAGGAATGGCAGCACGCGTGGCGACGCTATTTTCGCAGCCGACGCTATGGCACACGCCTACGCGTGCAGCCCTCGTGGAGCCAGCGCAAACCCCAACCTGACGAGATGACCATCGTGCTGGATCCCGGCATGGCGTTCGGCACGGGCAATCATCCGACCACCGCGCTCTGCCTTGAGCTGCTGGACGCTTGGATGCAGCCGGGCTGGCGCGTGGCGGACATCGGCACAGGCACGGGCATCTTAGCCATCGCAGCAGCCAAGCTGGGCGCAAGTGAGGTGGTCGCTGTTGAGAATGATCCGCTGGCGGTGCTGGTTGCCCAGGGGAATATTCAGCGCAACGATGTGGCGCATCAGGTTCGCCTCGTTGAGGGCGATAGCTGGTATGTCTTGCAGGGGCAGTTCGATATGGTGATGTGCAACATTCTCAGTGGCTTCCTGATTCAGACGGCGCCGCTGGTGCCGCGCTTTATCAGGGCAGGAGGGCTTTATCTCGTGTCAGGCTTCATCGGGCGCAACGCACACGAGGTGCGTCGTGCTTTGGAGGGGGTTGGCTTAAAGCAAGAGGAGGTGCGCAAGCGTCGCACATGGGTCGCCGCCGTGTTTCGCCGACCGTGAATCGGAACCCACGCGCCTTGCCACGCTTCTTCGTCTCTCCCGAAGAGTTGGCACAGGGTGTGCTGCCTGACCGAATCACGCATCAGGTGCGCCATGTGCTGCGCCTCCAAGAGGACGACCTGCTTTGCCTGCTGGACGGCACCGGATTAGCCCATTATGTGCGCCTCCGGCAAACAGGACGCGAACTGCGATTTGAGCGGCTTGGGAGCGAACCGCTAACCACCGAACTGCCCTTCGCGAGCGTGGTGCTGCAGGCATTGATTCGTACCGAGAAGGCGGAGCAGGTGGTGCGCCTCTGCACCGCAGCGGGTGCTGCCCAAATCCTGTTCGCCCCTTCAGAACGCTCCCTGATAGCATGGGACGCATCGAAGCGGCAGGCACGCCAGCAGCGTTGGCAAGTGATTGCACGCGAGGAGGCGGAACTTGCATGCCGTGCCCGCTATCCCACCGTCCAAATCTTGCCAGATTGGGCGACGGCACTTGAGAATCTGCCGCCGCCACGCCTACTACTGGATGAGTGGACGGGCGCGCCGTCGTTGGTAGCCGTTGTGCGTCAGATGGGCATCCTCTCTCCCGAAGCACCAGCAGCAAAAGAGGGAGCAGAGGCGGGCGTGGGGATGACCCTGTTGAGCCTGATCGTTGGTCCCGAAGGCGGTTTCACACCGCGCGAGCGCGAGCAGATGGTGCGCATCGGGGGTTGCCAGCCGGTCTCGCTGGGCAAGCGTGTGCTGCGGACGGAAACGGCAGCCTTCTATGCCCTCGCTCAAATCGCCGCGCTGCTCTAAGGATGCACGATGACCTTCAGCGCCTCGGCACGGCGCAGCAGCGTATATCCCTCAGGCACGCGATTCAGCGGCAGCCGATGAGTAATGAGTTTTTCGACGGGTAGCCCCAGCTCCAGCAAGCGGAGCGCGTGGCGCATTTCGCTCGGACCTGCCGAATAGCTGGGCACAAGGCGCACTTCGCGAAAATAAAGCGTATGCCAATCGAGCGGGTAGCGCACTTCGGGAGGCGCAGGTGTGAACAACACCACCCCACCATCCGGCGCAACAAGTTGCATGCCCAGCTCCAACGCGTCGGGCGTGCCCGGTCCAACCACCACGATCGCGGCACCTTCGCCTCCCGTGAGATGGCGCACTTGCTGAACCGCTTCCTCGGTTGCATCGGCAGGAATGGGGATGGCACCCAGCGTGCGAGCAAACTCCAATCGGTGCGTCAGGCGGTCGAGTGCCAAGATGGGGTTCGCCCCCCACGCCTGCGCCAGCAGAATATGCAGCATGCCCATCACGCCCAACCCTATGATGGCGAGGCTCATCCCGCGTCGCAGACCCGCCCGACGCAGCGATTTCACCACGCACGCCAGCGGTTCGGTGAACACGGCGCGCTCCTCGCTGATGGTGGGCGCAAGCCGAAGCAAGTCGCGTTGCACAATCGGCGCAGGCACCAGAAACCGCTCGCTTAGACCCCCAGGCACCAGCTTGGTGCTACGCCAAGTGGGGCAGTGGACAAAGGCGCCGCGCCGACAGGCAGGACACTCGCCACACGGTGCATGGTGATGCACCACCACCCGATCGCCCACCTGAAAACCCGTCACGCCAGTCCCCACCGCTTCGATTTCCCCCACCAGCTCATGTCCGGGCACGAGGGGTGCTTTGCGACGCATGTACCAATCCATCACCTCGCCGCTGCACAGCCCGCAGGCAAGTAGCCGCACCCGAACCTCACCGTCTGCCGGGTCGGGCAGCTCCAAGGTCTGCCACTCCAGCGTACCATCTGGCAGAAACCACCACGCCCCTGTCTGCACAAAGGACAGTATACCCTTGCGCTACTCACCTGCTTGCTGAAGCACCTCCTGAAACAACCTTTCACTGATGCGGAAACCTGCTTTCTGCTGAAGCTGCTCCATCAATGGACGGACCGCCTCTATCAAGCCATGCTGTTTTGCTGCAATCAAAGTGCCGAGCACACCAACCACGCGCAAGTTCATTAGACGCGCACACCGACGGCCGATATGCTCATCCATCAGGAGAATATCTGCCTGCATGAGTTGTGCTAAAGCGATTGCCTCTGCCTCACCAATGTCCAGTCGGCACGGAGGTAATGTTTGGCGGAAATTTGGCGGAACCGAGCGCACCTCAATCCATGAAGTGGTTTCCAAAAAGGGTGGGTGATCACCGCGATGTTCACCCTCCTTGAGCTCGTTATATACTGCTTCAGGAATATATAGCACCCCATACAGCGCGTGAAGCAGAGGGAGCTGACCAATCGCGGATAGGTTTGTTATAGGTGAAGTATTGCTCACCACAATCACTTCAGGTCAACCTCACGCAAAGTCTCCAATTCCTCATGCAGGTCTTCGGGTGTGTAGTGAATGGGGATACCGCGCTGGTTCAACTCGCGCTGAAACTGCAGCCGCGTTAGCCCCGCCAATCGGCTTGCTTGTGCCAATGTAATCCGCCCCTGCTGGTAAAGCCAAATTGCCAGCTCCAACCGGAATTCCGACTCGCTCATCTGAGCGGCTTGCAATAGCTCGTCTGATATGGTGACGCTCATCGCAACATGATTTTACCCTATTTCATAGGGCAGTAGTGGATATTCACTGGGGGTATGATGCCTGCTTCGGCACCGCGTTTCAGAAACTGGTCAATTGCTTGTTTGCCGCGCTCGCCCATATCGAGGGTCAGCTCGTTGACATACATGCCCACGAATCGCTCTGCGGTGGCGAGGTCGGTGCCGCGCCCGAACGGAAGCGCGTACGCCATCGCCTGCTCGCGATGCGCCCATCCGAGCCGAATGCTCTCACGGAACACGCGGGCAATCTCCTGCTGCACCCATTCGGGCAAATCGCGCCGCACGGCATTCACACCCAGCGGCAAGGGTAGCCCGCCCGTCTGTTCACTCCACCAAGCCCCCAAGTCGAGCAGTCGGTACAACCCATACTGGCGATAGGTCAACTGACCCTCGTGAATGAGCAATCCGACAGGCACCTCGCCACGCTGCACGGCGGGCATAATCTCGTGAAACGGCATCTCTACCACGCGAGCCTGGGGCAGGAAGAGACGCAACGCCAAATAGGCACTGGTCAGCCTGCCAGGAATGGCGATAAGATGACGCTCCAGCCCCTCCAGCGGAATTGGCTCCCGCGCCACCAATATCGGTCCGTAGCCATCGCCGAAGCTGCCTCCATGCATCAGCACTGCATACCGATCGGCGACATAGGCGAGGTTGTGTACGGAGATGGCGGTGAACTCCAGCCTGCCTTCACGCGCCCACTCGTTCAGTGTCTGAATATCGCGTAGCACATGCTCGAACTGGAGCGCGGTATCGATCAAGCCCGCGCTCAGTGCCCAGAACATGAAGGCGTCATCGGCATCCGGGCTATGTCCCAATCGGATGGTCATCTTGCTTGCCACCTCCCCCTATCATCCCCCGTGAACCGAGGATAAGCCGCGGGCACGCTGGAAGCCGTCGGCAATTTCTCGCGCAATCTCTTCATCATAGAGGGGCTGAATCTGGACATCGGAGGTTTGTAGCGCGGCGGCGCGACTGAGGAGCCACCAGCTGCTGGCGACCTCCGCACGGATAATCGGTGCTGCCCATGGCTGCTTGTTGACCAGCACCAGGATACGCTCATCGGTGGGTGGCTCGCCCAAGGCGCGCGGTCGTGCGACATAGGTGCGTGCATATTGCCAGAGGCGGGCACGCCCCTCCGGCGTCAGGCGCAGATGCACCACGAAATATTCAGGGCGTGCCCGTAGCGTTTCTGCCTCGCGCCGCTCCACCCACACCTTCTCAATATGCTGCTCGGTCAGGATGGTCGGGCAGACCTTCAGCACCTCTTCGATGTTGACACGCGGCAGGTTGGTCTCCTCTGCCCCGAATTCGGGACGCATAAACCGTTGCTCGCGCGGCACCTCCACCACTTTAGGCACCTCTTGGGTGATGATAATCTTCCAGCGTCGCTCCGCCATCTCGCGTGAGGGGCAACCCAACACCGTGAAATAGGAGGGAGCCACTGGACGCAGATGCATTCGACTCAGTTGATAATAGCCATACAGCGTGTTGGCTCCATAGAGCAAGAGCAAACAACCCAGCACCACGGCCACGACTCGCGCTGTGCCCCACTGCCGCAATCGTCCCATCGGCATCATGATACCCTCTGGCACGAAATGTGCTGCCTCTGGCGTGAGGGAGCGATATGCTGAAAGAGAGTTGGGTTTTGGTGATACTCTGCACTCTGGACGCTTTGAGCACCTATTGGCTCATCACCAATGGGCTGGCAACCGAGTTTAATCCCATCATGAACTGGGTGTTGGGCTTCGGTTGGGGCGCCTTTTTCGGCGTGAAGGGCGCGACCGTGCTTCTCACGGTGGGCTTTATGGAGTGGTACCGTCGGCATAATGGAGCGTTTGTGCGCCGCTGGACACGCCTCTGCATCGGGCTTTATGTGAGCCTCTGGTTTGCAGGCGTGTTGACAGGTTGCATGCTGGGTGGTTAAACAGGTATAATAGGGCTGATGTCCAGAACCGTGGCACAACCGAAACCGACCAAACACGCTCGGCGCATCCAACCTGCCCGCGCCGAGATACCACCCGAACAC
>Ga0079992_137121_pt1 | contig 131150 bp, 114 predicted proteins | sample FaiFalFF_MnMetaG_3_FD_69197 | JGI IMG/M metagenome (GOLD analysis project Ga0079992, IMG submission 69197) | Freshwater microbial communities from Yellowstone National Park, Wyoming, USA - Fairy Falls B (FF_Mn_B) MetaG (SPADES assembly) (version 2) | ecosystem: Environmental > Aquatic >...
GCCTCACAGCCCCCTTCAGGGGGCTTGCGGACTGAGCCCGGGGCTTCAGCCCCGGGCGTTCGCTGCCGACCGCCCCGGCAGCGACGGTCGCGGCACCACCGCACCCTTCGGCGTCGGTCTGCCGCCCCTGCCGGGCCGGCGGGTCAGGCACCGCCTGCCCTCTACCGGGCTCGGCCGGTGGCACCGACTTCGGGCGAGTGTCCGCCGCACCGGCGATGCGCTGACCTGCCCCTGTCGGGGGACGCGCCAGCTCGCCCACTGGGCTGGGAACCCGGGAACCGGCTGTGCGCTCTGCTCCCGCGGTACTCGGAACGGCCCAGCCGCCGGTCGTGTGGCCGCGTCCACACCATGAGGACGATCTCCCCATGGCAGAGTGCCGCCCACGATCCGGCTGGTGACAGAATCCGGAACGCGGGTGGCCGGGGCACACGGCGCCTGGCGGCGGACTGGTGCTTCACTGGCCTTCGTGACCCGCGCGCTCCGCCGCGTGGGGCGTCATCCGCTCAGCGTGCGATCGACGACAGTCCGACTTTCCGGTCAGCAGCCCTACCCAGCTCATCCTGCCCGCCCTGAGTGCCGGGCAGGGGACCACCCGACGGGGCACGACTGGCTCCTCGGGTGAGCGGTCGGCAACGGAAGAGCGAGAGGCGCGTGACACGCTCGCGGCCATACCGGCCAGTGACCAGCGGGCCGAGCTGTCGATGGCGCGAGGGCGTTCGGCGAGCCGGCTGACGAGGCTGTCCCCGCGAGCGCGCTCGACCGTCCGACTGGGCCCGCGCAGCGGTAGGAAAACTGCCCGGTGGCCCTCGTCGCTGACCGGTCGCCGACCGCCCGGCTGGCAGGATGCACGAGGCACCCGCGACTGGTTCCGGCGCCGGGGAACCACTCCGGCACGCTTCCCTTCGGATGCGCGCCGAGCAACCGACTGCCTCGACCTCTGTGGAACCCCACTGGACGCCATCTTGCACCGGCGTGGCTGGCGCTCTCGGGACTCGCTGGTCGTGCGCTGGCTCGGTGCCTTCGAGGAGTGGTTCGGGGGAAGCGTCGAGACTGGCACGACGTACCCGAGCGTCTCGCTCGAGTAGCTCGTGTTCGCCGGGGCAACCCGGCAGGTTCGTGTGTCCGTACGGTTGACTGGCTGGCCGCTGCGCCACGGAGTGTCCGCTGGCCGGACGGATGCACGTTGCCAGCCGGCCCTGACCAGCAGCTTCCCACAGGTGTCTGACGACACCCTTGATGCCACTTTTCTCGCTGGCGGGAAGGGTGGGATTCGAACCCACGGGGGCGAGTTTTGCTCACCCCAATCGCTTAGCAGGCGACCCCTTTCGACCTCTCAGGCACCTTCCCGTCTACGAGCACCTGGGCGGAGAGGGAGGGATTCGAACCCCCGAGGCTCATCGCCTTGCCGTTTTCAAGACGGCCGCCTTCAACCACTCGGCCACCTCTCCGCACAGCACGCTCAGGAGCACCAGCAATGCTCGAGCGTGAGGCTCACTGCGAGAGTATACCAGATCATCGGCGCACCCTTCCAGCAAGGCCGGAATGGTCCGGCGCAGTCGGCCAGGACCAACCGGACGCCGCCCGAACGGGCGCAAGACGGAAGGAAGCAGGGCCGGACGACTGGCCGTGTCCGTCGCGGGAGGACGCGTTTCGGCCATCGTGGGAGCCAGGCTGGTCCGTCCGGTGAGTCCAGCCGTGGCGCGCCGGGCGCTCGTTGTGTGCACCGTGCACGGTGGGCGGCAGCAGCTCGGTCGATCGACGGTGCTCCCGCCGGCGCTCGACCGCATCGGCTCGTCGCCGCCCGAGAGCTCGTCGCCTGGACCGTCACGCAGGTCCGAGCTTGCCAGGTCCGGAAACGGGATGGCAGTGCGCACGACCGGGTGCGCGAGCGCCTCGCGCGGTACTCCTCGGGATTTCGGCAGGATCGCTGAGGGCTCGCAACGCCGGTCGGCCAGGCGCAGGTCCAGCCGGTTCGCATCGTTTCAGCAAGAGCGACGGAGGCTCGAAACAGCGACTGCTCAGCGTATCTGCCGCGCCGGATGCCCGATGCGACCGTGTCGCTGTGGGCTGACAAGGCCGCCGGCGCCCTGGCTGCACGCCGCACGCCTCCGGTTTCGACCGCACCGGAGCGGGCAGGAAAATGCTGCACGGGGACGGCTTACAGCCTCGTCGCCGATCCGCTGCGGCAGGACCGCTGCTGCCGTGCGACCCCGGCCTTCTTTTGCCGTGCCCGAGATGGCTCGCTCGCCGCTCGCTCGGTCGCCGCGAACGCTGCCGAACCTCCGCACTGGTCGCGCGATCGCTGCTGCTTCCGTGAGGTGGCCTGAGTGAAGCCCTTCCGCTCGACCGTTCCCCATCTTGACACGGCACTTTTCGCGCCGTATGATCGCCAGGACATTCGGTGGGTTGTGCGGGGCGCGCGTCCGCTGGGCGAGCGCCCATCCAGGGTGGGGAAGGCTCGCCATGCGGATCGTGTGTCTGTTCGTTTCGGTCCTCCTGCTCTGCGCGCTCGTCGTTCCGCCCGTCGCCGCTCAGGAGAGTGCGCCCGATTCGCCCCCGGTTCTGCTGTTTCCCTTCGTCCCCAATGGCGAGCACTACGGTGATACCGGCCCCTGGTACGGCACGCTCGTCCTCCAAAATCCCGAGTCGGTTCCGCTCACCGTCGAACTCCGCACCGCGGGCGGTCAACGCCTCCGCACTGTCACGGTCGATCCCCATGCTCACGCGATCGTTCTGCCCAGCCAGCTCTTCACTGGTGCCTGCCGTCAGTACCCGGCTACCGTGCGTGTCCACGAACTCGACGGTATCGACCGGATCCACCTCCCCACTGCTGCTTTGGCCGTCGACCGGATCGAGATCGCTGGCTTCCAAGAAGGGATCGATTTCCGCTGGGGTGCCCTCGCCGACGAGGTCTGGATCGATTGGTCGCTCCCCGGCTGGGAGCCGACCGCCCCCTACACGGTGCTGGTCATCGACTGCCCTGATGGGCAGCCGGTCGCACTGCATCTGGTCGCGCCCACCGATGCGCTCCAGGGCGACGCTGCCTCCTGCGTCGCGCTCACCCGCGCCATCGAGCTTTCCGCCGTGAAGGGCACCCTTGACGACGCGGACAGTGTTCCCCTACCCAAGGGGATCGGCCCCATCACGGCGGTCGAGGTACGCTACGGACCGCGTTACTGGGCGAGTCTGGGTCTGGCTGATCCGACTGCCCTCGATACCAGTAGTCGCTGGCAGGCCACGGTGAGCGGCGGTGCCGTCACGATCCAGTGGGGTGCAGCGCCCGGCGATGACGACGGCGGGATTCCCACCGGAGCGCGCTACTCGGTAATCGTCCACGCCCAGGAGGTCGCCTGTCGTCAGCCGCGCGTCGCCGCCATGCTGCTCCTCACCAGCGGCGCTCCAGCCAGCTCGACCGGCTCGCTGAGCGGCGCGACCATCGCCTCCAGTCTTCCTGCGGTCGCTCCTGCCCGGGCCGGGGTGACGGTCGTCCCCTTCGTGCAGCGGAACAACGGTTGGACGACCGTGCTCCACCTGGCTCACACGAGCGAGCGGAGCTGCCCAGTCCAGGTCGAGCTCTACGGACGCCGCGGTGACCTGGCCTGGTCGGGTAGTCAGACGCTCGAGAGCGGCCAGGTGTGGCATCTCGATCTGCGGACGCTCACGCTGCCGAGCGACTTCACCGGCAGTGCGTGGATCCGCAGCAGCTGCGGCCCGCTGGCCTTCGCCGACCGCCTCAAGCCCAGCCACCAGCTTGCCGTGAGCACGGTCGCGGTCGATCCAGCCGAACCAGCGCGGAACCTCGTCCTCCCGCTGGTTTACGCCAACCACAGTGGCTGGAACACCGGCATCGCGCTCACCAACCTGGCGAACAGTGCGGTCACCGTCGATCTCGCCTATCGCGATGCCGCGGGGACCATCCTCCGCAGCGAGCGGCACACGCTCCGACCGCGCGAACACGAGGTGTTCTACCGGCCCGACCTCTACCCGGGCAGCCCACCGCCGGGGTTCCGGGAACTGGCAGCGCTCAGCGTCACTGCTGATGGTCCGGTCGCGCTGATCGGCGACGCGGTGAAGTACCAGGCAGGATCCGGCAAGGCGCTGACGCTGCCGGCACTGGTACCCCTCGATCCCGGCATCTCCCTGCTCTTTCCGCTCGCCACGACCGATCTGCCACCCGAGCTCGGCGACGCGACCGGACTGACGATCGCCAACGCCGCGACAGCGCCTGCTCCCACCACTGTCGAACTCTGGTCGCTGGGCGCGCCGGTCCCCATGCGTTTCGAGCTTCCCATCCCCGCCCAGGGCTTCGCCGTCCTCTATCTCCCGGAACAGATTCGCGTCACGTCCCGTTTCACCGGGACGGCCATCGTCTCGGCGGCGACTGGTCGCTTGGTCGCCAGCGGCACACAAGTGAACGCGACGGTGCTCGCCGATGGCGCGACCGGGACGCCGCTCGCTCCCGGCTGGTCAGTGCCGGTCCTGGGAACGAGCCTTCTCCCCACCTGGGACGCGACCGGTCCAGGACTCGACTTCGCTGCCAGTGCCGCGGGGCTTCCCAACACCCCGCTTCTCCTCGAGGTCAGCGACGAGACGGCTGACCTCGATAGCGATCCGGCCTGTACCAGCCCGAGTTCGCTCCGGGTGAGCGGCACCGGAACCCTCGAGGTCTCGCTCTACACCTGTGCTCTCGATCCGGTTCAGCCACCCACTGTTCGCGTGCGTCTCTGGTGGGATCGCGGTCCGCTCGTCGGCGCGCTCGATTCCGGCGACGAACTCCTGGTCGAACGAGTCGTGGCGCTGCCGCGCTGAGGGATACGCCGGAACGTGCTACACTGCTGCTCGGCTGGCAACGGCGCCAGCCGGAGTGGTCGGCGACGACGCCGCTGGGAGCACGATGGCTGAACTGATCCTCCGCGATCTCTGCCGCTGGGATCGACGCTTCGTTCTCGCTTGCCCTCCCGGCCTCTCCGAGGAGAGCGCCCTCGAGCGTCCCATCTCCTGGGCGATCAGTGTGCGGGCTGCTCCACCATTCTTACCGCCACCGCGCGGCGACGAACTCGTCATCCTGAGCGGCCGCATCCTGCGCGAGATCCAGGCCTCCGGCCTGGCCGAGGCCGAAGACCTCCTGGACACGCTCGCTGAGGCGCCGATCGCTGCGCTCGTCACCGAACCGAACCTGATCGAGGAACCGGTCGGCTCGCTGCCGCTCCTCCTCTTTCCCGGGCCTCTCCCGCTCGATCTGGAGTCGACGCTCAACCGCTTGCTGACCGAGCAGCGGCGGGCACTCTACCGGCTTTCCACCGAACTCACCCGCGAGCTTTCGCGCGCCGCGTTGAGTGGCGGGCTCGACGCGGTGCTCCAGGCGGCCGCTTTGGCGAGCAATCGCTCGCTCCTGCTCCAGGACAGCGAGGGTCGCCTGCTGGCCGCAGCTGGTCCGACACCAACCCCAGCTCCCCCCACCGCGCTCGCTCAGGCACGCCCGCATCCCGCGACACGCCTCCTCAGCGAGTCGCTGGGCGAGCGCTTGCTGACGGCCATTACCGCCGGAGGTCGGGTCGCCTATCTGTCGCTCCTCGCCGTGGCGGGCGAGACGACGGAGCGGGATCGCCTCGTGCTTTCGCTGCTCGCCGGCCTGTGCGCCAGCCTCTTGGCACAGGAAAGCCGCACCGCACGCCCCACTCCCTCGAGTCAACTCGTCGCTGACCTCTTGCTCGGGCGGGTCAGCGAAAGCACGCTCCCCCTCGTTGCCCAACGACTCGGCCTCGGTCCGAACCAGCCGGTGATCGTCGCGCTCTTCGCTGCCAGCGGCGAGCCAGAGGCAGCGGAACGCGTTCTCCGTCGCATCCTGGAGCCGAGCGCACGCGACCGCTCGACTCCCCTTGGGGATACCCTGGCGCTTCTCCTCACGGAGGACGAGGCAGCGGCAGTGGAGGACCGGGCACGCAGCGCGATTCGCCCAACCTTCCCCGAACGACTGACGCTCCTCCCGCCCCGGTTCGCGGCTCCTTCGGTGCGGAGTCAGCCAGCATGGTTCCTCGTCTTCGCGGAACCGGTCCCTCACCTGCGCGCGGTGCCGCAAGGGCTGCGCCAGGCTCGCTTCCTGGCTGGTCTGATCCGCGAGGGAGCCCTGCCTGGCCCGATCGCTCGCTTCGATGCGCTCGCCGATACCGGCCCCTTCGCCTTCCTCTATGCACTCTGGGGAGAAAACAGGGCCACCGATCTCGCTCGCTCCCTGTTGGGCCCGCTCCTCGAGGAGGACGAGCGAGCCCAGGAACTCCTGCGCACGCTGGCAGCCTTCCTCGCCTGCGGGAGCGCTTCGGAGGTCGCCGCGCACCTCGGGATTCACCGCAATACGGTCGCCTATCGCCTGGCACAGATCAGCGAGCTGACTGGTCGCAATCTGGCCGATCCACGCGACCGGCTGCTCTTGCATCTGGCGCTCTTGCTCGTGAGCATGCCACCAGCGGAGCCGCCAGCCGCTCAGTGAGCGCGACGCCGCGGGACACGAAAACCGAGTTCGGCGGCCGACCGGGCGAGGACGACCCGCTCCAGCGAGACGACCTGGACATCGCGTACCGGAATCCGTCGCCAGCCCAGCGGGATAGGCAGTCTGCCGACCAGGAAGGTACCGGCACCGAGCGGCACCGCATCGTCGGGCGCACTGGCATAAGCTTGTCTGGCTGATTGGGTGATCGGGCCAGGATTGCCGAGCGGGCCGGTCGGCTGCGGACCGAGTCGTTCACCCGATACGCGGCTCCCCTCGGTTGAAAGAACCGAACGAGGACGGACCTCGAGTGGGCCGAACTCGACACGCCGCACCGTGCCGAGATAGACCCCGTCGCTGGTAAAAACATCCATCCCGACGCGGATATCGCGTGCATCGAACGTCATGCCACGCCTCCGGCGAGCCCGATCGTGACCGATGGGTCAGGACAACCATGCCCCCGTGGCGTAGTATAAGGAAACACCGTACCGGTCGAGGGAAAGGGGATCGGGGTGCACAAGCAGCGTGGGGGTCTTCGCCGAGTCGGGTATCGCCTGCTCCTCGTCGCGATCGTCGTCGCGAGCCTCCTCCCCAGCACGATCGCGCAGGCAGCAAGCGACGAGGCGACGCTCGCTCTGGAGCGCATCAACCACTGGCGCGCCTGGAGTGGGTTGAGTCCGCTCGTGCGCCATCCTGCATTGGACGCCGCGGCCCAGGCCCATGCACGGTACTATTTCCTCAATGCTAGTGATCCCGATCTGGCGGGAATGGGGCTTCATCGCGAAAAGCCGGGGAAGCCCGGCTTTACTGGGGAAGACATCCTCGCCCGTGCCCAGGCCCAGGGCTACAGAGGATCAGTCAACGAGAACATCGCCTTCACTGGCTCGCTCAGCGCTGCTGCCGAGGCCTTTCTCGGCACGGTGAACCATCGCTTGCCACTCCTCGATCCGCGCTATCAGCACATCGGTTTCGGCGCGGTCAACGAGGGCAACGTGCGGATCGAGGTCGTGATGGTGGGAACGCTCGGCGACTGGACCGAGCAGGCCAGCCCGGAGTGGGTCGTCTGGCCGCTCGACGGGATGACCGGCGTACCGACCCACTTCTGGGGCGAAGCACCCAACCCGTTCCCCGAGGCCATGTATCCGATCGGTTATCCGATCACGGCCAAGTACTTCGGTCCGGGCGACGTCTCCTTTGCGCGCGGCGAGATCCGGCGCGAAGGGCAGGTCGTCCCCAGTCACTTCGCCACCGGATCGGGATGGCTCAGCCGACGCTCGGCGTTTCTCGCCGCCACGGAACCGCTGCGAGCGGGGACGAGCTACCAGTACGTGATCGAAGGCACTGCCGATGGTCGCCCCTTCCGGCTGACCGGTACCTTCCGGACAGCAGCACGAGCAGGCGAGGAACTGTCCCCTGGCTCACCAGCACTCGCTCTTCCCGTTCCACCGGGCCTCGCCTCCGCCCCAGCTGTCATTCAACAACAGTGGCGCGCGACCGATGGGCCGGTCGCGAGCGGCCAGCGTGCTGGCTGGACCTTCGGCCCGGATGCCTGGGCCACTCGTTGGGAGCCCTATGCCGAGTCTCCGGGTGGGCGCCGCCAGGTCGTTTACTTCGACAAGGCGCGCCTCGAGATCACCGATCCAGGGGGCGATCCTGCTTCCCCCTGGTTCGTGACCAGCGGGTTGCTCGTGAGCGAGATGGTGCTCGGTCGCATCGCGGTCGGTCAAAACCGCTTCACAGTGCGCTCCCCGGCTCGAGTGCCGCTCGCCGGTGACCCTGCACCGCAGAACCCTGACGCCCCGACCTACGCCAGTCTGCGTCCCCATTCGTCGCTGATATCCGGCGTGCACGCACCGAACCGGACCGGGCAGCTGATCCGAGAGGTACTGTGGCGCGACGGCACGGTCACGAGCGACGATTCCCTGGTCAGCTTCGGCGTGACCATTGCCGCCTATGACGAGGTGACCGGCCACAACATCGCCCGGCCGTTCGTCGACTGGCTCGGCCAGCAGCCCTGGGCCCCCCTGTACGTCGTCGGTCGGCCCATCGCTGATCCGTATTGGGTCCGCGTGCGGGTGGGCGGCGAACTCCGCTGGGTGCTGGTCCAGGCATTCGAACGCCGCATCCTGACCTACACGCCGGACAACGATCCCAGCTGGCGCGTGGAAATGGGCAACGTTGGCCGGCACTATTACGAGTGGCGCTACGGTACGCCGGCGCCAGCAGGGTGAAGCAGTGTGCTCTCGTGGCCGGTATTCGGTGACGATCGAGAGGAGCGAGCAGGGATGAGCCAGGCGACGCGCGACGCCATCCTGCAGCAGGTGCGACAGACGCTCGAGGCCCGCTTGGCCCTGAGTGACCAGATTCCGCAACTCGCTGAGGATGTCTGCCGCATCCTCGAGCGGACGGTTCCCTGGTACGACTGGGTCGGCATCTATCTCGTCGAGGGAGACGAACTGGTGCTCGCTGCCTGGTCAGGCCCCGCAGCCACGGAGCATGTGCGGATTCCGATCGGTCAGGGCATCTGCGGGGCCGCCGCTCGCGAGGGACAGACGATCATCGTTCCAGACGTCCGCCAGGATTCACGCTATCTCCAGTGCTTCCTCTCGACCCGCTCGGAGATCGTCGTCCCGATCCGGCAGGATGAAGACGTGATCGGCGAAATCGACATCGACAGCGATGAGCTGGCCGCCTTCGACGAGAAGGACCGCGCCCTCCTGGAATGGCTGGCCAGTGAACTCGCCGAACGGCTCCCTCACCACCGCGCGAGCGCTGCCTGACCGAAAAGCTCGTCCCAGGTGCTCGCCGTCGCTGGATAGGCCTGCCGCTTGGCCAGTGCCTCGAGGAGCTGCTGAGGGACATCGGTCGTCACTGCGCGAACGCCGGCACGCAGCGCGCGGAGCGCCTCGCGCGGATCGTTCACGGTCCACGTCGTCACCTGCCAGCCTTGCCGACGCAACCAGCGGGTCAACCATGGCGTGACGACCCGGTGCTGGAGCGCCACGACATCAGCCCGCGCCAGCCGCAGGGTGAGCGCCAACTGGACGGCCATGAGCGAGCGCATCGGGAAGGCGCTTCGTCCGGCGACCCGCCGGGGAAAGCGCGTGAACGCGTGCCCGTGCGAAAGGCCACGCAGTGCGGTCGGGAGCGAGAGCGCCAAACGGCGGAGACTGGCCGCGTGCTGGCTCGTGATGTAGACCCGCTCCGGATGCCCCCACCGCTCCACGATCGTCACCAGTCGTCGCTCGAAGCCGCTCCCTTTGAGGTCGAGATTGACCAGGGCCTGCTCGCCGAACTCCTCGAGAAATTCTTCCAGCGTCAGGAGCGACGGGATGGCCACCCGTAAGGCCGCCAGGCTCGCTTGCCGCACGACGAGCCGGCCACCACCCGGCAACGGCACCACGCCATCGTGCAACAGCACGAGCGCCCCATCCGCGGTTTGCCGGACATCGCACTCCAGTGCTGGCGCCCCAGCCGCCAGTGCGGCCTGGAAGCTCTCGGCCGTGTTGTCACCCGGCGAATTCCCCGCCCCCCGATGGGCGATGACCGTGAAAGGACGGTCGATCACGCTTCGCATGACTCCGCTCGCTCACCCGCGCACCGCAGGAGCCGCACCAAGCCGTACCAGCTCCCGCCCAGGAGATACCCACCGAGCACATCGGTCAGCCAGTGGTGACCGAGATACATCCGAGAGAGTCCCACTGTCGCCACCAGCAGACCAGCACAAGCGAGCAGCAGACCACGCACCCAAGCCCAGCGCACGCGCTCGGCCACTGCAGTCAGCGCCGCCAGCCAAAAGGCCGTATAAGTCACCACATGCCCGCTCGGATAGCTCGCATCACGCGGTTGCGTGACCGGGATGCTGATGGAGGGATGATTCGGGCGCGGGCGGCGGATCAGGCGTTTGGTCACGAAGCTGACCGTGCTCGCTGTCCAGGTCGAGAGAAGCTGGAGCGCCACTGTTCGTTGGCCGCGCCACCAGAACGCAGCGATCACCGCACTCGGGAGCAACACGCTCTGCGGGGGAAAGCCGAGCCAGCTCACCCAGCGCAGGACGTGACCGATTTTCGGTGGAATGCTCGTCTGGAGCCGACGCAGTAGCGCCAACTCGCAAGACGACTGGGGATGCCGACGCACCCAGAGCGCCAGCAGCACGTAGAGCAGGAGAGCACCTGCGAGCGCGAACACTCCTGCAACTCGACGCCGGCAGTCCATAGCGCTCTCGCACTGCCCTTCGCTATTCGGCGAAATCCTCGAGATCCGGTGCCTCGTAGCGCCACAAGCGTTCGGGGCGCTGGTACCCGAGCGCCGCCAGGTGATCGACCACCGCGAGCACGACCTCGTCAGGCGTCGAGGCACCAGCCGTCACCCCGACCACCCGCTTCCCCTCGAGCCACGCACGGTCGATTTCCTCCGGTCGCTCGATGTGGTAGCTGGGAACACCACAGGCGCGGCCGACTTCGGCGAGGCGCGCCGTGTTGGAACTCTTCTTTCCACCCACTGCGAGCAGGACATCGACTTCGCGGGCCAGCGCGCGCAATGCTTCCTGCCGCTCCCACGTCGGTTGGCAGATGGTATTGACGATCCGGATCTCGCCCCCATGCCGGGCTACCCAATTGGCCAGGCCGAGCGCGAAGGCCAGGAACTCGTCCGTCTGCTTGGTCGTTTGACTCACCACCGCGACCTTACGCGGCGGCGCCACGACACCCGGCACGCCGCGCGGCCCGTTCCACGGCAAATCCTCCAAATGCTTGGCCGCAACCGCCCGTGAGGTTCCGGCCCAACCGAGCACGCCGCGCACCTCAGGGTGGTGAGCATCGCCGTAGACGACGAGAAAGTAGCCCTGACGCACCAGCTTCTCGGCCAGGCGCTGTACTTTGGTCACCAGTGGGCAGGTCGTGTCGATCAGCTCCAGTCCAGCGTCGCGGGCTTCCGCCGCACGCTGCGGTCCCGCCCCGTGCGCCGTGATCGCCACGCGCCGGAAACCACGCTCACGCGCTTCGCTCACCGAGCTGACCGGCTCGATCCCCTGGACCTTCAGCCGTTCGACGACTTGCGGATTGTGGATCACGTCACCGACCGTCGCGATCGGGCCAGCTTGGGCAGCCTGCTGGATGATCTCCAACGCTCGGCGCACACCCCAACAGTAACCCATGACTTCCGCGAGGACGATTCGCTTCTCACCCGTCGCTACGGTCATCGTCGCCTCCTCGCGAACGCGCCGCTCCCCGTTTCTCACCGAGTATACCCCCGGGGAAAAGCGCTCTCCCGCTGCTCGCCCATTCCTCCAATTCCCGGTAGAGCTCCCACAGCGAAGCCACCCCGAAGTGCGGCTCCACATCCCCCTGCCAAGCTTGGCCGTACCGGTTGCACCAGACACTGGTGAGCCCAGCACGCTGTGCTCCAGCCACGTCATTGACCGGATGATCGCCCACGTACAGCGCCTCTTCTGGACGCACTCCCGCCAGCCGGAGCGCATACTGGAAGATCGCCGGGTCCGGCTTGGCCACACCGATCTCCTCGGAGACGACGACGATCGGGAACAACCGCTCGATTCCCAGCCGGGCCAGCTTGGCCCGCTGAATCGCGCTCGGTCCGTTCGTCACGAGTCCGGTCAAAGCGCGACGCTGGATCGCTCTGACAGCCGTCACGCTGTCCGGAAAGAGCGAAAGACCCAAGAACCGGTCGCGCGCATACACCGCCAACGCGCGCTCCAGCCACGCGGGATCGGTGCATCCGGCCATCTCCAGTGCCCGCTGCACTCCCTCCCAGGTGTGGCTCGGCTGGGCCAGCGCCAGCGCCACGATCACGTCGCGTTCCAGGGACAGTACCTCGTCGGGAAGAGCAGCCAGCGCCGCCTCTACCCGGAGACGGAACGAGCCCCTGTGATCGCACAGGGTATCGTCGAGATCGAACAGGACTAGCCGGATCGGCATGCTGTTCATCCACCCCACCCAAGCCTACGCGGTCAGAGCAGGATCGACCAGCGAGCAGGCTACGGGCGAGCGGTTATCCTCTCTACGAGGACGGTGGAGTACGCGATGGTGCGCTGGTTCGCTGATCGGTACCGGAACCTGTGGCTGGTGGTGCTCCATGCGCTCGTCATCCTCGGCCTGGTCGCCAGCATACCCGCGAACATCGTCGCCTTTCGGACGATGACGCGGGGGATCGAAACCGGTGAGCAGGCGGTACCGATCGCGCACACTGACGTCAATCCTTTGGGGATCAATACCTTCCTGCAAGCCGAGCCCGATCCGGACAAAGTCGCGCAGATGCTGGACATGATCGCCGCTGCCGGCTTCAGCTTTATTCGCCAGCCATTTTTCTGGTACGAGATCGAGCCGGAACCGGGTGTCTTCTGGGATACGAAGTGGAACGTCAGCACATGGGAAAAGTATGACCGGATCGTGGAACTGGCTCGCCAGCGGGGCATCGAGATCATCGCTCGCCTCGACAAGCCTCCCCGCTGGGCACGCGCCGGCCAGCCGAACCTCGACCAGTGCCCGGATGGCCCGCCGACCCACTACGAAGACTACGCTCGCTTCGTCGAGGCGGTCGTCACCCGGTACCGAGGAAAGATCCGCTACATCCAGATCTGGAACGAGCCGAATCTTCGGAACGAGTGGGGTTGCCAGCCGATCGATCCAGCCGCCTTCACTCGGCTCCTCGCGCTCGCATACCAGGCCGCCAAGCGTGCCGATCCCACTGTGCTCGTCCTGATGCCAGGACTCGCTCCCACCGACCAAACCGGGCCAGAGAACCTGAGCGATCTCCTCTTCTTGGAGGGAATGTACCAGGCAGGTGCCGCCCCCTACTTCGATATCGCCAGTGCCATGGTCTACGGCTACGGCTACAGTCCCTTCGACCGGCGCGTCGAGTTCGCCCGCAACAATTTCTCCCGCGTCATCCAGACGCGGGAGATCATGGTGCGCTACGGCGATCACGCCAAGCCGCTCTGGGTGGCGGAATACAATTGGGTCGCCTTCCCCCCCGACTGGCAGGGACTCCCTTCCGTCTGGGGACGACCAGTCACCCTCGAGCAACAGGCGCGCTATCTCTACGAGGGATACTTGCGCGCCCAGCGGGAGTGGCCGTGGATCGGGGTGCTTTGTGTCTGGTACTTCCGCTGGTGGCTTCCGCCGGACGATCCAGCGAATGCCGCTGATCCGACGCGCGGCTTCGCGATCGTGGAATGGGATCTCACACCCCGTCCGGCCTTTCAGCTCCTCGCCCGCGCTCGCCCCATCCTCGACCGCGCGTGGACCGGAGCCTACGCGGCGGACAGCCGGTACTGGCAGGCGAGCGAGGGCTGGGAACGTCGCGCGACACCAGCTGGCCAGGCCTGGGTACCACAGAACACCGCAGGGACGCTCGAGTTCCTCTTCGGCGGGCCGCGCGTCGACCTCACCCTGCTTCCCGGTACGCGGATCAGCGTGCAAGTCGACGACCGCCCACCGCGTGTTCTCTCCAATACCAGCGCGAGGCCACAGCGGATCACCGCCGCAGCTGGCCTCGCCGATAGCCCTCATATCCTGATCATCCGTCCCTTGTCACCGCAAGGGGGGATCCTCCAGGCCAACGTCATCCGCCGACCGTTCGTCCTGGATACGCTCCCGTACGTCCTCGGCGCGACCGGGATCGTGCTCGCGCTCAACGTGGTCTCACTGGCATGGACGCTCCGCCGACTCGGCACTCGTCGCCGCATCGTTGCATCGCTGACCGCTCCATCGCTCAGGCAGAGCGGAGCGGGGCCAAGCAGCGCGTGAGCGCGTCGCGCCAATCGGGGAGGACGATACCCAGCGCCGGCGCTGCCAGGCTGGTCAAGACTCCGTTGCGCGGTGGGCGAGCCGCCCGCCGGAACTGGCTCGCCGGAATCGGCTCGACTGGCACGCCGAGTCCGAGCGTCTCCAGCACCGCGACCGCCCACTCGTACCAGGAAGCCCTGCCGGCGTTGACGAGATGGTACGTCCCGTAGGCCGGTTGAGCGACCAGTTGCCAGATCGCTTTCGCCAGATCGTCCACGAAGGTGGGGCTCCCGTATTGATCGGCGACCATTCGCAAGCGTGGTTGCTCCCGCGCCAGTCGCAGGACGGTCGTGACGAAGTTGCGCCCGTGCGCGTCGTAGAGCATGGCCGTCCGCACGATGTAATGGCGCGGGCAGAGTGCACGGACGACCTCCTCGGCCGCCAACTTGCTCGCCCCGTACACGCTCAAGGGATGCGGTCGCGCGAACTCGTGATACGGCTCGTCCTGCTCTCCATCGAAGACATAATTGGTGGAAAGCGCGACCAGCGCTGCCTCGGCGGCCGCGCAGGCAGCCGCGATGTGCTGCGTGCCCAGCGCATTGACGCGCCAGGCCCGTTCCGGGTGCCGCTCGCAGCCATCGACATCGGTCCAGGCGGCACAGTGGATGACGAGCGTCGGTTCGACCCGAGCGAGCACCGCACGCACGGTGAAGGGATCGGTCACGTCGCACTCGGCCGCTCCCAGCGCGATCACCTCCGTGTGCGCTGGAGCGGTGCGCACCAGCGCCCGTCCCAGTTGGCCGTGTCCACCGGTGATGAGCACGCGCACCACCGACCTCCGCAGACGCCGTCGGTTACTATAGCGTGCGCGTGGGGCCTGGGAGCGCGTTCGAGGACGAGGTGGAAGGAGCGATACGTGCGGTTCGGAGCGCACATGTCGATCGCTGGAGGAGTCGATCGGGCCATCGACCGCGCCATTGAAATCGGCTGTGAAGCCGTGCAACTGTTCACCAAGAGCAGTAACCAGTGGAAGGCTCGGCCGCTCACCCCGGACGAGATCGCCCGCTTCAAAGAGAAAGCAGCCCGCTACGGTCTCCCGACCGTCGCGCACGACAGTTACCTCATCAATCTCGCCAGCCCGGACGATGCCTTGTGGGAGAAATCGATCACTGCATTCCGCGAAGAACTGGAACGCTGTGAGGTTCTCGGCATCCCTTACCTGGTCACGCATCCCGGTGCGTTCGGCGAGGCAGGACTCGAGTTCGGTATCCGACGCGTCGCCGAAGCGCTCAACCGACTCCACGCCGACCTGCCCGGCTACCGTGTCATGACGTTGCTCGAGACGACAGCTGGCCAAGGCTCGAGCCTCGGGTACCGGTTCGAGCAGCTCGCCGCGATCGTCGAACGGGTCCGCGAGCCGGAACGCGTCGGCTACTGCTTCGACACCTGTCATGTCTTCGCCGCCGGGTACGAACTCCGCACGCCCGAGGGTTACCGCGCCACCATGGACGAGTTCGACCGCATCCTCGGTTTGGACCGGCTCTTCGTCTTCCACCTCAACGATTCCAAGCGCGAGTTGGGTTCGCGGATCGATCGGCACGAGCATATCGGTCAGGGGAAAATCGGCCTCGAGGGATTTCGTCTTCTCGTCAACGATCCGCGTTTCGCCGAGCATCCGGGGCTGCTCGAGACCGAAAAGAGCCCAGATCTCCACGAGGATGTGGAGAATTTGCGCGTCCTGCGCAGTCTGGTGGCCTCCTGACACCAGAGGGACCTGTCCGGCGAGCATGGACGACGGGAGCGTGACGAGAATGGTATGATGAGGATGCGGCAGCGACCGGAACCGACTCGGTACACTCGAGAGTAGGCTCTGTCGGCTGGCCGTCTGGCACTTCCAGGGAGCGGTGAGGTTCGTGACGGAAAGCGTCGCGCAGATCCTGAGCGATCTTTCGCGGGAAACCGAGGAGGCGATCCTCGCTCTCGAGCGTCATCTGCACGGGATTCGGAGCCGAGTCGATACGCTGACGAGCGAACTCGAGCAGCAGCGCCTGCGCATGCAGCTTCACGTCGAAGAGCGGCTCGTCGATGCGGGCGGGAAGCTGCCGGAGGACGAACTCCACACCTTGCAGTCTTTCGAGGATACGCTGGCCAGTCAACTGGCACGAGCCCAGGCATTGGGCCGGCAACTTGCCGGGTTTCTGCAGCTTTTGGCAGTCAGCCGCCAGCAGCTCAGCGGCAGCAGTACCTTGCCGGATCTGAAGGCAGCCAAAGACCTGCTCGTCCGACAAGCGATGGTGCGTGCGCAAGAAGAGGAACGCCGCCGTTTGGCGCGCGAAATCCACGACGGCCCAGCCCAGGTTCTGGCCAACGCCATCCTGACGATCCAGTACCTGGCCCGACTGATCGAGCGCGGTGACATCACCACCGAAGAGCTGCGCCAGGAACTGGATCGGGTGGAAGCGATCCTGCGCGCGGGATTGAGCGAGACCCGCCAGTTCATGTTCGCCCTCCAGCCGACGACGCTCCAGCAGCACGGCTTGCTCCGCACGCTCGCGCTGTACCTGGAGACGTTACGCCGGCAATTTCCCGCTCAACTCGTCGTCGAGCTTCCCGAAACGCTCCCGCCGCTCACGCCCGAGCAGGAACTGGCTGCCTTCCGGGTGATCCAGGAAGCGCTGCACAATGTCCAGCGCCATGCCCATGCCAGCCACTGCTGGCTAAGGATTTTCGCGCATCCGTCCGAAATAGTCATCGAGGTGGCGGACGACGGGCAAGGCTTCCGTCCTGGTGCTGTCGTTCCGACCTCGAGCGGTGGATTCGGCTTGCGAGGGATGCGCGAGCGCGCCGAACTTGTCGGCGGCCAGCTCGAGATCCAGAGCGAACCGGGGCACGGCACGACGATCCGGTTGCACCTCCCGCTGGCGACGGCCAGCGGCGAGGAAGGTACCACGACCGGCACAGCAGAGGAACGTGCGCCGATCGAGGAACAGAAGGAGCGGATCGCATGAGCCCGATCAACATCCTCATCGTGGACGATCACCCGCTCTTCCGGAGCGGTATCCGCTGGAGCCTGGAGCAGAACCCCCAGTTCGTCATCGTCGGCGAGGCAGCCGACGGGAGCGAGGCACTGCGCTTGGCCGACGAACTCTCGCCGGACGTCATCCTGGTCGACCTCAGTCTTCCCGGCATGAACGGATTGGAAGTCGCCCGAGCACTCAAGCGCCGGCAACCGCAGGCTGGCGTGATCATCCTCACCATGCACCAGGACGACGAGCAACTGTTCAATGCGATCCGAGCCGGAGCCTCGGCCTACTGCACCAAAGACATCGAGCCCGAACAACTGATCGATGTCATCACCCGTGTCGCGCGCGGCGAATATCTCATCAACGAGATGGTTCTCTCTCGCCCCTTCGTCGCCTCGCGGGTCCTCGATCAGTTCCGCGAACTCTCCCGCCTCGACCGCACATCGAGCGGCTTTTTCTCTCCCTTGACCCCGCGCGAAATCGAGATCCTCGATTGTGTGGCCCGCGGGTACAGTAACAAGGAAATCGCTCAGGCGCTCAACATCAGCGATCAGACCGTCAAGAACCACATCACGTCGATCCTGCGCAAGTTGGCGGTCAACGACCGTACCCAGGCAGTGATCTATGCGCTCCGCCACGGCTGGATCAAGTTGGAGGATACCGAGGACAGTCTCCCTGGCCCCGCCCCCAGTTTCGGTCGCGAGCGCGGACGACGCTAGCGCCGGCTGAATTGCCGCTCCAGTTCCTCGGTGCTCAGATGAACCACCGTCGGGCGCCCATGCGCGCAGGCGTTGGGGACGCGGCACTGCTCGAGTTGGCGAATGAGTTCGCGCATCTCGGGAAGCGAGAGTTCCTGTCCCGCCCGGATCGCTGAGTGACAGGCTGTGCTGATGGCCACGCGCTCGAGCGGGGTCGTGCCGCGCCCACCCGCTGCGAGGTCGTCGAGCACGGCGATCAGGACCTGCTCGATGCTGCGTTGGACGACTGCCGGAACCGCCCGGACAGCGACCGCAGCCCCACCGAAGGGCTCGAGTTCCCAGCCGAGCTGGACCAGCGCGTCGCGGTAGCGCTCGACGGTGGCCAGTTGCACGGGAGAAAGCTCGAGCACCAGCGGCTCCAAGAGCGCTTGCTGCTCGACACCACGTGCCTCCAGCTGCGCGAGCAACCGATCCAGCAGGATCCGCTCATGGGCGGCATGCTGGTCGATCAGATACATGCCGTCCGGCCCCTCGGCGATGATGTAGGCTTGCCGAACTTGCCCCAACACGCGCAGGACCGGCAGCCAGTTCGCCGAGTCGGCCGAGCGAGTGTTCGATGGGGCATCGACCAGTTCTTCGGGCGTGCCAGGGCGGCTGCTGCTGAGTTCCCGCGTCGGATCAGCGACCTGGAGGCGACGTTGCACGACTGACGGCGAAAGCGGGCTGAACGTCACCGGTGGCGGCGGGTTTTCCGGCACGTGAGCCAAGAGGGTACGGCGGACTGCCTCGTACACCGCAGCGGCCACCGCTCGCTCGTCGGCGAAACGCACTTCGCGCTTGGTCGGGTGCACATTGACGTCGACCCGATCCCCAGGCAGCGACACCGCGACGACCCCGATCGGGTAGCGTCCGACCATCAACAAGGTGTGATAGGCCTGTTCGATCGCTGCCACCAGGGTGCGGCTCTCCACCCAACGCTGATTGACCAGCACGAACAGCGCTTGCCGGTTGGGACGAGACACGCGGGGTAGACCGACTGCCCCCTGGACCACGATCTCGCCCGCACGGTACTCCTCGAGCCGGAGCATCTGCGTCGCCGTCTCGGCTCCATACACTCCGATCAGCGCATCGAGGAGATCACCGCTCCCGCTGGTCGCTAGCACCGTTCGTCCGTCGTTCGTGAGTTCGAACCGGACCTCCGGACGAGCCAGAGCGAGCGCAGCGAGCGTCCGTTGAATGAGGGCAGCCTCGGTCGCATCCTGGCGCAAGAAACGCCGTCGAGCCGGGACATTGGCGAAGAGATCGCGAACGGTCACCACGGTTCCCGGCGCAGCCCCGATCGGCTCGACCCGCCCGGGGCGTCCGTAACGAACGAGCAACCGCGCTCCATAGGGAGCATCCGGTACTCGCGAGACGATCTCGCACTCGCTGACCGCGCTGATCGCCGCCAGGGCCTCGCCGCGGAAGCCATAGCTCGCGAGCCTCGCCAAGTCCTCGAAGCGGTGCAGTTTGGAGGTAGCATGCCGCTCGACGGCCAGCGGCAGCTCGTCCGGTGGAATCCCCGTCCCGTCATCCTGGACACGGATCAACTCTCGGCCACCCGCGACGATCTCGACGCGGATCGTCCGAGCCTCCGCATCCAACGCATTCTCGACGAGCTCCTTGACGACCGATGCCGGTCGCTCGACGACTTCACCGGCAGCGATCCGTCGAACGGTCGCCTCGTCCAGCCGGACGATCGGCATGACGACGTTCCCCCTCGCGCCAGTATACCCCTAGAGAAGCACGGCAAGAGGCAAGCGCTCCCGCCCACTCGGAACCCAGGAGAAGCCACCAGTGCGCACCCTGGAGAGACCTGCCGCACAGACCTCGCCCGCTTGCCGGTGCAATCTTTTTGCGGTAGGGTACGCGCTGAGGAGAGGCGACGAGCGACGACCGAGGGGTACGCGTAAACCAGCGGACGATCACGGTCAGCTTCAGCCACATCGAGACTACCAAGATCTTGATTCCCGCCCTGGAAGCACTGTTGCTGCGCGTTCACGAACTCGTTCAGGATGCCGCGGATGAGCCCCCGTATGCGCGCTGGGTGCGCGACACGTCGGATGACTTGCTGGCTGCACTCCGGCAACAGCTGAGTGCGGTGCGCTGGGGCGAGGGGCTCCTCCGAATCGAGCTGGATCCCGATCGGGTGGGACTGTTGGCAGCAGCGCTCGGGGGTCTGCGGCGCGGGATGGAAACGACTAACCGCGAGGGCACGGCACCAGCGCTCACCGTGACTCGCCAGCGCCTCTGGTTGACGATACCGTTCGAATTCCCGTTGGCCTGGTGGTTGAGTCACGATGTCGTCCAGGGCGAATTGCTCCCCCTTCTGCGAGCCTCGTACGCCCGTACTGATGATGCCAGCGAGCGATCGCATGCCGAGCGCATCCTGCGCAGCACCGAGCGGGTACTGAGCCTGAGCGATTCCGAGGCCCTTCGCCTGGAAACGGCCCTCGCCGACTTGGCCTGGTTGGCGACAGCGGCCGAGCGGACACCCTCTGCCCGGCGCCTCCATGGCCTCTTGGAGCACCTCCTCGACCCGCTCGTCCAAGAACGCTACCGAACCTATCGTTCGGGTCAACGCGAGCGTGTCACCGGCCAGTCGCACGCCACGTTCACCCCGCCCAGTGGAGACGGGCCAGCATCGCACAGCCGGAGCCGAGCAGAAGCGGATACTGCTTCCCGAACACCATCGGCCACTGCTGCACCCGGACAGCCAGGTTTGGTGTGGCGGCGCCTGGCTGCTGCCATGCTCGATGGAATCGTGTTCTGGGTATTCTCCGCCCTCTTGGGTGCTCTCGTGTCTGTCTTGTTCGTCGGTGAGTCACCCGGGCTCGTCGTTCTTCCCGCAGGCGTCTACGATGCGCTCAGCTCGCTGATCGGATTGGCGCTCGGGATCAGCGTCCCCTATGCCTATTGGGTGTATCCGGTCGGGCGGTGGGGCGCGACGTTGGGCAAGCGAGCCTTCGGTCTCATGGTCGTCGATCGACGAGGTGCGCCCCCGGGGCAGGCCAAGGCACTCGGCCGAGCGCTGCTCGTGATCCTTCTCGGTTGGCTCGCTCTCTTGCCCTGGTGGCCGGTCCCCTTCCGGATCGATCGCCGTGGTCTGCACGACTTGGCCACGGACGTGTGGGTCATCGATGAACGGAGGACGAACTGAGTCGCAGCGGCGAGCAGAAGGCGCCCCTTCCTTCTCCGAGCCCGGCACGGGAGCAGCCGTCGCGGCTAGGGACAGCGGGAACCAGAAGAGCAAAGGAACGGGGTGCAACCCGGCGTGGCTTGGCGAGGCGACCACGGACTGACCGGCCCGACGTCGACCGTTGACGAACGTCGCCAACCTCATTCCCCCTGCCAATCGCTTGGACCTACCTGCGTTTTCGCTCGTTTTTGGCTCTCTTTGACCTGCTTACCCAAGCCACTCGACAGCACATGGACTGTCCCTTGACAACCCGGAGCGGCGATTACCAGGTGAGTAGACCGCCACCTCGACAACACATGGGCTGTCGATAGGCAACCCGAGCCATGCTCCACGCGAAGCGAGCAGCGAGCGACGGCCACGTCCGGCCTGAGCAGCTCGATATCTCCGGGGCAGCAGAATCTTGACAACTGAAGCATCATCGATTAAGCTCTGAAATGGAACTTCCGCATGCGGAACGGAGCAGGTTCGTCCCTGAGAAGGAGGGACGCGATGTATGTGCTGACGCGCCGGCAACTGCTCGGCTCGATCTCCGGTACCTTCGCCTCCGCACTCGTCGTTGCTTGTCGTGGTGGTCAACAGCAACCATCGCCGAGTCCTGCGGCGATCGTCGCGCCGACACCAACCAACACTCCGGCAGCAATGCCTACAGCGGTGATGAACGCCACACCGACTCCGCCGCAAGAAGCAGTCCGCCGAGGAGGAATCCTGCACTTCAATCTACCTGGTGATCCAGCCAACCTCGATCTCCACCAAGCTACGACCAGCACTGACCTCTGGTGCATCGGTCCATGCTTCGACACACTGCTCCAGTTCGATCCCAACGACCAGACCAAGATCCTGCCTGATCTCGCCATCCGCTGGGACATCTCGAGCGATGGCCTCACCTACACCTTCTTCCTGCGCCAGGGTGTCCAGTTCCACGATGGCAGCCCCTTCACCAGCAAGGACGTCCTCGTCACCTTCCAGCGCATCATCTCCCCGCCCGAGGGCGTCAACAGCCCCCGCAGCGTCTTCTTCAACACCGTCGAGCGCATCGAAACCCCCGACGACGTCACCGTCCGCTTCGTCCTCAAGCAACCCGACCCCGCCCTCCTCTACAACGTCGCCATCCCCTGGACCGGCATCTACCCCGCCCACCTCATCGAAGCCGGCGCCGACCTCCGCGACACCAAAAACCTCATCGGCACCGGCCCCTTCAAGTTCAAAAGCTATACCCCAGGCGTCGCCTTCGAGCTGGAGAGAAACCCGAACTACTTCGACAAGGATCTTCCCTATCTCGACGGGATCGTCGGGCACCCAATGACCGACTGGAATGCGGTCGCCCAAGCTTTCCTGGCTGGACAATTGCACCTGTATCGATCGCTCACCACGCCACCGCTCGATCTCTTCCAGGGCAGGTCGGACATCCAGGTCGTGGGCGTACCGACGACACTCGTGTGGCGCTTGATCCTCAACGCTCGCACCTTCGAGCCGTTCAAGGACGAGCGCGTCCGGCAAGCCATCACGCTGGCGTTGGATCGGGAAGCGATGATCGCGGCCATGACCGAGGGGCGCAGCGTCCTCTCCGGCTGGATGCACCCCTACGGTGCCTGGGCCTTGCCCGAAGACCGTGTGCGCCAGGCGCGGGGCTTCGGGAAGGACAAGGAGGCCGATCGCCAGCAGGCCAAGCAACTCCTCGCCGAAGCCGGCTTCCCCAACGGTCTCGAGTTCGAACTCCTCGCCTTCAACCTCGATGTGACCACTCCCAGCCTGATCGCTGACCAACTCGGGCAGGTCGGCATCAAAGCGAAACCGCAAATTCTCCAGCTCGGCGAGTACGTCCAGCGGATCGTCGCTCGCGAGTTCCAGATGGCGCTCGGCTTCAACGCTCCCTGGGTGGACGAACCCAAGTCGACCTTCGGCGCCTGGATCACCAGCAACGAGCAAGCCAGCTTGACCGGCCTATGGTCGGACGAACTCATCCAGCTCTATCAGCAAATCGAGCGTGAACTCGATATCGACAAGCGCAAGCAGTTGACGCACGAACTGGACTTCCGTACGCTCGACGACCCGGTCTTTGGCATGATCTACGTCTACCGTCCCGTCATCTGGCACGTCTTCCGGCCGGCGATCCTGGCCAACTGGACTCCGCAGCCGAACTACAACCTGACCGAAAAGCATGCGACGACGTGGCTCCGCTCCTGACCAGGACGGCGAGCGCGGCCGGGAAACGTGCGGGAAGGTGAACGACGATGTTCGTCCAGTATCTCGTCCGGCGAGCGATCGGTGGGTTTCTCGTCGTCCTCATCGCGACGTTCGTCGTCTTCACCTTCATTCGTCTCGCTGGTGACCCGGCCGCGCTGATCGTCGGTGGAACCGGAGAGAACATCACCATCAATCCCGCGCGTGTCGAGCAAGTGCGCCGCGAACTGGGGCTGGACCGCCCCCTGATCATCCAGTTTTTCGACTTTCTTGGTGGGCTGGTTACCGGTGGTCTCGGCAATTCCTACGTCACTGGACGCCCGATCGCGGATGAGCTCCGCGTACGTCTGCCGGTGACCATCGAAATCGCTTTTCTGTCCGAGTTCATGGCCTGGGTCTTCGCCCTTCCGCTCGGACTCTTCAGTGCCCTACGACGCGGTCGCTTCACCGAGGGGATCACCCGCGTCTTTTTCTTCATCGCCTCGGCCGTCCCAGCCTACTGGCTCGGACTCCTCGTGCTCATCGCCGTCCTACTCGTCTTCGGATGGCGACCGCCCCTCGGTCTCGTCCCACCGACGCAGAATCTCTGGACACATCTGCAGCAGATCATCCTACCGATCGTCGTCCTCGGTTTCGTGCTGGCAGCGGGACTGGTTCGCTTCATCCGCAATGCCGTCCTCGAGGTGCTCCAGGAGCCGTTCGTCCAGGTCGCACGAGCCAAGGGACTCGCGGAATCGACGGTCGTACTCCGGCACGTTCTCCGCAATGCCTTCGCGCCGACGATCGCCTTCTCGGGGCTGCGCGTCGGATACCTGCTCGGCGGTGTGGTGATCGTCGAGACGACGTTCAATCTCCCCGGTCTCGGACTCTTCTTCGTCGATGCGGTCTCGCGGCGCGACTTCCCCGTCATCCAGATAGCGGTTCTCATCTTGGGGAGCGCATTCGTCATCATCAACCTGCTCACCGACATCGTCACCTCGTTCCTGGATCCCCGGTTGCGCGAGAGAGGCTGAGAGATGGCTGAAGCGGTCGCCGCGCCGATCACCCCGACCCGCACCCGTGTCACCCGCCGCCGTGTCCCCTGGATCGGACTCATCGTCTCGCTCGCACTCACCCTCATCGTCTTGACAGGGATCGTCGGACCGAGCATCAATCCGAGGTCACCGACCGCGACGAATGCGGCGGCCCGCCTCAAGCCACCGTCCGCTGGGTACCCGTTCGGGACCGACGAGCTTGGTCGCGACATCTTCACGCGCGCTCTTTACGGCCTCCGCACGACGCTCCTGATCGCCGTACCCGGCGGGTTGGTCGGTACGATCATCGGGACGCTTCTCGGACTGATCGGCGGGTACCGACGCGGGCTCATCGACTTTCTCCTCCAGCGCGGGGTGGAGATCATCACAGCCATCCCTTCGCTGGTCGTCGCGAGCGTGGTCGTGGCCGTACTCGGACCTGGGCGCATCCAGTTGGTCGGCGCCGTCGCGTTATCCCTGACTCCCGTCGGGGTCCGTGTCATGCGTGCTGCCGCGTTGCGCGTCTCCGAATCGCTCTTCTGTGAGGCCGCCCGCGCGCTCGGAGCCAGCCACTGGCGGATCATGCTCCGCCATGTGCTCCCGAACTGCCTCGGACCGGTCGCAGTACTCTCCTCCCTCAACCTGGGAGCCGCGATCTTCGTCGAGACCGGCTTGAGTTTCCTCGGACTCGGCGTTCAACCACCCAACCCCTCCCTCGGCAACATGCTGACCGGTGCTGCCTCGCTCTACTTCACTCGCGCTCCCTGGATGGTCATCTTCCCTGGTCTCATCGTCACCATTCTGATCCTTTGCTTCAATATCCTGGGCGACATGCTGGCCGACTACTTCGATCCACGCTTGCGCAGCCAGACCAACGCGTGAACGACTACCGGCCGCAGGCTGCTGCGCCTGCTCTCCCCGGTACGCGCATCGGCCTGCATCGCCGCCCCTGCCCGACCATGGCATGCAGGTTCGTCACCGCATCGGAGCCGCGGCTCACTCGAGCGACCAGACCAGATCTTCGGCCACTGTCGCTCCAGACACTCAGCATCGCGCGCCGAAAGAACCCTCGAGTCCGTTCCACGGCGATCGGTCGACCACCACGTGCGCCTTCGAGTCCTGATCTTCACCCTGTGCGGAATCACCTGCTGGGTCCTGTACCCGCGGCACGCCACAAAGAAGGAAGGAAAGCGCGGCAGGAGGAGACTCTGCGCGCTGAGATCACCTCGCCTGCTGCCCTCTCCTGCCTCGTGCGTCGACCCGTGCACGCCCCACCCGCGGGGTTGAGCAGTGCAAAGGGCCTTCAGAACCGCGTCACGGCTGTCCGCCCCGGCCACTCACCCTGCCTGACCGCGCGCTCCGCGCGGAACCGATCGAGGCGAGGAGAGAGAAGGCATGGCGCGTTCGCATTCACTGTCTTGCGAGACACCGACCCGTCGATGGTGCCATTGGACCACCTCCCTCTTGCGTACTCAGTGGGGGTCTGCTACTCTATGGGTACCTACCGACGACAGATCCGCGTCGTGACGCGGAGTGTTCGAAAGGTCGAACACCATGGCACTTCTGCGTACGGCAGAACGGACAGCGGTTTCGGCAGCACCGCGCACATCCCGGCTGGGACGCGATTTCTGGCTCGGGTATGCTTTGACACTTCCTGCCTTCGTCGTGGTGGTTGGGCTGGTCGCTTATCCCCTCGGCTACGCGTTCTGGCTCTCGTTGCAGGACATCAAGGTAGGCGGGCAAGGCCAATTCATCGGCCTGGGTAATTACGCACGCTTGCTCTTGGATAGCGAAAGCCGGATCTACGGACTGTTCTGGAACAGCGTGAAGGTAACGGCACTCTACACCGCGGGCGCACTGGCCGGCAAGTTCATCATCGGCATGATCAGTGCCATTATTCTGCATTCACAGATACGGGCTCGCCATTTTTGGCGAACTCTCTTGTTCATACCCTGGGCCATTCCAGCAGTGGTATCTGCGTTCACCTGGAAATGGATCTACAATGATGTCAATGGTGTCCTCAATACGCTCCTGACGAATCTCGGGCTCGTCGAGCGCCCGATCCTGTTCCTGGCTGACCCCAAGCTCGCTCTCTGGTCCGTCCTGATCGCCGCAATCTGGCAAGGGTCACCCTTCTGGACGATGACCTTTCTGGCGGGTCTCCAGGCTATCCCGCGCGAACTGTACGAAGCTGCGGCGATCGATGGTGCAAATCCACTGCAGCAGTACTTCCGTATCACTCTGCCCCTGCTCACCCCGGTGATCACGGTGACCGTCATGCTCTCCGCTATCTGGACTTCCAACGCGATCCAGTACGTCTACATCCTCACCAACGGTGGACCAGCTAACGTCACCGAAACCTTCCCGTTGCTGGCTTACCACGAGGGGATGACCGCTTACGATCTGGGGATCGCGTCGGCCATCCCGCTCGTCTTCTTCCCGATTTTCGCGATCCTCATCTACTTCCTCACTCGACGCATGCTGCGCCAGGAAGGATGAAGCGATGGCCGAGGCGATCCGTCCAGTCGAATCATCCCGACCAGGCGAGCGCGGGCTCATCCTCTGGCTCACGCAAAAGAACCGCGCCTACTACCTCGTCGGCTATCTTCTGCTGCTCGCACTCGCGCTCTGGACGCTCTTCCCGGTGTACTGGCAATTGGCGACCTCCCTGCGCGCCGATGTCGATCTTTTCAGCCCCACTGTGACACTGGTTCCCCGTGTCCTTACTGGCGAGCACTACGAGAAGATTCTCGGTCCCAGTTACCCCTTCCTCCGCCAGCTTCGTAACAGCGCTGTCGTCGCGATCGCCACCACGGTCGTCTCCACGCTGCTCGGAGCCATGGCAGGGTATGCACTCACCCGGCTCCGCTTCGCCGGACGCACGGTTCTGGCACGCTTGCTCGTCTATGCTTACCTGGCTCCAGGCACGATCCTCTTCATCCCGCTCTTCGTCATGATGAGTCGGCTCGGCTTGCGCGATAACCTGGTCGGACTCACGCTCGCCTACCTCACGTTCACGGTTCCCTTCGCGACCTGGATGCTCATGGGCTATTTCCGTACCGTTCCGATCGAACTCGAGGAAGCCGCGCTCATCGACGGTGCGAGCCGGTGGCAGGTCCTCTGGCGCATCATGGTTCCCCTGTCCGGTCCTGCGCTCGTCGTCGCTGCGGTCTTCGCCTTTACGCTCTCCTGGAACGAGTTCCTCTATGCGCTGGTCTTGCTGCAGAAACAGCAAGTCATGACCGCTCCCGTTGGGCTCGCCGCGTATGTGGTCGGCGACCAGTACTACTGGGGACAGATGATGGCCGCCGCGACCATCATGTCCCTCCCGCCGCTCGTGATCTACCTCTTCGGGCAACGCTGGGTGATCGCTGGTTGGACAGCTGGAGCAGTCAAGGACTGAGGGAACGAGAGGAGGAGACCCATGGCCAACGTTTTCTCCCGTCGCCGATTTCTCGCCGTGACCGCAGCCACGCTGGGCGCAACGCTGGCCGCTTGTGCCGGTGGTGGGCAAGCTACGCCGACTCCAGCCCCGCAACCCAGCCCGACACCTGCACCGGCCGCGACTCCCACCCCGGTTGCTGCTACTACGCCGACACCGGCTGCCGCCCCGACCCCGACCGCTGTCGCCGCCCAAGCGCCTGCACTCACCCCGATCCCGGGTCGCGAAGTCGTGGTCTGGCAAACGGTCGACTATCTCCCCGAGACGACTGCACTCATCAAGCAGCGGCTCGAGGAGATCGCCCAGAAGAACGGTTTCACCATCTCCTTCGAGGAAATTCCCAACAACCCGCAAGGCTACAACCGCTTCAATGCGGCCGTTCAAGCGGGAACGCCGCCGGATATTTACCGGCTCTACGATTATCAGACCCAGTTCTGGCGGGCTCAGGGGCAAACGACCGATGTCACCGATCTGGTTGCTCCCTTCATTCAGCAGAAGGGAGGTGTCTGGCAACCGGTCGAGCTGACCTGCACCTTCAAGGGACGCTGGTATGCTTCACCGCTCGCTGTCAATGCCTGGCCTTTCCATACGCGCCAGGATCTTCTCGATCAGGCTGGCTTCAAGTACCCGGCCAACTGGGACGAGTTTCGCCAGCAGGGGAAGGCGCTCACCAAACCACCGCTCTACTACTATGGCATGACGCTCGGCCGGATCAATGACACCAATAACCACACCCTCGGCATGGTCTGGACTTTCGGTGGGAAATTGCAGAACGAGGACGGCTCGCTCGCCGTGACCGCTGATGACAAAGCTTGGCTCGACTGCCTGGCGCTGATTCAGACCATGTATGTCGAAGACCAGATCATCCCGCCCGGATCCGTCAACTGGAATGATGGCGACAATAATCAGGGCTACCAGAGCGAGCAGCTCGTCCTCACCTCGAACCCGACGAGCATCTACAACTGGTTGCTCAAGAACAAGCCGGAACTCGCCCAGAAGACACGGTTCTACAGCTACCCAGCCGGTCCAGCCGGCTCATTCGGCCAGGTCGACGTCTGGACGGAGGGACTGTTCAAGAACGGGAAGGGTGGTGACAACGCGCGGATTTGCCTGGTCGCTCTCATGGATCCGGTCTGGTACGAGAACTACATCAACGAGCAGCTCAAAGGGCGCTTCATCCCCTGCTGGAAGGACATGATCAAGCATGACCTCTGGCAAAAGAATGAACTCTACAGCGAGTACCAGAAGATCATCTCCACCGGACGGATCATGGCCTACGCTGCACCACCGCTCGGGGCTTTCGGCGAACTCGCCACTAAGTTCGTGATCGGCGACATGATGCAGGACCTCTGCGTCCGGCGACTCTCGCCGCGCGAGGCACTGGCCAACTTCGTGAAAGCCGCGCAGGAGATCTGGAGCAAGCCCGAGAACCGGGCCTGAACTGGAACAATTCGTAGGATCTCGTGCGGGGGATGCGTGACGCGTCCCCCGCTGCCATCATGCAACAGCGAGGACAGATCGATGACGACCGCCCGCGTTCGCTTCGGCGATACCGCTCGCGCACCGCTCCTGGCTGGCTGTGCGACTTTCGCGCGACTCCTCGCACCGACGCTCGGTCCGCTGGGGCGTACGGTCGTCATCGAACAAGTGCTGAAGCCTGGCTCGGTCGAGGTACTCTCCACTGCTGCTCTCATCGCGCGCCGGACCTTCCGGCTGCCCGATCCGTTCGAGAACGCTGGAGCCATGCTGCTCCGCCATGCGGTCTGGCGCGTCTACGAAGAGACCGGGGACGGCACAGCGACCACCGCCGTTCTCGCCGCTCGCCTCCTCCGCGAGTTGCACCAGCTGCTGATCGCCGGTCTTGCGCCGACGACACTCAGCCGCGCACTCGACGAGAGCGAGACACTCGTCCGGCGCACACTGCGCTCGCTCGCCCGACCGGTCGACGATATCCGCGACCTAGCGGGTCTTCTGGCACCGCTGGACCTCTCTCCCGAAAGGACCAGCGAGTTTCTCGAGAATCTGGAGGCGCTCGGTCCCGAAGGAATCGTCCTGGTCGATCCGAGCGAGCGCAGCGAGATTCACTGCGAACTCGTTCAGGGCGTGCACTGGCAGAGTCGTCTCCTCGCGCCGGAACTCCTTCCCTCCAGCCAGGCACGCTGGCAGCTCGTCGAGCCGCGCATCGTGCTCACCGACTGGACGGTGAGCGAATCGGAACAACTCCTCCCGATCCTCGAAGCGTGTGCCCGACATCGCGTTCGCCGCTTGTTCATCGTCGCTGGCCAACTCGAAGGCCAAGCCCTCGCACTGCTCGCCGCCAATCTGGCTCGGGGTATTCTGGAGCAGGTCGCCGCCGTTGCCGCGCCATCGGTCGGCCTCCAGCAGATCCGCATCCTCGAAGACCTGGCCGCCCTGACCGGCGGCCGTGCCATCCGGCACCAGGCAGGCGAGCGTTTGGAGGATGCTCGCATCGGCGATCTCGGCAGTGCTCGCCAGGTCACCGGCACGCGGTGGACCTTCGCGATCCTCGGTGGGCGCGGCCAGCGGGCAGCGATCCAGCAGCGGATCGCCCTGGCCCAGGCCGAACTGGCAGCGGCAAGCGACGAAGACGACCGTCGGCGAGCACGCGAGCGCCTGGCCAGACTGCACGGCACCTTCCTCCAGGTCCGCGTCGGTGCCGCTACCCCGACCGAGCGAGCGTATCGACTGTCCATGGTGGAGCGACTCGCGCGCACCATCCAGATCGCCCAAGCGAGCGGTCTTCTGCCCGGTGGAGGCGCCAGCTTCGCCGTTGCGGCGCGAGCACTTGCGGACGACGGAACGAGCCGCTCACCGGAAGAACGCGCCGTCTTCCGCGCTGTCCGCAAAGCATTGCTCGAACCGTTGTGGACCCTCGTCGCCAATGCTGGACGGGATCCAGCCACCGTCACAACCCGCGCGCTCGCTGTCGCGCCGGATTTGGTTTACGATGTGTGCGCTGACCGGTGGGTCGAGCCCTGGTCGGCTCGTCTGCTCGATCCGCTCGGCGTCCTCGAAGCGGCAGTCCAGACCAGTTGGAGCCTGGCACGGAGCTTTCTCACCACCGAAGTCCTCGTCCACCGGACCTGGCCCGCATCGAGCGCTGAGCCCTGAACACGAGGGGATCGTTACCCATGACACGAGTAGCCTGGCAGCGGCTCGTCCGGCCGACCGGCGGCGCGGTACTCTCCCTCGCCACCGATGGGCACATCCTCCTTGCGGGAACAGCCAGTGGCGCATTCGTAGCAACGCAGCCAGGCGAGACTTGGGTACCCCTCCCCTTTCCGGCGAACTGGGGGCGCTTAGAGTTGGCGAATCCGGTCGCGATCGCTCCCTGGGGCGATCGCTACATCGCGACACCCTCCGGTCTCTATCGCTCGAAAGTCGATGGAAGCTGGCAACGCTGTCTGGAAGCGACCTCGATCGTCGCACTCCGCACGAGCCGAGAGGGTGAACAGCAACTCGTCGTCGTGGCTGATCAGCTCGACGGAGTGCTCATCTCTCCCGACGCTGGAACCAGCTGGGAAGCAGCGAATGCGGGATTGGCCACCCAGGTCGAGATCGTTGACCTCGCGCTTTCGCCCCGGTTCGCGGAGGATCACCTCGCACTGCTCGTGACCAGCGATGGCGTTTTCGTCAACCGATCGCGTCGCTGGCGCTGGCAGGCGGCCGCTCCGGTACCTGGTCTCCTCGAGTGCGGTGCTTTCCTGACAAACGAGAGCGGGCGCGTCTCCTGCCTGGTCGGTGGGGACGAGGGACTGTTCCGCTCCGACGATCGTGGCCGCTCCTGGCGAGTCATCTCCCTCCCCCACCAGGGAAGTTGGAGTGTCCTGGCCACCGATCGTGCAGGGAGGGTCGTCGCTGCGGCCAGTGATCGCTCCCTCGTCTGGTCATCCGACGGTGAGCATTGGGAAGCGCTTCCGGACCTTCCCAGTCCCGCCCTGAGTCTCGCTGTCCTCGACGAGCGATGGCTGGTCGTCGGAACCCTCTCGCAGGGCTGCCTCCTCGGTGAGCGACCGGTCACGACGTGGCGGGAGTGGAACGACGAGTTGTACGGTCACTTCCCGCTCGGCATCGTCGTCCGCGCCAACGGTGAGCTGGTTACGAGCGACTATTCGGGGACGGTGCTCCGCTCGCCTGACGAGGGTCGAACCTGGGAGCGCGTCGTACTCGATCGTGGCCTCGCCCAGTTTGCTGGCGGTGCAACTGGTCCGCTCTTCGCACTGGCACTCGACGCAGTCCTTCGCTCATCCGATGCACTGCACTGGCAAGAGGTGTACGCGCTCGATGACATCTCCGAATCGACCTGGCTTCTGGTCAGCGATGACGGGCGTACGGTCTTCCTGATCGAACACGATGTCGAGCCGACGCTCGAGCCCGTCGTGTTACTACACGCGTCGACCGATGGTGGGATCACCTGGCAGACCAGCGAGAGCGAGGCGTTCGCGCTCGTCCAGGGAGCAGCGCTGGCGCCGAACGGGAGCGCGCTCGCCCTTCTGACGGTGCGGATGGAAGACCTGCGCCAGGCTTTGTCCATCCGCACTCTTCCTGATGGCGATTGGCGACACTATCCCTGGTCGGAACCGTTGCCTGAGACCGGTATCGTCCGCATGCTGTGGTCAGAGAACGGGGAAGCCATTCTGGTCGTCGCTGAGAACGAAGTCTGGATCGTTCGCCAGCCGCTCGGCCGCCCGCTGATCCGTTTCGTCGAGGAACTCGACAACCCGGTCTCAGCCCTCGGCCGGGCGGGTACGACCGGCTGGTTCATCGCTACTGGCACGAGTCTTTGGTACTGCGAGACGACGGGAGAACTCCGCAAGTTGGAGCCGAGTCTTCCGCAACACACCATCGTTGCGGTCACGGGCGGACGAGCGGTCGGAGCGCTGCAGGGCTACGCTGCCGATGTCGGCGGGACGATCTGGCGATTCGCCGAGGAGTGAGCCACCGCCCAGGCGGATACGCTCGAGTCGAAGCGCCCCGAGCGAGCGGCCACCGAGCCGCTGCGCGGCTCGGTTCGCGAGAAGAGAACCGGCTCTCGACCATCCACCGAGGCTGGATCAGTCCTCGCGAACACAGGAAATGACGCTCGTTCGCTACACTTGCTCGAGCACGATGATGACAGGGAGGATCGACCATGCCGACGCAACCGAGCAAAGAACTGGAACGCATTCCCAACCCGAAACCAGAGCGGGACTACGAGATCGAGATCACGACCAACGAGTTCACCTGCGTTTGCCCGAAAACCGGCCAGCCGGACTTCGCGACGATTACCATCCGCTATGTGCCCGACCAGTGGATCGTCGAGCTCAAGTCGCTCAAGCTGTATCTCTGGTCCTACCGGAACGAGGGGCACTATCACGAGGAGGTCACCAATACCATCCTCGACGACCTGGTACGGACACTCGAGCCGCGCCGGATGACCGTCATCGCTGACTTCAACATCCGTGGCGGACTCCATACCGTGGTCACCGCTCGCTACGAGCGCACGGGCGAGGGACCAGCGCGACTGGCAGCCGATTGAGTGCCCCGGTAAACGACTGGAGCGCCAGTCGCCCTGCAGAGCGCCCGGACTGCAGAGGGGAAAGCGCTCTCCGTTCTTCACGGTTGGCCCGCCAACTCGAATGCCGCATCTCGAGCGATGGAGTGGTCGAGCAGCACCTCGGGTCGCACCAGTGCGACCGAGGCCACTTCCGCGCATCTTGACAGCTCTCCCCCCCGTGTTCTATCTTCATCACTGAAGCTTCAGATCGGGACATCGATCGTCGTTTCGAACCGGTCAGAAGGTCATCCGGCCGATGCCGGAGCCAGAGAGCACGGCGGAGATCAGTAGGTCACGGCAGCACATCCGCCTCGAGTGATCGTCAGCAATTCGGCTATCAGTTCGAGGGATGGTCGGTGCGCGATTCGATCACGAGCGAGCGAACGGCTGGCTGCCATCAGCTGAGCGGAGGTCACGCATGAGCACGATCTTGCGCTTTCCGAGCCCCTTCGAGGTCGAGACGCCAGCCGGGTGCGAGGGCTGGGAGGCGATGTACCCAGCCTACATGCGTTTTTCCCAAGCCCGCCGCGATTCGGAAGAGTCGCGCCTCTGGTTCTACAACGGCATGCACTTCCCGGAGCCGATCTCTCCCTTCGACGTCATCACCGCTGAGGCGTTCTATGTGGCGATCGGGGAGATGAACGCGCGCTTCTTTTGCATTCCGCCAGCACTGGGCGTCGACTTTCGCGTCCTGAACGGCTACGTTTATATCAGCGGCATTCCGGTGACCGATCCCCAGAAGATTCAGGAACGCGTCGAACTCTTCCAGCGCCGAGCTGGTCATTACTACGAGAACTGGGCGTCCATCTACGAGGACTGGAAACAGCGCGTCGTCCGCGAAATTCAGACCCTGGAAGCGATCCCATTCCCCGAACTTCCCGAGATCGAGCCGGAGGAACTCGTCTTCGCTCATCGCGGCATCGGTACCTCGATGACGATCCTGGAAAGCTACAACCGCGTCATCGAAGCATTGTTCCGCATCGCTCAGATCCATTGCGAGATCGTGATGATCGGCTTCGCTGCGTACCTGACCTTCTACGATTTTTGCAAGCGTTTCTTCCCGGAAATTCCGGACCAACAAGTCATCTTGATGGTGTCGGGTATCGACGTCAGTATGATGCGACCCGATCAAGAACTGCGAGCACTGGCCCGAAGAGCGGTCGAACTCGGTATCGCCGATGCCTTCGTCGAGGGTCGTTCCTGGCGTGAGGTCTTCGCGGAACTCCAGCAGCACGACAACGGGCGTGCCTGGCTGCAAGAATGGAACCAACGTGGCGATCCGTGGTTCTGGATCAACGCAGGCGACGGCCTCCAGCACCAGTTCCGCGCATGGCGCGATGATCCCAGCCCGATCTTCGCCGTCTTGATCGAGTACGTCAGGCGTGTGCGACGCGGCGAGTCGATCGAGCGCGACACATCGAGCGTGCGTGAGGAGCGGGAGCGGATCACTGCCGAGTACCGGGCGCTTCTTCCGACGGATACTGACCGCCAGGCGTTTGACCAGTTGCTCGCGCTCGTCCGCCAGGTCTACTATGCCATCGAAGATCACAAATTCTGGGCCGATCATTGGTTCACGAGCCAGTGGTGGAACAAGCTCCGCGAGTTGGGTACACTATTCGTCGAACACGGTTTCTTCCGTGCGGTGGATGATATCTTCTATCTGCATTGGACGGAAGTATATCAAGCACTCACTGATCTTCTGCTCGCGTGGTCGATCGGGACCGAGGCTTTCGGTCCCCGGCACTGGCCCGCAGCCATCGAGCATCGCAAGATGCTGCTCGCCAAGCTGCGAGCATTCAATCCACCACCAGCGCTCGGAGTCGTCCCCGAGCAGATCGCTGATCCTGCGATCGTCATGCTCTGGGGCATCACCCCAGAACGCCTCCGAGCCTGGATCACCAGGGAGAAGAGCAACATCCTGCGCGGCTTCGCAGCTTCACCAGGTGTCGTCGAAGGTCCAGCACGCGTCATCTTCGACGTCGCGGAACTCCAGACCGTACAGGATGGCGAGATCCTCGTCTGCTCGGTCACCGAGCCCAGCTGGGCTCCCGTCTTCGCCCGTGTCCGCGGCATCGTGACCGACATCGGTGGAGTCATGTCCCATGCAGCGATCGTCGCGCGCGAGTATGGCGTACCAGCCGTGCTCGGCACCGGGATCGCGACCAAGCGTATCCGTACCGGACAACAGCTGCGCGTCGACGGAAACGAGGGCACGGTGACGATTTTCGAGTGACTCGCTGAGATTCCCAAACGGCGGTGAGACCACTGGACATGTGGCTGTGCGGCATGCAAGGCGGATTCGCGGACGAGGAGTCGACGATGGAATTGACCCCCGAGGATGTGCAAGAGATTCTCCGCATACTCGAAGAATCATCGTTCGATGAACTCTACCTGGAAACGCCTCAGCTCAAGCTGATCGTTCGTCGGGGACCCAGCGGTACGCGTACCGCCCCTGTCCCCAGCAGCACAGAGGCACCATCGGACGAAACAGTTCCCTCTCCTCAGGAAGACCGATCGACCGTGCTGCCATCAACGACGACACCAGTGGCGCCTGGCATCTCGAGCGAAAATAGGATGAACGACCAACTGGTCCCCATTATGGCACCACTCAAGGGAATCTTCTACCGAGCCCCTCGTCCCGGCGCTCCGCCTTTCGTCGATATCGGGAGCATCGTCCACAACGATACCGTTGTCGGAATCATCGAAGTGATGAAGCTCATGCACTCCATACAAGCTGGAGTCACTGGAACCATCGTACAAGTCTGTGTCGAGAACGGCCAAGCCGTCGACCGCGGCCAACCCTTGTTCCTCGTGGAGGCAACCATTGCTGTTGACACGTCCGACACACCGATCACACCATGAGGGAGGAACGACGTGGCTCCGCGTATCCAGCTCATCGACGTCACGCTCCGTGACGGCAATCAGAGCCTGTGGAGCGCGATCGGAGTCGATACGCGCACGGTAGCAGAGGTCGCTCCGTGGATCGACCGTGCTGGGTTTGCATCGATCGACTTTACGACGAGCACCCATATGGCGATCAGCGTCCGCTACCATCGTGAGGATCCGTTCGAGAAGATCCGGCTCGCTCGACTGTTGATGCCCAACACACCGCTCATCTTCATGACGACCGGCATGCGGTTCATCACTTGGGAACCTGCACCGCGCGCCATCATGCGGCTCGCTTTGCGCGTCGTCGTCCGGCATGGTATCCGCCGTGTCCAGATCGTGGAGCCGATGAACAATATGAGCGCGCTGCTGGAGGCTGCTCGCATCGCTCGCGAAGAAGGAGCCGAGCAGGTCGTTGCCGGGCTCGTCTACAGCATCAGCCCAGTCCATACTGACGAGTTTTATCTCCGGTGTGCGGAGGATCTCGCCCGCGAGCGCCAACTCCTCGATCGGGTCTATATCAAGGATCCGTCCGGATTGCTCACACCAGAGCGTGTCCAGACGATCGTGCCAGCGCTCCGACGAGCACTCGGGCCAGATGTACCGCTCGAAATGCATTCCCATTGCACGATGGGCATGGCACCGCTCTGTTACTTGCGCGCAGTCGAACTCGGTGTCCAGACCGTTCACACCGCTATTCCGCCGCTCGCCGAGGGAACATCGTTGCCTTCCGTCTATCGGACGGTCGCGAACTTGCGGGAACTCGGCTTCGAGGCGGAAATCGATCTGCAACCGCTCACCCACGTGACGGCGTATCTCGAGAGGCTGGCACGTCGCAAGGGGTATCCTGTTGGGCAGCCGCTGGAGTACGATGTGTCCTTTTACCGCCACCAAGTGCCGGGAGGAATGATCACGACCCTGCGCCGGCATTTGAAGGAAGCGGGAGCAGAGCATCCGTTCGAGAAGGTGCTCGAAGAGATCGTCCGTGTCCGTGCTGAATTGGGCTATCCCATCATGGTCACCCCCTACTCGCAACTCGTCGCGACACAAGCGCTCCTCAATCTGGAAGCGCAGGAGCGCTATGAGAAGGTGCCTGACGAGGTGATCAAGTACGTGCTCGGGCGCTACGGTCCACCACCAGCACCGATCGATCCCTGGGTACAGGAACGGGTACTCTCGCTGCCGCGAGCACGTGAGCTCGATGTTCCAGTTCCCGAACCGACTCTCGAGGAACTTCGGCGGGCGTTCGGTTCCTCCATCTCGGACGAGGAGCTGCTCTTGCGCTGGGCACTTCCGAGCGATCAGGTCGATGCTGCATTGGCTCGCAAAACTGGGAATGTGGCCCTGTCCGGTAACAGGTACCGGCACCCGCTCGCCCAGCTGATCGCCCATGTCGCACAGCAACCATCTATCAGTTACTTCCATCTCGAACGAAATGGCGTCCGCCTCACGCTCGGTCGTCATTCGACTTCCCAGTAACAGCTCGAACGAGAGGAGCATCGACATGACAGCGCGGCCTACGGACCTCCGCCGCGTACGGGCTTTCGTTTTCGATGTCGACGGCACACTGATCCTTTCGGACAACCCCAGTTGGACAGGAGCGATTCCCCTCCCCGGGGCAGTCGAACTACTGGCCTGGCTCCGCGCGCATGGCTATCCGTTCGCCCTCTTCACGAGCGGAAGCACGGAATTGCCACAGACCTATGCGGCACGTCTCCGATCGGCCGGTCTCCATCTCGAGGACTGGCAAGTGGTCACGACCGGCGTTACTGCAGCAGAGATTATCGCGACCGAGTATCCGGGACGAAGTGTCTATGTCCTGGGCGAAGAAGGGACGCGTGCACCGCTCCGTGCGCGCGGCATCTCTCTTGTCGAGGGAGAGGATGCTCGCCGAGCAGGTGTGGTCTTGGTTGGATGGAGCCGAGCGCTGACGTATGATCAACTCGACACCGCATGCTGCGCGGTCTGGAACGGGGCCGATCTCTTGGTCACGTCGGGTGCTCGAGCGTTCGTCTCCAAACGCGGGCTGCAGCCGGGTTGGTCATGGTCGATAGCTCTTGCCATCGCGGAGACCACCGGCAAAGAGCCTCGCGTTGTCGGAAAGCCTTCGGTAGCTGCACTCCGCGCAGTTGGTCGTCTCTTAGGAGTGGAACCGCGCGAACTCGCTGTCGTCGGTGATGACCCGGACTTGGAACTTCGCATGGGCCGCGAGGCAGGTGCACTGACTATCCAGGTACGCACCGGACGAGGCACCGCAGCGATCGATACCCCAGTGAGCGGCGACCTCGTCGTAAGCGGTGTCGACGAGCTTCTCGCGCTTCTGCAGAACACGCCAACGAAGGAGGGTACCGCAGACCGGTAGGGAGCGTCACGCGATGGCTAACCGGAGATACTGGAACGAAGCGATGGAAACGATCGATGCTGCGGAACTGTGGCGGCTCGAGGACGAACGGCTGCGTTGGCAGTTGCGGTGGATCTGGGAACATTCGCCATTCTATCGCCAGAAGTTCGCCGAAGCCGGGATCGATCCGTTATCAATCGGGCGCGACTCGCTGTATCGTTTGCCGTTCACGGTCAAGGAGGAAGTGCGTCGAACCCAGGAGGAATATCCGCCACTCGGCGGGCATGCCTGCGTACCGCTCGAAGAGGTGGTACGCATCCATGCATCTTCGGGAACGACCGGCAAGCCGACGCTTGTCGGCTTGACTGAAGCCGATGCTCGCATGTGGAACGAGATCCTCGCTCGTTTTCTCTGGGCCACTGGCGTGCGCCCAGGCACTCGCGTCTGGCTCTCCGTGACGCTCGGTTGGTACATTGCTGGCCTCAGTTTCTACGAAGCGCTGCGCCAAATTCGCGCAACTGTCTACCCGGCTGGAACGATGGAGGCAACCCGCACGTTCAACGTCGTGCGTCGAGCTGGAGTCGATTACATGATCTCCAGCCCGACCTTCGTCAATTATCTCACCAATGTCGCTCGCGAGCGGCTCGGGATCGATCCAGGCTCCCTGGGCCTCAAGGCGATGGCACTCGGTGGAGAACCAGGCGCTGGCGTGCCACAGATTCGCCAGCAGATCGAAGAGACGTGGCGATGCAAGGTGTACGATGCCATGGGTACCGCCGACTTTGCGCCGATCCTCTGGACCGAGTGTGAAGCCCAAGCAGGCATGCACTTCATCGGACAAGGATTCGTTATCGCTGAGTTCATCGATCCTGAAACAGGCCAGTCCATCGAGCCCAAAGAAGGTCTCTTGGCCGAACTCGTCTATACAGCTATCCAGCGTGAATGTGTTCCCCTCATTCGTTTCCGAATCGGCGATCTCGTTCGGATCGAGGGTACTGGCAAGTGCGAGTGCGGCCGCACTGGGATACGGATCCGCTGTGTCGGCCGCGTCGACGACATGTTCATCGTCCGCGGCGTCAACGTCTTCCCGAGTGCAGTTGCCGACGTCATTGCCTCCTTTCGACCACGCGTCACTGGCGAGTTCCAGATTCGTCTGCCGCCACGCGGGCTCCCTATCGAGCCCCCCGTGCCTGTCATCGTCGAACTCGGTCCCGAGCCGGGTGACCTCCACCGGCTCAAGCGGGATCTGGAAGAAGCGATCCGTTCGCAGCTCATCTTCCGCGCCGTCGTCCAACTCGTCCCCAAAGGGGAACTCTCTCCGACCGGTACCATGAAGCGACAGGTCATCCTCCGAGAAGAACGCTAACGATTTCTCCTGTTTCGACATGAATCGTCTCTTCCACGATCCGGCACCTGACCACTCGGTGAGCGTGCCTGCTGGATACCTGACCGCGCTCCGTCTCACCGGGTGACCACTCCACCCCACGCGAACAGGAACGACCCATTTCGCAGTCCGACACGCGTTTTCTCCTGCTCTCGCGCTCCAGCAGTTGTTCATCGGGACAACACATGTGAGTCCTCCCCGGGGAAGAGGGGCATCGCGCGAGCTGCGCCTGGGACGGGAACCGACGGCACGGCAGCCGACACGTCCAGAGCAGGGCCAGGCAACCCCGAGAATCGACCTATTCTTCGACGATAGCCTTTGCAGCAACCCAGCGCTGTCCTGATCGAGCAGGACGGTTCAAAGCCGCTCGTCTCGAACGCACCCGTGCTGATCTCACCGACAAACGAGGTGCTCGGCGCTGAATCGAGCGAGACACCTCACTCGTTTGCCGTCCGTTGCCGCCAGAAGTCGAGTCGATCCACGACACGCTCTGTCCACCCACTGGCGAAGCTGCTCGCCCGAGCGTGACCCCGAGCCGCGGAGCCAGCCCCGTCTCCGGGACTCTCGGTTAGCCCACTCTTACGCTGCGAGTGCCCGTTGCAGGACCGCGAGCACCTCGGCATTGGCACGCTGGCTGACCCAGGCCATCGGCGCGAAGACATCGAAACCGTGGAAGGCTCCCGCGAAGACGTGCAACTCGGTCGGCACACCAGCCTGCATCAAGCGCTGCGCGTAGGCGATGTCTTCGTCGCGGAAAAGATCCGCTGTGCCGACGAGCACATAGGCTGGCGGAAGTCCGGCCAGATCATCCGCCCGGGCGGGGGCTGCATAGGGCGGCACGTCCGGACTCCCCGGCTCTCGACCGAGGTAGGCACGCCAGCCGATCAGATTCCAGTCCCGCGTCCAGATCAGGCGCGGATCAGTGATCTCGTAGCTCGAGGGGGTTTGGTTCCGGTCATCGAGCATGGGATAGATGAGAAGTTGGAAACGGACAGGCACTTCGCCGCGATCGCGCGCCAGGAGCGCCAGACCAGCAGCCAGACCTCCTCCCGCACTCGCGCCAGCGATGGCGAGTCGCGCGCGATCGACTCCGAGTTGCTCGGCGCGCTCAGCGACCCACCGGAGCGCGGCATAACAATCTTCGAGCGGTGCCGGGTAGGGATGTTCAGGGGCCAACCGGTAATCGACCGAGGCAACCAGCGCCGGAATGTGCCGGGCCAACTCCGCACACTGCTGGTCGTTCATTTCCGGGGCGCCCATGACGTACCCGCCCCCATGGATCCACAGGAGTACCGGGAGCGGACCCGTTACCTCGCTCGGCCGGTAGAGGCGAACCCGTACCATCGTCCCATCGAAGGAATTGGGAGCGAGCTCATCGGTCACCGCGACATCGCTGGGCAGCGGGGGCAACAGGCTGGCGAGTGCCTCGCGCAGAATCTGGAGTCGCCGGCGGGCCAGCGAGATATCGCGGAGGTCGAGGAGGAACTCTTCGGGAATTTCTCGGAGTGCGGCAGCGAGCTCTGGATCGAGTCGCGCGAACACGGACATCGCTCAGCCTCCTCTTCCTCTCGTTGTCCGGGTGTCAAAGCTGAACCACACCCTACCATGACGAGCGTATCCGAACGAGGCAGTGGTTCATTCGGCTGACACGGTGACGGTCAGGCGATCGGGCTGAACGCGGCGACGATCATACTGTAGTAGCTCGGCGCCTCGTAGCAGAGGACCTCGCCGCGCAGGGGCACCCGTCGCATCACCCCGGCCAGCATCAGGGTCTGCCACAAGCCATCGATCGCCGCGTTCGTCGCCTTCTCCTCCGGTAGCTCGATCAGTCGGCCCGGATCGTTGGCTTCGAGCGCTTCCACTACCAACCGATCGACCTCAGCGGCATCGGGATGAAATCCGTAAGGGCCATCGGCACGGTGGGTATGTGCCCAGTCACAGCTGGCGATGAAGGCGATGCGCCGGCCATCTCGCTCGGCAGCGAGCGCCACGGCTTCACCGAACGTCACCAAGCGTTCGCGCGGCAGCCGACGGGAAGGTGTCACGATCACGACCGGCGGGCCGATATCTTCGTCGGGCGGCGGCGCCAGGACATCGCCATGGCCGACCAGATTCCGTCCGTGCCCGAGAAACCAGAGCGGCGTCATCGTCCCCCAATCGAGCGGGATGACCGATTGATCCCAGCGATTCCCGGCAAAGCCAGCCAACGCCACCGGAACACCCAGTTCGCGCGCTGCTCCCGCGATCGCCTCCGTCGCTGCTCGGTCCAACGGTACGTTCATCTCGATCTGTCGCCCACGCCAGCGGAGTGTCCCTGCTCCGCGCGCCGTCAAGGCCAGGCAGACCATGCCGTCCACGCGCACACCATGCGGCGTCGCCACGACGAGGACGTCCGGCTGCGCCGCAGCACAGCGCCGCCCGAGTTCGAACATCGCGGCCCGCGTCGCCAAACCCCCTTCGGCATCCTCGGAAAGCTCGGGGATGATCGGAAAACCGTGCGGTGCCACGGCACCGAAAACGATTCCCATCGCCACATTCCTCCTTCCCCGGGCAGTATCCCATGACAGCGAAGGCAGGGCAACGCATCCCACCTCGTCCGTTTACGCAGCGTTTACCGAGGGTAGCGAGGCTCCGTCTCGAAAGCCGGCTGATGACCGGCTCGGCAAGACCAGAAGAGGGAGGTCACCGATGGCCCAGCCGCAAACGCTCCGACGAGTCCAGCGCTCCACTCGAGGCAAACGGATTGCACTCGTTGTCGGAGGGACGCTGCTCACCCTGTTCCTCGCGCTGCAGGGAGTCGCCCTGGCGCTCCCGCGGACCAATCCACCGGTGGTCGCTGAGCCCGCCTGGGACAGTCCCCAGACACGCGAACTCTTCATGCGTGCCTGCGGCGACTGTCACTCTAACCAAACCAACTGGCGCTGGTATACCTACGTCGCACCAGCCGCTTTCCTGGCCTATCGCGACGTCATCGAAGGACGACAAAAGTGCAACGTCTCGGAATGGGGAAGCGGGGGCGAAGCCAAGTGCGACGAGTCGGTCGAACAGATCCGGGAAGGCAAGATGCCACCGTGGTTCTACCTCCCACTCCACCCTGAGGCCAACCTCTCGGCACAGGAAAAGGACCAACTCATCCGCGGCCTGCTCGCGACCTTCGGCGAAGGGGGCGGCGAACGAGAGCGACGTGGCGAACCCGGCACACGGCCAGGAGAGGACGAATCAGGAGAGGAAGGAGCACGCACCAGCCCGCTCGCTCTCCGCCTCGCCTGAGCATGGCGCTCGGTATCTCGGAGCGTGCTGGCATTCTCTGGCAGCGGGTGAAAGGAGTTCGACGACACAATACTTGACGGAGCGTGTGCGGATCTGCTAGCCTCAGAAACAAAGGCGCGGAAGGGAAGCAGTAGCGCGCCGAACCCGGTCAGCGAGCCGGGGCTCGCGGTGGAAGCCCGGTCCGGTACGGTGCGCGAACTCGTCCCAGAGCTGCGTTCGCGAACCTGGTCGAGTAGCGAGCGTCGGGTTGCGCCCGTTATCGCGCAGAGAGTGGGCGTCGCTTCTTCGGAAGCGGCGGCCAAGTAGGGTGGTACCACGGGAGCGGCCCGTCCCTTCGCGGACGGGCCGCTCGGCATCTGAGGGGAACGATGTTCTACCGGATCTCGAGCCTGCTCCGACTCTCCCTTAGCCGGCCCCGGGGAGGGGCCAGGATGATCGCGGGACGGTCGTGATGGCCGCTCGGAATGTGCCACCGGCCTCCCGCACAGGAAGCCGGTTCCATGAATCCAGTCACTGGAGGGAGTCGATGAGCGACCGATTGATCATCTTCGATACCACACTGCGGGACGGTGAGCAGTCACCTGGCGCAACGATGACCGAGGACGAGAAGATCGAAGTGGCCCGGCAACTGGTCAAGCTCGGGGTAGACGTCATCGAGGCAGGCTTTCCCGCTGCCTCACCTGGCGACCTCCGCGCCGTCCAGCGGATCAGCCGCGAGGTCAAGGGTGTGACCATCTGTGCGCTGGCTCGTGCCAATCAGCAGGATATCGATGCGGCGTGGGAAGGGGTGCGCGATGCCGAACAGCCGCGCATCCATACCTTCATCGCTACCTCGCCGATCCATATGGAATACAAGCTCCGCAAGACACCAGAGCAAGTCCTCGAGGCTGCCCGCTTTGCGGTGCGGACCGCCAAGCGCTATGTCAGCGACGTCGAGTTCTCGGCGGAGGACGCGACCCGCTCCGATTGGGACTTCCTCTGCCGTGTCTTCGCTGCCGCCATCGAGGAGGGCGCCACGACGATCAACATCCCGGATACCGTCGGCTATGCGGTACCCCATGAGTTCGCCGAGCTCGTCCGCTACGTCATGGAGCACACGCCCGGCATCGAAAAGGTGACGGTGAGTGTCCACTGCCACAACGATCTCGGCCTGGCCACTGCGAACACGCTGGCCGCGATCCGGGTCGGGGCACGGCAGGCGGAGGTGACGATCAACGGGATCGGCGAGCGTGCCGGAAACACCGCGCTGGAAGAGGTCGTGATGGCGCTGCACGTGCGCCGCGACGTGTTCGGGGGCATCCTGCCACGCGTCGTGACCGAACAGATCGTGCCGACCTCCAAGCTGGTCCAGCGGATCACCGGTATCCAGGTCCAGCCCAACAAGGCGATCGTCGGGGCCAATGCCTTCGCGCACGAAGCGGGCATCCACCAGGACGGCATGCTCAAGCACCGCATGACCTACGAGATCATGACCCCGCAGTCGGTCGGCTGGGAGGCCAGTCGCCTCGTGCTGGGTAAGCATTCCGGTCGTGCCGGATTCACCGCCCGGCTCAAGGAACTGGGCTACGGCGATCTCTCGCGGGAGCGGATCGAGCAACTGTACCAGCGTTTCATCGATCTCTGCGACCGGAAGAAGACGGTCACCGATGCCGACATCATCGCGATCGTCGAGGATCAGCTGGCCCAAGTCCCGCAACGCTATACGTTGAAGGGCTGGCGCGCACATTCCGGCTCGGACGGTCGAGCGGAAGCGTGGGTGAAGCTGGAAATCGACGGTGTCGAGCGAGAAGCATCCGCCTCCGGCAACGGGCAGATCGATGCGCTCTTCAAGGCGATCGACCGGCTGGTGGGTCGCCACTGTGAACTGGAGGCGTTCCATGTCGATGCCGTGAGCCCGGGCGAAGATGCACAAGGACAAGTCACTGTCCATCTGCGCTGTGGCACGCAGGTCTATAATGGCCGGGGCGTCGCGACGGACGTCATCGAAGCGAGCCTCCGTGCCTATCTCATGGCACTCAATCGGGCAGCGCTGACGACACCAGTCTCGGTCAGTGGAGGTGAATGACGAGCATGGGTATGACGATGGCAGAAAAGATCCTGGCTCGGGCGGCAGGACGTCGCCGCGTCGAGCCGGGAGAAATCATCGAGGTCGCGGTCGATCTGGTGATGACCAACGACATCACCGCCCCACTCTCCATCGCTGAGTTCAAGAAGCTCGGGGTCGAACGCGTCTTCGACCCCAAGAAGGTCGTCTTCGTGCCCGATCACTTCGTGCCCGCCAAGGACATCAAGGCAGCGGAGCAGTCCAAGATCATGCGCGAGTTCGCGCTCGAACAGGGAGCGATCTACTTCGAGATCGGTCGGGCCGGTATCGAGCACGTCGTTTTGCCGGAGCACGGCCTCACCCGCCCAGGCATGGTCATCATTGGTGCCGATTCCCATACCTGCACCTATGGTGCCTTCAATGCCTTCGCGACAGGGATGGGTTCGACCGACATCGCCGCCGCGATGGCGACCGGCACGACCTGGATGCGCGTCCCGCAAACGATCAAGTTCGTCTACACCGGCACGCTGCCCCCGTTCGTGACTGGCAAAGATCTCATCCTCTACACCATCGGGCAGATCGGCGTCGACGGTGCCTTGTACGCCTGCATGGAGTTCACTGGCCCGGTGATCGACCAGCTTCCGATGGACGACCGGATCACCATGGCCAACATGGCCATCGAGGCTGGTGCCAAGACCGGCATCTTCGCCTGCGACGACAAGACGCGCGAATGGCTGGCCAAGGTCACCACGGAACCGTACGAGCCAGTGGACAGCGATCCGGATGCCCGCTACGCCCAGATCATCGAGTTCGATGTCTCCAACCTGCGTCCGCTGGTGGCGCTTCCTCACTTGCCGTCCAACGTTCGCCCCGCCGACGAGGTGCGTGATCTGCCGATCGACCAAGTGGTCATCGGCTCCTGCACCAACGGTCGGCTGAGCGATCTCCGCATCGCCGCGGAGATCCTGAAAGGGCGGCAGGTGCACCCGCGCGTTCGCTGCATCGTGATCCCGGGCAGTCAGGAAGTGGCCAAGCAGGCGACCAGGGAAGGGTTGGTGGATATCTTCCTGGAAGCCGGCGCCGTCTTCTCGGTCTCCACCTGCGGTCCCTGCCTCGGCGGATACATGGGCGTGCTGGCGAAGGGCGAGCGCTGCGTCTCGACCACCAACCGCAACTTCCGCGGGCGCATGGGACACCGCGAATCGGAGGTCATCCTGGCCAGCCCAGCAGTGGCGGCAGCCAGCGCCGTTCTGGGTCGTGTCGCATCGCCGTTCGAACTCAACTGAAGCGAGGAGCGGAGAGCGGAGCAGGTGGCCGCTCTCCGCAGGCACTCGACGTGCAAGCGAGGAGGGCAGTTCCCGTGCCGATGCGTGGGCGTGTCTGGAAGTTCGGTGACAACATCGATACTGACGTCATCATCCCGGCCCGGTACCTGGTGACGATCGATCCCCAGGAACTGGCACAACACGTCATGGAAGACATCGACCCCGAGTTCGCCAGCAAGGTGCAACCGGGCGACATCATCGTGGCTGGGCGCAACTTCGGCTGCGGCTCGTCACGCGAACATGCACCGATCGCGATCAAGGCTGCCGGTGTCCAGGCGGTAGTGGCTGAATCGTTCGCCCGGATCTTCTTCCGCAACGCCATCAATATCGGGCTTCCGGTCGTGGAGGCGCCCGAGGCAGTCCGTGAGACGGAAACGGGCGACGAACTCGAGATCGACACCGAAAACGGAATCGTCCGCAACCTGCGCACCGGCAAGACCTACAAGGCGACGCAGTACGACGCGTTCATCCAACATATCATCCGCGCTGGTGGGCTCTTGAATGCCGTCCGCGAGCGTCTCGCCGCGCGCCAGGCAGCGGGGGGAAGCCAGTGAGCGAGGTGCACGTGCTCCTCCTGCCCGGCGACGGTATCGGCCCAGAGGTGGTCGCCGCAGCCCAGCGTGTCCTCGAACTGGTCGGCCACCGGACTGGTTATCGTTTCGTCTTCTCGGAGGACCTCGTCGGTGGGGCAGCGATCGATGCCTATGGCACGCCGCTCCGCGACGAGACGGTCGAAATGGCGCTTCGCTCCGATGCCGTCTTCCTCGGGGCGGTCGGTGGCCCCAAGTGGGATCATCTCCCAAAGGCCACACGCCCGGAGGCCGGTCTCTTGCGCTTACGGAAGGAGCTCGGGCTCTTCGCCAACCTGCGGCCGGTACGCGTCTTCGACCCGCTCGCCGATGCCACGCCGCTCAAGCCGGAGATCGTGCGCGGCGTCGACCTTATCGTGGTCCGCGAGCTGACCGGAGGGCTCTACTTCGGTCAGCCGTCCGAGCTGCGCCGCGAGCCAACTGGCCGCTGGGCAGTCGACACCCTTCCCTATCGAGAGGAGGAGATCGCGCGGATCGTCGACCTCGCGTTCCAGCTTGCCCGGGCACGTCGCCGCAAGGTGACGAGCGTCGACAAGGCGAATGTACTCAACACCTCGGCGCTGTGGCGCGAAGTCGCCAGTGAGATCGGTCAGCGCTATCCAGACGTCACGCTCGAGCATGCCCTGGTCGATTCCTGCGCGATGCGTCTGGTCGCCCGGCCGCGCGATTTCGACGTTCTCGTCATGGAGAATCTCTTCGGCGACATCTTGAGCGACGAGGCAGCAGTCTTGGCCGGCTCGCTCGGCATGCTCCCTTCGGCGAGCTTGCACGGGCAGCCACCGCAACGGCCTGGCTCGCCGGCGGTCCGCTTCGGGCTGTACGAACCGGTGCATGGCTCGGCACCGGACATCGCTGGCAAGGGGATCGCCAATCCCATCGGCGCCATCCTGAGCGCGGCCCTGCTCGTTCGCTGGACACTGGGGAACGAGCGCGCTGCGACGGCGATCGAGCAGGCAGTCGAGGAAACGCTCGCCTCCGGTGCACGGACGGCCGACCTGGCCCGTCCTGGAGAGCCAGCCATGGGGACCGAGGCCTTCACCGATCGGTTACTGGAGCGACTCGCGTCGATCCTTTCTGCCTGACACGCCGCAGTCGATGCCCCGGCCAGTTGCACTGACGGCCGGACTCTCGTGACCAGCTCGTCACCCATGAGCGTATTCGTCCGCCCCCCCGTGCATGCACGGGGGGCGGCTTCATTCTCCGACAACCAGAGAAGCGGGGCCATCCGGCTTCATCGGACGTAACCGGTTTCGCGGACCGAACGCGCGCTCCCCAGTTGCGCAACCGGGACCGATCGCACGCCGGGATCGTTCCTCGGATACGACCGCTGCACCGGCTTCCCCTTCGCCCCCTGGCTCGCGTTCGCCGCGCGGTACCAGCGGAGGGCGAGCGAACGGTGCCCGCACCGGGAGGGGAGGACGACGTTCGGCCGGGCCGCACGAGCCGCCTCGCTGAGAGAGTCCTCCCACCGGAATGCGATCGGCCCGATCGGTCCTGTTTCCCATCCGTCGTGATAGTCGCCAGAATGACGACGCGCGATCGAACACCGCGCAAGGCTGCGCATGCTCCATCGCCAGTGGTACCCTCTGGGGATGAGCGGGAAGGGGAGGGACGTGGCGAACAGCAAGCGTCCGCGGCACACTGACCGCCGCACCGCCAGGCGAGCCAGCATGTCCCAGAGCAGCACCGGGCGTGGCCCGGTGGTCTTCGCAGCGCTCGCGTTGATCGCCATGCTGCTCGTCGCTGTCTGGGCCATCCGTGGTCTCTGGCGCACTCCCCCATCGGAAGCTCCCGGTTCGGCAACGACCCCGTCCGTCGAGTCTGCTCTACCGGTCGTGACCGCTCCACCGGGTTCGCCTAGCAACCTCCCTCTGTCCCCAGTGGAGACCCCGGACACTGGAGCGACCCCGACACCCGCTCCGACTCCGACCCCGCCTCCACCGATCGTCGTCGGTGCATTCGGCGAGTTGCCCGTTCCGAACATCCCACAACCGGCCTACCCGCCGAACCTCCTGAACCTGACCTACGAACTGGCCATCGATCTCGCGCGCCTGCCGCAGGACGCTCCGGTCTATCGCTTGGTCCCCCGCCAGTGGGACGAGACGACTGTCCGAGCCCTCGCCCGCTCGCTCGGCATCGATGGAACAGTCGAGCGGACAGCCGGTGGTGGTTTCCTCGTCCGCAGCTCGCGCGGGCAGCTCATCGTCAACGAGCTGACGATCCAGTACCAGGCCGAACTCCCCAGCCCGACGCCTCAGCCGACGAACTCGCCTGCAGCTACCCCCGAGACCACGCCGGCGGAAACCGCCCTCCCAGACGACGCGGAACTCCGCCGGATCGCCCGCGACTGGCTTCAGAGCCACCAGCTGGTTTCCACGCCGATCGACGAGGGACAGGTGCGCGAGCGCCTGCCGGATCGCGGTCTGGCCATCGTCACCTTCGGTCCTGCCGAACCAACACCGGTCCTCTCCGCGTTTCCCGGCGCGACCGTCACCGTCGCGAGCGATGGAACGGTCCGCCAGGCATTCGTGGCCTGGCCAGCCGCACTCGAGCCATCCACCTACAGCCTCCGGCCAGCCCAGGCGCTCTGGCAGGATGTGCAGAGCGGGCGCGCGACGGTGGAAGTCGACGAGCGTCTCTTCGAGCGAGCCAGCCTGCCGCTGCGCGGTGTGGCTCGTCTCACGAGTGCCGAACTCGCGTGGGTCGATGCAGGGCAAGGGAGCTCACGCTATCTCACGCCGGTCGTCCGTTTCCGCGGTACCGCGACCATCGAGGGATATCCGGAGCCGGTCGAGGTCGTGGTGACGGTCGTCGCCGTCGCTGCACAAGCCTCGCCGCGGGGGTGAAGAGCGAGCACAGGGAACGGAGGTGCCGTGAAGACGACACACGCTGGTCAGCAACTGCTCCGACTCGGGCTTCTGCTCGCCGTGCTGTCGATCGTGTTGCCCCCCGCGACGCACATCCCCAGTGCGCAGGCAGCACCATCGTTCGTCCGCTGGGGATACTACGTGACGTACGACCGCACGTCGTGGACCACCCTGCAAGCGCACCTCGGCACGCTCGACATCGTGTCCCCGTACTTTTTCCAGCTGCGCGCTGACGGGACGATCGAGGAGCTGAGCGACCCCACCGCCGACAGCTTCCTCCGCCAGAGTAGGATCACGGTCGTCCCGATGATCAAGAACGTACCGCGCTGGAACGACTTTACCCCCCTGATCGCCGATCCCGTGCAGCGCAGTGCCGTGATCACTCGCCTCGTGCGACTAGTCGAGGAGCGCGGCTACAGTGGCATTCACATCGACTTCGAAGCAGTGAATGCCGGCGATGCCCCGCACCTCACCGCCTTCATGCGCGAACTCGCTGCCCAACTCCGCCCACGCGGCAAGTTGGTGACACAAGCGGTCGTGGCCCGCACCTCGGACACTCCGACCACCTGGGGCGGTGCCTATGACTATCCGGCACTGGCCGAGGTGAACGACTACATCGTCGTTATGGCATACGATTTCCACTATGCTGGAGGGTCACCGGGTCCGGTCGGCCCGTATACGTGGGTGCAACGAGTCGTCAGCTACCTGACGACTCGTGTTCCCCGCGAGAAGCTGATCCTCGGCATTCCGCTCTATGGTTACGACTGGAACGTGACTGCCGGGCCGCCAGCTCGTTCGGTTCGCTATGACCAGGTACGAGAACTGCTCCGCCGACCAGGAGCGAGCAGCGGTTACGACGAAACGGAAAAAGAGGCGTGGATCCGCTACACCGACGATCAGGGACAGCGGCACGAAGTCTGGCACGCTGACGCGCGGAGCGTCGCCGCGCGCGTCGATCTCGCGCTCGATCGTGGTCTCGCGGGTGTCGCGCTCTGGCGGCTCGGACACGAGGACCCAGCTGTTTGGGATGATTTGGCTCGCCTGAACACGCCGGCCACTCGGATCCCCGCATTTCCGTCGACGCCGGAACGGCGCTACTTCCCGGAAACTGGCCACTCGCTCTCCCACGGCTTCAAGGCCTTCTGGGAACGGAGCGGCGGGCTGCCGATTTTCGGGTATCCGCTCACCGAGGAGTTCAGCGAAATCAATCCGGATCTCGGTAAGCCCTTCACGGTCCAGTACTTCGAGCGGCAGCGATTCGAGTATCATCCGGAACTCGCGGGGACCCCCTACGAAGTCCAGCTCGGCCGGTTGGGAGTGGAGGACGCGAAGCGGCGTGGCCTTCTCGGGCATCCAGCGTTTCAGCCGATCCCGGCCAGTGCTGTCTCCGGGGACTGCTGGTTCTTCCCGGAGACCGGACACGCAGTCTGTGGCCGCTTCCTCGCCTACTGGCGCTCCTATGGGCTCGAGTTCGGTGATCCCGGGATCTCCTTCCGCGAGTCGCTGGCGCTCTTCGGCTACCCGATCTCGGAACCCTTCACTGATCCCGTTACCGGCCTGACCATCCAGTACTTCGAGCGGGCGCGCTTCGAGTATCATCCGGAGAACCCGGAACCGTACCAGGTGCTCCTCGGACTGCTCGGTCGTGATCTGGTTCGGGCGAAAGGATGGATCCGGTGAGTGTCGCCAAGCGCCTGCTCGTCCTCCATGGTCCGAACCTGAATTTGCTGGGCCGGCGCGAGCCAGAGGTGTATGGAACGACGACACTGGCCGAGATCGACCAGCGACTGCAGGAACTGGCACAGGCACACGGATTCGAGGTCATCTGCGCGCAATCCAATCATGAAGGGGAACTCGTTGACCTGATTCAGCGCTACGGCTGGGAAGTGGCTGGCATCATCCTCAACCCCGGCGCCTTGACCCATTACAGTATCGCCTTGCGCGACGCGGTCGCTGCGGTCCCAGCACCAGTCGTCGAGGTCCATCTCTCCAACATTCATGCCCGCGAGCCATTCCGGCATCGGTCGGTCATCGCACCGGTCGCGGTGGGACAGATTTGTGGTTTCGGTCCGATGAGCTACGAACTGGCACTCATCTATCTCGTACGACGAGCGGAAGGAGCGATCGGGTGAACACATCGGAACGACTGGCGCGGCTGCGAGAACGGTTGCGCGAGCAGGAACTGGATGCGATCGTCATCACGCACCCCTCCAATCGTTTTTGGCTGAGCGGCTTTACTGGCGAGGATATTCCCCCCAACGAATCCGCTGGCCATCTCGTGATCAGCCACTCTGCCGCGGTCGTCGTCACCAGCCGACTCAACAGTGTCCTGGCCCAACAAGAGGCCATCGGTTTTGAGGTGTTCGATCGCGAGCGCGACTTCGCCCGCGGCGACGCGCTCGTTCTCCAGGAGATGGGGGTACGGCGTGTCGGCTTCGAGGACCGCGCGATTCTCTATCGCGACGTCCAGGTCTTGCGCGAGACATTGGGTCGCGCAGTCGAACTCATCGCGGTGGGAACGCTGGTCGACGATCTGCGCGCTCGCAAGACACCAGACGAGTTGGAATGGATCAGGCAGGCCCAGGCGGTCACCGACGCCGCCTTCCAGGCAGTGCTCGCTGAACTCCGGCCCGGGCTGAGCGAGCGCGCGGTCGCGCTCCGTCTGGAGCAGGCACTCGTGGAGGCCGGTGCCGATGGGATCGCCTTCCCGATCGCCGTCGCCTCCGGCCCACACGGTGCGCTCCCGCACTATCGTCCCACCCAACGCCGGTTGAGCACTGGCGAACCGATCGTCATCGACATGGGAGCCATCGTCGCCGGCTACTGCGCCGATCTGACGCGGACCGTCTGGATCGGTCAGCCCGACCAGCAGCTGGAGCGCATTTTCTCCATCGTGCTCGCGGCCTTGGAAGCGGCGGAAGCCGGCATACGACCAGGAATGACCGGACGGGAGGCCGATGCACTCGCCCGACAGGTGATCGCCGAGGCTGGCTACGGGGATGCCTTCACCCACTCGCTCGGGCATGGTGTCGGCGTACGCGTGCACGAGGCACCCGCACTGTCACCGGCCTCCGATCAAATCCTCGAACCCGGGCACGTGGTGACGATCGAGCCGGGGATTTATGTGCCAGGATGGGGTGGTGTCCGGATCGAGGATCTCGCAGTCGTCCGTGAAAGCGGCATCGAGGTTCTGACCCGTACCCCCAAGCGGATCGATCGCGCCGGATCATAAGGGAAGAACCGTGTACCCATCCGGAAGGGTGAGTCGTATCTCGTATACTGAGCGACAAGAGGTGGATCACGTTCGGCACAGCAGGGGGATTCCGGGATGATCGAGACCGGTGATCTCAGGAAAGGCTTGACGCTGCTCATCGACGGCGAACTGGTTCGCGTCCTCGACTATCAGCACGTCAAGATGGGACGCGGCAGCGCCTTCGTCCGCTTGACCCTCAAGAACTTACGCACCGGAGCCACCACGACGACGACCGTCCAAGCGGGGACACGCTTCGAACTCGCCCCGCTCGAGCGGCATCGGGTGCAGTTCCTCTATGAGGACAGTGGCCAATACCATTTCATGGATACCGAGACGTTCGAGCAGTTCGCGATCGATCGAGAAGCGCTCGGCGATGCGGTCTATTACCTCAAGGAGGGCCTCCAACTCGATCTCCTGACCTACAACGGCCAGCCTGTCGAAGTCGAGTTACCAGTTACGGTCGATCTCAAAGTCGTGGATACTCCACCCGGTGTGCGTGGTGATACGCAGTCTGGTGGTGGAAAGCCGGCAACCCTCGAAACGGGACTCGTTGTCACTGTTCCCTTTTTCATCGAGATCGGTGATATCGTGCGCGTGGATACGCGCACGGGCGAATATATCGAGCGGGTGAGCTGACGATGTCGGAAGAGGCCCGACCAGGATCGTCTCGCGCTCCCGACTACGGAGCACTGACGCGTACGGTCCGCGAACTCATCGAGGTGATGCGAGCAGCCGGACTCCAGCGTCTCGAAGTCAGTCACGGCGATTTGCGCATCGTGCTGGAGAGCGCAGCACTCAGTGCAGCAGCGACGCTCCTGCCGCCGGCAGCAGTCTCGCCCGGGCGAACAGCCGAGCAGCACACAGCGGCGCTCGAGCAGCTGGAGACGATCACCGCACCGATGGTCGGAACCTTCTATGCAGCACCGCGGCCAGGTGCCGAACCATTCGTTCGTGTCGGTGATCGGGTCGAGCCAGGGCAAGTCGTGGCGATCATCGAGGCGATGAAGGTGATGAACGAGATCGTGGCGGAACGCGCTGGCACCATCGTCGAGATCCTGGTCGAGAACGGTCAACCGGTCGAATACGGGCAGCCGCTGATGCGACTGCGACCCGATTGACGAGGGACAGCGATGTTGCCGAGCGAGGTCATCGGGGTCGCCGCTCTCACCCGCTTCATCAAGGACCTCCTGGAAGAGCACCCGAACCTCCGCCTGCTCCGTGTGCGCGGTGAGATCACCAACGCTCGAACGTATGCCAGTGGACACTGGTACTTCAATCTGCGCGAGGGAGAAGCGATCCTGCGTTGCGTTCTGTTCCGCAGTCAGGCACAACTCCTGACCTATCTCCCCCGCGATGGAGACGAAGCGATCGCCAGTGGGTCACTGGGCGTCTATGAGCGCGACGGGGTCTACCAGCTGTATGTCGAGCACCTCCAGCCGCTCGGCGATGGCGCATTGCGCCAGCAGTTCGAGCGCCTCAAGGAAAAGCTGGAACGCGAGGGATTGTTCGATCAGCGGCGCAAGCGTCCCCTGCCGCTGCGTCCCCGCTGCATCGCGGTGGTGACCTCCCCTCACGGGGCAGTCTGGCACGACATCCAAACCATTCTGCGTCGCCGCTATCCCTACGTGCACCTGTTGCTCGCCCCGGCCCGCGTGCAGGGAGACGATGCGGTCGAGACACTCATCGCCGCTCTGGAGTCGGTCCAACTGGACGGACGGGCGGAGGTCGTCATCATCGCCCGTGGTGGCGGATCGCTCGAAGACCTCTGGTGTTTCAACGACGAGCGACTGGCCCGAGCGATCTACGCGAGCAGGATTCCCGTCGTGTCAGCCATCGGTCACGAGACGGATTGGACGATCTGCGACTACGTCGCCGACCTTCGTGCACCGACACCGTCAGCAGCTGCCGAACTGGTCACGCCACACGATCGTCGTACCCTGGTCAGGCAACTCGTCGATTTGGAAGAGCGGCTGGAAGCGCTGGCCACACGCCGGCTGGTGCGTACGCGTGACCATGTTGGGCAGCTCCAGTATCGACTTCACCGTGCAGCGCCCCTGCACCGCATGGACAACCTGCGGCAACGCCTGGATCAGTCAGCTCAGCGGATCGACCGAGCGATCCTGCTGCGCTTGGCACGCCAACGCCAGCACGTGCAAGCACTCGGCCGCGAACTGGAATTGCTCAGCCCCTACGGCCCGTTAGCTCGGGGTTACCTCCTGGCCGAGGACAGTGCCAGTGGTGAGGTCGTCCGTTCCATCCGTCAGGTCAGTCTCGGCCAGGCTCTCCGCCTTCACTTCAGCGACGGTCAGGCTGAGACGATCGTCCGATCGATCGAGTTGAGCGAATGAGAGGGGGACAGGATGACCGAGCAAGCGGACGGCGCGGTGCCACACCCGATCGACCTCTTCGAACAGCTCGTCAGCGAAGTCGAAGCGATCGTCCAGCGACTGGAGAACGAGAACCTGCCCCTGGCCGAGGCGATCCGGGAGTACCAGCGAGGAGTCGAGCTGATCCGCCAATGCAACGCCATTCTGGATCAAGCCGAACTGCAGATCTCCCAGTTGCGCACCAGCTCGCCGGAGGCCGGACTCGCCTTCCCGGCTGACCTGCTCGGCTTTCTCGATAGCGAAGACGATTCTTCCCTCGCTTGAACTCACGCGGGAGAAGCGGCAGAAAGACGAGCACGCGAACGCTTCGTTCGGCTCGAGTAGAACGCGCGCGGATGCGTCGCGTGCGGTCCTCGTTCGACCGACCCCGCTCGCCACCGTGCTGGCTGGGCGCAGGCTCGCTGGCTTCTTCCGGCCCAGACCACCTTTTTCCCGAACTACACGGGTTGGACTTCCATGACCTGGCTGCCTCAGCAACGCGCGGCTGACCGCGCTGCGTGCTGGGTAACGGGGGCAGTCAGCGCCATCCAGCGTCGGAAGCTCGGCGACCCGTCGGCCCTGACGGCCCGGCGGGTCGGGCACGCCCGGCCCCTCCAACGCGCAACACGTGGGCGATGGCGCCGCCCCGTGGTGCGCACCTGTCGAACCGCAGACGTACCGTCCGATCCTGTAGGGGCGACGCGTGTGTCAGCCGCCGCGCCATCGGCGCGGCAACACCCGTTCGTGGCAGGCGACATTCATGGCGATGCGGCACTCATGTCGAGGAAATGGCCACAGGGCGACGTGCCGGCCCCCTGGTCGGCGGGTCAGGCAGCACCTGACCCCTACAACGCCGGGTTACCGCCCGAACGTGGCGCACACATACCCGACCGGGGATGCATTGCACCGCAGTGTAGGGGCGACGCGCGGCGTCGCCCGCCGCGCCATCAGGAGCGGTAAACCCACGATACGCACCGGCGCACCGTGACGCGAACGCCTCCCCGGCGATCGGCGCACGGGCACGGGGTGTTGACCGGCCCTGGCGACCCGGCGGGTGAGGCACCGCCTGACCCCTACAGGACGGGGGCGTCCCCGCTGACTATGGCGCACCACTGCCCGACCGGGGATGGGCCGTCCACCCAATGGAGGGGCGAGGCACTGCCGCGCCCACCGTGCCGGTGGCGCGGCCACCCCTCCCGCGCGCCGCCCGCCGAGCGGCAGGATGAGCGGCGGGACAAGACGGCACTGATCAGGCACAGGACCGCGACCGCGATACCGCTTTGGGAACGCGTACTACGCTTCCCTCGCAGTGCGGGCGCCTACGAACCATGGAGACAGGCGACCGGTCCGATCGGACCTCCCGCGAGTACCGGTCCTTTCGTCGACTCGCCGATAATCAGGGAATGGGACCGACAACCGAGGAGACCGGGAAAGATCGGTCAGCACGATCGTTCTGACCTCAGCTGGCTAGCAGCGATCGAGACTTTCCCCTCAGCCGTCACTGAGACTCTCGACCCCTCTGACCGGCCGGCACAGCAGACGACCTCCTCCACTGAGCGAGGCCGCAAGGCCGTTGATCGGTCAGGGGGTCACATGGCACGCCGAGTCGTCCAAATCGTGCTGAGTCTCTTTCTCGCCCTGCAACTCTGCGCGGCAGCCCTGGCAGTCGCTGCTGCAGAAGGTCCACCGGCTCGCTACATCGTCGTCCTCGATGACGCCGAGACGAGCGCCGACGCCTATGCCCCCGTCCGCCGGAGCGAGACGGTCCGCGTCGCGAGCGAGCTCGGCATCGAGCCGGAGCAGGTCTACGGTACGGCGTTAGCTGGCTTCGCTGGACACCTGACTGGTCGGCAAGTGCAGCGCTTGCTCGCAACGGGTCGTATCGCCGCCATCGTCCCCGATACGGAAACGCATTTGGCAGCGCAGACCGTGCCGACCGGTGTCCAGCGGATCGGTACGCTGGCGAACGGGACAGCCAAGATCGACGGCGTCGACGATCCGATGCCAATCGACATCGCGGTACTGGATACCGGGATCGATCCGAGCCACCCGGATCTCAATGTCGTCGGGGGATTCGATTGCTCCGGCAGCGGGAGTTGGGTCGACCGGCACGGGCACGGCACGCATGTCGCGGGAATCATCGGCGCGCGCGACAACAGCACTGGCGTGGTCGGTGTGGCACCGGGCGCCCGCTTGTGGGCGGTCAAGGTCTTCGGCGATAACGGCACCGGCTATGTGTCGTGGCTTATCTGTGGACTGGATTGGGTCGCCTCCAACGCAGCGACGATCCGCGTGGCCAATTACAGTGGTGGTGCGAGCGGTACCGATACGCCCAACTGCGGTGGAACGAGCGATCCGCTCCATCGTGCCGTCTGCCGCGTCGTGCAGGCCGGCGTGACGCTCGTCGTCGCGGCCGGGAACGATGGCAAAGATGCCAGCAATACCATTCCCGCTGCCTATCCTGAAGTCATCGCGGTCGGCGCAATCGTGGATACCGATGGGAAACCCGGTGGACTCGGGCCGAGTACCTCGTACGGTGCCGACGATACGCGCGCCTCGTTCTCCAACTATGGATCGGTCGTCGATCTTTATGCTCCGGGCGTCTCGATTCTCTCCACGGTTCCCGGCGGCGGTTACCAGCGCTGGAGCGGCACCAGCATGGCGACTCCGCACGTGACCGGCGCAGCTGCCCTCTATCTCCGCCAAAATCCTGGCGCATCACCCGATCAGGTGCGGAGCTATCTCCTCGCCAACGGGGAAGCTGGCACGTGGGACAGCTACGGCCAGCCGCTCGTTCGCGTGAACTGGAGTGGCGGTAGCGGCAACGAGAGTGGCGACAACAGCGGAAACGATGGCAGTACCACCGCTCCGACGAATCGCGATGTGGCAGTCACCGGCCTCGAGGTTCCCGACTCGTTGGCGACTGGAAGCAGCGCGACCATCCGCGTCACTGTGCGCAACGAAGGCACCACCAGCGAATCGGTGACCGTCACGCTCAACGCGAACGGTGCCGCCATCGGCTCGCCGCGCAGCGTCTCGCTCGCGGCAGGCTCCAGCACGACGGTGAGCTTCTCGTGGCAACCGACCGCTGCAGGCACCTATACGCTCGAGGCACGAGCCGAAATCAGCGGTGAGGACAGCGATCCGAGCGACAACAGTCGAACCGCGACGGTCACCGTCACACAATCCGTTCGCGATGTCGCGATCACCAACCTCACTGCTCCCACCCAGCTCCGGCGCGGCCAGAACGGAACCGTGTCCGTCACGCTGGAGAACCGCGGCACCGCAAGTGTCACCGTCACGGTGACGCTGACGACGCAACCGCGCAATGCTGCGATGGGAACGGTCAGCAGCAGGGTCACGCTGTCCCCTGGTGCCTCTCAGACGATCTCCTTCACCTGGCGGACCAACAGCCGGACTGCGCTCGGGACCTACACAGTGACAGCGAGTGCGCCCCTGAGCGACGACGTCAACCCAGCCGATAACACCCGCTCGGTGACCATTACCGTGACCTCCCGCTAGGTCGCTGAGCGCCCGCCACGACCACACGGGCCGGCCGAGAGCGCGCTCCGCCGGCCGGTGTCGTTTGGCACGACCGCACTGCCGACGACCCAACGCGCAGTCCGACCATCGCCACGGGCGGCCAGTCGTTCGACCAGCTACCGGGCGGCACCCTCGCTCCTGCGCGCTCGGTTGGCGACGAACTGGCCGCGGAGCCTGTTCGAGCGGCGACCGGGGACAGACTCGCTCGCGGCCTCCCGCGAGGAGAACGCGGGAAGGGCTTGACAACTCCCTCGCGAACCGTTACTATGTCGGTAAACGACGTATTTGGTGGACGCTCTCGGGAGGTGCGATCATGGCGACACAGGCGATTCCCGGCTATCGGTACGGCGATCCATCGTTGCCACGCGCCCCGTATAGCGAGGCGGACCTGGCACTTCTCCAGCAAGCCCTCCTTTTCACCGAAGAGGACGCGACTGCCCTCCGCCGAGCCGGGGAGATCCTCGCCCCACACATCGACGAGCTGCTCGACGTCTGGTACGGCTTCGTCGGCAGCCATGACTTCCTCCTGCGGTATTTCTCGACGCCCGAAGGGCCGCACGGCGAGTATCTCGCTCGTGTACGCCAGCGATTCGGACAGTGGGTCCTGGATACCTGCCGCGCCGAGTTCGATCAGCGCTGGCTCGACTACGCGTACGAGATCGGGCGCCGGCACTTCGACAAGAAGAACCAGACCGACAACGTCCACGGAACGCCGCCGTTCGTCCACTACCGTTACATGATCGCGTTGGTCTACCCGATCTACGCAACCGTGCGCCCCTTCCTGGAACGCGGTGAATCGGATCCCGCTCGAGTGGAACGGATGCACCAGGCCTGGCTCAAGGCGGTGCTCCTGCAAGCGATCCTCTGGACCTATCCCTACGTGAAAGATGGTGTGTTCTGAACGAGCGCGACGAGCAGCCTGGGTAGCGCGCGTGGTCGCTCGCTACCCGGGCTGCTGTGTGCCATCGCGTGAGGCCGCGACCAGTCACTCCTCGCTGGCCAGTCGGATCCCATCGGCACGACACGCCCCGTCGGCAAGCGACACAACAGTGCTATACTCGCTCGTGTGTGTTGGTCGCTTCGGATGGATGAGAGGCGTGGAAAGCGAGTCGATACCGATGTCCGTCTTCGATCCCGAACTCCGGCAACGATCGCGGGCTGCCCGCGTCGCCATGGCTTTATTGCGACTGACCCATGCGATCAAGGCGATCTCGACGGAAGAAGTCAAGGGGCTCGGGCTGACCCCCATGCAGGCCCAGGCACTCCTCTGGGTCCGCTACACGAAGCCATTTCTCGCATCGGTCGGGCGTCTCGCCCAGGCGCTCGGTGTGACGCACGTGACTGCGATCGGGATCATCGACGCACTGGAGCATGCTGGCTTACTCGCTCGCGAAATCAGCCGCGTCGACCGCCGAGTGACGCTCCTCCGCTTGACTCCGGCTGGCGAGGCGGCGGCGCAACGGCTGGAACGTTTTGGCCACACGCTCGAAGAAGCCCTGGCAGGGCTGAGCGAGAGCGAGCTCCTGGCGCTGGAGCGTGGCCTGGGAGCCGTCGTCTGGAGCCTGCGCGCGTCCGGTCTCTTGCAAGTGGCTGAGGCATGCCGCGGGTGCATCTACTTCCGCGAGAACGTGGCCCCAGGTACCGACGAGCCGCATCGCTGCGAACTGATCGAGCGCTTTCTCAGCGATCGAGAAGCGCGTTTGGCCTGCCCGGACTATCGGCCCGAAACACCGGAAGGCTTGTTGCCCCTGGCGGCAGAGTGATCGCAAGACGACGAGCGGCCCGGGGATATCGTAGGCGAGAAGCCACTTCGCCCCGAGCACGCTGGTTCCATTGCATCGTTCCGCCAGCGCACGCCTCGGCACCGACGAGAACGCCCCCGACCAGTCGGGTTCGCGCGGCCAGCGACTCGCTGGTTGCACGAGCCTCCATAGTGGAAGCTGCGCTCCTCATCCGCTGAGCATCCCTGGCAGCTCGTTCCCGGCCATGCGTGGAGCCGCATCGCTCCCCTCCGACTGTTGCCCCGACGCCATCGTACCCTGCCGTTTGCCAGTCCACTCGTCCCTGCAGTACCATCGTGATCGACAGGGTGAGAGCGCCATGCCCCCGTAGTTCAGTGGATAGAACGGCGGCCTTCTAAGCCGCATGTCGCAGGTTCGAATCCTGCCGGGGGTGCTGCTCTCTTCGGGGCGAATCTGGTGAGCGGTGCTCTCGCTCCCCTGACTGATCTGCGATGCGAGCACTCGTCACCGGGAGAGCCAGCAGGAACGCTTACCAGAGAGTGAGAACGGCATGCGCCAGCGCGCCAACCAGTTGTGGCTCATCTTCTTCCTTCCGGGAACCACGCTCGTCCTGATACCGTTCGTGCTCACGCGCGTCTTCGGGCTGGCACTCTCCGAGACGACGAGCAGCATCGTGGGAGGAACCGGGCTCCTCTTGCTCTTTCTCAGCTTGTTCACCCAGCTCCCGCTCCCGCGTCGCCGCAACCGAGAACGAGGCCAGAAGTGAAAGAAACGAGAGAAGCCATGCGTGTCACGGTCCGTTACTTCGCCATCGTGCGCGAACTCCTCGGACGAGATCGCGAGGAGCGCGACCTCCCTGAGGGGACGACGGTCGGACAGCTCCTCGCGCAACTCTGCGAGTCTCAGCCGTCCCTCGCGCGGCTCCAGCGTTCGATGATGGTCATGGTCAATCGCCGCTACGCCCGCCCGGATCAATTGCTCCGCGAGGGAGACGAGGTCGCGCTCGTCCCGCCTGTTTCGGGCGGAAGCACCCCATTCTCGATCGGTCCCGAGCCCCTTGACCCCAGGAGGATCGAGCAGCTGGTCGCCGATCCTCGAGCGGGAGCAGTCGTTCTCTTCATCGGTACCGTGCGCGACCACGCTCGCGGCAAGCGCGTCCTCTACCTCGAATACGAGGCCTATGCGGAGGCCGCACTCGAAACGTTCGCACAGATCGCTGAGGAAATCCGGCAACGCTGGGACGTGCTCGGTATCGCGATCGCTCACCGCACCGGGCGCGTCGATATCGGCGAAGCCAGTGTCGTCATTGCAGTGTCCAGCGCGCATCGCGCGGAAGCGTTCGAGGCCTGCCGCTACGCGATCGAGCGCCTCAAGCAGGTCGCACCGATCTGGAAGAAGGAAGTGTACGAGGACGGCGAGATCTGGGTCGGGAGCGAAGCGCTCTACCAGGAACTCTTCGCTCGTCGCGCCTCGGAACCTTCGCCTCCAGCCGAGTGACGAGGCATCTCAGCGCGCCTGTCCGTGCACCGGACGCCGCAGGATCGCACGGAGTCGCTCGCCGGGACGGTATGGCTCGGCCCGCGGCGGCACGATCAGGTAGGCATTCGCGCCGACGGCCGAGAGCAAGCGGGCCGACGACTGCGGCCCGGTATTGCGGGCGAACAGGGTCCCCGTCTCGTCGCACCAGACGATCGCCCGCTGGTACTCGATACGGTCACCCGGCTCGATCGGATGCGCGAGCACCACGGTAACCGGCTCCGGGACGACCGGCTGCTGTCCGGTCATCGCCCGCAACGCCGCCATGACGAAGATCTCGAAACCGACGAGCGCCGAGACGGGGTTACCGGGCAAGCCGAAAAGGAGCGTCCGGCCAACCGTCACGAAGTGGAAAGGCTTGCCTGGCTTCATGAAGAGCCGCTCGATGTGAACGGTTCCGAGCGTGCGGAGTGCCGCACTGATCAGGTCGCGTTCCCCGACCGACACACCGCCGGAGGAAATCACGACGTCACTCTCCGCGATTCGCTCTCGCAGCAGTTCGGTCAAGCGCTCCACATCGTCGGGTCCTCGCCCCGCCCAAACCACCTCGGCACCGGCCTGCTGCAACGCTGCGACCAGCATGAAGCGGTTCGAATCGCGGATCTGGCCGGGACCGAGCGGCTGTCCGGGATCGACCAGCTCGTCGCCGGTACTCAACACGGAAACTCGCGGTCGGCGTGAGACGGGGACACTGGCGATACCCAAGCTCGCCGCGAGGCCGATCTCCGCCGGGCCGAGTACCGTCCCGGCCGGCACGATCAGTTCGCCACGGTGCACGTCCGCCCCGACCGGCCGCACGTTCTCGCCTGGACGGACCTCCTCCCGCCGAATCACGATATGATCGTCCACGAGCTCGACGTCTTCCACCGGGACGACTGCGTCCGCGCCCGCCGGCAAAGGCGCCCCAGTCGTGATCCGCACGGCTGTCCCCGGAGTCACGGTGACGTCCGTGACATGACCAGCGAACTGTTCGCCGATCACTTCGCGCCACGGTGAGGTATCGTCGTGGATCACTGCGTAGCCATCCATGGTCGCGGCAGGAAACGGGGGATGGTCCTCCGGTGCATACAGCGGTTCGGCCAGCACGCGCCCAGCCGCATCCATCAGCCCGACCTCTTCGCTCGGGAGGCGCTGGACGTGAGCGAGAATGATGTCGAGCGCTTCCTGTGGAGTCAACATCCGGCTCGTTCGCTGCATACCGTACTCCTCGCCGACCGCTATCGGCACGAAAGCGATTCTATCCTACACCTCCCCAGGGAGCGAAGGCGGCTCCACCGCTGCAGGCCGGCCTCTCCGCATCGCTCTCACCACGCCCGCTGGGCAGGCCGCTGTCGCTTCAGCGAAGCGAACAGCACCGGGGCGTGCGACGTGGCCAGCGCTACCGCTTTCCTTCACCACAGTAGAACGCGACGAGACCGATTTGCCGCTTCGGCCACGAGTACCAGTGAGTTCACGAGAAGATTGCGATAGGACCCGTTTCCACCGTATCATTGGAGAATGAAACGATTACTCCCCCAGCGGGCGATCGCGCGATCGGGACGACATGGCGACAGCGGTACCGCGTGAAAGCAACCACGAATCTCCGTCCCAGGCCACTCCGGCCGTCGGGCCGAGCGACGAGCCGGTATGGGAGGACGTGGCTCCCGAGTTCCTCAAACGCCTGCCGAACGCCGATCTCGAGCTGATCCACCGTGCATTCGAGCTCGCTCGGTCCGCGCATGCCGGGATGCGCCGGCGCTCCGGTGAGCCGTACCTGTCCCATCCCCTGGCGGTCGCGCTGATCCTGGCCGACTTGCAGCTGGACCAGGAGACGATCGCTGCTGCGCTGTTGCACGATGTGCTCGAAGACACCGACGTCACGATCGAGCAACTCCGGGAGCGATTCGGTCCGCGGGTCGCTCGCCTGGTCGATGGTGTGACGAAGCTCGGGAAAATCCGCTTGAGTCCGGAGAACGAGCCGGTCAGCCTCGAACGCGAGAAGATTCGCCAGGCAGAGAGTCTCCGCAAGATGCTCCTGGCCATGGCTGAGGATGTCGGCGTCGTCCTCATCAAGCTCGCCGATCGCCTCCACAACATGCGGACATTGGAGCATTTGCCGCCCGAAAAGCAGCGTCGCATCGCGCGCGAGACGATGGAGATCTATGCCCCGCTGGCGAACCGCCTCGGTATCGGCCAGCTCAAGGCGGAACTCGAGGATCTCGCCTTCAAGTATCTCGAGCCGCAGACCTACGAGACGATCGCACGCGCGCTCGAGTCGCGCGGGCACGATCGTGAGCAGTATCTCCAGGAAGTGATCGAGCAGGTCAAGCGCGCCCTCGCCGATGCCGGCATTCGGGCGGTCGTGACCGGGCGCGAGAAGCATATCGCTTCGATCGCTCGCAAGATGCGCGAGAAGCAACGCAACTTCGACGAGATTTACGACGTTCTGGGAATCCGCGTCATCGTCGACGAGCAGCGCGATTGCTATGCCGCGCTCGGCATCATCCACGGTATGTGGCACCCGATCCCGGGTCAGTTCGACGACTACATCGCCAATCCGAAGGAGAATCTCTACCGCTCCCTGCACACAGCGGTGATCGGCCCGCGCGGCATCCCGCTCGAAGTCCAGATCCGGACCCATGAGATGCACCGCGAAGCCGAGTACGGGATCGCCGCCCATTGGCGCTACAAAGAGCAGCTGAAACCCGACAGTGGCGATCGGTCGATCGAGGCCAAGATCGCGTGGTTCCGCCAAATCCTCGAGTGGCGCGACGAACTGCTCGATGCCCAAGAGTTCGTCGACTCGGTCAAACAGGATCTCCTGCCGGAGATGATCTATGTCTTCACCCCGAAAGGGGACGTCGTCGAACTGCCGGCAGGAGCGACACCGATCGACTTCGCCTATCGCATCCATACCGAGGTCGGGCACCAGTGTGTGGGCGCCAAGGTCAATGGGCAGATCGTTCCGCTCAATTACAAGCTGCAGAACGGTCAGGTCGTGCAGATCATCACGTCCAAGTCGCGCACTGGTCCGAGCCGCGACTGGCTCATCCCCAGCAACGGGTACGTCACGACGGCTTCAGCGCGCGAGAAGATTCGCCAGTGGTTCCGCAAGCAGGAACGCGAGGAGAATATCGCGCACGGCCGCCATCTCCTCGAACAGGAACTCCGACGCCTCGGTGTCGAGATGAAGCTCGAGGACGTCCTCAAGCTGTTCCCCCGCTACCAAAAGCTCGAGGACTTCTTGGCGGCTATCGGCTACGGTGCCATCACGCCCCAACAACTCGCCGCTCGCATCGCCGAACACGAGGACCAGCGCACACGAGCGAGCGCAGCTCAGTCCCCGACCCAAGCACCACCGCTCCAGGTAACCGGCCTACGCGACCTGCTGACCCGGCTCGCGAATTGCTGCAAGCCGGTCTACGGCGACCCGATCGTCGGCTTCATCACGCGCGGACGCGGGATCACCGTCCACCGCGCCGATTGCCCGAACATTCTGCATACCAACGAACCGGAACGGGTCATCCCCGTCAACTGGGGAGAGACACCACAGCAGTACCCGGTGACGATCCGTATCGAGGCGTGGGATCGAGTCGGACTCCTCCGCGATATCACGACGCTGGTCGCTGACGAAGGACTCAATGCCCTCTCCGTCCTCACCAACGTGCACGAGGATCGCACCGTGACGATCCTCATGACGCTCGAAGTGACCAGCGTGCAGCAGTTGAGCCGCATCCTCCAGAAGCTGGAATCGGTCAGGGACGTCTACGACGTCCGACGCATCACGGGCGACCAAACACCGACCGCGGTCTCCCGTTGAGCGGACGTCACTGCTCGCCGATCTCTTCTTCCGGTTCTTCCAAAAGGCCAGCCCGCTTGAGGAGTCGCTCGCGTTTGGTCAAGCGCCGGCGCGGCCGAGTCTGCTCGGCTTCCGCCAACTCGGGTTCCCACACCAGTTCGCGCCCAGCCACGTGCACGATATCGCCTGGCTGAATGCCGAGCGCGAGCAGCCGCCGGGAGATACCCCAGCGGGCCAGCAGCCGCTGGTACCGTTCGGCTGCCTCCGGGTTGGAAAAGTCGGTCATCAGCGTGAGTCGCTCGATCTTTGGGCCTCGCAGCGCGAAGTGGTGAGGAGACAAGCGGATCGCCTCCCAACGCTCCTGCGAGCGATCGAGCGTATAGACCCGGTGACTGCGCAGGGGCGGCGCGACCCGTTCGGGGCGAGGCAGTTGCTGCAGGCGCTCCCAGGTCGCGCGGATCAGTTCGCCGACCCCTTGTCCCGTGGCCGCCGAGATCGGGTAGGCCTTGTAACCGAGTTCGTCCAGTGCTCGCGCGATGCGCGGCCAGTTGGCCTGTGCCTCGGGGAGATCCATCTTGTTGACCGCGACGATCTGCGGCTTGCCAGCCAGCGATGCGGAATAGGCGGCGAGTTCCGCATTGATCGTGTGAAAGTCCTCCAGTGGATCGCGCCCCTCGAGTCCGCCGGAGCCGTCCAGCACATGGATGAGCAGGCGTGTCCGCTCCACATGGCGCAAGAACTCATGGCCGAGTCCAGCACCACGCGAGGCGCCAGCGATCAGTCCTGGCAGATCGGCGAGGACGAACGTTCCTCCCTCCCGACCCGGCACGCTCACCACGCCGAGCATTGGCTCCAGCGTCGTGAAGGGATAGTCAGCGATCTTCGGTCGAGCAGCGCTCACTGCAGCCAAGAGCGTTGACTTGCCGGCGTTGGGCAAACCGACCAGCCCGACATCGGCCAGAAGCTTCAGTTCCAGCCGCAGCCAGCGCTCCTCGCCGGGCTCTCCCTTTTCCGCGAAGCGCGGAGCCTGCCGGCTCGGCGTCGCGAAATGCTGATTGCCCCGTCCACCCAACCCTCCACGAGCGACCAGCAACACCTCGCCCGGCTCGAGCAGATCGCCGAGAACCGCACCAGTGGCCTCGTCGTACACCACGGTTCCCGGTGGAACGTCGATGTAGAGATCCGCACCGTCCCGACCGTTCTTGTTGTTTCCCTGACCCGGCTGTCCATCCTCGGCCCGGAACTGTCGCTGATAGCTGAACGGGAGCAACGTGTTGAGCGAGGGATCGACGCGGAGATACACGTTCCCCCCGCGCCCACCATCGCCTCCATCGGGCCCACCACGCGGTATGTACTTTTCCCGGTGGAAACTGACCGCCCCGTTCCCACCGTTTCCAGCCTTCACGAAGATCTTGGCTTCGTCGTAGAACATGTCCCCTCCGGCCTGCCGCTCGGCAGACCTGCTCGCAACGTTCCGTTGACACACGATCAAGCTTACTCGAGGAAATCGCGGAGTGCTCGCGCCCGCTGCGGATGACGGAGTTTGCGAAGCGCCTTCGCCTCGATCTGGCGGACTCGCTCGCGCGTGACACCGAACGCTCGACCGACTTCTTCCAACGTGTAGGTCTGCCCATCTTCGAGACCGAAGCGCATGGCGAGGACTCGGCGCTCACGCTCAGTCAACGTCGCCAGGAGCGACTGCACCTGCTCGCGCAAGAGCGAAAGCGCTGCTGCATCCAACGGGGCAACCGTGCGCTCGTCTTCCAGAAAGTCACCCAGTGTGCTCTCCTCTTCCTGGCCCACCGGCGCTTCCAGCGAAACCGGATCCTGTGCCGCCTGGAGTAATTCGCGCAGGCGATCCAGCGGCATGTTGACAGCGGCCGCGAGTTCGCTCGTCGTCGGCTCGCGCCCGAGTTCCTGCGTCAATTGGCGTGCCACACGGCTGACGCGGTTCAAGGTCTCGACGAGGTGGACCGGCAAGCGGATCGTCCGGGCATGATCAGCCAGGGCACGCGTGATCGCTTGGCGGATCCACCAGGTCGCATAGGTCGAGAACTTGAAGCCCTTGTGCGTCTGGAACTTGTCGACCGCCCGCATCAGCCCGAGATTCCCCTCCTGGATCAGATCCAGGAGCGTCAATCCCCGGCCGGTATACCGCTTGGCGATGCTGACGACGAGCCGGAGATTTGCCTCGGTCAGTTTGCGACGAGCCGCCTCCCCGTCGCGCCGGAGGCGCTGCCAGTGCGCGGTCAGCGCTGTTCGATCCAGTCCGAGCTCGTTCAGCGGCGGAATCGGAGGAAGCCTGCGCTCGAGCGGATCACACCACCGTTGCAAGGGCTCGGGAAAGAGCGCGAACTCCAGGCGCCGGCGCCGCAAGGTGTCCTCGAGTTCCTCGACGCTCCTGCCATCCTTCCCACGGAACTGCCGCAGCAGCACGGGCGGAAGGGAGCGCAGCGGCAAGATCGCAGCGAGCACCGCGGTGCGTGTCTCCCTCTTGCCTGGCAGACGCTGGGCCAGGCGCTCGACGAGCGGCCAACCCGTCACGAAGCGCTCCCACGCCGCCAGCAGCAGCACGAGCGGGTCGTCACCGCAGCAGCGCCGAAGTTCGTCGAGATACTCCGCCAACTCCACTGCTCGGCCGAGCTCCACTTCCTGCTCGGCCGTCAAGAGCGGGACACGCCCGATCTCCGCGAGGTACAAGCGCACCGGATCCTCGACGAGCAGATCCGGATCGGCCTCCCTCTCAGGCTCCCAGGAGCGGGAAGTGCCATCCGGTTCGAGCGCTTCCTCGATCGCGACGAGGACTCCCTCTGCTTGCAGCTCAGCGAGAGCCGTCTCGGCAGCATCGGGGCCGAGCGTGTCGATCAGGGCCAACCATTGCTCACGCGTGAGACGGCCGTGCAGGCGAGCCGTCGCCAGGATCGCATCAGCCCCTGCGAGCACCGGGAGATCGACCGATCCGTTCGCCCTGGTCACCACCTCACGTGACCGCTTGGGCTTCCCGCGCCGTTCCGCCTTGGTCACCGCGCGCACTCCTCACGGCCTTCGAGGAAACCAGCGCCTGCTCGTGCGGCATCCCAGTAATACTACGGAGCAGAGCAAAATTCAACGGTATCGCGTCCCTTCGATCCCCGCTTCCCGTGCCAAAAGATCGGCGATCGTTTCCCGACGCTGCCAGAGTTCCACTCTTCCCGCCTCCAACGCGACCACAACTGGTCGGCGAGCGAGGTTGTAATTGCTCGCCATCGCCAAGCAGTACGCTCCAGCCACGGGAATGGCCACCAGATCCCCCAGAACCGGTTCCGGAAGCACCGCGTCCCTCACCAATACATCGCCTGACTCGCAATACTTGCCCACCAGGGTGACACGCTCGCGGCGTCGATCCGCTCGCTCGATGACCGGAAGTGCGAGATAGCGCGCCCCATACAGCGCCGGCCGGATATTGTCCGCCATCCCACCGTCCACTGCCACGTAGGTGCGGATCCCGGGAAGACGCTTGACACTCCCCACCCGGTAGAGCGCCATGCCAGCACGTCCGACCAGCGAGCGGCCCGGCTCGAGCACGAGGCGGGGGAGCGGCAACCCGGCCATGCTCGCTGCTTCCGCCACCCATCGGCTGACCTGCGCTGTCGCCTCGGCCAGATCCAGGACCGGGTCTTCGGTCGTGTAGGGAATCCCGAAGCCACCACCTGGCGAGAATTCGCGAAGGGAGAAAGCGAATCGCCGGGAGAGCTCACCCGCGAAAGCGAAGACCTGCTCGATCGCTCGCTGGTAGGGGATGAGATCGAACAACTGCGAGCCGATATGGACATGGAACCCGAGGAGTGCGAGTTCCGGTGTCGAGAGGCAGCGCGCGACTGCTGCCTCCGCGTCCCCAGTGACGATGGGCAGACCGAACTTGGAATCGAGTTGGCCGGTGCGCCGATAGGCGTGGGTATCGTGTGGTTCGACCCCCGGATTCAGGCGCAGGAGAATCGAAACAGTCTTTCCGGTACTCCTGGCGATCGCTGCCAACCGCTCGAGCTCATCGTGGTTATCGACCACGATCCGCCCAACTCCCAGTTCGAGCGCGAAGCGGAGCTCTTCCTCCGACTTGTTGTTGCCGTGAAACACCAGTCGCTCGGCGGGGACACCGGCTGCTCGTGCCAACGCGAGTTCCCCCTCGGAGACACAGTCCACGCCGAGCCCCTCGCTCGCCAGCAAGCGGAGCAGCCCCACCGCCGCAAAGGCTTTGGCCGCATAGACCAGCGCGGTCTCTCCTGGATAGCTCTCCAGGCCGTGCCGGTACGCCGCGATGGCAGCGCGGATCGTCGCGACATCGTACAGGTAGAGCGGGGTGCCGTACTGCTCCGCGAGTCGGGGCAGCGGAACGCCCCCGGTCCACAGCTGGCCAGACTTGTCAAGCCGCGCCGTTTCCGGCAAGATATGCGCTCGTTCGGCCACGAAACCGCACATGTCCAACCTTTCGGGCCACACTGGGCACGGCGGTGAGTATAGTTGCCATTTTGGAAGCGCGCCAAGGTTTTCGGCGCCAGCAGACGGGAAAGACGCGATCGATGCCTGAGACCATTTTGACCGTCGAGGGAGCGAGCAAGCGCTACGGAACGCAGGAGATATTCCGAGACCTCCGCTTCCAACTGCTCGAACGCGAGCGGGTCGGACTCGTCGGCCCCAATGGGGCTGGCAAGAGCACCCTCTTGCGGATCATCGCAGGGCTCGAGCGACCGGACAGCGGACGGATCATCGCTCGCCGCGGGCTCCGTATCGGCTACGTTCCTCAGGAACCGGATCTTCCACGTGGCCACACGGTGCTGGAAGCAGCGCTCGACGCCCTGGCTCACGTGCGAGCGCTCGGCGATGAACTCGTTGCCCTCACCGAAGCGATCGCTTCGAGTCGCGACGAGGAAGAACATGCCCAACTCCTCGCCCGCTACGAGGCAGTGAGCACTCGTTTCGAGGCGGCTGGCGGCTGGGAACTGGACGTCCGGGCTCGTACCGTGCTGGCAGGACTCGGGTTCGCGGAGTCCCAGCTCGCCTGGCCGGTCGAGCACCTCAGTGGTGGTCAGCGGACCCGCCTCGCGCTCGCGCGAGCGCTTTTGAGCGATCCCGATCTGCTTCTCCTCGACGAGCCGACCAATCATCTCGATCTCCCGGCCTTGTCCTGGCTGGAGTCCTTCCTCCAGCGCTGGCGAGGGACCGTCCTCGTCGTCGCGCACGACCGGTACTTCCTCGACCAGATCACGACGCGGACACTCGAGCTCAGCTTCGGTCGGCTCGAAGAATATCCGGGCAATTATTCCAGATATATCGAACTCCGTGCCCAGCGCTTCGCGGAGCGGCTGGCCGCGTACGAACAGCAACAGGAGTACATCCGCAAGGAGGAAGCGTTCATCCAGCGCTATCGAGCCGGTCAACGGGCTCGCGAGGCTCGTGGCCGTGCAACGAAACTGGCACGACTCGAGCGACTGGAGCCCCCGCGCGAAATGGAGCGACTCCAGCTCGCGCTCGTTCAGGGCGGGACGAGCAGCCGGACAGTCCTGACGACGACACCACTGGTGATCGGTTATCCCGGCACGGTGCTCCTGCGGACGCCGGAACTCGTCATTCAGCGCGGCGAGCGGATCGCGATCGTCGGCCCCAACGGCGCCGGGAAGACGACACTCCTCCGCACGCTCGCCGGAGAACTCGCGCCACTGTCCGGTTCGCTCCGTTACGGCACCGGTGTCAAGCTCGCCTTTCTCCCACAGGAACCGCGCCTGGACGAGCGGCGTACCGTCCTCGAGACGTTGCTTCGCCAGCATGCAGCGAGCGAACAGGAGGCGCGCCGTCTGGCCGCGCGCTTTCTCTTCCACGGCGACGAGGTCTTCAAGCCGGTCAGTGCCCTGAGCGGTGGGGAGCGACGTCGCCTCGCCCTGGCGCTCCTCACGCTGGAGCGCCCCAACTTTCTTTTCCTCGACGAGCCGACCAATCATCTCGACCTGCCCAGCCGGGAAGCCCTCGAAGCCGTCCTCGGGGAATTCGCCGGCACCCTGCTCTTCGTTTCCCATGACCGGTACTTCATCGATCGGCTCGCGACCATGCTCTGGGTGATCGAAGGAGCAGAGCTTCGCGTCTGGTTCGGGGGCTACAGCGAGTATCAGCGTACGCATCACGCGACCGCGACAGCTCCGCCGCCGCGTCATCCTTCCCCTGAGCAGCCACTCGCGCCAGAGCCCGGACGCCCACGTCGCTCACGCTCGCCACGGCAGATCGAGCGAGAAGTGGCACAGGTCGAACGCGCGATCGAGCAACTGGAGGCACGCGTGCGCCAGATCGCTGACGAACTGGATGAAGCCACGGCTCGCCACGATGTCGAAGCGATCGCTGAGTTGGGGGCGACCTACGATGCGCTGACGCGCGAACTCGAGCAGGCCTACGCGCGCTGGGAGCACCTCCAGGAGGAACTCGCTGTCGCGCGGGTCGGAGAACTCTGAGATGGCGCGACGCCCTTACGTGATCGGCCTGACCGGCAATATCGCCTGTGGCAAGACACTCGTCCTCAGGGAATTGGCCGCGCTCGGTGCGGAAACGATCGACGCGGACGAGGTTGCCCGCACCCTCGTTCAACCGGGAAGCCCTGTTCTCGCAAAAATCGTCGAGGCTTTTGGCCCGTCCATCCTCCTCCCCGACGGTTCACTCGATCGGCGCGCGCTCGGCGCGATCGTTTTTCGCGACCCCGTGGCGCTCCGTCGCCTCGAGGAGATCACGCACCCCGTCATCGTCGCCGAGATCCGACGCCGTATCGCTGAGACCGAGCGTCCGGTCTTCGTCATCGATGCGATCAAGCTCTTCGAGTCGAGTCTCGCTCGGGACTGCGATGAGGTCTGGGTCGTCACCTGCACACCGGAGCAACAACTCACCCGGCTGATGAGTCGCAACGGCCTCAGCGAGGAAGAAGCGCTGGTCAGGATCCGCGCCCAACCACCCCAGGAGGAAAAGATCGCTCGCGCCGATCGCGTGATCGACAATAGCGGGACGATCGACGAGACGCGTCGTCAGGTGCGGAAACTCTGGCAGGAAGTTCTGCGCAAACTCGGGTACCCTCAACCGAGCTCACTTGCCGATCGCGATGTCTCCCCCTACACTGCCGGTGAGCGGACCGACCAGACCGAAAGGAGAGACGATCGCGATGGGACGGCGGAAACCGAGCCTGACGCCGGAGGAAGCCCGCGCCCTGCACCATGAAGCGCTCGTCATCGACTCGCAACAGCCGCCGATCACGAGCGGTGCGCTCTTCACCCCCCGCATGCAGCAACTCGTCAGCGAATACGCGCGGCTCGGTCGCACGCGTGCCGAAATCCAGCCGCTACTCGAAGCGATGATCGTTCGCGAACTCCGCGATTCGGCAGAGGCACGCGAGTCGTACCTGAACCTCTGGCGACGAGCTGGCGTCACGGTCGCCTGCGGCACGTTCTCCGGCCCTGGACCGATCAGTCAGGCCTTCGAGCAAGCAGTCCGGCGTATCGCGAACGCCCACGCGATCGTCGACCTCCTCACGGACCATCTCGTGCTCGTCCGCGAAGCCGCTGATATCGAGCGGGCGCACCGCGAAGGCAAGCACGGGATCGTGATCGATTTCCAAGACACACTCGCGTTCGGCGACGATCTCGATCGCATCGAGTTGTTCCATAACCTGGGTCTGCGCATGGTCCAGCTGACGTACAACCTCCAGAACCTGGTCGGTGACGGCTGCACCGAGCGTTATCAGGGCGGACTGACGACCTTCGGCCTCGAGGTCGTCCGCCGGCTGAACGACCTCTGGATTCTCATCGATATCAGTCACTGTAGCGAGCAGGTGGGGTGGGACGCTCTCGCCGCCTCCACGGCACCTGTCGTCGTGTCCCACTCCGCAGCCAAGGCGTTGTCCGGCCACCCTCGTGCCAAATCGGACGAACTCGCCCGTGCTGTCGCCGAGCGCGGGGGATACTTCGGCGTCGTCGTCGTACCGGGCTTTCTCAGCGCGCATCCCCACGTCACGTTGGAGGACTTCGTGCGGCATGTCGAGCACATGGTCGATGTCTGTGGTATCGATCATGTCGGTATCGGAACGGACAAGATGGGACCACCGAGTTCCCGGACTGGATCGCTCATCGAGTACCCGCCCGAAATGCCAGCGACACTACCAGGAAGCTTCGACTGGACAGGTTTCCGACTCGAGGAGCACCGCTTGACGCCCGACTATCGGATCGAGAGCTACGAAACATTCGCCGATTGGCCGAACCTGACCGTCGCGCTTGCCCAAGCGGGCTTCACCGAAGAGGAACTCCGCAAGCTGCTCGGGCTCAACTTCTTGCGCGTTTTCCGCGAGGTCGTCGGCTGAATCCGATACCGCGAGTGTTAGGATTAGCGAGGAACTCGGCGGCAAAGGGCGGAGATCGGTCTTGCGGCCCCTCTCGCACCCGCTCGCCAACTCCGCTGGCATCACTCCGACGTTGGAGGATGGTGATGGAAGCCTCGATTCGGCTGGGAAGGCTCCGCGGCATCGAGATCGGCGTGCACTACAGTTGGCTCCTCGTCTTCGCCCTGTTGACCTACTCCCTGGCGGTCGGCGTCTTTCCGAGCTGGTATCCCGGTTGGAGTTCTGGAACCTATTGGGCGGTCGGCGCACTCGCGAGCGTGCTGCTGTTCGCTTCTGTTCTGGCCCACGAACTGGGACACTCGCTGGTTGCGCAGTCCCGTGGCGTACCCGTCATCAGCATCGTCCTGTTCATCTTCGGTGGCGTCGCGCAACTGGCTGACGAAGCACGCCGAGCGCGCGACGAGTTTCTCATCGCTGTCGCCGGACCGCTCGTCAGTGTCGCGATCGGTATCGTCTCGCTCGGACTCTGGCCGATCGTCGAGGACATCAGCCAACCCCTGGGGGTGATCTTCGAGTACCTGGGATGGGCCAACCTGATCCTCGTCGCGTTCAACTCGATCCCGGCCTATCCGCTCGATGGTGGACGCGTCCTCCGAGCGCTCCTGTGGGGGACACTCGGCAACGTTCTCCGCGCAACGCGGATCGCAGCCGGGATCGGTGTCGCGATCGGGTTCTTGTTCATGGCGGGTGGGCTCTTCCTCGTGTTCCGTTCGCCGCTTTCCGGTATCTGGCTCATCGCACTCGGCTGGTTTCTCCAGAATGCTGCTCAGCAGTCGTACCAGCAATTGGTGATCCGCCGCTTGTTCGAAGGAGTGCATGTCGGCCAGCTCATGGATCCCGATCCGCCGACCATCCGCCCCGACGCGACGATCGACGAACTCGTCGATGCCTTGCTCGCCTACAACGTGCGCAGCTTCCCAGTCGTCGAGGACGGACGGCTCGTCGGAATCGTCACATTGACCGATGTGCGACACGCACCGCGCGAGCAGTGGCCGATCCGGCGCGTCCGCGACTTGATGACTCCGCGCGAGCGGCTGATCACGGCGAAACCAGAAGACGATCTCGAGCGGATCCTCCGCCTGATGGCGACGCACGAGATCCACCAAATCCCGATCGTCGATGACAGCCGCTTACTCGGCTTACTGACGCGCAACGCACTCCTTCGTTTCTTGCAACTCCGGCAGGAACTGGGTCGCTTACCCGACGAGGTTGCTGTCTTGTACGCGCAACGTCAACGCGAGCGCCGCGCCAGCTGAGCGAGGCTCAGGCATCAGCTGCGACCGGATCGACGAGATCGACCGGCACGATCTCACGGTTTCCGTCCCGTTCGACCCAGACCGCCCGGAACGCCAAGCTATCCGGCTGGCGAGCCACAAACGGCACGCTCACCAGGCGACCGAGCCCCGGCCGGGCCGGCAGCCGGAGATGCACCACCGCACCGGGAACCAGCGCGACCGGTTGGAGAGGTTGCCCCTGCAAGCTCCGCGAGGACACGAAGCAGGCTGGACGATCGAGTCCGAGACTTGCGCTCGACAGGAGCGCGACCCATCGTCCGGTACGCTCGGCCAGAAAGTCGAAAGCCGGTTCCGGCACGGGGAGACGACCGAATCCCTCCAGCATGAGCACACCGAAGGGAAACGGCCAGTCCGCACTCGGGTCGACCAGTGCCCGCTGGAGACGGGTCGGCGCCGCGCTTCCCCAGAACGGCTCGAGCGCGTGTGTCGAGAGACCGCCCACGATCACACCGGCCGCTCCCACATCGTGGAGGCGCCGGAGCGCAGCGCTGCTCACCGTCATACCGGCCAGAACGATCGCTCCGCGGCAGCGCTCGTCGAACTCCTCGGCAGGGAGTTCACGATCCGGCCGATCGGCCAGAACGATCAGTGGACCAGCGCCTTCCCGACCGAGGAGGCTTGCTCCGAGCAGAAGATCACCGATGGCACGAATCGTCACTGCATCGTCGGCAACGCTTCTCACCTCGCCTGCGACGAGAGCAGGTACCGCCCGCCGCGGTGGATCGGTCACCACGGTCAAGAGACCGGTTTCGGCATCCAGCGTTACCAATCGCCCAGCGATCGGGCTGGTCACCTCTTGGCTTCGCAGCCCTCGGCGACGCACTGCCACCACTTCACCCGCCTCGACGCGCTCCCCGAGCGCACGCACCAGGTAGCGCGCTGCGTCCGCTGGTGCGACTCCGAGTTCCGCCGCGAGCGCGATCCGTGCACTGCGTGGCAGGCCGTCGGCCGCCATCGCCAGGATCGTCTCCGGTTCGACCAGTTGCCCAACAGCGACGCGCAGTTCCGGTGCAGCCAAGCGATGTCGCACGAGGCACTCCACATCTTGCGCGACCAAGGGCAGGCGCCCGAGAGCGCTCACCGCATCACCCCCTCCGCCACACCGAGGTCAGCCAGCCAGGAACGGATCCGCCGAGCGCGAACTGGCGGATCGTCCGGTAACCGCAAGGGGCGTCCTCGCGCGTCGATCACGATTCCGAGACGCGTCCAACCGAGCGCTGCCTCGCCAGCGAACTCGATCGCGACCCCTGGCTCGAGACTCCCGATACGAACACCTGCTTCCGGCTCCACGAGAAGTTCCGCTGAACGGCCAGAAGGAAACGGTAGGACGTGCAAACTCCCCCAGGGCACCGCGAAGCGGTGCACCAGATCACCCGCACGAACCTCGCCGCGGACGGCGATCGCTCCCTCCATGGCATCACCAGCCACAACGATGACATGAGCCAACGGGAAGAGCGCATCCCGCTCCAGGAGTGTCGCCGCGTATCCCGGATCGATTTCAGCGAGCGCACCGCACGTCGCCAGGAGATCCGCCTCGTCGAGCGCGACACTGACGAGCCCGCCAGCCGGAAGTGGCGCGAACCCATCGAGCGCGCACAGCAATGCGAGTTCCGCAGGAAGCCAAGCCAGACGTGGTCCGAGTACGACGAGCGTGAGATCCTCGCGCATTCCGCTCGGTGGCCCTGCGCTCGCCAGATCCTGCACGAGCGCTCGCACCGCCGCAGTCGCGATGAGTTGGTCACGCCACTCGAAAAGGAAAGGAGATGCCGTCATGACGCGATTGGCGAGCCAGTCGAGGATGTCTTCTTCGGTCATCGGAAAAGGAAGCCAGCGCGCGATCGTCTCGGGACCGAGTGCTGCCAGTCCGAGCGCCCCCTGCTCGAGGTCACGCCCAGCTCGATAGAGCGTCAACATCCCCTCGGAACGCGCCCAGATACCGAGCATCCCCTGCTCAAGATCGACGAGAGCGACACGCTGATCAGCACGCCGGACGAGAAAGGCAAGCGCACGCTCCAATGCCGTGGCACGATCGACGAAGCGATCCAGTTCCAGTGCTTTCAACTCCGCTGACAGCAGCGTTGCCACCCGGGAGCGAAACTCGCTCGTCACCGCGCGGACGACCTCAGCTGGCTGGGAGGTGGTCGGATCGACACCCATGAGTTCGACCTGATCGCCGATCGTCTTCGCCACGAGCTGCTGGATCGCTTCCGGCGCGATGACGATACCGACTTCGAGGTCGAATGCGTCGCCGAGCGCATTGCTCACTGCCACCATCGCCGACTGCCAGGCACGCTCATCGGATCCCCCCGTCAGCAGGAGAAAGCGAGGACGTAGTTCCACGAGCTGTTGCACCAGCGCCGTCAGGCTTGCTACTTGCGTGGCGTCGATCCAGTGGGTCTCGACCATGGCTGCTTCGGCAGCACGCTTGGCGAGGTCTGTCAGCAACGGGTCCGGTGCGATGGCCAGCACTGCGAGGAGCGGAACGCTCGCCGGACTACCGACCGCGATCCAGGCGTCGGCGCCGTCTCCCAGCAGGCCACGCGGACGGATCGGGCGCTCCTCGGCGAGCAATCGGCGACCGAAGCGCTCTTCGGCGAACGCCAATCCGGTCTCGACGTCCCGGCCAGGAACCGCCACCGTTCCGAGCAGTCGTGGCTCACCCTCGACGCGGTCGGCCAGCACGATCCGCGTCATCCCCTGGTTGCAGGAGATCGCCACAGCACCGTGCATGCGCGCTCTCCTCACTACCTCCCGGGCGCGCTACCGGCTCTGCCACAAGATGTACAAGACCACACCGATCAAGACTGCCAGTGCCAGGAACAGAGCGATTCGTACCAGGCGACGATCTCCGGCTGGCTCAGCCGCCGCAGCAGCGACCCTACCGAGTGCCGGCGCGACCGGCAAGAGCAGGGGTGGAAGCGGCTCGAAAAGCGAAGGATCGGCCGTTTCGCTCGCGATCGGCTGCGACCAGGCAAGCACCACTGGCGGCACGACGAACGCCGCTGTCGTCGGCAATGGCGGCGCTTCGGCTGCCGACTCGGTCGGTTCCCGCAACCACTCCGGCAGATCCAAATCGCTCAGCAATTGGAGCTCGCTTCCTGGCGTTCCTGGTTCCTCTGCCCGAAGCCACTCGGGAATCGGCACCTCACTGAGCGACTCCCCCGGAGCCAGTTCGAGCTGCTCGAGCGCACTCAGATCGAAAGGAAGGAGGTTTCCACACTGGCGACAATAGGTATCCTCGGGAGCACGCAACGCTCCACAGCTGGAACACACTCCCGTCCCGGCCACCGGTTCACCGATCGCAGCCCCACAGATGGGACAGGTGTCACGTCCCTCACCGATCCGCTGTCCACACTGCGGGCAGTACACCGAAGCTACTCCGTTCGTACTCGATCCTCCAGGAGCGAGTGTAACACTGGATACCGATCGACAAGAGCCCCAGAAGTCCTAATCGAGGGAGCCTCCACGGAGTTCCGCACTGTCCAGCCAGATCGTGACCGGCCCATCGTTGACGAGCGCGACGTCCATGTGCGCACCGAACACACCGGTCTCGACGGGTACACCGAGTGCCCGCAGCGTCTCCACGAAGGCATCGACGAGCGGTCGCGCCTCGTTCGGCGGGGCAGCCTCGATGAAGCTCGGCCGACGTCCTTTGCGCACATCGGCATAGAGCGTGAACTGCGAGACGACCAGCGCACTGCCACCGACGTCGAGGAGCGAGCGGTTCATTTTGCCGGCTTCGTCCTCGAAGATCCGCAAGTGCGCGACTTTGTGCGCGAGCCACTCGGCCGTCGCCCGGTCGTCACCATGCCGCACTCCGACCAAGAGCAGGACTCCCTGGCCGATCGAACTCACCAACGTTCCATCAACCGTGACACTGGCTTCGGCCACCCGCTGGAGGAGAACCCGCACTGTCCTTACCTCCCGTCCGGATCGGAGTCGTGTTCCTCGTCGCTGCGCTGGAGCGTCGCCACGGCCAGCGCAGCGATCCCCTCACCACGCCCGATGAACCCGAGTCGCTCGTTCGTCGTCGCCTTCACGCTGATCTGCTCGACGGCGAGGGACAACGCCGCAGCCAACCGCTCGCGCATCCGTTCTCGAAAGGGTGCGATGCGGGGAAACTCGGCGATGACCGTCGCATCGACGAAGATCACGCGCCAGCCAACTCGGCCGAGCTCCTCCCGGATGCGGCGGAGGAGATGGAGACTCGAGGCATCCCGCCACCGCTCGTCGTCCGGTGGGAAATGCGTCCCCAGGTCACCGAGTCCAGCCGCCCCCAGCAGCGCATCGCCGATCGCATGAGCCAAGACATCGGCATCCGAGTGTCCAGCTAAGCCGACCGTTCCCGGGATCTCGACACCACCCAGCACTAGCCGCCGCCCCGGCACGAGTGGATGGACGTCGTAACCCAAACCAACTCGTATCATGCGTTCCCCCGCATCCTGCGCTCGAGGATCAGCTCGGCAATCGCCACGTCGAGCGGCGTGGTCAGCTTGAGATTCTCGGGATCGCCCGGAAAGACATAGACTGGAAAGCCAGCACGTTCGAGCAGCATCGCTTCGTCCGTGGCGGTCACCCACTGCGCACCGGCCCGGCGGTACGCTTCGCGGAGCCAGTCCAACCGAAAGACTTGTGGCGTTTGCGCCGCTACCAGGGTCGAGCGTTCCGGGGTCGTCACGACTCGCCCATCGCTGGCCACCTGCTTGATCGTGTCGGTCACTGGAATCGCTGCGACCGCTGCGCCGTGTCGCAGCGCCGCCGCGATGGCTCGCCGGACGAGCTCGGGCGTCACGAGCGGCCGAGCGGCATCATGGATCAGCACATACCGTCTGTCGTCCGGTACGTGCTCCACCCCCGCTCGGACCGAGAGCGCACGCTCAGCTCCACCGATCACGACCTGGACAGGAAGCGACAGCCCGAGCGCAGTGCACAGCGACTCGACCGCTTCCCGGTTCGCCTCGCTGGCCACGACGATGATCTCGGCGATGACACCGGAAGCACTCAGTGCCTCCAGGACCCAAGCCAAGGCAGGACGACCAGCCAGCGGGAGCAGCGGTTTCTCGCGCCCGCCGAGTCGTTGACCTCGACCCGCCGCTGGAACGACCGCACTGCACGTCATCAGGGCTCGCTCTGCGCGACCAACTGCGCGAAGACTAGGCGTCCAGCTGGTGTCCGCAGGATCCGCGTTACCTCGACTGGCACGTCCTGGCCGATGCGCGATCGTGCTTCCTCGACGACGACCAGTGTCCCATCGTCCAGATAGCCGATCGCCTGCCCCGGCTCGCGTCCCGGACCACTCAGGTGAAGGACGAAGCGATCCCCCACGTATACCGGACTGCGGAGTGCCTCGGCCAGCTGATGCGGATTCCACACCACGAGCCCCTGTACACGAGCCACGTCCGCCAGACGCTGATCGCAGGTAACCAGCCGACCAGCGCACTCTCGGCAGCAGGCGACGACTGCATCGTCCGCTTCGGTTTCGGGAACGCGCGCGGGAACCACCACGAACTGGGAACCGACCTCCTCACGCAAGCGCCGCAAAAGCTCGAGGCCGCGCCGGCCACGCGCTCGTCGGGGAGGGTCGCTGTGTTCAGCCAGCCGATGAAGTTCCCGCAAGACTTCTTCCGGGACGAGAAGCTGCGCATCGGGTACGGCAAGCCGGACGAATTCTCCGATCCGCCCGTCGATCAACGCGCTGGTATCGAGGACGAGGGCGAGCCCGGGCCGCTGAGAACGGAGGCCCATGACCTCCATCAACTCGCGACGCCGGCTGCTCACCAGCGCTGCCCCGACCAACATGGCCAGCAGAGCAACAGTCGGGGGGATCAGTTGCCCCGCGGGGCGAGGCAGGAGCGCCAACGGCCAGGCCAACAACAGCCCGAACACTCCACCGGCGAAGGCACCGATCCCGCCAGCGATCAGCGCATCGACCGTCAACGCACGCAAGCGCGCCCAGATCGCGTCCGAGAGATCGAACAGAAGATATGGCGTCACGAGAAAGCCGAGCGCGGCGAGGACCGAGGCGAGAAAGAACTGTGTCACCGCAACCAGTTCCGGACGAGCGGCGAAGAATCCGCCGAACGACCAGCCCAGGAGCGCACCAATCGAGAGACCAGCATATCGGAAGAGACGGCCGAGCGGCCCCCGAGCCCGTTCCGCACGCGCGCGCCGGCGGTCAGCTGGGGTGCGAGCACCCGCCCCACCAGCCGTCTCCGCTTCGGTCGTCTCTCGTGAAGATCCGACCACGACCATCGCGACCGCACCATCGCTCGCTGGCGCCGACTCTCACTGCTCAGGCAGTGTAGCAGCACCTCCTCGACCCGAGCGAGCCCGTGCTGCCAGCATGTCCACTGACTGGTGGGGTACATCGACACTCCCGAGTTCGCGCTCGGCTCGGAACCCAGGTCCGTGGTAATCGCTTCCACCAGTCGGGATCAATCCCCAGCGCGCAGCCAGCGCAACGAGTTCACGTTGGATTTCCGGCGCATACTCGGCATACCAGGCTTCCAACCCAACGAGCCCGACCGGCACGAGTTCCTCCAAAATCGTCTCCGGATCACCGGCACTCAGCGGATGAGCGAGCACCGGAGCGCCCCCGGCAGCCAGCACGATCTCGACGGCACGCCGAGGCGAGGGATACGTCCGTGGCACATACGCCGGGCGGTTGCGTCCCAGGAACCGCTCGAACGCCTCGTCGATCGATCCAGCGAACCCTCGAGCGACGAGCAAGCGCGCTGCATGAGCGCGGGTGATGGTTCCCCCTTGGGCGATCGCTTCGAGATCCTCCATCGTCACGGGAATACCGAGCTGTCGGAGTCGATCGACCATCCGCTGAGCGCGCTCCCGGCGCGCAGCGGCGAGCGAGGCCAGATGTGCCTGAAGCACCGGGTCCGCTGGATCGATGAAATAACCGAGGATATGGACTTCGCCTGTTTCGACCGCTGTGCTCAGCTCGATGCCCGGGACGATCTTCACACTCCGATGAGCAGCCGCAGATTGGGCAGCCGGAAGACCAGCGACCGTATCGTGATCGGTGATCCCGAGCACCTCGATACCGCGCACCGCGGCAAGCTCGACGAGCTCCTCGGGCGAGAGGATGCCATCCGACGCTGTCGTGTGCGTGTGAAGATCGATCGAACCCATGAGCGGGAAAACGAACTGCCCCCAGCCAGTCCTGACTGGGGGCAGCGAGTTCTCAGCGCGGTTCCACAATCAAGCGGATCGCGGTGCGATCCTCGTTCCCGATGGTCACCGTGATGAACGAGGGAAGGCAGACCGCATCGATACCGGATTCCGCGAGGTAATCGCGGGCGATCGCCACCGCCTTGATCGCCTGGTTGGCCGCGCCAGCACCGATCGCCTGCACTTCAGCACGCCCGACTTCACGGACGACACCGGCGATCGCACCAGCGACGGCACTCGGGCGCGAGCGAGCCGAAACCTTGAGCACTTCGCTGCGGCGCGGACGCTGCCCACCACTCCCTTGCGCGCTCGAACGCGCCGGACCCTGATTCGCCTCCTCCTCGGGCGGGAAACTCGCTTCGGTCCCAATCTTGATTTCGCGCAAATCCAGTTTGCTGAAGAAGCGCTCCATGCTGTCTCCTCCGATGGATGTGGGTCACTGCCACGCTTGTCGCTGAGCCTGATACCGATTCCGAGCAGCGTGTCCGACGCTTCGCGCTGTCCCCACTCCTCTCCTGTCTCGATGTCCCGTCATCCCCTTCCGATCGCCGTCGCGACGGCTACTGCGCAAGGCTGCAGCCGCGTGTAGGCGTACCATACCGCGATCATGCCGTCAATAGGGAGCGCCCAGCCTATTCGACGGCGTCCATCCACGATGCTTCTGCGCCCGACCGCCCAGCTTCCGCAGCGAGAAAAGTCGAGAAGGCGACGCCACGACGGGCAGGCATTCGCGAGGCGCAGTGTCGCTCGCTCCCAGTCTGGCCCCGTCGGGGGCTCCATGCAGCCGGGGCGTACCACCGAGTGCTCGCGCGCCGAGCCCGTCATGCTCTGGCAGGATCACTCGGCCGATACCCAGCCTTCTCGGCACACAGCGAGAGCAGCGCGACCATCAGAGCTGCTCGCGGGGCAGCAGCCCCTGGGTTCAGAGTTGGCGGAGATGGAGCGTATCGGCGTGCCCGGGCTCGGGAAAATAGCGGAGACTCGTAATGAAGACGGCGTGATCACCGCTCCTAACGAGCCCGCTCGCACGCGCTGCCCCTGCTGCCTGCTCGATCAACTCCTCGCTGGTTTCCGCGAACGAAGGCAGTGCGAGCGGCACAACCCCCCAAACCAGGGAGAGTTGCCGGGCAACCATGGGATCACAGGTCACCGCGACGATCGGTGCGACCGGTCGCTCGCGAGCCACTTCCCGAGCGGTAAACCCGCTTCGCGTGATCGCCACGATCGTGCGAACCGCTCGCCAACGTCGAGCGAGATCGGTGGCGGTGCGCGCGATCGTCGCAGCGATCGTCGTCGGCTCTTCCTCTTCGGGAACCGGTGCAGGGGTCAGCTGCTGCTCGGTGGCGACGATGATTCGATGCATCATCTCGACCGCCTCGACCGGATACTGACCAGTCGCGGTTTCCGCACTGAGCATCAGAGCGTCGGCTCCCTCGAGAACGGCATTCGCCACGTCGCTGACCTCCGCGCGAGTCGGGATCGGCTGCGTCGTCATCGATTCCAGCATCTGTGTGGCGATAATGCTGGGAATGCCGAAGGCACGGGCAACGCGGATGATCCGCTTTTGCGCGATGGGCACTTCCTCCGGCGGCAGCTGAACACCGAGATCGCCCCGAGCGACCATGACAGCGTCGCTCTCGCGCGCGATCTCGCGGATCGCTGCCAGCGCCTCGGGACGCTCGATTTTCGCGACGAGCCGAGCGCGCCCGCCACACTCGCGCAGGATCGCTCGCACCGACCGGAGATCATCCGGCCCCGTGACGAAGCTCACCCCGATGTACTCCAGCTCGTGCTCGGCGGCGAAGGCGATATCGGCTCGATCGCGTTCGCTCAATCGGAAAGGACGCCCGAGGACCCCTGGTACGGCAACGCCCTGTCGCCCCCGGATCTGGCCACCACGCAGGACGCGAGCGATCAGCTCGTCTCCCGCGCGCGACTCGACGACGAGCTCGATCAACCCATCGCTGATCAGGATCCGATGTCCGGGCCGCAGCTGAGCGACCAGTTCTGCATCGTCGATACTGAGCCGCTCCGGCGAGAGCGGCTCACTGCCCGGAACGATCCGCACACGCGTGTCGCGAATCAGCCGGAATGAATCACCCTCCAGGGGACCAGTCCGTGGCTTCCAACTCGCCAAATCCTGCAGGATGGCGATCGGTCGCCCTGCCCGGTCAGCAGCGGCTCGCAGGTCAGCCACGATAGGCCGGCGTTCCTCCGGCGAGTTGTGCGCAGCGTTCACCCGAAAGACATCGACACCAGCGGCGATCAGCTGGTCCAAAACCGGCGGACTCCAGGAGGCCGGACCGATCGTTGCCACGATCTTGGCGCGACGTCGCCAGCACGACGCTCGCTCTTCCGCCACGAGACACCTCCTCGCTCCCCCGGCCCGACACGACGAGCAAACGAGGATAGCCCGCAAGACGCTAGCAGGCAATGCGCGCTCTCCGGCACCGCTCTCGATCAGGCATCTGGCGGGAGTGAACGCTGTCGGCAGCGATCGACCGTCACCGGCGAGCGTGCTAGGATCATGAGCGCACCGGAACGCGAGTGCTGCGTGAGGAACGGTAAAGCTGATGCGCGCTGCGCGTTTGCACCGATATGACACGACGCTCGAAGGAGCAGCGTGCTCGCTCCTGGAGGACATGCCGGACCCAACGATCAGCGCACCGGACGAGGTAATCGTGACGATCGACGGTGCTGGTGTGTGCCGCACGGATCTCGACAGCATCGAAGGGCAGTGCAGCGACCGGAATCCGGTCGCACTCCCTGATTCATTCCTGGGCACGAGAACGCCGGTTTCGTCGTCGCGGTTGGTCCCGCGGTGCAACGCTCCCACCCTGGCAACCCAGTCATCATCTCTCCACCGATCACCGATGGCACCTGCTGAGCTTGCTGGCGTGGCCGAGACATGCACGGCGAGGGAGGAGACGTTCTGGATCTTACGCGGGAAGGGGGATCGGCCGAATATCCTGTGATGAAGGAGCAGAACTCCGTGTGGAGACCACGCGTGCTGCCACTGCCTTCCGTGTCGCCTCATGCCGATGCCGGGCTGACTGGCTACCATGCGGTCAAGCGGGCACGCTGCTGGTCCGAAGCGGGCGACGCCCTCGTGCCCATCGGCTTCGGTGGGCTCGGACAGAGCGCGTGTCCGATCGCGCACGCGCTGGTCCAGAGCATCGTGGTCGACCAATCGGAGCAGACACGCGATCATGCCCAGGAACTCGGGCACGCTGGACCGAGCGAGCTGACCGCGAGCCGGTCGAGAACGTCCGGCAAACCACAGGAGGGCAGGGTACAGCGGTCATCCTGGACTGCGTCGGCGAAGGATCGACACCCCAGCGAGGGCTGATGATGACGCGCGGCGGCGGAGTCTTTTGCATCGGGGGCTCTGGTGGACGAATCGACACCCTCTCGAGAGAACTCGTCGATCAGGAAAAGACGATCGCGAGCAACCTGGTCGGTACTGATAGCGAACTGGGCGAACACAGAGAACGCGTCGTAGGGGAATCACATTGTCAGTATCCGACGACCCGCTCGCCCAGATCGCCCAGGCACCATGGGACCTGCGGGATGGTCGCATCGAGGGATGCGCGGTACTCGTACCCTGAGGACTGTGAGCAACAGAAAGGAGGCGGAGGATGCCGATCGAGCTGGTAACCGTGCCCATCGAGAAGCCGGATCACGTGAACGTGATCTTCGGGCACAGTCATTTCATCAAGACAGTGGAAGATCTGCACGAGGCGTTGGTCAATGCAGTACCCGGGATCAAATTCGGGCTCGCCTTCAGCGAAGCATCGGGACCGCGACTGGTCCGCTGGAGCGGAACCGATCCGGAGTTGACCGACCTGGCGCGGCGCAATGTCTTGAACATCGCGGCTGGGCACTGCTTTTTGATCATGCTCGGCAACGCGTATCCGATCAACGTCTTACCGGCCGTGCGCAACGTGGTCGAGGTGTGCACGATCTTCTGCGCCACCGCCAACCCGGTCACGGTCGTGCTCGCCGACCTGGGCGAGCAACGCGCTGTCCTCGGAGTTGCCGACGGTTTCAAGCCGCTCGGCATCGAGGGAGAAGAGGACATCGCCAAGCGGATGAGTTTCCTCCGGCAGATTGGGTATAAGCTCGGCTCTGGAGTATCATAAACCGAGGTTGTGCCGGGACACCGAGCCGAGCGGTCGCGACGACCACGACGGAGTGGAACCGGTCGAGGAGACCGGGCCAGTCGCGACCAGGCAGGCGCAAGACAGGAGGATGCGATGACCAGCACAGTCGATGGCCAGCTGCCCGGGGTAGCGCTCCCCAAGAGCGAGCTTCTCGAGATGTATCGCTTGATGGTCCTGATCCGGCGCTTCGAGGAGGTCGCAGCGGAGCAATACGCGCTCGGCAAGATCGCGGGCTTCTTGCACCTCTATATCGGGGAGGAAGCGGTCGCAGTCGGCGCGATCCGCGCCATGGATCCGGACGATCACCTGGTGACGCATTACCGCGACCATGGCTACGCGCTGGCGCTCGGTCTCGATCCGCGACGGTGCATGGCGGAACTCTTCGGCAAAGCGACCGGTCTCGTCGGCGGGCGCGGTGGCTCGATGCATTTCGCCGATGCATCCAAGCACTTCTGGGGTGGCTACGCGATCGTGGCTGGCCTCCTGCCGATCGCGGCTGGGCTCGGCTTGGCCAGCAAGTACTTGAACCAGCGGCGCGTCGCAGTGGCGATCTTCGGCGATGGCGCGACCAATAATGGCGCCTTTCACGAAGCCCTGAACTTCGCCGCGCTGTGGAAGCTTCCCGTCCTGTTCCTCTGCGAGAACAACCAGTACGGCATGGGCACAGCTGTGCAGTATGCCTCAGCCGTGCGGGAGATGTACCGGAAGGCCTGCGCCTACGACATCCCCGCCGAGCGAGTCGATGGCCAGGATGTCCTCGCGGTCTACGAGGCGACGAAGCGAGCACTCGAGCATTGCCGGTCCGGGAATGGCCCCTACTTCCTCGAAGCTCTCACCTATCGCTACCGTGGGCACTCGATGGCTGATCCGGAGACGTATCGGTCCAAGGAAGAGGTCGAAGAGTGGCGACGTCACCGGGATCCGATCGAGCGCTTCCGGCAACAGTTGCTCGCCCACAATGTCGCCACCCCGGAGGAACTGGCAGCGCTCGACCAGGCAGTGGAGGAGGCGGTCGCCGAGGCCGTCCGCTTCGCCGACGAGAGCCCCGAACCGGACCCGGAGACACTCACCCAGTACGTGTATGCCGACCCGATCACCGTGCGCTAAAGAGGAATGGGGACGACAATGGCACGAGAGATCACCTACCGCGACGCGCTACGCGAGGCGCTGCGCGAGGAGATGTACCGCGACGAGCGCGTCTTCCTCATGGGTGAAGACATCGGCGCGTACGGTGGTTCCTATGCGGTCACGCGCGGCTTCCTCCAGGAGTTCGGACCGGATCGGGTCCGCGATACACCGATCGCCGAACTGGGGATCGTCGGGCTCGGAATCGGAGCCGCGATCGGTGGTCTGCGCCCGGTCGTCGAGCTGATGACGGTCAATTTCGCACTGCTCGCCCTGGACCAGATCGTGAATCACCTGGCCAAGATTTACTACATGTTCAATGGGCAGTTCACCGCGCCGGTCGTCGTGCGTACTGCCGAGGGCTTCGGCCAACTCGGTGCGACGCACTCGCAGTTCTTCGAGAATTACTTCGCCTATGTTCCCGGACTCCGCGTCGTCGCTCCGGCCGTCCCCAAGGACGCGAAGGGGTTCCTCAAGGCCGCGATCCGCGGGAACGATCCGGTCATCTTCATCGAGCATTCGCTGATCTACCGCAACCGCGGTGAAGTACCGGACGGGGAGGACTTCCTCCTGCCGCTCGAGGGAGCCGAAGTCCGTCGCGAAGGGCGCGACGTCACCATCGTCTCCTGGCTCCGCGGGTACTACCTGGCGCTCGGTGCAGCTGAGGAACTCGCCCGCGAAGGGATCGAGTGCGAGGTGATCGATCTGCGTGTCCTGCGCCCGCTCGATGTCGAGACGATCGTCCGCTCAGTGCAAAAGACGAACCGTCTGGTGATCGTCGAGGAAGGCTGGAAGTCGTTCGGCGTCGGAGCCGAGATCGCTGCGTCGGTCCAGGAACGGGCACTCGACTACCTGGACGCACCGATCATGCGCGTCGCCAGTGTCGAAGTCCCGATGCCGTACGCGCGCAATCTCGAGCGCCTGGTCATCCCGAACAAGGACAAGGTCATCGAGGCGGTGCGGGAGGTGCTCTATCAGCGGCTCCCCGCACCGGTCGCGCGGTAGCGCCAGGCAGGTGAGGACGGAGGAAACGAAATGGCACGACCGCTCGTCATGCCCCAGATGGGGTATGACATGAAAGAAGGCACTATCCTTCGCTGGCTCAAGCATGAGGGGGACCGCGTCGAGCGCGGCGAACCGATCGCCGAAATCGAGACCGACAAGGTCAATCTGGAGATCGAGTCGTTCGCCTCGGGCGTGATCCTGAAGCTTCTGGCCAAGGAGGGAGAAACCGTTCCGGTCGGGCAACCGATCGCCCTGATCGGTGAGCCCGGTGAGAAGGTGGAAGAAGAGGCTGTACCAGCTCCTGCGGTTGTCGGCGCTGCCACTGCGGCAGCAACCGTCACCGCCCCAGGACCGAGGGCGCCGGAAGCCGCCCCGCTCGAGGAGGGCCCCACCGCACCCGGTGAACGGGTTCGCGCCTCACCGCTCGTCCGGCGGCTCGCTGCCGAGCACGGCATCGACCTCAGCAAGATCCGCGGGAGCGGCCCTGGCGGTCGCATCGTCAAAGAGGACATCTTGCCGCTCATCGCTGCACCACGCGCACCGTTGGCACCCGAGCAGCCAGCTCCGGCCGCTGCACCACCGCCACCATCGGTACCCCCAGCCGCTCCGCCAGCAGCGGCGGCACCAGCGGTGACTGTTGCACCGGTTCCAGGATTGCCCGAGTTCGAAGTGATCGAGCTCTCTCGCATCCGGCAAACGATCGCTCGCCGGATGGCCGAGAGCTTCCAGCAAGCGCCGCACTTCTTCGTCACCACTGTCGCCGAGGTCGACGCGCTGCTCGCCCTGCGCGAGCAGATCAACGCGCAGGTCCCAGAGGAGGAACGCGTCTCGGTGACCGATCTTTTGATCAAAGCTTGCGCACTGGCACTGCGCGACTTCCCGACGCTGAACGCGAGCTTCGTCCCACCCAACCAGCTACGCATCTACAAGCGCATCGACATCAACATCGCGGTCGCGACCGAGCACGGTTTGATCGCGCCCTACGTGCCGGACGCTGACCACAAACCCCTCGCGGAGATCGCGCGGCTGACCAAGGATCTGATCGCGCGCGCCCGTGAGGAACGCTTGCGTCCCGAGGAATATCAAGGGGGGACCTTCACGATTTCCAACCTCGGGATGTTCGGGCTGGTCGAACACTTCACGGCCATCATCAACCCACCCCAGGCAGCGATCCTCGCAGTGGGAAGCATCCTGCGCGAACCGGTCTATCGCGAGGGAAGCGAGGAGCCGGTACCGGTGCGCCGCCTGCGTCTGACCCTTTCGGTCGACCATCGCGTCGCCGACGGCGCCGTTGCCGCCCGCTTCCTCGAGACAGTGCGCACGCTTCTGGAGCAGCCGATGCTGCTGCTCGTCCGCTGAACAGGGTTCGGGCACCTCGCGCGAGCCTGCCGGCTGTAAGCGGTCGGCAGGCTCGCGCGTTGTTTCGACAGAGCCGGAAATGATCCGGCCAGCTCGCGCCCCGGGGACAGCGCACGAGAAGGATTCTCCAGAAAGGACGGATGCGTTACACTCGTCTCGTTCGGCACAGTCGATAGCCTGCGAAAGGGGACAACAGCATGAAGCATTGGTCAAGACGCTTCGGCGTCGTTCTCCTCGCGCTCGGTCTGCTCGTTGCCTCGAGCGCTCCGGTCACAGCGAACTGGTCCGCACCCACCCCCACAGCGAGCCTCTGGGACATCGGCGAGCAACTCGTCGTCCCGTATCTGCCGAACAACGAGACGCTCGCGGGTACCGGTCCGTGGCACGGAACGGTCACCGTCGCCAACGCCAGCAACTTCCCGGTGACCGTCGACATCGCCAAGGCGGACGGCTCCCCGATCACGAGCGTCAACCTACCCGGCAACGGCTCGACGACCCTGGCCGCGGGAACACTCTTCGGCTCCAGCCCCGGCGGTGGTCTCTTGCTCAGTGGGCGTGAGCAAGGCGGCTGCGCATCCCAGGCAGTTCAGGAGTTCACCAAGACGCGCGGTACCCCTGCGAACACGGCCGATACTATCGCTTTGCCGGTTCCCAGCGGCGTCAACGTCACCCAGGTCGTCGTGAGCCAGGGAACGACGCTCTACGCAGCACCAGCCGACTATACCTTCTCCCAAGTCGGTACGACGCTGAACATCAGCTGGGCACCAGGTGGAGCTGAGCCAGCTGGCGGCAGCGCCTACAGCGTGCAAGTCGCTTACGACTTTCCCTGCCGCCCGGCCCGGCTGAGCGCCGCTGTCAAGCTCATGGCCCCAGCCCCCTCGACGAACGGTCGCACGAGCAGCACCCACCTCATGGTCAGTGGATACGCCGGACTGAGCCGGGCCAGTGCGGTCGGCAGCACGCTGGTCGCACCGATCGCGCAGGCCAACTACAGCGGTTGGAAGACGGTCCTGCACGTCACCAACGTCGGCAGCACGCTCTGCTCCGTCACCGTCAAGCTCTACCAGCACCCGAGCGGCACCCAGACGCATACGCTCACACAGGCAGTGGCTGCCGGCGCGACGTGGAACCTGGACCTCGTCGCGGCTGGCGTGCCGAACAACTGGCTGGGCACCGCGCGCATTGAAGGAGTCGGGTGCCAGCTGACCGCCAGCATTGACCGGATCAAGCCGACTCAGCCCTGGGGAACCCCAGTCAATATGGCCCTCACCAACCTCGCTTTGCCGGCGGGTTCCTTGACCAGCACAGTGTACGTGCCGCTCGTCTTCCAGGCCTACTTCGACTGGAACACCGGCCTGGCCGTGACGAACGCTGGCGGCGGTCCCGCGACCGTGACGATCAACTACTACGGAACCAACGGCAACCTCATCACCACCAAGAGCCTGGGGCCGATTGCGTCCAACTCGATGGACTTCGACTATCTGAGTGGGAGCGGTGGCCAGCTCGCTCAGGCGGTCATCACCAGCACCCAGCCGATCATCGTCTCGGTCGATGCCGTCAAGTACACCGGGGGTGGTGCGGACGTCGGGCAAGCGCTGACCTCGATGGGCATCAATGGACCACTCACCCTGACACCAGGTCTCCCCATGCCGCTCCTCCGCGTCCCGCTCTTCCAGAAACAGGGGTCGAGCGGCAACGACAACAGCGGGATCCAGCTCTTCAACGTAGGCGGTGCTGCGGCCACGGTCACGCTCGACTTCTTCGACGCGAGCGGCGCACCGCAACCTCCCTCACCCTTGACTGTCCCAGGGATCGCCCCCAACGGCGCCGTGACCATCTACGCGCCGAGTCAGGCACCGCTCCCCGCCGACTTCCAGGGTCAGGTGCGCGTCGCCGTGACCGCGGGCGGACCGGTTGTCGCCATTACCAACAACGTCAACTACGACGTGCAAGCTGATGGATCGGCCGCCTTCAATGTCGCGACCGGACAGCGCGCCCTCCGCGTCGACTTCGGCAAGGTCGCCAACAAGAGCGGCGTGGATACGATCATCGTCGCCCAAACGGTCGACGAGAACGGTGTGCAGATGCCCGCCCAGCAGATCCTGGTTCAGGGGCCGGCCGGTCTGACCATCACGACCTCACCCGCCTTCACGAACATGTTCGGAGCCGCGACCGTGCTCGTGAAGGGCACCAACACGACGGCCCCCGTCACCGTCTGTTGGGACTTGAACACCAACGGTTCTTGTGACGCGAGCGAGCCACAAGTGACCCAGTCGATGAGCTGGACCCCATAAGCGTCGACCCCACCGCTGCCCGCCCGGGACTCAGCTCGCGGCGATTCCCGGGCGGGCAGGCATTCACTTCCGTGGCTGACCGCGGGCCCCGCTCCGGCTCTCGATCGCCTGCCACCTACACACGTTCCGCTCGGACCGGTGGAGCACAGGCACTCTTCCTAGTGCACCTCCCATGACCGACCGTACCCGTATCCTCGCAGGGCAATGCGCAGCGTGATCGCCCAAGCAGGTCACCGCACAGGCAGGGCCGCCTCGTGCCCGTCCAAGGCCCCCTCGCTCGAGCCCGTCCGCCGGGCGAGGAACCGTCGCCGCGACGAGCACCGCGACAAAGAGGACGGTGAGTGGATCGCAGAGCAGGGAAAGCTGCCAGCTCAGCACGAGCCACGCGACAGCCAGGAGACCGTCGCTGCGAGGCCGAGAGCGAGCGTGGGTCGCCGGGCGGATGCACTCCCATCCCCCTGCATCCCTGCCGTGCCCAGTGGTCAACGGGGCCCAGATCGTTGCTACAATAGTCGAGTGCCCGTGTCCGGACACGGGCTGGAGAGGCTCATGGCCAGCGACAAGATCATCGTCCGCGGTGCCCGCGAGCACAACCTGAAGAACATCGACGTCGAGATCCCACGCGACAAGCTCGTCGTGATCACGGGCCTGTCCGGATCGGGGAAGTCGAGCCTCGCCTTCGACACGATCTACGCCGAAGGACAACGGCGCTACGTCGAGTCGCTCTCCGCCTATGCCCGGCAGTTCCTCGGCCTGATGGAAAAGCCCGACGTCGACCAGATCGAAGGGCTCTCCCCCGCCATCTCGATCGACCAGAAGGCAGCCAGTCACAACCCGCGCTCGACGGTCGGTACGCAGACTGAGATCTACGATTACCTCCGCCTCCTCTACGCGCGGATCGGGAAACCGCACTGCCCGGAGTGCGGCCGTCCGATCCAAGCCCAGACCGTCCAGCAAATGGCCGAGCAGGTCGAAGCACTGCCCGACGGGACACGACTCTTCGTCCTCGCTCCGGTCATCCGGGACCGGAAGGGCGAGCACCAGAGCGTGCTCGAGGAGCTGCGGCGCGCCGGTTTCACGCGCGTCCGGATCGACGGCGAGCTGCGCGATCTGGACGAGCCGATCGCCCTGGCCAAGAACAAGCGGCACACGATCGAGGTCGTGGTCGACCGCTTGATCGTCCGGACCAGCAATCCGGAAGAAGCGCATGCCTTTCACCTGCGCGTCGTCGAAGCGTTGGAGACTGCAGTCAAGCTCGGCGGAGGAATCGCGCTGGTTCAGCCGCTCGAGGGCGAACCGATCGTTTTCTCGGAAAAGAACGCCTGCGTCCACTGTGGGATCAGTTTGCCGGAGCTCGAGCCACGGAGCTTCTCCTTCAACAGCCCGCATGGCGCTTGCCCTGCCTGCGATGGGCTGGGCAGCAAGCTCGAGTTCGACCCCGATCTCATCGTTCCCGACCCGGACCGTTCGCTCGAGGAGGGAGCGATCGCCCCATGGTTCCGCGAGGGGCGGGAAAGTAGCGCCTGGTATCTGGCGCTCCTCCGCGCACTGGCTCGGGCCGAGCGTTTCCGCACCGATGTCCCCTGGCGCGAGCTCCCTGAACGAGTCAAGCAGCTCATCCTTTACGGCGACGGCAGTCGGACCGTCACGCTGGTCTATGCTTGGAAGAGCGGCCACGAGCGCTCCTACCGGGTCACCTTCGAGGGGGTCATCCCGAGTCTCCGCCGCCGCTACGCAACCAGCAACTCCGAATACGTGCGTGCCGAGATCGAGCAATACATGGCAGCGTATCCCTGCCCGGAATGCGGGGGATCCCGGCTCCGACCGGAGAGCCGCGCGGTGACCGTCGCCGGGCGCTCGATCGTTGAAGTGACGCGGCTCTCGATCGGCGAGGCGCTCCGCTTCTTCGACGAACTGGCTGACGATGCGCGCACGCCGCTCACCGAGCGAGAGCGGCGCATCGCGCATCAAATTCTCAAGGAGATCCGCGAGCGGCTCGGCTTCCTGGTCGACGTCGGGCTCGAGTACCTCACGCTCGACCGGCCGACCGCGACGCTCTCCGGTGGGGAAGCGCAGCGCATCCGGTTGGCGACCCAGATCGGCAGTCGGCTGATGGGCGTCCTGTACGTCCTCGACGAGCCGAGCATCGGGCTGCATCCGCGCGATAACGGTCGGCTCATTCGGACGCTCCTGCGCTTGCGCGATCTCGGGAACACGGTGATCGTCGTCGAGCACGACGAGGAGACGATCCGCGCCGCCGACTGGATCATCGATATCGGCCCGGGCGCTGGCGAGCACGGCGGGCGCGTGGTCGCGGCTGGCCCGCTCGAGGTCATCATCCAGACACCCGAATCGCTGACTGGCCAGTATTTGAGCGGCGCCCGCCGGATCGCTGTGCCGGAGCAGCGCCGCTCCGGCAACGGGCAGTGGCTCGTCGTCCGGGGAGCGCGCGAGAACAACCTGAAGAATATCGATGTCGCCTTTCCGCTCGGCTGCTTCATCTGCGTCACCGGTGTCTCCGGCTCGGGAAAGAGCACCCTGGTCGTCGACACTCTCTACCGGCGGCTGGCACAGCTCTTTTACCGGGCGAAGGATCGTCCGGGCGCGCATGACGCGATCGAGGGGATCGAGCACATCGACAAAGTGATCAACATCGACCAAAGTCCGATCGGACGGACACCACGCTCCAATCCCGCGACCTATACCGGCGTCTTCACCCCGATCCGCGAGCTTTTCGCCTCGCTCCCCGAGGCCAAAGCACGAGGCTACGCACCGGGCCGGTTCTCCTTCAATGTCAAAGGAGGACGGTGCGAAGCCTGCGAAGGGCAGGGGGTCATCCAGATCTCGATGCAGTTCCTTCCCGATGTCTATGTTCCCTGCGAGGTCTGCCACGGCAAGCGGTACAACCGGGAGGCACTCGAGATCACCTACCGCGGCAAGAGCATCGCTGACGTGTTGGAGATGACGGTAGACGAAGCACTCGAGTTCTTCTCGGCCTTCCCGGCGATCCGGGCCAAGCTCCAGACCCTCTCGGACGTCGGACTGGGATACATCAAGCTCGGGCAGCCCGCCACGACGCTCTCCGGTGGTGAAGCGCAGCGTGTCAAGCTGGCGACGGAACTCAGTCGGCGTGCCACCGGCCGCACCTTGTACATCCTGGACGAACCGACCACTGGCCTGCATTTCGCTGATATCGAGCGGCTGCTCAACGTGCTCCAGCGTCTCACCGATGCTGGCAATACGGTGATCGTGATCGAACACAACCTGGACGTGATCAAGTGCGCCGACTATGTGATCGATCTCGGGCCAGAGGGCGGCGCTGCCGGTGGGTACGTGATCGCAACTGGTACCCCGGAAGAGATCGCGGCAATCGAGCACTCGTATACCGGCCAAGCTCTGCGTCGGGTGTTACCGGTAGCGTCGCTCTCACGGTAGGCCGTCACGCCGGGCCCAGACAGGTAGTCAGCAGCACCAGCCGCTCGGTATCATTGAAGGCGACCCTCGAGAGGGCGCAGTGTGCGCTGATCGGCGACAGTCGATGCGTCGATTCCACAGAAGACTCGGCTGAATGGGACGCGAACGTGCTCGATAACGACCCTCTCCAACGCCACAATGGCCATCTCTCCCTGGACGGCTTGTCCGAGGGTATCTCTCGATCATCCCAGAACGGCTACCACCCAGTTCTCGTACTGAACCAGAACTACGAACCACTCCACGTCGCAACCATCCGGCGTGCTCTCGTACTCTGGCTGGCTGGAAAAGCCGAAATCCTGGAAACCTATGACCATGAAGTCGCATCCGCCCAGCACCGTTTCCCCGCGCCCTCGGTCATTCGCCTCTACACACTCGTCAAGCGGCCACTGATCCGCGTCCGGCTGACCCGCCGTGAGGTCTTCATGCGCGACAACTTCACCTGCCAGTACTGCGGCGTACGGACTCACGACCTCACGATCGACCACGTGATCCCGCGCTCGCGCGGTGGTCCTCACACCTGGGAGAACGTCGTCAGCGCCTGCCGTACCTGCAATCACCGCAAGGGAGGCAAGTCGCTGGCCGAGGCGCGCATGCAGCTCTTGCGCCCACCCTTCGAACCACCGCCGAGCCGCTACTACACGATCCAGCGGCTGCTGCGCTCACCCGTGCACGAGAGCTGGCTGAAGTTCCTCCCCGATCTTGACGTCAAGAGTCAGCGCAGTCGATAACTCGAGCAGTCAGGCGGGAGCAGCTGACCCGCCCGAATCATTGCCGAAGGGGGAGACATGCTCGACCTCAGGCTGATCCGAGAGCATCCGGATCTGGTGCGCGAGGCCTTGCGCAAGCTCAATACCGAGGCTCCGCTCGACGAGATCCTGGAACTCGACGAGCGACGTCGCCAGCTGGTCGCTGAAGTCGAGCAGCTCAAGGCTCAACGCAATGCCGAGTCCAAGCGGATCGGCCAGTTGCCAGCTGGGCCGGAGCGGGAAGCCACCATCGCCGCGATGCGTGCACTCGGCGACCGAATCGAGGCACTCGACCGCGAACTCGCCGCGATCGAAGAGCGGCTCCAGGCGCTGCTCTTGGAGGTTCCCAACCTGCCCGATCCCGATGTTCCCGTCGGCCCCGATGAAAGTGGAAACGTCGTCGTGCGTCACTGGGGAGAACCGCGACCGTTCGACTTCCCGGTCAAGCCGCACTGGGAACTGGCGGAGGAGCTCGGGCTGATCGATTTCGCCCGCGGAGTCAAGATCGCGGGGAGTCGCTTCTACGTGCTCCGCGGTGATCTCGCGCGGCTCCAGCGCGCCCTCATCGCCTGGATGATCGATCTCCACGTCAACGAGCATGGGTATTTGGAAGTCTATCCGCCGTTCCTCGTCCGCCGCGAGGCGATGATCGGGACGGGAAATCTCCCGAAGTTCGGGGACAATCTCTATCACGACGAGGAAACCGATCTTTGGCTGATTCCCACCGCTGAGGTGCCCGTTACCAATCTCTTCCGCGACGAAATCCTCCCGCCGGGTTCGCTCCCCATCTATCTCGTCGCGGCTACTCCCTGCTTCCGCAAGGAGAGAGTCTCAGCCGGCCGCGATGTACGAGGAATCAAGCGCGTCCATCAGTTCGAGAAGGTGGAGATGGTCAAGTTCGTCGAGCCGGATCGCTCTGACGAGGAACTCCAGCGACTCGTCGCTGATGCCGAAGACGTGTTGCGCCGGCTGGAACTTCCCTACCGTGTCGTCCAAATGTGCACTGGTGATCTTTCCTTCACGGCAGCCAAGAAGTTCGATCTCGAGGTCTGGGCACCTGGCTCCCAGGAGTGGCTGGAGGTCTCGTCCTGCTCGAATTTCCGCGACTTCCAGGCCAGACGGGCCAATATCCGCTACCGGCCGAGCGAGGGAGCACGCCCCCAGTTCGTGCACACGCTCAACGGATCGGGACTCGCTCTCCCCCGGACACTCATCGCGATCATGGAAAACTACCAGCAGCCAGATGGGACGATCGAGATCCCAGCTGTCTTGCGCCCCTACATGGGTGGGCAACAGCGGATCGGCCGACAACCAGCTTATTGGGAACCAGCGCAGGCACGGCGTGCCCGCGAGCAGGCTCGGGCGGGGGACTCGTGAACCATGCCGGGATTGCTGATCATCGAAGCGAGCGGAGACCCGGCCGCAATCGGCGAGGCGATCGGACGTGCACTCCAGCCGATTCTCGGCGAGGCGATCGTCCGGCACCGGCAGGAACTCGCTCGGAGCGGTATCGATTGGGATGAGGCGCTCGAACTCGCCCAGCAGTTCCGCGGCGATCTCGAGGGGAATCTCAGCCGCACAGCCGAGGAACTCCACGCGCTGGCGCGCGCTGCTGGGTGCGACATCGACGCATTGGTAAGCCTCAACGCCCTGCAAGAGACCCTCTTCCTCACCCGACGACTGCGAGCCGAAGAGGGTTGCACGAGCCTCGCTGTTCCCGCAGCGGCCAGCGTCGACGGCACGGTTCTCCTCGCACACAACGAGGATGCCCTGCCCTGTCGTCACGAGCAGATCTACGTCGTGCGTGCTCGCCCGAGCGATGAGCCAGCCTTCGTCGCCTTCGCCTATGGGGGCCTTTTCCTCTATCAAGGGGTCAACGAAGCAGGGGTCGGTTCGACTGGTAACGCCCTGACTGCTACTGATATCCGGATCGGCGTACCGAAGCTGTTTCTCTATCGCGAAGTGCTCCGTGCCGAGACCTTGGCTGATGCCCTACGGGCGACCTGGCTCCCTGAACGAGCCAACGGCAACAATCACCTGATCGCGACCGGCGATGGAGAGATTTACGACGTCGAGGTCACTGGTCGGCACCACGCGCTGCTCTACGCCGGGAACCAGCCGTTCGCGCACACGAACCACCTCCTCGCTCCCGAGCTGCGGCAGTTCGAGGAGGGAGACAAGCTCGACTCGATCCTGCGGAGGAATCGAGCGCAGCGCCTGCTCGAGCTGGGCACGGGACAGCTCAGCTCGACGACCCTGCAGGAACTTCTCCGTGATCACGCCAACCAGCCACATGCGATCTGCAAGCACGTCGCTCCTGGTCCTGATCGGGTGTCCCGAACGATCGCTGGGCTCGTCATCGAGGTCACGCATCGGGCAATCTGGGTGGCACCAGGGCCGCCGTGTACGGTCGGGTTCGAGCGCGTGTCGCTCTGATCGACAACGGACGAGGAGGCGAGGATGGACAAAGTGATCGTCTCGGTCGCGACGACCGGCAGTTGGACGACACGCGAGCAGACCCCGTATGTCCCGATCACGGAAGAGGAAATCGCTGCCGAAGCGATCCGCTGCTGGCGCGAGGGTGCGGCGATCGTGCACATTCACGTGCGCGACGAGCAGGGACGCGTCACCAGCGATCCTGCCCGGTACGCTCGGGTGCGCGACCTGATCCGTTCCCAGGGATGCGACATCATCCTCAATTTCTCGACCGGTGGAGGAGCCGGGATCGTTCCGGACGAGGAGCGGATCGCTCCGGTTCGCTTGCGACCAGAGATCGCTTCCTTCGATGCTGGCTCGCTCAATTTCGGCGACCGCGTCTTCGTGAATTCACCAGCCTTTCTCGAGGCGCTCGCGCACGAGATGCAGGCTCATGGCGTCAAGCCGGAGATCGAGTGTTTCGAGAGCGGTTTCATCGAGACAGCCAAGCGTTTCATCGAGCGCGGCCTGATCCAGCCACCGTATTGGTTCCAGATGGTGCTCGGAGTACGCGGTGGAGCGCCTGCGACCGTCGACCAACTCGTGCACATGGTGCGCCAGCTCCCAGCCGGCTCGCTGTGGTCGGTCTGCGCCATCGGCCGACACCAGCTCCCGATGAATGTCGCGGCGCTCGTGATGGGTGGGCATGTCCGCACGGGATTAGAAGACAACATTTACTACTCCTACCGCGTCCTCGCCGAAGGAAACGCGCCGCTGGTCGCGCGGATCGTCCGCATCGCGCGCGAACTCGGTCGCGAGCCGGCTTCCCCGAGTGAAGCACGCACACTGCTCGGGCTCCCGCCGTTCCAGAGCTGAGGGACCATGCGACGCCCACGCATCGCGATCGCCGAACTTTCTCACGAGACGAACGCGTTCGCACGCACCCGTGTCGATCTCGCATTCGTCGAGCGGTGCGGGATCGCCCGTGGCGCGACGGTCGTGACTCGTGCGCGGGACACTGCGACCGTTCTGGCTGGGTTCATCGATATCGCCAACGAACTGGCGTTCACGCTGGTCCCGCTGCTCGCGGTATGGATCACGCCAGCTGGTCTGGTCTCGTGCGACGCCTACGAGACGCTCCTCGGCGAACTCATCGATCGCCTGGAGACAGCAGCCCCGGTCGATGGCGTGCTGCTTTCGCTCCACGGTGCGATGGTGACCGAGCACATCCAGGACGCCGATGGCGAACTGCTCCGCCGCATTCGTGCGATGGTCGGACAGTCCGTCCCGATCGTCGCGGTTCTCGACCTCCATGCCAACATCAGCCCACTCATGGTGGAACAGGCCGACTTGCTCATCGGCTACCACACCTATCCGCACGTCGATCAGCGGGCGCGCGGTCGGCAGGCTGGCCTGGCACTCGCCCGCTTGTTGGACCGTACGATCCACCCGACGCCAGTACTGGTCAAACCGGCGATGCTGCCGACGTCCCAGCGTATGACGACCGATCGCCCACCGATGCGGACACTCATGCAGCATGCTGAGGAATGGGAGCGCCATCCCCGCGTTGTCGACGTGACGATCGCTGGCGGATTCCCGCCAGCCGACGTTCCAGAAGCCGGGTTGAGCGTGCTGGTGACGACCGACGACGACCCCGCGCTGGCTGCGAAGGTGGCCGAAGAACTGGCTGCCCTCGCCTGGGACCTGCGCCACGGCTTTCTCGGCGGTGTCGCGACCTGGGAAGAGGCAGCCGAGGCCATCCGGCACATCGAGCGCGGCCCCCTCGTCCTCGTCGACATCGCCGACAACCCCTGGACAGGCGGCCCAGGTGACAGCGTCGAACTTCTCCGCTTCCTGTTGAAGGAGCAGGTACGGCCGGCCGCACTCGCGCTGGTGCGCGATCCGGAAGTGGTGGACGAGTGCTTCCGAGCAGGAATCGGTGCCACCGTCGAGGTCGAACTCGGCGGCAAGACAGACGATCTCCATGGGCCTCCGCTCCCCGTGCGCGGGACGATCCGGCTGCTCTCCGACGGCCGGTACGTCAATGCCGGGCCGATGCACGCGGGCGTGACGGTCGACCTCGGTCGGACCGTCGTGCTCCGCGTCGAGGGGATCGATGTGCTGGTGACGGAACGCGCCGAGTCACCGATCGATCTGAACGTCTTCCGCTCGCACGGAATCGAGCCGACCGAGCAACGCGTCATCGGGCTCAAAGGGAAGGGACATTTCCGCGCGGCCTTCGAGCCGATCGCCGAACGAGTCGTCCTCGTCGAAGGACCAGGCATCACGGGGAGCGATCTGAGTCGGCTACCGTTCCGCTTCATCCGCCGGCCGATCTGGCCGCTCGACGTGGCGTGAGCGATCACCCGCATGCATAGTCGGCGAGTCGGAGCGACACGACGCGCGAGACACCGTCCTCTCCCATCGTGACACCGTAGAGCGTGCCAGCAGCCTCGATCGTCACCCGGTTGTGCGTGATGACGAGAAACTGGGTGCGTTCCGCCAGCCGTTCCAGCACTCCCCGGAAACGAGCGACGTTCGCCTCATCGAGCGCGGCATCGACTTCGTCCAGAACGCAAAACGGCAGCGGGTCGAGCTCGAGGAGCGCGAAACGGAGCGCGATCGCCGTCAGCGCCCGCTCGCCACCGCTCAGCTGCTGTACCGAGCGGACACGCTTGCCAGCTGGTTGGACGACCAGGTCGACCCCCTCGATGGAGCCGGCACCGTTGCGGGCGACGAGACGTGCTCGCCCACCACCGAACAGTTCCGCGAAGGTATCCGCGAAAGCACGATCGAGCGCACGCAACGAACGCACCAGACCCCGCTCGACCTCTCTGTCCAGATCGGCGAGGAGCTTGCGCAATGCCTGGGTCGTGCCCCGCACGTCCTCGAGTTGCGCGCGGAGCGATTCGTAGCGTTCCCGTTCCGACTCGTATTGAGTGATCGCGGCCTCTCCGAACCGGCTCAACTCCTGCCAGCGCCGCCGGAGTTCGGCGACGCGTCGCTCCCAACGCTCTGGGGGATCCTGCTGAGCGCGACTAGCCTGCTCCAGTCGTTCGACGAGTCCTGCATCGAGCGATCCTTCGGCGAGTTCCCAGGCTGCTTGTTCGAGAAGCGAGTGGAGTGCGCGCTCGGCACGCTCCAACGCGGCACGTGCTGCTGCGCTCTCCTGCGCGAGCTGACGCAGGCGCTGTTCGGCACGAGCCGATTCGGTCCGCAACGCTTTCGCCTGCTCGGCGAGCCGTTCGATCTCGACCGTGCGTGCTCGCTCCTCGGTTTCGAGTTCGGCCGCCTCGAGTGCCAGCCGCTTCGCTTCCGCGCCCGAGCGCTCTGCTTCGGCCAGGAACTGGGTATGTTCTGCCCGGAGCTCATCCCATCGGGCATGCAGCGCAGCCAACCGCTGTCGAAGTTCTCCGAGGCGCTGGGCGAGCTGGCTGCGCTCCCGCGCTCCCGCACGCTCACGCTCCCGCAAGGTCGCGATCTGCTCCAAGAGCTGCTCGCGTTCCGGATCGGGCGTGTCCAGGCGAGCGATCGCATCGGCAACCTGAGCACGCTGGTGCTCGAGGTCGTCCAGAGCGGCATGGAGCGCGTCCTCCTGCTCGTGGAGTGCCCGAGCCTGCTCGTCGTCCCGAGCGAGAGCAGCTCGCACGGCAGCGATCGACTCCGCTTCCCGGGCGAGTGCGTCGTCCAGCCTTTGGATGCTGCGCACCAGCTGCACCCACTCGTGATCGAGCTGCACCAGCTTCGTCTCCTGGGTCCGCAGCTGGTCGCGGACCGACTCCAGCGAACGACGCGCTCGCTCGACCGCATCTCGTGCGGCGAGGAACTGCCGCCGGGCTTCCTCGAGCGACGCAGCGAGTCGTTCCTGTCGGGCAGCGAACGCGCGTCGCTGGCGAACCAGCGACAAGAACCCACGCTCGCGACCACGCGTAGCCCCACCAGTGACCGAGCCGGTCGGTCGAGCCAGCTCCCCCTCGCGGGTCACGATGACCCAGCCGGGAGGAAGCTGGGGTAGCAAGCGCCGGACGGTCGCCAGATCGTCGGCGACGAGTACCCGTCCCAGAAGCGACTCCACGATCGGTACCAGTGCTGGTGGCGCCTCGACCAGGTCAGCTGCGACCCCGATGACACCCGGTTCACGAGCGACGAGTGGGCGACGCCCAGCCGGCAGCGAGCGGATCGTATCCAACGGATGGAACGTCGCTCGTCCAGCCTTGGTCGCTTTGAGAAAGGCGATCGCTGCCTCGGCATCGGACCACTGCTCGACGACGATGTCGGAAAGGTGCCCGCCGAGCGCTGCTTCGATCGCTGTTTCCAGTTCTGCCGGAACGTGGAGCAACGTTCCGAGCGTTCCGACGATCCCGGAGAGTTTTCCCTCGCGTGCTGCTGCCAGCACTGCCCTCGCTGCGCTCGCCACCAGATCGCCCGTCAGGGCATTGGTGAGCGTTTCCAGACGGCCTCGGACGAGAGCGTCCTCGCGCTCCAATTCGCGCACCACCTCGACACAACGCTCGAGTTCCTGTTGGGCACGCTCGGTCTGAGCCGCTTGCCGTTCCACCTCCACCCGCAAGGTTTGGACGTCCGCAGCGAGAGCAGCGCGCTGCTCATCGAGGCGAACGCGTTCCTGGTCGAGTCGCTGGCGCTCCTGCAGACGTGCCGCGTACGCGGCTTCAGCCCGCTGGAGTTCAGCCCGATACGCTTCTTGGGTTGCCAGCAGGGCTGCTCGCGTGCGCGCGAGCCGCTCACGTTCCGTGACTCGCTCCGCGAGTTCGTGCTCGATGCGGTGCAGCTGCTCGCGCAGTGCCGAGAGTTCGCGAGTGCGCTGCACTGCGGCAGCTTCTCGTTCCCGGAGCGCAGCCTCGGTCGCTCGCAATGCGTGCACGGTCGCCTGCCAACTCGTGTCGGCATGCTCCAGCTCCTGCTCGGTCTCCCGCATCTCCCGCTCGAGCTGCTCGACATCGTGAGCGAGCGCGTCCAACTGTCTTCCGAGGGCAGCGATCCGCTCCCGAGCCAGCTGCGTGCGGTACTGGGCAGTCGCCGCTTGGGCTGCCCGTTCGGTGCGGAGCTCCCGGAGCTGGTCGCGCTGGGCCAGCACGGTCGCCTGCTGCTGCTCGACCCGCTCCAGCTCAGCCGCGAGTGCAGCACGATCGGCTTCTGCCGCACGCAAGGCCGACTCGAGTCGACCGAGTTCGCGGCGGGCCTTTGCCTCCTCCTCACGGGCGCGTCGCCAGCGAGCTGCGGAGAGCTGGAGCAGAGCCTCGCGCAGGCTCGCGCGAACAGCCAGTGCTTCTCGTGCGCGCTGAGCAGCTTCGCCGAGTGCATGGACATGCGGCTCCAACTCGCGCAACAGATCGTCCAGTCGCTGCGCATGCTGCTCGGCTTCAGCCAGTTGCTGGCGAGCCTCCGCCTGTCGCAGGCGGAGCGCGGACAGGCCCGCCGCATGCTCCAGGTAGTGCCGGCGCTCAGCCGGACGTTGGTCGAGCACGTCATCGACCGACCCTTGCCGAGTGATGATCCAATCAGCTCGCAGGATCGCGGCGATGCGCAGGACGTCTCGCAGACGCGCCCGCGAGCCGTTGATGAGGTATTGGGTCTCGCCGTCACGAAAGACGCGCCGGGTCACGCTCACCTCGCGGAACGGCACCCCGAGTTCGTCTCCATCCTGCTCCAACGTCAGCGTGACCTCGGCCATGCCGAGCGAGGGGCGATCGGGTCCACCAGCGAAGATCACATCGTCTGCTCGGCGGCTGCGAACAGCTGAGCCCGCCTGTTCGCCGAGCACCCAGGCGATGGCCTCAGCGAGGTTCGACTTGCCGGAGCCGTTGGGGCCGACGATGGCGGTGATGCCACGGTCGAAGACGAGTTCGACAGGATCGGCAAAGCTCTTGAAGCCGAGCAGCGCCAGGCGGAGGAGCCGGACACCCATGGCCTGCGACCTCGTCAGTCCGGATAGCCATGCGGAAAGCGCGTGTGCCAACGCACCGCCGAAGCGATGATTTCCTCGATTCCGTAACGTGGTCGCCAGCCGAGGACGCGTTCGGCCTTGGCGTAGCTCGCGTACTTGATCGGCGGCTCGCCCGGACGCGCCTCGCCGCGCTCGACCGGGAAACGCACACCGGTCAGCTCCTGGACGAGTTCGATGATCTGCCGCGTGGAATAGCCGACACCGCTCCCAAGATTGATCACGTCAGTCGGGTGCCCCTGCCGGAGTGCCTCGAGCGCCAGCACATGGGCCTCCGCGAGATCGAGCACGTGCACGTAATCCCGGATCGTCGTCCCGTCCGGTGTCGCGACGACCGGGGAGGTGAGGCGAAACGACTGCAGGCCGAGCGCTCCCCGGATGGCATTCGGAATCAAGTGCTCTTCGGGTCGATGATCTTCACCCATCGAACCGTCGAGCGCAGCACCCGCTGCGTTGAAGTAGCGGAGGCTGATGGAGCGCAAGCCGTAGGCTGCGTCGTACCAGCGCAGATAGTGCTCGACCTGGAGCTTGGTCGCTCCATACGGATTGGTCGGCTCCGTCGGATGCGCTTCGTCGAGCGGGAGATACCGTGCTTCGCCGTACACTTCCGAGGAAGAGGAAAAGACCAGATAGGGAACATCGTGACGCAAACAGGCCTCGAGGAGCACGATCGTTCCGCCCACATTGTGCACCACGTACTTGTTCGGGTCGGTGACCGACTCGCGCACGGAGGTGTACGCCGCGAGATGGATGACCGCGTCGAAACGCCAGCGACGGAAGCAGGTTGCGACAGCCTCGCGATCGATCAACTCACCGACAACCAGGGGAACGCAGACGGCTGAGCGATGCCCTTGCCGCAGGTTGTCGAAGACGACCACCTCATGACCAGCTTGTTGGAGCGCGCGCACCGTAAAAGAACCGACGTACCCAGCTCCTCCGGTAACCAGCACGGTGAGCGCTGCAGCCATGGACAATCTCCTCCTCAGGAACGACGTGCGGCGTGGATCGCGGCCCACGCTGCTTCCTCGTCAGCGATTTCCGGTGCGGTCTCCCATTCGGTGAACCACCTCAGAATCCGTTCGATCGCATCGACCGGTACCTCCGAGAGCCGCTGAACAGCACCGTACGCTGGATCGTCACAGGCAACAGCCAGGATCTTGTCGTCACCATCCGCTCGACGCAGGAGCCCCACTGGGCGAACCAGCAACCGCGTTCCGGTCGGGAGCGGATCCTGGGACAGGACGATGACGTCCAGCGCATCGTCATCGCTGGGATTGTACGTGCCCGGAAGATACCCGTAGTTGGCTGGCCACGGACTGACTGCGGCCGGATGGCGGTACGTCCGCCACTGCCCGATCACGGGATCGTAGACGTGCCGAACCGTGGAGCCAGCTGGATCCTCGATCACGGCTTCGAGACATCGGCTGGCTCGATCGGAAGGTCGTTCAGGATCCCCCATTGTGCCCACGATCCATCGTAGATGCGCACGTTCGGATAGTCGAGGAGACGCAGTGAGACATAGCTGATGGCCGCGTGCGGACTGGACAAGCCGTAGACGATCACCCGCTGCTCCGGTTGGACGCTGACTGACCGGTAGAGTGCGGCCAGTTCGTCCGGTGGACGGAAGGCGAGCGGTGGGTCCCCGGCCAGGAGCGCTCTCCACGGCACGGCAACCGCGCCGGGGATCTGGCCGAGCCGGAGACGACCACCCCAGGTTTGGCGGCGCTCCTGATCGGTTCGGTTGTCGAGGAGGCAGGATTCCGGATCCTGGAGTGCGGCCTGGACGTCCGGTAGCTCGGCCAGTACATCGTAGTGGAGCACGGGCTGAAACGTTCCGTGCTCCGCAGCGGGCGGAAGGGCACGCGTCGTCGGGTAACCAGCCGCGAGCCAAGCCCGAAGGCCGCCGTGCAGCAGGCGTACTCGCCGAAAGCCGATCGCGTGAAGAAACCACAACCAGCGGCAGGCGGCCCGCCCGTCGCCGCGCTCGTAGACGACCACTTCGTCGTCAGGATCGAGCCCGATACGCCGGACGAGTTGGCTCCGTCGGGGCTCGCCGACCAACATCCCGTAGATCTCGTTGTGAATTTCCATCGTATCTTGCCACCAGACGTGACGAGCCCCAGGAATATGCCCGGCATGGTACTCGTGGAGCCGGCTGGCATCGAGGATGACGAGCGAGCGCTCCCCGAGCCGGTCAGCTAGTTCCGGTGCCTCGATCAGGAGTCGCCCACCAGGATACTGCTCGGCCGGAGCCAGGGAGCGTTGCGCGCGCGTCTGCCGGCAGGCAGACAGCCCCAATACCGCGAGACCAGCGATCACGAGCCCTCGCCGGGTCGTCCGCATGCTCCGCGCCGCCATCGCTCCGCGAGCCGGTCTCGCGCCCATGCACGAGACCGGCAAGGGGAGATGCCTCCTCCTTGCCAGTCTCGATCATACCGAGGCTTCACTGGATCGCGTAATCGATCGAGACAGTCACGACGATCGTTGCTTCCCCGGCCGGAACGGCCTTGGCTTCCGGACCACCCGCGCCGACCGCCGGCACTGGAACCGGTGGCGAACTCGTCGACTCGACGATGCGCAGCGGCGCGCCGAGGGCGACACCACTCAGCTGGGCGAGTTGGGCTGCCTTCTCGCGGGCATCGCGAACCGCGAGCTCGCGTGCTTGCCGCAGCGCCGCGGCCGGGTTGGAAACCGAAAAGCTGATATTGGTCACCGCATTGGCACCAGCTTGGACGGCGCGGTCGAGGAGGTCACCGGTCCGCTCGACCGGTTGCAGTTGCACCTCGACGAGATGCGTCACGCGGTAACCGATCACCGGCGTCGTCGGTTGGTTCCAGTCCCGCTCGACCGACATGCTGTACACCACGGTCTTGACCTTGCTCTCCGGTATGCCAGCCTGGCGAAAGACCGACAGGATCGCCTCCATGCGTCGTTGGACTTCACGCTGAGCCGCCGCCGCATCGGGATCGAAGACCTCAGCTCCCAGGGTAAGCGTGGCAGTATCAGGTGGCAGCGAAACGCGCCCTTCACCAGAAACACTGATCGAACGCTGGACTGTCCCGGTGTCCTGCGCCGCAGCTTGCGGCAGGCGCATGCTCGCCGTACCGCTCAGCACCGCTCCCACCATCACCAGAAGGCCGAGCACGACAGCGAGAGGAACCCAGGTTCTCTGCATCGCTTTCTCCTTTCCGCTCCATGTCTCCGCAGAGATGACGAGCGAGAGGCAGTTTCGGTTCCCGCTCAGCGACGCACGACCGGAAACCGGCGGACCCGCCGGGCAGGTAAGAGAAACCCGAACCAGAATCCAGCGAGCGTGAGAAAAGCGAGGACAACGATACCCACCCAGGCGAGAAGACGAATGGTACGAGGCATTTCCGAAACGGGTTCCTGCTCCGAGGTCGCCGGTACCTTGGCGGTGGCTTCGGTGGCGGCGGCGAACGTACTGCTCGGCGTCTCGCTCGCGAGAATGGCAGGCGTTTGCGACGCGATCCCAGCTGAGCGCATTTCTTCGGTCTTTGGTTGAGCCGCCGGTGCGAGTTCCACCACTGGTGAGGGGCCGAGCGTGGTCTGCCGGTCCTCGCTGGGCAGGAAACGAGGAGCGGCGACGACCACAGAGAGAAGGACGACCAAGAGCGTCGCAGCGAGGAGCGTCCCGGCGCGAAGCACTGTGCGATAGCGCCACCACCAGGCTGCCCGTCGAAGGGGCGGGGCATGATTCAGCGCTGCCGCGAAGTCGCGCGGGAGCGGCGGCGCGGGCAAGGAGCGCAACGCCTGGCGAACCGCTCGATACTCCTGCCAGCGGAGGCGACAGAACTCGCATTGGGCGAGATGCGCCGATACCTCCGCATCCGGCTCCTCGCTCGCCAGGAGCGCGAGTCGCTCTTCGTCCAAGTGACTGCTGCGATCGGTCATCGAGAACCGTCACTCACCTTCGATCAGGCGTTCCGGCGACTCACCCTCCCTATCCGGGAGACGACCGCTCAGCCCCAAGAGTTCCCTCGCTCGCGGATCGGACTCCAGCAGCGTGCGCAGACGCATGCGGGCACGCACCAGGCGCGACTTGACGGTTCCGAGCGGAAGGCCGAGTGTCTGCGCGATCTCCTCGTAGGGCAACCCCTCGACATCGGCGAGCACGACGACCGCTCGTTGCTCGACGGGGAGCGCGGCCAAGGCGGCTTCCAACGCCGCGCGGAGTCCCGCCTGTTCGATACCTGGCTCGGGGACATCGAAAGAAGCATGCTCGCCGGCGTGTTCGAGTGGGACGGTGCGACGTCGCGCACTCGCCCGCAACTGATCGAGGGCAGCATTGTGCGCGATCCGCAGGAGCCAGGCACGCATCGTCGTGCCGCGAAAGTGCTCCAGCGAGAGGAAGGCCCGAATGAAGGTCTCCTGCGCCACGTCTTCAGCGAGGTCAGGATCGCCGAGCAAGCGATAGGAGACGGCGAAGACGAGTCGCTGGTAGCGACGGACGAGTTCGGCGAACGCGTCGCGATCGCCGGTCCGTGCCCGAGCTACCAGAAACGCCTCGTCTTCGCTGCCAGACATGCCGAACCACCGGTCCCTTTGCCGGAACGGTACTCGAGGCGACGGTCGTTCGTCCACCCCGACCCCGTACCGCAGTCGCTCCTCGTGCGCAAGGGCCCGGTCACGACGAGGCGAGGTGTGCGGTCGTGTGCGCGACGGAGCACACAGGTGTCGGATCGATGCCTCTGGCGCGAGAGTACACGTACCGCTGGACACCGACACTCGGCAGCGCTCACGGGAACCGGGAACAGGAGGATTTCGCATCTTCCGAGCAGAGGCAGGGCAGCGAGGAACGAGCCCCTGCTCGCTTCCGTGGCGACCTGACGAGGCTGGCCCGCACACTCGAGTTCCCACGCAGAGCGATGGCGAGATCGGTCCGGTAGCGACTGCAGGAACAGGGTCCGCAGTGCTGCTAGCCGAAGCGGGCCGCAGAAGTAGCGCCAAAGTCCTATGGAGACAACAGTCCAGCGCACCGTCGAAAACAGACGGGAGATGGTGTCGGCTGGAGGCACGAACTCCGGAAGGCGATAGTGGGCGTGCAAGCGACGACAAAGCGACGAACCGATCTTTCCACCGTGATCATCGGTGATCCACACGCTGCGGTCCGTCAGAGTTTCCGGCATTACCTGGAGTCGGCGGGGCGACTGCGCGTGCTGGGCGAAGCGGGAGAACTGTCCCGCCTCGCGAGCCTGCTCGAGTGGCAGCAACCGGACGTCGTCCTCGTTTCCGCTGCATTCGGGCCAGGGCTAGCGCACTTCGTCCGCGCGATCAAGCGGCTGCCGCCGGGCCTCGCAGTAGCGGATGGATCACCAGCACCACCGCTCGTCGTGTACGGATTGGGAAACGACAGCGATGTCGTCCTGGCCCTCGCCCGAGCTGGAGCCGAAGCGCTGGTGAGTGCGGAAGCGAGTGTACAGGAACTCGTGGAAGCGGTCGAAGCCGTCCTGCGTCGCGAGCGGTACGTCAGTCCCCGTTACGGAGGTATCCTCCTCCGCGAGGTCCAGCGCTGGAGCGTCCTCCACGAGGGACACACCGGCGTCCGTCTGACCCGTCGCGAGACACAGCTCTTACAACTCGTAGCCTCCGGACTGTCCAACAAGGAGATCGCCGACGTATTGTCTCTCGCCGAGAGTACGGTCAAAAACCGACTTTCCCTGCTCTTCGACAAGTTGGGAGTGAAGGATCGGACACAAGCAGCGATCTTCGCGCTCGCCAACGGCGTGCTCCAGCAACCCCTCGTGGTCGAGCGCGCCTCGCTTCCCGAGGCTTTAGCGACTTAGGGTCGAGGTAGTCGCAGGACCTCGAGCCAGCGTTCCCAATTCGGCTCGGGCCCGGGTGTCGGTGTGGACAGTGCGGGACTCGCGCCAGGAGACGCTGGCTCCCACTGGACGAAGAGGACCGTTTCACCGGGGTACGTCAGATTCAACTCACGTCGAGCTGTCCGTTCGACGTACGCGCGATCGTTTTCCCCCTGCAGATCGGCCAGCTGGCTGGCGAGTGTGTCTCGCTCGGTCACGAGTCGAGCCAGAGCGGCTCGGCGTTCAGCCACCTGCATCTCGAGCTGCCGGGCCCGCCAGGCTTGTTGACCGAAAGCGACGACGAAATAGAGCGCGATCGCGAAGCCGAGAGCGACCAGCACCGCGGTGCGGAGCCAGGAACCGATCCAGAGCATCGCTCAGCCCCCGAACACCAGGGGTGGCCACCGGGTATGCCAGTCGGTGGCCTGCTCGTAGGCGTGGGCGACCCGCAAGAGCGTGGGCTCGTCGAATGGTCGGCCCATGAACTGCAGACTGACCGGCAAGGCGTGCGCGAAACCACAGGGAACCGCGATTGCCGGGAGGCCAGCCATGTTCGCCGGGATGGTGAACACATCGGAAAGGTACATCTGCAACGGATCCGCCGTGCGCTCGCCGAGGTGGAAAGCCACCGTCGGCGAGGTCGGTGCCGCGATCACATCGACACGAGCGAACGCTTCGTCGAAGTCGCGTTTGATGAGTGTCCGCACCTTTTGAGCCTTGACGTAATAGGCATCGTAATAGCCAGCACTCAAGGCGTAGGTGCCGAGCATGATGCGCCGCTTGACTTCTGGCCCAAATCCTTCCCCGCGCGTGCGGAGGTAGCGCTCCAAGAGCGTTTCGCCGGGCAAGCTCAACCCGTACTTCACGCCGTCATAGCGTGCCAGGTTGGCGCTCGCCTCGGAGGGCGCGATGATGTAGTACGTGGCCAAGGCATATTCGGTGTGCGGCAAGGACACGGGAACGAGCTCGGCTCCCAGTTCTTGCAGGAGCGCCAAGGCATCCTCGATCACTCGCTCGACTGCCTGATCCATTCCGGGCACTCGGTACTCGACAGGGATACCGATCCGCAGGCCACGGATATCACCGGTCAGCGCCGCTCGATAATCGGGCACCGGGAGGGGGACCGATGTGGAGTCGGCTGGATCGTGACCGGCGATCACCTGCAGCAGCATCGCCACATCGGCGACCGTGCGGCCGAAGGGCCCGATCTGGTCCAGGCTTGACGCGAAAGCGACGAGTCCATAGCGGGACACTCGACCATACGTCGGCTTGAGCCCGACGATACCGCAGAAGCCCGCTGGCTGCCGGATCGATCCACCCGTATCCGACCCGAGAGCCACCATCGCTTCTCCAGCGGCGACCGCTGCTGCCGAACCGCCACTCGATCCGCCCGGAACGCGGTCCGGATCCCACGGGTTACGGGTCGGACCGTAGGCCGAGTTCTCGGTGGAGGAACCCATGGCGAACTCGTCGGTGTTGGCTTTGCCGACGAACACCGCATCCTGTGCCCGCAGGCGAGCGACGACGGTCGCATCGTAGGGCGAGCGGAATCCTTGCAGAATGCGTGACCCAGCTGTCGTCGGCGCATCGACCGTACAGAGGACGTCCTTCAGGGCGACCGGTATACCCGTCAAGAGATCACCCTCACCGCGAGCGAGGCGGTCGTCAGCTGCCCGAGCTTGGCGACGCGCCAGTTCCGGCGCGACCGTGATGAAGGCGTGGAGAGTAGGCTCCAGTCGCTCGATCTGGGCGAGATGCGCCTCGAGCAATTCCAGAGCGCTGATCTCGCGTCGATCGAGTAGCGCGCGGGCCTCCACAGCGGTCAGGCGAACGAGTTCGCTGGTCACAGTGCCCCCTCAACTCTGCTCGAGCACCGCATGGACCCGGAAGAAGCCATCTTCGCTTTCCGGAGCGTTGGCCAGGACAGCTTCCACCGGCAGGGATGGCCGGACGTCGTCCTCGCGCCAGACATTCTGGAGCGTGATGACCTGCGCGGTGGGCGGGATCGCCTCGGTATCGAGTTCCTGAATGCGACTCACGTGCTCGAGGATCGACGAGAGCTGCTCGCGCATCAGCTCGCGCTCTTCCTCGGTCAAGCCGAGGCGTGCCAGCATCGCGACATGATCGACGATCTCGCGGCTCAAACGCATCGCCGAACCTCCCTCTGCCGGGCGGCAGTGTACCACGTCCCGGCTCATCCCTCGACGAGCGCGTTGCGGGCTACGATATCGCGGTACCAGGAAAAGCTCGCTTTGGGAAAGCGGGACAAGCTTTCGTAATCGACGTAGACGATGCCGAAGCGCTTGCTGTAGCCGTGCGCCCATTCGAAATTGTCGAGGAGCGACCAGACGAAGTATCCCTTCAGGGGAACGCCCGCCCGAACGGCACGGTAGGCGGCCGCGAAGTGGGCAGCCAGGTAGGCGATGCGCTGGTCATCCTGGACGCGGCCAGCGACGAGCTGATCAGGATAGGCGGCACCGTTCTCGGTGATGAACAGCTCGCGCGGCGCATACTCCCTACTGATCCGGAGCAACAAGTGCTCGAGTCCCTCCGGGACGACCGGCCAGCCCATGTCGGTGAGCTGGTAACCGCGGTCGGCCAATGCTTTCGGCTCGAGCTGGGCCAAGCCCAAAGGGTTCTGCTCCTGGGGAACAGCTCTGATGAAAGCCGGAGCGTAGTAGTTGATACCCAGAACATCGAGCGGCTGCGCGATGGTCGGGAGATCGGTGTCCGGTGGGTCGAAGTACGGAGCCAGGCGCTCGCGCACGTCGAGCGGATACCCACGGCCGAACACCGGATCGAGAAACCATCGGTTGAGGAGACCGTCGAAGAGCTGGGCGGCTGCGCGATCGTCCTGGTGGTCGCTCGCTGACTCGACCGGCGACAAGTTCAGCGTGATACCGACCACTGCCTGAGAACTCGCTGCCCGGATGGCCTGGGCAGCCAGTCCGTGCGAGACCAGCAGTTCGTGGCTGACTCGGATCGCCGTCGGAAGATCCTGAATACCTGGTGCATGGACACCCAGATAGTGCCCGAGATAGGCGACGACCCACGGCTCGTTGTGCGTGATCCAGTAGCGCACCCGATCACCGAGGCGACGAGTCACGACCTCGGCATAGCGAGCGAATGCCTCGGCCGTCGAGCGCTCGCTCCAGCCGCCGCGATCCTGTAAGGCTTGCGGAAGATCCCAATGATAGAGCGTGACGAACGGCGTGATGCCCGCCTCGAGCAGCGCATCGACCAATCGCTCGTAGAAGGTGAGCCCGGGTTCGTTGAGAGCGCCAGTTCCCTCCGGGAAGACGCGCGGCCAGGCGATCGAGAAGCGATAGGCGGGTGCCCCGAGTTCACGGAGGAGCCTGACATCATCCGGCCAGCGGTGATAATGGTCGCAGGCGACATCGCCGGTGTGCCCCTGATAGGTCTTTCCTGGCGCGTGGCTGAAGGCGTCCCAGATCGACGGCCCGCGACCATCCTCGCGTACCGCACCTTCTATCTGGTATGCAGCAGTCGCGGTACCCCAGAGGAAACCGTCCGGGAAACGGGCTACGCTCATGGCTCTCTCCATTCTCGCTGGGACCGCTGCAGTCGCCGCAAAGGACCGTAAGGGTTACTCGACTGCCTCGAAGATCGCCTTGGCTGCCTCCAGGCGACGCTGGTCCTCCGGAGCCAGCGCGACCGGTCGCTGTTGTCCGGAGGAATCAGACGTCAGCTGACCTTTTGGGTCAGTCTCGTCTCCCGAAGAAAGCGGCTCCCCGGCCGCTGTGGTCATCTGCCGTGGCACGTCTTCCGGCGCAAGACAGGTGATGCGGCAGGCTCGGCCGAGATGCTTGGCCAGCACCCGTTCGATCACACGTCGCAGCTCGGCCTCTTCGTTGATACGGCGACGATGGAACTCGTACGGCGCGACGAGGACGACCTCATCTCCGCGGATCAGGCGTGGTTCAGCATCCGCCAGGAGTGCAGCCGCCTTGCTGTTGACAGCCCGGAGCTCGCGCCGGATCGCAGCCCAGCGCGTGAGCAGCTGATCGAGGAGCGCATCGTCCCTATCGACCGCTGGACTGGTCGTCGGCGAAACGGCCGGCTGGGACGATGCTGCTGGCGGGGGAGCCGGGCGTGGAGCCGCTGGGACAACGCGCGGCGGTGTTGCGGTCATCGCCGGTACCGGCGTGGCACCAGAAGGTGCAAGAGTGCGCTCGCGCTGCGATCCATCGAGCAACAGGATCGACTCCACGAGGCCGAGTTCCAGGAGGAGCTGCGGATCGATGCCGGATCGCGGGAGGGGCGCGTCGAGACCGGTCAGCCGACGGAGAACGAGCGCGAGTTCCTCGAGCGAGAAGCGCTGAGCCAGCGCTGATGCCTCGGGCGGCAGGAGCGGATCGCTGCCACCAGCCCGGACGTACAACAGTGTCCGAGTGAAACGGACCAGCTCGCGACCGAGCTGGTGCAGGTCATCGCCTGCATCGGCCGCCTCTGCCACCAGCCGGAGAGCCCGGCCAGCATCCCGGTCAGCGATCGCCGTCACGAGATCGAGAAGCCGATCGTCGCGGCTGCCACCCAGGACCTGGCGCGCCAGCTCGAGCGTGATGACAGGTTTGTTCTCGCCGTCGCTCGCGAAAACGGCGAGTCGCTCGAGGAGACCGAGGGCATCGCGCAGGCTCCCCGCAGCGCGGCGAGCGATCAGGGCGAGCACGTCGTCCGGTGCCTCGATGCCTTCGCGCAGGCACACGAAACGGAGGCGCTCGACCATCCGGTCAACGGGCAAGCGGCGGAAATCGAAGCGCTGGCAGCGTGAGGCAACCGTTTCCGGAAGTTTGTCCGGCTCGGTCGTCGCCAGGACGAAGACGACGTGCGGGGGTGGCTCCTCCAGCGTCTTGAGGAAGGCGTTGAAGGCGTCACGTGTCAATTGGTGCGCTTCGTCGATGATATAGAACTTGGTGCGCAGCTCGACGGGTGCATACTTCACCTTTTCGCGGAGATCGCGGATATCGTCGACTCCGCGGTTGGAAGCCGCGTCGATCTCGATGATATCGACCGCTGTACCAGTGGCGATGGAGCGGCAGGCTCCGCACTGGTTGCAGGGACGCCGCCAGGGATCGGCCTCCAGGCAGTTGACCGCCTTGGCCAGCAGGCGCGCCGTGCTGGTTTTCCCGGTTCCGCGCGGCCCACAAAACAGATAGGCGTGCGCCACCCGGTCGAGGGCGACCGCATTGCGCAGCGTGCGCGCGATGGCTTCCTGTCCAACCAGTTCCTCGAAGGTCTGCGGGCGATATTTCCGGTACAATGAGCCGGACTGCATCCTGGCCTCGCGGGACGAGTCCATCCTTGGGGCCTCTCCGTGTGGTGACGCGTCACGAGCGTCCGTACGACTAAGCATACGTGGGGACGTGCCAGCCGGGCAAATGGGGACGCTGTACCTGGTGGGAACACCGATCGGAAACCTCGAGGACATCACCGTGCGGGCGCTCCGCGTGCTCGCTGAGGTACGTCTCATCGCGGCCGAAGATACGCGACAAGCCCGCAAGCTGCTCGGACGGTACGGAATCCAAACGCCGTTGGTGAGTTTCCACGCGCACAGTGGCCGGGAACGCGTGCAACAGCTCCTGGCCGCTCTGGGCGAGGGAGACATCGCTGTCGTGAGCGATGCCGGAATGCCGGGGATATCCGATCCGGGAGCCGAGCTGGTTCGCGCGGCGGCGGAGGCAGGATATCCCGTGGTCGTCGTGCCAGGCCCTTCGGCAGTGACAGCTGCTGTCGCGGTTTCTGGTCTGGTGACCGATGGCTTCGTCTTCACCGGCTTCCTGCCCCGTCGGAGTTCGGAGCGCCGCGAGCGACTCTCGCTGCTGCGAGACCTGCCGTATCCTCTGGTCGTCTTCGAGGCACCCCACCGACTCCGGGAAAGCTTGCATGACGCTGTGGAAGTACTCGGAGACCGACCGGTCGCTGTCTGCCGGGAGCTGACGAAGCGCTTCGAGGAGGTCAGGCGGACGACGCTCGCGGAAGCCGCCGCCCATTACGAGCAGCACGAACCCCGCGGCGAGTTCGTGCTGGTCATCGCCGCGGGGAGCCGGGAGCATCCCCAGGCAGACGAGCAGCGACTCGAGGAGCTCGTACGCGAGCGACTGACGAAGGGTCTTTCGGCCGCAGCCGTCGCCCGCGAACTCGCTCGTCTGACTGGTCGACCCCGTCGCGAGCTGTACCGGCTGGCCGTGACCGTCCAGCAGGAGGATCAGAAGAACGAAGCCGATGGGAAAGGAGGAACCCATGCCACCGGAGCAGGAACGTGAGCAGCCGATGCCACTCGACGGGATTACGGTCATCGAGCTGGGACAGGCTGTCTCCAGTCCACTCTGCACGATGCTCCTCGGTGATTTGGGTGCCGACGTGATCAAGATCGAGCCACCGCAAGGCGATCCCGCGCGCGGCTACGGTCCACCGTTCGTGGCTGGGGAAAGCCCCTATTTCTTGTCGGTCAACCGCAACAAGCGCAGTGTCGTGCTCGATCTCAAGCATCCGGAAGGAGCACGCGTCGCGCAGGAACTCGCCTCGCGCGCCGATGTCCTGGTCACCAACTTCCGGCCGTCAGCCATGCAGCGGCTGGGATTGGACGAGTCGACGCTGCGCACCCGCAATCCGCGACTGATCTATTGCCAGGTCACGGGCTATGGCCCGCGTGGGCCATGGGCCGATCGACCCGCCTTCGACCAGGTCGCGCAGGGGATGTCCGGGTTGATGAGCGTGACCGGCAAACCGGAGAGTGGTCCGGTGCGCGTCGGGATCGCCATCGCCGATATTCTGGCCGCCTTGTTCGCGACCTATGGCGTGCTGGCAGCGCTCTACGAGCGCGAGCGCACGGGGATCGGTCAGCGCGTGGATACCTCGTTGCTCGGCGCGGTGATCGGTGTGCTGACCTTTCAGGCAGGACGGTACCTCGCCGGGGGTGGCGATCCGGGACTCGAGGGGAACGACCATCCGGTGGCCGCACCGTACGGTACCTTCCGGGCGCGGGACGGGTACCTCAACATCGCCATCGCCAACGAGCAGATGTGGCGAAGGTTGGCCGAAGAAGTCGGGCACCCCGAGTGGATCGACGATCCACGGTTCCGCAGTAATGCTGACCGTGTGGCCAATCGCTCGCTGATCAACGCGGCACTCGAGGAAGCGTTACAGGCGGACAGCGTGGCGAACTGGGTGGAGCGCCTGAGTCGCGCCGGTGTCGCGTGCGGACCGATCTGGAGCGTGGGGCAAGCGCTGGAGAGCGAGCCGGTCGAGCATCTCGGGATCGTCCGGACGGTCGAGCACGCGTTGGCTGGTCCCATTCGACTGGTCGGTCCGGCGGTGGAGCTGTCGCGCACACCGCCGGTGATCCGGCGGACGCCACCGCTCCTGGCTGAGCACACGGCTGAAGTGCTCCGGGAACTCGGCTACGATGACCAGGCGATCACTCGCTTGGCCGAGGAAGGGGCGATCGTGCTCGGCCCGAGGGAGCGAGCGGTCCGATGAGCGGCATCAGGCTCGAGCGAACGGGACCAGTGGCGCACATCGTCCTCGACCGCCCGGAGACCCTCAACGCGCTCACTGCCGCGATGTGGCACGAACTGCGGGGAGTCGTGCGCCGACTCGCCAGCGATCGCTCGGTGCGCGTGGTCGCGATTCGGGGAGCCGGCGAGCGAGCGTTCAGCGCCGGAGCGGATATCCGGGAGTTTCCGTCCCGGCGCAGTGGGTTGGCTCGAGCGCGGGCGTACGATCGGCTCGTCTCGGCAGCCCTCGCAGCGATCCAGGAGGCTCCGCAGCCGGTCATTGCGGTGATCAGGGGGCTGGCGGTCGGGGGTGGTCTCGAGCTGGCCGCAGCCTGTGACATCCGGCTTGCCGCGCAGGATGCGCGCTTCGGGCTCCCGATCGGTCGCCTCGGGGTGATGCCTGGTCTCGGCGAGACGCGCGCGTTGTTGCGTCTGCTGCCTCCCGGCAAGCTGATCGAGTTGGTTTTCCGCGGTGAGCTGATCGATGCCGAGGAGGCCTGGCGACTGGGTCTCGTCAGCGAGGTCGTTCCGATCGAGGAACTCGAGCTCGCGACACAGCGGTGGATCGACCGCCTCCTGAGCATGTCCGCCGAGACGTTGCAGGCCACTAAGGCAGTGGTTCAGCTCGCGGTTCGCGGGGCCACGGAAAATGACGTCAGCTATCGCGATCTCCTCGCGACGGTCTACGAGGGCGTGGCGTTCCACGAGGGAGTGCGGGCCTTCCTCGAAAAGCGTGCTCCCAACTTTCCACAGCACCGAGCGTGACCGGTCAGAAGCGGACTGGCTTCATCGGGACCGTCTGGGGACGTGACTCGCGGGGGACACTGGTAGAGGCTCGCTCATCGACAGGGCAGCGATCCGCCGGGCGAGGAACCTCCCCCGCGGGTCGCACCGCCGACGGCCCGCCCGTGTGGAAGACCGAAAAGCCGTGTTCTCGGACGGGCGCTGGCAGCGCGGAACCGTTCGCGGCGTGGCGATGGCAAAGGAGCCGCCTAGGTGCGCTCGGCGTGCTCGCCCGTCGCCGAGCGGTGGGCTGAACGCGCCGAGCGGAGACGCGCCACGAGCTGGGGTACGGCGCAGGTGCCGAACTGACCGCTCAGCGCTGGATGAGCACGACGGTGTAGTAATGCATCCCATCCTGGCTGGTCGCTTCGGCGACCCCGAAGTGGGTGAAGCGCGGATCGAGCAGGATGGCACGATGGGACGCACTGGCGAAGAGCGAGCGAGCTGCCTCGGCAACCGTTCGGTCGGCGGGGTAGTTGTTGCGCTGCAGCGTTTCACCAGCAAAACGCCAGTTGACCCGGTAAGCATCGAGCAGGTCGAAGACCGTGCGACCCTCTGGCGTCGTGTGCGAGAAGTATCCCCGGCGCGCCATGTCATCGCTCCGCTCTTGCGCGATCCGGGTGAGCACGGGGTCGAGCACGAGTGGAGCCAGCCCGCTCTGTTGCCGCGTCCGGTTGATGTGATCAGCAAGATCGCTCGCTGGTGTGCTTCTTTGGTAGAAGGCGTCGCGGCTCTTGCTCGCCCAAAGTTCAGCGCCCAGGCGGCCGAGCAGGATCGCCCAGTCGGTTCCTGCTAGGTCAGGATGAAATTCGAAACGCGCACGCTCGAAGTACTGGATCAATAGGCCGTTTTCCCAGAAGGGCTCGGTGATGGGGTAACCGAAGAGCCGCAAGCCTCCATGGCTTTGCCAGTAGGACAGAAACTCTGAGGCGATGGTATGTCCCGTTTCCGGGAAATAGAGTCGACCAGGAATCGGTTGTACGGGCCGCAGATCACGACCTTCGCGTTCGGCCATCTCCCGGCCGAGCAGGCCGAGCAGCACCTCGTATTCGGTGCCGGCGTACTCGGGGTGGTACTCGAAGCGTTGGCGTTCGAAGTACTGGACGAGATAGCCGTTTTCCCGGAAGGCTGGGCTGATCGGATAGCCGAATGTCGGGAGTCCCCCATACCGTTGGTAAAAGTTCTGGAACTCGGGCGCGACATCGTACCCAGTGGGAGTGGAAGCCGCAGCTAGAGTCGAACCTACAGGACTGAGCATAAAAGCGAGGAGAGCTAGGAGGACGTAGGCCGATCGCTTCATCAGTACACCTCTCGCGAGCACGGGGCCCTCATGACCGCCGAGAAGAGCGATCGGCCGTCGAAACGCTATCCGGGAGGGATAGAAGGGTGATTGCCGGGTAGCTGATCCCGGTGAGTGATGGTTCTAGCCATTTCGACCCGGTACGAGCGGTGGGAGTTTTGACGGAAAGGCGGCTCTGTCGCCTGAGCACAGTTCCGTCCGACTCGCCTCGGTGTACCGTGCACCGCTGGGCGGTCGGAGAGGCATCTGGCTACGATGATGCCGAGGGAATCGCGAGCTGCAGGACGAGTGCATAGGTAGCGGCGTTTTGCCTCGCGACGAGGGAGAGAGCCGGAATCATCCTACCGGCACAGCTGCCGGCTGCCTCAATTGATTACTGCTTGCCCAGGGCGCAGCTGCAGGTCGGACAGGCTGCGACGAGGCGAAAGCGAGTATGGCTCAGTCTCGCGTTCTCGTGTTCTGATCGCCTGGTCGAAGTCGGTTGTCCGCGAGCGATGGAAGCTATGGGACTCCAGGACAGGACTGGAGCATTTCGGGATCGCGGACGAGCAGGATCTGTTTGTCGCCCAGCTGTTCCAGAGCGAGCCTGTATTTCCCTGGTGATCGATGCTCGTGGAGTCAAGAGGGCGAGAGTTCACTGCCGGGAGCAGCGTTGGGTGGAGAACCAGCGATGACGGTGTTCGAGGTCGAGGTGGGCGAGCCGCTTTTCTCCTGCCCGACCGAGATGTCCAGAAGGAACCAGTGGGTGAGCGGTGCTCGGTGGCGCAGATTGCACGAGCGAGAGACCGAGCACCGCAGAGCCATCACGATGACGGAGTGTGACGAGAGCATCGCACCGTAGCGTGATTCGGGAAGCGCTGCTCTCAATCGCGGAAGCGGAGTGTCCAAGCCACGAGTGCCTCGGGTAACTGCCGGATCCGCTCGCGCGTTTCTCGATCGACCAGACGGCCGTCACGGAAGAGCGTGGCCGCCTCCCGGACGAAAAGATCGGGCTTCGGGAGCACATACGACTCGGTCGACGCGAAGATCTGGCGGAGTGCAAGTTGCGCCCGGATGGTTCCGGAGATACCCGTGGAGGCACCCATCAGAGCGACCGGTTTGCGACGCAAGGGACTCGTTGCCGGTGGACGAGAAGCCCAGTCGATCGCGTTCTTGAGCGGCCCGGGTACGCTCCAGTTGTACTCGGGAGTAGCGATCAAGAGCGCATCGGCGCGCGCGATGGCCTGCTTGAAGTGAAGAACCTGATCAGGCGGGCCAGTTCGCTCGAGATCCTCGTCATAGAGCGGAAGCTCGCGTACCTCGTACAGCTCGAGTTCGACACCGGGTGGGGCGAGTTCTTGAGCGGCCAGCAAGAGGCCGCGGTTGTAGGACTCGCGCCGCAAGCTTCCCGGAATTCCGAGTATCCGGAGCACGCGTTCGGTCACGTAACCTCCCTTCTCTTCACCGACCTCGGACCTGTACCGGCCACAGGACACAGGTCGTCCCTCGAGAACGAATATCGATTGTGCGCAAAGGGCTTTGTCCTTGGCCAACCATACGAGTCACAGTCGAACGGCATGCGCGACGGTAGGTCAACGTCGCCAGACCAGTCGGCCATCTCCACCACGTGGAGCAGTACGGTAGAGTACGGTAGCGGGGGAGCACGATGGCTTTGGCTGTGGACCGAGCCATGAAGTGGAGAGAGCGGTTGGTTCGGGCGACGATGTTGGTCGGGGGATTGTTCTTGTTCGCTTTAGCGCTCGTACTCGGGCTCCGTAGCGGCCTCGGTGCGTATTCTTGGATGGTTTTTCATGACGGGATCAGTCGCCACACGCCGTTGACCGTCGGACAGGCGAGCATCGTGGTAAGTCTGGTAACTGTGGGAGCTGGCTGGGCGCTCGGGGTATCCCCCGGTTTCGGTACAGTTGCCAATCTTGTGCTGATCGGGATCTTCACGGACTTTCTTCTTTTATGGAGTGGGATGATTCCTCAGGCTCGTGATACGTTCGAAGGAGTGATCGAGGTCGCGGCCTCTGTTGTCCTCCTCGGAATCGCGAGCGGCATGTATATCGCCGCTGACTTCGGTGCAGGTCCGCGCGATAGCCTGATGCTCGCACTCGCTCGCCGGACGAGGTGGTCGATCGGATGGATCCGTTGGAGTATGGAATCGGCTGTGACGGTCATCGGCATCCTCTTGGGGGGATCGTTCGGGATAGGGACGATCATGGTTGCGTTGACGGTCGGTCCGGCCGTCCGGTTGGGTTTTGCGCTCTTCGGTTTGGATGGTCGCGGCCGTCGCAGGAAGGAGATGTGTGATGAACGACGGTGATCGCTTTATGGTCGTCCGGCAGCGCTTCTTGCCCATGCTCCGCGCGGTGGCTGAGGAACTGGCTGATCGGACGGTTCCCGGGTACCCGATCGTCATCGACGCCCCTGAGCAGGGGGTGGGGTTCAGTCTCGCTGTCGAGCGTCAGGGCGATCGCCTCCAGCTCGTGCGCCAGGTCGTGCAGCACCGCACCCTGGTCCACACCGCTGCCGGGCGCGAGTGGTTCGGTGGCCAGCCTCACCAGGTGCGCGAGGACCTGGACGTCGATCTCACGGACGTCGCCCTCCGCGACGAGCTGGCGCGCCTCCTTGCCGCCTGGCACAAGCACCCGCTGATCATCCGCCAGAGCGATAGCTGAAAAGGGAGAGAGGCGGGGGGGGGCCCCCTGCCTCTCCCCGGTTGTTTCACGTGAAACACTCCTCAACCCATGATCCACCGATCGATCGCTCGCTCGTAGCTCACGAGCTCGTCCTCCCGGAAGAACAGACCGATTTCGTACGACGCCTTCTCCGGGCTGTCCGACCCGTGGATTAAGTTCTGCCCGATCGTCAGCGCCAGATCACCCCGAATGGTGCCGGGCTCCGCCTGCGCCGGATCGGTCTTTCCCATCGTCTTCCGCGTGATCTCGATCGCCCGTGGCCCCTCCACCACCCCGACCACCACCGGCCCCGACGTGATGAACGCCAGCAGGTCCTCGTAAAACGGTTTGCCCCGGTGCTCCGCGTAGTGCCGTTCAGCTAACTCACGATCGACCTTCATCAACTTCAAACCGACGAAGCGCAGGCCACGCTGCTCCAACCGCCGCAGCACCTCCCCAACCAGTCCCCGCTGCACCGCATCCGGCTTCACGATGATCAGCGTCCGCTCCACGCCACTACCCTCCGACAACGAACGCGGGCGATCCCCTCGCCCGCCACCGCCCCGTCCTTTCTACACTGTTCAGCCTACTCGTTCCGCAACCGCAGCGCCAGCTCGTAGTACCGTGACGCCAACGCGCGATCACCGCGCCGACGATAGATCGCTCCCAACGTCATCGCCGCTTCGCGCGCACCCAACCCCTCACCACTCACGACCCGCTCCAAGACGGGAACCAGCGCTGCGATGTCACCGTGTCCCTCGCGAACGAGCCGCTGGGCGACTCGTACCGCCTCGAGCACCGCACCGCTCTCCACCAGCATCCGAACCTGCGCGATCTCGTCACCAGCCAGCTCCGCAGGTGTCTCCACACTCTCGCGCTCTTCACGCGCGGCTCGTCCGAACTCCACTACCTCCAGCGGCTCACGGACCTCTTCCCCACTCTCGCGCGTTTCCTCTCCTGTCGCGGCAACCGACTCCTCCTGCCCCGCGACGACCGCACCCTCCCCCTCCGCGGGTCCGCCACTGACAGACTCTTCCCCGTACGAGAACGGCTCGACACCGCTCGCGGCCAACTCCTCCAGCAGCCCGGTCCAGCCAGGCTCGAGTTCCTCGCGCGGTCGCGCCGCTTCGATCTCCTCATCGCCCGGCAACGTCCACCCCTGGCTGGTCGACTCCACTCCCTCCCTCTCGCCTGTTTCGAGGCCACTCACCAGGGCGACTTCATCGGCTCGTCCTGTTTCCTCCACACCCGTCACGACCCCAGCCGCACCGGGTCGCGCCTCCTCGAGCTCCTCGTCAGTCGGCAACTCCCACAAGAGTTCCAGCTCGCCGGACGCTTCAGCGAATGCTGGCTCCTCCACGAGCACGGGCCCAGTCGCCCTCAACCACTCCCGTCCCTCACGCTCCTCCGGCCCACAATACCGCTCGATCCCCTCACCGACCGGATCGAGCGCCCACAAGCGTTCGCGGTGCGCCTGCGCTGCCTCCTCGTCTCCCCGACTCCTCGCCACCAGCGCAGCCACCACCAGTACCCCGACCGTCTCACCGCGCTCACCGAGCAAGGTCTCCGCTGCGCGGAAAGCCTCCTCCTGCACACCAGAACGCCACAAACAGCGAATCAACCGCTGCCGCACGTCGACTCGCTCGGCCGACCACGTCAGCAGCGCACGACATTCTTCGGCAGCACGTGTCCACCACCCCTGCCTCTCGTACCATGCGGAGAGAGCAGCTCGTGTCGGCCACAGTCGACCCTCTCGTCTCTCCTCGTTCGCCCACTCGCCCAGTCGCTCTGCCAATTCCCGACGCCATGGTGCGCATTCCCAGGCGACTTGCAACAGGCGCAGAGCTGCTTCTTTGTCGCCCCTCGCCCGGTGTAGCTCGGCCAGCCCGCACCACGCCTCCGCATCTTCCGGATCTCGCTCCAACACGACCGCAAGCAGTCGCTCGGCTGTCTCCGCATCGCCTTCCTGTCGGCTCACCTCGCTCCACAGCCGCAACCCCACCAGCGCTTCCGGCACCGCTCGCCGGATCGCCTGGCAGAGCCCCTTCGCTTCATCCAAACGCCCCTCCGCGAGCGCTCGCCTCGCTCGCCCGATCGCTTCCTCGAGCGGGATCGTGCTCATCGCACCCCCGGTTCGCTCGCCGAACGTTGTCGTGCTGCGAGTATACTCCAACCGGTTCGGCCGCCCCCTAGCCAGTCTCTCCCAATTCGCGGCCATCGACTCTCACGGAAGACGAGGAATGCTGTTCCATGGATCCTTTCCTCACCACCCTTCCTGACCCCCTCAGTATTCGCACGGCTTGTCGTACTGTCATCCAGCGCGCCCACTGGGTATCGCTCGATTTCTCCGCACTCCCCACCCTCGCCGATCGTCTTCCTCACCCCTTACCAAATCTCCCGGCCTGGGATCACCCGCTACATTGGCGCGGCACTCCCGAGCAAACAGCCAATTACGTTCTGCTCCTCGATGCCCTCAATTTCTGTTTCTGGGGCGAACCGCGCTGGCAGGTCGAGTACGACGGTCGGACCTACGACGGCTATTGGGCGCTCGCCGCCAGCCTGCGGCGGGCTCTCGACTGCGGTCTCCCTCTCTGGGATCCCCACTTTCTGTCCCGGCTCACCGACGCCGAGATCACCGCGCTCTTCGCTGGCCAGGGGACGATTCCGCTCTTGGAATGGCGCATTCGCCACGTCCGCGAGATCGCCCGCGGACTCATCGAACACTGTCGCGGCTCCTTCGCCACGCTCATCGCTGCTGCCGCCGGCAGCAGCATCGAACTCGTCCGCCTCGTCGTCGGCACTTTCCCGTCCTTCGATGACGTCGCCACGTACGATGGACAGCGCGTTCCCTTCTACAAGCGAGCCCAACTCCTCTGTACCGATCTGGCCGGAGCCTTCCGGGGCACTGGACTCGGCTGCTTCCACGATCTCGATCTCCTCACCGCCTTCGCTGATTACAAGCTCCCCCAGGTCCTCCGAGCCTTCGGCGTCCTCCGCTATCATCCCGAACTCGCTGTCCGAATCGACGCTCGCCAAGAGATCCCAGCTGGCTCACCCGAGGAGGTCGAAATCCGCGCTGCTACCGTCCTCGCCGTCGACGCGCTCACCCTCTCCCTCCGCACCCGCGGTCTTCCCGCTGCTCCGTGGCGCGTCGACTGGGCACTGTGGCAACTCGGCCAAAACCTTCCGCCCGACGCTCCTCCCTATCACCGGACCCGGTCTCGTTTTTACTGAGCCTTCGCCAATCGGCGGAAGCTCAAAAAGCCGATCGGTAACCGGCTGGCGCCTTCCAGTGCGAGATCAGCCAGTGCCTCCCCCATGACCGACGCGAACTTGAACCCGTGTCCGGAAAAACCAGCAGCGAAGACCACCTGTGGCCACTCGGGATGTCGGTCGATCACGAAATGACTGTCTGGGGTCATCGTATACAGGCAGGTCACCGTCATCAGAACCTCGCGAGCGGCTCCGGGAAGATACCGTTCGAGGACTCCGGTCATCCAGCGCACCTCATCGTCGGTCACCGTCCGCCGCACTGATTCCGGCGTGCACACCTCGCCATCGTCGTGCCGACCGAACTTCACACCCTGATCCGGCAAGAAGGGGAAACCATAATACTCACCTTCCGGAACGTCCATGATGAAAATCGGCAGCACCTCTGGTCGGAACCGAGTCGGATCGTCAGGCTGGACGTGGACGACCAGCACCCGCCGCACCTCGAGCGGCAATCCCAAATCAGCCAGCAATGTCGCTGACCACGGTCCAGCAGTCACCACCACGCGATCCGCGCGCAGTCGACCGCTCTCGGTCTCCACCGTCATCCCTTCCCCGTCCGGCACGAACCCGTGCACACGCACACCGAAGCGCAGCTCCGCCCCATGCCGCACCGCATCCTCACAGAAGGCTCGCCAGCACTCTTCCGCGAAGAGAATCCCCGCTCGCCCTTCGACGAGCGCGACGAAGTCGTCCGGCAGCGCCAGCACGGGAAAGCGTTTTCGGGCTTCCTGCGCGTCCAGCAGTTCGTGCGCCAGCCCGTGCCGCTGCGCGCTCTCGCGCGCCCCGACGATGAACGGGCTATCCAGCCGCCCGATACTCACACCACTGGTCACCCGCAAAAGCCTCCGTCCAGTTCGCTCGCCGAGCTCGTCCCACAGCTCATAGGCGCGCTGAACCAGCGGCACGTACTCCGGCGACTCGAAGTAGGCCTCGCGGATGATCCGCGTTTTCCCGTGCGACGAGCCCAGCGCGTGGAAGGGCGCATACTGTTCCAGCCCCACGACGCGCACGCCTCGCCGCGCGAGCGCCCAGGCCGTCGCCGACCCCATGATGCCCAGACCGATCACGATGACCGTCGCTCGCTCTTCCCGCATCGCTTCACTTCCTCCACGCTCCGATCGCTCATCTCCACCATTGTCGCACGTGTGTCTCCCGTGTTCCTCGCTCTCCCGGGATATCAGCCCGAGAGAGAAACCGTCATAGTCGTCGGGCCGAGGATAGCGTGGAAAAGTGGTGAATCGCCTTTGCAGCCGGCGAAAAACGAGGCACGTCGCTGTGGAAAGAAGCGGACGAGCGAGGGCCGACTGTGGGCGAAACCGGAGCGCCGCCGGCACAGGACCAGCGTCCTCCACCGATAGACCACAGGCTGCCGCTGACTCACCCACACCACACGGCTGCTGTTGTGGACACGTGGCAGGAGTTATCCACAAGGTGGGCCGGCATTCTCCACAGCGGCTGGCTGTCCCATGCTGGCACTGTGCCTGGTCGGCACACTGAGACTCGGAAACGCGCTCGGTACCGATCCCCGCTCCGTGGTCGAGTGCGCCAGGTCAGTGCGTGGTGCTGTGTCCTGTTCGCCTCCGGCTGCGCCATACCCGGCACGCTGCTGCTCTCCACCCTGGACGAGACGCGGGTCAGCCTGGGGTGCTCCGGCTCCAGCCCGACGAGCCAGGTGCCTGCCGCGCCGGTTCGGTCGACTTCCTCGCCCGATCGACCCGAAAAGACGCCGACGCGATGCCGAAGGAAGGCGACTGCCGGTGCCGCCTTCCCAGCTGTCCGGGTCGACCGGATCCTTGCTGGCCAGCCGCGACCAGTGACCAGCGCTTGCACGCGCCAGCGTCATACGGTACACTCTGGCTCGTGCAAATAGGACTCATTCTCAATTTCGAAGGGAAAGTCGGCGAGATGAATCCTACTCAGTCGCTGAAAAGCTGCGTCAGGATGCTTCGCGAATTGGCCGACGATGACGCGATCGCTCGCGCGGCCTACGATCCTGATCGCGGTGAACTCGTCGTCCACTACCGGTCGTCGAGCGATCCGGCGACGGTGGAAAAGAGGGCTCAGCAAGTGGCCGAGCTCCTGGCTGAGCACCGCGCCGCGACTGCCTCGGCTTGTCCCGACTGCGCCAATGGTTTGGTCACCGTCCAGAACGGGATGGAAACGGACGCCCCGATGACGACACTCACCGTACCAGTTCCGTCGGCAGGAGCGAGCGCGCGCCGGCAGCCAAGGCGTGTCGATCGCGAAGAACGGATGCTCTGGTGGCAACAGCACGGCTTGCTCCTGAGTACTGCCGCGACCGGTATCTTGCTCGTCTCCGCCTGGTCCGCTGACCGGGCGGGACTTCCCAGCTGGCTCTCCCTCGTCCTCTATCTCCTCGCCTATGCAGCTGGTGGCTCGTACGCGACGTATCGGGCTCTCCGCGCACTCGCTCAGGCGACGATCGACATCGATCTCCTCATGATCCTGGCTGCCGCAGGTGCGGCGATCCTCGACGCCTGGCCCGAGGGTGGCATCTTGCTCTTTCTCTTCTCGCTGGGCAATGCGCTGGAACACTACGCGCTCGGTCGGACGCACCGCGCCGTCCGTGCCTTGATGGAGCTGCGTCCGGAAACGGCACTCGTCGTCCGGGACGGAGCCGAATATCTGGTTCCGGTCGAGGACCTCGTTCCGGGAGACGAGGTGATCGTACGCCCAGCGGAACGGATTCCAGTCGATGGAACGGTCCTCAGTGGTGACTCGAGTGTCGATCAGTCCGCGATTACCGGCGAGTCGTTGCCGGTCCACAAGCGTCCGGGCGATCCGGTTTTCAGTGGCACCTTGAACATGACTGGTCTCCTCCGCGTCCGAGTCGAGCGCGCCGTGCACGAGAGCACGCTGGCTCGCATCATCGAGATCGTCGAGCAGGCGCGCGAACAGAAGTCGCGCGCGCAACGCTTCGCCGAGGCGTTTCAGGGGAAGTACGCTCTCGGCGTCATCGTCGTCTCCGCTCTCGCGTTCGCCGTTCCGGTCGCGCTCGGTGCCCCGACTGAAACGACCTTCTATCGGGCGATGACCCTGCTGGTTGCTGCGTCACCCTGTGCGCTGGTCATCTCGACACCGGCCTCGATTCTCTCGGCACTCGCCAATGCTGCTCGCAACGGCGTGCTGTTCAAGGGGTCCTTGCAACTGGAGACCATCGGCACGATCGACGCGGTCGTCTTCGACAAGACCGGGACGCTGACGGTCGGCAAGCCGCGCTTGACTGAACTGATTCCGGCGGAGGGCATCGATGCGCAGGAAGTGCTGCGCTTTGTCGCGCCGGTCGAGTATCGATCTGAACACCCGCTCGGGCTGGCGATCGTCGCGCACGCTGACGCCCTCGGTGCTTTCGATCATGCGCTGGTCGATCGCGTGGAATCGCTCACGGCCTTGGTCGGCCGCGGTGTGCGCGCCGAGGTAGCAGGTCGCACGGTCCTCGTCGGGAACGAGCTCTTGCTCCGCGAACACGGGATCGCTGTTCCGCCTGACCTCCACGCGGTCGCGAGCGAACTCCGGGAACGTGGTCGGACCGCTGTCTATGCGGCGCTCGATGGGCGAGTCGTCGCGGTGTTCGGTATCGCGGATGTCGTCCGCCCGGTCGCGCGGCAGGTGATCACCCAGTTGCGGGCGCTCGGTATCCGTCGTCTGGTGATGCTGACCGGCGACAACGAACGGGCCGCGCGGGCGATCGCCCGCGAGACCGGACTCGAGGAATGGCGTGCTGGGCTTCTTCCAGAAGACAAGGTTGCGGTCGTGCGTGAACTCCAAGCAGCTGGACTGCGCGTCGCGATGGTCGGGGACGGGGTCAACGATGCGCCGGCTCTCGCCGCTGCCGACGTCGGTATCGCCATGGGTGCAGCTGGTACCGACGTCGCTTTAGAAACTGCCGATGTCGTTCTGATGAGCGACGATCTCACCAAGCTTCCGTATGCGATCCAGCTCTCGCGGGCTGCTCGGCGGGGGGGAGTGAGGGCCCCCCCACACCCCACCCGGGGGGCCCGCCCGGCAGGTCAAAGCCTACAAAGCCCCTGCCCTCGACCGCCCCCG